>Ga0209542_10000078_pt1 | contig 250267 bp, 236 predicted proteins | sample RifCSPhighO2_01_FD_184028 | JGI IMG/M metagenome (GOLD analysis project Ga0209542, IMG submission 184028) | Soil microbial communities from Rifle, Colorado - Rifle CSP2_plank highO2_0.1 (SPAdes) (version 2) | ecosystem: Environmental > Terrestrial > Deep subsurface > Rock core/Sediment ...
GAGGATTTGGCGGCTCGGGTGCCGGAAGAGCGCCAAAAAGAGGCAAGAATCTTTACTACGAAATGGAAATTAGCTTTGGCGATGCTGTAAGAGGTATTGAAAAAGAGATAAGAGTTGAAAGCGGCAGTCTTAAAATAAAAATCCCGGCGGGTGTAAATAACGGAACTGAAATCAAATACCCGGGAAAAGGTATGGCAGGGCCGAATAATGCTCCTTCCGGCGATTTGTTTCTGACTATAAAAGTATCCACTCCTAAAGAATTTCAGAGATTCGGAGAAAATCTTGCAATATCAATAGAGATAGATTTCATTCAGGCGATTCTTGGAGATACGGTGGAAGTTCCTGTTGTAGATTCTGAACAAAGGTTCGGTGTGGGTAAAGCGGAGTTAAAAATACCTGCAGGAACAAAACCGGGGTCGCAGATCAGAATGAAAGGAAAAGGCATGCCAAGAATAAGAGACGGAGGCCGTGGAGATGTAGTTGTTCAGATTTTGGTTGGCATACCGAGTAAATTAAACAGGAGGCAGAGGGAACTTTTAGAAGAATTTAAGAAGTCGTAATGATTTATCTTGTATTGTTGACCACGCCCCCCACTTGTGGTAATTTAAAGCTGTATTTTAAGGTATTTGTTTGACAGAGGTGGGGCGATCCCGCCTTTTTAGTTAGAAGAATAAGGTTTAATTATGCCAATTACAGAATTCAGCGCGGCATTAAAGCAGGTTGCAACGGAAAGAGGAATCTCCGAAGACAGCGTTTTGGAGTCTATACGAGCCGCTTTAGTATCTGCCTACAGAAAAGACTATAGTGACGTGGAGCCTGAAGAAATAGAAGTGGAACTAGATCCTTCTACCGGTGAAGCCAAAATATTAAGGGAGGGTAAAGATGTAACTCCTTCGGGTTTCGGCCGGATAGCCGCCCAAACGGCAAAACAAGTTATTCTGCAGAAAATCAGAGAAACTGAGAAAAACGTTATATTAAACGAGTTCAGGAATAAAGTTGGAACTATAGTAAACGGCCACGTTTTTAGGATGGAAAGCGGGGTCGTTATTTTGGATCTCGGAAAGGCTCACGGTGTTTTACCGCAGTCTGAGCAAGTACAATCCGAAACGTACAGGCTGAATCAGCGGTTAAAAGTTTTAATAAAAGATATTAGAGAAACAACACGCGGCACAGAAATTATAGTAAGCCGGGCAGATCCGGAGTTTGTGAAAAAGCTTTTTGAGCAGGAGGTGCCTGAAATTGCATCAGGAACAGTAGTGATAAAAGCTATAGCCAGAGAAGCCGGTTCGCGTACAAAAATGGCAGTTTATTCAAACGACGAGAAAATTGACCCGGTAGGAAGCTGCGTCGGCCAAAAAGGTGTGAGAGTGCAGTCTATAATATCTGAAATTTTCGGAGAAAAAATCGACATCGTCCCGTTTTCCACCAGCACGGAAAAGTTTGTAGCTGCCAGCCTTTCTCCTGCTAAAGTTACAGAAGTTGAGCTTGATAATGAAAATAGAAGAGCCGTGGTATCAGTTCCGGAAGATCAGCAAAGTCTGGCAATAGGCAAAGAAGGGCAAAACGCAAGACTTGCAAATAAGCTTACAAAGTGGAAAATTGATATAAAGGGTGCGTCAAATATCTTTTATCCTGAAACCAGTACCGAAAAAGAAGATAAAAATGTTGTAAGGGGAGTTTGGGATGAGGATATAAAGGAAAAAAGCGCTGAAGCGGAGGCGAAGGCGGAAGCAAAGGCTGAGGCTAAAAGAGCCGAGGCTGAAGCGGAAAAATCCGAAAAAGACGTGAAGGATAGTCAAGATACACAGGAAGAAGACAAGAAAACCGGTGAAACAGGTCAAAGCTTGGGGCAGGACCAAGAGCCAAACAAATAAAACCATGAATCCGGAGACTTTATTAAAAATGAATACGATGAGATTTGTAAAATTATGTCTGAAACTAAAGTTAGTACAAATGAAGACTTCATTAGGCCGCCTGTGGTTACGGTTATGGGTCATGTTGATCACGGGAAAACGAGCATTCTTGATGCTATCAGACATACAAATGTCCAAAGTAAGGAATATGGTGGTATAACTCAGCACATCGGTGCATATCAAATAGTTCATAACTTACATAAAATTACATTTATAGATACTCCCGGGCATGCGGCCTTTATGAAAATGAGAGCCAGGGGAGGAAGAGCTGCTGATATTGTAGTTTTAGTAGTAGCTGCAGATGAAGGAGTTAAACCTCAGACCAAGGAAGCAATTTATCACGCCAGAGCTGCAAACACAAGCATAATTGTTGCATTAAATAAAATTGATCTGCCTGGAGCCGATCCCCAAAAGGTTAAACAAGAACTGGCTCAGGAAAATATTTTAGTTGAAGACTGGGGCGGAGATATTTTATGCATTGAGGTATCTGCCAAGTCGGGAAAAAATCTTGATAAACTTTTAGATGCCATATTGGCGGTAGCCGAAATCTCCAATTTAAAAGCAAATCCAACCGGAGAGTTGGAGGCGGTAATTATTGAATCAAAACTTGATAGAAAACGCGGAACAGTAGTTTCTTGTATTGTTAAAAATGGAACATTAAAAGTGGGAGACAAGGTAGTTGCCAGCGGTTATGAAGCTGTGGTCAGGTCTTTAATGGATGATAAAGGAATTATTTTGAAAGAAGCCCCACCATCCACTCCTGTTGAAGTATTAGGTTTTAAAGAAACTCCTAATGTTGGTGATCTGCTTGTAGAAAAAGGCAGCGAGCTTGAACAGCTGGCGGTTGACGAATCAAGAGTAGAGATTGTGGGAAAAAACACAAAGAAAATGGTTGGCATTATAATCAGAGCCGATTCTCAGGGAACACTTGAAGCCGTAAAAGAAAGCCTGGCAAACTTAGTCACATCCTCCGTCGGTCAGTCCTATTCGTTAAAGTTTTTACGGTGCTCAACTGGAGATATAACAGACTCCGATGTAATGCTTGCGAGCAGCGCTAACGGAGTTATTGTAGGGTTTAGCGTAAAGCTTTCTTCCGAAATTGAAGATTTTGCGGAAGAATTTAAAGTTCAGGTTAAAACTTATAAGACTATTTATGAACTTATAGATGACACTAAAGATCTTCTGGAAGGAACGGCTACCGAAGCTGAAGCCAAAATAAAAGGCCGGGCGCGGGTAATAAAAATATTTAAACTCTCTTCGGGGGATCTGATAGCCGGTAGCAAAGTTATTGCAGGAGCTTTAAAAGTAGAAAGCAGAATTTCAATTTATGATAAAGATCCCAACGATTTGACAAAAGAGGATATACCCTTGTACACAGGGATAATCAGAAAGCTTAAAAAGGGTAAAGATGAGGTAAAAATGGTAGGAAAAGACAATGAATGCGGAGTGCTTTTAAAGCCTCAATATAACGAAATAGCAGAAGGCATGTGGATAGAATCCCGTTAATTTCAACCCCATATTTGATTCTATAGGTCTTATATAGTAAAATAACTTGATAAATAATATTCTGCCCATTTTCCTGTCTATAACAACTAAAAACTAATATGCCGGATGAATCTTTTGATAAAAAGCAAATACTTACTCTTATTAAGGGTGCTAAGCACATTGGAATTGTGCCGTCTAAGATGTCGCTCGCAGACTCACTAAGCGCAGCTGCCGGACTATATTTTATGATTCTGGAAGAACTAGATAAAGAAGAGCTGAGAAAAGAAGAAAGGAAAACAGTTAGTTTGGTGTTTGACGAGGAAATTCCCGAAAGTTGTACTAATGTGCTTAACAAATTAGATGTAACTTCAAAGATTTCCGAAAGAGAACTTCAGGTAACTATTGATTACGCAGGGTCGGGCGCCGACGCTTTTAGGTGGACAAACGACAAGCAGTTGTTAACTGTGTTTTTGGGCCCGGTAGAAAAAGATTTTGACCGAAACCGTATTAAAAGCGCTGTTTTAGGATTTGATTTTGATATTGTTTTCACTATAGGTATGCAGGGATTTGATGATATTGAGCAAATGTATGCGACGATTAATAAAGAAGTCAAAAGATCGAGGATAGTTAATTTGGATAATACAAGTTTGAATACCAGATTCGGATTTGTAAACATTGTTGACACCTCAGCAGATACGCTAAGTCTGTTGGTTTTGCAGAAGGCAGTTGAATGGGGGCTTAAACCCAACACTAAGTCGGCAAAGGCGTTGTTAAACGGAATAACCTCTCTACCCGTTGCTAAGTAATTTCAGTTTTGGTAATATTATCAAGGTTTATGACTTTAGTTAAGGAAAAAAAAGTACAAATTATAAAATCTCACAGAATGCATGAATCCGACACGGGATCCCCCGAAGTTCAGATAGCACTTCTCTCGGAACAGATTGTCAAACTTACTGATCATCTGAAAGGTCATAAAAAAGACAACCATTCCAGAAGGGGTTTGCTTCAGATGGTTAATAAAAGAAGAAGGCTTATATCTTATTTAAAGAAAAAAGATGAAGACAGATATTCGTCGCTTCTTGAGAAGCTTGATTTGTCCAAGTAATTAATTAATTTTAAGGATTGGGTGCTTATCTACGGATTAGGGTATGATATATTTCACATTTGCCTTGGCAAGTATGAAATATTCCGTGTCTTAGTCCATTAGATATAAGTCCCCCCGGAAAGTAAAAAAAATGAATAAATATGTAAATACTGCCTCTTCCAAATTTTTTAGAAAGGAAGCCTGTATATGAAAAATATTGTAAAAAAAGAGTTAGATTTTTTCAGCAAGAAACTGGAGCTTGAAACAGGACAGTTGGCCTTTCAATCAAATATGGCTGTAAAAGCTACTTATGGAGATACTGTAATTTTAGTTACAGCAGTAGCAAATAAACCTTCTGTAGAAACCGATTTTTTTCCTTTAACAGTTAACTATGAAGAAAAACTGTATGCCAGCGGATTTATTAAGTCTTCCAGATTTATCAAAAGAGACGGCAGAGCTACAGACGAGGCGGTAGTATCGAGAAGAATGATAGATCACGCGATCAGGCCGCTTTTTCCAAAGGACTATAAAGATGAAGTTCAGGTAATAGTTACAATACTATCGTTGGACAGTACTTCGAATCCTGAGTTTCTGGCAATGCTTGGTGTGTCGGCTTGTTTGACAGCATCGGATATTCCTTTCCACGGGCTTATGAGTTCTTTGGAGGTGGGATATATTGACGGGAATTACATTGCAAACCCTAATTATGATATGGTTGAGCATTCGCTGATAGATATGATGGTTTCCTTTTCAGGTGAAGATAAAAAATTTCTGGCAGTAGAGGCTGAGGTAAAAGTTCAGCCTGAAGAAATAGTGCTCGGTGCCATAGAATTTGCCTTCAATAATGTAGATCCCTTAATTAAACTTGTTGATGAATTCGCAAAAGAAGTAAATCCGGAAGGCAAAAAATACGAGTATGAGTCAAAAGCGCTGAGTCCCGAAATTTTAGATGATGTAAGCGGTGCAGCTAAAGGCAAATTAGTAGAAATGCTAGGGATGGGTTTTGACAAAACAAAGCTAAGGGATTCTCTTGATGAGCTTAAAACCGGTGTATTAACACAGTTTGAAGGGAAGTATAAAAAAGTAGATATTTTAAGCGCGTTGGAGGAAGTGGAAAAGCATTCAGTACAACATTTAATTTTGGACGAAGGTAAAAGACCCGATGGCAGAGGGGTGAAAGATATCAGACAAATTTCAGGTTCTGTTGCTGTTCTTCCCCGCACGCACGGCAGCGCATTATTTACCAGGGGCGTGACACAGGTTTTGACCGTTACAACGCTAGGATCTCCTTCTCAGGAGTTGTTTATTCAGGATATGTACGGTGAAAAAACCAAGAGATTTATCCACTATTACAACTTTCCTCCGTTTTCGTCTGGGGAAACCGGAAAAATCGGATCTCCCGGCTCCAGAGAAATCGGACACGGACTGCTGGCTGAAAGGGCTTTAAGAGCTGTTATTCCTTCTCAGAAAGAATTTCCGTATATGATAATTCTGGTATCCGAAACATTATCTTCCAGCGGTTCCAGCTCTATGGCTTCAGCGTGTGCTTCGGCTATGGCTTTAATGGATGCCGGTGTTCCTATTAAAGAAATGGTAGGAGGTGTTGGAGTCGGACTTATTGTAAATGATGACATGAGCAAGGTTAAAATAATGACGGATCTTGCCTATATGGAAGATGCTTTTGGATTTTTGGATTTTAAAATGACCGGAACCCGCACGGGTGTAACAGCAATGCAGGCAGATATGAAGCTGCCCGGAATTCCTATGAGTCTTCTTCCGAAAATAATTGAGCAGTCAAAAGAAGGAAGAATGCAGGTTTTGGACGAAATGGAAAAAGTCATAAGCGCTCCGAGAGATCAGGTTTCGCAGTATGCTCCAAAAACAGTGGTTGTAAAAATAGATACCGATAAAATCGGAGTGGTAATAGGCGCAGGCGGGAGAACCATAAAAGATATTCAGGATAAAACTGAAACGGTGCTGACTATAGAGCAAGATGGAAGTGTGGTTATAACTTCTGCTACCGAGGAAAACGCCCATAAAGCTGCGGAGATGGTTATAGGTCTTGTTAAGGATGTAAAACCCGGAGAAGTTTATGAAGGTACAGTGAGCGATGTAGTTGATTTTGGCGCATTCGTGGAAATTCTGCCGAACAAAGACGGACTGCTGCATATAAGTGAAATCAGCAACGAATATGTAAATGATGTAAGCGACTTTTTAAAAGTCGGAGACAAAGTTAAAGTTAAAGTTCTTGCTGTTGAAAACGGAAAAATCAGCCTTTCTAAAAAAGCTTTGGAAAGTAATGACTATGACAGCTCGCCAAGGCCAACCGATCACAGAACCGGAGGAGGCAGAGACAGAGATGGCCGCGGTAGGGACAGGGACGGCAGAGATAGGGACCGGGGTAGGGACAGAAGCGGCGGAAAACTTTTCGGCGGCGACAGAAGAAGACGCTGATACTTGTAACAAGTTGAAGTTCAGGTTTTAATATAATTAATGTCTGTAAGACTCTGTCCAAAATGTCAACATGAATTAAAAAGCTACGATCATTTCTTTTGTAGCAACTGCGGTGAAACTCTTCCCGAAAATGTTTCCGATCCGAACGTGCCGATAAAAACTTTGGTATCTTATTATACTTTTGAGGAATCTAAATCACCCAAAACGGTAAAAGTTTTAAAGCATTTTGTATCCGGTGTGAAAGCCAAAGAAAACAGAAAATACATAGTTATAGCTTTATTACTGATTTTTGCCGGGGTTATAAGTGAAAGACTTTACGGCGTGATAATGAACAATTCCGAAATAGTACTTACTCCCAAAAAAACGGTTGAGATCCCGCCGTCTCCCTCTATAGAAATCATTAACACTCCTTTGAGTCTACAAAAGGGTCCGTTTTTAAATAATGATTTTGCTAAATTAGTGCCTTCGGATATTTCGATTTATTTGGAGTTTAATGACCTTTCTTTTTTAGAGTTTGTTACGGAAAATGATTTAGGTATTAAAGATAAGTCAGCAGGTAAAGCAGCATTATTTAAGACGAATAAAGATTTGGATAACGGATGGGGTGCAATAATAGAATTAAAGCAGGAAAGTATTGTGGAGGTAGCTGCGGAATTGGATCAATTTAAAGAAAAAGGGCTGAAAGCCGGGATTTCGGATAAATATCTACTGGTTTCGGCTTCGGAAAATATTTACGAGAATATGCTGAGAGCTAAAGACAGCCTTATACTTAATCTCGTTCGTAATCCCTTTTATTCTCAGACAAAAGCTAAAGCAGTTCCGGAAGGAAAAATATTAATTTTGAAAATGTCTCAGGTCAACGATGCCGCATTAGAAGAAGTGCTTAAGTTTAATTATTTTGGCAGCGGAGAGAATTTGAGCAATATTTCTCAGCTTATGGAACGGATTTTGAATTCCAGATACAATGAATTGGTAATTAATTAGTTTTTATTAATATTTTATGCCTGATAAAAATCTTAAACCGTTAGACAAACAAACTACCGAAGAATATATATTTAAAGAACTTACCGCGTTGTCGGAAAAAGTAAACAATACTTTGGGAATGCCTGAAGATTTACGCGAAAGGCTGGATCAAATGCTTAACAGGCTTAACAGAATGGCGAAACTTGGCCATTACGCCGCGGAATTTGATACTCTTTCAAGATATATTGATGTAGTAAGCATGATTCCCTGGGATAAAAAATCTGAGGATATACTGGATTTAGAGGCAACTAAAAAAGTGTTGGATAAGAATCACTTCGGATTGGAAGATGTTAAAGAAAGGATGCTTGAATATTTGGCCACAATGATTCTGATAAAAAGCAGAGGAGGAGACGCAATCGCTAAATCTCCTGTACTTCTTTTCGTAGGATTGCAAGGTATAGGAAAAACTACTTTGGCGATGTCCATTGCGGAAGCACTTGGTAAAAAGTTTATTAGGATTGCTCTTGGTGCTATCGGGTCTACTCTAGAATTGAGGGGTAGAAGCAAAGTTTTTCCCGAAGCAGAGCCCGGTCAGATTATTAAAGCTTTGATGAGAACCGGAGTTATGAATCCGGTTATACTGCTTGATGAATTAGAGAAATCCAGCGGAGAACACGGGTTGAGATCTGATGTTATGGCTACTCTGCTTGAAATTTTAGATCCGAACCAAAGCAATGAGTTCAGAGATCATTATATTGATTTTCCAGTTAATCTCTCACAGGTGCTATTTATTTGTTCGGCTAACAATACGGGAAATATTTCTACCGCATTGATGGACAGAATGGAAGTAATAAAAATGCCTTCTTACACGGATGCAGAAAAAGCAGTTATAGCCAGAGATTACCTGCTTCCGAAAATTATTGAAAAATCCGGACTCCGGGAAGGAGAGCTAGTGATTGACCCGAATTTATGGCCGGGAATTGTAAGGCCGTTCGGTTTCGATTCCGGAATCAGAAGTTTAGGCAGGACTTTAGATAGTATTTGCAGAAAAGTGGCTAAAGAAATTGTTGAAGGTAAAACCAAACAAGTTTATTTAACCGCGGAGAACCTGAAATATTATCTTCCAAAGTAACTTAGTCCAAAAAAAAATGTCTGATAAAAAAACTCTGTTAGAGGAAATAGAAAAAAATATCAAAATATGCCAAAAATGCAGGTTGTGCAAATTTGCCAAAAATGCAGTTCCTGGTGAAGGTAATATAAATACGGATATTGCTTTTATTGGAGAAGCTCCTGGTGAAGTAGAAGATGCTACCGGCAGGCCGTTCGTTGGAAGAGCCGGAAAATTACTTGAAAGTTTGTTGGGTGGTATAGGATATAAAAGATCCGATGTCTGGATTGGGAATATAATTAAACACCGGCCCCCCGAAAACAGAGACCCTTTTCCCGATGAAATCGAAGCCTGCCAGCCTTACCTGACTTTGCAGCTTAAGTTATTGGCGCCGAAATTAATAGTGACTCTGGGAAGGTTTTCCATGAATCATTTTTATAAGGAAGGAAAAATTTCACGCGATCACGGCAGCTTATTTATGTCACATGGATATAATATCTTTCCCGTTTATCATCCTGCGGCTGCTCTTAGAAATCCTGAAATGTCCATTGCGCTTAAAAAGGATTTTGTGAAGATTCCGGAAGTTTTAGGTAAAATAAAGGACGGAACCGCTTTCAAAAACGACAACGAAATTAAAACAGATAATAAAAATTTGCAGCCTAAAGGACAGCTGGGATTAAATTTTTAAATGCAATTTGCAAATACGAAAAAAGAGAATATTAATATTTCCAAACCCCCTCTAAAAATTATAACTTTGAGCGGAACTGAAAGCGTTACCAGGAATATGACTCTGTACGAATGCGGGGAGGATATCATTGCGGTCGACTGCGGAGTAGGTTTTCCGGATAGTGAAATGTACGGAGTAGACGTTGTTATTCCCGACATGACTTATTTATACGAAAATGCCCATAGAGTAAGAGGATTGTTTATTACTCACGGTCATGAGGATCACATAGGTTCAATTCCATATTTGTTGAGGGAATTAAACATTCCGATTTATGCGAACAAACTGGTGCAGGGATTTATTAAAGAGAAGCTCAGCGATAAGTTTTTTAAAGATATTTTCGAAAAAACAAAGTTTGTATTGATTTCGCCTGAATCTGAAGAAGTGACAGTAGGCTGTTTTAAAATATCAGCCTTTAGAGTAAATCATTCTGTTCCTTCATCAATGGGATTTGCCATAAGAACTCCCCAAGGGACAGTTATACATATGGCGGATTATAAAATTGACTGGACGCCGGTTCTTGATAAACCGATAGATTTGGCAACAATCGCAAAACTCGGTGATTCAGGTGTTTTGTGTTTATTGTCAGACTGCCTAGGAGCTACAACCGAAGGCTTTTCGAAGACTGAAAGAAGCATGGACAACACATTCAGCGATTTATTTGAGCAAGGAGAAGGAAGGCAAGTGTTAATTACAACTATATCTTCCAATATTTCAAGAATGTACCAGATTATTGATTCGGCGCTCAAGCACCAAAGAAAAGTAGTTTTAGCCGGAAGATCAATTCACCAAAGCGTGTCTGTAGCAAAGCAGCTGGGATATCTGCCGTTTGACGAAGATGTTTATGTAAACGAATCCGGTTCGTCAGATTTCGCTCAGAAAGATTTAGTATATATAATTGCGGGCTGTTACGGTCAGCAGGGATCCGCATTGGACAGACTAAGCAGAAGTGAAAATGAAAATATTAGTTTGGAGGATAATGCCATGGTAGTATTTTCTGCCGATCCGAACCCTCCGGGTGTGGCCGAAGCAGTTGAAAGAATGATGGATAATTTGACTCTGGCGGGTGCTGAAGTAATTTACAGTAAAATTCAGGAGAATTTGCATGTATCCGGCCACGGAACCCGCGGAGATTTAATCACCGTTGCGGCAATTGCAAAACCTAAATACTTTATTCCCATAGGCGGTACGGTAACTAAAATGAGAGCCTACAGAAACTTGGTCGGCACACTTGGAGTTCAAAAAGGGCAGGTATTTGAATTACTGGAAGGTGAAAGTGTTGTATTTGAGAACGGTAGGGCTAAAAAAGGTGGCAAGCTGGAACTGAAGCCGGTTTTTGTTGACGGTTCGGGGGTTGGCGATATAGGGCCGGTTGTCATGAAAGACAGAGAACAGCTTTCTTCCGACGGGGTATTCGTAGTAGTGATTCCCACAAACAAAGAAGGAAATAAAGTTGTAGGCAGCGTTGATGTAATTACCAGAGGATTTGTATATGTGAAAGAATCTAAAGCATTAATGGGCAAATCCAGAGATGTTGTGAATAAAGTATTGGATAAATATAAAGATAATATTGACGATTGGGGAAATGTGAAAAGAAAAATTGAAAGAGAAACCGCTCGCTTCTTGTTTAAAGAAACCGGGAGGAAACCGCTGATAATTGTTCATTCCATCACCATTTAACCTAAATGCGTAGGGGAGTCATTCTGTGTTATTATAGCCTTAATGCCTAGAGGTCGAAAAAAGAAATTTAAGCTACATTTCAATATTAAACCTGAAACTTTAAAGTCGATATTAGCCGTATCTCTTATATTATTTGCAGTTTTGGGTTTGATTTCATTTGTTGCTACGGATTATCCATTAAACGGCAGAATTAACGGCATGTTAAAAGGCCTTTTCGGTATGGCATCTCTGCTCTTTCCTTTTGTTATCTTTGATATGGCGCTTTTTTTAATAGAATCCATTAAATGGAAAATAAAAGAGCCGAGAATTTTTGTCGGTATGTTGTTAGCAATAATATTTTTGGCCGGATTTTTACACATTTTTTACGGTGTGGAAAAAGGATCGGAAGACGCCAAAGATGGGGCCGGAGGAGGAATTGTGGGGTATATGGTCGCAAAGGTTTTAGTCGGAACTATAAGCAAGTTCGGCGCAATTGTCGCATTATTGGCAGGTTTTGCGATTTCGGCATTTTTGGTATTTGACGTTTCGCTTAACCAGATAATGGAAAAAGCTTCAAAATATAAAGATGCAGCCACAGCTTTAAAAGTAAGAAGGAATGAAGGAAAAACAGATAATAATGTTCAGATCACTTCCGGGGCTGATTCGATTACATCGAATCAGAACGAGAACGGCGAGATGCCATTTGTTGATGATGTAGAACCGGTAAAACCTTCTTTTGAAATCGTTCCTTCAATGTCCGAGCCGCAAGATAAAAATGCAAGTTTTCCGGACTCAGTAACTTTATCCGGCACTCCATTGATAAATCCGCATCTGCCTTATGCTAATAAAGTATGGGAAACTCCACCTCTGGATTTATTGGTTGAGCCAAGCAATGCTGTTCCGGACAGTGGAGACACAAAAGAACGCGCCAAAAAAATAAAAGATACTTTGAAATCTTTTGGAATAAACGTTGAAGTTGCTGACATTCAGGCCGGTCCTACTGTAACTCAGTATGCATTGGAACCTGAATCCGGTACAAAAATTTCAAGAATTGCCAGTCTTCAATATGAAATTGCGATGGCGCTTTCATCATCTACCGGTTCCGTAAGAATTGAAGCACCTATACCGGGAAAATCCCAGATCGGTATAGAAGTGCCTAATAGTATGCGCGCAACTGTAAGCTTTAAATCTCTGTATACTTCTGATCCGATGAAAGTTATTAAGTCCAAGCTGGGAGTAGTTCTGGGAAAGGATGTAGGAGGAACAACGAGAGTTTATGATATCGGCAGAATGCCTCATCTTCTTGTAGCAGGCGCAACCGGATCTGGAAAATCGGTTTTTCTGCATTCTTTGATATTTTCAATGCTCTACAGAGCTAGTCCGCATGAAGTTAAATTTATATTAATGGACCCTAAACGAACCGAATTGGTTCATTATAACGAAATACCTCATTTATTAACCCCGGTGATCACAGAAGTTGAAAAGGCTCCGTCCGCTTTTAAATGGGCGGTTGAGGAAATGAACAAAAGGTATAAGCTGTTTGAAAGCGCCAAAGTCAGAAATATTGAAGGATATAATGAAAAGTCAGGGTTTCAGGCGCTGCCTTACATTGTAATTATGGTGGACGAACTGGCGGAAATAATGATCGTAGATCCGGCGGCAGTTGAAAAGAGCATTATTAGAATAGCCCAGCTTGCTAGGGCGACCGGGATACATTTGGTTTTAGCAGTACAAAGACCGTCTACAAATATCATTACAGGTCTGATAAAAGCGAATATTACTTGCAGAGTAGCCTTTAATGTGGCCAGCCAGATAGATTCCAGAGTTATTATAGACCAGCCGGGAGCGGAAAAATTGTTAGGAAAAGGAGACATGCTTTTTGTTCCACCCGATGCAAAACCGGTTAGATTGCAGGGCTCTTTTATAACAGACAGAGAAATAAACAATTTAGTCAACTACCTTAAAGCCCAGGGGATGCCTCCCGAATATAAACAGGAAATATTTGACATGCATGAAAAAGTTAACAAAAGAGTTGCCGCGGGAGGCGGGGAAGTAGATGAACATTTTGAAGAGGCTAAGGAAATAGTTCTGTCTACAGGAAAAGCGTCAGCATCATTACTACAAAGAAGGCTGGCGGTAGGTTATGCCAGAGCCGCCAGAATTATTGATGAACTTGAGCAGAAGGGAATTATCGGGCCTGCAAGCGGAAGCAAACCAAGGGAAATTCTGGTTCCCAAAAATAAAACTGATGAATTTACTGAAGAAGTCGATACTATTGAAGGAGATGAGTATGTATCTTAATAATTAAGTAAGAGTAGACATCCCATTAAAATCGTTTAGAATCAATTGCAAAGTATGACCAAGTCCATAGGTAAATTATTAGTGTCTCAAAGGGAAAAAAAGAAACTTACCGTTGAAGATATATATAAATTTATAAAAATTCATCCGAAATATTTATTTGCACTGGAAAATGACGATTACTCTGTATTTAAAGGCAAAGTGCACGCAAAAGGATTTTTAAAAGTGTATTCCGAATTTCTTGATTTGAATTTGGATGAAGTGTTGGCATTATGGAGAAGAGAATATGAAGGCGGTTTCGAAGCTGCAGAAGAAGAGAAAAAAGTAAGATTGAAAAACCTGGAAACCTATTCGTTTGTATTAACTCCCCAGATAATTTTAACTGCCCTTGGAGTCTTGTTTTGTATTCTGTTTTTCAGCTATTTATTTTATCAGTATAAAAACTATACTGACGCACCCAAACTGGATATTTACTATCCTCAGAATAACCTGCTTTTGGAGCAAGATGTTTTGGACGTGACCGGTAGAACGGATATTGACTCAGAAGTTTTTATAAATAACCAAAAAATAATCCTAAACCCTGACGGAAGTTTTGCCACTTCTATAAAATTGAAAGAGGGTATTAATAGCTTAAAAATTACCGCTGTGAATAAATTATCCAAAAAGACCGAATTGATCAGAACGGTGATCTATCGCCCAAGTAAAATTAATTTGGAAAAAACCGAAGAAACTTCTGAAGCAACCGAATCCACAAAATCGAACGAAATGTGATATTCTATCTGCATGTCGAGAAAAAACCGAAACCAGGAAAAAAAGCTTAGAAGAGAGCTGGAAATATTAAGAGCTGAACTTAGGAGTAGGAATAATGGTGATCAAGAGGTCGTTCAATCTCCGAATATTACCGATCTTACGAATTCAATTCCGTCTCAAAGTAGCAACAAAAAAAATTCTTTTAATTTTGATTTATCCGTCGGAACTATAAAAAAAGATCTTTTAAAAACCATTTTCTTTGCTGTTTTTGCTCTTTTTGTGATTGTAGCTCTTAAAATGAGGGGTATTTAGCGACTTTTATTGACCTAATCTGACTTCCGCGTCAATAAATTCCTCGATTCCGCCGTCTAATACATATTCCGGATTAGTGCTTTCAATATCGGTTCTTAAATCTTTTACGAGTTTGTAAGGATGAAGAATGTAGTTTCTGATCTGATTACCCCAGCCGGGTGTTCTATAATCACCCTTTAATTTTCTTTTTTCCTCGTCAATTTTTTGCATTTCCAACGCGTAAAGTTTTGATCTGAGTACCTGCATAGCCTTTTCCCTGTTTCTGCCCTGGTATCTTTCTGTTTGATTTTCAACCACAATGCCTGTGGGAAGGTGTTTTATTCTGACAGCGGTAGAAACTTTATTTACATTCTGTCCTCCGTGCCCTCCCGATCTAAATGCTTCAAATTCAATTTCTTCCGGTTTAATTTCTATTTCCACATCATCTTCTATTACAGGTATAACTTCAACTAGTGCAAAAGAGGTCTGCCTTAAATCATTAGCATTAAAAGGGGATTGTCTTACCAGCCTATGTACTCCGGATTCATTTTTAAGAAACCCGTATGCAAACTTGCCTTTAATCTCAATTGTAACTGTTTTAATTCCCGCTTCCTCACCCGGAGTGCTGTTTATTAATTCTGTTTCCCATCTGTTTTTTTCTGCATATCTCATGTACATTCGCAGGAGCATCTCCGTCCAATCCATCGCTTCGGTGCCTCCCTGGCCTGCGTGAATTGAAAGAAGAGCATTGTTCTTGTCATGTTTTCCCGATAAAAAGGTTTTGAACTCGAGTTTTTTGATTACATTCTCAAATTCGCTTTCGTTGCCCTCCTCTGCAATGAGTTCAAGCATATCATAGTCTTCAACATCTTTCTGAAGGGAAGCAAGGTCCTGAGAAACCTTTTGCCCTTCTTCCCAGTCTTTCCATAATGACTCGTCATTAAGCCTTGTTTTTAATCCGGCGATTTTCTCTCTTTTTTCATCGATATATAAGGTTTTTTTCAGCTCGTGGAGCCTTTTTTCAAGCTCTTCGTTCATAACTAGGGAATTATAACGTTTATTTGTTGTGGTGGCGATCTTTACTGTTCAAATACTTCCAGACCCAAAGAAACTCTATCACCCATTTTTAATACTTTAGCAATCATTTTCTCAGCCAAATAAGATTCTACTGTGTCTTCGATAACTCTGGCTAAAGGTCTGGCTCCCCATTGCGGGTTGTAGCCTCTTCTTATTAATTCGTTAATTAATTCCGGTTTAAAGAAAACGCTTATTCCTTTATCCTCTGCCGTTTTCTTAATTCTGTTAAGCTGCAGAAGGGTGATTTTTTGGAGTGAATCCATATTAAGAGGCCTGAATACTATAATCCCGTTGAATCTGTTTAAAAATTCAGGAGCGAATTTTTCCCTTACCTCGCCCATAGCTACTTCCTGCATTTCCTCAAATGCCCCGTCTCTGTTTGCTATTTCCTGAATAGCTTTAGTACCTACATTACTTGTGGAGATAATTATTGTGTTTGTAAAGTCTATTACTCTGCCTGTTGAATCTGTAATTCTGCCGTCGTCCAACACCTGCAGAAACAACAGCAGAATATTCGGGTGAGCTTTTTCTATTTCATCCAGTAGCACTAAAGCAAATGGAGCGGATCTGACTGCCTCGGTCAAAATGCCTTTTGACCTGCCGTCCGGAGTTCCGATCAGTCTGTTAATGCTTTCCAGCTGCTGGTATTCACTCATATCTACTCTGATCATTGTTTTTTCATTTCCGAAATAGGTACTGGCTAATGCCTTAGCAGTTTCGGTTTTTCCTACTCCCGTAGTTCCCACAAATAAAAAGCTGGCAATCGGTTTGTTTTCATTTCTGATTCCTACTCTGGCCCTTTTTAACGCTTTGCCTATTTGATTTATTGCCTGATCCTGCCCTATCACTCTCTGTTTCATTTCATTTTCTATATTTAAAAGTTTTTCGGATTCATCCTCGGAAATAGCAGTTACAGGCACGTGAGTCATTTCCGAAACTTCTCTCGCAGCATCTTCGGCAGTTAAATATTTTGTTGTTTTAACAACTGATACTACTGTTCTATTTAAAATATCTATTCCTTTGTCGGGGAATACCCTGTCATGCATAAGTTTGTCCGACAGATCTATAATCTTTTTTAGTGCCGGCATGGTAATTGTGATATCATAGGTTTTTTCCAAATCTCTTCCGACATTTTTTAAAACTTCCATGGTTTCTTCTTTGGAAGCCGGAGGTATCTCTACAATGTTAAACAGCCTTGAAAATGCACCGTTCGGTTCTATATATTTTCTGTAATTTTCTATATTTGTAGCGCCTATAAATTGGATTCTTCCCGAAGATAAGTGCGGCTCTAAAATGGAGAAGGCGCTCGAAAGTTCCGCGTTCTGCTCTCCGCTGCTTGCTACAAGATTATGAATTTCATCTATGAATAAAATTATATCCCCTGATTTTTCAGCCTCGTCCATGATTTTTTTAAATCTCAAAGCCAGGTCTCCGGGTGTTCTTGTTCCGGCTATCAATGCTCCTGATTCAAGGCTGACAATTCTTTTGAATTTTAAAGAACCGAATTCAGTTCCTTTAATTACTTTGTAGGCGATATTTCTTACCACCGACGTTTTTCCGCTTCCGGGATCGCCTATTATTAAAACGTTTACTTTGGACCCGCTCAATATTTCCGCGATTTTCCGGATTTCTTTTTCGTGGATTATATAATTGTCCGACCTAATATATCGGGCTTTTTTTGTAAAATCTTCCGAGACCGAATTAAGTTCCGGAGTTACGCGGCCGGTTAATCCTTTACCGATACCACCCATGTGAGGCATAGCATAGTCATCCTGCCAAAAATGTTTCTTAGAAGTGTCTTCTCTTGGCCTTACAATCCAGTCTACTGTTGATTCTATGTTTTGCAGTGTAGAACCATATATTGAAAGAATCTGGTCTATTTTTGATATATTTGCCAGTAAAGCATAAAACAAGTGTTCGTTTTCAACATACCGACATTTATATTTAACAGAAAGTCTGTGAGCGGCAGCAGCTATTTCAAAGAAGTTAACCTGTGGTGCACCGGAGAGTTTATGCAAAAAATCGGTATTTTTAATTTCAATTTTTTTAAATAGAAAAGCAATCTGCGGGTCAGAAAAAAACTGAGATAGATACTCTAATCCCCGGTCGGACAAAAGTTCAAAATGTGATTTAGTTTTAGGTCTGAAAGATTTTAATACTTCTTTTCCGCTCACATCGGACGATTTATTTTTAGGGATTTCGGAATTATGAGCTTCCCATATTACAAATATTAAAAAGACCAACGGAATAATTAATAATTTGATTTTAATAATTAAATAAAACGGAAGCGTCCACCAGGCAAACGGAGCGATGAAAGAAATTATCAGAATAAATCCTACAAGAACCATGCCAAACAACACCTCAAGTATTCTTACGAAAAATCCGATTAGCCTGCCTACTCTGGTGTAGTCACCGTACAGAGGAGTAAAAAACAACCGCAAATTCAGAGTAAATGAAATCTCATTATTTATTAGTAATGCAAATCTTTTTAGTACAGTATGGATTTTTTTCGGTGCTCTTAAAAGCCACCAAAGATCAAAATCTAATACGTCTACAGGCAGTTTGTACATAATAAGAGAATATCAGAAATAATTGATCTAAGGTAGTTCCGCATCCGCCAGTTAGGATGTGGCGGATGCGTATTTTACTACAAGCTAAGTGAATTGAATTCAAAATCAAATAAACCTGATTTTCCTTGTTTAGTATCTGTAACTGACGGGGTGGAAAATGTGAGTAAAAATCCGCTTGTCTGCGCGCTATCCATCTGTCCCATGTCTATTCCGTCATTTTTCCATCTGAGTATAGTTTTAGGAGCGCCGAAAGAAGCTCCTTTTTCTTCAGAGTCGTATAATCCGTTATAGTTTGAATCGTTCCATTCGAATACTTCCACATAAATAATGTCCCTTAAATTATCAGGATCATTTGCGGTTGTATAGTTTGCCCTGCTGGATAAATTAATTCTGGTTGTGCCGCTGTTGAATATTTTTATAGGGTACTCGTATTTCCAACCTTCCGAAATATTGTCAAATAAAGGTCCCGGCAGCTCATCAGTTAAGTTTGAAGTATCCGGTCCGATAGACAAATCCTGAAGCAGTTTTATTACTGCGCTGCCTATAGTAAATGTTGATCCGATGTATTTGTTTTTGTAAGTGAAAGCAGCCAAAACTATTCCCAGTGAGATTACACTTAACAAAACAATGCACACATAAATATAAAATATTTTCTTCATGTTCTCACCTCCTTTCAAATAAATTTAATGATTTTAAACTTACCCAATTGGTGTCGGTTACAATTAAATGGTCAATTAAGGAAATGCCTATGTTAGTTCCGGCTTTATAAATTTTCTCGGTAATTTTTATATCACCTTCGCTGGGGTTCGGGTCTCCCGATGGATGGTTATGGACTAAAATAATAGAAACAGCGTTTTTTTCCAGAGCTGATTTGAAGATTTCTCTTGGGTGTACCAAAGTTTCGTTTACCGTTCCGATAGAAATAAGGTCAATTGATATTAGCCTGTTCCTTGAATCTAAAGATAATAGGTATAAGTGTTCCTTTTCTTTATTGAAGAAGAACTTTTTTACCGATTCATAAACGTCCTTAGGCTTGTTGATATTGATTTTGGATAATTCTTTTTCGGTGAATATTCTTTTGGATATTTCGCACACAGCCTTAATGCTCGCAGCCTTTGCTAATCCGACATTTTTAAATGAGATTAATTTGTTGTAGTCAGTTCTGTACAGTCCTTTAAATCCCCTCAGGTCGCTGAGGATTTTTGATGACAGTTCAAACACCGACTCGTTTTTTCCTCCCGCGCCTAAGATGATGGACAATAACTCTATATCTGAAAGCGATTCGGCACCGAGTGCGGCAAGCCTTTCCCGCGGCAGATCATTCCGATTGACGGTTTTTAATAAAGAATTAATCATTTTTATTAAACTACTATCCAAAGGTATTCAATACAATGCACGTTAATCTATTTAAACGAGAAATATAAAATAAGTTGGTGCAGTTTAATAAATAATTAAAATGAATAATATAAATAAAAAAATTAAAAAATTGAGAGAAAGCAAAAACCTCTCCCAGGAAAGGTTCGGTAGAAAATTAGGGCTGTCGGGAAAGACTATTTCTTCTTACGAAACAGGAAGATGTATTCCGCCACTTTATATTCTGGATAAAATCTCATTTATCTATAAAGCGGAATTGTTTGAGGTTAATGAGGATACTAAATGCAAATTGAAGCAGGCACTTTCCCAGCTTCAGGAACTGATTAAATCGCTGGAAATAATATTATTATCTGATTGAAATACTATCTCTTGGAATATTGTGGGGTCTTTCTGGCTTTTCTGAACCAGTACTTCTTTCTTTCTACCATTCTAGGATCTCTGGTTAATAGACCTTGTTTTCTTAATGTTTGAGAGTATTCTTCACTTATTTTAGATAATGTTCTGGAAAGTCCGTGTATTATTGCGTTTAATTGAGATGACCTGCCGGATCCGTAAACTTTGATTGTCGCGCTGAACTGAGAGTTAGGGTGGGAAACACCGATTACATGAAAAGGGCGCATCCATTTAATTTTCTCTTTTTCGTTTGGAAAATAATCATTGATTGAAATGCCGTTAACTGTAAAATCACCTTTGTCTTTGTATAAAAACACTCTTGCAACTGAAGTTTTTCTTCTACCTGTTCCCGAAACAAAATCTTTGGGGGTCGTTTCTTTTACTTGTTCTACTTCTTTTTTTACTCTAGGCATTTTTTAATAATTGAGCATTGTGCGGGTGCTCTCCGCTTTCATAAATATATAAATTGCTCATTCTAACTTTATGCAGCTTGTTCTTGGGGAGCATGCCGCTTACTGCTTTTCTTAATATTTCTGTAGGTTTTTTGTTCATTAATTCTTCTGCTTTTGTGCTTCTCAAACCTCCGGGATATCCTGTGTGGTGGTAATAAATTTTATTTTTTAGCTTTCTTCCGGTTAAAACAACATTTTTTGCATTAGTAACCACTACTTTGTCTCCTAAATCCATATGTGGGCTGTACGTTGCTTTATTTTTCCCGATTAATATATTTGCCGCTTCAACTGCAACTTTTCCTAAAATCTTGTTAGAAGCGTCTATATGAACCCATTTCTTTTGTAATTTTTTAGAACTTGGACTGTATGTTTTCATATTTATAACACAGCTCCCTCTTGAACATTATTTGTGTTCACGGTTTCTTTAATTTCTGCGGATTTATCCTGTTTTTCTGCCTTTTTAGAGTTTTTCTTGGCGGATTTAGCCTCTTTTGGGAGTATTAATTCTATCCTCGCCATTTCGGCGTTATCTCCGCTTCTGTTTCCTGTTCTAATTATCCTGGTATAACCGCCGGCCTTGCTCTTTAGTTTAGGGGCAATGTCTTTAAAAAGCTTTTTTACGGTGCTTTCCAAGTACAATTCGTTTCTAGCCTTTTTTATAGAATTGAAATTATTGGTTTTTATAGCAGTTGAAATTAACTTTTCAACATAAGGTCTAACATACTTAGCTTTTGCGAGAGTAGTTTCAACTTTTCCTTTTACCAAAAGTGAATCGGAAAGGTTTCTTAATAAAGCCTTTCTATGAGACTCATCCCTGTTCAGCTTTTTGGTAACTACTCTATGCCTCATTTATAAAAGTCCTTCTTTCTTTAAAAGCTTCTTTATTTCTTCCACTGATTTTTCTCCTAAGTTCTTGACATCAGCTAATTCCTCATCGCTTTTTTCGGCAAGCTGGTCAAGCGTTTCGATTCCTTGTTTTTTCAAAGCATTTATGGTTCTGGTGGGGAGGGGCAATTCTTCGACCGATATTTTTTCTGTCATTACTCTTTTTTCGTTGCCTGTAATAGTATTTTCCCCTTCCGGTTCTTGTGCGGGAGAAATCCATTCCTGCATTTTGGCTGCAAAATCTTTAAGCAGTTCAGCAGATCTTTTTACTGCTTCTGAGGGTTTTATACTACCGTCAGTCTCGACAGTTAAAATAAGATTATCAAGGTTAATATCTTTTCCGAATCTTGCCGATTCAACGTTGTACGAAACGCTTTTAACTGGTGAAAAGTCCGCGTCTAAAATTATTACACCTATTTTGGATGATTGCCTTTCCTCCATAGGAGAATATCCTGCTCCGGATTCAACGATCAGTTCCATTTTTAAATTGGTGTTTTTATCGGCTAAAGAGGCTATATGCTGGTTTTTGTTCATAACTTCCATGTCTGATGTAAGTTCAATATCGGCAGCTGTAACTTCCCCCGGCCCTTTCTTGTTTATATTCAAAACAACCGGATTATCTCCGTACACTTTAAATCTTATTCTTTTAAGATTTAATGTTATCTCCACGACATCTTCTTTAACTCCCGGAATAGTGGTAAATTGGTGATCCGAACCGGCAATTTTGACTTGGGTAATTACAGCTCCTTTTAATGAGGTCAGCAAAATTCTTTTTAGAGAATTTCCAATAGTATGACCGAAATTAGTAGGTAGCGGTTCAAAAGAAAATACACCCTTATTTTTATCTTCCGAAATTGTAGTGATTTTAAGCTCTGAGGGGTTTAATAACATAAATTTATCTCCTTTTATCTTGAATAGAACTCAATAATTAACTGAACATTTAAATTTTCTCCTAAATTGTCTAAAGTTGGAAGCTTTGAATATTTAATATATTTATCTTTAACATTTGCATCAAGCCATTCAGGAAGCACAAATCCCTCTCTCAAATGAATTTTTCCGAAATCTATCGGTTTTACAATATCTCCAATGCTTATCTGCTCGGACGGAACTTTTTTTACTTCCCCGTTGACCAAAAACAATCCGTTTCTAATAAACTGTCGGGCCTGCGATCTGGAAACTGCAAAACCGCTTCTATATACGACGTTGTCAAGTCTTGATTCAAGTCTTTGCAATAATGCTTCACCTGTAACTCCTTTAGATTTTAGTGCTTGGTCAACGTACAATTTAAATTGCTTTTCGAGCAGGCCGTATATTCTTTTAGCTTTTTGCTTTTCTCTCATTTGAACACCATATTCAGATAGTCTTCTTCTGCTTGTACCATGTTGACCGGGAGCTTGGTGTCTTTTAGAAACAGCGCATTTCTCGCTTTCGCAGCGAGCGCCCTTTAAATATAGTTTTACGCCTTCTCTTCGGCATAATCTGCATTTTGGTCCTTTATATCTTGCCATAATTTGAACGTCTTTTCGCGAAAATTACTTCGCTTTAACGAAATAATTAAACTCTTCTCCTTTTCTTAGGTCTGCACCCGTTGTGCGGAATCGGTGTGATATCGGAAATTGCCGTAACATTAAGCCCAGCGGTCTTTAATGCTTTTATCGAAGACACTCTGCCAAGTCCCGGACCTTTTACAAAAACCGAAACGTCCTTCACTCCTGCTCCATGAGCTCTTCTTGCTACTTCTTCAGCGGCTTTTGTAGCTGCATAAGGAGTTGATTTTCTCGATCCTTTAAAACCCGATGCACCTGAACTTCCTGTATATAATGTATTCCCTTCAAAGTCGGTAATAGTAATAATAGTGTTGTTAAACCCCGCTGTTATATAAACTCTTCCGGATGACGGTATTTTCTTTTCATTAGTTTTTTTAGCCATACTGAATTATTTCTTTGCTAACTTCTTTTTCATTCCTCCTACTGTCTTTCTTTTTCCTTTTCTTGTCCTGGCATTGCTTCTGGTTCTCTGACCTCTGGTGGGCAACCCGAGCTTATGCCTCAAACCTCTGTAGCTTCCTATTTCCTGAAGTCTCCTGATATTTTGAGATACTACCCTTCTTAGTTCACCTTCTACCGGGATACTCATTTCCGTAATTTTGCTTCTGATAGATGCAATATCGCTTTCGGTGAGATCTTTTACTCTGGTATCTAAACTTATTCCGGCCTCGCTCAATATTCGTTTTGAAAGTGTTGGGCCGATTCCATAGACATATGTAAGTGCTGTTTCTATTCTTTTTTCGTTAGGAATGTCGACTCCTGCTATTCTGGCCATAATACTTTTTATCCTTGCCTCTGCTTATGTTTCGGATTTTTTTTGCAAATAACCAAAACAACTCCTTTTCTTCTGATTACTTTACAGTCTCTGCACATAGGTTTTACCGATGATCTAACTTTCATATACTTGTTTATGAATGCGTGCTGATAAGCACAACTTTCATAATTTTGTTAAAAATTACTCTGCGTTAGCAAAATAATTTGAGCGCTTTCGCTAATTTAAACTCTTATCTATACCTGTATGAAACTCTCCCGCGAGTCAGGTCGTGGGGTGAAAATTCAACCTTCACCTTATCACCGGGAAGTATTCTGATCTTGAACTTACGCATTTTACCAGATAGAGAGGCTAAAACAAACTCCCCATCCGCAAGCTCTACTCTAAACATGCCTGCCATTAAAGCTTCTTTTACTGTTCCGTCTTTTGTAATAACTTCTTTAGTGCTCATTATTTTCGAAGCGAAAAGACCTTTGGTACTTTTCCGCGATAAAAGAAGAGAGTTTTATCTCTTCATTTTGACGCGCCTGATTGTATCAAACCTACTTATAGAGGTCAATGAAAAGTCGTTGACAACGTTCAAAGCAATATTTAGTATTATATCCATAATTTAAATGGCGTCAAAGAGGGAATTTCCGCCCTTTCAGCCGTTTGGGTGAACCTTTCCGCTTATAGGGAAAAAGTATTCCGAACCGGGGATGCCCGTTATAGCTGTAAATGAGTGATGCATTAGGTGGCACCGTCATTAATTGAGATAATGACCCTGGCGAGAGAGCGGGGTTGTTTTTGTTTATGTTGAACATAAAAAATATTAGAGAAAATGAAAATATAGTTAGGAAAGCCATAAAGGATAAGCAGCTAGATAATAAAGTAGATTTGGACGAAGTTTTGAAAGTTGACGGAGAATATGTGTCAATTCTTCATAAAGTTGAATCAATTCGTGCTCTAAGAAATATTGAAACTAAAAACATTTCCAAAGTAGAAGGATCAGAAAGAAAAGATTTAATTGAAAAAGCAAATAAAACAAAAGAAGAGCTGAAAGAATTGGAAATAAAACTATCGAATATTACTGGAATCAGGGAGGATTTATTAAAAAAAATACCAAATCTTATACATGAGAGCGTTCCTTACGGAATAGATGATTCTGAAAATGTTTCTATTAAAAAGTGGGGTGAGCCGAAAAAACTTGACTTTCCGCCAAGAGATCATATTGAATTGGGGAAATCTCTTGGGATTATAGATACGGAAAAAGCTTCTATAGTAGCCGGTACTAGATTCACATATTTATTTGGAGAAGCAACCCTAATGCAATTCGCGCTTATACAATTTGTTTTTGAGACACTAACTGATTCAAAAGTGATAAAAATGCTTGCTGAACAGGTAGGGAATCCAAATTTTGAAACATTTATTCCTGTATTGCCTCCGGTAATGATTAGATCGGAAATTTTGGATAAAATGGACCGATTGGAGCCAAAAGAAGAGAGATACGTTCTTGATGAGGATAATCTAGTTCTTATAGGAAGTGCAGAACACACTATGGGTCCGCTACATATGGATGAAATGATATCAAAAGAACAGCTGCCGAAAAGATACATAGGTTATTCAACTTCTTTTAGAAGAGAAGCGGGGAATTACGGAAAAGATGTACGGGGAATTTTCCGAGTTCACCAGTTTGATAAACTTGAAATGGAAAGTTTTACATCATCTCAAACAGGATTTGTTGAGCAGGATTTTCTAGTAGCTGTTCAGGAATATATAGTCCAGAAGCTAGGGATTCCCTATCAGGTTGTAATGGTTTGTACAGGAGATATGGGCAAACCCGACTTCAGGCAAATTGATATAGAATGCTGGATGCCAGGACAGAATAAATACAGAGAAACACACACAAGTGATTATATGACAGACTATCAGTCAAGAAGATTAAACATAAAAGAAAAAAACGGAGATTTTGTACATATGAATGATGCGACTGCTTTAGCAATAGGCAGAACTTTGATTGCCATTTTGGAAAATTATCAACTGGAAGACGGAAGTGTGAAAGTTCCAAACGTGCTGCAAAAGTATTTAAATTTTAAAGATATAAAACCTAAAAAAAAGTAGATTAAAACTATTTGAGGTTGTATATTGTAAATAATGTCGGTAATACAAAATTTGAGTTTACCCAAAGTAATATACGAAACTGATTCACCTTATAACGGGCATATACAGGTGGTTGAGGCGGGCAAGACGCGGAGAGTAATTGTAGATAAAATTACACAGTCATTAAATTGGGACTCTCCGTCAGCGCAGCAAAGGGTGTGGGGAAGAGTAGTGGAAGTTTTAAAAGCAAATGAGCCGAATTTAACTAATATTTTGATTTTAGGTTTAGGCGGTGGCACGATGCAGCACCTGATTTCCAGGGTGTATGACAGACTGCATATAGTAAGCGTAGATATAGACCCGGTAATGGTGGATATAGCAAAAAGGTACTTTGATTTGGATAGTATCCCAAACCATAAAGTGATTGTTGAAGACGCCTGCAGATTTATAGTTGAGCCAGAGAAATATAATTACAATCCTAATGTGTTTAATGCTGTGGTTGTCGATATATATGTTGGCAGCAGATATCCGGATCTGGGCAAATCCGGTAATTTTATAACCGCTGTAAAAAATCTGGTCAGGCCGGGCGGATTAGTAGTATTTAATAGAATTTATACCAATGAACATCAGGATGAAGTGAATATATTTATTGATACTGTTGAAATGTATTTAACCGACGTTAAATCTGTGATAGTAGCCGGCACAACAAATTCCGATAATGTAATAATTTACGGTAGGGCATACTAAGGTTTTTTGAAATATGATAATATTTCAGGCACTTGTTCTAGGTGCCGTGCAAGGATTAACAGAATTTCTGCCTGTATCCTCGTCGGCACATTTAATAATTGTTCCCTCTCTGCTTGGATGGGATAAGCAGCCTTTAGTTTTTGACACAACATTGCACTTAGCTACCGCATTAGCACTGGTTATTTATTTTTTTAATGACCTTAAGAAGATTCTATCGGCTCTATTTTCAGATTATTATTCATCGAAACTCGTTTTTAATAAGTATTCATCCGAAGGTAAGTTGGGCATATATATTTTAATTGGAACAATCCCGGCTGGAGTTGTTGGATTATTGTTCGGTAATTTAATTGAAAATTCTTTCAGAGAAATAACGGGGACGATTACTTTTTTGGCAGTGGGAACTTTTTTACTGTTACTAGCTGAAAAATATTATTCAAAAAAAAACGGAAAAGTTTTAGGTGAAAAACTAAATTTTGCGAAAAGCTTATTTATCGGGTTTTTCCAGTCGCTGGCGCTACTTCCGGGAATTTCCAGGTCCGGGGCGACCATTTCGTCTGGGATGTTTTCAGGTTTAAGTCGGGAAGAAGCCGCCAGATTTTCTTTTTTACTTTCGGTGCCGGTGGTTATAATGGCAGCTATGTTTAAGATACTGTCTTCTTCGCAGGATTTTAATCAGGCTTTTCTACCTGAAATACTGGCAGGATTTGTATCAAGTATTATTTTCAGTTTAATAGCAATAAAGTTTTTAATGTCCTTTGTAAAAAAGAATAAACTTTATATATTTGCTGTATACAGAATTTTATTGATAATTGTTCTTTTATTTTTATAGAAAATAATATTGGTTAACTCTCTTTATTCGAAATTTCTTCCGTAAGTCATGATATTCGGAAAAAATCTGTCGTACATTTCCAGATAGAATTTTTCTTCGTTGTAGTTTATTTTGTCTATTAAAAATACAAAGTCCACTGCTTTGTGGTTAAGAAGTATTTCAATTCTCTGCTTCTCGGGAATTATCGGTCTTGTTATGCCTTTGATTTTTCCGGTTTTTTCGTCGGAGTCAATTCCGACAATTAATATATCTCCTTCTTTTTTTGACTGATTTAGAAAATATGAGTGTCCTGCGTGAAACAGGTCGAAAGTCCCGTGGGAGAATTGTTCAAAATGCGTGACTGATGAGCGAGGTCTACAATTGTATCCGCTTTTAAGAAGTATCCCTCTTTTTGGAATATATAACATATTGATATAAATCGCAGTATCTAAAAATATTTTTGTCTAATTATTCCACAGAAAAATCCCCCCACTAACTGATGATATAATCAGCTAGTTATGTTTAAAGGGCTTTTTGATTCAAATGAAAGACAACTTAGCAAGCTTAGATTGGTTGTTGAACAAATAAATAGTTTTGAAGGTGAAACCGAAAAAATGAGTCCGGAAGAGATTAAAAATAAAACGAATAAATGTAAAGAAGAACTAAGAAATTTACCGGAAGATGAACAAACTGCATACATAAATAAAATTCTGCCCGAAGCTTTTGCCGTAGTTAGAGAAGCATCGAAAAGAACTTTGAATAAAAGACATTTTGACGTTCAAATGATGGCAGGTATTGTTTTGCATGAGGGAAAGATTTCCGAACAGAAAACAGGTGAGGGAAAAACTTTAACAGCTACCTTGCCTTTATATTTAAATTCGCTATCCGGAAAAGGTGTTCATCTGGTAACTCCTAACGACTACTTATCCAGACACGGATTGGGATGGATGGGACCTATTTATAATATGCTGGGAGTGTCGGCCAGCGTTATTATGGACCGAAGAGCCTTTGTTTATGATCCCGCATTTAATGGTACAGAGTTTGAAGATGAATACACAATACATTTAAAAGAATGCTCAAAAAGAGATGCATATTCATGCGATATTGTGTATGGAACCAATCACGAGTTCGGCTTTGATTACCTGCGCGACAATATGGCTTACAGGCTTTCGGATATTGTGCAAACCAATCCTTTGGGACATTTCGGGGTTCATAATTACGCAATTGTAGATGAAGTAGATTCGATTTTGATAGACGTTGCCAGAACTCCGCTGATTATTTCTGCATCCGCGTATCAGGCTACTGAAAGATACCACCAGTCATCTTCTATCGTAAAAACTTTACTGAATAAAACTGATTATGAAGTTGACGAAAAGTTCAGAACTTCCACTCTTACTGATCTGGGTATAAGGAAGGTAGAAAAGATGCTCGGGATTTCAAATTTATATGAACAGGATTTCGAGATGGTCCATTTAATTGAGCAGGCTTTAGTTGCGAATACTTTATATGAAAAAGATAAGGATTATGTGGTTAAAGAAGGCAAGGTGGTAATAGTAGACCAGTTTACCGGCAGACTTCTACCTTCCAACAGGTATTCAAACGGCCTTCATCAGGCTATTGAGGCCAAGGAAAGTGTCGAAATACAGGAAGAATCGCGGACTTTAGCAGAAATCTCATATCAGAATTATTTCAGAATGTATACAAAACTAGCAGGTATGACCGGGACAGCAGTTACAGAAGCCGAAGAATTTTATAAAATATATAAATTAGATGTAGTAGTTATACCTACAAACAAGCCAATTACCAGAAAAGATTTTAATGACGTTGTATATAAATCGGAAGCCGCAAAATTCGGTGCTGTAGCTGATGAAATAGTTGAGCGCAACCGAAAAGGACAACCGGTACTGGTAGGAACGACTTCGGTGGAAAAAAGCCAGCTACTGCATGAACTGTTGAAAAGGCGGGGTTTATCACACGAAATTCTGAATGCAAAAAATCATGAAAGAGAGGCTTTGATTATTGCCCAGGCCGGCAGAAAAGGTGCCGTTACCGTTTCTACTAATATGGCGGGAAGAGGTGTAGACATTATTTTGGGAGGCGATCCTCCAGATCTCAAAGAGCAGGAAAATGTAAAGTCATTTGGAGGCTTACATGTTATTGGCACCGAAAGACATGAGTCAAGAAGAATAGACAACCAGTTGAGAGGCCGTGCGGGAAGACTTGGCGACTCCGGTTCTTCAAGATTTTTCGTTTCTTTGCAGGATGATTTAATGAGGATTTTTGGAGGTGCTCAGGTTGAAGGGCTTATGAATAGGTTCGGTATGGACGAAAACATTCCATTGGAGTCTTCATTAGTTACCAGGGCAATAGAAAATGCCCAGAAAAAAGTTGAAGGATTTAACTTTGACAGAAGGAAGCACGTGGTGGAAATGGATGACGTGATTAATTCTCACAGGGATGTGGTGTATAAATTGAGAAGACGTATTTTAGGATTTGAAAACGGCGAAGCAGAACATAAAGAATGGTTTATAGACAAGTTAAATGAATTTTCAGATTTTGACAAGGACAAGAATTGGAATGAACACGAGTCTAAGCTTGGAGAGAAAGTCTGGTTGAATATTGTTGCACAGCTTAGTCTTCCTGTTGTGGATCTGCATTGGATGGAGCACTTAGTTGATATGGACCAGGTGCGCGAAGGAATAGGTTTGCGCGGATATGCCCAGCGTGATCCGATGGTTGAGTATAAGCGGGAAGGTCATGAAAGATTTGAATCTTTGGTTACTACTATATATAAATCCGTTTCGGAAAGAATATCAAAGATAGCAAATATTGAAGCTGTTGCAAAAAGCGAAAAAGGCTTAGTATCCGCTACTGATGTTTCATATCTTCACGGCGAGCTTGAGAGCGGGGTGAGTACTGAGGGGGGCGAACTGGCTGCGTCAAAATCAGGCATGCCGGGTATAAAAGTTCAGGAAGTGAAGTCAGGGGTAAAGAAAGTAGGGCGTAACGATCCGTGTCCGTGCGGAAGCGGAAAAAAGTTTAAAAATTGTCACGGGAAATGACAACATTTCGATATTCTATCTAAAAAATTGTCATGGTAAAAACCCCCAACTTAAAAACAGAAAAATTTCTGAGTAAGATTCATGATATTTATCACGATAAATATTTTGATATTGAGAAATATTTTTATATTAATAAACCTGTTACATTCAGAATAAATAGGCTTAAATTGAATAGCATTTCTTCCGAGCAGATAATTGAGAATTTAAAGAATCAGGGATTTGAAGTTACCAGCGGTCCGGTTAAAGATTCGTATATTTGTAATTCCGGGAAAACCGAAATTAAATTATCCGAAACAGAAGAAGTTTTAAAAGGGCTTATCTATATCCAAAAACTGTCGAGTATGCTTCCCGCAATATATATGAACCTAAAACCCGGACAAAATATACTTGATATGTGTGCTTCTCCTGGTAGTAAAACATCTCAAATTGCCGCGGATTTAAATAACAACTGTTTTATAACTGCCGTAGAGAATAATAAAAAAAGATTCTATATTCTTAAAAAAAACCTGGAAACTTTAGGAGTAAATTGTGTTAAAGCTATTTACGAAAATTCTGTGACTCTTCCTTTAAAATACCCCAATCTTATGGAAAGTTTTGACAGAGTGCTTTTGGACCTTCCCTGCTCTAATGAAGGTTACGTGAATCTTGAGAACCAAAAATCCCTGGATAAATGGAATTACAAAACGGCGGAAAGGTTGTCAAAATTGCAAAAAACACTTTTGTACTCGGGGGTTTCTATGCTCAAACCTGGCGGGTTGCTTCTTTATTCCACCTGTACATATAGTGTAGAGGAAAATGAAGTAGTAATAGACTGGGCTTTGAAAAAATTTGGGAATCTGAATATTCAGGAGATTGAAGTGGGCTTGAAAAATGCATTGCAGGGGTTTACAAAGTGGAATAATGTAAATTTTGATGACCGGTTGACTAAAACAACTCGTATATTACCCACGGAATTATTTTCAGGTTTTTATTTTGCTTTATTAAAAAAGACTATTGGATAGAGTTTAATTTAATTAAAAGAGTGGTTGCCTTTTCGTATTCAGGATTCACTTCCAAAGTTTTATTTAAGTAGTCTATTGCTTTCGCACGGTCGTTTTTTTGTATTTCAACAGCTGCTAATCCAAACCAGGCCTGGTATAAAATAGGATTCAGTTCAACAGCTTTTTTAAAACCTAATTCGGCTTGTTCGTAGTTTTTTTTAGCTAAATAAACTCTGGCAAGATTATGATATGCGAATGAATAAGTCGGGTTGATTTTTATAGCATTGGAAAAATTCAAAGCAGCGTTTTGAAAATCATTTAATTTATAATAAGTTTCTCCTAAATTGTTGAGTACTTTCTCCGGATAAGGAGTTTTATTTACAGCTGAAAGCCACAAATTGGTTTCGTTCTGCCAGTCGTTGTTTCTGGTTACAATTTTATATGAAAAAAGTACCAGCAAAATTAAAGTTATTGCTACAGGAAGTTTCTTAAAATTCAATCTATCGGAAACTGCCAGAATTATTTTTGTAATTATTACGGAATAAAAAACCGCAGCTATATATAAATACCTTTCAGCAGTTACCCAAGTAATCATTTGAGGAGCAAAAACCGGAGTCAGCGTTATATAAATTAATAATATTAATATACTTAGTCTGCGGTTGTAGAAAAATAAAAATATTGTCATTCCGATTATTACTAAAGATAGTAATTGTGCATTAAGCAGGTTCTGCTCGCGGGGATCAACTTCATGATATATACTCAGTTCGGAGGGAAATACTAAAAGCTTTGCGCTGGCAGAAATTGAATATGGTACTCTCATTATCCAGGGAATATTAAGTTCTTTTGATTCATTAAAAAAACTAACGTGTTCGATTCTTGGATTAATTAAATTAGAATTTACGTACAGGAAAAAATAAATCAGTGTCGGGATAATAAAAGGAAGCGAATACAGGATTTTTTTTGATAGTTTTCCTTTTAGGAAAAACAAATCAAGTATAAATATTAAAGCCGGAGTAGTCATAGTCCACTGATGTCCAAGTAAAACCAGGCTTAAAATATAAATTACCAATGATATATACAAGTAAACCTTCTTATTTGAATATCTGAATAAAAAATAGAAAATTAAAATAAGAAAGGTAACAGTACCATTGAATAAATAGTTATTTGCTGAAATCCAGGAGACGGTTTCAGAATTTACCGGATGGAAGGCAAAAAGAAAAGTCGCAATTCCAGCAACTCTTTTTCCAAACAACATAAATAATAAAATAAATACCAAAAAAGAATTTATTATATGTACAGCTATTGATATTAAATGAAGAACTATATTATTTAATCCGAATACCTTGTAAACAAGCGCGTACATTAAATTTTGAATTCGGAAAGTTTCCACTGTCCAGACTCCGTTTATAACACTAGGGTTTTCCACAAATCCAGGAATATCATCGACCAGAAACTTTCCGCTAATGCTGTTAATATAGAGAAAGATGATTAAAAAAGTTAAAAGAAAAAATAAAGGAATATTTGCCTTAAGAAGCATTTTTATCTTTTCTACGGATTTTATCTCATACATACATTTATGATAGTATTTTGAGCAGTTATATGAAAGATTCTGAAAAATACAAAATATTCAAAAAATTTTTTATTGAGCTGCTGGAAACATTTTTAACCACTCTTATTGTTCTTTTTATTATTTATGCAACCATTGCAATGCCAGAACAAGTAGTGGGGGCCAGTATGGAGCCTAATTTTCATACTGGGGAACGAATTTTAGTGGAAAAACTGACCAGGCACTTTAAGCCTTTTGAAAGGGGCGATGTGGTTGTATTGAACCCGCCTGGAAATGAAAGTTCGGATTATATTAAAAGAATAATCGGAATTCCGGGAGATATTATCAAAATATACGACTGCAGAGTATATGTTTCAACCGACGGTAAAAGATATATTTTGGACGAGACTTATCTTCCTGAAAGAACCTGTACATCAGAAGGTCCTAGACTTAAAGAGGGCAGATCGATTAAAATAGAAGAGAACGAATATTTGGTATTAGGTGACAACAGAGCCAGATCTTCGGATTCGAGGTTTTTTGGCCTGGTTGAGGCAAATAGTATTCTTGGAAGAGTAATATTCAGATTTTGGCCGCTGGGTAAACTGGGATTTATATAAAAAGCAGTTTGTTGCTATTGACACGCCATAAAAGATATGTTAACTTGCCTCTTGTCTTTGAGTATACAAAAGCTGCTTTTTGTTTTGACTGTTTATGAAGATCTGGCCGGTAGAACTACCATATCTTCCATCTCATCCGGTCTTTGTGGGTGATTTTAAAAGTATAAAATAATGCGACATAATTTTTCTAAAAGAAAAGTAACTTTATCTTTGCCTAATCTTCTGGGTATTCAATTGGAGTCTTATCAGTGGCTAAGAGAAAAGGGATTAAATGAAATTTTAGAAGAATTGGGGCTGATAGAAGACTATTCGGGAAGGGGTTGGGTATTAAAGCTTTCAAGCGCCGAAATTCAAAAGGAAAATATTTCCGTCAGCGAAGCTTTGCATTCCGGACGAACTTATGACGCCCCCTGGTACGTTTCGGCAGTTTTAGAAGATCCTCTAATTAAAAAATCCAAAAAGCAGCAAATTTATATGGGCGATATACCTCTCATGACGACAAGAGGTACCTTTATTATTAACGGTGTAGAAAGGGTTATTGTAAACCAGCTAATTAGATCGGAAGGAGTCTTATTCACCGGTGCTCCGTCTCCCGTAACGGGACAGTTCTTAGGAGGGGCAAAGGTTTTGCCTAAAAACGGAGTCTGGCTGGAAATAGAAACATCACGCTCAGGAGTTATAAGCGTAAAAATAGACAGAAAAAGAAAAATAACAATCTCGACTCTTTTAAGAGTTTTCGGCTTGGAAACGGATGACGATATTAGAAATGCTTTTAATGATGTTGAAACCAATCCGGAAACTAATTTTACCGAATCTACTCTAGCCAAGGATCCCTCTTCTAATTATGATGAAGCTTGTCTTGAAATATACAGGAAAATGAGACCGGGGGAACCACTGGTTGTTGAGAATGCCCGCGCGCTTGTGGATTCGATGTTTTTTAATAAGAGGCGCTACAGTTTAGGAGAAGTCGGAAGATTTAAAGTAAACCAGGTTTTAGGTTTAAACTTTCCGAATGATCCTAAACATAGATTATTACAACTGGAGGATTTGGTTAAAATAATTTCCAGAATAATAGAGCTTAATAACGGTTTGGGTGATCCCAGCGATGTAGACCATTTAAGTAACAGAAGAGTAAAAAGTGTAGGCGAGCTCCTTCAAAATCAAATCAGAATCGGATTTTTACAGATGGAAAAAAATATTAAGGAAAAAATGAGTTTGGCTCCCAGAAACGAATTACCGGAGCCAAATTTGTTAGTATCGCCCAGAGCGGTAGCGGCTAAAATACACAGCTTCTTTGCTACCGGACAGTTATCTCAATTCCAAGATCAGCAAAACCCGTTAACTTCATTGGATCACTTAAGAAGGTTGTCGGTTATGGGTCCGGGGGGATTAACAAAAGAAAGAGCAAGCATGGCAGTGAGAGATGTGCATTATTCTTCATTTGGAAGAATTTGTCCGGTAAGAACACCAGAAGGTCCGAACATCGGATTAATCAACTATTTGGCTATGTACGCAAAAGTAAATCAATACGGTTTTTTGGAAACTCCGTATATTAAATTGGAGAAAGAGCCGGATGGAAGGATAAAGGTGACCGGAGAAGTAGTATACCTGGCGGCTTATGATGAAGAAGGAGTTTATATTACAGACTCATCCGTACAATTAGATGAAAACAATTATATTATTCAAAAGCAGGTTCCGTTAAGAATGGGGGGTAATTTTATTTTGGGAGATGTTTCACATGCACAGTATATGGAGCTAGTACCAAGGCAAATCGTCGGTATTTCGGCCGGTTTAATTCCGTTTTTATCAAACGATGATATTTCAAGAGCATTAATGGGTACACAGCAGATGTCTCAGGCAGTACCATTGGTAAAAGCTGAATCTCCAATTGTAGGAACTGATATTGAAAGAGAAATTTCCGAGAATGCTAATGCGGTTGTTTTTGCAGAAGACAGCGGAACCGTAATATTTGCTGATGCATCAAAAGTTATAGTAAGTTATGAAGGTAGAAAAGGAAAAGCCGAGTACAAGCCAACTAAATTTACAAAATCCAATTTGGATACGTGCTATAACCAATACGTTAGAGTATCCACAGAACAGAAAATTAATAAAGGCGATATTTTAATCGAAGGACCGGGAGTGCAAAAAGGTGAACTGGCAATAGGAACTAATGTAATTGTAGGTTATATGATCTGGGAAGGTTATGAATATGAAGACGGTATTATTATTTCCGACAGACTTGTTAAAGAAGATATTCTAACCTCTATACATGTGTCCGACTACACTATTTCGGTATTGGAAACTAAATTGGGACCCGAAGAAATAACAAGGGATATTCCTAATTTGCCGGAAGATGCTTTAAGGAATCTGGATGAAGAAGGAATTGTTGCAATAGGTTCTAAAGTTAAGTCGGGAGATGTTCTGGTAGGTAAGGTCGCACCAAAAGGCGAAGCTGACTTGTCTGCTGAGGAGAGATTATTAAGAGCAATATTCGGGGAAAAGGCAAAAGACGTACGTGATAATTCATTAGTTATGCCCCATGGCGAGCACGGTGTGGTAATAGGAGTTAAAAGAGTAAACAGAAAGCAAAATGACGAATTGCCAGCCGGTGTTTTGGAAGAAATAACCGTTTATGTTGCTCAGCAGAAAAAAATTGAAATAGGTGACAAGCTTGCGGGCAGGCACGGAAATAAAGGAGTAATTTCGGCAATAGTATCAACCGTTGATATGCCTCATTTGGAAGACGGAACCCCGATAGATATAGTTTTTTCGTCGGAAGCTGTTTTGAAAAGAATGAATGTTGGCCAGATTTTAGAAGCTCCGTTAGGGATGGCCGGAGAAAAGCTCGGTAGATTATATTCTATACCGGCTTTAGAAGCGGTAGATGAAAAAGAGATAGAAGCTGAATTGTTAAATGCAAATATTCCGGTAAATGGAAAAAGAAGACTTATTGACGGTAGAACGGGTGAGTATTTTGATAATGAAGTTGTAGTAGGTAATACCTATATTTTAAAACTTATTCATATGAGTGAGGAAAAAATGCACGCCAGGTCTACCGGCCCGTATTCTTTAATAACACAGCAACCGCTTGGCGGAAAGGCTCAATTCGGCGGGCAGAGATTTGGAGAGATGGAGGTTTGGGCGTTGGAAGCTTACGGTGCCGCCCATATTTTAAAGGAAATGCTTACGATAAAATCCGATGATTTAGTAGGCAGGACACAAGCTTACAGTGCGATCATCCAAAATAAGCCAATTCCTGAATCATCAATACCGGAGACTTTTAAATTACTTGTCAGAAAAATGAATGGTTTGGGATTAGGTCTTGAAGCCATAGGAGGAGAGACTGTAGAAGAGTCAGAGGCCGCTAGTACAGAAGCTGCCGGTGAGAATGAGGAAAATATAGTAGTTGAATCGGAGGTCAAGTGAAATATTTAAGCGATTTAAAAAAGTTTGATGCAATAAAAATTTACTTAGCTTCTAGTGAAGAAATACTCTCATGGTCGTTCGGGGAAATTACCAAACCGGAAACAATAAACTACAGGACATTTAAACCCGAAAGAGAAGGATTATTTGATGAAAGAATCTTCGGCCCGTCCAAAAACTACGAGTGTTATTGCGGAAAATATAAAGGAATAAGATATAAAGGAGTAATCTGCGACAAATGCGGTGTTGAAGTAACTACTTCGAGAGTAAGAAGAGAAAGAATGGGGCACATCAGTCTGGCTTCTCCGGTGGCCCATGTGTGGTTTTTCAGAGGAATCCCCTCAAAAATGGCTTTACTTTTAGATATAACTCCCAGAAATATTGAGTCGATAATCTACTTCTCATCTTTTATTGTTATTCAAGTTGACGGAGCCAAGAAAGCTCAGGCAATATCTAATGTAAATAAGGATATGGATAAAGCTTTGAAGGAGCTGGAAAAAGAAATGGAAGAGCAAGTCAAAGGTTTGGAAAAAGAAATAAACACATTGACTAAAAATAAGGATGATTTGAAAAATCAGGAGCAGGAAATCAAAATCAGACAGAAAATCCAGCAAATTCGAAACGGCTTTGAAAAGAAAAAGGAGGAAAAAGAAAAAGAATTTAAAATTGTCGAAAAAAAGATTGAAAGTATTGAACTGTTTACAGTTTTATCGGATACCGAGTATTTAAACATGAGCCAGTATGTTGATATTTTCTGCAAGGTTGAAATCGGAGCCGAATCGCTGGAGAAGATCCTGGCAAGTATTGATTTGAACAAGCTGTCATCGGAACTAAGAAGGGGGCTGGAAAGTTCAAAGGGGCAGAAAGCGGCTAAGCTCACAAAAAGATTAAAAGTAGTTGAACAGTTCAGAAGGGCTAAAATCGGACCTGAAAGAATGATATCAAGTGTGGTTCCGGTTATTCCTCCTGACCTTAGACCGTTAGTTCAGCTGGAAGGAGGAAGATTCGCTTCTTCGGATTTAAATGAGTTATATAGAAGAGTCATAAACAGAAATAATAGGTTAAGCAGACTTTTGGAACTAGGTGCTCCTGAAATAATAATAAGAAATGAAAAAAGAATGCTGCAGGAATCGGTAGACGCATTATTTGATTCCTCTAAACAAAGGCAAAAGCTTAGGACTGCAAGAGGTAAAAAAGAATTAAGATCTCTCGCGGACATGCTTAAGGGAAAGCAAGGTATATTCAGGCTTAATCTTTTAGGTAAGAGAGTGGATTATTCCGGAAGAGGGGTTATTATAAATGGACCTACGTTGAAATTAAATGAATGCGGAATTCCGAAAGAAATGGCAATAGAGTTATTTAAGCCGTTTATATTGAGAGAACTTCTGATAAAAGGATTTGCTCCCAATGTGAAAAGCGCGAAATTTGTTTTGGAGAACAGAGGACCCGAAGTTTGGGATATATTAGAAGAACTTGTAAAAGATCATCCCGTTCTATTAAACAGAGCGCCAACTTTATGGAGGCTTGGAATTCAGGCATTCTATCCCAAGCTGATTGAGGGTAACGCCATAAGGCTTCATTTATGCGTTTGTGCCGGGTTTAATGCAGACTTTGACGGAGATCAGATGGCGGTTCATTTGCCATTATCGGAGGCTGCCAAGGATGAAGCCAGAAATGTATTAATCTCAACCAGCAATTTGCTGAATCCTTCCGACGGTTCACCTATGTCGGTTCCGAATAAAATAATATTATTCGGTATTTACTACATAACATCAATTGATGATAAGCTTCCTTTAGTTGAAAGAATATTTACGGATAAGGATGAAGTTTTATATGCGCTAAATACTTCAGATTCACTTAAACTTAGGCAGAGGGTAAAAGTGAAGGTCCAAAACGACATTATTGAAACGACTCCCGGTAGAATAATATTTAACCAAATAGTTCCGGTTTCGTTCGGATTTGTAAATGATGAAATGCCAAAGAAAAAAGTTAATGCTCTTATAGCCAGAGCTTTTGAAGAAGAATCCAACGAAGTAATTGTAAAGCTGATTGACGATCTTAAAGACATTGGACTAAAGTTTGGCACTATATCCGGGCTGTCAGTTTCATTGTCGGATATTGATATTCCGGCCGAGAGAGAGCCTCTAATTGAAAAAGGTAGAAATTCCGTAATGGAAATCGACAAGAATTATAGGAGAGGCTTAATAACTAAATCGGAAGCTCATAGGTTGACGGAAGATGTGTGGAATCAAGTGACAGCTGAGGTGGATGAAGCGGTTTGGAATAACTTAAAAGCTGATAATCCTGTAAAAGTGCTGGTTAAATCCGGTGCTACCAGAGCTTCTAGAGACCAGGTGAAACAGATTGCGGGAATTAAAGGATTGGTTTCGGACCCGACCGGAAAAATAGTAGAGATGCCTATTTTGGGGAATTATAAAATCGGGCTTTCCGGCTCGGAGTACTTTGTCGGTGCGAGAGGTGCAAGAAAAGGTTTAGTGGATAAAGGATTAAAAACTGCTGACGCCGGGTATTTGACCAGAAGACTGGTAGATGTTTCTCAAGATGTTTTGATCAGAGAGGAAAACTGTGGGACCACAAAAGGCAGGGAAGTGTTTTTAAATGATACCACTGTATTGCAGGCCTTTGCGGACAGGATTTCCGGCAGATATTTAGCCCAGGACGTTAAGGCGGAAAACAAAGTTGTTATGAAAAAGGGTACTTTGATTGGAATAAATGAAGCTAAAGAAATAGAAAAAGCTAAGGTGGAAAAAATTGTAATAAGGTCGCCTATGACATGTGAAACCAGAAGGGGAATTTGCGAAAAGTGCTACGGAATGGATTTGGTCACTAAAAAAGATGTTAGGGTTGGAACCGCGGTAGGTGTTGCAGCTGCTCAATCCATCGGTGAGCCGGGAACACAGTTAACAATGAGGACATTCCATACTGGAGGTATTGCCGGAAAAGACATTACTCAAGGTTTACCCAGAGTAGAAGAATTGGTGGAAGCAAGAGCGCCCAAATTTTTAGCAATTATGAGCGAAATAACCGGTACGGTAAAAATCTCTAAGAACGGAGATGAAAGAAAGATTACGATTATAGCAACCGATCCGAATGAGGATCAGCAGACCGCCGATTATTTTGTTGATCCGGTTTCCGAAATACTGGTTGAGGACGGACAGTTGGTAGCCAAAGGCGAGAAACTAACCGGAGGAAATTTGGATTTGACTGACTTGTTCAGAACTGTGGGAGCTGAAGAAACTAAAAGGTATATATTAAATGAAATACAAAAGGTTTATGCCTCTCAGGGAGTTTCTTTAAACGACAAGCACGTTGAAGTAATAGTCAGGCAGATGTTTAACAATGTTAAGATAGAAGACCGGGGAGATACCGACTTTTTGGTAGGAGAAATAGTAACAAAAGCTAGATTTGAAGAGGAAAACGAAAAAACGATCGCGGAAGGCGGAGCCCCCGCAACAGCCAAACTCACTTTACTGGGTATAACTAAGGCCTCGCTTTTTTCCGACAGTTTCTTATCGGCAGCATCTTTTATTCAAACCAGCAATGTGTTGACCGACGCAGCAGCTTCTGGTAGAGTCGATAAGCTGTTGGGGCTGAAAGAAAACGTTATATTAGGAAGATTAATCCCGACAGGAGAAACCGCGAGGTTGGATTAAAAAGATGCCTACTGTAAATCAATTACTTAGATATGGCCGAAAAGTGAAGAGATCAAAAATGAAGACGGTTGCTTTATCAGAAGTTTATAACTCCAGAAAGAGGACTGTTAAAATGCACAACTCCCCCTTTAAAAAAGGGGTTTGTCTGCTTGTTAAAACCGCCACTCCCAGAAAACCGAATTCAGCATTAAGAAAAGTAGCCAGAGTAAGACTATCGAATAAAAGGGAAGTGACGGCTTATATACCGGGTGAAGGTCACAACTTGCAGGAGCATTCAGTTGTACTTGTAAGAGGCGGAAGAGTTAAAGATCTGCCGGGAATAAAGTACACTATAGTTAGGGGATCTTTTGATTTGTTCGGAGTGCAGAATAGAAAAACCTCAAGGTCGATTTACGGAACTAAACTGCAAAAAGGAGCAGTGAAGGTTTAAAAATTTTATTATTTTAATATGAGATCAGGGAAAACAGACAAAAGACAGGTTCAAAGCGACTTGCTCTATAAATCAAGAGTAGTTACTCGTATGATTAATACGGTAATGCTAAACGGCAATAAATCATTAGCCGAAAAAATAGTTTACGGAGCTTTAAGCAAACTCGCGGAAGAAAGAAAAGATGCTCTAACAGCGTTTGAACAGGCAGTGAAAAACGTAATGCCGGTTCAGGAAGTAAGGTCAAGAAGAATAGGTGGAGCTACCTATCAGGTCCCCGTTCCGCTAAAACACGACAGGTCAGAAGCCCTGGCTGTAAGATGGATAGTTCAAACGGCAAGATCAAGAAAAGGTAAACCGATGCTGGAGAAATTGTTTGAAGAGATAAAAAATGCTCAGTCAAATACAGGAAGCGCCATTAAGAAAAAGGAAGATACTCATAGAATGGCCGAAGCGAACAAAGCATTTGCACATTTTGGAAAATTTTAATTAGGCGTTTTTATGTCTGAGAAGTCCCCTGTAATTTCTTACCCCATAGATAAAATCAGAAATATAGGTATTATTGCCCATATTGATGCCGGAAAAACTACCACGACCGAAAGAATTCTATTTTATACCGGAAAAACTCATAAGATTGGAGAAGTCCACGAAGGCGCCACCCAAATGGACTGGATGGCTCAGGAAAGAGAAAGAGGTATTACAATTACTTCCGCAGCAACTACATGTTACTGGAAGGATTATAGAATTAACATTATTGACACTCCCGGTCATGTTGACTTCACGGCTGAAGTAGAAAGATCTTTGAGAGTGCTGGACGGAGGAGTTGTAGTTTTTGACGGTTCACAAGGGGTAGAGCCGCAAAGCGAAACCGTTTGGAGGCAGGCGGAAAAATATAATGTACCGTTAATCGCGTTCGTAAATAAACTGGACAAAATCGGTGGCGATTTTTACATGTCTCTGAATTCGATTCAGGAAAGACTTTCTCCTAATGCATACGCTGTTCAATTGCCTGTAGGCGTAGAAAATGATTTTAATCAGGTGATTGATCTTGTAGAAAGAAAAGCATATTTATTCGAAGGGAAACTAGGTTCGGAAATAATAGAAGTCGAAGTTCCTGAGAACATGAAAGAAAAAGTTGAGGAGTACAGGACAAAATTAGTAGAAAAAGTTGCGGAATCTGATGAGAAATTGATCGAAAAATATTTGTCGGGAGAACCACTGACAATTGAAGAAATAAAAAAAGGTATGCGGAAGCTTACTTTGGAAACAAAACTGTATCCTGTTTTTTGCGGTGCTTCTTTGGGTAATATCGGAGTTCAAAAAGTATTGGACGGAGTAATTGATTATCTGCCATGTCCGGCCGATGTAGCCGACGAGACAGGAATTATTCCGGACAGCGGTGAAAAAATAGTATTAAAAGCCGACGAAAATGAGCCTTTTACGGCTTTGGCATTTAAAATCCAGACCGATCCGTATGTAGGAAGGTTGATATATTTCAGGGTGTATTCGGGAAAGGTCAGCTCCGGTTCGTATATTCTAAATTCAACTAAAAATAAAAAAGAAAGAATAGGAAGAATTTTATTAATGCACGCGAATCATAGAGAAGAAGTTAAAGAAGTTAAAGCAGGAGAGATAGCAGCGGCGGTTGGCCTGGAAGCTACAACCGGAGATACTATTTGTATGGAAAGCAAACCTATCATTTTGGAAACCATCCATTTTGCCGAACCGGTCATTGGTCTTGTGGTTGAGCCGAAAACCAAGGCAGACAGAGACAAATTAAGCGAATCTCTGAAAAAGTTTATAGAAGAAGATCCCACGCTTAAAATAAAAACAGATGCGGAGACGGCACAGACTATTTTATATGGTATGGGAGAGTTACATTTGGAAATTATTGTAGATAGAATGAAAAGAGAATTCGGAGTTGAGGTTATAACTGGTAAACCCCAAGTAGCGTACAGGGAAACAGTAAAAAATTCCGTCGATCAGGAAGGAAAATATATCAGGCAGACCGGGGGTCGTGGTCAGTACGGCCATGTATTTATAAAAGTTGAACCGTTGGAAAGAGGAAAAGGAGTTGAATTTGTAAATAAAGTTGTCGGGGGCGCGATACCACGTGAATATATTCCGGCGGTTGAAAAAGGTATTAAAGAATCGTGTGAGTCGGGTGTTTTGGCTGGATATCCGGTTGTAGATGTGAGAATCACATTGTTTGATGGTTCTTTCCACGAGGTAGATTCATCCGAAATAGCTTTTAAAATGGCAGCCAGCGAAGCTTTTAAGAGTGCGCAGAGAAATGCCCAGGCTTATCTTCTTGAGCCAATTATGAATATTGAAGTGGTGACTCCTGAGGATTTTATGGGTGATATAATAGGCGATTTATCAGGTAAAAGAGGCAGGATAGAAGGTACTGAAACCAGAGGTACTGCCAGAGTAATCAGCGCAAAAGTGCCTTTGGCTGAAATGTTTGGGTATGCAACTGAACTGAGGGGTATGTCCCAGGGTCGCGCCAGCTTTACAATGGAGCCCAGCCATTATGAAGAAGTACCGGCAAACGTGACCGAATTGATAATTAAAGGTTCAAACAGGTAGATATTAACCTATAGTACATAGGATGAAAAACATCCTTGCTTTTATGTTAGGTTTCTGGTTTACTTCATACCTGTAATTTGTTATAAATAACTTCACAAATAGGACTTTATATATTAATATACAAAGGTCAAATGGAAGAAAAAGTATAAAGTTGTAGATTGTTTGCATACTTTAAATAATCTTAAGGTATCCAAATAGTTCGAAAGGACTAAAATGGCAGAATTCGTTAGAAATAAAGAGCATGTAAATGTCGGAACCATCGGGCACGTTGACCATGGTAAAACCACACTTACTGCAGCTATTACAAAGGTTTTAGCCGGAAAAGGCAAAGCCGAATACCGGGCTTATGAATCTATAGATAAAGCTCCCGAAGAAAGAGAAAGAGGAATCACAATTAATATTACTCACGTCGAATATGAAACCGACAAGAGGCATTACGCGCATATAGACGCTCCCGGGCATGCCGATTATATAAAAAACATGATTACCGGCGCAGCCCAAATGGATGGCGCAATATTGGTAGTATCCGCGCCCGACGGACCGATGCCTCAGACCCGAGAACATATTTTACTAGCTAAACAGGTAAACGTGCCTGCAATGGTCGTTTTCATGAATAAATGCGATATGGTTCAGGATAAAGAAATTCTTGATTTAGTAGAGCTTGAAATCAGGGAACTGTTGACCAAGTATGGTTTTGACGGAGAAAAAGTTCCTGTGATAAAAGGATCGGCTACAAAAGCTTTGGAAGGTGATGCCGAATCAGTTAAAGCTATTGAAGAACTGATGGAAGCAGTAGACAACTATATTCCCTCACCGGTAAGAGATTTAGACAAACCGTTTTTAATGCCTGTAGAAGATGTTTTCTCTATCAGTGGTAGAGGAACTGTGGCTACCGGGAGAGTTGAAAGAGGATCAGTTAAATTGAGTGAAGAAGTGGAAATTGTAGGAATAAAAGACACCGTAAAAACGGTTGTAACCGGTATTGAAATGTTTAAGAAATCAATGCAGCAGACTCAGGCTGGGGATAATGTAGGGGTTTTACTGAGAGGCGTCGAAAGAGAAGGAATAGAAAGAGGTCAGGTATTAGCTAAACCAGGCAGCGTAAAACCTCACACCGAATTTGAAGCACAAGTTTATGTCCTTTCTAAAGAAGAAGGCGGAAGACATAAGCAGTTCTTTAGCGGCTACAGACCGCAGTTTTATTTAAGAACTACGGATGTTACAGGTGAAATTACTCTTCCCGAAGGTGTAGAAATGGTTATGCCCGGAGATGACGTAAAAATTAAAGTTAAATTAATAACCCCGGTTGCATTGGAAGAAGGTCTTAGATTTGCTGTCAGAGAAGGTGGACATACGGTTGGTGCTGGAGTAATCACCAAGATCAACGCTTAAGTTGAAGAGTGAACTTTGGATGCCCTCAATAACATGAGGGCATCTTGATTAATAGTTATGGCAAAGTCACAGAGCAAAGAGTCAAAAATCAGAATAAAGCTTAAATCTTATGACAGCAGAATCATGGATTTAAGCTGCACAAAAATTGTTGATACAGCTATAAGAACCGGTGCAAAAGTTGTAGGGCCGGTACCTTTGCCTACAAAAATAGAGAAGTTTACAGTTATTAGAGGACCGCATATTGACAAAAGGTCGAGGGAGCAATTTGAGCTTAGAACTCACAAAAGAGTGTTGGATATTTTAAATCCTACCGGTTCTACGATAGAAAGTCTTTCTCATTTAAGCTTACCGGCAGGTGTAGATATCTCTATAAAGATGTAAAAGCTTGCTCACCGCCAAGGCGGTTGCGCTTCCTTTTGCATTTTCTCTATACAAAAATGTGATGATTTCATCATCCGTACGCTTTCGCGAACTAGAAGCGTATAATACAGTTTTCATTTTCGCTACGCGAAAAAGTGACGTAACTGGGTAGATTGGTTTTTAGGCGTTTTATTGATAAAATGGGCAAGATGCATAACAGCAGAAGTTAAAAAAGCAAAAAGGGCACTTTACTATTGACGTTAAGGCGCCCCGGCGCCTTTTTTTATTGATTGAATTAGAGAAATTATGAGGAACTATGGAACAAATTATAAAAGGAATAAAACAGAATATGTCACAGATTTTTCTCGAAAGCGGAAATGTAATTCCTGTCACTATTATTAAAACCGAATCGGATATTTCCGAAGATTTGTTAAATAAATCAGTAGTTCTTACAGGCAAGTCTAAAGGAAAAGGATTTGCAGGAGTAATGAAGAGATGGAATTTTGCAGGTGTCGGTGAGGCTACTAGAGGCCAGTCGAATAAACAAAGATCGGGCGGATCAATAGGCAGTCAGACACCGGGAAGAGTGTTAAAAGGGAAAAAAATGGCAGGTAGGCTTGGAAATAAAAAAGTTACTGTAAAAGGTTTGAGAATAGTGGAAATTGCAATAGATAAAAAGGAATTAAAAGTTTCTGGACCGGTGCCTGGGGCTAGAAATTCCACAATATTTTTAAGGATATTATGAAGTCACAAGTTTTGGATAACAAAGGAATAAAAATTGAAGACATTATATTAAGTGATGATGTATTCGGTGTTAAGCCAAAAGCGGATTTAATTGCTCAGTATGTAAGAGTATATTTATCAAATAACAGGCAAGGTACCTCTTCTGCCAAAACAAGGGCGGAAGTATCGGGAGGCGGTAAGAAACCCTGGAAACAAAAGGGTACGGGAAGAGCCAGAGTAGGGTCTTCCAGAAATCCGCTTTGGAGACATGGGGGAATTTCCCACGGTCCCAAACCTAAAGATTGGACCTTGTATATGCCTAAAAAAATGAAGAGACTCGCAACCGTTATGGCACTTTCCTCTAAAGCACTTTCCGAAAATTTAAAAATACTTTCAGAAATAAATTTAAATAAAATTAAAACAAAAAATATCAAAGACCTGCTGGACACTTTAAAACTAAGCGGCAGAACTTTGATAGTCACGGAAAAAAAGAATGACAACATACTAAAAAGCGTTTCCAATTTAAAATATGTGGATTTAAGTTTTGTTGGAACTCTCAATGCTTATGAAATATTAAAGTCAAAGAACCTGGTTATATTAAAAGATGCTGTGAAAAATTTAGAGAAAAAATACCATGCAGCTAAATAATGTTTTGCAAAAACCGGTGATTACTGAAAAAAGTGTTGCTTTAACCGACACGCAGAACAGGTATGTTTTTAAAGTTAGAAGTGATGCCACAAAAGGAAAAATAGCGGATGAAGTAGAAAAAACATTTAAAGTCGATGTTCTGGACGTTAAAACAATTATGATGCCCGGCAAAAAAAGAAGGATAGCGAAAACTTTTAGATTCAGAAAAACTAAGGGATGGAAAAAAGCGATAGTGAAAATAAAAGCAGATCAAAAAATTGACATAGTTTCCAAAGAAGGCAAGTAAAAAAATGATAAAAACATACAACCCTACCAGCGCAGGAATAAGAACCAGAAAATCTCTCGTGAGAGAATTGTCTTTTGACAAACCCGAAAAAAAGTTAATAAAAAGTTTAAAAGGACCGGCCGGCAGAAATAAAGGTAGGATTTCAAGCAGGCACAGAGAGCGTGGCTCAAAAAAACATTACCGGATTATTGATTTTAAGAGGAATAAGATTAATATACCGGCAAGAATCGCCTCTATTGAATATGATCCCAACAGAGGACCGAATATAGCCTTGCTTAATTATGCCGACGGCGAAAAAAGATATATTCTTGCACCGGAGGGGTTGAAAGTTGGGATGACAGTAGTTTCAAGCGAAAAAGCCGAAGCTAATTTAGGTAATTCGCTTCCCATAGGAAATATACCTTTGGGGGTATTTGTTCATAATATAGAAATCAATCCCGGTCGGGGAGGGCAAATAGTAAGAGGAGCGGGAAATTATGCCCAAATAATGGCTAAAGAAGGCGGTTATGTAAATATTAAGCTACCGAGCGGTGAGATTAAAAAAGTTATGGTATCATGTTATGCTACTGTTGGAGTGTTGAGTAATCCGGACTTAAGAAATGTAAGACTGGGAAAAGCAGGTAGGAATCGACATTTAGGGAACAGACCTCACATAAGAGGTGTAGCAATAGCTAATCCTTCAGATCATCCGCACGGCGGTTCATATAAAGATTCAGGAATAGGTATGCCTTCTCCTAAATCACCGTGGGGATGGAAAACCAGAGGTGTGAGAACCAGAAAAAGAGCGCATACAAACAAGTTTATAGTGAAAAGGAGGAAATAATGAGATCTCTGAAAAAAGGTGTCTATTTAGATGCCGGATTAATGGAAAAAGTAGTTAAAATGAAAGCTTCCAAAGCAAATAAACCCATTAAAACCTGGGCCAGAAGATCTACAGTTACCCCTGAAATGGTTGGAATGACCTTTGAAGTTCACAACGGAAAGCAGCATTTGCCTGTATATATTACCGAAGCTATGGTAGGACACAAATTAGGTGAATTTGCGCCGACCAGAAAATTTAGAGCTCATTCATCAAAGAAAGGAACCTCGGAAGCGTGAACAATAAAGCATTAGTTTATTCAAAATTTAATAATGCGGGAATATCGCCAAAAAAGGTTGCCCCAGTGATGGATTTAGTAAGGGGGAAAAATGCAAACGAAGCCAAACTGGTGCTTTTATTTGACAGGACAAAGGCGGGGGCGTTGCTTCTGAAAACGCTAAAATCGGCGATAGCTAACGCAAAAAATAATTTGAATATTAATGTTGATGATTTATTTATTTCACATCTGCAAGTAAATGAAGGCCGTAAAATGAAAACGGGCATGTTTGCCGCTAAGGGCAGGTTCAGGCCATTATTAAAAAGAAGAAGCCATATAATACTGGGTTTATCTAAAAAGGAAGGTTCCAAAGGAGAAAAGTAAAAATGGGACAGAAAATAAATCCTTACGGATACAGGCTAGGAATATCAAAAAACTGGATGTCCAGATGGTACTCAGACAAAAAGCAATATGGGGACATTGTGCTGGAGGATATGAAAATCAGAAAATATTTAGAAAAAAAGTTTGAAATGGCAGGTGTTAAATCAATAGAAATTGAAAGGTCGGTTAACGAGGTAAATATTATTGTAAAAGTGGCAAAGCCGGGTGTAGTTATCGGAAAAGGCGGATCGGGAGTAGAAGATGCTGAAAAGGAACTTAAGAAAATTACCAAATCTAAAATAAGATTGACTGCAGAGGAAGTGAAAAATCCCGAAGTGGAAGCCCAGCTTGTCGCCGATTATATTTCAAGGCAGTTAAAGAGAAGACTGCCCTATAGAAGGATAGTTATAGCGGCAATTTCTTCAGCAAGAGATAAAGGCGCCAAGGGAATTAAAATAAAGCTTGCGGGACTTTTAAGCGGAGGAAACTCAATATCCAGATCTGAAACATTTTTAGACGGATCAATTCCGTCTCAAACACTAAGAGCTGATGTAGATTATGCGCAGGTTCACTGTCAGATGCTTTTCGGAACCATCGGGATTAAAGTGTGGATTTTCAAGGGAGAAGCGGTAATTTAAATACAGCTTTATATTTATGTTATTACCGAAAAAGGTTAAGTTTAGAAAACAGCAGAGAGGTACAAATAGAGGGCTTGCGATCAGAGGTTCTTTTATTTCCTTCGGTGATTATGCCTTAAAATCAGTAGACAGAGGTCTTCTGACTTCCAGACAAATTGAGGCCGCCCGAAAAGCTATAAGCCATGAAACTAAAAGGGGAGGGAAGCTTTGGATAAGAGTATTTCCAGATAAAGCGGTATCAAAAAAGCCGAACGAAACAAGAATGGGGAGCGGAAAATCCCCCACGGATCATTATGCTGCTGTCATTAAGCCGGGGAAAATAGTTTTTGAATTGGGGGGAGTTACCGAAGAAACCGCCAGAAATGCTTTTTATAAAGCATCTGCTAAACTTCCCTTAAAAATGAGGTTTATATCAAAAGAATAATATGAAAAGCTCTGATTTAAGAAATAAAAGTGAAAAAGAATTAAAAGATTTGATACAAAAAACCGCTAAAGAACTGGAAGATGTGGTGACTGACGTAATTAAAGGAAAAGAAAAAAATATTAGAAAAATAAGACCGCTCAAAAAAGATATTGCAAGATTAAAAACATTACTTAGTGAAAAAGAGTTTTTGAGCAAGGGAGGAAATATTAATGCCTAAAAAAATGTTTAAAGGAAAAATAGTTTCGGAAAAAATGAATAAAACAGTAATAGTTGCGGTTGAATTTCCCAAGAGACATCCCAAGTATGCAAAAAGTATTAAAAATACAAAAAGGTTTAAGGCCAGAAATGAAAAAAACATAAAATTAGGGGATATTGTTTTAATAGAAGAATCCAGACCCTACGCCAAAAATGTTAACTGGAAAGTTATAGAAATAAATCCTACCAAGAAAGAAAAATAATATGTTGCAGAGAGGATCAATTATTGTACCAGCAGACAACTCGGGAGCTAAAGTGTTAAAAATCATCGGGATTCCGGGAACAAATAGAAAATCCGCGGGATTGGGCGATATTATAACTGCAGCTGTAAACGGAGCTTCTTCTACTGGGTATGTTAAGGATCACTCGATTGTGAAAGCAATAATTGTTCGTACTAAAAAAGAAGTTAGAAGAAAGGACGGAAGCTATATCAGATTTTCGGATAATGCTGCAGTTGTAATTGATAAAGATGAAAATATGATAGGAACCAGGATTTTTGGTCCGATTGCGAGAGAAATCAGGGACAGAGGAATGCTGAAAATAGTTTCACTTGCCAAGGAGGTTTGGTAAAAATTCTTATGAGGATACATAAAGGAGATAAAGTAAAAGTTATAACAGGAAAAGATAAAGGGAAAGAAGGTAAAGTTCTCGCGGTATATTTATCTAAAAATAAGGTGCTGATTGAAGGAGTCAACAAAGTAAAAAGGCATGTAAAGCCCGGGACAGTATCAAAAGAGGGAGGAATTGTTGTGGTTGAAAAACCGATAAATGTATCAAATGTAATGTTTATAGACAGCACGTCGGGCAATCCCGTAAGAATAGGTTTTAAGATAGTCGACGGAAAAAAATATAGAATTAACAAAAAATCGGAGGAGATTATAGGAAAGGCAAAATAAAGTTTTATTCAGCGGGATTCGCTACTGAGGTTTTGAATAATATGGAAAACAGGTTATATAAAACATATAAAGAAAAAATGGCGCAGGATCTTAAAAAACAGTTGAGTCTGGAGAATATTATGCAAGTGCCTAAAATAAAGAAAATTAATATTAATGCTGGTATAGGCGGTTTCAAGGAAAATCGAGAAGCAACCGAGTCTTTTATAAATGAGCTGGCTGACATAACAAGTCAAAAACCTTATTACAGGAAAGCGAGGCTTTCAGAAGCGGGTTTTAAGATAAAAAAAGGCGATGTAGTAGGGTATTCAGTAACATTAAGAGGATATAAAATGTGGGCTTTCCTCGATAAACTGATAAATATAGTGCTGCCCCGCGTCAGGGATTTCAGGGGGTTAAGCAGAGATTCTTTCGATAACAGCGGGAACTACTCGCTTGGAATTAGAGAACATGTTATATTTCCCGAAGTTAATCCTAACGCGACCAGGGGAATCAGAAGCCTGCAAGTGACAATAGTAATGAATTCTAATAACAAAGAGAGAAATACAGCTTTGTTGGAGAAAATGGGATTTCCGTTTAAAAAGGTATAAAAATGGCAAGAAAATCTTTTATTGAAAGACACAAAAAACCTAAAAAATTTAAAGTGAGAGAATATAACAGGTGTTCGGTCTGCGGCAATCCCCGCGGTTATATGCGTAAATTTAAAATGTGCAGAAAATGTTTTAGGGAGCTTGTTCACAAAGGATTTCTGCCCGGAGTAAAAAAGTCAAGCTGGTAAATATATGTTAAATGATAGATTGGCAAATATGCTAAGTACAATTAAAAATGCGTATGCTGTAAGCAAACCTTCTGTTGAAGTAGCGCATTCTAAACAAATTGAGGAGGTTGCAAAAGTACTTGAAAAGGCCGGTTTTCTGAAAAGTGTAAAGGTGTTTAAAGAAAGCGGGGAATCTTTTAAAAAGCTTCATATTGATTTGATATATGAGGATGGAAGGGCAAAAGTTTCAGATATTAGTCGTGTTTCAAAGCCCGGGAGAAGAGTTTACAAAAACTATCGGGATATGAAACCTGTATTAGGAGGTTTTGGAGTTTCCGTCGTATCAACTTCCAGAGGCATAATGTCTGGTTCAGACGCTAAAAAGAGAAAGCTGGGTGGGGAAATTATTTGTACTGCCTGGTAATAAAAATATGTCAAGGATAGGAAAGAAAAACATTTTGATACCTCATGGAGTTACGGTTTCGGTAAACGGCCAAAATGTTGAGGTAAAAGGTGTAAAAGGAAATCTTTTAGTAAAAGTGAGGCCGGAAATTAAAGTGCAGGTGGAGGACAATCTGATAAAATCCAGCATTTTAAGAGAAACTAAGGAAACGAACGCATTTTGGGGAACAACAAATGCAACTATTTTGAATGCAATAAAAGGAGTAAGCGAGGGATTTGAGAAAAAACTTGAGCTGGTAGGAGTTGGCTACAGAGCTAAATTGGACGGCAATAATCTCTCTCTTTCTTTGGGTTTTTCTCATCCGATTGTTTTTGAGCCTATAGAGGGGATAAAATTTGTAGTTCCGGATCAGCAAAACGTAATTATAACCGGCATTGATAAACAAAAAGTTGGTTTGGTTGCTTCAAAAATTAGAAAAATAAGAAAGCCGGAACCTTACAAAGGCAAAGGTATAAAATATACAAACGAAGTTATAAGAAGAAAAGCCGGCAAGTCGGGAAAGGCGTAATATGTATAAAGTAATTTTAAGAAAAGACAGAAGAATAAAAAGAAAACTAAAAATAAGAAGCAAAATATTAGGCACATCCAAAAAACCCAGACTGTCGGTATTCAGGTCGCTACGATATACATATGCGCAGTTAATAGATGACTCTAAAGGTAAAACTATTGTTGATATTTCCAATTCTATAAAGAAATACCATGACGGGAAAAATAAATCACAGGCAGCCTATGAGTTGGGTAAGTTAATAGCAGAAAAAGCACTTAAAAAAGGTATTATTGAAGCAGTATTTGACAGAAATGGTTATAGATATCACGGCAGAATCAAAAGACTAGCCGAAGGGGCGAAGGAAGGCGGTTTAAAAGTATGAAAGAAACAAGAGAATTTAGAGAATTTGAAGAGAAAGTCATTCAAATTAAAAGAGTTTCAAAAAAAACCAGCGGCGGAAACAGTATCGGATTCAGCGCACTTGTCGTGGTGGGCGATAAAAAGGGTAGAGCAGGAGTGGGGTTAGGTAAAGCTAAAGATGTGAGTTCTGCAGTGCAGAAGGCAGTTACTCAAGCTAAAAGGAATATGGTTAAAATAAATTTAAAAAACACCACAATTGCACACGAAGTTCATTCAAAATTCGGATCAGCGGTGGTATTTTTAAAGCCCGCCCCCAAAGGTTCGGGAATAATTGCAGGAGGAGCCGTAAGAGTAGTACTGGAATTGGTAGGCATAAAGGATATTTCGGCTAAAATGCTTGGGTCCAATAACAGATCCAGCAACTTAAATTGCGCTTTGGAGGCATTAAAAAAGCTGAAATCATAAAATTTCAGGAATTAATATATGAATCTAAATGAATTAAGAAAAATAAGCGGAAATAAAAGACCATCTAAAAGGATCGGCCGCGGCAGAGGCAGCGGTAAAGGAATGCATACTGTCGGAAGAGGAAATAAAGGCCAGAAATCCAGAAAAGGCTATAATTTACCAATAGGATTTGAAGGAGGACAGGTGCCTTTATATAAGCGTCTTCCCACTATGGGAGGTTTTAAAAATCCGTTGTCAAAAGATATAATAATTGTAAAACTCTCTATGTTGAATGACTTTAAGGAAGGAAGTGAAATTACGCCTCAGCTTTTATTAAAGAGCGGGATTATAAAAAGAATCCCTAAATTCGGAGTTAAACTGCTGGGCAACGGAAAACTAACTAAAAAATTGACACTAAAAGGATTTTTAGTTTCAGACTCTGCCGGTAAGAAAATACAAAAAGCCGGAGCAATACTGTTAAATGCTTAAATTTTTAAAAATTCCCGAAATCCGCAGGAGGATTTTATTTACTCTGGGTGTTATTTTCGTTTTTAGGTTACTTGCTCATATACCTGTTCCCGGTGTTGATTCCAGTGCTCTGAAAAGTTATTTAGAAGGCAGTACATTATTCGGACTTTTTGACCTTTTCAGCGGAGGCGGTTTTCAGAATTTTTCTATTGTTACAATGGGCTTAAACCCATATATTAATGCTTCAATTATTATTCAGCTGTTTACAATGATGGTTCCCAGCCTGGAGGAACTGTCAAAAGAAGGCGAAACCGGGAGAGAAAAAATCAACATGTATACCAGGCTTCTTTCGGTACCAATTGCTCTACTGCAGTCATATGGTGTATATTTTCTGCTTTCGAAACAAGGTGTTATAAATACACTTAATCCTATTCAGCTTATAGTTCTGGTTCTGACACTTTCAGCCGGGACCATGATTCTAATGTGGATCGGCGAGTTGGTTACTGAGTATGGAGTGGGAAACGGAATTTCTTTATTAATATTTGTAGGTATTATAAGCAGACTGCCGTTAACATCTGCCCAGTTTGTTACCACCTTAAATCCTGAAAACCTTCCGAACTTAATTATATTTTTAGCTATATCACTGTTTATAATTATGGGGGTTGTGATTGTGAATGAGGGAACGAGAAATATTCCATTGGAATATGGCAGATCGGGCCAGAAGTCCCAGAAAGTTACTAATTACTTGCCTATTAAAATTAATCAAGCCGGAGTTATTCCGATTATTTTTGCTGTTTCCGTTGTATTGATTCCGTCGCTGATAAGCACTCCTATGCAGTCTTCGTCTAATGCTTTTTTAAGTAATTTAGGAACTTATTTAACAGCTAACTTTAACCCGAACTCGGTTTTATATAACGTTATTTATTTTGTTCTTGTGGTGGGATTTACTTATTTTTATACTACCGTTCAATTCAATCCCGAAAAAATATCAGATGATATTAAGAAGCGCGGTGGGTTTGTTCCGGGAATTAGGCCGGGAAAAAACACCACGGACTATTTAAAAGCCGTAATAACCAGAATAACCCTGGCAGGCGCATTATTTTTAGGTGCAATCGCCATCCTTCCCTATTTGGTGAACCAATTTACAGGTGTGTCCACTTTTTCCGTCGGCGGTACCGGGCTTTTAATTGTAGTGTCGGTTATCTTGGAAACAATCAGACAAATGGAATCGATGGTTGTAACCAAAAATTATAATAAGTTTCTGGAATAATCTCGTAGTATAATTATAAAATGCTCGATAAACTTAAAGATTTAAACAAATTAAGAAAAGCTCAGTCAGAAATCAAAAAACAACTTGAACAGATATATATATCCTCAGAAAAAAATGATATGTCTGTTTTAATCAGAGGAGACAAAAAAATCGAGAGACTGGTTGTGGACGGGGAAGAAAACAAGGAATTAAAAGATTTTTTAAATGTAGCTTTAAAAGAAGTTGACAAAAAAGTAGAAAAACAGATGAGAGGCCAGCTAGGTGATTTGGGAATTCCGGGTCTTTAATTTTTAAAATTATATTTATGAAGTTTTTAATAGTAGGTCCGCAGGGCTCGGGCAAAGGAACAATCGGAGAAATGCTTAGCAAGCGCCTGGGTATTCCGCTGATTTCGGTCGGAGATATACTTAGAGATCTGCCGAAAGACCACCCAAAATATCAAGAAGTTCAAGATACAATAAACGGAGGGAATTTAGCTCCGGTGGAAATTGTAGGGGAATTACTTAAGGAAAGGGTTTCTAAATCTGATTGTACTAACGGCTTTATTTTTGATGGCTGGGCGCGAAGACTTAAAGATATAGAATATTTTGATCCTGGTTTTGATAAAGTTATTTTATTAAATATTTCCCCCGGTACGTCGGTTAAAAGACTCTCTTCTAGGCGTACTTGTGAAAATTGTGGCAGTATTTTCAACATTGAAACGGTAAAGCCAAAAGTTGAAAACGTATGTGATGTATGCGGTGGAATGTTATTGCAAAGAGATGATGATAAGCCTGAAGCAATAATAAAAAGACTTGATATTTTTAATGAGGAGACAATGCCGGTAATTGATTACTTTCGAAAGAAAGGAGTGCTTTTAGAAATTAATGCCGAAACCTTACCCGAAGAAATTTTTGAAAATGTACTAAGAGCACTGAATAAAAATTGATTTCAATAAAAACCCCTGAACAGCTTGATAAAATGAAAGAGGGTGGAATGATATCCGCAAATGCAGTAAAAGAAGTTTTAAACTATTTGAAACCGGGAGTAAAGACAATAGAATTAGAAAGGATTGCGGAGAAATATATTTTAAGCAAAGGAGGCAAACCGTCTTTTAAAACCGTGCCGGGCTATAATTATACTACCTGTATTAATATAAATGAAGGTATAGTACACGGTCTGCCGAATAATTACGAAATTAAACGAGGCGATATAGTAAGTATAGATTTAGGAGTTTATTTTAAGGGATTTCATACCGATATTTCCTATACGTCAGAAGTTGAAACTCAAAAGGAAAAGGAATTTCTTAACACCGGCAAAAAGGCTTTAGACGGAGCGATTTCAAAATGCGTCGAAGGAAACACCTTGGGCGATATAGGATATGTAATACAAAATGTTGTAAAGAGTCATAATTGTTCGGTTTCAAGAGAATTAGTAGGACACGGGATAGGAAAAGAACTTCACGAGTCTCCATATGTCCCGGGATATGGAAAAAGAGGTCACGGGTCTAAATTGAAAGAGGGAATGGTTTTTGCGATAGAAGTTATATATCAAAAGGGCAAACCCGACTTAGCGCTGGATAAAGACGGCTGGACTTTAATAACAAAAGATCACAGCCTCTCAGCTCTATTTGAACATACCGTGATTATAGGGAAAAACAACCCTCTGGTGATAACCGATTCACATTTTACCTAAATTTAAATATAATTTTAAAGATGTATAATACTCTGCCTATTGAGAAATACATGTTCATTCATAATTTTCTGCCTCACCCCGTTCATCGTACGAGGGCTCGGCTTCTTTCACACAGAGCTCTAATGATGTATAACTTTCTGCTAATTCTGTTTTTTATTATTACTCAGTACGCTCCAAAATTATATCCGGGAGTTTTAGGTTATGCCTCGGATATCAAAGTCAGCGAATTATTAAATTTAACTAATAAAAAACGTACTTCAGACGGTCTTCCTGCATTAACATTAAATGAAGCTCTTTCTAAAGCTGCATATAAAAAAGCGCAGGATATGTTTGCCAAGGATTATTGGGCACATGTTTCACCGGATGGTATAGAACCATGGGATTTTATTTTAGCCGAAAAATATGATTATTCTTATGCAGGTGAAAACTTGGCCAAAAACTTTAATTCATCCAAAGAAGTGGTGGATGCATGGATAAGCTCCCCATCCCATAAAGATAATATGATAAGTAAAAATTATGATGAAATAGGTTTTGCTGTAGTGAACGGAACTTTAGATGGGTATAAAACCACATTGGTAGTGCAATTTTTCGGAAAACCTAGAACACCTTCGTATTTGGCAGAAGCCGACAAAGAAACCGTCAATGAGAAAATTCTTGAAAGTGTAAGTGAAGAATCGGAAACAGAAATTACAGCAGAAATTCCAAAACCGGTTGGATCTGAATCGGGTTTAAATTTGCGTACATTATCGTACGAATCTTTTCCAACCTTAATTGATGTTTCAGCTGTGCAGAAAATAGTAGGATTAACGTTCGGGGGTTTTATTTCGGGTTTGTTGGCGGTTGATATTTGGTATTCAAAAAAGAAATCCATTCCAAAGTTTACCGGGCACACCCTGGCGCATCTGTCAATTTTAGCAATAGCTGTTATTGGTATCTGGCTGGCTCTATCACCCGGGAAAATATTATAGGAAATAATATATGCGTGAAGAAGAAAAACATCTAAAACATTATTTAATATTGGTATTAGGTATAGTGATATTTATGTTATTTATAGCCTATTTTAAATATTATAATAATGTTCAAATACTTTTGTCGGCTGGTTTGTCGGCGTTTTACTGCTTATGGGGTATAATACACCATGCTGTGGAAGGAAGGCTTTCACGACTGATCTTTCTGGAATACATTCTTATAGGTTTTCTGGTGTTTTTGCTTTTATTTACTGCTCTAAGCATATAAGGCATATGATTCTCAAAAAAGCAATTTTATGAAGATTGTAATTGTAATACCAACATATAACGAAGCTTTAAATATAGGAAGATTAATAGACTCATTAAATGAAGTTTTCAAGTTAAAACCTGACGAGGATTTTCATATTTTAATCGTAGATGCAAATTCTCCGGATGGAACCGCCGGGGTAGTAAAGCAGAAAATGGATACTTTTGGAAATGTTCATATTCTTATTGAGGAAAAGAAAGCCGGATTGGGTGCAGCATATATTGCGGCTTTTAAATATGCTCTTCAAAACTTGAGTCCTGATGTAATAATGGAGATGGATGCAGATTTTCAGCATAATCCTGATGATTTGATGAAGATTGTCAATGAAATTCAGAACGGAAATGATTATGTAATCGGGTCCAGATTTACTGAGGGTGGAAGTATTCCAAAAGATTGGGCACTTTATAGAAAAATTCTAAGCTATGGCGGAAATCTGTTCACAAAGCTTGTCTTAGGAATTTATCAGGTAAATGATTTTACCTCAGGATTTAAAGCTTCGAGAGTAAAAAACTTTGTGGACAGAATAGATTTAGTTTCTGTTTTATCCGGTGGCTTTGCTTATAAAATAGATCTTTTATTCAAAATGTACAAGCTGGGGGCGAAAATAAAAGAAGTTCCCATAACTTTCGGACTGCGGGACAGGGGTGATTCCAAAATGGAGAGAAATAATTTTATCGATTCTCTTAGGGTGGTACTTTCAATCAGATATAATGAGAATTCCAGTTTTTTTAAATTTGCCTTGGTTGGATTTGTTGGATTGTTCGTTGACGGCGGATTGTTTAATATTTTAAGGCTTACACCCCTACGTTCAAGTTTAGCCACACCCGTGTCCGGTTTTATTGCTATGATGACTACTTATTTGTTGAATAATTACTGGTCGTTTTCCGACCGCAAAATAGATAGCATTAATAAAAAGCTGGTCGGGTTTATAGTTTATGTAATATCGTCTACAATACCAATATTAGTACGATCCAAGTTGGTCATTATTGCTACATCAGCATTCGGAGACACTTTTTTTGTTTCCAATACAGCGTTTTTTATTGGCATAGTTTTCGGTCTAGTGTGGAATTTCCTGGTTTATAGTAAAATAATCTGGAGAAAAAGGTAATTATGATTGAATACTCTGTTGTAATACCGGCATTTAATGAAGCCGATAAAATAACAACTTCCCTTACTCAAGTGCTTTCTTATATGAGGTCCTTTTCTAACTCGTTTGAAGTAATTATTGTAGACGACGGCAGTAAGGATAACACCGCTGACATAGTGGAGAAATATCTGGAAAGTAATTCCTGCCCGGAAATTAAGTTAATTAAAAATCCTCATAAAGGTAAAGGACCGGCGGTATGGACAGGAGTTATGAATGCGGAAGGAGAATATATATATACGGCTGATGCAGACTTATCAACTCCTATGACAGAATTAAAAAAACTGAGTCTTTGGATTAAAGAACATAATTTCGACATAGTGATAGCATCTCGTGAAGGTGCAGGTGCTCAAAGAATTAATGAACCATTTTACAGACATCTGCTGGGAAGAGTGTTTAATTATGTTGTTCAATTATTTGCTCTTCCGGGGATTAGAGACTCCCAATGTGGGTTTAAATTATTCAAAAAAGAAGCAGCTAAAACTACATTCAAAAAACTTAAATTATATGGAGAAACTGCAAAAACAACAGATAAAGCGTACTTAGGAGCCTGGGATGTTGAGGTTTTATATTTAGCTAGGAAGCTGGGCTATAAAATCAAAGAAATACCTGTTACCTGGGTTTATGTAAAAACGACCCGTCTAAACCCATTTAAAGATTCACTTAAGATGCTTATGGATGTAATGAGAGTTCGAATTAATTATTTAAAAGGGGTTTATAAGTAAACCTGATTTTTAGGATTGCCGGACAATATTGAAGGAGTATAAAAAGTATGAACTTATGTGTTATTAGGACAGGTTATGTCGGCCTTGTAGGGGCCGCTATTTTTGCCGAAAGAGAAAATAATGTTGCTGGAGTACGGTCTGCATATTGACTGAATGGGACGAGTTTAAAGAACTGGATTTGGCTAGAACTAAATCTTTGATGAAAAAGCCCATTTTATTTGACGGAAGGAATTTGCTAAAACAAAAGGAGGTAGAGGGAGCAGGTTTCGTTTATTTCGCTTTCGGAAAAAAGATACGGAAGAAGCGGATATAATAAGAACAGCGGTGCTTCAGAATGGAGGAAATAAACGCCAGTAAAAAAAGAATACTGTATTTTATACCTACATTTCCTGTATTAACGGAAACTTTTATTGCGCGTGAAGTAATAAAGGTTATAGAAATCGGAGAGGTTGATGTTCGTATTTTGTCCCTTAGTAAAGATAGAGGATCTATTGAAGAATTTGTAAAAGACAGGGTGACTTATAAACGTATCGGTATACCCGACTGTATTTTTGCTCTTTCATACCTTTTCCAAAACTCTAAAATGGTTTTTAGAATTTATAAGGAAATATTTTTTTCGTCAGGATTGTGGAATATTTCAAATTTGTATTTGTTTTTTAAATCTCTTGCGTATGCAAATATCATAAAGCAGTTTAACCCCGATCACATTCACTGCCACTTTTTATCAGATCCTTCTACTATTATTCTCATAGTATCGAGAATTTTAAATATTCCTTTCAGTGTATCCGGCCACGCTAAAGACGTTTTTTTAACCGGTACATTAATAAAAGAGAAAGTAAAATATTCTAAATTTACAACTATATGTAATTCTTTTGCTTTTGGTAAGGCGTTGGAAAAAGTTGATAAGGAAGACCGCGACAAATTGAAATTACTTTTTCATGGAATAGATATCAATCTGTTTTCAGATCCTCCAAAAAAACATAAACCAAATCGTCCCGCGATTTTTTTGGGTGGTACACGTTTGATTGAAAAAAAAGGAATCAAATATTTAATTGAGGCTTCGGCTATTTTGAAGTCTAAAGGGATTTCCCATCAAATTGATATAGTCGGTCCCGGCCCACAATTCAATGAATTTAAAAACTTAATTAAGCAAAAAGAGCTTAGAAATTACGTTTTTATTCACGGGGAGGGAAATGGCACCCCTTTTGAGGAAGTTAAAGAGTTTTACAAAATAGCTGATATTTTTGTTCTGCCAAGTATTGAAACCGTTGAAGGGGATGTCGACGGTGTTCCGACGGTAGTAATAGAAGCAGCCATAGCTAAGCTTCCAATAATTACTACAAATGCTGGGGGAATCACAGATTTAATAAATGAAACTACCGGTTTGATTGTGCCTCAAAGAGATGCCGATTCTCTGGCTTTGGCAATAGAGAAACTGATTTTAAACCCGGAACTGAGAGTTAAACTAGGAAAAACCGCTTATGAAAAAGCATCCGTAATGTTTGATATAAATATAAATGCAAGAAAGCTGCAGGAGGAATTTTTGGTATGAATATAGCAGTTTTTGTAAAAGCTTCTACTTTTCACTCCGGATATGGCGGGTTGGAAACTCAAAATAAAGCACTTTGTGAAAAGCTTGCGGAAAGGGGGCATAATGTTACGGTGTTTTCGCCTAAAAAAGAATTAGATTCAGATACGCGAAGTTTAAATAGGGTTAATTATGTGTTTGTGCCGTGTAAATTTAAAATGGGAATGTTATTGGGATTCGGTGGCCGTTTGGATAAAAATAACTGGCTTAATAAATCTTATGATGCTTTTAAGTCTTATCATGAAAATAACAAGTATGATTTAGTTCTTGGGCATAGTTCGGCGGCGTTAGGAATTATATTTAAAAAAAATGATTTAGGAATAAAAGTGGTTTCTGTAGCTCACGGCAGCATAATTGGGGAATTAAAAACATATTATAAGGAAATGAGTTCTTTTTCGGATTATATTACTGCAATTCCTAATACAGCCTTTGCGGTAAAAAATTTCTTTTCAAGACAACGGGAATATGTTTTGGGGAGTGATAAAGTTATAGCTGTTTCCGGTGCTGTAAAAAACGCCTTAATAGACGAAACATTTTCACCAGAGGAAAAATTTGTTGTAATACACAACGGTATTAATCCTCCTCCTCAAATTGAAAAAAATAAATCAGGAGAAACATTAAATTTAATATATGTGGGTAAAATGATCAAATCTAAAGGTGTATTCAATCTTATAAATGTTTTGTCCGATCCTCTTTTTGTAGATATAAAACTAAATATGGTGGGCAGCGGAAGAAACCTGGAAGAACTTAAAAAACATTCGAATTCGAAAAACCTTTCCGTGAAAGTAGTATTTCACGGGAATGTTCCGCCAGAGAGAGTTATGCCATTAATGCAGAACAGTGATTTATTTGTGCTGCCTACACTTAGATTTGAAGGATTTCCTATGACATTAGTTGAGGCGATGTTTGCAGGCCTTCCCATAATTGCAAATGATATGGGAGGAAACTCGGACGCGGTAGTAAACGGAGAAACAGGATTTTTAACGGATCCTTTAAACCTAAACGATTTTAAGGAAAAATTGCTAAAATTAGTCAGCAATAGGGATTTGATTAGAGAAATGAGCATAAAAGCGCGGAAAAGAGCCGAAAAAGAGTTTACTACAGATATTATGGCTGATAAATACGAATCTGTATTTGAGCAGGTATTAAAGTTGCAGTGAAGTTTATTTATGGTACTTAGTATGTTTAAAATACAATCAAAATTACTGATCCAGGAGTTTTAATTTATACTTTTATTAAAGAACTATGAGGATATTAAGAATTATATATGAATGGCCTCCTCCCTGGCACGGATTAGCCCCTCACCCATATGAACTCAGTATATCGCAGGCTAATATGGGTCAAAAAATTGATGTTTTCTGCGGTTGGTGGCCTAAATCCGGTCCTGTAGAGAAGTATCCTAATATAGAGATACACCCGTTTATAAGAGAACCGCTGCCTGCTACTGTGTCATTTACAACTTCAATCCTAATGTTTATTTTCTTTTTAATGTGGCCGTTTAAAAACAAAGTGGATATAATCCATTGCCATGGACATTTTGCAATTTGGATTTATCTTTATAGACTAATGCTGCAGAAATTCTCAAAAGATTCGGATGATCTGAGTATTCCTCTGGTAGTTCATTTTCATAATACTGTAGCCGGCAGGTGGAAAGCAGCAGAAGAAAAAGAGATTAAATTAAAATGGTATACACGATACATACAATGGCCAATTGAAAAGCTGGCAAACAAATGGGCTGTCAAAGCAGCTAATGCAATGATTTTTGTAAGTGAGGAAAATAAAAAAGAGGCAATCGAATATTATAAAGCTGATGCCGATAAGTGTTTTATTGTGGAAACCGGTGTCAATATAAACACCTTTAAGCCGACGACTTTGGAAGAAAGGGAAAAATCAAGGAATGAACTGGGTTTTGATCCCTTTGAAAAAATTATTCTGAATAACGGTTCAATGGTAGAAAGGAAAAATATTCATTTATTGGTGGAATCGCTTTCCTATTTACCTTCTAACTTCAGACTTTTGCTGGTAGGACCGGGAGATGTTGATTATCTTAATAAAATTAACGAAATAATTGAAACTAATCATCTGGAAGGCCGGGTTACTAAAATAGGATATACACCATATCCTCAAATTCCTATAGCCTTTCAGGTTGCTGATATATTTGTGCTTCCTTCCGGCTTTGAAGGTCTTCCAAAAGTTGTAATGCAGAGCTTAGCTTGCGAAGTACCGGTTCTGGCATCAGGATTTAAATTAATGGATCATATTGACGGTCTTTATTATCTGGAAAATCTCGAGCCGAAATTTATTGCCGAAAGTATTTTGCAAATAATAGAAAATCCTCGAAAGGTAGACAGATTTAAAATAATTCATTCTTACTCATGGGAAGTGAAAGCAAAGCAGATTGATGAAATATATAAATTTGTAATAAAAAATATGGCAAATGCCGGAGTATAAGTGTGCGTAACCTGTTTTTTCTTTCTATAGTTTCATTTATAGCCTTACATATTTTCCTGATTAATTTTAATTACGCGGAATGGGGGGATACTTACAGGATTCTGAGAGCTTCTGAATTTATAAGAAATCTTTCATACCCGGAAGATGAAAAAAGACCGCCATTATTTTCAGCGGTTTTGGCTGTCAGACCTGAAAATGTAGATCAGATATTTTGGGGCAGAGTGGTAATGTTTTTCATGTCGATATCTGCTTTTATTGTTTTTTTTAAACTGACAGAAATTTATTTGAAGTCGGATTTTGAAAAAGTTTTAGCAGTTATTTTATTTATCCTAAATCCCGTCTATTTATATTGGTCGATAAGAATTTATGCTGACGTTCCATTTAGTATTTTATGTATGCTGGCATTGCTTTTGTATTCTAAATGGAGATTGACATTAAACTTGGCCAAAGTGTTCATCCTGTCACTGGTAGCCAGCATGGCAATTTTGACAAGATTTGAAGGTTTTATACTATTTGCCGCTTTAGGTGTAGCTTTATTGTTCAATGGACGCTTTCAATTTAAGATTCCGGATTTAAGTAGTTTAAACTTGAAGCAGTTTTTCATGTATTCATTTACTACTATGATATTAACAATGCCCTATCTGGTTGTTAAAAATCCTCTTGATTCGAAATATTTAGAAGAAACTGCCGGCAGGTCTTATGACTTAAAAATGGTCGCTATATTCATGCTGTCGTTTTTATTTGTGCTTGGTTTAAATATGGCAGTTTATTTTTTTGTCAGATCCAAACGCAATTTATTCGGTTTTCTCAAAGAAAATATTCATATTTTTGCTTTTTTAATATTGGAAATGCTTCTGATTCTGGTTTGGCCGGCGGCTATTCCTAGGCTTTTTGTACCATTAATTCCCGTATTCATCATACTTTTTTCAAAAGCAATAAATGATTATTATACTTCAGATGAGAGAGCTCCTAAGTTAATATTTTTTAGTTTAACAATATTATTATTGATTATTCATTTGGCTGGCCAATATACTTTTCGACTTCAATTTCTGGTTAATATAAAGTATTTATTGACAGCAACAATATTACTACAATTGGCTGTTTCCGCAGTTTTATATTTTAAAAAGAAATATATATTTCTAATGGTACTGGTCATAAGTTTGTCTGTATGGTCTTTAGGGGTTTTATATGTTCATAAAGACATTTACAGATCTATAAAAGAGGCCTCTATTTATGCAGCAGAGAATTTTGAAGGAAATGTCGGTTATAACGATGTTAGCAGTATTAGCGATTGGTATTTAAATTATTATGACGGAGGAAAAAATAATACTGGAACATATCTGTATTACTCTAAAAAAGCCGATTTGAATTACGAAAATCTGACAAAAAAGAAATTAAGCTACCTTTTAATGACGAATGAGCATAATACGGATACAACACTGGATATCGAGCAAAGACCTTATTTAAAGCAACTAAAGGAATTCAACTATATAATAAATAACAAAGAATTCTGGACTAAGGTATTGGAGATTAAAGAAAATGAGTAAGAGTGCATTGGATAAGGATTCAGATAATTTTCTAAATGTTTTAAAACTGATTTCTGACAGGATGAATGGATTAATGTATGCTTTCAGAGGAACTGCCGGACTGGTTATACAGGGGTTGGAAATGAAAATGGAAGATATTGATATTGTATGCAGCAAAGATACAGCAGTTGCGTCAAATACTTTGTTTAAGGATTTTCTAAAAGAGAAAGTTGAGTATAAAATATCGGATAAATTTAAATCGTATTTTGGTAAATTTAATATAAAAGGAGTTTTGGTGGAAATTTACGGAGACTGGCAGATACTTGATGCCAAAGGGGTTTGGAGTAAAATCTTTGATGGAAGCGACCGAATTAAAGTAAAATTTAGAGGTGAGGATTTTTATGTAGTTCCAGCTGATACTGAATTGTTAATGTTTGCATTAATGGGAAGGTGGAGTGCGTTTCATAAAATAAAGAAGCAAGCTTCTTCTTTTCTCGCAGGAGAGAACTCCCGCTCCAAAATAAAAATATGAAGTTATCCGTAGTTATACCAGTTTATAATGAAAAAAACACAATACAAGAGATTGTGAAAATGGTTAAAAATGTTGAAATACCCGATGTAGAAAAAGAATTAATTCTCGTTGAAGACGGTTCTAAGGACGGTACTCTGGATATATTGAAAAAAATGAAAGAAGAGCAAAAAGATTTGAATGTTTATTTTCATAAGGTAAACAGCGGAAAAGGCGCATCGCTTCGTGACGGATTTAAGCTTTCCACTGGAGATTATGTAATTGTCCAGGATGCTGATTTAGAATACGATCCCCAAGATTATAAAAAGTTAATTAATGCTTTGAAAGATTATAATGCCAAAGTGGTTTATGGCTCCAGATTTGCAGGAGATTATAAAGATATGACGAGCCTTCATTATATAGGTAACAAAGTTCTTACTTTACTTACAAATATTCTTTTCGGGGTTAAATTAAATGATATGGAGACTTGTTATAAACTTATACCTGGAGATTTTATTAGAAAAATGAATATTAGGTCGAACCGTTTTAATTTCGAGCCCGAAATAACAGCTAAAATTCTTAAGTCAGGGATGAAAATAGTGGAAGTCCCGATTTCATATAAAGGACGTACATGGAGCGAAGGAAAAAAAATTACCTGGAAAGATGGGATTTCCGCGTTGCTGACTCTAATTAAATTCAGATTTTTAGATTGATATGCTTAAGAAAATTTTCGATAATTTTTTACTGATAATTATAATATTTTTTTCTATTGGAGTATTTCTCGTTAATTTGCGAATGAATATTTTCAGATACGAAAACTTTGACTTCGGTAAGTTTGATTTGGGGAATATGACACAAATGGTATGGAATACCTTAAACGGACGATTTATGTATTTAACCGATTATTTCGGTACAAACCTCCCAAGGTGGTCCATGAGCCACGTAGATCCTATTTTGGTTCTATTTGTTCCTACCTTTGCTTTATGGCAGCATTCTTTAAACTTAGTAATTTCTCAGCTGATCCTGGTTATTTTTAGTTCAGTTTTAATATTTAAAATTACCGAACACAAACTCAGATCAAAATTGGCTGCTTTCTTTTTTGGCCTTTCTTATCTATTTTATCCTGCTGTTGGCTATTTAACGGCCTGGACGGGTTTTCACGGCGTTACAGTTGCAATTCCGTTTTTCCTTGGAGCTGTATATGTTTTTGAAAGGATGTATAAGTCAAATAATTACCCGCGAAGAAATCTCGTTTTATTCTGGGTGCTATTAGTAGTTACAATGATGGGAAAGGAACAGCTACCGTTATATGTGGCGCTGTATGGTATTTTTATAGTTTTATGCCGGTCGGGAATCTGGGACTTTTTAAAAGAAAAATCAAAACTAACCGAATTGAGTGCCATTGAGGTTTTAAAGATCCTGCTTTTATCTAAAAACGTAAAGCTGGGTTTAGGTGTTTTTAGCGCTGGTGTTCTGTGGTTTATAACCGCATTTTTTGTAATAATCCCTCTATTTGCCAAATACAGAATTGAAGGATTCGATAAATTTTCCAAGTCATTAGGTCTTGATACTGATATTGTTCGGGATGTTGCCAGACCAAACTATTTTATCAGCAGATACGAAGAATTTGGCGAATCTTATACTGAAGTATTTTTTAATTTGTTCATGGACCCCCAAAAACTAGTGAGAGTAATATTTGGGGGTGATAGGGTAGATAATTTTAGGAAGACATTTGAGCCGCTGGGGTATCTGCCGTTTGCAAACCCTCTGTTTACTATGCTTGCTGTCCCTGATTTATTGATTAACTACTCTACTACGGCAGGAGGAATCGGAACTTCGGAAATTACCAATCACAGAATTTCCATGATAATACCGGTTCTCTTTATTTCAACTATTTATGCTGTCGGTTTTATTTCAAACTATTTGTCAGTACTTTTAGTTAAAATTAAAGTTACTCGTTCCTATTTAGTATTAGTTTTAAGTCTTTTTATTCTCTCTTTAAATGTTTGGAAGACATTTGAATATAATAACCCGGTTTATTTATGGATTACTCAAGCCGTCCAAAAAAGAATCAGTTCTGTAGCTTATGCAAAGGAAGATATGGAAACCGCTAGGAGTGATAAAGTAAAAGTCGGAGATGTTTTAAGACTCTCCAAGCTGGAAAATAAAGACAGAGAATGCGCGAATAAAATAATAAAAATGATTCCCGGAGATTCTTCTATTTCGGGGCCCGACTATTTAGGAGCCCATTTAGCCAAAAGAGAAACATACGCTATATTTCCGGCTTTATACAATGAAGCAGATTATGTAATAGTGGACGTCTTCTCTAAAAAAATATTGAATATCTTAGACGTTGATTTATCTCTGGTAAAAGATGTAATAGAAGAACTAATCAAAAGCCCGAATTATAGATTGATGACCGGTTGCGGTAATTTATTTGTATTCAAAAACGTCGGAAATTACGGAAAAGAACAGCTGCTGCCCTTGCAGGAGAAATTCATTTATCCGGAAAAGTTCAATTACGAAATATTTTTGTCTTTACATATGGTTGACTATGACTATCCTTTGATATTAAAGCGCGGGGAAAGCGGTGATGCTAAGTTTGTTTATATAAAAAGAGAGGACTCTTCCATTGATGACTATGTGTTATTTTTAACTCTTATCAACGAAAACACAGGTGAAATATACCAAGTCGCCAACCTTCCGTCATTTGCTATAAAACAGCTTCGGGACTGGAAAGAGGATATTTATTATGAAGAAACTATTGATATAACCCTTCCCGGATATTTGGATCCGGGCTCCTATAAAGTATTCGTGGGAATGTCGAATATTATAAGGACTAGGAGTATTTATTTGGGGGATATTGAAGTATTATGAAAGAACTTACCAAATGGCAGATCATAAGTTTTTTTTCCCGCGGCGCAGCTATGGCGTTGGGCATTTTTCAGAGCTTTTTCATTGTCCGGTTGCTGACTGTCGGTGAGTATGGGGTTGTTCAACTGGCGGCTTCTATCGGCGGGGCTTTCGGTATTTATCAGCACTTAGGACTTGCTTCGGGGAGTACCAGAGAAATATCGGCGGCAAAAGACGACACCGAAATTTTTAAAATTTTTATTACTGCCTTAGTTATTAGGTATGTAGTTACCATTCCGCTGGTACTGTTTCTTTTCTTCTCAGCCAATAGCTTAGCGGTTGACACATATAATGATGAGTCATTGATACTCCCGATTAAGATCTATGCTCTGGTATTATTATTTCAAGGTGTACAGAGCATTCTTAATTCGGTAATATCCGGAACAAAAAGATTTAAGCATTTATTTCTGTTTCAGTCGGGAATAGCAGTTGTCAGTGTTCTGATTTTTATTCCTCTGGTATATTATTATAGTGTTAATGGGTATTTTTACGCTCTGGCTTTTTTTAATTTGATTTCTTCTACAATACTCTCATATTTGGCGTTTAAACCTTTAAGAGGAAAATTGGTTTTTCCGAGTAAAAGCGATTTCAAGGCATTGTTAAAAGAATTGCTTTCTATCAGCCTGGCGATATATTTTGTAAAGATTCTTTATACGTGGTGGGAAAAGTCGGGACCTCTGCTTTTAGGTTTGGAAGTATCTAAAGAAACTGTAGGTATTTTTGCATTTGGATTGCTTTATGCAAAAAAACTCATGAATATTTCCGACGCAGTGACTGATGTTAATCTTCCAGTTCTGTCGGAAAAATTTGTGAAGGATACAGCAGCGTTTAAAGAAATTTTCAGTAGTAATTTTAATAAAATATATATTCTGATCATTTTTGTAGCCGCAAGTGCTGTTTACTGGAGCAAGGATGTAATAACTCTTTTAGTTGGAGGGAATAAATATGATGAATCTTTTCCTTATGTTCTGCCGTTGGTTTTCGCTTTTGTATTTTATTCATTTATAAATATTATTAAGTCGTCTGTCATAGTTCCGGCTAAGCTGGTAAAAGAACTTATTGCGAGCTTTGTGGTGCTTTTAGTTGGTACGGTTTTGTTTTTTATTTTGACTAATGAGAACCTTGGTAGTCTTTCTTCTATGTCTTATGCAATGTTAATTGGAGCAGCTCTAAGTACCGGATTTATGGTTATTATTTCACAGTTCAAATTAAAATTTAAATTTATTACACACGACCATTTTCTATTGATGATTCAGGGATTTACAATCGCCTGGGTAGGTGCAGGATATGTTTTATTAAGTGGCCAACCTGCCAGTTTGATTTTAAAAGCCGTCTTATACGTTATATTTATGCTACTATTGTTTTTTGGCGCGCGAATATCCAATTTTATTTCCAAAGAAGATTTGGAATTTGCTGTTAACATATTTAATAAAATAAACGAAAAAATTAAATAATATGACTTCAAAAAATGCCTTCGATATAATGAAAGATCAAATAAGGGATAAATATGAAGGAGATCCAGAGTGGAAAGCCGAGTCGGATCGACTTTTTGGTCCTGAGGAAGCTTCTGCGCTGTGGCATGAATTGGAAAAATCTCATATAATTCCGGAGCCGGAAGCTGATGTAAATATTGTGAGTGTTTCCGCGAACATACCCACTCATGAGTTAGCGATGTTTAAGGCTGATTTGTTAACCAGAAAGGGTAAAAGCAGATTCGTTATTGGAGATATTTCTGAATTAAGAGTTAAGACATTTATAGATGAATTGGTTGAACCATATACAACATTCAGAAATAGATTTGCGTATATAAGGTGGGATGCATATAATTTACCGGTTCCGGATAGTTCTGCTGATGTTATATTTGATAGGAAAGGAGCTCTTTGGCATATTGCTCATAATTATAGGGATACCCAAAAACTTATTGAAACCTTTAAGGAATATCATAGAATACTTAAACCGGGTGGTAGTTTAGTTGTAGATAATATTGGCGGTTTTGAGGCATATTTAAAAGGGCTTTCACGAGAGCGTCAATTAGAAATAGCTTTAAAGACTTTATCAGGAATACGTTTTTCAGATATCTATCCTGATGCTCCTATGCAGTACGAGCCTTCAACAATAGATAAAATTAGAACACTAGCCCTTGCTGTGTCAGATAATACGGAATTAATAATAACTATTGAAGATCTTTTCGAAATTCAAGACATTGGTGAAGGAGCGTTATCAGTAAAAATATTTACTAAAAAGTAAGTATATTCTGGAAAGTAATGACCAAAGAAATTAAATGGTTAATATAATGATACAAATATTTGAAAAAAACTGTGCAATCATTTAAGCTATTTTTATGCATATTTTAAGTAAAAAATGGCTTTTATTAGGTTTGTTTGTCATTTTATTTTTTGTTACAAGAATTCCAAGGCTGAATAACGACACAATCAACCCCGACGGAGTTAATTGGCATTTCAGGACGGAGCAGTTTATTGTCGGTTTAAAATTCCGCCAGTTCGAAAGAACATATCAGCATTATCATCCTGGTGTAACTTTAATGTGGATTTCCGGAGTTCCTATAGAATTTTATAAGCAACTGAATCCGGCAGAGGTGGTTTACAGCCAGTTTAATTTTTCTACTTATGATTATATTGCAAAGCTTTCTCTGGTTTTAGTGCAGTTTTTTTTGTCACTAGTAACTATATATCTTCTGAACAGAGTTTTATCAGTTTTATATTCAAAGCATTCCTTATTGTTATCAATTGTCAGCGTTGTATTGTTTTCCATAGAACCATTTTTTATTGGGAATTCGCGTTTATATCATCTTGATATACTTCTGGCTTTGTTTTTATTCGACGGTCTTTTGTTTACTATTTTACATTTAAGGGAATTTAAATGGATATATGCAGTATTGTCCGGACTGTTTTTATCCTTGGCTTTTTTGACTAAAACACTAGGTTTAGGTGGGATTTTGTTTTATATAATTTTTGGCGGATTATTTGCATTTAAGACTTATGGGAAACGGGAAGCGTTAAAGTATTTGTTTTCGGTGCTGGCTCCTTTCTTGATTTTTACTTTTTTGCTGTTTCCGGCGCTTTGGGTTAAACCTTTGGAAGTGATAATGGAATTGTATAAAGAAGGGGAAAGAGTAGGTGTGAGAAAAGGTCACGGCCAAATTATTTTAGGCGAATATACCCGTGACGGAGGTCTGTTTTTTTATCCGCTGGTTTTGTTAATGAAAGTTACACCATTTTTGCTGGCGGGAGTTTTTATTTTTACAGGTTTAGTGGCGCGTAATAATTTAATCAAAAAAAACAATACTATATTGAATTTAATTAAATCCGTTTTTAAAAGTACAAATCTTTCAAATCCTGTAATATATTTATCCGTTTTGTATCTGGGATATATACTTGTCATGACGTATCCCACCAAAAAATTAGACAGATATATGATTCCGGTTTTTCCGTATTTGTCACTTATTTCTGTTTTAGGATTTTATTCTGTCAGAAATTACCTGAATAAATACACTTTGATTACCTTACTGGCTGTATCGGCTATTGTTTTTTATACTATTCCTCTAGCCAATCTCTACCCGTACTATTTTTTGTATACGAGTCCGGTGTTCGGCTCTTCTCAAAATGCCAATTCAATTCTTGCACAAAAGCCGTTCGGAATAGGCATTTATGATTTGAAAGATTTTATTAGGGATAATTATGCCGCCGTTTACGGTGACGAACCGAAGCTGGGTTTTATTGATATAAAGCCGATGAAATCTATTTATTCCAACTCGAAGATATTTGATATCCGCGAAATTAGTTCGTCTAAAATTGATCTTCTGATTTTGGGAGTTAACGAAGAATTTCCCGAAAAAGTGCTGGACAGCGACATTAAATGGGTAAAAGATAAAGTGTTATTTATAAACGGGCTGGAGTATTGGAGAGTTTATGTTAAAGAAAATTAATTTGATTCTGTTCGGGATTGTTGTATTGGCGTTATTGTTACGGATTGTAGGAATCACACACAGTTTTCCGTTTATTTTTCATCCTGACGAGCCTACTGTTGTTAGATCCGCTTTGGGAATAAGGTTCGATCCAAATCCGGGGCATTTTGACTGGCCTCATCTTTTTATATATCAAAATTATTTCCTTTTTATGTTTTTTTCAAAAATAAGAGATATTTTAGCTGCTGTCGGGCTAAAAAGTGTTGTTTCTTCCCTGTCGCCTATTATTTGGGATGATTATCTGATATTTTATTTACTGACTCGTCTTTTTGCCGCACTTCTCGGAGCTTTTACTGTAATTCCGGTATTTTATGCTGCCAAAAACCTTTTCGGCATAAAGGCGGGGTATTTTTCGGCTCTAGCGATGTCTATAATGCCTTTTCATGTCTGGCATTCCCATTATTCTCTTGTAGATGTCCCCATGGCTTTTTGGGTGGCATCAGCAATGTATTTCTGCACAAGGATACTTAAGGAAGAATCCCTGAAAAATTACCTGCTTGCCGGAGTATTAATAGGATTTGCGGCTTCAACAAAATATAATGGTGGATTGGCAGTATTAATGATATCTTTGGCCCATTTTTACCGGGTTAAAAAGATTGATAAGAGTTTATTGTTGGTGGTATATTCAGGGTTGGTAGCAATTGTCGGATTTATATTGGGTACTCCGTACTCATTGCTGGATTTTGATACATTTATAAGAACCGACAGTCCGCGGGGGGCGCTATGGCAGTTTACCAATGTCGGAAGTCTTCCTTTAGGAGATCATATATTTTCGTTTGTCAGATCCCTATTTTCGACTTTATTTGAAGATATGGGATATACTTTTACCGCTGTCTTTATAGGATTTTTTATTTATCTTTTAGCTGATAAGTTTATTCTGAAAAAATATAAACCGGCGAATTATATTTTGTTTTTTTATGTCGTAGCATTATTTTTAATTTATTATATTTCAGGATTTGAAAAAGCCAGGTCGCACTATTTTTTGTTTATCGTTCCTTTTATTACGGTAATATTAGGGTATTTCTCAAAATTTCTTTATGAGATAGTTGTGAACAAAAAACTGGTAAATTTAATTCTGGTGATAGTTTTTTTCCTCCCGATGTTATTTTCGCTTAAAAACACAATTACATTTTATCGAAAGGATACCAGAGTAATTGCGTATGAGTGGCTTAAAAATAGTATTAAAGATAATAACTATCTCTTATATGATTCGTCTCAATTTGAACCGGTTTTAAATAAATTTAAAAATACCCAGAAGGAAAAGGGATACCAGAAAGCTAATGAAATAAAAAATTTAAACGGCTCGGGATATATTATATATAATTATGAAAATGGTGAGTCTTTAATTGAAGGGGCGTATACAGAGGTTTTTAGAATTGGAAATTATTTAAGAAACGGTCCGAATATAATTATCTACGAAATATGATAACTGTTAAACTGAAATTACTTAAATGGGAACTTGCCGCTGTATTTTTTATTTTTCTTTTTTCCAGGATGCCATATTTGGGGTTTGATACGTTTAATACTGATGTCTGGAAGTGGAAGTCCAGGATTTATGATTTCGGAACCGGAGTATTTACTTTAAATTTTGAAAAAACTATTCAAAAATACCACCCTGGAGTTACTTTAATGTGGATCGGATCAGGCGCGGTGAAAGTATACAATTTTTATTACGAAACAGTTAGAAAGGTTTTGCCTCCCGACAATGATGTCCAGACAATTTTTGAATTGAATTTTGTCCAGAAGCTTTTTATTGTTATTTTTTTGGGAGTAATTTTAACTTCGATTTATTATGTTCTGGGGAATATGTTTGGAAGGCGGTATGCGGTAATTGTATTTGCGCTGATTGTGTTTGACCCCTTTTACACGGCATTATCAAGGGAAATTCATTTAGAAGGACTGCTTTCAACATTAATGCTGGGGTCGTTTTTGTGGTTTTATTATTATCTTGAAAATACCAAAGATTCTTCAAGATTTGTAATATCGGGAGTTTTAGGAGCTTTAGCAGTTTTAACCAAAACAACAGCCGCATTTATTGTTCCGTTTTCCTTTATATTGGCTTTTGTATTTTATTACTTACATAATAAAAGACTTCAGGATTCACTTAAACTGGCTTTGACGCCTTTTTACAAGTGGCTGATGGTTTTTACTACCTGCTTTATTTTGTTTTGGCCGGCAATGTGGGTAATGCCTGAACAGGCACTGCAGTCACTGGTTAAAGGAGTTTTTGACGTTGGAATAGAAGAAGGACACGAGCAGCTGTATTTTGGCCGCTTGGTTGAGGATCCAGGACCAGTTTATTATTTAGTAGTTTTTGCTTTTCGAAGCTCTATTTTGCTGGTAATAGGTGTTTTTGGATTTTTAATATTTTCCAGAAAATCTTACAACTCCGAAACTAAAAAGTTTATATTTATTTCGCTGTTGTATTCAATTTTATATTTGGTTGAAATTACCCTGCCTTCTAAAAAACTGGACCGGTATATACTTCCGGGTATGCTTGGTTTAATGCTGACCGCCGGGTTTTTTTATGACTGGCTGTTGGGAAAGTTAAAAAGTTTTCACAACTTTGCATTTTTATGGATATTTCTGCCTTCATTTATTTTATTCGTCCAATTGGTCCCGGACTATTTTTCGTATTATAATCCTATGCTGGGAGGGTTACCTAAAGGAATTTTCGTTTTAGAACCGAAATGGATGATCGGGCAAAAGCAGATTCAAAATTATTTCTCCGCCCTCAAAGAAAAAGAAAAGCTTATAAATTTCGGAAATAATGAATCTTTGGATTCAGCTATTATGAAACCGGATATTAATACAAGATTGACGGTTGGATTTCAGGAAAAATATTATACACAAATACATCCGTTTATAAATGTAATAGGAGGTAGGGCGGTAATACAGGACCTGACTCCCCACGCAGTTCGGACAAAATATTTTGTATATCCGGTTTGGGATGATAAATCTAAAGAAGAAAACAGATTTAAATTAAAATATCTGGATTCGATTTTTTTAAGAAATGTTGAAATTTACAGAGTTTATGCCAGAACCAATTAAGGATGTAATTTATATGGAAAGAATTAAAGCAGTATTAAAAGACCAAACAGTTTCGGGAACTATTGTAGTTACAACAGGATTGTTTGTTTCTTCAATTTTCAGTTATTTTTTGCAGTTTTCGCTGGGACGTTTTTTACCGGTCAGGGAGTACGGTGATTTTAACGCTTTATTGTCTGTTTATTATATTGTTGGAGTTCCGTCGACAGTATTAGGAATTTCTATAATAAAAGTAGTTTCGGAACTCAAAGCAGAAAAAGAACATGAAAAGGTTTCGGGATTGTTCTGGAATTTAAGCTTATTTTCTCTTATTTTCGGTGCGGTTTTGGCAGCGGTATTTTTAATATTACAAAAAAATATCGGATCGTATTTAAATATTACGGACGGAACAGTATTAAAAATTTACTCTGCATTGATAATGCTATCCTTTTTATCTCTTATACCTCAGTCTTTTTTACAGGGTCTGTTAAAATTTAACTCTTATGCATTTTTTGTAGTTATTCTCGGACTTCTCCGACTTGTAATTCCGGTATTATTTGTAATAGTAGGTTATGGGGTAGCCGGGGCTTATGGGGGTATTTCAATAGTTATAGTACTGACTTACTTTATATCACTCCTTCTTCTTAGATCGGATTTTGTAATTAAAGTTCATAGAATTTCATTTAATAAATACTATAAAAGAATACTGACATTTTCCGCTTCGGTTTTGCTGGTAAACCTTGCACTTATGATGCTGAATAATATAGACGTTTTGCTGGTAAAACGGTTTTTTCTGCCCGAAGTGGCCGGTTACTACGCCGGTGTTGTAACTGTAGGAAAAATTCTGCTTTTTGGAGCGGGCACTGTTTCAGTGGTTATGTTTCCTCAGATTTCCCAGGCGCATATAAAAAATCAAAATGTTTATGAAAAACTGAAAAAATTTCTCGCACTTCAACTTATTATTGTAATTTTGGGATTGGTTGTATTCAGTGTGTTTCCGAAATTGATTGTACGAATTATGTTTGGCAATCCTTTTTTGCCGACAGTACCTTTTATACCGTCTTTTGCAATATTTATGTGCCTGTATGTTTTAATAACTTTTATGGTTAATTTTTTCCTCGCTGTTAATCAAACCAAAGTTTTTCTTTTTCTGCTTCCGGCAGTTACAGTTCAGTTTATTGCATTGAATATATTTAACGACTCGCTATTTACAATAATAAGAGTTAATATATCAGTTGCAGCGATGCTCCTGATAGCACTATTTGTATTTGGCTATTGGATTAAGCAAAGTGAGACAAGTAAATAATATAGATTCAAAATAAATTTAAAATGGCTAGAAAATTAGTATCAATAATTGTACCCGCCTATAAAAAACAAGACACTATAAAACACGATATAGAAAACATATATGATGCTATGTGCCAGAGCAGATGGGACTTTGAAATTATTGTAGTGGTTGATGGTTTTGTTGATAGTACCTTTAAGCTGGCAAAAGAACTGGAAAAGAATGTTATTAGGGTGTTCGGGTATAAGACAAATAGAGGAAAAGGGTATGCTGTGAAATACGGAATGGCCAGAGCATTAGGGGATTATTTGGCTTTTATCGACGCGGGATTGGAAATAAATCCGAATGGAATTTCAATGATATTAGAACATATGGAATGGTATGATGCGGATATTATTGTAGCCAGTAAACGACATCCGGTATCTAAAGTTCATTATCCTTTTACGAGAAAGTTATACAGCTGGGGATACTTTACAATTATAAAATTATTATTTGGAGTAAAAGTACGCGATACCCAGACCGGTTTAAAAGTATATAGAAGAGAAGTACTGGAAGCGGTTATTCCCAGGCTGGTAATTAAAGAGTATGCCTTTGATATTGAATTACTGGCGGTGTCACACTATTTAGGATTCAGGAGAATATATGAAGCACCTGTCGAAGTGAAGTTTGATTTTACTACTTCAAGAATTAAAGGATTTTTGATTTTTGATGAGTTTATCAGGAGAATGCTTCACGACACATTTGCGATATTTTACAGAATGCATATACTTAAGTATTACCACGATAATAATAAAAGGAAATGGGTTTATGATAAGGAATTGGAGATGCAGTTAAATACTGGTGAATCGGAAAAATAAAATTATTAAGTCTATGAAATTCAGCATAATTATTCCGGTCAGGTCTATAAACGATCATTTAAGAGAAAATATTGCGAATTTAAAACTGTTAAAATATGAAGATTTTGAAGTGATTATCCTTACCGATAACACCGAATCTTATGATTTCGGCGACGGCAGGTTTAAACTGTTGGCTACGGGAAGTGTGGGTCCGGGAGAAAAAAGAAATGTCGGAGCGAATACTTCAACCGGCGATATTCTGGCTTTTCTGGACGATGATGCTTATCCCAAAGACGACTGGCTGAATAAAGCTTACGAAATATTTAAAGATAAGAGTATATATGCTCTTGGGGCACCGGCTATTACACCATTAAATGCCGGTTTTCTTGAAAGATGTTCGGGGAGGGTGTTGGAGTCGATTCTTTCTAGCGCTGGTACTGTTTACAGGTACGTGCCAATGTCTCGCAGAATTATTAACGATTATCCCACTGTAAACTTTTTGGTAAAAAAAGAAGCATTTTTGAGTGTGGGAGGATTTATAAAAGATTTTTGGCCGGGAGAAGATACCAAACTATGTCTGGATTTAATTAATAAATTTGGAAAGGAGTTTATTTATGACCCTGCGCTTATTGTTTATCATCACAGAAGAAACTTATTCAGACCGCATTTAAAACAAATTTCAAGGTACGGTCAGCACCGCGGGCACTTCGCGAGAATATTTCCTGAAAATTCCAGGAATCCTTCATATTTTGTTCCATCTTTGTATATTTTGGGACTTGTGGCCGGACCGTTAGTATGTTTATTGATTCCTATTTTGTGGTTTGTTTATTTACCGGTTGTACTTATATATTTTATGTTAATATCGATTGAGGTTGTTCGTGTTTCAATAAAAGACAAATCTTTAAAAGTAGGGTTATATGTTGCCGGAGGGATAGTTTTAACACACATAGTTTATGGTGTAAACTTTATTATTGGATTATTGAAAAAGCCGGAATTGAAATTGAAAAAATTCGGGGGTAAGGCCGGGAATTACGTAGAAGGTTAAAGAGATTCCGTATTTAGAAAGTAATTTTTTACAAGTCTTGTTAGTTTATTTTAGGGAATTAGTAGGAGGATTTATAAATGGCAAGAGGGCAAAATGAGTTTACAACCGATCCGAAATCAAAAGTGAAAATTAAAGTGATAAATGAGCTTTGTATCAGCGCCGGGACTTGCATTATAAAAGCTCCTGGCACATTTGACCTGGATGAAGCCGGTATTGCTTATGTTAAAGACGGCACTTGGGATGATGCTCTTGATATTATAGAAGCTGCCAAATCATGCCCAACCACAGCGATAATTATTGAAGATATGAATGGTAATCAGATTTGGCCGGCTAAAAAAGAATAATATGCATAAATCTACATTTTTCCTTATGAAACCGGATGGAAATAGTATTGGTAAAGCCAAAGAGTTGAACTTGGATTCTGTTTTTGCGAGTCACAAAAATTTGGATGAAATCGTTATAAAAACGTTGCGGGAAAATTTGAAGTCGGGTATTGAAATAAATGCGGAGGTTGGAGTATTTGCAGGAAAAGATTTGTGGGATAAATTTCCCGATGTCATTCCGGTTGAAGCAGGCGGAAAAGAACCTGCGAGAGGATGGTATTACGGAGTTTGTCCTTCACACGAAGGAGTAAGAAATGAATGTTTGCAGAATGTTAAAGCACTTTTAGAAAGAGACTTAAACGGAATTTGGCTGGATTTTATAAGATATCCTACCAAATGGGAAGAACCTGAACCATATATATTAGATGTATGCTATTGCGACAGATGTCTGAAAAAATTCAGCGAATATTTGGGTGAACCTATAGAAGGAAACACTTTGGAAGATAAAGTGCTACTAATTGACGGAAGTTATTATATTGAATGGATCGAATTTAAAACTGAAATGATCACTTCAATGGTAAGAGAAGTCAGGAAGTTGATTGATGATCATAATAGAAATGTTCAAAATGATAAAAAGGTAAAGCTGGGATTTTTCGCTATTCCATGGCAGGATAAAGAACATAGTGCAGGAATTAAAAGAATAGTTGCGCAGGATTTTGGAGCGTTAAGTACTTTGGTGGATATTTACAGCCCGATGTTATACCACAAAATGTGCGGAAAAGAAGTTTCGTGGATAAAGGAAATGGTTAATTATTTTTGGGAAGTAGGTAAACCTCAGCTGCCTTTGATTCAAACCGAGCCCCGCGAAAGTGAAATAAAAGTTGATGAATTTAAGCAGGCATTGGATTTTGCAGGTGCAAGCCCTTCAACCGGAGTATGTGTATTCTTTTTGGAAGATTTGATGAAACAGCCTGAAAAGTTTGATACAGTAAAAGAGTATTTTAAGTGAAAATCTTTATACTTTTTTAGCCACTACCAGCATAATATCGTATAAATTAATATTCAGGTTCGGTTTTAGAATTCCGGTTTTTTTAAGAAGTTTATAAAAGCTAAAAGCATATTTAATCTTATAAAAGGTAACTAATCTAAATAACAAATAATCCAGGGATAGTTGGATTGACGGGTATATAATCTCAACTACCTCAAAGCCTGACTCATTAAATATTCTGGTTATAGTGTTTTTGTCAAAATAAGAAAGGTGTTGTGGTATGTTGTATAAATGCCAGTATTTACCGCTAATTTTTGCAACAGTGCTTCCGACGTCTCCGGTAGTTAATGCGACTACACTGCCCTGTTTAGTCATTTCACTAAGCTGCTGTAAAGTTTCTAACGGGTCCGAAACATGCTCAATAGTATCCCAAAGGGTAACAACATCAAATATTTGATTTATATAAGGCGAATCTTTAATAACTCCCGCAAAAGCTTTTAAGTTTTTTTTCTTTGCCTGCTCAACTGCATATTCTGAAACGTCAACACCATAAACTTCCCACCTGGAAGATGCAACCTCCATAAAAGCACCTGTAGCACATCCTACATCGAGCAAGTTGCCGCCGCTATTATATTTACTCAAAATATCTACCCGGAATTTAAATGAATTCTTTAAACTTTCAGCTTCTTTTTCATAATCGCTGTAGGCATGTTTTATGCCGGGATCATTGAAAAAATCTTCAGCATAATAATTGGAAAAAAACTCATCGTCCGGATCAAAATTAAGAAAAGTCAGGCTGCATTCATTGCATTTCGCCAGTTCGTATCCGTATTTTATAAATAAAACATTGTAATTATTAGATTTGCAAAGCCGGCATTTATTTAGCTTTTTTATTGTAGTTTCCATAATAATAGTTAAATAAAATTGAAGCCAGATCTTTTGATGACCGCCAAGTATCAATTATGGTAGAAACAGTACTTCCTTCTATATGATACCAGCTCACTGGCAGCTCTTTGATTGAAAAGCCCAGTTTTTTTGCAAGAAATAATGTTTCAGAATCATATGCGAACCTGTTTATTCTTTGTTTTTCAAAAACTGATTTAGCGGCGTTTGCTTTAAACCCTTTGAAGCCGCAAGTTATATCGGTAAAGTTTAATCCAAGAAAAATATTAGTAATAAGTGTATACCCTTTACCCAGAATCCTTCGCGGTGCATTTTGGCTTTTTTTTGTTTGAGTTAAAAAATGTTTTTTTGAACCAATAACTATATCATATTCGTCTAATTCCTTAATAAATTTATGCATTTCTGCTAAATCTATAGAAATATCAGCATCCATTACAATAATTTTCCCTCCCTTGCTGGCAAGAACGCCTAATTTTACCGCGTGTCCTTTACCCTGATTTTGTGAATAACTTACGATTTGAATTGGAATGTCGGAATACTGATTTTTCAAATCTTCGAGTAAATTAATAGTGTTGTCTGTAGATCCGTCATTAGCCAATACCAACTCAAACGGGTCTTTTAACTCTTTTAACATGTAGTCGATGGCTGTGGTCATCCTGCTTTCGGATTTCATTCTTTTTTCTTCGTTATAAAATGGTATTACTACGCTTAGCATATCAAACCGTTTAAATTGTTAACGTAAAATAGTATATCACGCGCAAATGGGGTTTTTTATTATTCTTTTTGGATGAATTAATCGAATAACCTTATAGTACTGTTTACATGTTATTTATATTAATTCAAAATATGATAATTCTACAGAGTAGACACCTCGAAAGGAGAGGAAGGTGACTGAGATTATCTTTAATGTGGCAAACGCTTTTCCTATTGGGGCGTTCAGGATGGGGAAGGTGATAGAGATCGTACTAGCTGATGGGTACGATCGCGTAAGTGTACTGCCCACATGGGGTTTACCAGCCCAGAATTTCAAATTAAGCCCCTGGATTCGATGCGCGGAACAGCCTTGGAACCCCGGATCGCCTTGGGCATGGTTTCATGGTTTTATGACGCGCAACTTAAAAAGTCCGAGGCTTCATGATGTGCTCCTTTTTCCTTGATATAAAGAGTGGTGGATGCCACTTTGGGAGCGGATCAAGAGGTGGGGTGCAACTCCATTTGTTCACTCATATGCGGAGGTACCTGGGCTAGTTGAAGTTCACCCTGCAATGAGATTGAGTGGCGAATCCGCCGTTGCGATGGCTGAGGTGACTAACAGGCTGCTTGTTTTCGACACGATGCATGCTGTCCGTGGGCTTCGACCGGGAGATTTGAAGCCTGGTGAATCTCTGGATAGTAAGCTTGGGGATTGGTGATTGTGGATGGGAGTCGCCGTGGCGACTAACAGACTCGGATTATTCGATTTTCACCCGACTCCTACACAATTAGCCAAAGGCGAGTTGGATGAGCCGCTTTCAATGCTCAGATTCGCCCTGAACCGCGGGTACAAAGGTCCCATACGCGTCGAAGCGGTGTTACCCAGGCTTGTCGACCAAGCGGTTCACTGGCGTCTAGTTGCCCACCGAATGCTCAACCTTGTACACAACGAGCTCGAATCCTAATCTCGATTCCTCCCCGCAAATGCCCCTTGCGTGGAGGTTTCTAATATCAAATCATAGGTAAATCTAAAGGATTTTCAGTGAAAATAAAATAAATTTATATACATATTTATAACTATCTATACAACCTTGCCACACATAAATTAATCATGTATTATGACAAATATGTTCAAAATAGCTGTAGGCTATCCGCCCATCGAAACTAACAAAGGTGTTCCGCTTCTTTCCCAAAACCGACAATTTCAGTATTTCAATGCACCTACTTATATCTATCCAATGGTGCCTGCATATGCTGCATCACAAGCTAAAGCTAAAGGATACAATGTTGTATGGGTAGACGGTATCGCGGCTAAACAAACTTATTCACAATGGCTTGAACAGCTTGATCGGGAAAAACCCGACCTTTTAATGATTGAAACAAAATCGCCAGTAGTAAAACAACACTGGAGAATAATAACTGATCTCAAACAAAAATTCCCGAATATGCTCATAACTTTAGTAGGTGATCACGTTACTTATGCTCCAAAAGAAACAATGGACAACAGTCCGGTTGATTATATAATTACTGGTGGTGATTACGATTTTATGCTTTCAGATTTGGCCAATTCAATAACCAAAGGTGATAAACTTGTGGGTGGTATTTGGGGGCGCAAAAGCGACCAAAAAGTTTCTTTGGGAGAATTAATTAAGTACGAAGATTCTCAAGTGAACGGAAATGAAGCATATTGGGTTTCCGGACCATTAAAACAAACTCACAATCTAGACGAACTGCCGTTTGTTGACCGCGACCTCACTCATTGGGAGTACTATGCCTATGAAAACGGAAATTATAAGTACACTCCCGCCACATATATGTACTCCGGTAAGGACTGCTGGTGGAACAGATGTACTTTCTGTGTGTGGGATCATACGATAAATGCGATTGGAACTTATAGAAGATTCACTCCCGAAAGATTGTTTGCCGAGGTTAAACATGTAGTTGACAAATACGGTGTCCGCGAAATATTTGATGATGCCGGAACTCTTTTTGTAGGTCCTCCTCTTAAAAAATTCTGTAACATGCTAATTGAATCCGGCTACAATAAAAAAGTGATTTACGGCTGCAATATGAGATTAAACGCTTTAACACAGGAGTATTATGATTTAATGGGTAAGGCTAATTTCAGGTTTATATTGTATGGTATGGAATCCGGTAACCAAAAAACTCTGGACATGCTGGATAAAGGATTAAAAATTCACCAAATAGAAGAAGGAGTAAGAATGGCTAAAAAAGCCGGCCTCGAACCACATTTAACAATTATGCTTGGGTATCCATGGGAATCTGAGGAAGACGCCAAAAATACTATTGCCTTATCAAAAAGACTTTTCAAAGAGGGTTATGTAGATACTATGCAGGCTACAATTGTAATTCCATATCCTGGAACGCCTCTTTACAAACAATGTATAGAAAACAACTGGTTATTGGTTGATCCTACCGACTACGAAGCCTTTGATATGAGAGGTCCAGTTATGAAGATACCTTTTGCACATGAAAGACTTTATGAACTTACACAGGAACTATATTCTTCGTTTTTTACGCCTCAGTATGCTTTGAGAAAGCTTAAGGCGGTACGCAAATGGGATGATATTAAGTTTTTAGTTTATTCAGCGAAGAAACTTATGGGTCATCTGCTTGACTTTGATGAAGAGCAGACCAAGGTAAGTATGTCTTCTCCTACGTTCTGGATAAACGCCTTTAAGAGTATGTTTACTCATTTGAAAGAGAAAAAAGAAGATAAAACTATTGAGGTAACAATTAAAGAAAGTGCTGAAGCAGAAGTTAAAGCTAAATCCGAAGTTAAAATATAATACATTTTTAACTACCTCCTAATGTATGTAATAATATCCTTATGCCGCGAAAATTACTTCCTTATGCCGCAATAATTGCTTTTATAGGCTTGGTATATATTAGAAATATTCTCCCGGTAAAAGGATTTCAAACCTTCATTTTCGGGGATTCTGCTATATATGCCCTGCAAGTTACAGGGTTGGCTAAAAACTTTTCGTCTGTTTTCGGATATAAGGATAATATTTTATTTTGGAATCCTTCTTATTTATCTGTAGGTATTCCTACAGCTTCGGTTATTGATTTTGGGGTTTTTTATCCGATTAACATTTTTATTGCCTTTATAGCTTTCTTAATCAAGAACCTTTTTATTACCTTTGACCTTTATACATTTTCGATATTTGCTCACCTGGTTTTTGGCAGCACTTTTGTTTATAAAATATTGAAAGACTTTTGGAAACTTAATCCGAAAATCGCTTTAATAGGCGCCTTTATCTGGTCATTTAACGGTTATAATACTGAGTTTATGTCGGCCTCAGCAATTTTTCTTGCAGCTTCGTATCTTCCTGCATGTTTTTATTTCACCCTAAAATTGTTGGAATCAAACAAGTTTAAGTATTTTCTTATTTATCATTTGCTTCTTGCTTTTAGCTTTTTGTCCGGTTATGTCATTGTTCCTGTGATTATATTATTATTTTGTTCTTTTTATTATATTTTTGCACAGTCTGCCTTAAGCAAGAAGAAAAAAGCAATAAAGTTGCTAATAGGATTACTTCTAATAACACTACCTTTAATTGCTCCATTATATTTTTCTACATATATTAACTTTCCTTATAGTTTGAGGTCATTAAATTTAGATTTGGAAAGTTTTTTATTTAATTCGGCAAAAATTAGAAATTTAAAAGAATCAGTGTTTCCTACAAACACACCGTTTAATGACTTAAGTAAAACTAACCAAGTATTTTTATATTTTAGTCTTACTGGTCTTTTGTTGCTGATTTTGAATCGTAGTTATAGAAATATATTTTCCGATAATAGAAACAAGTTGCTGTTAATTTTTGGATTTTTAGGTTTATTAATTGCAATTGGTAAATACGGACTGATTTCTTACTTGTTGTATTATATTCCCGGCATCGGGCTTTTTAGAAGATTGTCTGTTTTTTCTTTAGTTCCGTTATTTACTTATTCTATATTAATTCCACAGATATTAAGAAATATATATGAACTTAAGAACTTTAAATTTACTTCTGTATTTAAAGTAATTCTCATTGTTAGTGTTTTTATCTTTTTTATTACTTCTTATTTATATTTAACAAGACAGCCTTTAGAGATTGAAGTATCTTCTTTTTATACGTCATTTATTACAGGATTCGCTGTTCTTGTAATTGTGGCAGTTTCTTACAAACTAAGACGGCTTAATAATAACTATTTATTATACGGGCTAATATTGGCACTGTTTATTGAAGCATTGATAAATATATCCTCAAAAGCATTTATAAATTCAAAAATTAATCCTAAAGACATGTTTATACCCAATTCTCTTATGACAAGTTTAATGAATATGGTAGAAGAAGGTGAAAGAGTTAATGTTTTGCATACTCATTACAACTACAGCACGAGTCATATAAATTTGGATCAGACAGCCGGATATGTTTCACTCGCAAGCCTTTATGGTGGAAAAATAAATGAATATCTTGAGTCTGCCGATTCGGAGAATAAAAATTTGAAGGATCTGCTCGGAGTTAAATATGTAATAAATAAAGTCAGTAAAACTGATTCGAACCTAAAAATAATTGAAAAAGAAGATTCATCAGAATTTTACGAATTCAACTATTTAAACCTCGAATGGGAAAAAGAGAAATCCCAGGATGTTTATGCACTATATTCGCGGGAAACCAATTTGCCACGCTTGTATGTTGCTTCACAGGTGGAAAAATCAGATCAATCAGTTCTATTATTGGATAAAATACGCAGTTCTAAAGAAAATGCAGTTGTTTTTATTGATGAGGAAGTGCCTGCTGATATAACCAGATCTTCAGAGGTTAAAATACTGGAAATTAAAAGAAATTATCTTCGGGCTGAAGTAAAAAGCGGTGGAAGTGTATTTTTAGCAAATTCAACGGGGTATTATCCCGGGTGGAAAGTAAAAATTAACGGAGAATGGCATAATCCCATTCAAACTAATTGGTTTATGCAGGGGATATTTTTAAATTCCGGATTTAATGTTGTGGAATTTTACTATATACCATATGGTATTATATTGGGGTCGATTTATTTATTTACAGCTTTGTTTATTTGGATTTTATATTTTGCTTTAAGGGTAAGACTAAATGCATTTATTAAAAAGAAGTCTGACTAGGAAAGAAAAAAAGTTAGTTGCGTTTTTATCTATACTATTGGTACTGTTTTCGTCTCTTTATATATTCTTAATTGAACCTGTTATCACAATTTATAAATACGCAAATAAAATTCCGGCTAAAATAGCCTTTGTAGAACGAGCGGTGAGATCGCAGGATTTCAGGTTTCTGCCCTTTGAAATTGAATATTTAAAGGAAGATTTTGTAGTAATAGACCAGGCGGCAACCCGTCTTTCGGTTTTCAAGCCGGTTCCGTTTATTGGTTCATATGTGTCGGATGTAAAAGTTTTCACTTCGGTAGCTGTAGATATGATTGATACTACCTACGGCATGCTTTTATATATGGATGATGTAATTCCGAATCTTTCATTTACAGGATGGAGTGACAATTCTGTCTCGCAGGAAGTAGTAATAAACCAACTCAGCTCCTTTTTAACTGAATACCTGCCGTTGTATAAAGAAAGAATTAAAACAATTAATGAGAGGGTAATGACAGTTGATACTTCAAAATATCCGGAAGTAATAAAAGGTATAGAAGTCAGGTCAAGCCTTGAACAGATAAAAGGATTAACAATCAATTTTACAAATTCATTTGATGTACTTGGTGAATTAGTCGGTGATTTTCCCAGTTTAACGGGAACATCAGTTCCGAAGAATTATTTATTTCTGCTTTCTTATGGATCCAAACCCCAAACTGAAAAATTTGTGGCGTATGCGGTGTTCAGAGTTAACGGTACAAATGTAAGTATAGTTAGAACAGGCGATGTCGGTCTACTGGGACAGCAATTAACTAAATTTATAGAACCGGGTAAAGAACTTGAAGCTATATGGGAAAAGGCTTTAAGTGATGTTGGACTGGAAGGAATAGTTGTCATTAACGATCAGGTTATTAAATCCATTGTTGGGGTGATCGGAAAAGTCAATGCTAATGAACTTGGTGATATTACCGCCGAAAATGTTCAGGAGAACTTGCTGAAATTTTATGAAAATGCTGGAAAAAGGGATCTGCAGAGTAAAAAAGAGAAAAGTTCGGTGGGTACCCTGCTATTTAACTTAATTAAAGAAGCCATTTCAACCGCAAGTTTGCACAAAAAAGCCGAGCTTATAAAGGCATTAATTAATGAAAGAAATAACGGAAATATTTCATTTTATTTTGAAAACGAAAAACTTCAGAATTTGGTAGAGTTTAAGAATTTTGAATATAATTGAATAGTGGTTGAATTGAAATATTAATTATTTTATAGGAGTATATAAATCACATGTACAACCAGTTTTGGAAAAATAGATCTGTATTAGTGACCGGTGGTACTGGTCTTCTAGGTTCGGAGTTAGTTAAACAGTTGGTTGAGAGTGAGGCTAATGTAGTAACTGCGGTTAGGGACAACGTTTCTAAATCCCGTTTTTTTATAGAAAATCTTCATGAGAAGGTCACGGTTGTTCATGGAGATGTTATTGATTTTCCATTTTTAGAAAGAGTAATTGGTGAATATGAAATTGACACTGTTTTCCATTTGGCGGCTCAAACAATTGTAAGGATTGCAAATAACTCACCGTTGTCTACATTTGAAAGTAACATGCGAGGCACCTGGAATGTTCTTGAAGCCGCAAGACTGCACTCTAAAAAAATCAGATCAGTAGTAGTGGCTTCATCTGATAAAGCATATGGAGAGAGTAAAACCCTTCCATATGACGAAGAGACCCCGCTAAAAGGAAAATACCCATATGACGTTTCAAAAACATGCACGGATTTAATTGCTCAAAGTTACTGGTATACCTTTAAAATGCCGGTAAATATTACAAGGTGCGGAAATCTATTCGGTCCGGGAGATTTAAATTTCAGTAGAATTATTCCTGGTACGATACTTTCGGTTAAAAGAAATGAACCTCCAATAATAAGAAGCGACGGAAAATTTATTAGAAATTATTTCTATACCAAAGACGCGGCTTCGGGATATTTGACTATTTCTGAAAATGTTGAAAATCATGCGGGCGAAGCATTTAATTTGGGAACTGAAGAACGATTTTCGGTAATTGATATTACAAAGATGATTTTAAAATTAATGGGTTCAAGCCTTGAACCTGTGATTAAAAATGAGGCGACAAATGAAATATACGAGCAGTATTTAAATATTAATAAAGCAAAAGAAAAGCTGAGGTGGACTGCTAAATACTCTACTGAAGAAGCCTTAAAAGAAACTATCAACTGGTACACAAAATATGTCTAATCATCTAAGAGAAGAAATTCTTTCTCTTGTTAAAAAATACCATGACGAGAACTTTAATAAGGTATTAATAGCGGGTGAAAGTTATATACCTCCGTCAGGGAAAGTTTTCGGTTTTGAGGAAGTGCGTAATCTTGTAGATGCATCCTTAGACTTCTGGCTTACTGAGGGAAGATTCAACGAACAGTTTGAAAAAGAACTGGCGGAATTTATAAGTGTGAATTTCTGTGCTACTGTTAATTCCGGATCATCAGCGAATTTGCTGGCATTTTATGCCTTAACATCAAGGGAATTCGGCTCGAGGGCAATTAAAAAAGGCGACGAAATTATTGAAGTTGCTACGTGTTTTCCAACAACTTTAAACCCTGTTTTACAGTTTGGATGTATACCTGTATTAGTTGATGTAGAAATCCCAGCTTATAATGCTTCTGCTAAAAATGTTTTAAGTGCTGTTACAGACAAAACAAAGGCGATATTTCTTGCCCATACTTTAGGTAATCCTTACGAAGTGGAAGAAATTGCCAAATTCTGCAAAGAAAAAGGTATTTGGCTGATTGAGGACTGCTGTGACGCTTTAGGAGCTGAATATGGCGGCAAAAGAGTCGGGTCTTTTGGAGATGTGGCAACTTTGAGTTTTTATCCCGCTCATCAAATTACCTGCGGTGAAGGTGGCGCTGTTTTAACCAACAATGCTCTGCTAAATAAAATGGTAAGGTCTTTTAGAGACTGGGGCCGCGATTGCTGGTGCGCACCGGGGAACGAGAATACATGCGGTATTAGATTTAACTGGCAGTTGGGAACATTACCTCGGGGGTATGACCACAAATACATTTATAGTCATATCGGTTTCAATTTAAAAATGACTGATTTGCAGGCATCTGTAGGTTTAGCTCAAATGCAAAGGGTTGGGGGATTCATAAAAAAAAGAAGAGAAAATCATAATCTTCTAATTGAATATTTAAAAAAATATGAAGATTATTTTATTATGCCCGAGGCTACTGAAAATAGTAATCCGTCATGGTTCGGTTTTGTAATTACGATAAAAGACGGAGCACCGTTTACGAGGACAGATTTGATCAGATATTTAGAAAATCATAAAATAGGTACGCGGCTACTTTTTGCCGGTAATATAACAAGACAGCCCGCCTATAAAGATATTGAATTTATAGTACACGATAAGTTAGTTAATGCCGATAAAGTAATGAATGACACTTTTTGGATAGGTTGCTATCCGGCAATTAATGAAGATATTATAAAATATGTTAGTAAAACTTTTGAAGAATTTATATCACTTTCCGAGAAAGGAATTATAAATGCCAAAGCCAATTAAGACAAAGGTTTCTAAAGCTATTACAAAATCTAAAATGGCAGAGATGCCCGTAGTTATATTTTGCGGAGGGATGGGAAGCAGAATTAGAGAAGAAACCATAGATAAACCCAAGCCTATGATAAATGTAGGTGGAAAGCCAATATTATGGCATATAATGAAAATGTACAATCATCAAGGTTATAATAACTTTATTTTAACTTTGGGTTACAAAGGTGACTATATTAGGGATTTTTTAAAAAGTACCCAGGGGAAGATTTTTGAACCTTTTAATATAACTTTAGCTGAAACCGGTGTGGATACACCTACGGGCGGGCGGCTTCTTAGATCCGCGGATTTTATTAAGACAGACACATTTTTATGCACATATGGGGACGGATTCAGTGATGTGGATTTAAATAAGGTCTTGGATTTTCATAATAACAGGGATATGGTGGCTACATTGACTAGTGTCTGTATACCTCATAAATTCGGAATAATATCATTTTCCAAGGCAGGACAATTGAAAAATTATAAAAAAGGACATTTAATGAAGGAACCCATTAACGCCGGATTTTTTGTTTTCACTAAAAAATATTTTGATTACTTAACCGACGACATGATGATTGAGGACCCGTTTAATGCCGTTGCAAAAGATAAAAAATTCGGAGTCTATTTTCATGACGGATATTTTGGTGCTGTAGATACATATAAAGATTTAGAAGATTTAAACGACTTGTGGAATAATAAAAATCCACCTTGGAAGGTTTGGGAGGACTAATCAGTGAAAAATTCTCATCTCTCGGTTTCTATTGTAATGCCTACTTTAAACTCAATGAGAACTTTGGATGCCTGTTTGAAATCTATTCGTAGTCAGAATTATTCTCAGGAAAAAATAGAGATTTTAATTGTCGACGGTGGTTCAACAGATGCTACTAAACAGACAGCAGAAAAGTATAATTGCAGATTTATAGAAGGTGAATATAGAGATAATCAAGAACCGAGAAAAGGAATCGGTCTTTTAAATGCTAAAAATGATTTGGTTGCATATATTGATTCAGATAACATCCTTCCGGATAAAGAATGGATAAACCAATCTATAAAACCATTTTCAGAGGTTTCAGACTTAACCGGCACTGAAACTTTGAGGTATGGTTTAATGCCGGGTTTTGCCTATTTTAACAGATATTGTGCTTTGATTGGAGCAAATGATCCGGTAGCTTTATATTTAGGGAAAAGCGAAAAACTGTCGTGGCTTTATAATGAGTGGCAAATAACTCCAGTAAAAGAAAAACACGACGGATATTTTATAGTCGAGTTTAATGAGAGTAATATGCCTACCTTGGGTGGAAACGGATATTTTTCATGGAGGGAATTGATGCTCAAGTCCAATTGTCAGCCCGACCAGTATTTTCATATTGACGTTGTAATGGATCTGGTGAAACTCGGGTATACTAAGTTTGCTATGGTAGAAAATGAAATTTACCATGATACCGCTGCAAGTTTGAATAAATTAACTTCAAGAAGAAAAACATATTTTAAAACCCACAATCCAATGTATGGGAACAGAAGATATTTGTTGTTTAATCCTGCTAAAAAGAGTGATGTGTACAATCTTTTTCTATTCGTTGTTTATTCTGCAACTTTTATTCAGCCTATTTTGTTTTCATTGAGAGGCTTTTTCAAAAAAAGGGATTTAGCTTGGTTTTTGCACCCTGCGGTATGTTTTTCCTTTATGTGGGCTTATTCTGTAGCTACAATTTCTCTTATTTCAAATCGGTTGAATAAAAATAAGTAACTATTCAGGTTTATTCAATTTAGATAAATTCCCTTTTATAACCCCCTTAATGTCATATATTTTAGCCATATCAAGGCATTTTGATTGAAGTGATATCAAATTTTCCTTTGAGATAAATATTTTCAGGACTTCGTCATCTGGCATTTTGTTATCAGCCTTTAATTGTAAAGCAATACCTTCATTAATAATTTCTTTATTTAGAGAAGGTTCGAGAGATATTATAAAAGGCAACCCACACATCATATATTCCCATATTTTTATAGGTTCAATATATTTAGTTGAGCCGAAGTCTTTATCATAAACCGCTAATCCCAGATCGCATTGAGAAACGAGTCTGCTTGACGCGTCTTGCCCGTTAACATCAAAAATCTGGGTGTTTTTTAGATTGTTTTTTTCAATTAATTGCCGGAATAAATCGACTTTATTGGATGGAATAAACCAGAACTCCATTTCCGGCCTGATTTTCTGAATTTTTAAACAGATGTCTACTATATCATGGATCTGTTTATCGGTTAAAATGCTTCCAGTCCAAACTACGCGCTTGCCTGTTCTGGAATTTTGATTTGACTTGTAGTAAGTATCATTAAATATAAAGGAATTAGGTGTATATATTGAATCACTATTATAATGTTTCTTTTTGTAATCAGCCAAGGATTCACATACAACCCAGGTTATATCAGATTTTAATGAGGCAATTCTGTCAAAATATTCGTATATTTTTTGCATAAATTTAATTGAAAATCTGTTTTCGCTAAAATCTACGCTGTAAAATACCAGTTTAAAATTCAGCAGAAACTTTAGAAAAACTGCCGGAACCGTGGATAATGGGTCAATACCGATTACAACTGAATTTCTGCTATCTAATGTTAAAAGCCTGATCAATAATGAAAATGTTAAAATAAAATCTGTTAAATATTTTATTGGGGTGATTCTTCCGAATACTTTTGGAATTTTGATCTTTATTTGTTTATCGTGTTTGCCGTAAAAAACGGGATTCTCATAGCCGTTTAAAGGTATCTCTAGCACTAAAACGTCTAGGTTGTTCTGAACTAATCCATTGATTATAGAAAAGTAAGGGCCGGAAACTTTTTTATTATTTTTATAAAGTACGTGAGTAATTATTATGTATTTATCTTCCATTTCTATGTTATTATACAGCAGACATTGGGATTAACATCGGTGCCTGTTAAATATCATGCCTGATGGAATTAAATTAGATATATGCTTGAAAAAATAAAGTGGTTTATAAATGCTTCGATTTCTTTAGACTTAGGGTTTTGGAAAGTTTCAGTCTGGAGTGTTGATAAAAAACTGGAGTTTATTGTATTAAAATATCTCGAAATCTTCCTCAATTTATCACGAGTAAAAGTTTTTAATCTTGGAGATAGTAGCTTAAAGTTGTTCGGTAAAGAAATATTTTATGATACTGTTTTCGGTATCGCCGGGTATCAAAGCATGCTTTCGAGGCACCAGAAAATGTTAAAATTCGCAAAAATCGAAAAAGTGTATAACATTATTGATATAGGTGCGAATGTAGGCTTTTTTTCACTGGTATGCAGAGATTTATATAAAGATGCCGAAGTATTTGCTGTTGAGCCTGTTGTTAGCGCTTATAAATGTTTAAAAAAGAACTTAAATAATCCTAAAGATCATATATTCCAACTGGCAATATCCGATAAAAATGGAAAAGAAAGAATGGAATTCACCGAAGATAATACAGCAGTAAGTAGTGTCATAAGAAATGAAACTGGTTTTAATAAAATTAACAATAATGGTAAAAACACACAATTTGTGGAGGTTGAAGCAAAAACATTGGATACTTTTGTAAATGAAAATAAACTGGAAATAATAGACATTTTGAAAGTTGATACTGAATCGTTTGAATATAATGTGCTTAAATCCGCATACAATACACTTAAAAATACCAGATACCTTCACTTAGAAATAAGCATAGAAAATAATTCAAACTATACGTTTACCCAGATTAATAGTTTACTATTTTCTAATGACTTCAATTTTCAGCTGCTTTGTTTTAGGAATTTTACAGATAGAGGAGATGGCCCGATTCCGGTTGGGGATTTTTTATTTAAAAATATTATGATGGAGTTTTATGGATAACTCTAATAACAAAAACTTGGCATTTTTAATATTAGCATTTTTACTTGGAATGGCGTTAACTCTGCCTGTATTTACAAAAGTTCCACCACATGCAGACGAACATCAGTTTTATTTTAATGCGTTCAGTATTATGGGTGGAGAAGCCCTTCATAATTATGTTCATGTAGCTTTCACTGAATATCTGCTGGCTGCTTTTTTTACGGTAGTTAATATGTTTACAGTTTCAGGTGTTAATTTTCCACAGGCCGGTCCAACTATGGTAACGGTTTATTTTGCCAGATATTTTGGATTGATGCTTTATATTTTGGCATTTATTTTCTGCGTTATTGTACTCCAAAAAGGAGAAAGGAAAATTAAGCTTAGAAGCGTTATTTTTACTTTTTTATATTTCGGTTCAATCGGAGTGTTTGAAAGGTTTTTCAGAGTTAATTCCGATTCAATGCTAGTTCTAATATTTCTGAATTATCTGATACTTTCATTTTGGTTTCATAAGAAAAAGGCTTCTGTTTTTAAGTTTTTTATTCTGAACTTGGTATTTTTATTTATTGCTACTTTTACAAATCTGAAATCACTTTATTTAATATTTCCAATGTTCATTCTTAATGTGGTTTGTCCTTTCTTTTTCTATAACAGAACTGAAAAACCCGTTGAAAATGGAATAAACTTGGGAAGAAACCTACCGAAAATATACCTTCTGATTTTCTACTTTGTCGGGCTCATCTTGGGAGTAATAGTCTTATGGACGGTATTTATTCCGCAGCCTCACAATACCAGAAATTTCTGGTATTCAGTCAAAAAGACTATTGTTCATGGTACTCAGTTTGATTTCGATTTTCCTGGGCAGTCATATGGAAGCTGGAAAGTATATATTTACGACCTGTTTTCAGAATATACAGGATTTGGCGTCTTATTGGCACTTATATTATTATTTTTTGTTTATAGACGGATCGGTAAATTAAGGATTCAGCAAATATTTGATGCAATAAAGGAACAAGTTGGTTTTCATATTCTGAGTAGTGGCGAATTAATAAAATCGACCGAATTAATTCTATTATTAAGTCTTTTTGCATACTACATAGGTGTGTCTATGGCGGTCGTACACTGGTCCAGATGGGGAATACCGTTGGGAATCATTACATTAATGCTTTTTTCAGTATGGGGAGAGTATTTTTTGGAAAGAATTTTTGTAAACTATAAATCAGCAAATCTGCCTTTAGCCAGAATTATAGTCGTTCTTCTTTTTTTAACTTTGGTGTTAAGAGTTGCCATGACAATAGATATTTACAAAACAAATTATCCGGAATTGGATGGATGGAAACAGACATATAAGGATGTAGAAAAGTATTTAGAACAAGAAAATATACCACCCGCTGACTGGATGAAATATGCCACATGGTTTACAGGTTATACACAAAATATAAAAACTATGTCGCTTGAGCAGATTGCCAATGTGGAAAATTCAGATATAAAATATGTTTTTGTTCCCTATTGGAATATCGGATTTTTGCATACTAATAAGAATATTGACTTAGGTACCCACAACCAGAGAGCTATTATAGACAAATACGCGGAAAGCATTATATATAGAACTCCGTCATTAACTTCCAGTTATAGTCATATTTCAAAATTTATAGCCTGGAGAGTTTTCGGTCTGTCATATACCCCTGAATTTGAGGGGATGACGGAACCGCAATATGCTATTGTTAAGCTCAAGGAAAATCCCGGTGAAATAAATCTGAATTATGAAGTGGGATTTAACGATATGTCTCATTACGACTCCCCATATTCCTTGATTTTTAACATGAAAAATCTTACTGATAGCTATATGTTTGCGCCGTGCTATTCATTTCCGGATACTGTTGATGAAAAAGAGGGGAAATCGGTACTGCCTCCAAAAGAATTCGGCATAGGTGGAAGAACTTCAGGATTATACTGTCATAGCATAAGGTTCAGGCTTTTGTTTAAAGGAAGTTATCGAATACGAGTAGAGAACTTGCCTGATGATTCTGATGGGCTGCAAAGGGTGTATTCAAATATGGCTGGATATAAATGGGACTCTGAAACAGATACTCTATCATTTGAGAATCCTACAACAATGATTCCGGGTGAATTCGGAGTTGCCACTAAGGAAAAGTATCTTCCTGACCTGAAATTCCGGGTTTTTTATAAGCATGATTGATATGTATAATTAATTTAAACGCAGGTTTCATTTTTTACGGAGGTATTATGAAATATTTTATAACTGGTGCTTCGGGTATGCTGGGAACAACCTTGTACAAATTATTTACAAAGGCTGGTCATCAGGTAGTTTCTACTGATTTAAATCCTTTAGATAAGTGGACTATTAAATTAGACGTTCGTGATAAAGATAAAGTTCACTCGATGATAAAAGAAAATTCTCCCGACTGGGTGATTAATTTGGCGGCACTTACTGATTTGGAATATTGTGAAGAGCATCCACAGGAAGCTTTTGATACAAATGCGGGAGGGGCAGAGAATGTTGCTTTAACCTGCAAGGATTTAGGTATAAAAATGGTCCATATCAGCACGGCGGGTGTTTTTGATGGCTATAGCGAGCGTCCGTATACAGAAGATGATGAACCGAACCCTATAAATGTATATGGAAAATCAAAACATGAAGGTGACAAGAAAGTTTTGTCGATTATGAAGGAGTATTTTATTTTCAGAGCGGGATGGATGATGGGAAGCGGTGATAGAGACAAAAAATTCGTAAATAAGATTTTAAAACAAATAGATGCCGGACAGACGATTATTTACGGACTTATTGATAAACTTGGATGCCCTACTTACACATTAGATTTTGCTTCGGGTATACTTAAAATGACAAATGAGTCAAAGGATTATGGTTTGTATCATATGGTATCGGAAGGTAATTGCTCGAGATTTGATGTTGCTTTGAAAATGAAGGAAGTTTTGCAGCTGAACCATGTCTGGGTAAAAGAAGTAAGCGGGGATTTTTTTAATGAGTCTTTTTTTGCTCCGCGGCCGGCATGTGAAGTTATGGTGAATAAAAAATTTCAAGAGAAAGGGATTAAAGTTATGAGAAATTGGCAGGATGCTATTACGGACTATTTAAACGAATATTTTTTGTATAAGTATCAATTTAAGGCCAGAGATATTTTTGAGAAATACGAACCAGGATTTGGTTCCGACGGAAAACCTGTTGTATCTATTGTTACAACAGCTTATAGAAATGAGAAATTTAACGAAAAATATTTTGATACTGTAAATAATCAGACTTACCAAAATGTAGAGGTAATTTTTGTAGATAATCTGTCACCTGATAATACATTCGAAGATGCTAAAAAAAGACTGAAGAACGGTAAAATTATATTATCCGCCGAAAATTACGGTTGTGCAGGAGGTAACAATCTTGGTGCACTTCACTCAACCGGCAAATATATATTTTTTCTGGGTCCCGATACTTGGTCTGATCCTAGACTTGTGGAAAATCTTGTAAATGCGGCTGAGAGAGATCCCATAAATATTTTTGCTGCTAAACAATTTACATATGATGCTAAGGAGTTTATTTCCTGTGGTATTGCGTCGGATGTATTCGGTTATCCGGCCAGAACCTACACTCCGGACGGAAGAAAACAGCTAAAAAAGGTTTTTTATGCAGATGGGAGCGGTGTTTTTATGCCATTGGAAGAATATATAAAAGTGGGAATGATGGATGAAGATACATTTTTATTCGCTGAAGACGTGGATTTATCGTGGAAAGCCCATATGGTAGGTATGGAGGTGATACCCGTTCCTGATGCGGTTTTATATCATTACAGCGGTGGTTCAGTGGGAATAGGAGGTTATCCTACAAAAGATCAAAAATATGTGACAACATCAAAAAGAAGATTTATGGCTGAACGAAATATAATCCGGAATATATTAAAAAATTACAGCTGGTGGAACATACTCTGGGTTTTGCCTTATTATATGCTTATCAATTTGGCTGAGTTTATTGCCCTAACTCTGACAGGGCAATTTAGTTCGGCTACTGATTCATATATTAATGCTTATATTTGGAATATTAAAAATTTAAAGTCTACTTTGAGAAAACGAAAAGGAATTCAAAGAGTGAGAACAAAAAGTGATTTTCAGGTAATGAAAAGTATGTTTTTTATACCTCACAAATTTTTGGCATTGCTTGAGCTTGGAATTCCTAAAGTGAATAAATGAATCTACCTTTATTCAAAAAATACATTAATATCCGATTAATACTACTTTTAGTGCTTCTTGTGTTTGAAGCAATCCATTTAAAAATATTATTCGGAAATGCCGAATACCTTGCCGGAGGTGATAACTATATTTATTTACAGCTCGAAACGCATAAGATGTTTCCCTATTATTGGAACAATGTTCTTCATCCTTTCGGAAGTATTAATTTTGCTATGCCCGATACTTTGGGAATGCAATTGTATTCGGTAGTTCTTGGTTTTTTATCCGGCCCATTGGCACAGCGTTTAATTTTGTATATTCTTTATTTATTCAGGTATGTTGCCTTTTATAAATTAATAAAATATATATCTCCAAAAGTTTCCGTTTTTGCTCTGGTTCCTGCGGTAATAGTGTATTCTTTAAATGCCTTTTCAACTTTGGATCCGTTTTCGTTCTTTCCATTATTAAATGCTATTTACCTTCCACTGTCTTTATATTATTTTTTAGAATTGTTTAATTCCGATAATTTTAACTATAAAACATTATTTAAATTATCTTTATTATCGGTAATATTTTCTCCTATCAATTCAAACATTCCGCTGGCTGTAACAATATTTATACCTCAGTTATTATATATATTATTTAACTTTAATAAACTTAATAAACTCAAAATTAAAAATGTATTAGCATACTATTCTTTATGGGTTATCTTAAATCTTTGGTGGGTTTTTCCGTTGGTTAAGTATTTCGCTTCTAGCGCATCTACGGTTTTTTCCATAAACTGGTTTAGTGCAACAGGGGTAGGCAATACTTTTATGAATTTAAGATTTTTAGGCCAGTGGGCTTGGTATTCGAAACACTTCCTATATTATTATTATCCTTTTAACGCCTATTATGACAATATTATAGTTGTATTGGTTACCTATTTTATAGTCGGTTTTGCATTATTAAATCCGTTCAACAAAAACTCAGCAAACATTATAAAATATCGACTATATTTTTTGGTGCTCTCGATAACCAGTTTGTTGTTTGTAGGGGGGTCAAGATTACCTTTTGGTTTTGTATACAGATTTCTTTATGAAAATTTATTTGGGTTCAAGATTTTCAGAGAACCGTTTACTAAATTTGAATTAATTTATGTTATAGCTGTTTCTGTCTCGCTTTATATAGCATTAATAAACTTAGAAAAATTAATTAATAAAAAATATAAAACTGCTTTATTCGGCGGAATCGTGATACTTTGTTTAATTAGTGCCAAACCCGTTTTGTTTGGTGAACATGTTTGGACTAAATGGAACGGGAATATGCGCACATTTAGAGTAAAAATACCTGAATATTGGAAGGAATTCAGGGACTATCTTGTTGAAAACTCAATTAAAGGTGAAAAAATTATTACTTTTCCTAAGGTGAATTATGGCACTGCCTGGAATTGGCCGGAAGGATTTACATCAGCCGATGATGTAGCGATTAGTTTTGTGGGTCCGTACAACTATGTTGTTAGAAATACATTAACGTCAACAGGTGGTGATATAGGTATAATTATCGATAATATCTACAACATTAAGAATCCTAACCAGTTTTATTTAGGTTTCCTAGGTATTAGATACATTTTGCTTGAAAATGATTTAGATTGGAGATATAGCGGGAGCAATATATCCCCACCTTCCGAAAATTTAAGCAAATTGGGAAATATGGGTGTGCAAAAAATCAAAGATTTTGGGATGTTTGATACAGAGTATTTAAAAAACATACCCAACAGTACACCGTTTCCTAATGATAATAAGTTGCTATATACTGAACTTGAAAATAAACAGGCATTAAGTTTATACGAAATTAATCAAAATTATGTTAATCCGTTAATTTATTCTCCTACCAAAATAATTTATTCTACCGGCGATTCGTCAAAGCTTTCGGAAATTTATAATCGTGAAGGTTTCGATAATAAAACATTGTTTTTGTTAAATCAGTATGATTCTCACAAAAAATCTTATATTAATGAGTCTCTGATTGGCCTGTCTTCTAAACATGTACTTTATCCAAGTAAAATCGACCCTTTATTTTTTCCCGAGAGGATTGATTGGGAGGAGGGGTGGTTTTGGCCTGAAGTTAATGTGTTCCCGGCAAGTTTAGAGCATAGATTTGTAAGACTGTGGGAAAATATCGAACTCATCAGGTTTTCTAAATTAGAAAAACTTGACAGATATATCTGGTTTTTTTCAAAAAGAGTCGAAGAGATTAGAAAGTATTCGAATGACCTGTCAACTGAGCAAAAAATGGGTTTATTTAATGACTACATTTCTTCTGTAAATAAAGGATTTGAAATTATTAATTCGCTCCCGGTCGATGAAACTGATGATACTTATGTTGGATTATTAAAAAAGTTCATCCGATACTTTGAAAGGTCGTTGGCATATTTATCTACTATGGATTTAAATATCACCGAAGATAAAAGTATAAACGGACTTAAAGAAAAATATAACAATCTATTAATTAAAGTAATGGGGGAAAACTGCGGAGAATATTGTTTTGATTTCAAAGTGCCTAAAAATGGGTCTTATAAATTGAACGTGAATAATAATGATATTGGTGTTGGTGATTTGACAGTGGAAAATAAGGATTATGCTCCATTAAGACCGGAATTGTTTTTGGAGAAAATAGAAATAGGTGAATGGAAGGATTTTGGTATAACGAGCAAATTCGCAGAAATAAAAAACTTCCTAAGTAATCAAAAATATAAAATTAAATTTGACTATAAAACCAACGTTCCAAAAACATCAGTATCAATTGTAGAAGAAATAAGCGCGGAAAAAAAGACCGATGCAATACAAAAGAAAAGTTCATTTGAAGAAGATCTGCATGTTTTTGACATTAATCCAATTAATAATGAAGGGCTAAAGGGAACCAGATATTGCATTTATTTAGAAGATGGAAGTTGTTATTCACACTTTGAGACTATATTTACATCCAAGAATGATATACAAAATGCCATTTTATTATTAGAATTTGAGACAACAGAAAATACGGTTAAAAACCTCCAAATTCAAAGAGTTTATGAGCCAAAGGTTAATTTGGTGAGAAGCGAAGAAGAGTTTACTGAGTTTAATATTCCAAATATAGCTTATCAAAAATTAAATCCCACAAGGTATAAAGTGCTAGTCGAAAACATTAAAGGAGATTTTATATTGGTATTTAACCAAAATTTTGACAAGAAATGGAAATTATTTCAACAAAGCATTATATTTTCCGGAGAAGAAACTGCTAAAGATTTTCCGAACTATAAAGTTACTGAAAAGCCGGTTAAAGACATTTTCTGGGATATGAGTTTTGTGAAGACGTTAATTAAAAAACCTGTGTCCGATAACAATCATTTTATTGCGAATGGATTTGCTAACGGATGGTATTTTAAAAATGATTCGGGGGTGGTAAAACTGGAATTAATTCTGGAGTATACCCCTCAAAGATATTTTTATTTCTTATTGGCAGGATATATTTTGATGATTTCTGTTATTGTTGGAGTGGTTACCGTAAAATTATATAAAATTAAAAAGTCCAAATGAGTCCAAAATATGAATTTGTAAAATATATTTTAATAACATTTGTAGCGATATTTACTTTGGTTGATACTCTTGTACTGCGCAATTCGGGAGAGTTTGTGATATTTATACTATTTTTATTATGGTTAGTTATTATGACTTTACTTAAGCCAAATAAAGACATATTTAATAAAATAGGCATGGGTTTGTTTGCACTGATACCGATTCTTGTAATTGTCAGGTTGTTCGAAGTTGCCGAGCGTGTTGCGATTTGGTTGTTTTTATATCTGGTAGTTAAATGTGTAATCGAATTTAAAGATTATATTAAAAATGAGAGGTAGTCATGATTATTCCCGGAGGTCTTGACGATCAAACCATTCATTTATCCTGGGGATTTATTTCAAATTCTCTCTTTAATATTTCTGACCCGAATTTAAATGAATTCTATGTATACAGAACTCTTTTCGGGCATTTATTAAACCCTCTTTCTGCCAACCAGCCACTTTCAACACTTTTCTTATCAGTAGGATTATCTGTATTCGGACCAAATTTTTATTTTTTTATAAGTTTGATTAGTATAGTTATAACCTTATTATTTTCATATTTATTGTTTAAAAAATATAAATATTCAGTAGCTTGGGCGCTGATTTTTACCTTTTCATCGTATATGTGGTCTCATCTTTGGAAACATATCGACCTGCTTCAAATATGGATCTTTCCTTTATTTTTTATACTGTTAAGCAAATTTTTTAGAGTTAAAACGTTAAAAAGCCCGGTGATTTTGGGAGTGTTCTTTGTAGCATCTACTTTAATATCAAATTACGCGGGTTTTATAATTTTTATATATTTTATAATTGCCTGCGCTGTGAAATTAATATATCAATGGCTTTCAACCCGAAACATTGAAGTAATAATTTTAAAAAGGGCAATATTAACGGTCTTAGTTTTTGTGGGGTTATCTTATATAACACTATTTCAATATATTCAGGCTAATTATTTTGGACGTGATAAGATAGGCTTGACAGTTACGAGGACTTACGAAGATTTCTTTGCATTCAGCTCCCGTCCTTGGTATTTTTTCATTCCGCCGGTTAAAAATCCTTGGCTGGGAAGTTTTTCGGCAGATGTTTTGGAGAATATTAAGCAATCTAATTATTTTCTCGCAGACGATTATTTTGCAAATGAACACCAGGGAAATTATTTCGGTTTTGTGTTTTTAATTACTTCATTAACTTTAGTTATTTGGTCATATAAAAATTCAATTGAGTCAAGAAAGAAAATCGCAATTTATATGTTATGCAATATTTTGTTATATTCATTAATGTTTCCACCTTTTTTAACTATAAGCGGAATAAATATATATACTCCGGGTATTATTATTTATAAATACTTTCCAATGTTCAGAGTGACATCGCGCTTTAGTATTATATTACTTCTTAATCTTTTAATTATAATGGCTTATATAATAGATAAAAACTTTGAAAAAATAAAAAAGAAGATCAAATATATAAATATTATTATTATTTCATTTACTGCAATCACCTTAATTGAAACATTCATTCCGTTTGATTTTGTTAAAAAAGAAATTCCTCCTAATGTGTACCTATTTCTAAACAAAAATACTTCGGAAAATACCATATTTGCCGTTTACCCTAATAATGCCACTCTGGACGCTTTGTACTGGGTATATGCTCATAAAAGAAACCTTTTGAATCCAAAATACTATTCAAGCCAATATATGGATTCTGAAGAATTCACGAAAAACTTAAATACAAATGAGGGAATTTACAAACTACTGGAATTTGACGGAGAATATTTGATAGTATTTAAAAACATTACAAGAGAAGATCGGGAGTTTTTTGAAAACGAGCAAAATCTGACTATTGTAAATGAATTCGAAGACTCGTATTTGTATAAAGTTGAGGATATATAAATAAAAATGTATTTAATAGTTCATGAAATCGGACATTTTCTCTTTTATATTTCCGTTATACTTTCAATTCTGATTTTATTTAGAAAAACAGGAAAAATATTATTTTCGCCTAAATATTTAATAATTAGCTTAATAGCAACACTTTTAATAGACTTGGATCATTTTATAGATTATTTTAAATATTATGGACTCTTATTTAATTTTGAGGATTTTGCACTCGGAACTCATTTTGCCCAAAGCGGGAAAGTTTATGTATTTTTACATTCGTGGGAATTATTACTTCTATTATTAATTATAGGATTTTATCTTATTAAAAAGAAAAATAATTATTTGTTAATGATTATTACACTTGGAATGCTTAGCCATGTATTTTACGATACAGCATATTATGGTTTCTCTATTGAAGCTTATTCTTTGATTTATAGAGCTGCGGGAAACTTTGATATCGCAATTTTTAGAGGTTTTTAGTAATATAATATAAATATGTATTTAAAAGGAAAAACAGCTCTAATTACAGGAGGCGGAGGAGGTATCGGATGGGGTATAGCCAGGGAATTTGCTTTAGAGGGAGCTAGAGTTATAGTTTCAGACATTAATAAGAATGCTGGGGAAGATGTTTTGTCGGAAATAAATAAAATCAGTAAAGGGCATACATTTGTTAAATTAGACACTCGGGAAATAAATAAATTTCAAGGTATACTGAAAAAAATCGGTAATATTGATATATTAGTAAATAACGCCGGATTAAATACTCCATATGGTGTTTTAGACATGACCCAAAATGAATGGGATATTGTATTCAATACCAACTTAAAAGGTCACTTTTTTTTATCGCAGATGGTTGTACAAGATTTTATTGCCAAAAAGAAAAAGGGAGTGATTCTGTTTATTTCGTCTGTTCATCAGGATATAGTGCAGGGAACACCTCATTATTCGTCGAGCAAAGCTGCTATTAAAATGTTGATCAAAGAAATGGCGGTGACTCTGGCCCCGCATAATATTAGAGTAGTAGGTATTGCACCGGGCGGCATTCATATCAGCGAAAGAATTGACAATCCGGAATTGGCGTTAAAAGAAAAAACAGTGCTGTTGGGCGGAAGAAACGGAATACCTAGAGATATTGGCAGAGCTGCTGTATTTTTATGCAGCGATTTTTGGTCCAGACATATTACTGGGGAAACTTTGGTGGTTTCTGGAGGGCAATATTTGAATCCGAGATTAATACAGTAATGAATGCACTTGGACACACTTATATAGCTTTTAAAGTAATAGGTAAATTAAATGAGATGGTGATTATAGGTTCGCACGTTAATGATTTAGTTCCGTTTATTCCGAACTCTGTATTTTCATGGGAAGAAATTCACGAAAGCCCGGAAAAAGTATATTTTTTTGTAAAAGAAAAGTATCCGGAAATGGTTGATTTTCCTGTGGCAATGTTGACACATTCGGTAAAATATGGTGTTGATTATTACAACCGAAGTATAGTTAATTGGTTTCTGAAAGGTAATAAAGATTTAGAAAATAATATGGTTGAGATGATAATCGATTGCTCCGGCGTATCGGAAAAAGTTGCTAGAGAATACAGAATGCACAATTATTTATGGGTGGGAGTAGAAATTTATTTGTTGAAAAAACACAACGATTTTGTTAAAGACATTGAACGATTTGATTTAATGTCGTCTATAAATGTAATTTCTAAGATGCTTTCCGAATGTTTTGGTAAAAACTATAACGATGTATTTAAAGATGTTAAGAATGCCACAGAAACTTTAAATGAATTTAAAATATATACTTTTGACGGAATATTGGACTTATGGAAAAAAACCATGGCGGGTTTGCCGGAAAAAGATGTAATTGATAAGGAGAAAACCGGGAAAGTTTTTGAGTTTATCTATAATTCTTTTGAGGATAGATGGGAGAAAACTCTGGGTTTTGTTGAAATACAAGTTAAAAACAAGATTCATGAATTTTTAATCACCTAAAGTATAATGATCTTATATGATCTTTTTTAAAATAGTTGCCTTTTCTTTTATTGTCTATTTTTTCTCCTGGTTGGTAGTTAATAGGTTGGGAATCAATAATTTAGCTATTCAATCTGAAGATACTATTCCAGCTATGTTTATCCCGGTTACTGTTTTAAAAGAGGGTACACTATATGCCGATACTTATTATGAGATGATTATTCGAATGTATCCACACCCTGATGATAAAGACTATCAGCTGGGACTTATACCTTTTTATTTTAAAAAGATTAATCCGCAAATGGATCTAGAATCATGTAATAATTTGAGCTCTCAAGTTAAATCAGTCGATTTCGATATAATATGCAAAACCCACTTTATATCTGCATTTCCAATAATTAGTGGCTTAATTGCAATTCCGGTTTATGTTTTGCCTTTAAGTTTGGGAATGACTGTAATATTTGAAAATTTAGCACTTTTATCTCATTTAACTGCAGCGATAATAATGTCTTTGTCCGGTGGAGTAATGTATATCCTTTTAAATAAATATTTGGTTAAAGATTCAAAAAAATCGCTGCTAATCACATTTATATTTTTGTTTGCGACAATTAATTTTGCAACAATTTCACAGGCTTTATGGCAGCACGGACCTTTGCAGCTTTTTATGCTGCTGTATATATATATGTTTGCAGAAATATTGTTTAAAAAGAACGACATTCCAGATTTTAAAAAGACCTTAATGGGAGGTATTTTTATGGGATTTTCAGTACTTTCCAGGCCGACTGCGATTTTGCCTATAATGATTTTAATTCCGCTAATAGTTTATTTAACATTTAAAGTTTATTCTAAAAAAGATCTACTGAAGTTTTTAGTATTATTATTTTCAGGGTTAATTTTGTGTTTTTTATTTTTTATTTGGTATAACAACACTTATTTTCTTTCCATAGAAAATCAAGGATATTTTAATCAGCTGGGTAGATCATGGCTTTCAAAATTTCCGGAAGGTTTTTTAGGAATGTGGATTTCTCCAAGTAAAGGTTTATTAATATATTCTCCTGTGTTTATATTTTCAATCGTGGGAGCATTTATAGTTATTAAGCGGAAAAATTTTAAAGAAGATTCCTTTTATATTGTCTCTATACTTATAGTTCTACTTCATACTTTAATAGTAGGGAGATGGAAGCATTGGTATGGAGGTTGGTCTTTTGGATATAGAATGAGTGCCGACATTATTCCGTTTTTAATTTTGCTAATGGTTCCTTATATAAAATCAGATTTTTTTGAAAGAACTAAAAATATATTCTTGTTACTGATTGGGTTTTCAGTATTGATGCAAATAATGGGTGTTGTTTTTTTTGACGGTATCTGGCATGCGGCCTATGACAAAGGATTTGATGAAACTTCATGGCTTTGGTCAGTTAAAGACAGCGAGATAATGTTTAATATCAGAAGAGTAATGGTTAAAGCGGATTTGCTGGAAAAAGCATGTGATTTGTGCTTATAGTACGAGACGATATCTATTTACAATGAATAATATAAAATATATGCTGTTGACAATGAATATATATAATGTTATAAATTAAAAATGAGAAAAGACTATCTTGTTGAAAGAAACAGGAAAATATTTGAAGATTATAATGAAAAAGAAGAATCATATAATTCGCTTTCTAAAAAATACGGAATAACCCCTCAAAGGATACAAAAAATAATATTAGAATATAAAAATAAAGATTTCACATTATATCTTAATAATAATTCTCCGAAAGAAGAGAGAGAAAGATATAAAAATAATGCTGTTGAATTGCGGGAAGCAGGAAAGTTAAATATATCACTGGAATTATTTAATAAAGTTAAGGAATGGGATGTTTATAATAATAATCTAAAGGGACAAATAGATGTTTTGGGTCATATTAAAATCATTTATAAACTACTGTCGGATAGAGAGAAGAATATTGATAAAAAACTAAAATACTTAAAAAAAGCCTCAGAAATTATTAAGCAGTCTTTAGAATTAGCGGAGTCTAGTGATGAAATTAAAGAAGGTACGATTGCAATTCAAAAAGTTCATTTTGCAAATATCCTGGCTGATACTGTAAAAATAGATAATTCTGCGGATAAAACTTCTGAGGTGAAGAAAGCTCTGATTATTATAGACGAAGCATTAAATAATCTGCCGGGGTCAAAAGCACATAAATCCTGGGCTTTAAATACTAAATCACAGTTACAGTTTTTAAAAGGAGATTATAACGAGGCACTAAATACTTTAAATTATGCCGAATCGTGCATTTTTGAAGGATATGAAGATGAATTAAAACAAGGAGATCAAGCGATATTAAAGTTAAATGTTTGGCTTTCAGGTATATATTTAACTAAAGCATTAATCTGCAAAGAAACAGGAAAAAACTTTTTGACCAAATTCTACGCCAGTTCTGTAGTAAATATTAAGGATCCGGAAAATCATCTTGTAAACCGGAAAAATCAGGCCAGAGAAATACTTAAATCCCTTAAATAAGATTAATGTTAATTAAAATATTATATTATTAATTTTACACGCTGACACTGGAATTATAAGGGTATAATAAACGAATGGATGAAATTAAATATAATATTATATGCCTTTCAAACCAGTTATGGGATTTTCCGAACTGGACAAATAAACGTCATGTGATGAGCCGACTCGCCAAAAGAGGTCATAATGTTTTATTTGTTGACCCGCCTTTAACTACCGGTAAGGTTTTTTATAGGCAAGTAAGAAAAGGGAAATGGAGTCTTTCAAGATCCTTTACAAGTGTTAAGTTGGAAGACGGAGTTAAAGTTTTTACTCCCTTAAATTATCTGCCGTTTTTTAATTTATTATCTAGATTTCATTCAAGTAGGCTAAAATATATTTCTAAATTGTTACTTAATTCAAAGCGTAAGACTATTTTATGGGTGTATCATGTAGAAATTCCCGGACTTCAAAATTATATAAACATGATACCGCACGATTTGCTTATATACGACTGTGTTGACAACTATGAAGCTTTTCCGAAATATGATACCGAAGAGAAAAAAAAACTGATACGGGAGCAGGAGGGTTATCTGGCTAAAAAAGCGGATATTGTTTTTGCTACTACACCCGGGCTTACAGAAAAACTTAAAAAGTATAATTCTAGAGTATACTTTACACCGAATGTTGGAGATTACGAAAGATTTCATGATGCAAAGAAATTTAAGGACTATCTTCCCGAAGATATAAAGGATATTCCGCGTCCGAGAATCGGGTTCAGCGGATCTTTGGATGAATATAAATTTGACGCAAACTTAATGAGGAATCTGGCATATAATTATCCGAACTATTCTTTTGTTTTAATTGGACAAATAGCTTATAAAGATAGTGATGCCAGCCTTGAGAAAATAGGCTTGGGCGGACTTAATAACATTTACTTTTTAGGAGAAAAACCTTTTGAATCAATGCCAATGTATTATGCTGGATTTGATGCTTATATAATCCCTTACCAGTTGAATGAATATACTGTCGGAGGATGTTTTCCGGTTAAATTTCATGAAGCTTTAGCAGTTGGAATACCAACTGTTGTAACTGACCTTCCGGCTTATATGCCTTTTAAGGATGTTTGTTATATAGCAAAAAATAACGATGAGTTTTTAATACAATTGAAGAAAGCCCTAGATGAAGACAACAATTTAAAAATAAAAGAAAGAAAAGAAATTGCCAAGCAAAATAACTGGGACGGAAAGGTTGATTCAATGCTAGATTATATTGGAGAATTTTTGAATAAATGAAAAGTGTGCCTGGAAGTGAAGTTAAGAAGCAAAATACCAGAGAATATGATCGAATTGCGCATGTTTACTACAGTAGAAATTATATCGATAGTGGTAATTCTTATGATATAGATTTAAAATCTTATATTAAGTCGGGTTATCAAGTTTTAGATTTCGGATGCGGACCCGGCAACAATTTTAATTTTATCCTTTCCTGTAAGCCAAGTCTCCTAGTAGGGGTCGATATATCACAAAGAATGCTCGACCATGCGAAAATTAATTTAAATAATAATCCGAATGTGGAGCTTATTAGATCATCATACGAAACATTTACAACTGATTATTTGTTTGATTTTATTTTAGCTCATTTGTCTTTTGTTCACGTTCAACCGGAGGAGCTGGAAACCATACTGATAAGATGTTTTAAATTGATATGTAATGACAGATACTTTTTTGCTAATTATTTTGAAGGAGATGATGAAACTAAGCTTATGGGATCTGAATGGGATGATGAAAAAGAAGTAAAACGTTATTTTTGTTTTTTTAAAAAGCAAACTCTTGAAAATACATATAAGAAAGCTCATTTTAATATAGAGAAAATATTTGTAACAGAAGGTAAAAGTTTTAACAGAATAAATATCCTGGCCAAAAAACCTTAGATTATGAAGGACGAACTCATTAATAAACTAAAAATCGAGTACTCTTCCTTGAAAAATGAATTGGAAAAAAAAAGGTTTTCTTTAGGTGAAGCAGATAGCGGTAAGGAATCCAGGTTTCCAACGCAAAGAGTAGAACTGGAAAACACAATAATAATTTTAGAAGACAAAGTTTATGAAACCAAACAAAGAATAGAAGAATTGGCAGCACTCCCCGAAGTCTCAGGCGATGCAGCCGCTATTGGGAGTAAAGTAACATTTGAATACGACGGCGAGAAAAAGATAATGCTTCTTGTTCCTAAATACGGAAGTTTTTCGGATAATGTGTTATCTGCAGAATCACCCTTAGGGAAAGCAATTATCGGCAGACATTTGGGGGAACTATTTGAAATAAACCTTAACGGTGCAAAAAAGGAATTAAAAATTGTTGAATTGGCATGAAAGAGCCTAAAATCCGCTTATCTAGTACAATAATAACGTGCAAATATTGTATACTTTAAACTCAGGCACTCCGGGCGGGATGGAACAGCATGTTCTTGATTTGGTTGAAATTATTGTTGAAAATGGTCATCAGGCATTTGTCTGGTGCTCAACAGGCGTAATCAGTGACTGGTATAAGAAAGCCGGGGCTGTAGTAAAAATATTTAGTATAAAAACCGATATTGATCCGCTATACATTTATAACCTGTATAAGTTTTTAAGAGCAGAAAAAATTGATGTAGTTCATGCACATGAGCTTAAAGCGGTAGTTAATACATTGATTGCCGCCAAACTTGCCGGTGTCAAAATAAGAATATCTAACACTCATACTCCTATTTCTGAATGGCAGATCAGAAAACTGGCGAAAAAATTGAACGTATTATTTTATTCACAAGTAGTTAATTTGTTGTCTACTAAGGAGATAGCTTTAACCGAATCGAGAAAAAGAGTGAAAGTGGCTGAGGGAATTATTGAAGATAAGCTGGAGGTAATTCCCAACTGTGTAGATTATAACCATTTTGATCAGGATTTTATAACCAGATTAAGTTATAGAAAAGAATTATTACAGGAATACAATATAAATTCCGGGGCATTTGTTTTTGGGTGTGTGGGCAGGATGACTGTTGAGAAAGGTCAGGATGTGTTAATCAGAGCTTTTGCGGATTTTTTAAATAAGATAGGAAACGGACAAGATGTTTACTTAATGTTGGCGGGTGGTGGGTTGCGGGAAAATGAACTTAAGCAATTGAGCGAAACTTTAAAAATTCGGGAAAAAGTTATAATAACCGGCGTTTTTAATGCCGAGGGTCGCGAAAAATATTTTTCTGCTATTGATATTTTTGTTTTACCTTCCAGGGCTGAAGGTTTTGGGATAGTACTGTTGGAAGCAATGGCTTCCGGACTTCCTTGTATTTGTTCAGATTTAGAAGTGTTGCAGGAGGTGGGCGGTTCGACTTGTATGTATTTTGAATCGGAAAATCATTTGGATTTGTTTGATAAAATGTATTTTTATTTTGAAAAAAAGAGTGAATTGGGAAGACTTGGGGAGGCTGCAAAAATTAGGGTTAAAGAGTTGTTTACCAAAGAGAATTTTTCAGAGAAATATTTAAATTTATATTCGGAGCTGTTAAATGGCAGAAATAAGTGAATATTTCTGGAGCGGAAACAGAATCAAGCATAAGAAAGTTAAAATCATAGGTATTGATGCGCGTTTTTACGGTGAAGCCGGTCCGGGAAGATACGTAAAAAATATAATAAAACATTTAGAAAAGGTTGACCGCAGGCACAAATACAAAATATTTCTCAGAAAGAAAGCATTTTCTCAATATAACCCTGAAAACTCTAATTTTGAGAAAGTGCTGGCAGACTTTAAGTGGTATTCATTTGAAGAACAGTTCAGATTTCTAAAAGTGCTGATAAAAGAAAAATTAAATCTTTTATATATTCCCCATTTTAATATTCCTGTTTTATATCCTAAAGCAATGGTTACGGCTATACCGGATATAATAATGCATACTTTCAGCACGGAAAAAGGAACAACGCTTCCCAAAACATATTTTAAAATTAAAAAAGTAGTTTATTGGTGGGTAGTTCTTTGGGCCCTATTGCGATCAAAGAAAATAATAGTTCCTTCAAACAGCACTTTGGAAGATTTTCACAAGGTTTACCCTTTTATTCATAGAAAAAAATTTTTAGTATCATATGAAGGTATCGATCCGGATATAGAAGAACCAAAAGATAATTCAATTCTGAAAAGTCTAAAAGAAGAGTTCGGCTTTAAATCCCCCTACCTATTATATGTTGGGAGTATGTATGAACATAAAAACATAGACAGGCTAATTCGGGCTTTTTCAATGTTTAAAACGATACATTCTAAAGAATACCAGCTGGTTGTTGTGGGAAAAAAAGATAATTTTTCAATGGAAATTAAAAAAATGATAAATGAATTAAATTTAAACGATTATGTGAAAATGCCGGGCGAAAAGCGTTTTATTAACGACTCTGAAGTTGCCGCATTTATGGCAGGAGCTGACTTATATGTATTTCCTTCTTTAAAAGAAGGTTTTAGTCTTACACCGCTGGAGGCAATAAAAATGGGTGCTGTTTGTTTGGTATCCGATATACTTACCCATAGAGAAATTTACGGCAATCATGTGGCTTATTTCAATCCATATGATCTGTCTGATATCGCCTCCAAAATAAATAAAGTGCTTACTAATGAAGAACTGAAAAATAATTTAAAAAAGCATTCGGATATCATACTTAAAAAATACTCCTGGGATACAACTGCAAAAGAGACTTACGGAATATTCAATCAGATTTTATATTCTTGAACAAGATAATTGTTATAATTTTAGAACATGAAAGTTTTGATGTTAGGAAGGTCGGATTTATTCAGCGCCGGAGGCGGGGATAAAGTTCAAATAGATAATACTGCCGCTGAACTAAGAAAATTAGGTATTGAGGTGGATATTGATGTTACTTCCGACCGTTCTGATTTTATAAAATATGATATTGTTCATGTATTTCAGCTGGACTGGGTATTAGATACTTATTTTCATATTAAAAACGCAAAAAAGTTCGGGAAACCTGTAGTTTTTTCACCTATTCACCATTCTATGAGGGAAGTAAAAAAATTTGATGATGAATATGTGTTTGATCTTAGAAGAGTCAGCAGATATATTTTTAGGGACCAATTCAAGCGTGATACATTGAAAAACCTATATAGAGCACTTTTTGACTCAAAATTGATTAAACCCTTTTTGTTTAGTGTAGTAAAAGGGTTTAAGAATATGCATATTGAAATGCTTAAAATGAGTGATATTGTGCTGGTACAAACAGAACTTGAAGCTAGAGATTTAATGGACACCTATAAAGTAGATTTTAAATGGGTAAAAGTTCCGAACGGTGTAGGCAATGTATTTTTAGATAAAGTAGATTTTGAAAAACCATTCAATTTTAAAGATTACATTATCTGCGTTGGGCGCATTGAAGCCAGAAAAAATCAACTGAAAATAATAAATGCAGTAAAGAAATTAAGAGATGATAAAAATCTGGATGTGAAATTGGTATTTATCGGCAAAAAGAGCACGAAGAAGCATTTTGAATATGTCCATAAATTTAATGTGGAGCTTCAGAAGTATCCATGGATAATATATATTGAACAAGTACCTTACGAACAGATTCCTTCTTATTTTCACTTTGCCAAAGTGGGAATATCCGCCAGCTGGTTTGAAACTACTGGACTTACTTCTCTTGATGCTTTATTTGTTGGAACTAATGCAGTAGCGTGCGGGGATAGGGCTAAAGAATATCTCGACGGGTATGCTTCATATTGCCGTCCGGATGAGGACGATTCGATTTATGAAGCTTTATTAAAAGAGTATTATGCCGAACGGCCTAAACTTCCTTCTGATATCATAAATACATACACTTGGAAAAATGCAGCGGCAAAAACCCTGGAAGTGTATAAAAGTATAAGGTAGAAAAATATGCCACTTGAGTTATTAGTTCTTATTTTATTGTTCTTATTATGTATAGTTATTGTATTCGTTAATTTTGATCTTTCTATTTATTTATTGCTTATATTGTCTGTTTTACTTCATAAAGAGCTATTCAGCATTTATCAATGGGACTTACTTCCGATTAGATTTTTGATGGTTTCTTATGTAATTCTGGCATTTTACAAGCTTATAGTTTATTTAATTAAGGTATCCAGAGAAGGAAGACTTAAAGCTATTATAGGGGAGATGAAGCAGCCGTTGATTTTTTCACTCCTGCTTTTATGGATAATTAGAGGTTTATCAATAGTTTTTACTAAAAATATCAGGGCAAGTTTGCTTCTTTATTTATTTTTTACAGCCGTTACAGTTTTCGGCGTGTTATTTATTAAATATTTAATCGGAAATAAAGAAAAAATATTAATGATAATTAAAGCTTATATATGGATAGTTTTCGTGCTTAGCCTTTTTGGATTTCTTCAGTTTTATTTATATACCCAATATAAAATAATTATCGGAGCTTTGTGGAATGTTCCTGACAATCTGCCGAGAATAGGCTCACTGTTTTGGGATGTAAATCATTTTGGAGCATTACTGGCCGCCCTGCTTCCTGTTGTAGGAGTATTTTTCTTAATATCCGATACTATAAAAAAGAAATTATTATACTTAATGATATCAATTCCGATTTTGGTGATTTTATTATTGACCAATTCCAGGTCGGCGTGGATTTTAGCGTTTGTTTCATTTATTACTTTTGTTTCAATCTTATTTATCCGAAAATTTGGAATTAAAGGTGTAATAACGGTATTTGCCGCAATAATTATTATTTCAATTCCTCTAACTATTGAATACAGCAATAGGTCCAGCCCGTTCAGAGCTGGTGTTAAACAATATTTTCATTATAGAATGGATTCTTTTGATTCACATCTGTTATTGCTGCAGGGGACTTTCCAGATATTTGAGAAATATCCTATTTTGGGCGGAGGGTATGGAAGTTTCTTTGAGCATTTCAGCAAAACGAAGATTGCACCTGTGTATTTTGGGAGAGATCCTGCTGCTCTTAACACTAGAGTTCCCGCTCATACTATTTGGGGCGAGGCTTTATCTGAAACAGGTTATGCCGGGTTATCCGCTTTAGTTATATTTCTCGGATTTGGTCTATTACCGTTGCTATATGTTTCTATAAAGAGTAAAGAAAGAGATAACTTTTTAATTTCCGGAGCAATGTTTTCCGCATTATTAGGCTGGCTTGTTGCGGGAATATTTTATTCTTATAATTCGGAGTTTTTCTGGATATTAACTATATTGTACTTTGCATTCGGATATACAGTCTTACCAAAAGACAAATCTATTAAGGAAGTTGTTGCCCTTTTTATTACGTCCAATAAATTTATTATATTGTTTTTATGCCTATTGAGTGCATTTTTAATTTTTGTTTCCTTGGGAAAGAATCATCTTATTCCATGGGATGAAGCTATTTATGCAAAAATTTCCAAAAACATGGTTGTTTCGGGCGATTATATAGTTCAAAGGTGGGTTCCGCATGAAGTTTGGTATGAAAAACCTCCTTTATATATGTGGATGACTGCGGCATTTATGAAAGTATTAGGATTCAGCAGCCTGGCAGCCCGCATTACATCGGCATTATTCGGTTTTGCTTCTGTTTTGCTGGTATTTAAATTCGGTAAATATATGTACGGGAAAACAGCAGGATTAATTTCGGCGTTTGTGTTGTTAACTACTACTCAATTTTTATATTATTCAAGGTCTTCTATGCTGGATGTGACAACTACATTTTTTATTACAGCAGCAATATTTAGCTATTGGATTTCAAAATATAACAAAAGGATGTTTTGGCCGATTTTAAGCGGAGTGTTTATTGGACTCGCTGTCATGACTAAAGGTGTAATCGGATTACTTCCGTTTGGAATAATGGTATTTTATGAGTTTTATTTATTTATTATCAGCGACCGGGATGTTTCATTTAAATCACTTCAAAATTTGCTGATTACGTTTGTTTCTTCGGCTGTGATATTTTTGCCATGGCATATTAAAATGTACGGATTGTTTGGTGACGTATTTATAAATAAATATATTGTTTATCATGTATTGGACAGGGCAACCTCGGCAATAGAGGATAAGGGAAGACCGTTTTGGTGGTACATTATTGTAATTAAAGTCAGCATGAGAGTGTGGTTTTTAGCATTACTTGGAGCTCTTCCTGTTACTTTATATACTTTAGCTAAATCATTTACCGAAAAAAGCAAAAGTGCAGCTAACAAAAAAGAAATCTTTTTGTTGATTTGGATGGCTTTTATTTTTATGTTCTTTTCTGTATCTACATCTAAACTGGTTTGGTATATTATTCCGTTTTATCCGGCAGCATCATTATTTGTTGGGAGCTTCCTTTCAAAAATAATTGCATGGGCAAGTTCAAAGGTTAAATTTATGGATTTATTTTCTTTCAGGTTAATTTCAATTTATTTGTTGGTGAGTTTTGGTTTGATATATCTGCTTTACAATAAAAACCTTGTTTATACCGGCGATTTAATCGGTTCTCAAGCCAGGTTAATTCAGCTAAAGGACGAAAAATTTGGAACTGATGAAATTTTATATTTGGATAAAATCGAGCAACCCTTAGCATTATTTTATACTGAAGGGGCTTTTGAATTGCTGGAATACAGTAATTTAAAGAATAAAATTTTGTGGCATGACGGAATTTCCAGTTTCATATTTATTACTAAAGAGAGTAGGTTCAATTCATTATCTGAGCAGTATCCTAATATTAAGCTTGAAATGAAAGACGGGGATTGGTCGCTGGGTTATATTCAAGTGAAAAAATAATAATGAATATTAAATTTGCATTTTTCTTAACGTTTAATTGCACGGAAAATAATTAGATATACAGTAACGACCAGAGATAGTATAGATGCGATTAAATTAGATAATGCTATTCCGGTTAATTTTAGATGAGGTGCAGTTAAAACTACCAGTAAAATAAATCCACCCAGTTTTGCAATAGTAATCAATAATAATTCGGAAGTTCTATTTTCAATAAAAAAATAATCCCGCATAAAAGAATAAATTGCCGTTATCGCACTGGAAAATATGAGCAAGTCAAGAATTTTAATTGACTGATCAAATTTTCCTTCGAAAAATACATTTATAAATACCTGGAAAAATATTATAGTAAATATTGCTAACATAAATACAATGAGAGAAATTATTATAGATTCTCTAAAATCATATTTTAAATTGTCGCGCTTTCTTGCAGCGTTTTTCGGAAGAAGAACGGTAAAAATAGAAAGAGAGATGAGGGAGAATATATTGGAAATTTTATCAGCAAGAGAAAAAATCCCTACATCCGAAAAGCTTCCGGTTATTTTAGCAACACTATTGGAAATTGCCGACCAACCGTCATTTACCAAAAGTGAAATTCCGGCAGGAATGCTTTTTTTGATAAAATTCAGATTTTTACTTCCTTTAATATTAATTTTTTTTATTTCTATTAACAGGTCTTTGTAAAATATTAAGCAAGCAATAATAGAAATTGAGAATATTCCAAAAGCCTGGGTAAAATTTAAAGTTAAAAGTTTTAAAAGTATTAATAACGAAACAAAGCCTTTAACCAAAGCCGGTATTGTATTTATTAAGATAATTTTTGTGTAATTTTCATTTTTTTGAAATATTGCAAAAAAAGTAAAATTGAATCCATAACCGATAAGTCCTAATATGAATATAGTAATTATTTTTAAATCCATCAATCCAAATAAATACAAAACTGCGTATGATATTGGAATTGTAACTAAGAATAGAAATAACTTAACTCCGAAAAAAATCTCATTTAAATCTTCTTTATTAGATATAGTACCAGCTACGTAAATAGAATTAGTGCCGAAATCTATTATTTTTGCAATGATTACCAGAAAACTCGCCAGAAGTGCGTATTTACCGAAATCATTAAGTTCTAAAGTTTTAGCTACTGCAGCTATATATAAAAATCCCAAACCTGCATTTAAAATATTACCTAAACTTACGTAAGATATTTTTATTAAAGACTTTTTAAGCACAGTTAAATTGTATAATACTAATGTAAAAATATGAAAATGGCTTTAGTATGCGATGATTTGATCCAATACGGAGGACAGGAAAAATTAGTGCTATTTTTGCATGAAATATTTCCCGATGCGCCGATTCATACATCCGTAGTTTCACGTAGGTGGAAGGATTTGTGTAAAAAAGAAAACATTGATTTGAAAACTTCTTTTATGCAATATTTGCCGCTGGCGGAAAAACTAAATAGGTTTTATTCGGTATTTTTTATGCATGTTATTGCTTTTCAAAATTTCGATTTCAGTGGGTGTGATGTTGTTATCTCAGTTTCATCGCGGTATGCTCACATGGTTATCACTAAACCGGAAACTAAGCACTTAGCTTATATTAATTCACCCGGCAGAATGTTTTGGGAGAAGTCCGGTTATTTTGAAGATGAGAAGGTAAGCCGATTTAAAAAACTTGCCGATTTGATTTTAAGTTTCCCTATTAGTTTTATAAAAGCTATAGATTATGTATCGGCACAGAGACCGGATATACTTATTGCTAATTCAAAGGTTCCTGCAAAAAGGATAGAAAAATATTATAGAAGAAAATGTATAGTTATATATCCGTTTGTTGACACAGCATTATTAGATGAAACCGGAGCGAAAAAGGGTGATTATTTTTTGCTTATAACCAGGCTTGTTCCGTGGAAAAAAGTGGATCTGGCTGTAACTGCATGCAAGAATCTTGGATTAAAACTGAAAATTATCGGGGAAGGACCGGATATTTCCAGGTTAAAACATATGGCTAATAAGAATATAGAGTTTTTAGGATTCGTACCGGAAAAAGAAAAGGCAAAATATTTATCCGGTTGTATTGCGCTTATTCAAACACAATATGAGGATTTTGGGATAGTACCTTTAGAGGCGATGGCTTCAGGTAAGTCGGTAATTGCATACGGAGGTGGCGGAGTAACCGAAACCGTTTTACCGGGAATAACAGGAGAATTCTTTTATGAACAAAGCACAGAATCACTGATGAATCTATTAAAAACATTTAATCCGGAAAAATATTCACCTTTAGAGTGCAAAATAAGGGCAAGAAAATTCAATAAAAATACGTTTAAACAAAATATCTTGAGCTTAGTTTCTACTTACTTACAAGATTGATTGTATTGTATACTAAACTATATTTATGCCAAAAACAGACGTTATTGACTTTTATAGCATAGGAAAGAGATTGATAGATATTTTTGGGGCTATAGTAGGAATTATACTTTTTGTTGTTCCCATGCTATTAACTACAGTCTGGATTAAAATGGTTTCTTCTGAAGGTCCGGTTTTAGCTGATATGAAAAAAAGGGTGGGAAAGAAAGGTATTGAATTCAGAATGTTTAAATTTCGTTCCATGCGTCCCAATGCTCAAGAATGGCTAAGAAATCAACCTGATTTGTATAGAAAGTATCAGGAGAATGATTATAAATTGGATCCGGATCCAAGATTAATTAAAGGAGCCGCCTTTCTAAGAAAATTAAGTATAGATGAATTGCCTCAGTTTTTTAACATTTTTATAGGAGACATGAGTTTAGTTGGTCCTAGGGCGTATTTTAGATATGAACTGGACGAACAACTTCTAAAATACCCAGAAGCTATAGAATATATTAATAAAGCAATAACAGTAAAACCGGGTTTAACAGGTGTTTGGCAAACCAGTGGCCGGTCAGAGATAGGCTTTGTTGAACGGGCAAGATTAGATGCTGACTATGCAAGCAGGAGATCGTTAGTGTATGATTTATTAATAATTCTTAAAACACCTTATGTGGTGTTAACTAAAAAAGGAGCATTGTGAAGATTCGGAGGAGGCCGTTTCTTCTTAAATAGAAAAATATGAATGATACTAAATATTGGAATCCCTCAAAAGGCGGTACAAACGGAAATAACAACGGTATTTCAAAACCTATCGATAACAACCATCGCCAGTTTATTAAATTTAACACAGGTTTATTTAGTTTTTTAAATAAAAATCCCAAGCTTAAAAAAATATTAGGCAGAACCGGAATATTTGTAGGAGTGGTATTACTGATTGTAGGATTGGTATCTTACATATATATAATAAGGCCAGGGCTTGTAGTAAAGTCGAAAATTGATATATTAAAAACTGATGCAAACGATATTCAGGATTCTTTAAAAAACAGAGATCTGGTTTCACTGGAAAATAACTTAATAGAAACAGAAAATGATTTGAAAGAACTTAAAAGAGCAATGGATGAAAACTTTGGTTGGGCTAAAAACTTTAATTTAACAAAAAGCTATTATCAGGATTCGGACCACTTTATAAATGCTGGTAATCATTCAATTGAAGCAATAAGGGAAGCTGTGGAGCTCATGAAGCCTTTTGCTGATGCAGCAGGGCTAAAAGTCTCGGAAGAGCAGGAAGTGCAGACTGTCGGTCTCGCAGACGCATTTGCTTCTTGGATAGCTGTAATGCCTCAAATAGCTTACGATATGGATAAAGTATTGGTTAAGCTTGAGGATGTAGGTAAAGAGCTATCTCAGGTAGATGCCTCTAAATATCCGGAAAAAATCCGGGGAACGCCGGTAAGGTCGACAATTGAAAATACCCAGAAGTTATTGACCAAATTATCGGATTATGCTCCTGATATTAAAAATGCTTTGACAATAATTCCTGGGCTTTTAGGAGTTTCAACAGGAGAACAAAGATACATGATTATAATGCAGAATGATAAGGAGTTAAGACCTACGGGTGGTTTTTGGACAAACTACGCTACATTTAAAGTAAATAACGCCTTGTTGAGTTCGGATTTCTCATCCAAAGATATGTACAGCGTGGATTTAACTCTTGATGCAATAGATGCGTATTACACATTCGGAGCTCCACCGTTTCCTTACGGAAAATATCTAAAAGTTGAAAGATGGTATGCCAGAGATGCCAATACCTCGCCGGACCTTCCCACCTCTGTAGATAATTTTATGAAATCGTATAATCTGGCAATGCGTATAGATCCTTTGGAAATAAAACCGGTGAGAGGAATTGTAACAATAGATACTCAGGTAATAAAAGAGCTGCTTGAAATCACCGGGCCGGCAACTGTGAATGGCGTTACCTATAATTCTGAAAATGTAATCCTAGAACTAGAGACAATTGCCAGCCTGGCATTAAAGGAGCAGCAGGGGAGGAAAAGAGTTCTGGGTGATTTAATGGAACGAATGCTTGTAAATGTATTTGAATCAGAAAAAAGCCTATGGAGCCAATTGCTGGAAAAAGGTGTAGATCTTGCGAACAGAAAACATATTACAGCTTATAGTATTGATCCCGAAGCGCAAGCTTTGCTTGAAAAGTATAATTTTGCAGGTAGGATAGTAGATCCGGTAGAAGGAGATTACACGTTCCTAGCATCTACAAATTTGGGCGGTGATAAAACAAACTGGTTTGTTTCAAAAGAAGTAGATCACAGCTTATCTAAAGAAAACGGAAAATGGGTAAGAACAGTAATGGTAAAATACTCATATCCTGAACCTGCCGCTGAATACGGAGCATTTGTAAAAAGATTTAAAGATTGGCTGAGGGTTTATACGCCTTTGGGTTCTGAACTGATAAGCGTGGACGGGAGTGAAGATGGCAGCGGATCCGAATCAGAAAGAAATAAAACATATTTTTGGGGATATGTAGAATTGGGTCCGGGAGAATCGAAGGAAATGACTTTTAAATATGTTTTACCGGATAATGTGGTAAAAGAGAATGTATACAATTTATATTTGCAAAAACAGGCCGGAGTTAGAGAAGAAACCCATAGAATAACAATTAATGGTAAAACTGAATCTGTAGATTTGAAAACGGATAAACTCCTCAAACTGTCTTTGTGAGACAATGAAAGTCTATTCACTAACGGGAATAGTATTAAAAAAGAATACTTCTGGGGATTCTGACCGGCTTTACACAATTTATTCTAAAGAAAAAGGTAAGATTGCAGTTGTTGCAAAAGGGGTAAGAAAAATAAATTCCAGGAGGAATCCTCATCTTGATACTTTAAATCTCATTAAATTTTCCGTCAGGGAAAGCAAATCTAAGTATAAAACAATTGAAGAAGTTAAAGCACAAAACTCATTTAAATATATTAAGGAAGACTTAGATTTGTCAGGCGCTGCATATTACATGTGTGATTTGATAAGTAGATTTAATGAGGAAGAGCACGAAAATCCCGATCAGTTTGAATTATTGCAGCAATCTCTAAGTACTCTGGAAAACAATTTGATTCCTTTAAACTATGTTGTAAGTGCTTTTGAAGTTAGGTTAATGAAATTATTGGGTTATGAACTTTATTTAGATAAATGTGCTTCATGCGGTAGGAAATTTGATGATAGCTGGACGAGTCATAAGTTTAGTTTTGAATTAGGAGGCTTATGCTGCAATAGATGTAATAATTTTGGAATGGAACTAAGCAACGATTCTGCTGAAACTCTTTATTTATTATCTTTAAATAAGAAAAAGAAAAATCATAATATGAGAAGTCTGTCGGAAATCACTAATATAATTAATACCTTTACTCTTTATACCCTCGGGCAAAGGGTTAAAAGTTTTGAGCTTCTGAGAAAAATATAAAAGCAATTTATTACAGATAATTTTTAATTTCAACAAGTATTTTTAATAAAACTTGACAAATCCCCCATAAAAAACTAAAAATAGTAAATAAACAAAAAAAGCGTTGAAGGTCTTTGGCAAACCTGAGCTTAATTTGTTTACAAGAGTGTCCGCCATTGGCGGAAAGTAGGGTGGAACCGCGCGGGCTATACCGGTCACTTTGCGAAATCTAAATGATTAAACCGGTTTTTATACTTCTAAACCTTCGTCCCTAGATTCCGGTTATTTAATGTTATTGCACCGGATTTTAGGGGTATATCCCCGGAAAGGATATTTAATATGGATTCGGCAGATATCAATAAAATAACTTCGCTTTGCAAACGAAGAGGTTTTGTGTTTCCTTCATCGGAAATTTACGGAGGATGGGAAGCAACATATGACTTTGGTCCTTTGGGTGCAGAAATTCTGAGAAATCTGCGTAATTTGTGGTGGGAGGAATTTGTGCACAATCAACCTGATATAGTGGGAATAGACGGGGCAATTATTTCACATCCTCGTGTTTGGGAAGCAAGCGGGCATGTGGAATCCTTTGCAGATGCAATGGTAGAAGACCAGGTAACACATAAAAGGTTCCGTGCAGATCATATTATTGATGAGGCACTGAATATAAGCAGCGACGGTTCAACTTTGGAAGAATTCGATAGACTTATTGAAGAAAATAAAATAAAGAGTCCTGACGGAAATAAACTATCAAAAGCCAGGAGGTTCAATAGTTTAGTTGAAGTGGAAGTCGGAACATTGGAAAGTGAAAAAACTAATGCTTATTTGCGTGGTGAGACCTGCCAGCCGATTTTTTACAACTTTGAGTTGGTAAGGAGTTCTATGAGGAAAAAACTCCCTTTCGGAATTGCCCAAATCGGAAAGGCTTTTAGAAATGAAATAAAAGTAGGTCCGTACTTCCATAGAACACGCGAATTTGAACAAATGGAGCTGGAGATGTTTATTCACCCTAAAGACGCGGAAAAATACTTTAACCGCTTTAAAAAATGGAGTATTGAGTGGCTAAAAAGCTTGGGTTTAAATGATAAAAAACTTAGGTTAAGAGACCAGGAATTCAAAGAAAGAGCTCATTATAACAAAATTGCCACAGATATAGAATATGAATATCCCTTTGGTTGGAAAGAATTTCAGGGAATCCATTATAGGGGTGACTGGGATTTAAAAAGGCACGGACAATTTTCCGGTTTTGACTTTACATATAAAGATGAAGAAACCGGCGAGTCTTATATACCTCATGTGGTTGAATATTCAATTGGTTTAAATAGATTGATGCTGGTTTTGTTGTTTGACGCTTATTACGAAGACGGGGAAAGAGTTGTGTTAAAACTTGACCCGAAAGTTGCTCCTTACAGAGCGGCAGTATTTCCACTTGTCAGAAATAAAGAGAATCTCTTAAAAAAAGCTGAAGAAGTGTTTGGGATGTTATTAGAAGATGGTTTAAGCATTGACTATGACGACAGAGGAAATATCGGGAAAAGATATATGGCTCAGGATGAGATTGGAACACCAAGCTGTATAACAATCGATTACCAGACTTTAGAGGATGAAACTGTTACAGTGAGGGATAGAGATACAACAGAGCAAATTAGGGTGAAAATTGACGATCTTGGAAACGCACTGAGATTGGCGAGGAGTTTGGTTTGAATATTTAAAGGGATTGTTTTTTAATTATTTTAATTAGTAAAAAATATTATAGAAAACAGCCAAATGAGCGATTCGTCACTTGGCTGTTAATTGTTACATTAAGTTATTTGTCTCTTTTTAATTTGGGTCTTCTCCTCCTTTTCCCACATCAAAACCCGTAGCCCACGCGACTAGGAAGGTTATAATCATTCCGACTATCCACCATGTCGCAGGGATCTTTTGCATGGTTGCTATTACAGCAGCAACCATGAAGACTACAGCCAAAATCAACGCCCACACTGCAATTCTGTGTTTGACTTCTTTGCTCATACTTTTCACCTTTCTTTTGAATACATTTATTTTACAGTTTTCGGGTTCTCTTTGTATTGACACATCATTTTAAATGGTGCAAACTGGATATAGTTTGGTGATAAATGGTGAAACACATAATAATATTTAAATTTACCACTAAGCTTAAAAAGTAAAATGAGGATGTTTCTTGGGGAATATCAACCGAATATTACCGAAGGATCTCGAATAGCACTGCCCAAGAAACTAAGAGATCAAATCAGAGGTGAAGAAGTAATTTTACTGAGAGGATTTGAACAGTGCATATTTTTATACGACAAAGAGGACTGGGTAAATGAAGCCAACAAGCAAATTGAAAATCCGATAACGGACCCTAAATTCCGAAATCTGAAAAGATATTTGTACGCAAATGCCGCGGAAATGTCTATAGACGCGCAGGGAAGAGTTGTTCTACCGTCATCATTGAAAAACTATGCCGGAATCGATAAAAAATCAACAGTAATCGGTGCCGGAGACCACATAGAGATTTGGGATACCGATATTTGGAATGCACATTTAGAAAAAATTTCTGAAGACTTCGCCCAGGAAAGCAAAGTCGAAAAATGAAATTTCACAAGCCGGTTTTATTGAAAGAGACTCTTAATAATCTTCAAGTAGTTAAAGGCGGTAAATATATAGATTGTACTTTGGGTGATGGCGGACACAGTTTTGAAATACTTAAAGCCGGAGGAACCGTTTTGGGTATTGATTACAATGAGGGATCTATATCAAGAGCAATAAAGAGAATTGACTCAGAAGGAATCGGAAATAAATTTTTGTGGGTGCTTGGAAATTTTAAGCAAATCAATGATCACGCTCTAAAAAATGGATTTGACAAGGTAAACGGGATTTTTTATGACCTTGGGTATAGCTCGACTCAATTGGAGGAACCGACCGGAGTTTCATTTTCTAAAGACAATCCTTTAGACATGAGACTGGACAAGTCTTTAGGCGTAACGGCATCGGACCTGCTGAACACATTGAAAGAAAGAGATTTGGTAAATCTGTTTTTTGAATATGGAGAAGAAAGATTTTCCAGAAAGTTTGCTAAAGCAATTGTTAAAGCTCGTAACTTGAAGAAGTTTCAGACAACTAAACAGCTTGCTGAGTTAATATCTGCTGAAGCTCCTCCAGGCTACGATAATAACAGAATTCATCCGGCTACACGGGTTTTTCAAGCCTTAAGAATAGCTGTAAATGATGAAATTGAAAACTTAAAAATATCACTGCCTCTGGCCGCACAGCTTCTACTGCCTGGCGGGCGAATGGTGGTAATTACCTTTCATTCGCTTGAGGACAAAGTCGTTAAAGATTTTGGCCGGGATGTGCGGCCATTGATGAAAACAATCAACCGAAAGCCGATAGTCCCGACTGATGATGAAATAAGAGAAAATATCAGGTCTAGAAGCGCAAAAATGAGAGTTTTTGAAAAAATACAATATGGTTAAACTGCCTAAAAAATCAATAGCTAAAACAACTCTGATTATTAATATTATCTTATTTATTATTAGTCTTATATTCCAGCTTGTTGTTTCCAATGCCACAGGATTAAAAGGCGAGGAGCTCGCTGCTCTTGAAAAAGGAAAAACACAACTTCAAAAAGAAATATCCGAACTCGAATATCAAAGCTATAATTTATCATCGCTGGTATTAATTGAGAAAAAAGCGAATGAGCAGGGATTTGAAAAAATAAAAGAAGCAATAGCCGCATTACCCAAACTATCCGATTCTCAAGTAGCTGTAGTGACTACATATTAATTATCCGGTAAAGCTGTAAAATGAATATCAGTCATGCCCGTTAAAAAAGTAGAAAATGCCGATTTTAGAATAAATATGCTATTAATATTCTTTGTAGCAGGGGCAGTGATTTTGGCAGGTAAATTATTTATTATCCAGGTTTTAAGTCATGAAAAATATAAGAATTTGGCTCAAGAGCAATATTGGGATTCCCAAAATATTACTTCAAAAAGAGGTGACCTATTAAGTTATGATGGTTTCCGTTTGGCTTCAACTCAAACATATTATCTACTTTATGTTGAACCTAAAAAAGTTACTGACAAACTTATATTTGTAAAAAAGGCTGTAGAATTATTGGCCGAGGTCAAATCAGAAGGTGATTCTAAAAAAAAGACGGAATTAGCCGGTGTATTTCGTGAGCGTTTAGATAATATTATGAGTTCGGATTTAGTTTGGGCAATAGTTACAAAAGAACTGAATCCCGAGCAGAAAAATAAAATACTGGAAGCAGGTATTGAAGGTTTAGGAGTAGAAGAAGAACCGGTAAGATATTACCCAAACGGTACGCTTGCAGCTCATGTACTGGGATTCGTGGCAAGCGACGAATCCGGGCAAAAAGTAGGTTATTTTGGAGTTGAAGGTGATTTGGACAGAGAATTAAGAGGTAAAGACGGTAAAGTATTGCAGGAAAAAGGAGCATTGGGTGATCCGATTTTATTGGGAGGATATAAAAAACTTGATCCCATTAACGGAAGGGATGTTGTTTTAACAATCAATAGGTCGGTTCAATATATGGTTGAAAATAAGCTGAAGGAAGGAGTTGAGAAATATGATGCAGCATCCGGTAGCGTGATAGTTATGAATCCCGACACGGGAAATGTTATAGCCATGGCGAACTACCCAACCTACAATCCTTCGGTTTTTAATGAAGAGAAAAAAGCAATAGAAGATATTAATGAGACTTTTAGGAAAGAGACAGAAAGAAGAAATTTGGGTATATCAGCCACATATGAACCCGGTTCTGTTATGAAACCTTTTACTATTTCGTCTGCTTTAGATATGGGTAAAATTGTGCCAGAAAGTACTTTTAATGACGAAGGGCAGGTAAAATATTCCGATTATTATATAGATAACTGGAACGGACAGCATCATGGTGTGCAAAATGTAATCCAGCTTCTACAGAAATCCAATAATATAGGTGCAGCATGGGTAGGGCATTTGGTAGGCGCAAGGGATCTTACCGACTATTTAAAAAAATTCGGTTTCGGAGAGAAAACAAATATTGAACTTGAAGGTGAAGATACAGGATCGGTAAGAGATTTTAAGTCATTAACGGATATTGATTTGGCAAATATTTCATTTGGACAAGGAATTTCAGCCACTCCCCTGCAGGTATTGAATGGGTTTAATGTATTCATAAATGGCGGAGAACTTATAGTTCCCAGAGTAGTAGACAAAATCTTGGATAACGAAAAGGAAATAGAGATTCCGGTCAAAAGAGTCCGAAGAGTTGTTACAAAAAAGACCGCAGACACAATGATTGAACTTCTGGTTCTGGCCGTAGAAGGTGGAGAGGCCAAGTTCTTTAACACTAAGAATTATAAAATCGGAGGTAAAACCGGTACTGCCCAGATCCCTTTTGAAGGAAAATATGATCCAAACAAAACCAACGCGACTTTTGTGGGTTTCTTTGCAGGAACTCGTGATATATCTATGATTGTAAGGCTTGAACAGCCTACGAATAGTATTTTTGCAGCAGAAACAGCAGTACCGTTGTGGATGAGCATCGCAGAAGAACTTGCCAACTTTTACGGTATAACACCTGATAAAGAACCTTCGGTTTCTTAACATATATTTAATAAATTTTTCTTAATATACATTTGGTTGGAAATAAGTATGTGAACAACATAAATCTACGTAAAAAAGGTAATAAATTTGAAAGAATTGCTAAAGAATATTTTAGAAAATTAAACTATAAAATTATAGATTTAAATTGGTATTGCCATTGGGGAGAGATAGATCTTATTTTAGAGGATAATTATGACCTGGTGTTTGCCGAAGTTAAATATAGAAGTCGTGATATATTTGATATTAATGAGGTTTTCACTTATAAGAAGAAGATTTCGTTAAAAAGGTCGATTTTTAATTATTTAAAAGAAAATGAAGATCAGGATAAGAATTGGAGGCTTGATCTGTTTTACATCACGATTAGCAGTGGCGATAAGTCTAAATTAAATTTTAGGCATTTCAAAAATATATTATTGTAGATTAGTACCGGAGGTTTCTTTTGTTTCTTCGAACAGAGTTTTTACATATTCCCGAAAGTTGAAGTAAGTGTTATTTATAGGTGCTAATACCCAAGCCCCTCCGTATTCACTCATGGGAGGATTATAGACATAATTTCCATCTAAATAGGTAGATATGTAAGTATATTTTTGATGATCTTTAACCAAGTCCCATAAATAGTAAGCAACATCCAAATCCATATCGGTTTCTATACCGTGGTTTACAATAGTAGAAAAAGCATCTTTAATGTTTTCAGTATTAAACAGATTTTTGGGGGAAAATACTGATTTAACCGCTGCTTTCAGTATAAGATGCTGTCTTTTCATTCTCATCCAATCACTTCCCTCCCCGTTATTGCCTTTTCTCGAGCGCGAAAATACTAGAGAACGTTCGCCTCCCATTAATTCCGTTCCTTTTGTAAAACTTACGGTCTGATAGCCTTTTGTCGCATCTATAGGATATTGTGTATCTGTAAATGTGTTCTCCACATCAACTTCAACTCCGCCTAAATTGTTTATCACCCATTTAAAGTCTTCGAAGTCGGTTAAAATGTAGTGGTCAGGATTAATCCCTGTTATTTCTTCAAGTGCATTATCCAGGCTTTCCCAGCCTCTTTGGATATAAAGTGCATTAATTCTCCCTCCTTGGACCCATAAATCACGCGGTATTGAGATTAAAACCACCTTATTTGCCTTTGGATCAATAGATACAAGAATCATAGTGTCAGTTCTGAACGCCGATTCGGCTTTACTCCTTCTATCTATACCTAGTAGTGCTAAATTCAAGGGTTTGCTTTCTTTTTTCATTAAAGATGCAAAAGGATTGCTTGGAGAGCTTTCACCTGTCAATAATGTTTTAATCAACGGTTTGTTTAGTTGTTCGTAAGCCTTATTTCCTGTTATTATTGTCAGTCCTGCGGCCAAAAAAACACCTACACCAACAAGAAAAGCCAGAGTTATTATTATTTTTTTATGCGAATTTTGACCGTTGGGAATTACACCAGTTATCGATGTCGTTGTGGCGTCGTTTGAAATAGTCATTATAAAAGGATAGTAGAAAATGAGTATGTGAGTCAATGTGTTTTAAACCTCTTGTGCTTGTTAAAAAACTTTTGTAGTATTAATCTGTATATATGAAAAGAAAGGTACTTATCATAGAAGACGACATAGCCTTGTACAATATGTATTCTACCGAACTTTCTTTAAGAGGTTATGAAGTTCTTAATGTATCAGACGGTTCGAAGGCTTTTGACGAAGTTAAAAAAGAGAAACCCGACCTAATATTATTGGATGTGATGCTTCCCCAAAGAAACGGATTAGATATATTAGGAGATATAAAGTCCTCAGAAGATACCAAGGATATCAGAGTTGTGATGCTAACTAATTATGGAACAGATGAAAATATCAGCAAAGCTGTAGAGCTTGGCGCTGAAGACTACATATTGAAATATAATATAGTACCGTCCGAATTAAGTTCAAAAGTTAATGCTATTCTAGGCGATGAAAGTGATTCAGCCATTAAATTAGTAGGTTGAATTTCACTGTATTTAATATGCGCTCATACAAAACTATTTCCGAAGTGTTGCAAAAACAAAATGTATTTTTAGGTCCTGCCACAGTCAATTTAGTTGTTAAGAGTTTAAATATTAAAATCGGAAATAATAACGAGGTCATTGAAATCTCAAGTACTGAAAAGGAAGTTCTCAAATCTTTATCGGACAAATTTGTTGATTTGGCTGGTACAATATCCAATAAACCTATAGAGCAATTTATTCACTAATTAATTGATATAAATACGGGCTCCCTTTATACTTAAACTATGAGTAAGCTGCCCGACCAATATTATTTGTATGCTTTAGCAATATTGGCAGTTATTCTGGCTTTGTCTGTTATATTAAATGTATTCCGCGGTAAAAAACTTAAGAAACTAAAAAAAGAAATTTCGACAAATAAACGACAGCTAAGCAGCAAATTGTTTGAACTGGAAATTTTTAATAATCTGGCACAAAAAGGCTATTCTATTAACGTAAATGAAGTTCTGGATACATTTATAAATAGATTAGACAGTCAGAATCAGCTTAAATACTGCGTGGCGTCTTATATTTTACTGGATAACGGAAAAGCTCTGTTTCGGGCGCATTTAAAAGAAGGGGTATCCAAAGAGTATATAAGTGATATTAAAAGCAAAATGCTTGAAAGTATAAAACTGGTATCTCCAACGGCTTTTACTTCCAGGATTCTTGAGGAGAATATAACCGGTGCAAAAATTAATGACTTGAGCAAGTTATCAGTATCTACATTTTTCAATGTACCTCTGGAAGTCTCAGGCGATTTTTTTGGTGTATTTACAATAAGTGGACACAATTCCAATTCATTTAGTGAAGAAGATATTAATATAGTCTATGAAATATTCAATAATGCAATGAAGGCTATAGCTAATCTTGGTGATTTAATAGGTCATGAAAAAGGCAAACTACAGGTAATGGTGGACAGCATGTATGACGGTGTAATAATGATTGATAAAAATTTCAGGGTATTAGTGGTTAATCCTGCAAGTTACAAATTAATGGGTATGGAGCAGAACCTGAATTTGAATATTTTTGATGTTTTCGATTACTTTTCAGGCACTTTTTCTTTAGAAGAAAAATTAGCGAAAGTATTTGCTACCGGAAAAGTTGAGTCAGTTTCGGAACTTAAAATCGGAGATAAATATTATGAAATTGTAGTAATCCCGGTTAAGGCAAATGAAGATATTATCGGTGGAGGAATTTTAATACATGATCAGTCGGAGGAAATGGAGCTGCGAAAGTTAAGACAGGATTTCACCGCAATGATGGTGCATGAATTAAGATCTCCCCTAACTGTTATTAAAGGAACATCCGATTTGCTGATTAAAGAATATAAAAATCTGAATTCTGAACAGGTGAATACATTTATAGTACAAATTAAGGATTCAGCAATTGCTCTACTTGGTATTGTTAATGAGCTATTGGATGCTTCTAAAATCGAAGCAGGAAAGGTTGAACTGTTTAAAAAGCAGGGTGATATTAACAAAATCATTAATGACGAATTTAATTATTACTATAATTTAGCCCGCGATAAAGGAATAAATTTTTCTTTTGATCTTGACCTTTCTATCCAAAAATTTTATTTCGACGAGCAGAAAATAAAACAGGTGTTAAACAACCTATTGTCAAATGCTATTAAATTCACTGATCCGGGCGGTACACTTGTAATTGTTTCTAAAAATTACGGAAGTTATATAGGAATTTCGGTTAATGACAGCGGAAAAGGAGTACCCGACGAAGTAAAGGAGCTGTTATTTCAAAAATTTGTGCAGGCTCGTGAGTCGGATAAATCAAATGAGCAGGGTACGGGCTTGGGATTGGTAATTTGCAAAGGTATTGTAGAGGCTCACGGTGGAAGAATTTGGATAGAGGATAATGTTCCGAAAGGAGCTAAGTTTATATTTACATTGCCTTCAGTATAAAGAATTATATGATAAAAGAGTCGATTTTCAGAACATATGATATAAGGGGAATATACCCAACAGAGCTAAATGAAGAAGCTGCATATAGTATTGGGCTGGCGCTGGGTACTTTATTATCCTGCAAAAACATTAAAAATATCGTAGTCGGCCGGGACAACAGGGAAAGTTCTCCTTCACTATGTAAAAGTTTGATTAAAGGATTATTGGAAACCGGAAGAAATATTACAGACGTAGGAATCACTTTAACTCCTGTAATTCATTTTTATACTTGCACTCAGGACTTTGACGCCGGAATAAACGTTACGGCAAGTCACAATCCGAAAGAATTTAATGGATTCAGAATCGATTATAGAGATGCTTATTCATTTTACGGAGATGATATAAAAAATCTTTATAGATTTGTAAAAAACGGAACGGTTACTGAAGGTAAAGGTATTTATAAGGTAGCTGATTTATTTCCGAGATATAAAAACTATCTGAAATCCAGATTTAATTATGAAAGTGATACAAAGGTTGTAATAGATTGCGGGAGCGGTGCTTCCAGCAATATCGCCCCGCAGATATTTGATGATCTCGGTGTTAAAACTGTGCCGATTTACTGCCATTTGGACAGTAGTTTTCCTCATGGGGTTCCGGATCCGGAGAATCCGCTTTTTATGGATGACCTTGAAAAAAAAGTATTGGAGGAAGAAGCCGACGTGGGATTTGCATTAGATACCGACGGTGACAGGTTCGGGGTTGTAGATGAAGAAGGCCGTTCTTATTCCAATGACAAAGTTCTGCTATTATTTGCAGATTATGGTGTGAAAGAAATTAAGGGAAAAACTGTTGTATATGATGTAAAAAGCTCGCAGATTGTAAATGATTATTTGCTAGAAATCGGCGCGGTTCCGAAAATGATTCGTACCGGACACCCGTTTTTCACTGAAGAAGTTAAAAAAGGTGCGGTATTGGGGGCAGAACTCTCCGGACACGTTTTTTTCGGTGACGGAGAATACGGATATGACGACGGAATGTTTGCCGCCTGTAAAATCGTGGAAATAATGCAAAAAAGCGGAAAAAAACTATCCGAACTTTTATCGAAATACCCTAAAACTTTTAATACACATGAAATCAAAGCCACCTGCTCTGATGAAGAAAAATTTAAAATAATTAAAGAAATCAGTGATAAACTGTCTAAGGAGGCTTATTCTGTAATTAAAATTGACGGGGTTAGAGTAAATATAACAAAAACCGGCTGGTTTTTAATAAGAGCATCCAACACCTCTCCTTATTTAAGTATAAGAATTGAAGGAAATTCCAAAAGCGAAGCGCAGTTAATGCTCGATACGGTCGATTCTATATTGTCAGTTTTCAATGTAAACATGGACAATCTGAAAAAAGCCGAAATAGTTTATAGTTAGCAAAAGCATTAATTAATGCTAAAATTTTTTTATGAATAAATCATCCTCCCAAATCCTTTGGTTTAAGCAAATCAGGAAAACCGACATTCCAATTGTAGGAGGTAAAGGGGCAAATTTAGGTGAAATGACATTTGCCAAAATTCCGGTTCCGAACGGATTTGTAATAACCTCAAATGCGTATTTTGATTTTCTGAGAACTACCTCATTGAAGAATAAAATATTAACGGAGTTATCGGGACTGGATGTAAACGATACTTCTGCCCTTCAAAAGGCCTCGAAAAACATAAAAACAGCGATAGTAAGCGCGGAAATGCCCGATAAGCTCAAAGAAGATATAAAGAGGTATTATCATGATTTGTGCGGAGAGTACGATAAACTTGTTGCTGTTAGGTCGTCGGCAACCGCCGAAGATTTACCTGATGCTTCATTTGCCGGGCAGCAGGAAACATATTTGAATATAAAAGGATATAAAGAAGTAATTGAGAATGTCAGAAAGTGCTGGGCTTCCCTTTTTGAATCACGGGCAATATTTTACAGGACCGAAAAAGGATTCAGCCATTTTAAAGTAGGTATTGCAGTACCGGTTCAGCTGATGGTACAGTCGGAGATTTCAGGAATTGTATTTACAGTAAATCCTATCACAAATAACAGAGACGAAGTTTCAATAGAAGCAGCATTTGGACTCGGACAACCGGTTGTTTCCGGCGAGGTAACGCCTGATCAATACATAGTAAATAAAAAAACAGGTAAAATTACTTATAAATATATTTCCAAACAGACTTGGCAGATGACTTTGGGAGCGGACAAAACTCCGATCTCAAAAAAATATCAGGATGCCCAAAAATTAAAAGATAAATTTGTTTTGGAGCTTGCACAAATTTCCATAAAAATAGAAGAGCATTATAAACATCCTCAGGATATAGAATGGGGAATGGAAGACGGAAAACTTTACATTGTTCAATCAAGGCCGGTAACCACACTGGGTTCGGGTAAAGCAGAAGGTACTCATGAGGTCGCAGTAGTTGATACCTCAAAAGCGGGTAAAACAATTTTGGAGGGATTGGGGGCTTCTCCGGGAGTAGCTGCTGGTCCTGTAAAAATAGTCAATAATCCTAAGGAAATTGCTGTAGTTAAAAAGGGTGACGTTTTAGTTGCCGAGATGACTAATCCGGATTATGTTCCCGCTATGAAAAGAGCCAGTGCGATTGTGACCGATCAGGGTGGCAGAACTTCCCATGCGGCTATTGTCAGCCGAGAGCTGGGAATACCCGCTATAGTCGGAACAGGAAGTGCTACTAAGATACTGTCAGCAGGAGAAGTTGTAACTGTTGACGGTGCTGTTGGAAAGGTTTATGAAGGTAATTTCATTGTAAAAGAAGAAGTAAAAGATGAAGGAAAAGTTCTGCCTTCCAAAGATTATAAGACAGCAACAAAAGTATATGTCAATTTGGCGGAGCCTGAAATGGCAGCAGAGATTGCCGAAAGAAATGTTGACGGAGTGGGATTGCTACGTGCCGAATTTATGATTGCTCAAATAGGAGTGCACCCTCGTAAATTTATCAAAGAAGGTAAAAGTCATGAATTTGTAAACAAACTTGCGGAAGGGCTGACACAATTTTCTTCTGCTTTTAATAGCAGGCCGGTAGTTTACAGATTCACGGATTTTAGGTCTAATGAGTATGCCAATTTAGAAGGCGGGCAAGAGTTTGAAAAACCGGAGCCGAATCCGATGATCGGTTATCGCGGTACCGGCAGATATTTAGAAGATCCTGAAGTTTTTAAGTTGGAAATTGAAGCTTTAAAAATTGTACGGAACAAGCAGGGGCATAAAAACCTGCACGTTATGTTTCCTTTTGTAAGAACCCTCAGCCAGCTGAGAGACGTTAAAAAACTTATGGCTTCATATGGCTTAAGAAGAAGTGGAAATTTTAAAGTGTGGATGATGGTTGAAATTCCTTCAAATGTTATTCTGCTGGATGAATTTATTGATGAAGGAATTGATGGAGTTTCTGTGGGAACTAATGATTTAACGATGCTGACGTTGGGAGTGGACAGAGATAACGAAAGAGTTGCGAAGACTTATTCGGAAATGGATCCTGCAGTTTTAAAAAGCCTGGAAAAAATAGCCACTACCTGCAAAAAACGTAAAGTTACCTGCTCAATATGCGGCCAGGCACCTTCTGTGTATCCTGAGCTGGTTGAGATGCTTGTACATTGGGGAATGACTTCGGTTTCGGTGAGCCCTGATGTTTTGGAGAAAACCCGAGAAATAATTTACGAAGCGGAGAAAAAAGTGGTGAAAAATAATTCCGGACCGGCTAGATGAACAAATTTGACAGTGTTAAATCTTATAAAATCATAAATTCGCGGAGCGACTGGACAATCAGAACAGAAATAGTATTAAAAGACGGTTCGGTTGGTGTATCAACTATTCCCGAAGGCGCTTCAAAAGGAGAAAGAGAAGCTATTGAACTGCCTGTAGAAAAAGCAGTTGAAAATGTATTGAATAAAATATTTCCTGTTATTAAGGCATTTGACCCTTTTGATCAGTGCAAAATTGACAATGTAATGATTGGTTTGGACGGAACTGAATTTAAAAGTAATTTGGGTGGTAATAGTATTTTATCGGTATCTTTGGCTGTAGCGAGGGCGTGCGCTAATTCCCGAAAGCTGCCCCTTTATAGATATATAGCAGAACAATACGGAACAACAAAAGCTGTATCTGATGGGATTTCTTTCCCGACCCCATTGTTTAACGTTTTAAACGGCGGAAAACACGCCCAAAATAACTTGTCATTTCAGGAATTTATGGTTATTCCCGCGAGAAATATTAATATAGAAAAAGCACTTGAAATAGGAGTTAATGTGTATGACGCCCTTAAAGAATTGCTACATAAAGACAATTATTCTACCGGAGTGGGGGATGAGGGAGGTTTTGCTCCTTCGGATTTTACAGTGCATAAAGCTTTGGAATATATTAAAAAAGCGATCGGTGAAAAATACAAAATAGGAAAGGAAGTGTTTTTTGGAACCGATGTTGCTGCCGAATCGTTTTACTCGAAGGGAAATTACGAGATTAAAGAGGAAGGCAGAAAAATGACACGCGAGCAGCTATTGGATTATTACAAAGAGCTGGTTTCAATATACCCATTTATTTTAATAGAAGATCCTTATTACGAAAAAGATATTCCAGGTTGGATGGAATTTACAAAAGAATTTGAAGATAAATTAATTGTAGTGGCAGATGACCTGGTTGTAACAAATCCCAAAATATTAGATGAAGTTATTGAGAAAAAGCTGGCTACCGGAGTAATAGTCAAACCCAATCAGGTGGGCACTTTGTCCGAAACCCTGAATTTTATAAAAAAAGCCAAATCTCATGGGATGACTGTAATTGTAAGCCACCGCAGCGGAGATACCGGTGAAGATACCTTTATTTCAGACTTGGGAGTTGCGGTAGGAGCTGATTTTATAAAAGCCGGAGCACCAGATAGGGGGGAACGGGTTGTGAAGTACAATCGCTTACTAGAAATTTATCATAATCATAAGTAGGGAATTTATTATGTGTTTTGAATTTGGATCTTCAGAATTTATTGATTCGTTGTCAGATGCTGTCGAAGCAGAGAATGAGGAAGAAGCAGAGAAAAGAAAAATCTTAGAAAGAATTGAAGCTTTGGAAAAACGATGGCATGCTGAGAATTTAGAAAGAAGGCATAGAAACCGTGGAACTGTAAATAATCCTACCGGACATGAAGAGGGGGATTCAACTAAAACTGAACGATATTCAGGAGAATTGAAAAAAACTTCAAATGTAAAGAGAAGAAGAAAAGATGTTGAATTAATAAACGAAGGATTAGGAGATTATATAGTTGAGAAGGCAGAGATGGATCGTATAAAAATGAATAAAGAAGTTGAGGACGAAAGTACAAAACAAAGTAAAACCAAGATTTTACCAAAAAGTTCACAAGAGATAGCTAATACTAAAAAAACTGATAAAATTGGAGAAGGTCATCCACCGAAATTACATACTAAAGATTCTGATGATTTGCCTGACTGGATGTTTAGAAGAGATCCGACCCGCAGATTTAAATAAGTATAAATGATAGATAAATATACTTCACATGATGAAATTCCTGAACGAATGACTTTTGAATACCCTGAAAGTATTTCTATTGAATCGCGTGAGAAAATTGATGAAGCTCGTGCGGAAGTAGCGGATGCTATGATTTGGGCTTATAGTCGTTTAATGTCTGTACTGCCGAAAGAATCAGAATTAGAAATTTTAAAATATAGAAAACATTTACCTTATGGTTATGACGGATTGGTCATTCCTGAGCGGGTATTTCCAAAAAAAATAAAAAATAGATTGACAGAAAAAGATGAAATAACTCTTGAGGACATATTTGAAACAGCTACTGATGAGGCATGCTACCTTGCTTCTATTCGAGTATTAACATTTTTAGGAATTAAATATCCAGGTTCATTCAATAAGGCTTTTATGGTTAAAGGAATCTATCCACCAAATAGTAGGTGGGAATTTCATTCTTATTTTGTTGTTGAATTTAAACCAAATGCTGATGAAGATAAATTTTGGTATTTCGCCGGGTCGCCTGCTAACGGAAGGGAATATAGGGATCCGCTAAAACTTTTTGAAGGTGAGAGTTTAGATAGAGTTATGCTTGAAATTAATCAAGAAGAAGATAATGTATTTCCTAATGGAAGACAAATTGAAGACGAGTTTTGGAGATATAGTTTTAAACCTGCTGAATTTGGTAGGACAGATATTTCTGATGAGTTTGTTCAGCCTAGAATTTATATTGTAGTGAAGGATTCAAATGGTTATTGTTATCATGATTATCAATATGAGAACGAGGCGGTGTTTATTGGAAAAAAGGGACCCCTTAATCTATTACGTAGCTAATATAATCCTGACCAAGCGGAGTTTCAACCTCGCAGACCTGTTCGGGTGTTAGATTTTCAAAATATTTTCTAAATCCTCTTATACTGTTCCCGTGGCAGGAAATAGCAACATTAAGTTTATGGAGTTTCATTAGGGGAACTATTTCTTGGCAAAAATCTTCAACTCTTTTTACAACATCTTCAAGGCTTTCCCCGTCTTTGACTTTTTCATAATAGGATCTTCTGTATTTTTTTAATTGTTCGGGGTTTTCCAATTGAATTTCCAACTTACTTTTGCCTTGCAGCTCACCGTATCCTCTTTCTTTAATTCTCGAATCAGTACTTATTTCTCTGTCTTTTGCGTACTCATTTAAAGAGATTGCCAGTTTCATAGTATCTATAGCCCTGATTTGAGGTGATGAAATCAGGATATCCAGTTTTTTATCTTTTAATTTTTTAGCTAGCTCCAATGCCTGTTCGCGGCCTTTTTCAGTTAGAGGTGAATCTCTCCACCCGCTGAAAATAAAATTGGCATTATCTTCGGTCTGTCCATGCCTGAAAATATAAATTGTAGGCATGGTGATTGATTCTTTTTTGGGCATTCCGCTTACTTTTTTATATTCAAGAAGAGCTAAAGCTTCTTCAATTTTTTGCTTTGGGTATTTCTTATATAAGGTAGGATCAACCATATATTAATGATATCAGAATATGATTAAATTCTGATATAATCAATCGGTTATGGGTTTTTTACAAGGAATTATTGTTTACATTGAAAGTGTATCGACAAAAGTTCCACTTGAAATATTTACATTTTTGGGAGCGCTGAGCGAGGAAATTATAGCTCCTATTCCTTCTCCTTTAGTAATGACATTGGCTGGGTCAATAGCCAGTTCCCAAAATAAAACTTTTTTATTTCTTCTATGGCTGGCATTTATCGGATCGGTTGGGAAAACAATAGGTGCATATGTGATTTATATTATTTCTGATAAAGCTGAAGATTTTATTGTTGGTAAATTGGGGAAAATTTTAGGAGTTACACATAATGAAATTGAAAGGCTGGGAAAACAATTCGACGGAACCGGCAGAGATTATATTTTTCTGTTTTTATTAAGATTTGTGCCGATCGTGCCTACTTCACCTATTTCTATAATCTGCGGAATTATCAAAATAGACCTTAAAAAATATCTGATAACTTCATTTAGCGGTTATTTTTTAAGAAATATGATTTATTTGTATTTGGGTTATATTGGATATAGTTCTATTTCTCAAGGATTTGACAGTGCAGAGTCCATAATCAAACTATTGCTGGCGCTCCTTATAGGCAGTGTAATAGTTTATTTGTATTTTAGGAGAAACAAAATAGATGCTGTTTCAGTTATTAAAAACAAACTTGGTCCTAAAAACTAATTATTGAACTTTCTTATTACACCTGTTACTTTTCCTTGAATTTTGAGCGTGTCGGCATCAACGATAATAGGTTCCATTGAATCATTAGCTGGTTGCAGTCTGATTTTTCCGCTCTTTTCTTTGTAAAATGATTTTAATGTTGCAAATCCGTTATCCAGTAATGCTACAACAATGTCACCGTTGTTTGCCGTTTCCTGCTGCTGAATAACCACATAATCTCCATCAAAAATACCTTCTTTTATCATGGAATCGCCTTTTACCTGCAATACATAGCATCTTTTAAACTTAGATACCAGATCCGGAGAAACCGTGACGGTTGACAGAGGATTTTCCAAAGCTTCAATTGGTTTTCCTGCAGCAATATATCCGACTAATGGTAGTTCTACACCATTAAGAGCCGAATTTATTTTTTCATCAAGTATTTCAATGCCTCTTACAGCTCCTTCAAACCTTCTAATAAGACCTTTTTTTACTAAAGCCTGTAAATGCTCGTGTACAGTAGCAAGCGAAGACAGTCCCATAGCATTTGCAATCTCCTGTAAAGTAGGAGAGCTTCCGTTTAATTGAATATATTGAGAAATATAATCGAGAATTTGCTTCTGTTTTCTATAAATTGTAACCGGGCTCATTTAGAATCCTTTCTGAAATTTTATATTTTAAGGAAATTTGTGTTTTATTCGGTATATTTATATTACCGAATTTATTCCGAATCTGTCAATAGTTTATAATTGAAATATGTATGTTTGAAAGATCGCAGGAAATTCAGGAGAAAATAGAAGAGGTTCGAAGTCTTCCCGTGGACGAAACCGGTCATTCAGCCGAAAAGCGTGAGGCTGCTAAATTGTTAAGAATGGAGTTAATGCTTGATTCAGCTGGTTTTGTAATTGGAGCAGTTGGGTGTTTGTCAGAAAACTTATATATTCAGTCGGATGATTTGAAGCATAAATTATCTTTGCGGACGGATATTGTACACCCGGAAGCTGCAAATAGATTTGTTGATTCGATTTTAAAAGCAAGAGACGGTGTATTAAGTTATTCAGATTGGGTATTAAGAGAATATGTCGATTTGAAATCCTTTTATGATAGGCCTGAATACGCAATGTATTTTAGTTTATTACCGCAAAATTTAAAAGAAGAATATCTTCATAAGCCTCGGCCAGTTTTTCAAGGTTATGCAGTGTTTACAATACATTATCCACTGGCAGTTGGACTTTGTTTGGATGAAAACTTATACAAAAATATAGATCCGAAAATTAATGCAGGAGGTTTTTTTTCGGCCAATATACTTATATTTAAATTAGAAGAGGGAGAGATATTACCAATTCCGGTTGTTGTAGAAAAAAAAAGTGATTCATCTAGAGAACAAAAAAGAGTTCATGAGCACGAAGCAGGGCATGCAGAAAATGTAAATATTATAGCAGCTATGACAACGAAAAAAGATACAGGTGAAGAACTTAGATTTTTGTGGATGGATTTAACAGCTGATGATTATTTAGAAGTGAAAGTTTTCTTTGAAGAATATCAAAGAAATAAACAAGACGAATTAATACCCGAACCACTATTGAATAAAAGCGTAAAAATGTTATTAGGATTGGCTAAGGATGAAATATTAGCTGAAATGAAACCGGAAAACGGTAATGTAAGAAGCCACCTGAACTATTTACAGACACAAGAAGGTTTGTATGATTATATTAAAAATAATCTTCACCTTAATCCTGGAAATATAGCGTACGAGCAGATATGGAATACATATTCGGTAAAATTACAAGAATTAACACAAGATGCAATTGATTTATATTATTTTTATCAGCGAAATACGGAGTGGAACAACCGGAGAGAAAAGTTCAGATTAGTATTAGCCCAGTTGCCAGTTGAGGAATGGAGTAAACAACTAAATGAAACCTTGTTTATTGAGGAAATGGAAACTTTTATTTCTGTCAGAGATGGTATAGATACATGTATTTCAAGAATGCGGGAATATGGAAGCCGAAAATTAACATCTGACGAACAATTATCACTTGATAGAGTTGCAGAGTTTGATAAAAGATTTAAGACTTTTGTAAGCGACAACTCCGGAATGCCAATTCTTAAAAACCTTAAAGAATTCAGAAATGAGTTTTCCGGTCTTGAAGAACTTGTTCGTGAAACTGAAATTTATGCTATAGGTAAAAGATATGATGAACTAATGGATGAAATAAATTCTTTAGGAATTAGGTTGAGGTGGGGACATGATAAAGATACCAGTAGATTTTATTCTGAATTGGAAAATTTAAATAAACAGTTTAATTCTGATTCTCAGGATGAAAACATTGATATAATTGAAGCTTTGGATAAATACGAAATAAAACTTAAAGAACTTCAGGAACGAATTAAACAACCTTAATAATTCATTTAAAATGGGCTGAAGAGTTAAATTCTACTACGGTAAATCTGAATGACTTGTCTTATTGAGAGATAATAAGGATAGGAATATTACAGTAAATACCGATACTATTATTCCCCAGAACACAATTTCCCCAGGAATAAACCACATTCGTGCATTTTTATAAACATCAAAAATACTTTCTGATTTTGTAGGAGATGTTGTAACCTTTACCAGCCATAAAATTGCAATGAATACAAGTATAATTGCGTAATTTCTGCGAATTCTCCAGGCAAGAGCTTCAGTTTTTGATAATTCTATTTTAGGTGAGTTTAAAGAGTCTGCTAACGAGGACCTCCATTCATTATTTAAATCTATATCTAAGTCATGACCGATTAAAATAGGGGCCAATAAGTTTTTTTCCATTAATCTGGTTCTTTCTCTCAATAGCATATAATTTCTAAATCTTCTGGCTTCGATATATAAAAATGAGAGTACAAAAAAATAGTTCAGAATAAACACTATATGAGGAATATCCTCATTTCCGAACGCAAAAGAGGCGATTGCCGCAGTTACTACAATTGACCAATTTGTAGTTGTATCTAATCGGTTTCTCCAGTTGGTTTCTCTGTATACTTCAGCCCTATAATAATGGTAAAGAAAACCATAATATTTTTCTTTTATATCTTTTAAACTTTCTTCGAGTGACATAGTAATAACGGCAATTATTAACCACATTGTAATAATAGTCAAGTTTAACTACCATATAATACCCGAATATTATGATACAATTTAAATATGTTCAAGTTGAAATCGGATTACTATCCTACAGGCGATCAGCCTAAAGCAATTGATGGGCTGACAAAAGATATTTTGGCAGGAAGAAAAAATGAGGTATTGTTGGGAGTAACAGGAAGCGGAAAAACTTATGTAGCTGCTAATGTAATTAAAAATATTAGCAGACCCACTTTAGTAATTTCTCATAATAAAACTTTAGCGGCCCAGCTTTATCAGGAATTCCGCGATTTTTTCCCGGAAAACGCTGTAGAGTATTTTGTAAGCTACTACGATTATTACCAGCCTGAAAGTTATATACCTTCAACAGATACCTATATAGAAAAGGACGCAGATATTAATGAACAGATAGATAAACTACGGTTGTCAGCGACTACTTCTTTGATGACTCGAAAAGACGTAATTGTAGTTTCCTCGGTTTCATGTATTTACAATCTTGGTTCGCCCGCAGAGTATTCCAAAATGGCTATAGAGCTGAAAAAAGGGATGAAAATAAGAATGGCAGATTTGTTGAAACGGCTGAACCAGGTTTATTATGACCGTTCGGAATTTGACTTTAAGCGTGGTACTTATAGAGTAAAAGGCGATGTTGTGGACGTCTTTCTGGCTTATGCTGATTATGCCATGAGATTAGAAATATTTAATGATTCTTTATCCGAGGTAATTTTATTTAATCCCTTAACCGGTGAGCCGATTGACAGATCAATGCTGCCGGAAGAACGAAGAGGAAGCCATTCCAGGGAAATTATTGAGAACGAACAGGAGTATATGCTTCACAGAATGGTAGAAGGCGGTGCGGCGCTTATATATCCGGCCAAGCATTACATTGCCGCTGATGAGAGAAGGGAAACGGGAATAAAACAAATTCAGGAAGATTTGGAAATACGACTAAAAGAGCTTAGAGACCAGGGAAAAATGATAGAGGCGTACAGACTTCAGCAGAGGACAAACTATGATCTTGAAATGATGATGGAAATTGGATACTGCAAAGGAATTGAAAATTATTCCAGGTATTTTGACGGAAGGAATCCCGGAGATCCACCGTATTCTCTTATGGACTTTTTTTCAAAGGATTATTTGTTGGTAATTGATGAGTCTCATATCACCGTCCCCCAGATAAGAGGGATGTATAACGGCGATAGATCCAGGAAAGAAACACTGGTGAATTATGGTTTCAGGCTTCCTTCTGCAATGGACAACCGGCCTTTGAACTTTGAGGAGTTTTTGAGGAAAACTAATCAATGTATATTTGTGAGTGCAACCCCTTCGGAATGGGAATTAAGCATGGCGGGAGGTAGTGTTAAAGAACTGTTTATAAGACCCACAGGCATCGTTGACCCCAAAATTAGTATTTTGCCCACACAAGGCCAAATTCAGGATCTATTGGCCAGGATTGTAGAAAGGGTAGACAGAAAGGAAAGAGTTTTGGTGACGACACTGACCAAAAGAATGGCCGAAGAATTGAGTTATTATTTAATAGATAAGCAGGTGAAAGTTACTTATTTGCATTCTGATATTGATACGTTAGAGAGAACTAATATTTTGGATGATCTGCGGAAGGGAAATTACGATGTATTGGTAGGTATAAATTTGTTGAGAGAAGGGCTGGATCTGCCGGAAGTTTCACTGGTTGCCATTCTAGACGCCGACAAAGAGGGTTTTTTGAGGTCAGATACTTCCTTGATTCAAACTATGGGAAGGGCAGCACGGCACATTTTAGGGGAGGTAGTGATGTACGCCGATACGGTCACCGTTAGTATGCAAAGAGCTATGGATGAAGTTAATAGAAGAAGGGCAGTTCAGGAAAAATATAATAAGGAACACGGAATTACCCCCCAGCAGATAGTGAAACCGATCCGCGAGAAATTGATTGATGAAATTATAGAAGAGTCGTTGGACAAGAAAAAACATAAAGATATTGAAGACATAGATTACAGAACACTGCCCCCCAAAGAGCTGAAAAAAGAAGTAAAGAAGCTGACGGAAATGATGAGATACGAAGCCGAAATGCTTAATTTTGAAAAAGCAGCGGTATTAAGGGATAAGATTAGGGAAGTCAAGAAGTATTCGGAGTAAAGATAAAAGAATCTATTGGCGTTTAAATATAAGCTGAATAATCTTAGTTTAAATTCTTGTTTATTTTTTAATTTATTAAAGTAAAGATTTTTAATATTTACTAAATGTTGAGAATAAGAAAATTATTGGAGGGAACGCCGCGCTTATCATAATGTACAAGCGCGGCGGCTCTTTTATGGCGGCGGGCCAGGCTTTACTCCGGAGAGAGCTACCCAATTTTCCGTGCTAAAATGCCAAGCAACAACACGGAAATAATGGCAGCTAGTTCCGACCGGCATGCCGTTTAAGAAACGGGACTTCGGATTTTCTTCTAAATCAGCCGGATTAGAGTAGCAAAGGATGATTAATCCTTTCTCAACCGCAGGCTGGTACTGGCTATTAGAAGTCGAAGGAAAGTACAATCCGTCTACTTGCTGCAGATCTGCTTCAAAATCACCTTGACCTTCATTTTCTGCTGATACGCCCGGAGTTTCGGTCATCTCAACTAAAGGCCCTGGAGTCGGTGTTGCCACTGACCTAACTATAATTGGATCCTCAGTTGGGTGCCATTGCCCCGTAAAGTTGTAAATTGGCTTAAACATAACAATGGCGATCGACAGACCTAATGCAATTGCGATCCATGGATGTTCGGTCAGATCACTGAAAAGCTGTTTCATTTCAACCTCTTAAGCCGGCGTAACCCGGTGGTATATGTTAATACATATTATACTATTAATTTCAAAATATATTGATAGAATATTAATAATTGGAATACAATAGATAATTTTGAGATAAATGATTTAAATTTCTATGTTAAAAATATTGGAGGGCACGCCGCGCTTATTACTGTGTACAAGCGCGGCGGCTCTTTCAAGGTATTTCCCCGGGACCTGGTAGTGCTCTCATCTGGGTAGATGCTACTGCATTATCCCAATTATACTTGTAGGCAATAACCCGGAAAAAGGGACAAATAGTCCCTACTTCCATCCCGTTGGGAAACGAGGCTGAGTATGCATCTATCGGAGCCGTTTGCATAACGTAGCAGCGAATGACCAACCCGTGTTCTTGTCTTGGTTGGTAATCTCGGACGTTGGTCTTTGGCCAATAGATGCTTCCTATTGCCTCGATGTCTGCTTCGAAAACAGGGAGTTCGTTTTCGACATCAGTTAATGGAGTCACAGTCACATCAACTGCGCTGGGTGTAGCAGTTGCAACTGAATGAACAACTTTAGGTGTTGCATCTGAGCGATGTAACTCACCACGAAAGAAGTCGACCGCCCAGACAGTAGCAATGATCAACGGTATCGCCACTATAAAACCTACCAGGGTCTTGTTCATTGAAATCTCCTCATCTAACCGGTTTACCCGGTGTAATATGTTAATTGTTATTATACTATTTTAGTATTTAAATATCGAAAATGAAATTTTCCATTTATTATTAATATTTTAATAATTTATATTTACTCAAAGAACTTTAATTATTAATTATAGGGCTCGCCGCGCTTATCTTTGAGTACAAGCGCGGCGGTTCTTTCACGGATGAGGTTGTACATCGCTGACTGCAGCGATGTTTTCAGCCGAGTAGCTATACGCGTAAATACGGAAAAATGCGCAGGGAGTTGTATCCGACATTCCGTTGGGAAACCTGTTGGTGAAGCTCCTAACGGAATCCGTAGAGCTCTGATAACAAAGAATTCCCAGTCCTTTGTCAACTCCCGGCTGATATTGGCTTTCAATAGTTTGAGGCCAGTATGTATTGCCATCCAGCCTCAAACTGCCGGAAAATATAGGAAGCCCTTCCACCTCACTCGGTGATACAGGTGCAGCCGGTACTTCTGGAGCTGCCGGAGCCTCAGGAGAAGGAGATGTTGGTACCACAGTCGGTTCGGGGATTGCGGGACCTATGCCCCTGTAAATCTGTACACCGACAAATCCGATCAGCCCGAAAACGACGGCCACAACCAGAAACCCGGCGCGGCTATGAGGGATCAGCTTAAAGATCCCACCTAACAATTCACTCATTTCACTCTTCCTTTCTAGCCGGTTTTAACGACAGGATGTGTTAATTGACATTATACTATTCTTTTACTAGCATAGCGACAGAAATCGGAAAGCCGGGTAATTTAAATATTCCATTTTCGATCTCTTAATTATGATTGCTGCATTTGATATGGTAAAAAGAATAATGTTGAAGGTCAACTCAAGGTCTTTAATAAGTTCGATTATTAAGATCCTGAGAATTTTGCCTTTTTTATTGATTAGGTTTTTATCCGGACTGATAAATGGCTTATTTTCGATATTAATACTACTAAACTACCTTTTCTTATTTGATTCACTTATTTATATATTGACTCCTCTTAAAAACTTTCTTTTATTTCTTGGTGAAAAATCATTGGATTATCAGTTTCCGGAAATAAATATCAGAAATATTACCGGAAAAGTTAAGGAATATTTCCTAAAAATACTTTATTCGAATGTTACTATTCCAAAAATAAACGTATCAAAGTTAATTCATACTTTAGCTAACAAATTTAAAAATCCGCAAAAAGTATTGCAGGAAATTATAATAATAGATTCGGAAGAAGCTTTGGCTACCGCGGTTGCTCCTATTGTAATTAAAAAAATAAATTTCTTTTCATATATTAAAACTTTATTGTTTTTCACTTCCGGCACGGTATTCTCTATAGTATTTTTTGCCATCCCCCTATCAGTATTCGTATTTTATGAAAGCCTTCCTGACCCGTATCAACTTTTTCAGCGGATTCCGAACCAGCCTACCAAAATTTATGACAGAAACGACAAGCTGTTATATGAAATATTTGTAGATAAAAAGTATGAGCCGGTTGCTTTGGAAAAAATTCCGAATATTGTTAAAAACAGTACAATCGCAGTTGAAGATTCCGAGTTCTATTTGCATAACGGTATCAGGCCGCTAAGCATACTGCGTGCCGCCAAAGCTACTGTTCTGGAAGACAATCTTCAGGGTGCGTCAACAATTACCCAGCAGCTTGTTAAAAACCTTTTATTAACACCTGAACGTACCATAGTGAGAAAAATAAAAGAAGCAATGATCGCCTTAAAAGTTGAGCAGAGTTTTTCTAAAGATCAGATTCTGGAACTTTATTTGAATAACATATCTTACGGTGGAACAACCTGGGGAGTGCAGTCGGCATCCAAAAAATATTTTGGAAAAAATGTCTGGGAATTAGATTTATCCGAAGCTTCTTTGCTCGCCGGACTTCCGACCGCACCGACTTATTATTCTCCTTTAAACGGGGATTTAGAATTGACAAAATCGCGCCAGAAGCTGGTTCTGGACAGAATGGTTGAGCTTGGATACGTTGCTACGGAAGAGGCAGACGCTGCTTATAAAAAAGAAATAAATATTATTCCGCAGGTAGATTATATAAGAGCTCCTCATTTTGTAATGTATGTCAGAGATGAACTGGAAAGAGTATACGGGAAAAACATCGTGGATAAAGGCGGTCTTACGGTCAAAACCACTTTGGACCTCGATTTCCATGAAAAAGTTCAACAGATAGTATCTGAAGAAGTAATTAAAAATGCTTATTTAAATATTTCAAACGGTGCGGCAATTGTTTTGGATCCAAGAACCGGAGAAATCCTGGCTTATGTGGGATCTAGAGACTATTACTTCGATAAATTCGGATCATTTGATGTATTGACTGCTTATAGGCAGCCGGGATCCTCTATTAAGCCGGTAACATATGCCTTGGCTCTCAAAAACGGATATACGGCATTGTCCACTATAAAAGATGAAAAAACCATTTATAAAAATCAGTGGGAAACCTATGTGCCGGTAAATTATGACGGCAGATACCACGGTACGGTGACTGTAAGACAGGCTTTGGCAAATTCTTATAATATTCCTGCGGTTAAATTGGTCAGCAAACTCGGAGCGGATAATATGGTGGAGTTAGGAAGAGATATGGGTTTAACTACCTGGCAGAAAGATAGTTCTTACGGAATTTCCGTAACTTTAGGCGGAAAAGAAGTTAGGCTTCTGGACCTTGCGAATGTTTATGCCACTTTATCCAGATATGGTGTATATAAAAATACTACTCCATTTATATCAGTTAAAGATTCTAAAGGTATCGAGATTTTGGAAAAGGATAAAGAAAAAAGAGTATTGAGCGAGGAAATCAGCTTTTTAATTACTAATATCCTGTCTGACTATAAAGCCAGAATACCGGCTTTTGGGATAAACAATTTTCTATCGATAACCGGTCACACGGTAGCGGTTAAAACCGGAACAACCGATAATAAAAAGGATAATTTGACGCTCGGATATACTCCGTCATATGTTGTGGCTACCTGGGTAGGTAATAATGACAATACCCCTATGAATAAAAACCTGGCTTCAGGTTTAAGCGGAGCTGCACCCATGTGGAATCGAATTATGAGTCTGACGCTTCAGGGAAAACCTTCCGAAGTATTTATGAAACCAGATATTGTAACTCTTATATATTATAAAAGATGCAATATCAGTGAGTATTTTATTAAAGGAAGCAGTATTCCTTCAATGACTTGTCAATCGGAAAGAAAAAAAAGCAGCAAAACATAGTATGTTTAAATAGATTTTGTATTTTTATTTTGAAATTTTATAAGATTGAGCAAAATAGATATATATAATAGTATTGAAGCATGAAAAATACCAGAGAAGAAGAACCCCGAGATGAAATACTATCTGTTGGAGACTTTGATAAATCAAGAAGGGAATCAATAATTTCCGAAGAAAAAATTAAAGGTGGATTATCAGGAATAGAATTATCGGAGGGATCAAAAAAACCCTGTAAAGGCAAAATTACAGATGAATCCGGAAATGTAACAGAAGTAGAGTTTGATTATTATCACTCAGAGCAAAATGCTCTGAATTTTGAGCTTTCGGACAAAGAAAAAATATTTTTAAATAGAGACCTGACATTACAGGATATTAAATTTCATGTTTATTCCAGAGAAAAAGATGACGATGGTTCAATAGGTGACAGACCGGACAGGAAAGTTTATTTACTTTTACATGGATGGACAGCTACTCATGCAATTTATACTGACGTAATTCGCCATAATGATCTGACAATGGTTGAAGAAATATTGGCAAGAGATCCTTCGGCAATAATTGTAGTACCTGACGGTAATGGATTTGGAGAATCCCGATTTAATAAAGATACACAAAGAAGGACAGTATATGACAAAAGCTCACCGGAATACTACGCAATGCAAATGCAGTTTCTTGCCGGCACAGTTTTAAAACTTGATGAATATAATGATGAATCTAAAGTAAATGAAGCGAGCGATAGAGTTGCAATTCTTGGACACTCAATGGGGGGAGCTGCAGCGATGATTATGGCTACCAGATGGGGGTATAAGAATTGTCTTGCATCGGCGCCTGCGCTGTTTCCAACCACTGAAAATGAGCAATATATGAAGTCACATCAGGATATATTGAGAAAAAACAAAGCAGCAGAAAGACTTTACCGTTTCTTGGGTAGTAGTGTGAAACTAGCCGGTTATGTGGAAAAATTAAAAGGATTTATGAGTTCCTTAAGTGAATTAGCTGTAAAACAAACTTTTTATGTAATCGGGAAAGAGTTAATGGGAAGGAAAATATCCGGAGATCCTAAAAAAGACAAAACAATGTTGCAGCACCTTGGTGCTATTCATGTTGATGAATTAACAACTGATAAATTATTAACGGTGTCTACTACTGTATTGAATTTAATGAACGGAGTAGATTTTTCAGAATGGACCATGCAGGAAATAGCCAACCTGGAAAATGTAGATATTATATGCGGTAAGTTTGATACTTTAGTACCTTGGGAAGAATTAATGTTTACCCTGACGACAATTTCAGCTTACGCTTTGGATGCGAAAAATGCAGGTGTGCCCGGTGCTGAAGAGGCATCAGAGGCAGCTGTAAAATTAGTTCAAAGAGTGGAGATTCCGGGTTTGGTTGAGGGAGAAAAGTACGAAAAAGAAGATGATAGTGGTCATTACAGAGCTTTATTAGGAGATGAAACTGTGACAAGAAAACTTTTTTCTATTTCACATAAAAACACTTTACAAACCCAAATAAATACCGAATAATATAACTTATGACTTCAGCCTTAGACCACATTATAGTTAAAGGTGCGCGCCAGCATAATCTTAAAAATATAGATCTTGAAATACCTAAAAATAAATTCGTAGTATTTACCGGTGTATCGGGATCGGGCAAGTCTAGTCTGGCGATGGATACTATTTATGCGGAAGGTCAGAGAAGATATGTGGAAAGCCTTTCAGCATATGCAAGGCAGTTTTTGGGGGTAATGGATAAGCCGGATGTAGATAAAATAGAAGGGTTGTCACCTGCTATAGCAATCGATCAGAAAACCACTTCTAAAAATCCCAGATCCACCGTAGGAACTATCACGGAAATTTATGATTTTTTCCGTCTTCTATACGCTAGAGTAGGACACCCGCATTGTCCAAACTGTGGAAGGGAAATAAGCAGGCAGAGCAGTGATCAAATACTTACAAGAGTAATTGAGCTTATTTCGCAAGAAAAAGAATTTAAAAGTGAACGTGGAGTGAGATTTTTTATTTTATCTCCGATAGTGAAAGACAGAAAAGGGGAATATTCAGCGCTGTTTGAAAATCTGAAAAAGCAGGGTATTTTAAGAGCGAGAATAGATGGAGCCGTAAGGGATTTAAAAGAACATTTTGAGCTTATTAAAACTAACAAACATTCAATCGAAGCAATTGTTACAAGGCAAATAGTTAATTTAAAGAAATTAAAGAATAATGAAGAAAGAAAGCTATTTGAAAGCAGTCTGTTTCAATCAATTGAGTCTGCGTTGAAGCTGAGCGGAGGTAACGTTGTGCTGACAATTGTTAGGGATAAAGAATTCGATTTTGCTGATACTCCTAAAAATTTTGAAGATCATTTGTTTTCGGAAAATTTTGCCTGTCCGGTTTGTAATATCTCACTGCCTGACTTAGAACCCAGAAATTTTTCATTTAATTCTCCGCACGGAGCTTGTTCAAACTGCGACGGATTGGGAACTCAGTTAGAGGTAGATGAATCGATTATTATAAACCCCAAGCTGTCCGTTTCTGAAGGCGGGGTTCTTCCGTGGGCGCGACTTTTTGAACACTTTACTTGGACATCAAAAGTAATCGAATCAGTAGCAAGAGAATTCGAGTTTTCTTTGAGCGATCCTATTGGAAAACTTTCTAAAGAAGCTTTAAATACAATTTTATACGGAATCCCGAACAAACAGAAAGTCCGCGTTAGTTACATTAATAGGGAGGGTGACCACAATACTTTTAATGCACATTTTGAAGGAGTTATTCCCAACCTGATTAGAAGGCATAAAGAAACTAATTCCGAATATATCAGGACCGAAATAGAGAAATTTATGGTGAGAGAACCGTGCCCGGTCTGCAATGGATCCAGGCTAAAAAAAGAGTTTCTGTCAGTTGTGATCGATGGCAAAAATATTTGGGAAGCTACGGAACTTTCAATAAAAGATATAAAAGAATGGACGGGAAATTTAGAAAATGTATTTTCGGAAAAAGAGAAGAAGATTTCCAGTTTAATACTGAGGGAAATTAAGTACAGAATAAAATTTTTGCTGGATGTAGGATTAAATTATTTAACATTGAGCAGATCTTCATCTCATTTATCAGGAGGCGAGGCTCAAAGAATAAGATTAGCATCGCAAATAGGCTCGGGACTTTCGGGTGTTTTATATGTACTGGACGAACCATCAATTGGTTTACACCAAAGAGATCAAAGTAAGTTAATAAACACACTGAAACATTTAAGGGATTTAGGAAACACAGTATTAGTAGTTGAACACGATACTGAAACTATAATGGAAAGCGATTATATTTTTGATTTTGGGCCGGGAGCGGGTGATCACGGCGGTAGAGTAGTATCACACGGCAGTCCTCAGGAAATAATGTCTGACAAAAATTCATTAACGGGAGATTATTTATCTGGCAGAAAAAACGTCGGATCGGAATTTGGGAAATATTATAGTGAAATATTAATAGATGATGACATTGCGTATGCTAAAAAGAAAAACAATAAAAACGGAGAACATTTGGTTTTAAGAGGAGCGTCGGGAAGGAATTTGAAAAATTTAGATATAAAGGTACCGCTGGGTAAGCTGGTATGTATAACGGGGGTATCCGGTTCCGGAAAGTCTACTCTGGTTATGGACACATTGCATAGAGCATTAAGGCAGGAGTTCGGTCTGAAGAATGAAGAGAGACCTGAAGAGTACAAGCTGCTGGAGGGTGTGGAACATTTAACAAATATGATTGCTATTGATCAGTCTCCTATAGGAAGGACTCCCAAATCTAATCCGGCTACTTATACAAAATCTTTCGACCATGTCCGGGAACTTTTTTCCAAGACCGAAGAAGCCAGAATACGCGGTTATGATCAGGGGAGGTTTAGCTTTAATGTAAAGGGTGGAAGGTGCGAAGCCTGCGGAGGTGAGGGGCAAATTAAAATTGAAATGCAATTTATGCCCGATGTTTATGTGAATTGTGATGTCTGCCGGGGCAAGAGATACAATAGGGAGGCTCTGGAAATTCATTATAAAGGCAAGAATATCAGCGATGTTCTTGAAATGACTGTTGAAGAAGCATTAAAATTCTTTGAAAATATTCCTCAAATTAGACGTAAAATTCAAACAATATTTGATGTTGGTTTGGGGTATATTAAGCTTGGCCAGCCTGCACCGACTTTATCGGGCGGTGAAGCGCAAAGAGTTAAACTGGCTTTGGAACTTAGCAAAAGGGCTATGGGGCATACTTTATATATATTGGACGAACCTACAACCGGCCTGCATTTTGCGGATTTGGAAAAGCTGATATCTATTTTTAAACGTTTAACAGCAAAAGGTAACACTGTTTTAGTAATAGAACATAATTTGGATGTTATAAAAAACTCAGACTGGATTATTGACTTGGGTCCAGAAGGCGGTGACGAAGGTGGAAGAATTATTTTCGAAGGACCATTGGACGAATTATTAAGAGATAAAAACTCATACACGTCAGAAGCCCTAAAATCAACGGAATCAGTAATGAAATATATTCGTAGCCAAAAAACAGGTAATCTTCAGGAAGATAAATTCCGATAGATTTTTGAACATTATTAAAATCTTTATAACTAATTTTGTCGGGATTTTTAGGCATATATATGTTTAGACTTTCACCGGGAAGAATGTAATTAGCCTCATCATTAATACTGTATAAAACAACCTGTCCGATATTTGAGACTTTATAGTTTCTTAATCCTTTTAATGTTTTTAAAGGGTTTAAACTGATTGTCTGTTCAACCATCAAGCTTTCTTTAAAATCCCCGTTGGAATTGTTTTGTGCAAAGTCAACTGATATAAGTCTTTCCTGAAAATTATCAGTTCTATATGCTCCGGCCGGTAAAGGATATTCCGAATCCATACCTTTAATTACAAAAGCGAAGTGATTTGTATCGAGCTTGGAAAAATAGTCTACTCCTGAAGTTGCTCCCCAGGTAGGGTCTACCGCAACCCACCCGAAATTCGGGTCATAATATTCTGCCCAGGAATGAAGCAGATCTCCGCCCTTTAAATTAATTGAAATTGGAGTAGATATATTATCGGTAGCGAAAGCGTAGCCATTGATTTCTCTTGAGGGAATGCCCATGGCTCTGGTTAAAGCTATAAATGAATCGGTAAATTCCATGCACCCCCAAAGTCCTTTGGAATTTAATGCTTTTGCGGCTCCGCTCCTTGGAATAAAATCGTTTTTTACAATGTCAAAATTGTATTTTAGATTTTTTATAACATAGTTATATGCCGATTTAGCGTTTTCCGATACGGAAATCTCTTTATTTAACAGGTTTTTGGAAATTTCGATGATTTTTGGATCATAAATTTCCCAATATTTATCTTCTTTTGTATATTTTTTAATTAAATCAGTCTGAATTTCTTCAAATTTCCCTCCATATGAAGGATTAATTTGATTGCCGAGAATGCGGGCTGATCCGTTTAAAGCTATTTGTAATTTTTGTTTTGGGGTAAGCTTGAAACTGGCTATCAAATTGCCGTCCTGATCTTTTTTTAATGATTCGGGTTTTGGAGATATATCAAGGTATGCTACGTTCTGCATGTCTTTAATGTCGCTCGGTAGAGCAATCTCATGCAATGCCGAAAAGTTCGAGTCGTTTTCTATTTGATATTTTAATTTGAAGTTGAGGGTTTGGTACTTGCCGAAAGAAGCAGTTATTCCTTTATTTTCAACTGAATTTTTATAAAATTTATATATAGAATAATTATTCTCTTTTTTCACTTCATCAGCCTGGGGGGCTATATAAATTTCAGGACCGAATACCGAAGGGACCTTTAAAGTTACAGTATATTCTTTTGTAGAATCCGAAAGCTGAATGTTAGGAAAATTGATATTCCAGACTTCCCCTACTTTGGTAGCAATATCTTTGGATTTGAATTCGATTTTAAATTTATTTTTTCGTCCCTCGCCGATTATTTCGTCTTCAAAAATAACCTTGATACTAGCTGATTTCTGATCCTGTGAAATTTCAGTATCTAATTTTTCTTTATCATTTGAAGCTTTAATATCATAAATATTCATTTGGTTAATTGATAAAGAATAATTTTTAGCGATAACATCTTTTAAATTATTTTCTATAGTAATGTTTTGTGTGACTTTGGTTTCTCCGTTTGTGTTGATTTCATAAATAATGTCGTATTCGGTATTGAATTGCTCCTGTGCGAATGTTTTCCCATAACTGAAATCAATACATATTATTAGTGCTATAATCGCTGATTTTAATAATAAATTTAATGTTTTTGGCATATTATTAATTAATAATTCACCTATAAAATCGGTTCCTTAAAACATGTTTATTCATAAATTACATGATACACGAAACAGATGGTTCATTTCTATTTTTGAGTAACTGATAAAATAGGTGAGTATGAATAACGCGCTGGTAGAAAAGACAAAAGAACTACCACACAGACCCGGTGTATATATTTATAAGAATTCCGATGATGAAGTAATTTACGTCGGAAAAGCTAAAGATCTGAAAAACAGGGTAGGTTCTTATTTCATGGAAAATCTGGATCCTTCGTCGAAAACTTTTGCATTGGTAAGTAAAATCGATTCTTTTTCAATTATTGAAGTTACTTCTGAGTTTGAAGCACTTCTTCTAGAAACATCATTAATAAAAAAATACCGCCCTAAATACAACATTATAATGAAGGATGATAAGTCTTATTTGTATATTGTTATTAGAAATGAAAAGGTATCTTATGAGAATGATGTTGCGGTCGTTCCAAAAATAGCCACCGAAAGAGAATCGAATATTCAAAAAAAGGATAAAGTGTATGGCCCGTATCCCGACAGCAGTACAGCAAAGTATATATTAAGAACTCTAAGAAAAATTATTCCGTTTCGGGACTGCAATATAACTAAATTTAACAGGTATAAATATTTGGGAAGGCCTTGTTTATACGGGCATATGGGTCTTTGCTCGGCTCCGTGCATTCATAAAGATTATTTAGCTGAATATAAGAAGGGTATTAATAGAATTAGGAAAATCCTTTCGGGTGAAAGCAGAAAACTGGTTCAAAACTTTAAAAAGGAAATGGATAAAAACGCTAAATTATTTAATTTTGAAGAAGCTGCCAGATACAGAGATTTGTTAAATAGATTCGCATATATTACCCAAGGCTTTAAAACTGCTCAAACTTACTTGGAAAATCCTTATTTTACCGAGGATATTGCAAATAAAGCATTAGATGACTTATCGGTGTTAATTCCAAATTTAAAGCCACCACTAAGTAGAATTGAATGTTATGACATTTCTAATATTTCAGGCAAAGATGCAGTGGGTTCAATGGTTGTTGCCACGAAAGGTAAAATCGATAAATCGCAGTACAGAAGATTCAGAATTAAATTTAAAGATACACCCGATGACTTCGGAATGTTAAGTGAAGTATTAAAACGGAGATTAAATAGAAGTCTGAATGAATCGGTAAAAAATAAATGGACTTTGCCGGATTTGATAATTCTTGACGGTGGAAAGGGGCAAGTTTCAGCTGGATTGGAAATATTAAAAGAAGCCAATTTGAACTTACCCGTTGTAGGCATTGCTAAGAAATTTGAAACAGTTGTTTATATTAAAGACGGGAAATTTCAGGAGGTGATCCCTGGAAAAGAAAGTGAAGGATTAAAATTAATTCAAAGATTGCGTGATGAAGCCCACAGATTTGCCCAGAGTTATCATCATAAACTAAGACTAAAAATTATTTCAAGATAATGTATTATTAATATATGCTGAGAAATGTATTAAAAGTATTGACTTATACATTTATTTCACTGGTTACAACTAAAACATTGTTAAACACTATCGACCTGGGTCCTTCTCCTTTTCCGGAATTAATATTATTGTTAATGACGCTTTTCATGCTGAATATGTTTCTGCAGCCTATACTAGGAATTCTTTCGCTACCTGAGGAAGGATTAAAGTACTTATTAATTCATTTTTTGTTTACGGTAATATTTTTGCTGGTTCTTATTCAAATACTGGATAATTTAAGGATTATAGAGCTGAACACCGAGAATTTGCTATTTATTGGCGGTATGGTACCATCAAGTAGTTTATCAAACTCATTATCTTTGGTTGTTACTTCATTAGTATTGAGTGTAATTTACAGATATTTGGTGTGGCTTACCCCCAAGAAGTAGGAAACTGCCCGAATCATACGAAAAATCATAATGAACTGGGTATATATAACACAAATTTCACAAATAGTTATTTCTGCATTAATAATATTAGTTATTCTTATACAATCAAAAGGTAAGGGACTGTTTAGCGCATTTACAGGTTCTATAGGTTTTTACAGATCGAGAAGGGGACTTGAGAAAGTAATTTTTATTTTAACAATTGTTTTAGGTTTAATGCTTATAATAAATTCACTGGTAATAACTCTGTTGAGTTAAGTTTTTATGCCGCTACTGGAAATAGAAGGTGGAATACCTTTAATAGGCAACGTACACTTATCCGGATCTAGAAATTCCTCAGTTGCCCTTATTCCGGCAGCATTATTCAGCAATGACGATATAGTAATTGATAATGTTCCGAAGTTCGGGGCAATTGACACGTTGATAGCAATTATTAAATCGCTGGGGGGAAAAGCTGAGTGGATAAGCAAAAATAAGCTATTAATCAATGGAGCATCCCTTGAAACTTTTGAAGTTCCATATGAACTTGGGTCAGTATATAGAAATACCGGATTATTGGCTGGACCATTAATGTTCAGGTTCGGGCAGGCTGTGTTGCCAAAACAAAATCCGGAAGTAATTGTGATAAAGCCTATAAATAGATGGGTAGATTCCTGGAGATCTTTAGGAGTGGATGTAAAAGAAGACGATAAGTATTATTATTTAAAAGCTGAGCAGATAACGGGAACAACTATTAATTTTAAAGTAAATACGCATATGGGAACAGGAAATGCCATCTTGTCGTCGATTTTCGGGATCGGAGAAACTACAATTATTAATGCTGCTGAAGAATCGGAAATCAATGACTTAATTTCTTTCTGCAATCTTATCGGAGCTGAAATTGACAGAATTGAGCCGCGCAAAATCAGAATTTTAGGTAAGCGTATATTTAGAGGTACTTCATTTAAGGTACAAAATGATATTAACGAGGCGGTTGCATTTGCTGTAGGAGCTTTGGTGACCAATGGAAATATTTCTATAAAAGGAGTAGAAAAATCCGGCATTACATCGTTTACAAATGTATTGACTAAAATGGGAGCAAATTTCGAATTTTCCGGTGATGAAATGAGAGTCTGGCATGCAAATGAGGAGCTTAAACCTGTTGAAATTAACACTGCTCCGGCACCCGGCTTTATGACTCATTGGAAATCACTGTTAGTATTGCTGGCGACTAAAGCGAACGGTGTCAGCATTATTCACGATACAGTGTATATAAATAGGTTCGAATTTACCAAGGACTTGAACAGAATGGGTGCGAAGATAGAAATTCTTAAACCATCGGAAGTAAATTTAATTCCCGTGATAAGCGATGATTATTATGACTTTAATAAAAGCGGCGAGCCGTATACAGTGGCGAGAGTAACCGGACCAACTAAGCTTAAAGGGGTAAAATCGCATATAATAGATTTAAGATCCGGAGCTGTTTTGGTTTTAGCGGCACTATATGCTGAGGGAAAGAGTGAAATAGGAGGATTTGAGTATATTAGCAGAGGGTTCGAGGATTTTTTTGAAAAGTTCGGAAGTTTAGGAGCTAAATTCAGTTATGTTAATTGATCTGATTTATTTTTTTGTAACATTTTTTATAACTTTTTTGCTTTATCCGTTTTGGATTAATTTTGTTTACAGGTTTCAGATGGGTGAAGAAGTGCGGACGGACGGACCTGAAACGCACTTTAAAAAAACGGGCACACCTACTATGGGAGGACTTGTTTTTTTAATATCTGTGGCATTGGTAACTTTTATTTTTAACCGTTCTAGAACACAAACTTTGTTTCCTCTTTTTGTGTCTGCTTTAGCCGGGCTTTTTGGTATTTTGGAGGACTTATCAAAAGTTTATAGAAAATCCGGACTGCCGAATCTACTGGCTGTTTATACGGGGAAATTAAGTAGAACTTTGATTGTGATTCTTAAATTTGCAAATCTTAAAATCTGGTCGCCATTAATTAAATCAATGGATTTGGTGGGAAGCAAATATGAGTCGGGGCTTAAAACCCACCAGAAATTTATTATTCAAGGTTCAATTGCAGGTTTTGTGGCACTGTGGGCATATATAAAATTAGGATGGGATTATATTTGGTTTCCTCTGGTTGGAGATATTCATATCGGAATTCTATATCCTGTAGTAATATTTTTTGTTTTTATGGCAATGCTTAATTTTGTTGCTTTTACAGATGGTTTGGACGGATTAGCGGGAGGTCTTGCTTTTATTGCTATATGTGCTTATTGGGTGATTGCAGTATTTCTGAATTACAATTCATTGGCTACATTTAGCGCAACTTTGCTGGGAGCACTTTTACCTTTTCTTTATTTTAACGTGTTTCCAGCACGAATATTTATGGGAAATGTGGGTTCTCATGTATTGGGTGCCGTATTAGTTGTTTTATCTATTGTAATGCACCGCGAAATCGCAATGTTTATAATTTGTGGAGTGTTTTTAATTGACGGACTGTCCAGCCCATTACAACAATTTTCTGTAAAACTTACTAAGAAAAGACTTTTCTTAATGGCCCCGTTCCATCATCATTTTGAGCTGCTAGGATGGCCTGAAACAAAAGTAACAATGAGGTTTTGGCTGGCGGGAATATTTTTTGCATTTTTAGGGGTATTTGTTGCTTTACTTTAAACAACTTCTGGAGGAAATCAGTGAATGAGAAAAAAAATAAAAAACTTGCCTGTTTATACTCCGGATAAAAAACTTATCGGTACCATATTTGCATTAGTGCTGTTCGGAATAATTATGGTTTATGACGCTACGGCGGTGTTTTCTTACGGAACATTCGGAGAAGCATATAGATTTGCTTATTTGCAAATTGCCTGGGCTGTTTTAGGAACTCTCGGTTTTATTTATTTTTATAAAATAGATTATTCAAACGTCAGAAAGCCGGCGTATATACTTTTTTTAATAAGCCTGGTTTTGCTGTTTATCCTTGCTGTTGTGGGAATATTTCCCTGTTCGGAAAATACTATTTTCACTCCATGTTTAAATGGCGCTAATAGATGGTTTTATTTAAATCCGGAACCTTTGCCAAAGGTGCCTCTGATAGGTGTGCTGGGCTTTCAACCGGCTGAGTTGGCGAAATTTTCACTAGTTTTATATCTATCAGTTCATTTGGAGAAATACTTAAATCGAAGTAAAAATGAGGCATTTTGGATTTATTTTATTCCCACAGCATTATTTTCTTTTTTGATTTTGCTGCAACCGAATATGTCTACCGCTGCTATAGTTTTTATTATAGGTACAGCAATATATTTTTCTTCAGGCGCGGGAATCAAGAAGCTTTTTATTATAATTCCGATAATTGCCGTTCTGGGATTGACAGTTATGTTATTGTCGCCTTACCGGCGTGAAAGACTAATATCATATATAAAAGTTTCGGGGAATGAAGAGACTGAAGAAAGCTACCATTCAAAACAAATCTCTATAGCTTTGGGATCAGGAGGACTTTTGGGAGTTGGGCTGGGGCAGTCGAGGCAGAAATTTCAATATCTACCTGAAACATCCGCTGATTCTATTTTTGCAATAGTCGGGGAGGAAATGGGATATGCAGGTTCTTTGCTTGTTATAGCATTATTTACTTTTTTATTATATAGAGGATATGAAACTGCTAAAAATGCCGGTGATAATTTGGGAAGAATGCTTTCGGTAGGGGTCACTACTTGGTTCGGAATTCAGTTTTTTGTAAATGTTGCTGCTATGGCAAGAATTATACCTTTGACAGGAGTTCCGATTCCTTTAATATCATATGGCGGCTCTTCAATGTTATTTGGTATGATGGGGCTTGGAATACTGGCAAATGTTTCTAAAAAATCTTAAATCTAAATCTAAGAAAGTTGTAATTACTGGCGGACATCACACTTCTGCTATCCCTGTAATTCGGGAAATATTGAGAAGAGACCCAAAAGTGGAAATATATTGGTTCGGGCATAAGTACTCTATGAAGGGGGATATTAATACCACTTTGGAATTCAGACAGATTAACGGAATGGGAATAAAGTTTTTTTCTCTACAGGCAGGTAAATTTTATAAAACGTACAATGTTTTTAGGTTGGCAAAAATTCCTCTGGGATTTTTACGGGCATTTATATTGTTGCTTCAAATAAAGCCGAATATGATTTTATCATTTGGCGGATACTTGGCAGTTCCCGTAATAATTGCAGGATATATTTTAAAGATACCCTCAATCACTCATGAACAAACAATGGTTGCCGGTTACGCAAATAAATTGATTTCTAAAATTACAAAGAAAATCATGCTTTCATGGTCTGAATCGGAGAAGTTTTATCCTAAGGAAAAGTCAGTATTAACCGGCATACCGTTAAGAAAAGAGATTTTCAAGTCATCCAGCAGTAAATTTGAGGTAAATTCCGGTCTACCGACTATATATGTGACTGCCGGCAAAACAGGATCTCATAAAATAAATTTATTAATTAAAGATTCTCTACCGGAAATTCTAGGAATCGTAAATATTATTCATCAGTGCGGTGACCACTCGTATTTTAAGGATTATGATACTCTAAAAATCATTGCGGAAAACCTTAAAGATCAACCTGGCAAGTATATTCCCGTTAAATTTGTGCTTGATGATGAAATAGGAGAGGTTTTCAATCTTTGTAGTATGGTTATATCCCGCGCGGGAGCCCACACCATAAGCGAAATTATCGCATTGGAAAAACCCGCACTTTTAATTCCGATTCCCTGGGTATCCCATAACGAGCAATTAGTTAATGCAAAAGTAGTTTCGAAAGCCGGATTAGCCGAGATTATAGAGGAAAAAAATCTTTCAATCGAAATATTTATTCAAAAAGTAGAGCATATGCTTAAAAATATTCACGATTACAAAATAAAAGATAATAGCATTAATGTAATTAAAGACGCAGAAATTAAAATTACTGATCTGGTATTTAAGTATCTTTAGTTAAAATATAATAATGCCTTCCGAAAAGATTGTATTTAATAAATTTATCAAAAATAAAAAGAAAAGAGATATCGGTGGATTTAAAAGAGTTTTTACAAATTATTTAAAAACCGCAATATTTGGATGTTTGTTCGGATTAATATTAGGCTTGGTTCTAAATGAGTTTTTCTACTCATCAACATTTGAAATCAATAAATTGAGTATTTACGGTGTTGAAAGATTTGTGAATGAAACAGACCTATATAAAATTGTCAGTTCAAATGTTATGGGTAAGAATATATTTACTTTGAACAAGAAAAAGATCACAGATTTAGCAGAAAAGAATTTTCTAGGTATTAAAACCATTTCCGTCGAAAAACATCTACCTTCAAAGTTAGTAGTGAAAATAAAAGAAAGAATACCATTAGCAGTAATTTACGAAAACGGTTCTTCAAATAATTATTTAGTTGATGAAGACGGATATGTATTGGGATTTGTAAGTGAGAAATTTATGGATCTTCCCAAAATTCAGTACGACTCGGAAATTAAAGTAGGAACATTTATAAATAGAACCATAGTTCCTTTTTACAATACATTAATGTCTATTATTAATGAAAAGGATATGAAAGTTAGCAGTTTAAGTTTTTCTTCCAGATATACAAAAGTTTATTTAAATAACGGGATAGAAATATTTATTTCCCAGGAAAAAGACTTGAAGACTTCAATTGAAACCGCTATAGACGTATTGGTTAATGAAACTTCTTCAGGTAAAACTGTGAAGGGAATTGATTTACGATATGATAAAGTAATAGTATCATATTAATATCTTTTGCCTCTATATTAATATGAGGAAGAAGAAATAATTTTTATTATGCCCAAAGAAAAGTTTATTACTAGTATCGACATAGGCTCTACAAAAATAAGTTCGGCGGTGGCGGCGGTTACGGATAATAAAGTTTCAATTATCGGTGTTTCGGGCAGTGTTCCGTCTAAAGGAATAAGCAAAGGAAATGTAGTAGATATTGATGCAGCAGTTGAATCAATCTCCTCAAGCTTAGAGCGGGCGGAAAGAATGGCTGGTGTTTCAATTTCATCTGCTCTGGTTACTATTAACGGTACACATATTGAAACCCAAAATTCGCATGGCGTGGTAGCCGTTTCCCATCAAGGCTCGGAAATATCCACAGAAGACGTTATAAGAGTAACTGAGGCCGCGCAGGCTGTGTCTATACCTTCATCCAGAGAAATAATCCATGTAATCCCCAGGGATTTTATGGTAGATTCACAAGCCGGAATTAAAGATCCGATTGGTATGTCGGGAGTACGTCTGGAAGTTGAAACAAATATCATTCATGGATCTTCAACGGCGATGAAAAATTTAATTAAATGTGTTTCCCAAGTAGGAATACAAGTTGACGACCTTGTCTATATCGGAATTGCTTCTGCCGAATCCGTGCTTACCGATACTGAAAAAGAATTGGGAACCGTTCTGGTTGATATCGGAGGCGGCACTACTTCGATAGTAGCTTTTCTGGAAGGAAGTCCGATATATTCAAGAGTGCTGCCTATAGGTGCAAGGTATATAACGAATGACCTTGCTATCGGTTTAAGAACAAGGCTTGAAGATGCAGAGAAAATAAAAATAAAGCTGAGCAATGAAAAACAGGAGATGTTTATACAAACAGCAGTTTTAACCAACGGTGACCGCAAAAAGATGGAAGAATTTGATGTTTCGGAATTTGGTCTGGAATCAGATACTGTTCATAAAAAATTATTATACGAAATTATCGATGCACGACTTAATGAAATTTTTAGATTAATTGTTTTAGAAATTAATAAAGCTAACTTGCAAGGTAAACTACCAGCCGGCTTAGTAGTAACAGGAGGAGGAGCTTTAACGGCTGGTGTTGAAAAAGTTGCGAAAGCTGTTATGAAAATGCCGGTACGTGTAGGTTTTCCGAGGGGAGTAACTGGACTTATAGATGAAATTCAGGGACCTGCATATTCTGCCACGGTCGGTGCAGTATTATATGGAGTAGGAAAAATGAAAAGCAATACGATGTTGAATTTTGACACCGGACGCGGTAAGATGAATTCAGTATTCAGTAAAATTATTGAAAAATTAAAATCATTTCTGCCCTAACTATAGATTTCAATAGTTTTCTTTTCCGGACCTGTAAAAGGAAATGTTTGTTTAGCGGCTCATTTCCAAACGATAGTAAGGAAAAAGTGCTATCATCAAAATTAGTATATGATAGTAGTATTTTCTAAGCTTGCTAATACTTAGCTTATTAATACTATAAGTTTGTAAGCTGTTCATTTAACTTATATGCTAGTAAAACCTGAAATAGAAAGATTTGCAAAAATTAGAGTTGTCGGTGTTGGAGGTGCGGGATGTAATGTTATCAACACTATGATTAACTCCGGGCAGATTTCCGGCGTGGAATTTATTGCTGTAAATACTGATGCCCAGGCACTTTCAATTAATAAAGCGTTCATCAAAATACCTATAGGACAAGATATTACTAACGGACTTGGTGCCGGATCCGATCCTAATATAGGCAAAAAAGCTGCTGAGGAGTCCATGGAGCTTCTTCAGTCTAATCTGGAAGGTTCAGATATGATCTTTGTTACGGCAGGTATGGGAGGCGGTACGGGAACGGGTGCTTCACCTACAATAGCCCGCTTAGCACGCGAATTAGGGGCGTTAACTGTCGGAGTAGTAACCAAGCCATTTAAATTTGAAGGCGCACAAAGAATGCAAAATGCTGAGATAGGTATAGAAAATCTAAAAAAAGAAGTTGATGCCTTAATAGTAATTCCGAACCAAAAATTGCTTGAAATAGCAGATGAAAAAATGACCGTTATGGATGCCTTTAAAGTTTCGGACAGCATTTTAAATCAGGGTGTGCAGGGAATTTCGGATTTAATAGTTATGCCCGGATTAATAAATGTTGATTTTGCCGATGTCCGTGCTGTAATGAAAGACGCAGGCTCCGCTTTAATGGGAATAGGTATCGGAAGTGGTGATGGAAGAGCTTCGACAGCAGCGAAAGCTGCCGTTTCGTCTCCATTGTTGGAAGTTTCAATAGAAGGAGCTACCGGGATATTATTTAATGTAATAGGCGGCGCTGATTTGACTATGAAGGAAGTAGACGAAGCAGCTGAAATAATCAGAGGATTGGCGAGTCCTGATGCAAATATTATATTCGGAACCACAATAGATGAGAATATGAATGACCAGATTAAAATTACTGTTATTGCAACCGGTTTTGACAACAGCAGAGAAATGAGGAGCAAGCTGGGTCTTCCTATCTCATATGAAGTTCGCAAAGAGGAAAAGAAGGAAGCCGAACAACAGGCACCATTAAAAGAAGATCAGCCGGAAAAGCCGGCATGGAAGCCGGAGGATTTTACGGACGATTCAGACACTAAATACGATATTCCAGCATTTTTAAGAGGAAAATAAGTTATATATAAGATTTTAATGTTTTAAATTCCGTTTCAATTACCGATATTAATAGAGCTAAAGGTAAATATTGAAATAATATATTGTTCGAATATATATTGGTACATTCATTTTATTTCTCCTAAAATAACTATTAAAAATGGGAATATCTCAATTATTGTTAGTTGTACATATAAAGCGGTTATGATTATATTGAACGACGTAATAAATTAACTGTTAGCTAGGAAGTCTAAACAATTGCTGGCTCTCAAAAAAAGCTTCACGGGCCGTCAATCTTCACAGGCAGTGGAAGGTTGTCGTCTCATGAATCTTCCCCTGCTCTATGAACTGGATTAATTCGTCCGGAAGTAGTTCCGACTCGTTAGGCTTAAAACTTTCTACTGCACGATCCCCTATAAGATTAGAAAAAAATAAAAATATTAAGTTTACAGATAATTCCAGAAAAATTTTAGAGAAAAGATATTTAAGAAAAAACGACAGTGGGGTGGTAGCTGAAACCCCTGAGGAGATGTTTGAAAGAATATCCCGTGTTGTTGCAGAACCGGACAGACCTTATAGAGATGTAGAAACCTCTAAAATAGAATTTTATAATCTTTTATCGCAGAAGCAGTTTTTTCCGAATTCTCCTACATTTACGGGTGCCGGTACTCCTCTTGGGCAGTTGGCTGCCTGTTTTGTACTTCCTATTGCTGACGATTTGGGAAAAGGCAAAGACGGTATTTTTTCTACATTAAGGGTAGCAGCGTTGATTCAGCAATCCGGTGGAGGGAACGGATTTTCTTTTTCCGATTTGAGATCCAAAGGTTCAATAGTGTCTTCCAGCAATGGGTCGGCTACCGGTCCGATTGGATTTTTGAAGGTTTATGATACATCGTTCGGTGAGGTTGCTCAGGGAGGTGTCAGAAGAGGCGCGAATATGGGAGTTTTAAGGGTTGACCATCCGGATATAAGAGAATTTATTAAGTGCAAGGAAAAAGAGGGCGCAATTTCAAACTTTAATATTTCTGTAGCAGTGACAGATGTTTTTATGCAAGCGGTGAAGGATGACACTTCTTATGAATTAATAGACCCGCATACCAAAAAAGTAGTCGAAACTCCCAGAGCCAGAGAAATATTTGATTTGATTGTTCAGCATGCTTATAAAAACGGAGAACCGGGTGTGTTGTTTATTGATGCCGCCAATCGTACTAATCCTGTTCCTCATATGTATGAACTTAAAGCCACAAATCCTTGCGGCGAACAGTGGCTGGGACCTTACGAAAACTGCTGCTTAGGTTCAATTAATTTAAATGAATTGCTTGATGAAAACGGTTTACTGGACTGGGACCTGTATCAGGACGTAATCGAATTATCAACCAGATTTCTTGATAATGTAGTTACAGCAAACACATACATACCGGTAGTTCCTGAGTTAAAAGAAGCCGCAGAAAATGTCAGAAGGATCGGACTTGGTATCATGGGTTTGGCTGATGCGATGTATTCCATGGGTATCAGATACGGAAGTGACGAAGGTAATGAATTTGCAGCTCAAGTGTCGGAGTTTATGAGATACCACTCTATGAAAACATCAATTGCATTGGCAGAAGAGCGCGGTCCGTTTTTAAAAATTAAAGGAAGTATCTACGATCCGGAGAATTTAAGATGGGAACCGCCTATTCCTTTAAAACTTTACAGCAGAGATTTCGGCAGGCCAAGACTTGACTGGGATCTAATAACTGACGGAATTAAACTGCATGGCATAAGAAATGGTGCTCAAACTACCATGGCTCCAACCGGAACCATTTCTACAGTTGCCGGAGTAGAGGGGTATGGTTGTGAACCAGCGTTCGCTTTAGCTTATTTACGCAATGTTTATCAGGCTGCAGGAGATGAAGGCACTTTAACTCTTACTTATGTAAGTCCTTATTTTGAAGAAGCCCTTACTAAACTTGGGTATGATTCCGAAACTCGGAAAAGAATAATTGAAAAAGTAGTTCAGACTGGTACATGTCAAAATGTACCAGAGCTTCCTGAAAGAATCAGGAATGTCTTTGTGGTTTCGGCAGATATAACACCAACAGAGCACGTTACACTTCAAGCATCTATTCAGACTTTTATAGATAATTCTATTTCAAAAACATGCAACTTTCCGGAAAATGCTCCAATTGACGATGTAGCAAAAGCATATATGTTGGGATGGGAGCTGGGATGTAAAGGATTAACGGTTTATGTAACCGGGACCAGGCAGGAGGTTGTTCTGGAAACCAAAGAAACTAAAGATAAAAAGGGATTATCAGAACCGAGTAATGTTGTTGTCGAATCTGAATTCATAAAATCTATGGACAGAGCTTATAAATTAAGCGGAACTACTTACAAAGTATTGACTCCGCAGGGAAGGGCATTTATAACAATTAATAAAAATGATGACGGAAGCCCGTTTGAAGTATTCGCCAACGTAGGCAAAGCAGGAAGCGACGTAACAGCTTTATCTGAAGCGTTGGGAAGATTGATTTCTGGATGGCTTAGAGGTTCGAATGATAAATTAAAAACTCTAAAGGAAATTGTTGTTCAGCTTATAGGAATTGGAGGCGCCCGGTCCGTGGGTTTTGGAGCTAAAAGGGTAAGCTCGGTGCCGGATGCTGTTGCCAAAGTATTGGCAGAAGAATATGGTGTGCAGATTAGATCTAACGGAAGCAATTTAGTGGAAGAGAATAAAAGAGAAGTGTCGGTGTTTTCGTATATAAATATGTGCCCGGAGTGCGGAAATTCATCTTTGATACAGCAGGAAGGGTGCTCAAAATGCATTGAATGCGGATTTAGCGTTTGTTAAGTATGGGTGCAAAAATATACACAAAGACCGGAGATAACGGCGAAACCTCTCTCCTTTTTGGCGGGAGGTTTTTTAAATCTGAAAATATCTTTGAAATATTAGGAAATCTGGATGAATTAAATTCTATTCTTGGACTTACCTATTCACGCGGTGTTCCCCATTTTTCGGATAAAAGTATTAAAGATATTGTAATAAAAATTCAACGTGAGCTTTTTAATTTAGGTGCTTTAATAGCTTCCTCGAAGAAAAAAGAGAAAATTAAAGAAATTAAATATTACAATGAAAAAGTAAAAGAGCTGGAATCTTTTATTGATGATTTTAATGGAAAACTGCCGGAATTGAAAAACTTTATTCTGCCTTCAGGAGATGTAATGGCAATATATTTTCACATTGCCAGAGCTGTATGCAGAAGAACTGAAAGAAGTTTAGTAAGGGAAATAAAAATAAGAAAAATGAACGAACTTACACCAGTAATAAAATATTTAAACAGGTTGTCGGATTTATTATTTGTACTGGCAAGATATATTAACAAATCGGCAAAAATTGAAGAAACCATATGGATGAAATGATAAAATGATGAGTGTTTATACGAAAACTTAATCTACCTTTATTAATTCTTCCGATTCTATTATTTTCGATTGGTTATATCACTCTTAGGTCAACTCACAAAGAACTGGCTGAAAACCAGCTCGTTTATTTTATAATAGGATATTTGTTATATATCTTAATTTCCGCTGCACCGTCAGAATTATTCTTTAAATATTGGAAAGCATTTTATTTTCCTACATTTGTAATTCTTACTATTACACTGCTTTTGGGAATAGAAAAGTACGGTTCATCCAGTTGGATAAAAATCGGTACTTTTGTGATTCAGCCTTCGGAGTTTGCAAAGATTTCCCTCATAATTTCACTTTCGGCTTTAATTTGTTCAAACGCTAAAAATATTAATTCAGCCCGAAAAATGCTAAATGTGAGTTTAATGTCGTTACTTATAGTGATTTTGGTTCTGATTCAGCCGGATCTGGGAAGTGCTCTTGTTCTTTTTGTAGTAGTTATAGGATTGCTTTTTTATGCGGGATTAAGCAAATATTTTTTTGTAGGTGCTTTTATAGTTCTAGGATTATTGTCATCTCCGTTTTGGAGTTTACTTCAGGATTATCAAAAAAAGAGAGTACTTGTGTTTTTAAACCCCTCACTTGATATTTTAGGCGCTGGTTATAATGTAACTCAATCTTTAATAGCTATTGGATCGGGTGGATTTATGGGAAAGGGGTTTGAAATGGGAACTCAATCTCATTTGGGCTTTCTGCCCGTTTTTTGGACGGATTTTATTTACGCTTCTTTTGCCGAAGAATGGGGGTTTATCGGAATAGTAATTTTTAATTTAATATATATGTTTTTCCTGATTTATATTCTTTATTTGAGCAAAAAAGCTAATACTACATTTAAGAGCCTTTTAATAATCGGAGTATTTTTCGTGTTTATGTTTCAGTACACTGTAAATGTTGGTATGAATTTGGGAATGTTACCTGTTACAGGAATAACGCTTCCTTTTGTATCTTATGGCGGAAGTTCATTATTTTCTTCTTTAATTTTGCTGGGACTTGTTCAGTCAATGTGCAAAGAGTGACTTTGAGACCTTAACGTTCACTATGTTATAATTTTAATTGATAAGCTTGCCTATGAATGACCTGCTGATTTCGATAAATAACAATATATTAAAGGCTACTCTTAACAGCAAAGTGGGATTTATGGGATCTACTCTGGAGCTGGGGAAAGAAGAATGTGATGATTCTCTTATTGTCAATCCCGAATCAATTTCAAAGCGCATTGAAGAAATACTTTTTCAATCATTCAATCATAAAAAACCGGATGTTTCGGTAAGTTTCTTGGTTGAACCGAAAAATTTAATACTAAAATTTGTAACGGTAAGCAAAAAATCAAATGATATAGAAGAGCAGATCATCTCGGAAGCTGTCAGCAAATTAAAGGATGTATCAATAGAAGATTTGTATTTTTCATACCAAAAAATAGCTCCTTTTGTTTATCAATTTATAGGAATTAAAAAGGATATTTTAGAAAAATACCTGGAAGTTTGTAATTTACTCAAACAGCCATTGAAAAGCGTAGTTCCCTGGGTATTGCTTCTTCCTAAATTTACCAATAAAAATGAACCATGTATCTTTGTTGTCAAAAATGTTTATGACCAAATGATAGCTCTTTCTGAAATGAACGGAGTTTATTTCAGCGCTGTTTATGAAGATGATATCTCCCCCGAAAAACTTCAAAAATTGGTTTCCGAACTGTCTGTTTATAAGAGAGCGAATCCGATAACTAAAATCTATACTCTTAACACTCAATTTTTCAGTTTAGACCCTGACTGCCAGGTTTATCCGTTGGAAATAGATACAAAAAGTTCCACGGAATTGGATGATTATAAGTTACATTTGTTATTTGAATACGTAATGGAGAATAATCCCGATTTATACTCAAGACAACTAAATATAGTTAATATGCTTCAAGTACCTGCAATGTCGAAAAAGAATTTATCTCTTGTACCGGCTGGATTAGCTCTGATACTCGTAGCATTTTTGGCAGTTGGTTTATTTGTATTTAAAAACAGGACAACAGAAAATACCGGTGAGGTAGCGGGTACCGAGAAAGTACAACCTACGTCAGATGCACTTAACGATCAAGTTATGGAATCCAGCCCTTCTATAGTTGAAAAACCGGAATTGAAAAAAGACGACCTTAAGATAAAAGTAGAAAACGGTGCCGGTATTCCGGGTATTGCTGCAAAAACCAGGGATTTTCTAAATAATCTAGGATATAATGTAGCGGAAATCGGAAATGCCGATGAAATCGGACGACAGGATACACTTTTAAAATTTAAACAAACTAAAGCAACATATAAAGAATTACTAAGCAAAGACTTGGAAGGATCTTACACAGTAGTAACAGAAGAAACACTACCCGAATCAGAAAATTTTGATGTTCTGATTATTGTGGGAACTCACTAAATGCCGGCAAGGCGGGGATTTGAATGCAGAAACTGTCATAAATCGGTTAAATATGCTGCTTGGGGGACAAAAAATAGAAATCATTGCCCTTACTGCCTGTTTTCACTTCATGTAGACTTAAATAGAGGAGACAGAATGTCACCGTGCGGCGGATTGATGAAGCCGGTTGGGAAAATACAAAGACCGGACGGGGAAGAAATGCTGGTGCACAAATGTGAATTTTGTGGAATAGTAAGAAAAAACCGAATCGCCGGTGATGACTTAGCCGAAATTGTGGAAATATTACCATTAATGGACTACTTTTAATGGGAATTAACCTTGATTATACCTTGCATTGCCTAAAAAACGTATTTATAGTAATATCTGTTCTGAAGCTATGAAGTACGCAGTAATAAAGCTTGATGGCAAACAATTAAAAGTTTTAGAAGGTCAAAAACTAAAGGTTAATAGGCAGCCTAAAATTGAGGTGGAGGTACTGGCTTATTCAAACGGTACTGATTTGTATGTTGGTGATCCATATTTAACTGATGTGAAGGTAAAAACCAGCGTTCTAGGCGAAGAAACAGGAAAAAAAGTTACGATCCAAAGATTTAAATCTAAATCCAGATATAGGGTTAAAAAAGGCCACAAACAGCCTTTAACGGCTATCAGGATAGATGAAATAAACAAGACTGGTGAAGATAGAACAATCCAAGAAACCAAACCGGTTAAAATAGAGACAAGGAAAAAAATAAAATCTGATGAAGTTACTGCCAAAAAAACATCAAAAGTACAGGAAGAAATAAAAACCAAAACTTCTAAAGTTACTGATCAGGAAAAAAATACAAATAAATCAAAAATTTCTGTGAAGAAAAATAATAAATTATAAATTAAAAAATATATGGCACATAAAAAAGCAGGAAGTTCAAAAGCAGGACAAGGTGGAAATGTAGCCGGGAAACGACTGGGCTTAAAAGTATCAAGCGGTCAATTAGTTAAACCGGGCGAGATTATCGTAAGACAAAGAGGCAGGACTTTTATTCCCGGTTTAAATGTAGGAATGGGAAAAGACTTTACTATATTCTCAAAAGTTAACGGTGTAGTTCAGTTTATTAACAATTCCCGAAAAAAGAAAAAAATTAACGTAAACCTCTAATACTATCAAGCGGATAAAAAACTAAAAAAGCGCGTCCGATAATCATATCTTTTTTAACCGGTCCAAACTCTCTAGAGTCAGCGCTCTGTTCTCTATTGTCTCCCATGAGAATATAAGAATCTTCCGGAACATTAAATTCTGCCTCATCTTTAATAATTTTCATTCCGAAAGTTTGGGTTGTTGGCTGGAGATAAGGCTCTAAAATCTCCGATCCGTTAATTAACACCTTTCCATTAATAAGATTTACTTTTTCTCCGGGCAAGGCAATTACCCGCTTAATCAGGAGTCTGCTATTATTCTGTGGGTGATTAAAAATCAGAATCTCCCCTCTTTCCAAATCCTTAAATTTTATGGATATTTTTTCAGCTATTATTTGTTCACCGTCTTTAAAAGTAGGGACCATCGAATCTCCGGTAATTCTCAGCAGCTGCCCGACAAAAAAGTATACAAATGCGAAAACCAGTGAAGAGATAACTACGACTTCAATAAAATCTACAAAAATCCTGAAAATGTTTTTTATACTTAGATTCATTTAAGTATTTTAAATCATTTTAGTTGTAATGCGAAGATTTATATTTTATAATTATCAGTCAAATCGTTCTTTTAGCTTTAATTTGTTATAGTATGGCTGGTTTGGCATGTAGTGTAAAATTGTATTTACATCTACGGGCCCGTAGCTCAGCTGGTTAGAGCGTTCGATTCACATTCGAAAGGTCCCTGGTTCAAGTCCAGGCGGGCCCACCATTTATTTATTGCCATTGTTAAAATATTCACTTAAAAGATTCCAAAGCTCTATATATCCCCCGTCATAGCCTAAAGCCCATATTCCCACACCCAGTAATTTTTTACTTTTGATTAATTCGTACTTTATTTTTAAAGATTCCACATTTTCATAATATACTTCTCTGTTTGATTTCGTACTTGGGCTTTTGTATGTAAAATAGGGAACTTTTCCAAGGTCATCCCATTTAATAGCAGGCTTAACCTCAAGAATTGTATCCATTATAGCTGAGTATGTTTGAGGCTGAGAAAAACCGATTTCATCCGAACCGGGAATTCTTTCCGCATAAGGTTTTTCTTCTTTAACTACCCAATTATATCCGTAATAAGGTACTCCCAGAATTAGCTTGTTTGGAGGCAGGTACGATAAATAATCATTTAACATAGTTTCAATGTCGTATTCGGCGTGTACACCTTTTCCGTTAATAGGAGAAACCGGGCCGGCTTTATCCGAATCAGGTCTGTGAAAGTCATAGCCCATTATAAAAATCGAATCAGCGGCAAAAGCTATATCCGGTATTTTAGTAACTCTTTCTTTAACTAACGAATCGGCAAAAGTTGAAACTACAAGCTTCTGGTCTTCTCCGAATTTTTGCTTGAGTTTGTTATTTATGTAGCTAACAAACTCGGTGTATTTATCGGCTGTTTTCCCGTCGGTAAGTTCTACGTACTCAAAGTTTAAATTAACATCTTTTATTTTTTTAGATTCCAATTCTATAAATAAATTATCGGTTAATGTATCCCAGCAGATTTTGCAGAATAAAAATTTGTCGGACGCTTCATCCTCGTGTGAAATAACCGTAAGCGAAAATCTTGTACCGTATATTTTTGCCTTATTGATAATTTCATTTAAATTTTTATCATTTTTCCATGTATCATATCCGGGATTCGGCTCACCATCTTCGGTGAGTGTTCTAAAAGAGCCGTTGCTATTTATGTATAAACCAAAATATGAGATATCGGTTAGTTTGTCATATTGAAAATACTTAGCTTGGCCTAAAGACCAATAAGGCAGGTAGCCGTAAGTCAGGTATTTTGGATTTTCATGTTTTTTAACTACTGAATCAATACTGAAAGATTTTCCCAGTGGGCTGATAATTTTATTTTCGTTTCGGGGTTTTTTTATATCAAGTATAAAATTTGTGGCTGCCAGAATAACTATAATTATGCCTAATATAATTAATACGCGTTTGTTCACCAAGTAATTATACAATTTTCCGGAAATAAATGATGATAAAATACCCACATGGAAAGAAAAGGTGATTTATTCATGTATATAGGCTTGTTTTTGATAGTGCTGCTGGCATTTCTGCTAATATTTAGGGATAAAATAACCGGAATTGCCGGTATGGAACAAGATAATTTATTTGCCGTTATAGAACCGAAAATACCGGATATTGGTAGTCAACAAAACACTTCATCTATTTGCCCGTTTCAGAGCCAGATAGAATATTTTTATTATTCAAAACCACCCGATTCTGAGAAAAGAAATAATAAGTTTGGTATATATATTTATGCTGAAGTAGGGGAGTACTTTGAACTCGCCCAAAATCTGGTTAATTCAAACGGAGGCGACTGGGGGTATGTTCTGATTCCATTCAATATAAAAGACAAAAGTTACGATAAATGGCTAAATGTATTTTCTAAATTGAGTGAAAAACATTTAATTCCAATAATACAACTGCACACCGTTAACACCGACGATTATAAAGAAAATACTTATGAGGCAGCCGAATTTTTAAATAAATTTGTCTGGCCTATTAAGCAAAGATATATTAGTGTGTACAACGAACCTAATGACGCTGCTTTTTGGTTCGGAAAAGTAGATCCCAAAGAATATTCAGAAGTGCTGAACTATACAATAAAAGCCTTTAAAAAAGAGAATTCGGACTTTTTTATGCTTAACGGCGCATTTAATATTAGCGCCGGAAATACTTCAACAACAATGGATGCGGTGGATTTTATGCTAAAAATGGAAGATAAAGTTGACGGCATATTCAACAAGCTGGACGGCTGGGCTTCTCATTCATACCCTCAGCCGAATTTCAGCGGTAATCCTGATGCTGAAGGGCGGTTTAGTATAAGAGCGTATAAATATGAGCTGGATACTTTAAAAAGAATATTCGGAATAAATAAAGACATGCCCGTATTCATTACAGAAACGGGATGGGCTCACTCCGAAGGAGATGTTTATAACCCTTCTTATTTATCTTCTGGTAAAGTAGCCGAAAATATAAAAATAGCTTATGAGAAATACTGGCTTAAGGACGACAGAGTGGTGGCGGTTACTCCGTTTACAATATGGTACAGAGCTCCATATGATCATTTTTCATGGGTTAGGGAAGATTTTGTACCTTATGCGAGTTTTAACGCCATAAAATCACTTAAGAAGAAAGCGGGAAATCCTGAAAAACTTGAAACAGCGCGGATAACTTCGGTAGGATGCGAGTAATATGATATTTTCATCATCTACATCTAAAAAAGTTGCAGCAAATACGGTTTACCAGCTGGTCGGGAAAATCGTCAGCATGTCAATTACTGTATTAGCAACAATTATAGTAACCAGAGCTTACGGTAGAGAAGGATTTGGAGAGTTTAATTTAATGCAGAATTTTCCAGCATTATTTTTCATTATTGTCGATTTTGGTATAAATGCTATTGCAACCAGGGATATTTCACAGGATTGGGAGAAAAGTGTTAAGTATTTCGTAAATGTATTAGTTCTTAGAGTTATTATGTCCTTTGTGTTAATAGTGTTCTGTATATTTGCGCTTCAATTTTTTCCTTATTCAGACACACTTAAATTTGGAATTTATATCAGCCTTCTGCTGATTTTAACTCAAGCATTATACGCAACTACTAACATCATATTTCAGGCAAGGCTTAGGTATGATCTTTCAACAGTAGGGTATGTGCTGGGCAGTTTTGCAATCCTGATATTTGTTTTAATCTTCACTTTATTAAAGCTACCGGTGTATTTAGTAAATTTCAGCTATGTATTAGGCGGGCTGGGAACATTTTTAATAAATATTTATTTCGTTAAAAAGGTCTTTAATGAATCAGGCAGGGGACTAATAATCTCTAAGGAATTTGTAGATACAGGGTTAATAAAATACTTACTTTTCCAAACTCTGCCTTTAGGATTGATGTTTATATTTAGCCAGATTAATTTTAAGGCGGATTCGATTTTAATTTCAATTATGAAACTGCCCGCTGAATTTAATTTAAATAACACGGAAAGTGTGGCTATATATGGCCTAGCGTATAAAATATTCGAAGTTTCATTGGTTGTACCGACATTTTTTATGAATGCTGCCTACCCAATTTTGGTAATACATATGGTGGAGGGGAAGTCCAGGTTAAAAGGTACGTTTTTAAAATCGATGATGATAATGGCAGGTATGGGAATCTTCTCAAGTATAGTGGGAATATTATTGGCTCCATTGGCAATAGATATATTAGGAGGTTCGCAGTTTTTACAGTCGGTGGAAGTTTTAAGAATACTTTTTATTGGTCTGGTTGTTTTTTACTTGACGCAGCCTTTATCATGGCTAATTGTTACTTTAGAAAAACAGAAATATCTGCCTCTTATATACCTTATAAGCGCGGTTTTTAATTTATCGGCAAATGTTTATTTCATACCGAAATATTCTTTTTATGCTTCGTCATCAATAACATGGATTTCAGAATCGCTGATATTAATAATGCTGGTATTTTTTGCAGTAAAGGCGTGGAAAGAAAAATATGCTTAAAAGTCTGTTTGTAATTAGTTTTTTCATACTGGCCTTAGGCCAATTATCTTCTGTTTCAAAATCAGAAGGAATAAATCTATATTTGTTTGACGTTTTTATTTTAATATATGCATTATTGGGAATTGTATATTTACTTATTAATCGTCAGCTTATTATTCCTAAGACTCTAGTTATGTTTTTTATATTCTGTTTCATCGGATTAACGACATTAGTAGCAAACAAATATAAACTTGAGACATTTGAATTTTTAACTTCAATTTCATACCTTATAAGATTATTTATTTATCTATTGTTTGCAACTACAACTTTTAATTTATTAACTAAAAACATTATCAAAACGGATATTATTATTAAAACAATAATATTGTCAGGAGTTATAATTTGTATATTAGGTTTTATCCAATTAATTATATTGCCGGATTTTGAGGTTCTTGATCCCGATTTTGGATGGGATCCACATAAATACCGGTTGGCTTCTACATTTTTTGATCCGAACTTTACCGGGGCTTACATAAACCTATGTTTTATTTTACTTTTATACTATAAATTGGATTTAAAAGGCAGAATTTCAAAGAAGCTTTTTTATATATTGTTAATATTATTTTTAATATCATTACTTTTAACATTTTCAAGAAGCGCCTGGTTGATGTTTAGTTTAATTGTGCTTATTTACGGTATTTTAAAATCACCAAAGTTAATTATTATGGCGGGACTAATGGCATTTTTAGCATATTTTGCGGTTCCGCGTATTCAAACCAGAATCTCTGGTAGCACTGATCCAGCTGATTCGGCTTATTATAGGTTTATTTCATGGAGTAATGCCGTGGAAATATCTAAAGATAACCCGGTAATTGGTGTCGGATTTAACGCGTACAGATACGCTCAGCTGGAATATGGTTTTGTTTCTCCGGATACGTTAGGTGGACATTCCGGAGCCGGTTCGGATTCGAGCTTACTTTTGGTTCTGGCTACGACAGGAATTATAGGATTTGTAATATTCTTAATGGGATTGATGCATCCTCTTATATTATTTTTTAAATCTAAAGAATTTATATTTTATACGTTATCTTTCTTAGGATTGATGGTTCATTCATTATTTGTAAATTCTTTGTTTTTTCCTCAAATAGCTGTTTTATGGATATTGTTTTTAGCGCTTGCGGAATATTTTAACTTCTCTTCTCGTACCTGATTTTTAATAATTCTTCTTTTTTGTTTCCAGCCTCATCAGTTGCGATAATTTTAACTTCTAAATTACCTTCCTCAACTCCCAATATTGCCTCAAATGATAAGTCATTTTTCAATATTGCAAGTTTTTCGTTAACTTTTATTACCGATTTTTCATTCACTTTGCCCTTAACTATTATTCTTTTATCAAGATTTTTTACAGTTTCTCCCTCTTTTGGGAACTCAATTTGAATATCAGGTGCTTTATTGTCATATTCAATTGTTATCACCTGGGAAGGCGGGCTTTCCTTATTTTCCGTATCTATAGCTTTTGCAAAAAAAGTATTTGCTCCTTCTACCAAACCTATATCGACAAAAGTGAAAAGACCGTTTGAATCAGCAGTAGTTGTAGAAATTTCCGGGCCATTTACGAATAATTTTATTTCGGAGCCGGGTTTTGCTATCCCATTTAAAGTTAATGACTCTTTATTGGTAGCTTTTGGCACATTAGAAAATATCGGTGCTGTAGTACTTTGTATATTATCTTTGTCTTTTTCGTTTCTATGTACAGAAATATAAGCAAGCATTCCCCCGATTTGAGGACCAAATATAGTAATAGCAGCAATCAAACTCCCAATGGTTAGAACATTAATCAAAAGGAGAGTAGTGAGCCTTTGTTTTAATTCTTGATTTGAGAGTTTTCTATAATCAAGATTAAAAAGATAATTTTTATTAATCATATGTGTTCTATAATTTTACACTATCTAAAAGGCTTATGGAGCCGGTAATCGGACTTGAACCGATAACCTACCCCTTACGAAGGGGTTGCTCTACCATTGAGCTACACCGGCAAAATAAATTACTAGCGAAGAGTCACAAATGGTATTCCATTTTGTGGAACTTACTCTGGCAATATGTGTATATTACAACATATAGAGGGTTCACGTATAATTTAAAAAATGAGGTATTCCTTATCTAAAACATTATATCGTTCACCAATCGGTGCTGTTTATTTTTTTGCTGTTCCAATTGCAGTTTTCCACTTAGTTGATTCCTTAATGTCATATATATTTCCGATAATTGTTGAGGAATCAGTCTTTTCAAACTTCACGCTGGGATTAATTATGGGTTTTTCGTCTTTAGTAGGACTATTTTGCGATATTTCTTTTCCTCAACTGATCAGGAATTTAACTTGGAAGTCGAAGCTGATATTTGGGATATTAATTTCATTTTTATTCCCGCTGCTTACTGCGTTGGGTAGATATTATTCTTTGGGAGAGAGTTCAATACTACCGGTTTTATTATTTTTGGCAGCTTCAGCTTCGTGGGGTGTCTATTTTGAGCTTGTATCATTCTCAAAAAGAGAATTTATTGTTAAAGAGGATAAAGTTCACCAATATTCAAAAGATTGGGGAATTATGTATATGGTATCAGAATTTGCTATTATATTTGGACCGATCATTGGAGGTTTACTTATTAAATTAAGTATTTTCCAATCAGCTTTAATTACAGTTTTGATTCAAATAATAGGATTGAGTTTGGCAGTAGCAGTTATAGCTACATTGGATAAAAATGAAGGATTAAAAATAAAATCCCGGGAAAAATATTATTTTAACCTCTCCTCAGAACTTAAATACTGGCTTCACTTCTTAAGAAAGCTGAATACACTAATCGTAGCATCAATCACCTTAGTTTTTGTTGAGTCGGCATTCTGGACTATCGGAGGTTTATTGGGGTTGGAGCTTTTCGGTGAAAATAGCTACATTGACTGGATTGTCATATTAGTTTATTCAGTTCCGATAATTTTAGGAGGTATCATTGTTTCCAAACTCGGAATAAAAACCGGCAAAAAAAGGCTTTACTTAACCAGTATGCTTTTAGGTGGAATATTTTTAGCCTCATTGTTGTTTACAAAAGATAAATATTCTGTTCTTTTAGTTGTGTTTTTATCCAGCCTTTCGCTTTCATTTGCCTGGCCTTTAAGTGAGGCCGTTTTCAGCGATTTGCTTGAAAGACTAAACGGATCCAAACAACATTTAATCGGATTGAATTTATCAACCGGTTCCCTTGCTTATATTTTAGGTCCTATAATAGTCGGTTTTTTGTCGGATAAAGTCGGATACCTTTCAACTTTGGGTATTGTAGGAATCATCGTTTGTACGGTTGCTTTTATATTAATGTTTGTAACACCTAATAAACTTCAACTTCCACAGAAAAACATAGAATTGTTGGAAAATAATTCCAGCAAGTGATACTATCAACAAGTATGCCGGGACAAATACAGCAAATAATTGAAAAATTCTGGGATCCTTGGATAATATTTGGTTTTACAGCCCAGTTTGTTTTTTTTATGAGGTTTGTTGTTCAATGGTGGGAATCGGAAAAAAAGAAACAAAGTGTTATTCCGGTTGCTTTCTGGTATTTGAGCATCGCAGGCTCATTAATGATTTTGGTATATTCCATTCGACGGCAGGATATTGTATTTACTACGGCGTCAATTCTAAATACATTAATCTATATAAGAAACCTAATGCTTATCCACAATAAAAAGAAAGCCGACAGACTGGTAAGTTAATAAATTGGATGAAGTAGAAAAAAATACCCAAGAGCCGGCAAAGCAAGAATAAGTGCGTAAAATAGATCCCTGTAAAATCTCGTCATAAACCATCTTTCAGTTCCGAAATCAATTTTCTCTCTTTTTAATCGATAATAAAATAATTTGTTACTTGTGATATATGCAAATAGTACATGAATTGTGAAAATTAAATTAATATTAGGTAAACTACTAAACATAGCATTTATTGCATTGCTGCTAATATATATAAATATAAGTGGAAGTCCTACGAGGAATATATACCCTTTTATTACCCTGTATTTAAAGTTTTTTTGTAAAACAGGAAACTCTTTAAAAAAATCTATAATTATAGGGAAAAACACAATTAAATTGATTATATTTAACACGTTTATATAGTATCAGGAATATTGGAAATAATTAAAATTTAATTTATTTAAATCTTTTTAGGGGAGCACTCAAAATTATCTGGAGCGGACGACGGGATTCGAACCCGCGATCTTCTCCTTGGGAAGGAGACGCTTTACCAGCTAAGCCACGTCCGCGTTTTGAATTTAAACCTCACTATTATACATTTATAGATCAAAGCATTCGATCATTAATAATTTCACCGCCTCCCCACCTGCAGAGTTAGGGAGCAGCTATTAATCACTTTTCAGGCAGTAAAAAAAACCACGATTAGTTCCCAAATTCCTATGGTGCCGGTAACGATAATACTTGTCCGGGAACAATCAAAGCTTGACTACCGTTCGGTAAAAATCCTACCGAATCCTTATTCGCCTCAAGAATTTTGGTCCATTCAAATCCGCTGCCGTATATTCCGTCTGATATTTCCCATAATGTATCTCCGCTTTTTACTTTATATGACGATCCGGATATATCACCTTTAGTATAATCATTGGGTATCCACGCTAATTCCGAAAACGCGGTTTCCTCTTTATTCTCAGTGCCGTTGGTCGGCCCGCCTGTACCTAAGTTCAATAAACTTCCATTTTTTCCTTCAGGTTTGCTAATTTCTTCTTCATCCTGTACTTGTCCCTCTTCACTCGTTTCTTTTTTCTCTCCTTGTGCTATCTCATCTCCTTTTTCTTCTTCTTCTCCTTCTTCACGCACAGTATTTGATGAAATTATATTTTTAAGTTTATCCAATATGGAAGTTTCTTCAGAACTTAGTTCGGTATTTTGTACTTCCGAACTTTTATTGAAGTAAGTGTATGTAGCAAAAACCAATCCTAAAATGAATATACCGCCTAATATCAACGCCAGCCCGTCTCTGGACTCTTTTGGGTTTGTTTGATTAGCTTCGGGCATGTGAAATTAGATTCACCCCCTTTTGTATTTCGCGTTTAAGCGAAATTCATATTTTCTGGGCAGTAGACAATGCAGTTAAATTTATTAATGGCGGGACCGACGGGTCTCGAACCCGCGACCTCTTCCGTGACAGGGAAGCGCTCTAACCAACTGAGCTACGGCCCCAAAGCGTGTGCACCTTATAGTAGCAACTCCGTATGTAAAGTTCAATAAAAGCGTATTGTACGATAAGGAAATTTTGATGGTAAAATTTATTTGTGGATAAACCCCATAAATTCACAAATAGAGAAATAGTCCAAATATTAAAAGAAGTATTAGCTGCGATGGAAGTTAAAGGATTTAATATTTTTGAAACCAGAGCATATCAGAACGCGATATCAGCAATTGATAACCTGACTTCAACAGTTTATGACCTGTGGGAAGATAAGCGATTAAGAGAAATACCGGGAGTGGGAGCAACTCTGGAGTCTCATTTAGACGAGCTTTTTAAGACGGGAAAAGTAGATAAGTTTGATTCGGTTAAAAAAGGGCTTCCGGAAGGTATGTTCGGCTTAATCGGAGTGCGCGGAATAGGCGCAAAAAAAGCCTTAAAACTGGCGATGGCTTTTAAATTGTCAGACAGAAGCAGTGCAATGGAAAAAGTAAAACTTGCTGCAGAGAAAGGTCAGATACGTAATTTGGAAAGTTTCGGTGAAAAATCAGAAAAAGATATTTTAGATGCCATAACTGAAGCCAAAATGACTAAAAACGCAAAGAAAAGACTGCTTTTATTTCAGGCAGAAGAAATATCCGATAGGCTGCTTAATTATATAAAGAAACTTAACGTAGTTCTGCAGGCTGAATCATTAGGCTCTTTAAGAAGAAGAAACCCGACGGTAGGTGATATCGATATTGCTGTTTCAACAAATAACAGTGAAAAAGTTATTGAGCATTTTATGAAGTATCCGGAAATTGATGACGTGCTTTCAAAAGGAGATAAAAAAGTTTCGGTCGTGCTGAAAAATGATATTCAGGTAGACTTAAGAACTTCGGATCCAGCGGCTTATGGTTCAATGATGCAGTATTTTACAGGTTCTAAGCAGCATAATATTATTCTGCGCACATACAGCCTGGAAAAAGGCAAATCTTTGTCGGAATACGGAATTACTTATAGAAATAAACTATATAAATTTTCTACCGAAGAGGAGTTTTATAAGTTTTTAGACATGCAGTATATACCTCCGGAATTGAGGCACGGCAAAAATGAAGTTGAGCTATCTTTAAAAAATAAAGTTCCTGAACTAGTTAAATTAGAAGACATCAAAGGAGATAGTCATACTCATACAACGGATTCAGACGGGGTAGATACTTTGGAGGAAATGGTAAAAACAGCACATACGATGGGATATAAATATTACGGGATTTCCGACCATGCTCCAAGTGTTCAAAGCCGTGGGTATAAAGCTGTTGAAAAGATAATTTATGAAAAAAAAGAGAAAATTAAAAAACTTAACGAAAAATATAAAGACATAAAGCTTTTTTTCGGATATGAAGTTAATATTTTGGCTGATACAACATTAGCGCTTCCTGACGGACTTCTTAAAGAATTGGACTATGTTATTGCATCCATTCATACATCATTTGATCAGGACCGGGAAGTTATAACAAAAAGGCTTATAAATTCCCTAGAAAATCCTTATGTTACTTTTATAGGCCACCCGACCGGAAGATTAATAAACGAAAGAGATGCCAGCGACACAGACTGGACAAAAGTTTTTAGAGCAGCTCAAAGCAACAATAAATACTTTGAAATAAATTCACAGGTTAACAGACTCGATTTGACGGACGACTTAATTAAAGAAGCTTTGGAATACGGATTAAAGTTTTTTGTAAATACCGATGCGCACGCTACTGACCAGCTTTATTATTTAAACTACGGAATTGACGTTGCCAGACGTGGTGGATGCACAAAATCAGATATAATTAACACTTTGAATTTGGATGAATTTGAAAAAATTATCAATTCTAAATGATTGTGATAGAATCAATACATAATCATTAAGTTGAAAAAGGAGGAAAAATGGAAGCGTTATTAGTTTTGCTTGTTCCACTTGCACTTGTTGTGTTATTTGTAATTGGTGTTTATAACAAATTAGCGTCATTAAAGGTGAAAATAAAAGAAGCCTGGAGTCACATTGATGTCCAGCTTAAAAGAAGGGTTGACTTAATTCCAAACCTTGTTGAAACAGTAAAAGGATACGCCGCTCACGAAAAAGAAGTTTTTGAAAATGTCACAAAGGCACGATCTGCATTAATGAATGCGAAAGATGTAGGACAGGTTCAGGAAGCCAATAATATGCTGACCGGTGCGCTAAAATCACTTTTTGCAGTAGCTGAAGCTTATCCTGAGCTAAAAGCGCAGGAAGGATTTATAAATCTTCAGAAAGAACTTAGCGATACCGAAGATAAAATTGCCTACTCCAGACAGTTCTACAATTCAGTAGTGAGAGAATATAACGAAACTTTAGTGGTATTTCCGAATAATATGATGGCAAGTATGATGGGTTTCTTACCCGAAAAATTCTTTGAAGCGCAGGTAACCGAAAGAGAACCTGTAAAAGTTGATTTTTGATTTATAAAAGAAAGGAGGCCAACTAGAGCTATTGTTCCGGATCAATACAGCTCAAGTTAACCTCTAGCAGTATTATATACCATAATTTAAAAGATTTGTTAAGATAGTTTCATGCCTAATATATATAATCATATTGACAACAACAAGCGTCAGACCTGGTTGATAATGGCTGGCTTTGTTTTGGTTGTTTCAATTCTGGGTTGGTTTATCGGAGAGTTTTGGGGAGAAGGACTGGGACTCCCATTTGTTGGATACGCTTTAATTTTTTCCGGAATTACCAGTTTTATTTCCTATTACAATTCAGCTCAAATTGTTTTAGCTATATCGGGCGCAAAAGAAGTTAAACCGGAGGAAAATAAATATCTGCATAATCTTGTTGAGAATCTGTGTATTGGATCAGGAATACCAAAACCTAAAATTTACATGATAGAAGACACGGCAATGAACGCCTTTGCTACGGGGAGGGATCCGCAGCATGCGGTTATTTGTTTTACCACGGGGATCGTAAACAGTTTGGAGAAACTGGAACTTGAGGGTGTGATTGCACATGAATTAAGCCACATCCAAAACTATGATATTAGGCTTCTTTCTATTGTAAGTATCTTAGTAGGAACGGTAACTCTATTGGCTGACTGGTTTACTAGAGGCGCATTCTATGGAGGCGGAAGAAGACGGGGAAGAGAAATGGGAGGGATACTTATGTTGATAGGAATAATTTTTATAATATTATCTCCAATTATTGCTACATTAATTAAACTTGCGGTCAGTAGAAATAGGGAATATTTGGCAGATTCTTCGGGGGCTTTATTAACAAGATATCCAAAAGGATTAGCTGACGCTTTGGTGAAGATTTCAAGTGACAGAGAGATTCTTGAAGCGGCAAACGGAGCAACAGCGCATATGTACATTGCAAATCCATTAAAAGGAAGACACGAAAATCAGGTTAGTTTTTTTGGAAATTTATTTGAAACTCATCCTCCAGTAGAAGATAGAATAAAAAGACTTCTGGAAATGTGATTACATTTCACAGAACTGTATAATCTAATTCATATGGCTGAATCGAAAATATCTAAAAAACAAGTTAAACATGTAGCTGAGCTTTGCAGACTTGAAATATCTGACGCTGAAGTTGAGAAACTATCCGCATTATTTACAGACACACTGAATTATATGAATGTCATAGGGGAGCTTGATACTGCTGCTGTCGTTGAAACATCTCATGTGACCGGTGAAAAGAATGTGTTTTCATCTAAAGATAATAAGGCAACTCTAAAAAGGGAAGCCGTACTGTCAAATGCCGGGGAAACTGAAAACGGATTAATAGTTACCAAGGGAGTATTTGATAGAGATTAATTGATAAATGAAAAAATTAAATGAATTAACAGTTATAGAATCGATAGAAGGATTGAAAAAAGGTGAATTTAAATGCATTGATCTGGTTGAGACCTGTCTTTATGTAATCAAAATACGCGACCCTAAAATAAAAGCGTTTTTAAAAGTCACTGAAGATTCAGCCATAGAAAATGCAAATAAAGCAGACAAAGAAATAAAATTATACGGAGAAAAGGTATTTAAGGAAAAACCGTTATTAGGTATTCCCTATGCATGCAAAGACAACTTTAGTACTCTTGGAATAGAAACTACGGCGTCTTCAAAAATATTAAAAGGATATATTCCTCCCTACGAATCTACAGTTACGAAAAAACTTGCGGAGGCAGGTGCGATTCTTTTAGGTAAAACCAATATGGATGCCTTTGCCCATGGAGCTTCTACCGAAACCTCCGATTTTTTTACAACTCACAATCCTTGGGATTTAGAGAGAGTTCCCGGTGGATCATCAGGAGGTTCTGCAGCCGCGGTTTCAGCAAACATGTGTATATTTGCAATAGGTTCAGATACAGGCGGAAGTATTAGATGTCCAGCTTCATGGTCGGGAATTACAGGATTAAAACCCACCTATGGAAGAGTAAGCAGGTACGGATTGATTGCAATGGCTTCTTCAACCGATTCTCCCGGCCCTATGACAAAAACAGTTAAAGACGCTGCTTTAGTTTTGAAAGTAATAGCAGGAAAAGATCCTTTCGATGCAACCACATCTAATACGGAAGTGCCGGATTATTTAGAAAAAATTAAAAATGTAAGTTTAAAGGGATTAAAAATAGGTAAGCCAAGATCATATTTTGAAACAGAATTTGAATCGGGTGTTAAAAAAGCTGTTTTAGAAAGTGTTGAAATGCTTAAAGAAAACGGTGCGGAAATTATAGACATAGATTTATTGGATTTTAAATATTCTTTGGCGATTTACACAATTATTCAGAGATCTGAAGTTTCATCAAACCTAGCCAGATTTGACGGGATCAGATTTGGACATCTAAGAGATCATTTCGGATTTGAAGCCAGAAAGAGAATGATGCTTGGATCTTACGCTTTGAGTTCGGGGTATTATGACGCTTATTATTCAAAAGCTCAAAAAGTGAGAACTTTAATTATCGAAGATTTCAAAAGGGCTTTTGAAAGTGTTGATCTAATTATAGGTCCTACAATGCCAAGCGTAGCTTATAAAATAGGATCAAAAGAAGATTTATACGGTGAACTGACAGATACAATGCAGACACCCGGTTCTATGGCGGGTCTATGCGTTATAGCAATTCCCGGAGGATTTTCCGAAGGTATGCCGGTAGGTATTCAGTTTATTGGCGAGCAGCTGGCTGAAGTAAAAGTTTTGGCAGCTGCACATGCTTTTCAGGAAATTACTGATTTTCATAAGAAATTTCCGGAGGTTTAAAAACTTATGTTTGAATTTATTAAAAAATTGTTAGGATTTACAAAGGGTTACCGACGATATTCTGTATCACAGCAAACAGAGGATAGAATCAAAAGCGACTGGATAAAAATAGATGAACTATTGAGGTTAAGATCTCCCAGCCAGCTAAGGCAGGCATTAATTTCCGCAGACAGAAGCTTAGACCAAGCGCTGAAAGATATTTTTGAAGGTGAAACCATGGGAGAGAGGCTTAAATCAGCTAATGATAGATATGAAAGAAATATTTACAATAAAATCTGGGAGGCACACAAAATAAGGAACAATTTAGTACATGAAGCAGCTTATGAGCCGCCTTATTATGTTGTAAATGAAGCCGTAGAGACATTTAGAATCGCTTTAAGGTTGTTGAATGTGCGAGTTTAGTTATTTTTTCACAAAAGGATGATTTTATGAATGAAAAAGAAATAGTATTAATTACAGGAGGGAGTAGAGGATTGGGAAAGGCAATTGCTATGGAGTTAAAAAATAAATATCAGGTTATTATAACTTCCGAAAAAGAATCCGAATTAAAAGAAACAGCATCAAAATTAAATATTGATTACTATGTTTGTGATGTTTCTGATTATGCCCAAATTGACAAAGCAGTTAGTAATATTTCGGAAAAATACGGAAAGATTGATGTGTTAATTAACAATGCGGGAATCTGGATTCAAGGCCCATTAGAAAATAATGATCCGGAATATATTAAGAAAACTTTTGAAATAAATACTTTAGGTGTTGTTTTTATGACGAGGGCGGTTCTTCCGATGATGATAAATAAAAAGTCGGGAACAATTTTGATTGTAAATTCGGTTTCGGGAATTACAACCAAACCGGAGAGAACTGTTTATGATTCCAGTAAATGGGCTCTAACAGGATTTACTGAGTGTTTAAGGCAGGAAGTTTCAAAACATAGAATTAAAGTTCTTAGTCTTCACCCGTCACTAATGAATACAGCATTTTTTGAAAAAGCAGGAAAGTTAAGAGATGTTCAAAAAGCCATTGAACCAAAAGAAGTGGCAAAAGTTGTTTCTTACATGCTTTCAGTTGAGGGTGATAATTTTCTTTCTCAGGTAGTAATAAGGAATTTAAATTATTAAAAAGCATCGGAACTTAAAATGACTGAATATAAACTGGTATTAGGATTGGAAGTACATATACATTTAAAAACAGAAACTAAAATGTTCTGTGGCTGTGATTCAAATATATATGAAGCAGAGCCGAATACTCACGTTTGTCCAGTTTGCTTGGGCCTGCCTGGTGCATTACCGGTTCCAAATTTTGAAGCGATAAAAAAGACTCAAGTGCTGGGATTGGCGTTAGACAGTATATTGAACAAAGAATCCAGATTTGATAGAAAGCATTATTTTTACCCGGATCTACCTAAAGGATTTCAAATCAGCCAGTACAAACAACCGTTATGTGAAGGCGGAGAAATTGAATTGGATTCAGGTAATAAAGTATCTTTAGAAAGAATTCACCTGGAAGAAGACACGGCTAAGTCATTTCATGAAAATGGTAGGACTTTAATTGATTTTAATAAATCAGGCATGCCTTTAGTTGAAATAGTTACTAAACCGGTTTTTAAAACGGTGGGGGAGTCGGTAGAATTTTGTAAAAAAATACAGGATTTAATAATAACTTTGGGAATAGGCGATGCGGATATGGAAAAAGGGCAGATGAGGTTGGAGGCAAACATATCCTTAAGAACACAAGAAATGGAATATAACGACATTCTCCCAGACTATAAAGTAGAAATTAAAAATATAAATTCTTTCAGATTTATGGAAAAAGCAATTATTGCTGAAATAAAAAGACAAACAGAAATATTACAAAAAGGTAATGTCGTTAATCAAGAGAACCGCGGGTGGGATGAAAGATCAGGAACTACTGTTTCACAAAGAGTAAAGGAAGAAGCCCACGACTATCGATATTTTCCGGAACCCGACATTCCCCTACTCTACTTTGACGAAAAACATATTGAAGAATTGAAAAATTCGCTACCGGAGCTTCCGCAGCAAAAAAAGACCAGACTTATGACAAGGTATGGATTGACGGCCAATATAGCTACTATTTTGTCTACTGGATATTCATTCGGTCTACTTAAGAAATTTGAAGGTTTTGTTGAAAGCGGGCTTGATCCGGTAAAAACAGCCAATATATTAATTAATAAGAAAGAATCCAGAGACATGAGTTTTGAAGAATTCGAAAAATTATTAAATGTAAGTACAAATAGAATCATAAATGAAAAAAACCTGAAAAATTATTTAGAGGAAGTGGTAAAAAACAACAGAAATATAATTAACGACATTAAAGGGGGTAAACTATCAGCTATTGAATTTTTAGTTGGACAGGTTATGAAAAATACTAAAGGACAGGCAGATCCTGTAAAAGTCCGGGAGCTTCTTAAGTCTGAAATAAATAAGAAATTTAATACTGCTATTGATTGAAAAGTCACCTAATCTTTTGATTAAATTAAAGTCTGGTATTATGTAACTGTGGAATTGAAATTCGATCCGAAGAATCCGAAATATCAATATATAACTGAAGATTCCGAAATAGAAAATTCTCTGGAAAAGCTTGAGAAGGAGTCGATAATCGCTATTGACCTGGAATCGACGGGATTTGATCCATACACAAGCAAGGTATTATTAATTCAATTAGGAACCCCCGAAATCTCCTATATTTTTGATGCTAGAGTTTTACATTTAAAAGAAAATGAGAGATTTAAAGCTTTAATGGAAAATCCTAAAACAATTAAGTTAATGCAGAACGGAAAATTTGATTACGGATTTTTGAAGTATCATTTTGGAATTGAAATCGCCAATATTTTTGATGTAATGCTGGCTGAAGGAATTTTAACCGCAGGATTAAAAGGCAGTATGGGATTGATTTCATTGAGGAATTTAGTAAGTCAGTATTTAGAAACTGATCTGGAAAAAGAAACTAGAAAAACTTTTGAAAATTACACGGGAAAAATAACTGAACAACAATTAATATATTCAGCGCTAGATACATTAATGCTATTTCCCATTTTTGAACAGCAAGTGGAAAAGTTAAAAAATGAGCAATTAGTAAACATTGCTAAATTGGAGTTTGCAGTAACAAGAGTGGTTGCAGAAATGGAGCTGCGAGGTATATTTATAAATGTTTCAAGGTGGAGGGATATTATCGCATCACTAAAGGAAAAAAGGAACAAGTACGCATATGATTTTCAGGAGTCGATAAGGCAATATTATGCAACAAATGGAATAGATTTATTCGGAAATTCCGTTGACGCTATTAACATAAATTCGCAGGTGCAGCTAATGGATCTGTTTAATAACAGGCTTGGGCTGGATGTTCCTTCTACCGGGGATAATATTCTTGCCACAATCGAGCATCCTGTCGCCAAAATATTAAGAGATTATAGAGGATATGAAAAACTTATTTCGGCCTTCGGGGAGTCTTTGTTGGAAAAAGTGAACAAGGTAACCGGACGTCTGCACCCCGATTTTATTCAGCTGGGGGCAGCTACCGGCAGATTTTCATGTCAAAATCCTAACTTGCAGCAAATACCAAGGAATTCGGAAGAGGCTCCATTTAGAGAATGTTTTATTCCCGCACCCGGATATAAATTGGTAGTTACGGATTATTCCTCAATGGAAATGAGAATTTTAGCAGATGTTTCCGGCGATCAAAAACTTATTCAGGCAGTAAACGATTCTGATGTGCATTCGTTCACAGCAGCTCTTATGTTTAATAAAGAATACAGTGCGGATTTTAAAAAGAAATATCCCGATCTGCGCCAAGCCGCAAAAATTATAAATTTTGGGTTAATGTATGGAATGGGTCCAGGTAGTTTGGCACGACAGATAGGGGTTACACCGGAAGTCGGAAAAGAGTATCTGGACAAGTATTTTAAAATATTTCCTCACGTAAGAAGCTTTCTGGATACCGTTGCAAAAAATGCCGTCAGCAAAGGTTGGAGTAAAACTCCAGCCGGCCGAAAAAGGTGGTATAACATACCAGATAAATCAGAACCGGATTATAATAGAAGAATCAGCCAAATCCAACGAGAAGCAAAAAACCACCCGATACAAGGAACTAATGCGGATGTTACTAAATATGCTCTTGTATTTATGAAAGATCGATTAAAGAAAGAAGGTGTCGATGGATTCGTTACTCATACAGTACATGATGAAGTGGTCTGCGAAGTAAGGGAAGACCAGGCGCAAGATTGGTCGTTACTTCAACAGGAGGAAATGATTCGGGCAGGTGAACTGATTATAAAAAAAGTTCCGGTTAAGTCTGAGCCGTTTGTGGGTGATGTTTGGGAGCATTAATTTTTATTAAAATACATTTACGCTAGTTACTTAATCCTTAATTATTAATTAAATTTGTTACTCGTTGCTTTTTATTATTTTTTAAGTAGTATAAATTAATTCTTAAGAAAGAAAGGAGGTTCGCCATGGGATACAATTTGGCGGATTTAGTGAAAAAACTTTCGCGGGGAAAAGAGTACCTCTCCCGAAAGGATACTGATAAAGTTGTGTGGAGCAAGTTGCTCCGCGCAAGAGTTTTCATCAAACACGCTCAGATGCGCGCACGTCAAGCGCGCGAGTCGATGTTTGAAGAAAAAAAAGAGGAATAAATCTTTGTATCACAAGGACTTATTCCTCTTTCGCACTCGCCTATTGCAAGTGCTAATATATTTGTGTTAATATACAAATATGGTTATCTGCCACAGATGCGGACAACGCCCCGCAGTAATTTCTACAAATAAAATAGTCGATGGCAGACAAATGTATATGGCGTTATGTGAAGTTTGCCACGAAGAGCTTCTTAAAGAAGCATCCTCTACCTCAAAATTGGATAAATTCGGCCGTGATTTAACAGAGTTTGCGAAACAGGGAAAGCTCGATCCAGTGATTGGTCGAAAAAACGAGATCGAAAGAGTAATTCACATTCTATCAAGAAGAACTAAAAATAATCCTGTTTTAATCGGAGACCCGGGAGTTGGGAAAACCGCAATTGCAGAAGGGCTTGCACAAAGAATCGTCGGAGGCCAGGTTCCGGAGCCTTTGAGGGGCAAAAGAGTATTTGCTTTAGACTTGGCTTCGGTTCTAGCCGGAACTTCCCACAGGGGCATGTTCGAGGGACGCTTAAAAGATATTATAGAAGAGGTTGTAAAGGCCCAGGGACAGATTATTCTCTTTTTAGACGAATTACATACGGTTGTGGGAGCAGGGAGCGCAGAAGGGGCAATGGATGCTGCGAATATGCTAAAACCCGCATTAGCCAGAGGAGAACTCCAAATGGTTGGGGCGACCACTATAGACGAATACAGAAAGCATATTGAAAAAGACGCAGCTCTTGAAAGAAGGTTCCAGCCTATTATGGTAAATGAACCTTCTACTTTAGAAACTATTGAAATAATTAAAGGTTTGCGTGAAAGATACGAAAAACATCATCAAGTTAAAATTACTGATCAATCAATAGCTACCGCTGTTAAAATGTCCGATAGATATATAAGCGACAGATTTTTGCCGGATAAAGCTATTGATTTAATTGATGAAGCATCCGCGTTGGTAAGGCTTTCTCAAGTAAGAGAACCGGAAAATTTAAAAAAAGTTGAAGAAAATATTTCCCAAATAAAAGACAAAATAAGAGATGCTGCAAACGGAGACAAAAAGAAAGATCTTGAAAAAGAACTTGCTGATCTTGAGAAAGTGAAAAACGAACTTTTGGATATTTGGACAAAAACAAAACTGGAAGATATTCCAAGTGTTACAGATGACGACGTTATAAAAGTTGTGTCCAGGGCAACAGGGATACCATTGGAAAAACTCAATATCGAAGAAAAAGAAAGACTTATGACCATGGAAAAAAGAATTCATGAAAGAATGGTCAACCAAAATGACGCAGTGGCTTTAGTGTCCGAATCAATTCGAAGAGCCAGAGCCGGATTGAATGACCCTAAAAGACCTATAGGTACCTTTTTATTCCTAGGACCTACCGGAACCGGGAAAACTGAATTAGCAAAGTCTTTGGCGGAAGTTTTGTATGGAGATGAAGATATGATGGTTAGACTTGATATGAGCGAATACATGGAAAAACATTCAGTTAGCAAGATGATTGGAGCACCTCCGGGATATATTGGGTATGAGAAAGGCGGTAATTTAACCGAAATTGTGAGAAGAAAGCCGTTTTCAGTAATTCTTCTTGATGAAATAGAAAAAGCCCATCCTGATATATTTAACTCCTTGCTCCAGATTATGGAAGACGGAAGATTGACTGATTCAAAAGGCCGAACAGTTGATTTTAAAAATACAATACTTATTATGACCTCAAATGTAGGTTCCGAAGTTTTGAGAAAAGCCGAAATAGGATTTAGCTCATCCCGTGCTAAAACAAAAGAAGAAAACAGACTAGATTTTGAAAAAAGAATTCATTCTTTGCTTAAAGATTCTTTCAGACCCGAATTTTTAAACAGAATAGATGAAACAGTTATATTTACTCCTTTGAGTAGGGAAGATATTAAAATTATAACTCAGCGGCTTTTAAATAAAACTCAAAAATTGCTGGATGAGCATCAAATATTGTTAAGGGTGGATGATGAAGCTGTTAATTACCTAGTGGAACATGGATTTGATGAAGAATATGGTGCAAGACCTCTTAGGCGTTTGATTCAAAAGGAAATTGAGAATGTTTTATCGAGCAAATTGATTTCCGATGAACTTTCAGACGGAGATTCAGTTGATGTTACAGTTGGAAAAAGCGGTTTGGAGATCAAAGTAAAGGCGGAAGTTAAGGCTAAGTCCTCTTAACTAGAAGCACAGTAAATTATACCTTTGTAACAATATTAACTAATCTTGTAAACTTGAATTTTTCCGTTTGTTTTGGTAATCTCACATAGTCATGTCACAAGAACAAGAAAAAACTCAAGAAAAGGCAGGAATTCCCGAATTCAGAGCCGGTGATACAGTAAAAGTCCACTACAAGATAATTGAAGGAGATAAACATAGAATTCAGCCATTTGACGGAATAGTTTTGTCGAGAAAAGGTTCTGGAATGTCCAAAACATTTATCGTAAGGAAAATAAGCGCAGATGGTGTTAATGTTGAGAGAATATTTCCACTATACTCACCTAATATAACAAAATTGGAAGTTACCAGACACGGCAAGGTTAGAAGAGCCAAACTTTATTATTTGAGGGATAAAAAGGGAAGAGAAGCTACGAAGGTTAAAGAAGCGTAAACCGCATAAACCAGTAATAGAATCTACTTATAATTTAATGTGAATATTAAAAGACTGAAGATAATTGATAGGTCTGAATTTTACTATTTTGTGTGTACGAGTACCTATTTCATATCCTAATTCACCATCGTTTAAAAATTCAACTCCACGTGAATAAAGATTTTCAAACATATGTATATAGGCAGCATCAGATACACCGTTTACACTGTTATTTTCAACATTGTTATTTAATCCCTTTAATACAAAATTAACACCCCATTTATTATGTGTAGGAAAAACGAAATACATAAGTAAACATACAGGTAAATTATTGAAATACCCAACCTCAACGAACATATTTTCATTATCTTTAGAATAAATTAAAAAGTTTTTTAAACCAAATAGTTCTTTCTCTTTTCTACTAGGACCTTTGTATTTTTTCCCTTGGGTTTCATACCATTTATCCAAAATATTAACAGCATCTTTTAAATTATCTAAGTTTACTTTTTTAAATGTTAGTAATCTGCTGGAAAGTAATCTGTTTTTAACATTTCTTAATGTGCCATATTTATGTCCATTTAAAGTGTTTAATGCTTTTAAATCGTAAACAGCCTCTTCCTCTGCTCTAAACTCTTCTTTTATATTATTAACCCCAAAATAAGTGGTTATATTTTTTTCGTAAATATCTTTCCAGTGCTGGCTTACATTTAAAATGGATATTTCAGAAATACTCAATATTTCATGGAGTTTTTTTATTATTTCCCAACCTTTAATAGATTTTACTAGTGGAAGAAATAATATTAATTTATTCTCTTTATTTCTAAATTGAAGCAATAATTGTGAATTATCTTCTAAAATAACTGCCCAAAATGGACCTTTATAAGTTTGATAGCCTATTATTTCATACCAATTATATTCAAATATTGGAAATGGTTCTATTTCAAATATTGAATTAATAAAATCTATGTTTTTTTCTGAGGGGTCATTTATAATCCAATAGGTGCAATTTAATTTATTGAGATTTTGGCTAATAATATCCAACATATTCATAAATAATAATCTTTTGTCATTTCAAGTTCTAATGGACCCGATTTATTTGAAAAAATATCTTTTAATGTTTTCTCAATATTTTTACCAAAATGTAAATATAAAGCATTTATAGTATTTAATCTTGATGATTTCTGACTTGATACTCTTTTAAAAGTGTTATTATCAATAACTGAGTATGTTATACCAGTTTTAAAAGATACCGACTCTATATAATCCTTTTTAACTACATTTAAATGAGTTGGTTTGTTTTCAAAGTAAATAGACAATTTGTTTTTAGTATCATAGTCTTTTCCAAATTCATATATATTAGAAATGTAAAAAAGATAACCCGGAATAGTTTGTGCGGGTCTAATACATTCCTTGGTAGTGTTTTTAATTTTATTAATTAATTCATTAAAATTTATTTTTTCTCCATCTGAGCTTTTAACTAAATTATTCTCATCATATACATATAATTTATGCGTCTCTCTGTTTTCTTCGTATAAAAATAAGGGTTTTTCTTCAAATACTTTAGGTAATATTTTTAAAGGGTTATATTCTGTGTTATGCAAGTATTCCAAACTATTTATTAAATAGTTTTTAAACATTTCGGAGGAAAATATTGAAATGCTATTTTTCAGTAAAAACTCAGATTCCTCTTTAAATCCGGTTAATTCCAATTCTTTAGCTAATAGTTTTATAGACCATAAAGTTCCATTCTCGTTATAATCAAGAGATTTATATATATTAAGTAGTTCATTCAATCTTGACACGAATAAGCGGGTTCTTTCTATTTTCTTAAAATTAGGCAAGTTATTTAAATCTGTGAGTATTTTTTTAATCATGGATTCTATTTTTTGAAAATCTATAAGTATGGGTTTTTGTAATGAATATAAAATATCCGGTTCAAATAAAAAATATGGTTCGGAGTTAAGATTAAGAATACCGGTATCAATAATCAATTCTTCCCTATATTTAATAGGATTTGGCTTTGTGTAGTCCCAGTAAAGAATTTTTATATCGTATTCATCCTGTATTTTATTTAATAAATAAGTACTGGATATAAGTCTAATATGTGGGCTTGTATATGGATGATGTGTACTAGCAACTAGTATTTTTTTATGAATAGTATTAGGAAAACATTTTCTATATAGATTTTCAAGATCGATTTTTACCTCTTGTAAGGATTTCATGGCCTGATATATCTATTTGTATGTGAAAATACCTTTGCTAAAATGTTAATATTTTTTTGCAAGTATTTTCTAGCATTTTCTTTTTCTAAAGCTATTACACTCTCTTTTTGACTTTTAGAGAATTTTAGTATATAACCATAACTATCTAAAAGACTTTCAATATCTACTTTCTTAACATGGTTTAGTGTCTTAATTTTATTGTAATACTCTTCTGCACTCTTGGGATCACCTTTTATTTCTAAAGCGGTACCTAAAGCAGGATAATGTTTAATTAAAATATTTAAATCTTCAGATATTTTGCACACATGTGTAACAACTTCTCTTTCTTTACTTTGACAATAAAGAGGATTTGCATTCATTAGTTCCAAATTTAAATCTCCCTGAATTTCCGTGTTTATAGTTTCATAAGCATCTTTACCATTACTTATGGTTGGTGTTTTATAAATAAATCTTGTTGAGCAATCTGTATCCATTCCTAAAATATTGTAACTTGTTCTGATTTTAAGAATTTTTCCTGATATTTCTAATAAGTTAGAATTTATTAAGTCAAAATGCCTGTTTATTTCAAAAGCAGTATAGTAAATGTATTTTCTCCCCAAAACTGGAACTAATTTCTCAAATATTTCATTATCAACCAAAAAGGAATATTCCAATTCATTGGATATGGAATTTTTTGAATATTTATCTTGTAATAATCGCGTATTCTTTTTATAGGTTAAAATAGCATTACTTTTGTTATGTGTCTTTTTATCAATTTCTTCTATAAGTGATTTTAATAAATTTATATCTGCATTCAGTTTTCTTCCTCTTTCTATATCTTCTTTTATAAAAGCTGATATATTAACTATACGCATAGGAATATCGTTTACGCTTTTAAGTAAGTCAGTAATTTTAAGCATTTCTTCAGCATTAATATCTTGGTTTTTATGGTATAACTTACTCAAATACTCACTGATATTATCTATAGTAATTTCCCTGTTAACATCCGCAACACCTTGTACAATAATTTCTAAATCCCCAGCTAATTCACCAACTTTATTTGGATTACTTGTAACTAAAACATATGGTAATTTATCAAGACCAAGAGTACTGAAAATATATTTAATTATCTTTAAACTTCTGATATCTAATATTACATCATGCCCTAATAGTAATTCATATGCTTCGTTAATAGATTTTTCTCCTATATATTTACCTTCTGGATTTCTACCGGAAACCTGAAGTTCTAATTCAGAAGCTTTGTAGTGTAAACCTCTACCTTGACCTTCTTGAGGCATATGCACATAAACTCCTTGTCCATTATAATTAATCGCTTTTAAAGCGTTAATTCTTTGTTGTTCGCAATCACAATGAGAATCTCCATAGGTTCCAAAAAGACATTCAGAACCTATTCTTAAAAGAATAGGTTTATCTAAATCAAAATTATTTACATTTATAAAATTAAAATAGTCTAAGTCAATTTTCTCAGTGTCAACAGGCTTACCAAATTTAACCAAAAATAGTATATGATCCCCTGTTAAAGAATCTTCAAAAATTTCCTGAGCAGTTGCTTTATAAACAATAACAAAACAATCGCCCAAGTATTCGTTATTTTTCATAAAGTAGAAAGAGAAATTGTTTTTATCCATTTGCCTCCTTATGAATAGTTTCTATTTTTAGTAACATTTCCGATATTTTATCAGCCAAATCCTGCACAATAAAATTAAATAATTTCTTACCCTTATCCGTGTCAATCTCTACGTTTTCAGAATCGTTAATTACACCAGTAGTTGTGAGTTCTTTTGTTCGAAATAATTGTAATCCAGAAGTTATTTTTTTCTTATATTCGGGATTTGAAAGGATTTCGTTTTTTTGTATATTTTTAAGAAAATAATAAATGGACGTTTCCACTGTTCCAGCATGTGTATCAGTTAGTTTAAATAATTCTTCAGCTTTTTGATTAACTTGTTTATTGAATATATGAAATAAAACTACCTTTGATTTATAATCATAATTTAAGTCATTACTAACGGCTGATAGTATATTTATATTTCCTCCATGACCATTTATAAGAGCTATTAATTTTGGATTTGAAGTTTCTATTAGAGATAAAAAAAGATCCTTTATATAATTAAAATAGCTTAATGACTGTACAGACCCATTTAAGTAAAAATCCTTATGCTCCTTGGAGATACCATAGGGAATGCATGGGAGTTTGATATTAGATACCTTTAAATATTCAGATACCTTTTCAGTAATAGTTTCAGCAATTAAACTGTCAGTATCATAACCCAATAAAGGGCCATGTTGCTCAAAACTACCAGTAGGTATTAATAATAAGTCATATTTAGTCATATCTTGTGAATAAATTATTTTACTATAAAAAACAATTTTTGGCTACAAGAATAGAAACCTATAGTGTGTAATTTTTTTTAATTCATAATCTGTGATAAAATCATATAAATAATTATTAAATAATATCGCTTGTGGTTAAGATAAATGAATCAATTAAAATAGAAAATGAATCAAGATATTATCTACCTTCAAGAGAATTTAATTCATTGTTCGAACTTGCAATAAAAATTGGATTAAAATTCAAAGGAAAATTTTTTGAAACAACTGTTATGTATGATAACCCAAATCCAGAAAAATCCTTTTATTCTAAGGAAATTGATGGCAGACTTCGCTTAAGGACCGGTTTTATAACATATGACGACGTTAAATTACACAAAAGTCGATTAAAAGAAGATTATGCAAAATTAAGCTGGAAGAGAAGACTTCCGAAATCAAATTCTCCAATAAGGCAGGAAGAAGAAATAGAAGTAGAATTTACACCCAAATATGCTGAGTCAATGCGGGCAATTTTAGAAAACGTACTCAAAGCTGAAGTTGTTTCTAGTTATGAAAGGTATAGAACTATTTTTGAGGGAAATAAGATAGAGTTAGCAATTGATATATTTCCATATGGTGTAATGGTTGAAATAGAAGCTAAAAACGGTGGGATTATTGATGACGTTATTTATTGGACAAAAAAAATGGGATTTAAAATATCTAATTCATCCCTGTTGTCATGTGATGACAAGTATGTTGAATTGTGCAATAAGAACAGTATTCTTCCTAAAAGACATATTTTATTTTCAGATATAGAAATGCCTAAAATATAGTTTTTACGATTCATCTGATTCAACTAAAATAATTCGTGATCTACTATTACTTTACCTTCAACAAAAATGAGTGAAACTTTACAATAAAAATATTATTGGTGGGGGCGGAGGGAATCGAACCCTCGACAGACGGCTTAAAAGGCCGCTACTCTACCACTGAGCTACGCCCCCAGACCTCCCAGACCTTGATATTTTACTATAAAAACCGTTCCAATCATACATATGGTATAATTTTCACTATGAATTTTGTACCGGGCATTAAATTTAATATTTTACTTATTAACGGCATTACCTATGCCTATTTAATGCGTCTTTAGGGGGAATAAATCAAGATTTTTTAAAAGGAGATCCCCCAAAGGGGATTTTTTTTATGGGAAAAACAGATAAAGCGTTAACAATTGCAGAAGAGAGTTTAGCAAACAAATATCGCCTGGGAGGGGAAGACTATTTTAGTCATGTGAAATCCATTCAAAATCTTTTAAAATCCACAGGTATTAGAGAGCAAATGACTCAAAATGCAGCTATATTGCATAGAACACTTGAGTTTGAAAATAAATACGAAGAAATAATTAAAAAGGAATTTGGGCAGGAAACTTTAAATATTCTTCAAAACCATAATAGAATTAAAAACATCAAAGTTGAAAAGAATTCCCCGCTATCTTCAAACGAAGCGTATTTGACACAGCTATATGTAAATATTGCAGAAGATATAAGGAGCTTAGTTTTAAGACTTGTTAACAGAGTTGAGAATCTTGAAACGTGTTTTGTATTTGATAAAGAAAAACGAGAATACATCGGAGACCGTGCTTTATATCTGTATTCACCCCTAGCAAGAGTTGTGGGATTAACTAAACTTGCAGCAACAATTGAAGACGATGCATTTAAAATACTTAATCCAGAAGAATATTTTAAAATTGAAAAAGAAATAAATACAAAAATAAATTTTTGGGAACCGGAAATAAGTGAAATCAAAGCATTTTTGGATGAAATTTTTAGAGAAAAAAACATACCTTGTAAATTAAGTTATAGAATAAAACATAAATACGGAATTTATAAAAAATATTCTAAAGTTAATGTGCCTATAAGAGATGTCGTGGGTTTTAGAATTATTGTGGATACTATAGAAAATTGCTATTCGGTAGAAAATATTCTAAAGGAAGTATGGCCTTTCTATAATGATTTGTATAATGATTATATTCAAAATCCCAAAAATACCGGATATAAATCAATTCACAATTCATTTAGATTTTCTAAGAATCTAGAAGCTGAAGTACAAATTAGAACAAATGAAATGCATGAATTTAACGAATACGGTCAGGCAGCTCATTTGTTATATAAAATCGCATATAGAGGGGAAAAGTCTTTGTTAAACAGAAAATTCAAAGAGTATATGAAAGAAAACCCTTTTTTATTTAAAGATTTGCAGAATTGGGATATAGATGCCAGGATTGAAAAAAAGTCGGTTATTAATACATTTAAAAAATATGTGTATGCTTTTACTCCAAAAGGAGATATCGTAGAACTTCCAAGAGAGTCAACAATTATTGACTTTGCTTATTCGTTGCATAGCAGTATAGGAGAAAAATGTAATTCAGGTTTTGTAAACAATAAGCTGGTGCCTTTAGATTATAAAGTAAATGACGGAGACTGTATTAAAATAAAGACTTCCAATAATGTCAATGCCAATCTTGATTGGTTAAGGATTGTAAAAACTAAGCGTGCTAAAAGTGAATTAAAGAAGTTATTTAAATTGAAATAATCCTATTAGAGCTTAGTTATGGTATAAATTCCTTGTTTTGGCTATAATCGCTTTATGATTTATGATACTTATAAGAAGCAATTAGTGGAATTTCTAAAGTTTAAATCCATTTCAACTGATCAAAACTTTCAGCCAGAAATTCAGAAATCCGTAAATTGGCTTAAAACATTATTTGAAGAAAACAGATTTAACGTTCAAATATTGGAAGGAAAAACCTGTAATCCTGTTATTTCAGCTAATTATGAAACTGATCCGGCTTTTGAAACCATATTGGTTTATGGCCACTACGACATTCAGCCTGCAAATCAAGAGGATGGTTGGTATGCAGAACCGTTTTCACTTTTAGAGAAAGATGGCAGAATATACGGTCGCGGTATTGTAGACAATAAAGGTCAGATATTAATACATATATCTACCGTTTTAGAGCTTATTAAGCAAAATAACCTTAAATACAATGTTAAGTTTTTAATTGAAGGAAATGAAGAAACTTCTAATGAGGATCTTCCGGAAATAATAAAAGATAATAAAGATTTGCTAGCCTGTAATTATATAATTGTTTCAGACGGGGAAATATTAGGTCAAAATCCAGTTTTAGAATATTCTCTACGGGGAGGTTTTAGTTGTAAACTGGAATTTAAAACGGCTAATAACAATCTACACTCAGGTATTTTTGGCGGTGCTGTACCAAATGCCGCATACGAACTTTCTAAATTCGTTTCCAAACTATATGATCAGGAAAACAGAGTAAATGTTCAAGGGTTTTACGATAATGTTGATGAAATTAATGATAAGCAAATGAATGATAATAGAGAATTAACAAAGTTGAGCCAAAATATGATCGAAAATACAGGTGTAAAAACACTTTTAACTGAACCTGATTTTGATTTTTTTACTCAGATTGGCTGCCGTCCGACCATTCAAATAACAGGTTTTAAATCAGGATATATCGATGAGGGATTTTCTAATATAGTTCCTTCTTCCGCCGAGGCAAGGCTGAATTTTAGAATTGTAACTTCACAAAAAGCATTAGATGTTATAAAAATATTTGAAGTATATGTAAAAAACAATACTCCTAAATATGTGGAATATTATATAGAATTCGCGCATGTTCATAATCCTATAAAAATAAATGTTGAATCACAAATGGCCGATAATGTAGCAAAATTATTAGAACGGGCATTTGGTACTAAAGTATATAAAAAACCTGTAGGAGGAGCCATTCCTATTGTAACTGATTTTAAAAATGTTTTAGGGAAAGATACATTATTGGTTTCATTGGGAAACGATGACTGCAATATGCACGGGATAAATGAGAACTTTGATATTACTCTTCTTGAAAAAGGATTAAAATTCAGCAGAATGTTTTTTTCAAAATCCTAAAAATAAATACGATTGACAACAAATAATAATTATATTAGATTTATTGAATACTTTATGAACAGTTCTACTTTAAATAAATTTAAATTCTTTTTTGGATTTAATACCGCTAAAGTCGGCTAGTAGGGCTTTTAATTATTTTCTATTCAAGCTTATACCGCCGAGAGGCGGTTTTTTAATTCCGGCTTTCGGCTGTTATTGCTTAGAAAGGAGTATATGAATAAAAACATATACAATAGTATTAATTTAGGTGTGGTAGGATATGGTCATTTTGGTTCCAGATTCTTAAAATGGCTTAAACACATTAACGACATCAATGTTTTATATGTAGTAGAGCCCGAATATAATAAAGTCTCAAATTTATCGAATACTCTGTTATATAGATCCATTGAAGAGATAGATTTAAATCTGCTAGGAAAAACAGATGTTATATTAGATTGCTCAACTAAGGGTATAGGAGAAATAAATGTTATTAAATACAAAGAGCTTGGAATACCGGCTGTAATTCAAAGCGGTGAAAAATTATATGCTGCTGAGTTATACTATCCAAGTCTAAGGGAACCGGAGTCTAAATATTTAAGAATCCCGTGTTGTTCTGCAATCTCTACACTAAGAATAATTGAAGCTTTAGCAAATGCAGGCATGCAAAATCCGATGGAAATCTATGGTTATCATAATAAAACTACTTCAGATAAACAAATGATTAGTATTGATTATATTTCCGGGCGTGAAGTAGAAATACTTACCGGAGTTAAATCTAAAATGAATAGAATTTACCTTCCGGGACATCCTGCAAATAATGAGTATATTTACGCAGGGAACTTGAGTTTAACAATGTCGGAAAATATCAATCATAATAAAGTTGTAGCGGGATTAACAACACACAGCGAGTTACAATTACTGGATTACTCAGTAAATATAAGCGATCACTATGGAAATCCAAATACATTAATTATCAAAGAAAGCATAGAAGTTACAGATAATATTATTAGGCTAGGATTTCTGGCTATGCCTCCTTATATGGATTATCCTTCAAATATATCAGCTATAAGGTATTTAGCTGAAAAACAGAAAGTATCAGCCGATAAACATCAAAGATATCATCAAAAGGTCATTTAAGAGATGTATAAATCGATCCGTCGTGCAGAAACGCGGCGGATCAGGTAAATATGTTAATTAAATGTAATTTCCAATTTTGGAGAGTTTGATTCTCCGCTTTCCCTGGAATTAAAATCTAAACCATTGCTTCCGCTTCCGTCAAAACCTAAAGACATTAATGATCCTTTTCGGTCTTTCACGAAATTTGTTATATCAATTTCAATCCATGTTCCTGCATCAGCTCCGGCAAAAGTTGATATTATGGCTCCTATATCCAACTTATTATTATAAGTAACTTCGTTTTCTTTCCAGGAGGTATTTGGTACTCTTTTAACATTGTAATCAGACGGTGAATAATTAGTTACTCTTACTTTTAGTCTAGCTGTATTAATATTCTTTCCTGCTAATGCTTCCAGATCAAATTTCATGTATGTAATTTCAACCGGTGATCCGTCTATATGTAAAGATGTGGTTTTTCCTCTGTTCTTGTTAGGCTCGGCTGATGTTACATAAGTGTCTGCAACAGGGTAAAGTGAAACAGTATTTGCATCAGTAGGTGTTGGAGTCGGCGTAGGAGAAGGAGTTGTGGTTATAAGAGTTAAATCATCTACATTTACTCTTACTCTGGATTTTGGGGTAATTAAAACATCTAATGGATCGCCTCCTGTCGGAATAGCCACCACATTTGAGTCAGTTGTTGTTGTGAAATTTGTATTTGTAACTCCTTCAGTAGGTATAAATCTAATGCTGGATTGTCCGGATTTTTTCGCTTTAAATGAAAGGGTAGCTGCGGGAAAGTTACCGGTATACATACCCGTTGTAGTATTGCTCGACCAGTCGTATGCAGCAAGGCCAACCTGAATTATACCCGCGCCTCTTGAACATGCAGAAGTTGATCCGTTGTGGCTTCCAGTGTTAGCGCAAGCCAGTACCAGTTGTCTGTTGAATGCACCGCTAGAAGTTACTGGCAAAACTGATTTTAATATACTGTTGCCGGAAACTAAAATATCTTCTAATAAAAGCAAATCCTTATTAAATCTAATTAATAAGTCTGTACCTACAACTCCCACTCCTCCGGTATTAAGGTTAACTACCACATTAAAACTTGAACCTGGTGCAGTATTAATTGTATTAGGAGAAAATGTCAAAACTGCGCTCGGAGAAATAGAGGTAACTCCTTTTACAAATAATTTATTTCTATTAAAAAATACAAAACCTCCGGCAAGCAGCATAGAAAAAACTGTAAGTACCGTAACTATTATTGAATTTTTACTAAGATATAATTTATTCATTTTATTGAACAAGAATATCAGGATCTAAAATATTAAAACCAAGTACTTCATCCCAGATATCAAAGTTTGCAAATCTAACAGAATAAGCTGGTTTGTTTTTTAAACTATCCGATGAATCCGGCATCCATAAGGCTAATTTGTATGTTCCAGGTACAACACTAATTGGAAGATTTACACTGGAGTTGATCACATAAGATTTTCCGGACTCCCATTTTCGAGGATCAATATTATCCAATTTGAGCTCATACCTGTTGTTGTTGCTTTGTAAAACCAAGTATACGGGACGGAAATTATACATTGAAGCAAAACCTGAATTTTTTAAGCTCACGCTTACTGACAAGGAATTCCCGGGTAAAAGTTTTTCGGGCAGGAATGCTTCTTTTATCTCTAATCTATATCCCAATCGCCTTCGGATATCAGGCATACATCCTTCGTCTACCCATCTGTTAAGTACTGTTGTGTTAAATCCATTATTAATAAATGACCAGTGCATATTTTCCATTTGTGCAATAGCACCGGGAGAAGAAACATCAGTGCTATAACATGAAGTTCTGGGGGGATTATCATAGCTTGCTTCACCGCCAAAAGGAGAATATCTACTGTTTTGATAAACAAAGTTTTTCCAGCATTGTGTTTCACCTACACTAGAATTATCGCAATATGTAGATATTTTAGTACCCGCGGCATTTGATTTAAATGTACCGTCGTCAGTGTCGTCTTTTAAAAATGCGTCATCATGTATCCCGATTCTGCTTAAATTTGTACCTGTAAAAGCCTGAGCTTCTGGAATAGGTCCTCCGTAGAATACCTGTTCATATCTTGGATATCTCAACAAAATCATTCGTTCTGAAGGAAGCACAGTGAGCAGTGTGTCAGTTATTTTTTTTCTACTTTCAAGATTATTAAGATATTTAGAACTGTGCCACTCTCCCCAATGGCCTACAAACCCTGCCTGCATAGCGGCAATAACATCCATATTATTTTGCAAAGCAGGTTTTAGCTGTTCAATATGGTCAAGTACTAGACTAAGAGGGACATCGGGGTTAACTTTTAAAGGATCAGATGATGATTTAGGTCCGGGATTATAAACGAAGCGAATAACAAGTTTTAAGCCGCGGTCTCTCGCAGTGTCAAAAACTTTTTCTATTGTATTTAATGCTGCTTGATCTAAAAGTTTTCCATGATAATCGGTAAGCGGTTGAACACCATAATCATCACGTTGATCTCTATAGTTATCAAGTCTGAAATAAATCCATACCAAAGTATCTGAAGGCTGCAGAGCTCTTACTTTTGCTAAATCTAATGTCTGGTCAACAAAAACTGAAGATTGTTTCATAAAACCACGTTCCGGATTTGCAAAGTCTATACTTGAAGCCGTATAAGTAATTTTGTTTGTAAGTTCGGGTAAAGGAGTTGGAGTCGGTGTAAGTGAGGATGTTGGCGTCGGCATTGAAGTTGGAGTTACACCGGCCTTTAGAGATTTAAGAACTACTGAAAAATCTAAAGCATTAATTCTCCCATCCTGAAACTGATCTACAGAATTATTAAGTTTTGCAAGCCAATTTTGAAGTACACATTTTAAATCTTCTATATTTACATTACCGTTTCCACAGGCATCACCGCCTCCTATAGGAATAGGTGTAAACGTTTGTGAAGGAGTAGGCGTGGGAGTTGCAGTTGGGGTTGGTGTTAACGTTGGTGTAGGAGTTGGAGTTAAAGATGGGGTAGGTGTTAATGTCGGGGTAGGAGTAGGTGTCTGGCTAACTTGCTCGGCTCCAATGCAAGTTCCAGAACCTGAATCAATAACAGTGTGAGCCGGATCATCTTTTATTAGCTGCCAATCATAACTAGTTGGGTGCAGTGTTAGTTTTAAAACACCGTATCCACCATTATATCCTTTTTCACTGGTAGGAAGATAAGAACCAAAACTATATAAGCTTTTCCCAGCATTACCTACAACAAATTCTCTAACACCTCTGCTTTCTTCTTTAACACCAAATGGGTTTTGGGGAGCAAATCTCTCATATAAATGGTCATGGCCGTTAAGAACCACATCTGCTTTATAGTCATACATTGCTTGGAAAAGAGGAGCAACACCTGAGTTACTTCCATGAAGACTTCCCGAACTAAATCTGGGTTCATGCCAATAACCTAAAGTGCAGACATTATTGTGGGCTGCTAAGTCCTGTCTTAACCAAGCTACCTGCTGAGAACCTGTTGAATGATCAATTTCTCCATTGAGAGAAATTAAATGCCAGCTGCCAAGATCGAAACTATAATAACCTTTAGTAGGATCTCCTGCTCTTTCACCAAAATAAGAATAATACCCCGAACCGCCGGATGTGTGGTAATCATGGTTGCCAGGTGATGGGTATGTGATGTTTTTAAATAAACCCCAGGTTTTATCGTAATAATTATAATAATCCGTTAATAATCCATCAGGATATTGGTTATCTCCTAAAGTTAAAACTGCAGTGGGATTTATCCAGGAAATAGTGTCTGCGGTAAATTTTTGATGGCAAGTAGTGCTACTATAGTTTGTGTTTAAATTATTACAGACAATATCACCTCCCGCTACTATCACCGGATCTACTGTTTGAGCAAATACTTTGGTTCTAAAATAAAACGACACCCAAAAAACAACAAAAATAAAAAATGTTTTTTTCATAATGGAAGAAACTCCGTGGAAATAAGTGTTTTACCATCAGTTTCATTATCTTTAACAACTAATGTTAAATTATATTTATTATTTCTTAAAAGAAGAATCTGTTCATCCTTAGCGTCGGGAAAGTCGGAATTTTGTACTACGGTCCATCCGGAAACTGCAGCATTTTTATTGTACCAGCTTACAATTACGGGTACTTCCTCATCCACCTCATATATCACAAGAAATTCCATTTTTTCATCCACAGTTTTTTTATATGATTTATGAATTGCAGAATCCGGAAATATAGGAAAAACCGGAGCTCCGTCTACCAATGCCTTTTTCATTTCAATAACTCCATCTTTTTTTTCAACCATCGGAACGGATTTTAAAGATTGTTCCTGTCTTATTAATATAGAGAGAGAAAACGCAGCAACTACTAAAAAAGATAATACTAAAATCATAACGATTTTATTTTGAAATAGCTTAGGATAATTCATCACCATCAATGATAGATGTTTTTATCTTTATAGGTCAAGGATAAGTTTTTTTAATTTTATGGTGAACGTTTTTGAACAAATTCGAATGTATTTCAAAGGTAGCGGCGGCTGACCGCACCAGCCGCCGCACTATCTTAAAGCTCGGCCTGCGGCCTAGCTTATTTTCAGCGCGCGCGACTTTGCGTTCGCTTCGCAAACGCCTTTATTTTATCCAAAAAGAGCTAATACGTACAATTTTTTACAAATACAAAATTGACTGCACTTTTAGCCTTATTAAAAGAATTTTCAATATTTATTTGATTTTGTTGAATTGGCCACAACAACATCTCAATTGTAGTGAATGCTGTGTAGAGCTTTATTTTCGGTAAGTCTTCTTCTTTTACATGTTTGATTACTGGATTTGCTAAATGGGGTCTGTCGTGCAAGCTGTATATTAATCTTGTTAAATCAACGAGCCAATCGCCGCACCCAGCTTCCTGCCAGTCAATAATCCCAGTAATTTTTCCTTCGTCATCAACCATAACTTGATGGTAGGAAAAATCTCCATGAACAATATCGGATTTTGGCAATGAAAGAGCTTCTAAGTTCTTCACAGAAAAGGTTAAGTTATCTAAGAAATCACGCATTTCGGGCGAATAGTTCTGGATTGATCTCAAACCACCAAGCCTGTTACTAAATACGGTATCTTTAATAATTAAGGAATAATTTTGTTTTTCAGATATCGCATGGTTTTTTTGGAGTGATAAAAAAGATAGTACTTTTTCTATTTGTTCAACAGTCGGATTTTGCCACAACGGCTTACCAGGTAACTCTTGTTGTACCCAGTAAAGACCTTTACCAATTCGCCCAGAATAAATGTACTTTGGTACAGGATAATCCAGTGAAAGTAATCTGTTCGTAATATTCTTGGCCAGTTCGGGGTCATCATCAACGATATTTGTGTATGAAAGATCGGTGAAAAACTTCAAAACTACAGGTTTTTTACCAGGCTCAGCAATACGGTATGCCCCCCATTCCCCCTTATCGAAGCGATCGAGCAACTCATAACTCGTACCGTGGTTTTTATTCACGGTTTTTATAACTTCTTTTATCTCTTCTGCTTTTACATTAACCCACATATGTGGGAATTTTATCAACTTTCAGGCCTTATTGGAACCAATGACTATTGAATTCTTTTTTACGGGCTTATATATTGTAACTGTAGTCAACTTGATTCGGATTGCTTTTTTAGTGGCCGCTTTGGACAATTTGGAGCAATCCGAGTTGACTACAACCAGAGCGGCCATTTAAGTTTTATAAAAAGTTCTTTAAAATTTTTGCGTTTTTCTTCATTCTTTTTTGCGGCAGCTCTCGGCGAATTTGAATTATGCCTTTGCAGCGCTGAGCCCAATCCACTTTCGATTTCCTTTTTGGTGACCCCGGCGGGAATCGAACCCGCGATCTTCAGGATGAAAACCTGATGTCCTAACCGCTAGACGACGGGGCCTTGGCGTACCTTGGTGTAGCGTTTTACGCTTCAGCAAGCCTTTAAAGGTACAATAATACCTAGTCATTTTACCAGTAACAACAGCAAAAAAGCAATTAGGGACAGTTTCTGTTAAAATCTATTTGTCAAAAATTCTTACACATAAAAGTTTAATTTAATTTTATGAATATTTTAGAAAAAATAATATACGAAATAGCAGCATTTATTTTAGCTATAAGCCCATCAACTAATTATGTGGAAGGTGTAATAGGACAACCCAGGTCTTTTTTACCTCATCAGACCCAAACTCAAACTGATAAAACTATATCAAGTTTAATTTACCGAGGTCTTTTTAAATATGATATTTACGGATCTCTTGTTCCGGATTTGGCTGACAGCTGGATAATTTCTGATGACGGTATTATATATACAATAAAAATGAAAGAGGGGCAGACTTGGACAGATGGATCTCCTATAACATCTGATGATCTTATATATACTTCATTTAAATCTCCTGAATTATTCGGAGTTGCTACTGATAAAGTAGATGATTTAACCGTAAGATATATTTTACCTAACAAATTTTCTCCTTTTTTAAGTTTGTTTACTAAGGGAATAATGAAAATAAACTCGGAAGAAGAACAGAATCCTCTAAAACCTATTTCCAATGGAGCATTTAAAATTCTATCAGTAGAAGAAAGCGGCCCTATTTACAAACAGATAATTTTACTAAACCTTGACCAATCACAGGAGATTAGAAAACTTATCTTCAAATATTATCCAAATGAAGAAGAAGTAGTCACGGCCGCCAGATTGGGAGAAATAGACGGTTTTATATCAAGTCAGGATTACGAATTTGAAAACTTTGAGGAAAGGAATTTCCCTCTGCAGAGCGTTTATTACGCAATATACTTTAATTTAAAAAATGAAAACTTTAAAGATGTTGAATTTAGAAAAAAATTAAGAAAAGCTTTGCATGTTCAGGAAATTGCATATGATAAAGGAATTTCAGCCATTGGCCCAATTAGCAGAAATGTTTTTACGGATAAGAAAACGGGAGGAGATTATTATGATAAAGACTATAAAGAAAATTTACAAAATGCATTAACTATTACTGTTCCGGACGTGAAATCTCTAATAGAAGTAGCTCAAAGAATAAAAGCGTTCTGGGAAGAAAAATTAAATATGGACATTAAAATAAAAACCGTTGATCCTGATAGATTTGAGAAAGAGATAATTGAAACGAGAAATTTTGAAGTTTTACTTTATGGTCAGGAAATTGGGAGAGATCCCGACAGATATGTAAATTGGCATTCAACTCAAAAAGACCCCCCCGGGCTCAATTTGTCCGGATTTGAACAAGTCCGTGCAGACAGAGCTTTGGAAGAAGGAAGAAATGAAATAGACAACGATAAGCGTTTAACTCACTACAGCGAATTTCAAAAAGTTGTGGATGAACAAGTGCCTGCAATATTTCTTTACCACCCATATATAAAGTATTACATGAACAAATATATAAAAGGAATCGGAGACAAATACACTTTTACAGCTGCAGACAGATTCCTTGATTTCGGTGTTTGGTACATAACAAAATCTATATAACACCCTCAATTTCAGCCTATTACTATGCTATAATTTTCATGTCTTTTGATTGTTATACTGGGATTTTGTTAACACGGTGGCCTTAGTTCAGCGGTAGAACGCCTCCCTGTGGAGGAGGATGCCAGGGGTTCGATTCCCCTAGGCCACCCCAGATTAAGATTTGGAATATTATATCGTTATGGCCATAACAAGATTACCAAGATCAGAATACATAACAGATGATGTACTTGATGAATTGTTTAAAAGATCAGATGTGGATTTAGACTCTAAAGAGAAACCAAATAAAAGCCAAGAGGTAGCTGATATTGTATTTGAAGTTGATCCTATAGGGAAAGCATTAACAGGTAGAACACCGAAAAAAATCGAAGAAGAAACCGGTATTCCAGTTGAAGAAATGTTTCCTAAAGATTCAAAAATACTATACATTGGCGATCCATGGCAAAAAATGGGCACGGAATTAGACCAGTCGCACGGCAGTAATTTAACAATAATCGACTATGAGTACGGAGAAGTTGCCTCTTTTATATTTGATGAAAAGAATTTTAGAGATAATATAAAATTTAAAGGTACTTATCTTATAGAACTACTTAATGATATTTTTAATGATGAAAATAAAGACCAGCTTGAACATGATGATTTTGAATGGTTAACATCTTTTTTAGACCTTGTAAAACATGCTCATTCTTTGTCGGAAGCGGCAGTAACTGATGAAGAATATCTTTCAGCTGCGGAAGCATGGAAAAAATCACGTGAATACATAGAAACTACTTATAAAAATGAATTAGAAAAGAAAGAACAAGCTTCTTCAGAGCCTGGTGATTCATATAATTATGATGATAATTTAGATAAGCTTGGATCGTTAAAGACTTACGCTTGGTATGAAGGTGTTTATGGTGAAAGAGGTTTCAGAGACACGTTAGATTGGAAAAATATTATCGAACCAAAAGTTAAAGCATTGGAATCAGACCTCAAAGGATTGCCGGAAGCGGAAAAGAACAAAGAAATTGCTTCTGCTACTAAAAGCTGGATAGAAGAGATCAGGTTACATAAAAGAACTGAATCATCCAACGTTTTGGAAGCAGTATTTCCTCAGTTACCATTTAAAGATGCTTCTTTTGACAGAATGGTTGCATCATGGTCTATTTCAGCGCATGTATTCGCTGAGTTAGATGAAACTGGTTTTGAAGTTTTGTGGGATGAAACTCAGCGCATATTAAAAGAAGGAGGTAAAGCATATATTTTCCCCCTAAATTACTATTATGAAGTAGATAGTACTATTATTAGCAGCTTAGAAAATATGAAAATAAAACATAAATTGATGGATTACACAATACTTGATGATGAATCAGGAAATAAATACACTTTAGTGATTACTAAGAGGAGTAGTGGAGATAATAATTAAAAAAGCTATTCGTCGTAGATATTTTGGCTTTAAACATAAAATATCAATCATTATTTACGAAGAATTCCATAAACTAATCCTAATAATGCGCCAGCCACAACACATATAATTATAAAATTCAACCATTTTTTATTTATGTTCGTTTTTTCATCATTAAGTATAAACCGTCTTAAATACATAACAACTGCAGCATTTTGTGCTTCCATAGAACGTATTTTTACAGGAAAAAGATAATTAAGTGGAAATACTAGTTTTCGATACACATTAAATATGTGAACGTTATACATTTCAGTATGCGTAAAAGACTTTAATGTATTCCAGTCATAAAACTTGGATTCATTAGCATGATCAATTACTTTAAGGCCTCCTTTTGTAATTATAAAAACCATGTTAAATTTTGACTTGAAACTTCTAACAATAACAAAAATTATATGAATAATATAAACAAAACCTACAATAAATATAAAAATTAGCAGAATATTAACAAAACTGGATAATGGGTCATTATAATCATTGGCTAATGATTTTTTAATAATATTTACAAAAGATGTAATTTGTAAAGGTTCTGAGCTATCTACAAGATTAATGCCGAAAAACGCCAATAGCAGTAACGAAAATAAACAAAATACTAAAACGGGAAGTGTTTTAAATGCTATTTGTTTTTCTATTTCAGGTGTAGTTTCCCAACTATATATTATTTCCTGGTTATTGCTATTTTCTTTCACTTTAATGGCTACTAATTATTAAGGTATTTCTACGCATTAGAAAGATATTCTTCCAAAACTTCCTTTATTTCCTTTAGCGAGCTTTCTGACTTAACTAGATATTTAACTATACCTAAAGCTTTAGCTTTCGCGATATCCTCATCTTGGCTGAGCTGTGTAATAACTATTACCGGAATTTCTTTTGTCTTAGGATCAGTTTTTAACTCTTCCAACACCTTAAAACCGTCCTTTTTAGGTAAAATCAGGTCCAGTAATATCAAATCAGGGTGCAGTTCCTTAGCCTTGTTCAAAACTTCGCTCCCGTCTTCCAGAAGCGTGACTTTTACATCATCTCTGTTAAACTTTGCGCCATAAACCCTAAGTAAGAATTTGTCGTCTTCAACAATTAATATATTTTTCTGCATATAAGTATAAATCTACAACTTTAGATTAATTTAGACAACAGAACTAATAAATTTATTATTGAAAAGTCTTTGGCTTTAAAATTAATATTTATATAATCCAAAATAAAACTTTTAATACTTTTATCTGGACACTTCTACAGTTTCGCTGTTTTCGGCGTTCGCTGCAGAGATTGTTATGATATTATTTGCGTTAACTTCAACAAAATATCCCGTATTAGCGGCTGTTCCACCGTCAGGATCTGTTGGCATTGATCTTAAGTAAGGTGCCAATGGAGTCGATAAGTTATCGCATGTTCCGCAGGAACCCAGCTCAGTAGCCGCCTGAGAGGTTGCCAGTCCGGTAGGCAATGCTCCATCATTATCAACTATATACTCATGAACAGCTGTTAAAATGCTGTTAACATCACCCCAGCGTCTGGAGTTTCTGGCATCCGCGAATCTCCTAACGGGATTCAAAGCTACTATAACTACCGTACCTAACAGGGCAATTATTCCAACAACGACAAGCAATTCTATCAAAGTAAAGCCTGTCTGAGTTTTCTTATTTATATGGGGCATATTTATTCTCCTATAATTAAATCATTACCTAATATAATAATTACATCATAATTATTTTCTGAATTCAATGGGTTTGAGGAGAGTTCATATTCACCTATAATTTTCGTAAGTATCGTTTTTAATTGTTCGGGGTTTTTATCAGTAAGTATTCTAATAACAGTATTTTCATAGTTATTTTTATCAGCATTGCCAACATCTATCTTTACAAATTCATTAGTTTTTAATAAATCCGAAACTTTAGCAGCTAAACCTACTCTCACGGTGCCGTTAAGAATTTGCAAAGAATAGTATGACCTGTCAATTTTAATTTCTGATGTTTCTGGCAAGGATGTTTCTGAAGATGTAGTTTCTGTAGATTCAATTATTTCTGAATTTTCCAGTTTCTCAATCTGCAGGTTTTCATTTTCCGAGATAGCTCTATCAGAATTTATCCTCGAATTTCTAGTTTCAAAAAGACTTTTAGATAAAAAATAAATGATACCAAGGATCAAAACAGTAAAAGATAAAACTGTTATTATGATTATAGTATTTTTCATTTTCAATTTTAGTTCTTTTTCTTCTTTTGGAATGAATTGGTCCAAAGTGATATTTAATATTTGCGAATCAATGCCTTTTATATCGGTTTTTAAAGATATACCTAAAAAAGGATCTTCATTCCTTGTTTTGGCCAATGAAACAGGTTCCACAGCCCTAACTGTGCATTTGCTGGTTAAAATAGCATTAGCTATTTTTTGAAATTTTGTTTTTATAGGCGCGAATACTAAAATTGAAGTTTTGTTTTCCACCTCACCTACTATTCTATAATCCCAGTCGTAATCGTTTAATACCTCGGGAATGTGTTTTTGAACCTGTTTAAATACATCAGCTCGCTCGTATCGTTTATCATGTATTTTTTCTAATGAAAAACTCAATATATAACACAGCTGATCGTCCAAAAGGAGATCAATTTCCTTTGTTTTTAACCTGGAAATAACCTCTGTTATACAACCCGAAAAATCATTTTCATTGCATACAGATTCATAACTGTCACCGGTAATACTCAAATTTCTTAAATTGATTTTTACACCTCTCACAACATTATTTGATATAAAAATTACGGCTCTTTTTCTGTTTAATAGATTCATTTTTTAAATTTTAATTTTCTGTCCATGCTGTAACTAGTACATTTGTTGCCCGTGTGGCATTAACCCTTATGCTTTTAGAATAACTCTTAATTGTGGTTTGAACTGTAAAATCCCAGTCATTACCGTTTTGTGAATTAATTGTAACAGAACAATTGCCTTCGGGAAGGGAAATACTTGATGGTATGTTATTGTCTTCATTCAAATTTAGTAGTGAGTTCTCTACGCATCCTTCTACAATATTTAATGCATCCAGCCCGTTTTTATTTGCCAAAGACATTTGAATATCATTAATAGATAATACCGAAACTGATGTTCCAATAACAAAAACTACTGATATTACTATTAAAATTAATGTTACAGCTATATAGCCTTTCTCATCTATTGATTTCATTGGTCTAATCTCATTTCTGCAGATTCTGTATAAACTTGCGAGTGCTGCCATTCTTGTCTTTCGGAATCAGAAGTGATATTTATTGTAAACTCAATATTTTGTGAGGAACCGATTACTGATCTGTCAGTAAAAGTTAATACAGAGGAAACAAATCCTGAGTTATTTAATAGTTCATCATTCAACATACCAGTGCAGTCATTTGATCCGCCGCCCCAGGCAATTCTCAAGTCGCTGCCGGATGTATAAATTCTGGTAGGATTTCTTGATAAATCAGATGAAGCTAAGCATAAATCATTTGATGAAACGGAGTTTATATTAGAAGCATTTCTGATTTCATAGGATATTCTTTTTGAAGCAAAACGGATATTTTGGTTAACTAACAGCTGAATGTTTGATTTAGTTCCTCCAAATATTATATTCCAAGTGAAAAAAATAATTCCGCTAAGTATTATTCCGACAAGCCCTATATATAATATCAACTCTATAAGAGTAAACCCGTTCTTGTTTTTATAATGTATTGTTTGTGTTTTCATTTATTAAATTTACTTTTTAATACTAATTTATTGAGGTCTCACAATTTCTAACTCGGCATTATTATTTGATGAAGCAACAAATAATCTATCAAGAAGAGGTTCGTATAATAACTCAACAGGAGAATTAGAAATATCTAAAAATCCCAGAGCCGGGGTTAGTACAGTTAAATCTGAAATATTATCTAAACTACTTCCGTCAAGTATAAGAAGGTCACTTGAATTATTATCAGTTGCAATGAAAATAAAATCATTTCCGAATGATATATCAATTACCGAGTCTCCTATTTCAGCTGTGTCGGAAATTGTAGGAGAAGCAGGCGATGAAATATTTATTGAATAAAGTTCCGGAGCCTGGCTAGAATTCCTACCAACCAAAATCCTGTTATTTCCTGGATAATAAACGGATAATGCATCCGAAGCGTCATTTCCTTCGTCTAAATTTAATGTATTAACTACATTTCTGGTACTTAAATCTATTACTTGCAGTTCTGCATTATTATCTGTGGTGGTAACGTAAGCATAACCGCCAACAATAACCATGTTCGTTGGTGTTCCGGTGAGATCGTTATCCGATCCCAAAACAGTTGGGTTGGCAGGATTAGTTATATCAAACTCCAAAAACTCATTGCCACCGTCTCTAATCATAAATAAAGAGTTACCTGAGACTTCTATTGAAACTGCATCGGCATTATTGTTTCCGCTGTTTCCGTTGTTTAGATTTACTGAGATAACACTTTCAGCGTTTAATGATGTTGGATTTCCTATATTTACTATCTGAAGTTCTTGCGAATTACTTGTTGATGCCAAATAGGCATAATTCCCGGCAATTTTTATGTCATTTACACTTCCTCCCAATTCCCGCTGGCAATTGTTACACAAACTAGGAGATGAAAGATCTGATACATCAATTGCATATAATTCAGTTCCACCGGAAATAGCCCGGCCAAGAAAAACATAATCACCTAAATAAAAAAGAGATATAGCATCTGCATTATTATTTCCACTGTTGCTGTTTGTTAAATCAAATATTGATTGAATAATCGGATTTGCCCAGCCGCTTACAATCGTGATTAATTTAGCAAAATTAGTCAGATAAGTAATTAAACTTACCGAATTGCTTCTATTAGGAGAAAAATTCCAGTTCACCATAGATTCTACTCTTCTGGTGTCCGGATCATTTGTTCCTCCGCTTGTAACAATATTTCCGATTCCATCTCTTTGAACTTCGCTAACCGTAATGACTCTATTAAATTTTTCCTGAACATTTTCAGTACCTGACCATACCCAGGAGTTTCCGGAATTTCCCAATCCGCACCCTGCGCTGCAGTCGGTATTTAAAAACATTGTATCCCACCCTTGCTTTTTTATTGATCTGACAGCGTCAAGACCTGACTGAGCAAATATTGTGGCTTGTGTTTCTTCTGTTCCAAGCCTGTTTGTAGAGTAACTTCCCGCAACTGTAGCTACACCTACTACAGCAACAATTACAAAAAGTGATACTGCTACTATGATTTCAATAATTCCAAAACCATGTTGGTTTCTATTATCAAAAAACATTTAAACCTCCTGCAGCATTAACTTGAATATTTCTCGAATTTAAATTTGTACTTATAGATATATTTAGAATATTCGACGGTTCTCCTCTTAAATTAAAGTTTGTATCATCTAAACCCGAGACAGTGACAGAAGTCGGTATTGAAAAACTATCAGAAGTCAGAGGATTAGAACATAAACCTTCATATAAAATTAAATTATTTCCGGAAATGCATATTCCCCAAATGCCGGTTCCTTTTCCATCCATGGAGTATTCCTGCGCTTTTCTTATTGTACTGACAACTTTACTCTCGAATGAGTTAAGATTTATATACAAAATCAATCTGGATAAAACCGGTGCTGTAACTCCTCCTATAATTGCAATTATTGAAATAACAAGAAGTATTTCTATAAGAGTTACACCAGTTTCTTTTTTATTTTTTGAGAGAACCTGTAAGTTCATAAATCGGTGTAACTATTGCCAAAGCAACAAATCCTACAATTAAACCAATTACGATTAACATTAATGGTTCTAGTATAGTAGTAATATTCTTGCTGAAATTGTCTATCTCTTCCTCGTAAAAATCAGCCAGATACAATAAAGAATCATCCAAGCTGCCGGATTTTTCTCCTACAGCGATCATTTTTGAAACCAGTGGCGGAAATTCCTTAAATTTACCTTTTTCAATTGATTCTGAAATGCTTAAACCGCCGGTAAAATAGCTGCCAACTTTTATTAAATCGTTCTGGTATTTTAAGTTATTTAAAGTATGAGCCACTATATCGATGCTTTTTGAAATAGGTATGCCGCTTTTTATTAAAACACCGAAATTTCTCGAAAATCTTCCAAGTTGTACATTAGAAATAAAATCACCTAAAAGAGGAAGTTTTAATAAGAAATTATGCCAGGCTGGTTTTATAAAGGATAGGCTGACCAAACCTCTTAGAGTTATAAATGAAATTAATAATCCAGCTCCTATTTTAAGTCCATGCTCTTTAAACAAAGTAGAAAAAAACAGGAGTATTTTTGTTGCAATCGGAAGCTCTATTTCAAATGAACTGAAAAAATCAGCAAGTTGTGGGAGTATAAAAAACGAAATAAAACTACCTAAAATAACCGTAGCAATGAAAACAAGTGTTGGATATAGCATTGCTGTTTGAACTTTTTTGCTGAAAGTGTAATTTTTATTAAGCTGCATGGCAATAAATTCCAGATTTTTATCTAAAGTGCCTGACTCCTCACTTACCTCTATCAAGCTCACATAAAATCTACTAAAAGTTCTAGGATGCTTGCCGAGTGTTTTAGAAAACGGCTGACCGTTTTCTACATCTTTTAAAATTGAAATTATGGTTTTTTTAAAACTTTTATCTTTTGTCTGTTGTGCAAGCGTATTGAGAATTTCAGCAATCGGAATACCTGATTTGATCATTGTAGCCATGTGCCTTGTAAAAAGAAGTACTTCAAGATTATCCTGCTTTTTCAAAAAATTTAACTTTGAAATTATCATTTAAATTATTCCTTAGTAACTCTAAGTAGTTCCTCTATAGTAGTAATACCTAGCTTAACTTTTTCTATTCCATCATCGAGCATAGTTTTCATTCCGGAACTTAGTGCCAACTTTTTCAGTTCATCCGCATTTTTCTTTTCGGTAACCGCTAGGCGTATATTTTCATTCATTATTAATACTTCAAATATTCCGATTCTTCCCGAATATCCGGTATAGTTACATATATCACAACCTTTTCCATGAAAAATATGAAAATTAGAAGTTTCTGTGAAATATTTTTTAAGTTGAATATCAAGATCGTTAGGATTTATTTCAATTGATGTTTTGCATTTTGAGCAAATTTTCCTTATAAGTCTTTGTGCAATAACTACATTTACAGTAGAGGCAACTAAGTATGGTTCCACTCCCATATCCATCAGCCTCGGGAAAGTTGTAACGGCATCATTTGTGTGCAAAGTAGAAAGTACCAAATGCCCTGTCATAGCGCTGTTTATAGCAATACCTGCTGTTTCAGAGTCTCTTATTTCACCTACCAATATAATATCCGGATCCTGCCTTACAATAGACCTAAGTCCTTTTGAAAAGGTAAAATCTGCTTTGGGATTTACCTGCATCTGGTTGACATTCTCGATTTGATACTCAACAGGATCTTCGATGGTCATGATATTTACTTCTCTTCTATTTAGCTGTTTTAAAATTGCATACAAAGTTGTGGTTTTTCCCGATCCTGTAGGACCTGTTGACAATATCATTCCATGAGGCTGCTGGTAAGCGGCGTTTACTTTTTTTAAGTCGCTTTCCTGGAGACCAAGGTCTTCGATAGAAAAATTTCTTGATTTTTCGGATAAAAGCCTCATAACTATTTTTTCGCCACCCACAACAGGTGCTATGGAAACTCTGATATCCAGATTATCCGATTTATTTTCTTCATATATGACTTTAAAATTGATTTTACCGTCCTGAGTTTCCTGGTGTTCATCAGTTCTGAGATTGGCCATTACTTTAATTCTGGTTACAATCTGAGTATCCAAGTTAGCAGGTAGACTCACAACATCATGCATCATTCCGTCAATTCTGAATCTCACTAAGGTTGAATCTAAAAGAGGTTCAATATGAATATCAGAGGCAGAGTTTTGATAGGCATAAGTAATCATAGTGTCAACTATTTTTCTTATCGGGGGTTCATCATTTGCCAATTTTTTTACTTTAGAAACATTTTCATTTATTAAATCTTCAAAAGCAGTAGTTATTTTTTTTGAATAAAGTGACAAAGCATTTTTAATATTTAAATAAGTAGCGTAATAAACAATTACCGAAAGACCTGACTTATCCTCCAGAAATTTTAAAATCTGCTTATTTGAAGGATCTTCAGTGGCAATATGAAGCCCTTTGCCGTCGATTTTAAAAGCAATTATTCTCTGAGCCTTGGCCACAGGTTCAGGTATTAACTGCAAAACATTTTCCGGAATGGCAACTTTTGAAAGGTTAATATAAGGAATCGAAAGAAGATCACTGATCACCAGACCTAAATTTTCGTCGTTGATAAGCTCCTTCTGCTGCAGAACATCGCCAAGCGGTATATTCTTTTCTTCGCTTACCTTAAGTGCGTTTTGAAGCTGTGATTCATCTATAGCTTTTATTTCGGATAATACTTTAAAAAGATCATTATTATTGTAGGCAGACATATAAGTATTCTAGCAAAAAGATTGAAAGTTAAATAAGGGGAATTTGTTTTTTTTAATTCCAAAAATAGCGAAACCCCGCGAGGCCTAAATGACTTCACGGGGTTTATGTATTCAGTTGTGCTTGCTTGTACTACGGGTTAAGTTGAAGGAACTTCTTCACAACCTTTCCCGTGTCTGTTGGGGTTCCATCCCAAGAGGTGATTATGCTGGGAAACTCACAGCCACCGACATACCAGGCCCAACCGATATAGCCTTCAACACCGCTACCTTCAGCAAATGTCAATAGACTTTCGATTGCAGCAGGCCCTTTTCCGTCGCAGTCACCGTTGATATGACCAAAGGATGTAAGTATGACTGGGTAGCTAGTTGTGAGAAAGCCCCACGCTTCCTCCCATTCTCCTACCTCATCGCTTTCGTCCCAATTCGTGTACGTGTGACTACCGTACACGATGTTGTTTCCTACCACTCTAAGTAGGTCACTGTGGTTGAAACCCCAATTAAGACCGTTGACAACAATCAAGTTCTCAGAACCGCCGTTTCTGATTGCGTCAACTATAGTTTGCATGCCGACGGAAACGTATCCTTCAACATTTCCGCCATTAAGCCACACATTTGGCTGTACATCGTGTGGCTCCGAGTATAACTCAAAAATAATGCTCGGATCATCACCAAAAACCGCCGAAACGCTAACCCAGAACCCGACTGATCCTAAATCAGGCATGGGTGGTTCCTTCAGGTCTTCGAACGGCATTGATGGATCACCTCTTTCAGAAAGGTGTAAGTCGAGAACAACATCCATGTTCTCTTCTTTTATCCATCTCACCAATTCTTGAACCTTCCGAATGTACTCCCCGTTCTCCCTCCAGGGTCGTTGGAAAAGGGGAAGCCGAACAACATTGGCATTCCAACTTTTGATCCTTGAAATGGTATCCCGATTGAGGTACTGCTCAAATCCCCATTCGGGATGGTACCAGTCCAATCCCGGTAAAGTTACCCCTCTGAATACATGAGGGATACCATTTTCATCGATAATTTTGTTTCCGACTACCCTGTAGCCTAGCACAGGCTGAGGCGTTGGCGTCATCGTTGGTGTTGGTGTGTCCGTTGGAGGAACCGGAGGAGTTGGCACTCTACAGCTTACCAACCAAAGCATTGAAACGAGCACAACTGCCGCGAATCGAATTCGCGTTTTCATCTTTCTATCTCCTCTATAGGATTGATTTGTTAATTAAGATTTTATAGGTTTACATATAATTTGTCACTACAGGATATAAAATCTCAAAAATGTTGACTAATTTAAATTTTAGTGTTTATATACACTCCATCATGGGTAGAATATCAATAACCACCAATAATTATTTTTCATACTTTTATTTTTCTGCATTATACGGCGGTTAGGTGATTATTTATTTTTAAAGTAGAACCACAACCGCCGGAAGGCGGTTTTTTTATTGTAAAAAAATGGTTCTAAAGGAAGATTAAAGTTTTATAAGGATAAATCTAATGAATATAGCAACTAAATTTAAAAATCTTGTCACCGATAAAAATTCAGAAGCAATTCTTTTACCGGTAGTCCACGATGCTATTACTGGTAAAATTGCTGAAAATTTAGGTTACAAAGCTGTTTCTGTAGGCGGCTTTGCTATCTCAGGTGTAATCTATGGCCTTCCCGACGTGGGTTTATTGTCGCTCACTGATATGGAAAGTGTTATTAAGCATATTGTTACTTCAGTAAATATACCTGTATTTGCTGATGCTGACGGAGGATACGGAAATGAAAGAAATGTCGCTCATACTATAAAAACTTATGAAAAAACAGGTGTGGCCAGTCTGTTTATAGAAGACCAAAAACATCCTAAAAGGTGCGGGCACATGAACGGAAAAGAGCTTATAACCACGGAAGAAATGGTCTTGAAAATTCAGTCAGCAGTAAAAGCAAGAGAAAATCCTGATTTTATGATTTGCGCCAGAACTGATGCAATTGCAGTAGAAGGATTTGATAATGCAATTAAAAGAGCAAAACTATTTATAAATGCCGGGGCCGACATAATTTTTATTGAAGCTCCCGAAACTTTGGAACAGCTTAAAAAAATTCCCGAAATAATTACAGAAGTGCCGCTTTTGGTGAATATGCTGGAAGGCGGGAAAACACCTTTATGCAGCCGGAAACAGCTAGAAGAATTGAGATATAAAATCATTGCATATCCGGTTACCACGCTATTCAGTGCAATAAAAGCTTCACAAAACTCACTTAAATATTTAAAGGAAAACGGCGAAACTCAATTATTAATTCCAAATATGATTGGTTTTGATGAATACAAAAAACTTATCAAGCTGGAGGATTATATATGACAAGATTTGCCTATTTCAAAAACGAATTTGTACCATACGAAAAAGCCTTAATTCCTATAGGTACTCACGCCCTTCAATACGGAACTGCTTGTTTTGAAGGTATTAGAGGATATTGGAATAAAGAAAAAGTGAAATTATATGTATTCAGACTCAAAGATCATTACAAAAGAATGAAAAAATCCACGGAAACTTTGCATATGAAAATACCCTTGGATATAGAGGCTCTATCTGATATTACAATAGAACTGATAAGAAAAAACAAACATAGAGAAAATATCTATATTAGGCCGATTCTCTATAAATCTGATGACATAGTAAGCAGATTTAATCTGGACAACCTAATCGACACTTTTGCAATATATACTGTACCATTGGGAAAACACTTAAATACTGATAAAGGCATCTCTTTAGTATTTTCCACATGGAAAAGAATTAGTTCAAAAGCTGTTCCGCCATCGGCAAAACCTACCGGAATATACTTAAATACTTGTCTGGCAAAAACTGAAGCCGATTCAAAAGGAGCAGATGAAGCAATTTTACTTAATGAGGATAATACTATAGCAGAAGGTAGCGCAGAAAATGTCTTTATAGCGAAAAATAACGGATTATATACACCTTCAGAAGATCAAAATATCCTGGTAGGAATAACTCGAAACACGATAATTGAATTGGCTGAAAGAGAATTAGGAATTAAAACAACCGAAAAGTCAATTAAAAAAGAAGAGCTACAAGACGCTGATGAAATATTTTTAACCGGGACTGGTGCCGAAGTAACTCCGGTAATTTCAATAGAAAACAAAAAAATCGGCAGTGGAGAAGTAGGCATAATTACAAGCAATCTCCAAAAACTTTATTTTAATATTGTTTACGGGAACAACTACAAATACAAAAAATGGCTTTCCGAAATTTAATACAAATTCAAAAAATAAAAAAAGTGTGAGCCGGAATTATCCGGCTCTGAACACTTCAATTTTTATTGTCTAGGACCTCTACTATTTCTGTCATATTCTCGTCTTGGCTTGTCTGTCATAGGTCTTGCCTCGCTAACAACAATATTCCTACCACCAATATCTTTACCATTCAATTCGGCCACTGCTGTTTGAGCTGCCGAGTCATCCATTTCCACAAATCCGAATCCTTTGCTTCTTCCTCTTACTTTATCCATAATTATAGATGCAGATGACACCTCCCCGTAAGGAGCAAACATATCTCTAAGGTCATTGTCCGTATAAGAATACGGTAAATTACCGACGTATAATTTAGTCATTAAACTCACCACCCTTCAAATATTTACTTCTTAAAAAGTGAAAAGAATACAAGAGTAAGCTTTTCCTTCTAATGAAAAACATATAGACTTTACTCTAAGCCTGGGAAATTCTCAATAAATAGAAAAGCCTCAGAAAACTACAGAGTTAAGGCATAATAGCATTTTTAATTTAATAAGTCCAATATTTAGGGTTTTAAATTTTGGCATAACTTAAACAATTGAATTAAACCTTAAAGCTTGTAAAAGCATTATTAAAACTATAAAATATAGACATGCCCCCATTAAACCTGTTTGTAATTAACCACAAACCATATATTTTCACTTTTCTATTGATATCAACTCTTGTTACACTTTCAACTTTAGGATTAATAAAAGTTGGAACTGTGAGAATTGAAGAGGATCAAACTATTACGGTAACGGGCTCCTCCGAAAAACAGAAAAAGAATGAACGCGCCACATATTCTGCGGGAATAACTGTAACCAACTCAGATAAAGCAACTGCTGTTTCAGAAGCAAACGAAAAATCAGCCAGAATAACTCAGGCTGTAAAGCAATTCGGTATTTCAGAAGAAGAAATAAAAACCTCAACCATAAATGTAATGCAGGACCAGGAATCTTATTATGATAATGGTATTTTAAGATACAGGCCGGGAAACTGGAGAGTTAACATAAACATTGAAATCGTTTTAAAAGATATTAAAAGAATAAATGAATTAACAAATTTACTTACATCATTGGAATCCACCGATTTATACGGTCCGAATTTGTCATTGGATTCCTCTAACGAAGACGAAGCGGTATTATTGGCTTCAGCTCTTGAAAATGCAAAGGAGAAAGCCCAGGCAGTTGTAGAATCAAGCGGCAGAAAACTTGGAAAATTAATTAGAGTTGTAGAAAGTGTAGGTCAAAATATATATCCTATAACATATTCGGCAAAAGCCGGAGGTATGGGCGGGGGAGGTGCTGAAATAGAACCGGGGACAACAACATTATCAAAAATGGTAACTGCTACTTTCAGGCTGGAATAAATTCAATTAAAATACATTAATGCCCGATAAAGATCTTAAAAATTTAATTTCCCAAAAAGAATTACTGATTGAAGAAATAAAAGATAAATATCCCGAAGCTTTCAACTGGTTCCATGAAAGAGGAATTGATTTAAATAATCTACATAAGTACGCACAGCAAATATCTTTGGCATTATTGCTATTAACAAGCGTAACATTGACTCCTATAACACATAAAAAGGTAGACGATTTTGTAACGATTCCGGAGGAGCCTTTAACTAAAATTGTAGATGTTAATGAGCTGACCGGATTAAACGAAGAAAACAGAGCGAAGCTGATATGGGACAGATACGGTCATATTATTAGGCGTATATCACAAAAATACGAGGTAGATTCCAAAGTGATTTTTGCCACAATCATGACCGAATCCAACGGCAATACATATGCAAAAAGATCGGAGCCTCAGATTAACGATGCAAGTTATGGATTGGGGCAGATTCTTTATGGAACTGCAAAAGGGCTCGGTTACAACGGTAGTCCTGAAGGTTTATACGACCCGGAGACAAATATTGATTTAATTGGCAAATATCACAAAAGAACTGTAGAAAAATACGGTAATTTAAATGTAAACCAGCTTGTTACAGCTTATAATGCCGGAAATCCCTACGGAAACCCTTATCCAGGACATTTGGTAAAGTTTAATAATTGGTTTATTAAACTTAATGATTTAATGGTATGATGAAAATATGAGTGATGAAGATAACTTTACAATTTCTTCTGAACCCACTGAAGTTGCTGGCGTTTCTCCAGAGAGTAAAAATTCTCAAGATTCAGGTAATATTAAAAATGGGGAAGGCGCCTCATTGGAACCAAATAAAAGAATTAAAGGTAAAGAAATGAGTGGAAACAATGAAACTTTAAAAAATATCGAATCTCAAAATGTAACAGCTCTGCATGATTTATCTATTTTATTAGAACAAGCAACTGCCAATGGGCAGAATTTAGAGGAAGTCTTAGATCAGATTATTGGAGTTGGATTCAGTAAAAATTAACATACTAAACCTCTAATTGTATTTATATAACAAGGTTTACGACCCGTTTTGGCACATATACCACTTTTTTAATTTCTTTTCCATCCAAGTATTTTTTCAGTTTTTCAATTTTCATTACATTTTCTTTAATACTATCTTCATTATCTTCAATTGAAACTTCAACCTGAGCTCTCGCTTTTCCGTTGATTTGAACTGCTAAAATAACACTATCTTCCTGCAACAACGATTCGTAATATTCAGGCCAATCCTGCAAATGAACACTGTTATTTTTGTCCCAGTGATCAAATCCGTTTATTTCCTGCCATAGTTCTTCTGCCATAAAAGGCATTATCGGAGCAATGCATTTTATAAAATCCTTCCATATATTTGTCGGTATGTCATCAACTTTTTTCAAATAATTTACAAATATCATAATTTCACTTACCGATGTATTTATTTTCATGGCTTCCATCATTATTGTAAGTTTTTTAATTAATTTATGGAGCATTTTTGTTGTTTTTTTAGTTACATCCGAAGTACTTTCTTTCGCTACACCACCACTCACCTTAGCTTTTATTTCATATATATTCTTTACTAATCTGAAACATGCTATTAAGCCGTTTTCATTCCACGGGTACGTGTCTTCATAAGGACCGATAAATGATAAATAAGTTCTGGTAGCATCAGCTCCATAATTTTCAAGACAGTCTTTAGGATCTACAACATTTCCTTTTGACTTGGACATTTTATGTCCGTCGGGACCAAGCAGCATCCCTCCGCTCATTCTCCATTGATACGGCTCCGGGTAGGGAACATAACCCTCGTTGGACAGAACTTTATACCAGAACCTGGAATATAATAAATGAGCAGTTGTATGACCTGCATCTCCAAAATATTTGTCTACCGGAAGCCAGTATTTCATTTTTTCAAGGTCTGCAAAAACTTTTTCGTTATTAGCATCAATGTATCTTATAAAATACCAGTTTGAGCCGGCCCAGGTAGGCATCGTCTGTGTTTCTCTCTTTGCAGGATTCCCTATTTTATCTCTAACTTGGTTCCATTCCTTATTTCTTTCCAATGGGCTGGTGCCGTCGTTAGAAGCTAAAAAGTCTTTCATTATAGGTAATTTCACAGGCAAATCGGATTCTTCAACAGCTTCAATATTTCCGTCTTGTTTGTATATTAATGGAATAGGTTCACCCCAGTACCTTTGACGAGAAAAAATCTGATCTCTCAATCCAAAAGTAACTGCCCGCTCACCGAAGCGTTTTTCTACTAAATAGTTTTTTATTTTCTCTATAGCATCTTCTATTTTCAAACCGTTTAAAAATCCGGAATTCACCATTACACCTTCATTTTCCTGAACCTGCTCTAATTTATTAATTACAGAATTATCGCCGTCAGATCCTATTACAACCCTTTTAATAGGCAAATTAAAAGCCTGTGCGAACTCAAAATCGCGTTTGTCATGCCCTGGCACTCCTACCAAAGCTCCAGTTCCAAAATGGGATAAAACAAAGTCTCCGACATAAATGGGCATTTTATCTTCAGTCAACATATTTATTGCATATTTTCCGGTAAAAACACCTGTTTTTTCTCTTATATTCGCCCTCTCCAAATCACTTTTTTTTCGGGATTCCTCTATATATTTCCGAACTTCCAGAAACCTCTCAGGTACAGTAATTTTTAAAACTAAAGGATGTTCAGGTGCCATTACTATAAAAGTAGCCCCAAAATTAGTGTCTGGCCTTGTTGTGAAAACTTTTATTTTTTCGTCACTTCCATCAACCTTATAATCTATATTTATTCCTTCTTTTTTGCCTATCCAGTTTATTTGTCCTTGTTTAACGGAATCATTGTAGTCTACTAAATCCAAATCTTTAAGCAACCGATCGGCATAATTGGTAATTTTTAATATCCATTGTTTATGCATTTTTCTCTCAACTGGATATCCTCCCCTTTCGGAAATTTTTCTTTTTCCGTCTTTAGAAGGCAAAACTTCCTCATCAGCCAGTACTCCCAATTCATTGCACCACCATACAGGCATTTCCTTAATTTCTGCCAGACCTTTTTTCCATAATTTTATAAACATCCATTGAGTCCATTTATAATAATTAGGATCAGAGGTATTAATTTCACGTTTCCAGTCAATTGCATATCCCATATTCTGCATTGCCTGCTTGTAATCTTTAGTTGCTTGTTTAATCGCCTCTTGAGGAGTTATTTTTTCTTTTATAGCGTACGTTTCAGCAGGTAGACCAAAACAATCCCATCCCATAGGAAACATAACGTTGTATCCCTTCATCCTTAAATACCGCGAATAAATCTCCGGAACCGTATACCTCATCATATGACCTACATGTAAAAATTTGCCCGAAGGATAAGGAAGCTCAGCAAGAATATATTTTTTAGGTTTATCGGAAAAATCAACGGCTTCGTAAATATTGTCGTTGTACCATTTGTCTTTCCAGTTTTCTTCTATTTTTTTAAAATCAAATGTTTCTGACATAATTAAATTAATAAAATAATATGTTAATAGCTATGACACTTTTCGCCATAAACAAGCCAAATTCTACAAGTATTTCGGCATGATAACAATACTTTTTATATATTTTCATTGCACCAGCTAGCAACAAAAGCTCTTTTACCCACAAAATTAAATAAAAATGAGAAATACTCCTGATTATATATCAAATTATCAAGATGTTTTTTAACTTTTGGAAAACCTTCTTTTTTATTTACAAGATAAGGCTTTTTCTTTTCTAAAATATTTACGTCAATATAATCTTCTAAATTTAAAATGGACATAAATAAATTTGAATCAGATTCAACGGAATAATCCTGAACATAACACTTTTTTTCAAAAGATTTTCTTTCAATAAGGCCGGTGAAATCGTTTTCTTTTTTTGTAATAATATAATTGGTATAGGTATCATTTAATGAGATTTGAGAAAAATATCCTGTTTTTTCAGACAATTTTCTAGCCTGATCCCACATAAGTCTGTTTTTAGCGGAAAACTCCCATTGCAAAAATATAACAATGAATATAGCCATAATTAAACAAAATATTGAGAGTTTATTTATTTTTATCTCTGCTGCAAAATTTCTAATTATTAATATAAATAAACATATAAAAGACGGAATCAAATACCTGTCATAATAATCCGAGGAAAATAACAGAATAATAAAATTGGATACGCCTAAAATAATTAGAAACTGATTCACCGAATTCATGTTTTTAATTGATAAATTACTTTTATATCTCCGGATTCTCTCCAAAAAAAACACGATGAACTTTGTTATACAAAATGCCGTAAGTGTCACAAATAACGACTTGAATAATATATTATCAAATAGGCTGAAGGCCGATCTGAAATCTGATTTAGAATACAATTCCTCAAGATAAAATACATTTCCTACGGGATAGATATCAAAGTTATATAAATATATTAAAATAAAAATAAATATTGGGATCAATATGACCGTAATAAATTTGTTATCTAGTATTTTTATATTTAATCCTGCTAAAACAGGAAATATAAATAAAGGAAAATAATGAAGGGAAAGCAATATAAACTTTATTCTTGTAATAAGTTGTTCATTTAATATTAATTTCCTATTTTCATTGAACCTTGGCCATAATAATGTAATTAATAAACTAAAAATTACTAAAGCCAACAACATTATTATTGAAATTGCAGAGAACCTGTTTAGTTTCCCTCTTTTAACAATATCAAATAAAAGTACAAGAATAAGACTAAATCCAATTAAGGCGCCAATCTGCCGTATTAATATTGATACTAATACCAAAATAGAACCTAGTATTAAATATAAAATTTTATTCTGATTCTGCAAAAACATTATGTAAAAATAAGTTGAACCTAGAAAAAACAATAAGTAATAATTCTCGGTCATAAAAGTAAAAGCTGATACAAAAATAATAGGATTAAAAAAAAGTAATAAACTGAAAAATATAATAAATGGTTTTTTTACATTAAATTCTTTTAGAATTTGAATAAATACAAAAACAGCAATTATAGTGATTAAAAAGGTTAATATCTGGAGATTTACGAAACTTATACCGAATATTTTCCCCCACAGAAGTCCCAAAAAACCCTGTGCAATAAAAGAAGGGTCTAATTCTGCATTTAAAGTAAAAATACCCTGGCTAAAAGCTTCTACTTGACTTACAAATATCCAGTCATCATTTACGGGATAGTTGCCAAACATAGTTAAATAGTATCAGACTATATTAACCTTGATAATAATTACAAAATAAGATAAACTACCGTTCATGGCAAAGAAAAAAGGAAACAGAATATTAATAGCTTTGGAATGTACCGAGACTGGTATGAGATCTTATATTACAACTAAAAACAAAATAAACTCTTCAGAAAAACTTCAGCTGAAAAAGTTTAATCCTAAACTTAGAAGACATACTCTTCATAAAGAAGTTCAAAAGCTTAAATAAACTAATTAAATTTTATCTATAAATTTGAAAACACGAACTAAATAGTAGTATATTTATTGGGATATGCCGGAAACTTTAAAAATTACAGGCGGAACGAGACTTCAAGGAGAAGTTACACCAGTTCCCAATAAAAATGCTATTTTGTCGGCATTTCCAGCCAGCCTTTTAACTGATCAAACTGTAACCTACCACAATATCCCGGCTACTACAGATGTTAAAAAGTTTTTAGAAATATTAAGTCTTTTAGGTGCCGATATAGATGATTCCGATTATACAAACTTAAAAATCAACACTAAAAATATCAATTCCTACAAAGTTGACCTTGAATTGGGCAATCAAATTAGAGCGTCTATTATGCTCGCCGGCCCTTTGCTAGCAAGATTTGGTATAGCCGAAATTCCAACACCGGGAGGGTGTGTTTTAGGCAAAAGGTCAATTATGGCTCATATTGACACTTTTTCAAAAGCTGGAATTAAATTTGAAATGATAGATGGATACGCCAGATTTACTGTACCTAAAAATTTAAAAGGCAAATATGATATTTGGCAGTTTGAAGCCAGTGTAACCGGAACAGAAAATATTTTCTTATATTCAGCCGGAACCGAATCAGAATTTTGCATTACCGACGCGGCATCTGAACCTCATGTAAGTCAATTATTAAAAACTCTTCAAAACATGGGCGCAGAAATAGAAGGAATCGGATCAAACAAAGTAACTTTAAAAGGCAAAAAGAATTTAAAAAATTTTGAATTTTTCCCCGAACCGGATTTTGTAGATATTGGTGGACTTATTGTCGCTACAGCTGTTACAAAAGGAAAAGTCAGAATATTAAATGCAAATATTGAATCTGTAATCGGAGGTATGGTACAGGTTTTTGAAAAGTTTAATATAGAAATAATAAAAGACGGAAACGACTTAATAGTTAACGGAGATAAAGATTTATACATAGATAAAGTTAACTCAGGTTTTGCAATGGCTGAAGACGATCTACCAAAACTAGTACCTAGACCATGGCCGGGTTTTCCAATAGATGTACTGCCTGTTATGGTTACCCTTGCCTGTAAAACAAAAGGCCAATTGTTGATTCAAAACTGGATGTATGAAACGGGGTTGGATTTTGTAAGAGAATTAAATGCACTTGGCGGAAATATTTTCGTCGCAGATCCACAAAGAATAATTGTGAAAGGTCCGGTGTCGTTTTCCGGAGGAAATATTACATCTCCGGGTGTTATTCAATCCTGCAAAGCTTTGTTTATAGCCACGTTGGCTGATAATGTTGAATCTACTATAACGGGTGTGGATATTTTAAAAAGAAGATATCCTGATATTTTTGAGGTTTATACAAAGCTTGGGGCAAAACTTGAGAAAATTAATTGACAGAAAATTTATAGTCCGTTATCTTTAACCAATGGAAACTCTAAAAAGAATTTTAGCAAACAACATTTTTTTAAATAATTTCGTGTCCGTGTTTTTGATTTTATTATTGATCGTATTCAGTTTTGCGCTGGGAGTTTTTTGGACTAAGAGCAAATCTTTTGAAGAATATTTTAAAAACAACGGAGGTTCTCTTGCTGCCAACAATCCTAACAACCCCTCCGGTACAGGTACAGTCGATAACGGTGGGGGTATAGAGCCTACAATTAATGTGGTAGAAATGGCTGCCAGTACAGGAGTTGACAGAAGTAAAGTTGAATCTTGTATTAATTCCGGAGAAGCGGCAAAAGATGTTGATGAAGATTATCAGTCGGGGGTTAAGGCTGGTGTAACGGGAACACCTGGTAATTTCGTGCTAAATTTAAAAACTAATGAATATGTGCAGTTAAGGGGTGCAGTTCCTTATACTGAAGTTAAAAAAGCTATAGACGGCATGTTGGCCGGAACCGCCACAGATAGGGTTTTAAATACTAGTTTGGATAAACCATCCGATAAAGACAAGGTTAAAGGCAACAGAAATGCACAAGTCGCACTAATTGAATATTCAGACTACGAATGTCCGTTCTGTAAAAGGTTCCACCCTACAGTTAAACAGGCTTTAAATGAATATGGAGACAAGATGATGTATGTATTAAGACAATTCCCTTTAAGTCAAATACATCCCAGCGCTCAAAAATTAGCTGAAGCCAGCGAATGTGTATATAAGCTTGGCGGTGATGAAAAATTCTGGGCTTTTACCGATAAAGCGTTTGAATAATACTATTTTAACTTGATATATCGTGATATTATGATTAAATGGCTACCGGTTCGCTATTTATAATTTCCGGTCCTATAGGAAATCTGGAAGATATAACTTTAAGGGCTATATCTACATTAAAAACATTAGATTACCTGTTGTCGGAAGATACAAGAGAAACAGATAAAATACTTTCAAAATTCGGCCTAAAAATACCACAAATTTCTTACCGGGACGAAATTCACCTGAAAATATACCCTAAAGTAGTTGAAATGCTTGAAAACGGTAAAAATATCGGATTTATGACAGACTCAGGGACACCATTAATTTCGGACCCCGGTTACAAGCTTGTTTATCAATTGAGGAATTCCAGCTATAAAATAGTATCTATACCGGGCCCCTCATCGGTTGTTGCTGCTTTAAGTATTAGCGGTCTCCCTTCCGACAAATTTATATTTATAGGTTTTCTTCCAAAAAAAGAAAACCAAAGAAAAGAAATACTATTTAAATACGGTGCTTTGGATGCTACATTGACAATTTTTGAGTCACCCTATAGGATAGTTAGATTAATTTCCGAAGTCAAAGAAACACTGGGAAACCGCAGAATTTGTGTTGTTAAGGACTTAACTAAAGCTTTTGAGACAGTCTTAACTGGTAAAATCATTGATATTGAAAATGAATTAAAGATTTTGCCTCAAAAGGGAGAATACATACTGTTAATTGCTAAAGAAGATATAAAAGTAAATAGAAAAGCGTGAAAAATATGGAGCAAAAAATACTGAAAGAAGAAAATGAACACTTAAAAGATACGGTTGATAGGCTGATTAATGCTAAAGAAAAGCTTGACCAGAGCATGCTGGCTATGGGCAAAGAAAATCTGGAAATGCTTAAAGACTTAAGAGCAGATCCGGAAACAAACGGAGCAGATTTTTTCTTTTTTTTAGAATCACTACACGAAAAAAACTTAGCATTCAATTTTAAAGATAAATACAAAAAAGTAGAAGAGCTTGATTCACTAATGAAAGAACCATATTTTGCCCGTATTGACCTTAGAGATTTAACTAACTCGGAGAAAGAAATTTTTTATATAGGAAAGTTCGGTTATACAGAAGACAAACCAATTGTTACAGATTGGAGAGCAAAAGTCGCGTCGGTATATTACAGATACAGGTTTCCCCAAAACAACATAAATTATGAAACTCCCGAAGGAAAAGTACTAAGAGATCTGCTTTTAAAAAGAACATTTGAAATAGACAACGGATCACTTATTAAATATTACAATAACGATATTCAATTGGATGAAAAAGAAATTATCACGGAAAAAATTTCAAAAAGAACTGGTGGAGTCCTGGAAGACATTGTTGAAACCATTCAGGAATCGCAGCTTGATATAATAGAAGCCGATCCCAGACAAATCTGCATTGTTCAAGGCTGTGTTGGAAGCGGCAAAAGCACAGTGGCAATTCACAAACTATCGCATATATTTTTCAATTTTCCGAATGTAATTCATCCGGAGAGAGCAATTCTTATTGCCAAAAACCAAATTCTCGTAGGATATCTTTCCACTTTATTTCCCAAACTGGGGATATTTGATATTAATTACAAATCACTTCGGGAATTAATTTACACGATTGTAATTAGAGAAGATTTAAAATTAAATATCGATTTTGACACAAAAACGAATTTATCTGTTTTTGATTTAACTGAAATCCGAAAACTTGAACAAAAACTTGACAATATACATAAAGATTATGAAGACCAGCTAATTAACCTTATTTCAGACGATGAATATTCAAGTTATGTAAGCTATAAGTACAACAGGAAGATTCCCGTATATGAAAACTACTCTGAAGTTATTGACGATCTTGAAGAAGAAATAAAAATGGAATCAGATTTTATAAAGGAGAATCCTGGATCTGCAAGAGAGTGGCTGTATAAAGAGAATATAAAAACAATTAAAAAACTAAACTCCCATCTTAAAAGGATAAGAATAAATATAAAAGAAAAGACCTTAGCAGAATTATCAAAAGAAATGAACCTTCCTTTTCAAGATAAAATGGGATATCTGGATACTTTAATCTATCTATTCATATATGCTGATCTTGCAGGATTTTCAAAAATGTCAAAATATGAATATTGTGTGGTAGATGAGGGACAAGACTTTGGTCTTTTAGAATATCATATCCTGGGTAAACTTGTCTTAAACGGGAGATTGTGTATTTTGGGAGATTTAAACCAATCATACAGCAACGAGGGGTTGGTAAATTGGTCCGAAATATCGGAAGTAATAAAAGACGCCAGAAATGCCCAAACATTTACCTTAGATACAAATTATAGAAGCACAAAGCCAATTATAGATTTGGCAAATAAAATTATATCGCCATATACAAATAACTATCTGCCTAAATCTATTAATAGAAAAGGCAATGAGCCAAGTATAATAATTACTGAAACTTATGAGAATCAGATAAGTTTATTTAAAGATCAGATAAATGAGGATTTAAAAAAGCTGGATAAAAGTGTAGGAGTTATCTGTTTTGATCCTGAAACATTTGAAAATGCGCAGAAAATTATTAAAAATAAAAAAATAAATACTGAAAGGGTAATAACATTAAACAGTAAAGAAAAAATATCATATATTCCGAAAGGATTATACTTAACTATGTTTGAAGACTGCAAAGGTCTGGAATTTGCAAAAGTTTACGTTTTGGATTTGAATTTAAACAGAATTGACTCATTTAAGAATGCCAAAAAAGCATTTATAGCAGTGACTAGAGCTATGAATGATCTTATAATAATATCTAATAATGAACGTCCAGGTATTTAAAAAAAGAGATACTATATTTACTCTTATACTTTTATTTTCTTCTTTTATTCTGAGGATGGTTAATCTCGGTTACTCAGATTATCAGGGGGACGAGATAAAAGCACTATTCTTACCGGATCAAGGTCAAAATATTTCCGCCTTTCTACTTGATCAAAGAAAAGGACCGGTACAATTTATAGTTACTTTTTTTATTAAGTTTATTAATCCTGATTATTCAAATGAATTTTTAACACGCCTTCCTTTTGCTTTAGCAGGGATTTTTGCTGTTTTAGTGTTTTATAAATTTCTAAAGCTTCATTTTAAAGATGAGGTTGCCTTTTTTGCCAGCTTTTTTTTAAGTACCAATGGTTTTCTGATAGCATTTTCCAGAATAGTTCAGTACCAGTCTTTTGTGATACTTTTCATGCTTTTGTCTTTGTATTTTTTCAGTCTAGCGCTAAAAAACGATAATTGGCGACCAAAAGGAGTTTATTTTGGAATTATCAGCTGGGCTGTTTCTATCCTTTCCCACTATGACGGGATTTTTATATTTCCTTTTGTTTTCTTCCTTTTTTTTAAATTAATTAAAACTGCACCAAATATTAAAAAACATTTATTATTTTCTTTTTTAACTTTCACATTATTGATTTCGGTATTTTATATTCCGTTTATATTTTCTATCAGCCAAAGCACATTGGAATACTGGACAAACAGATTATCAGGAGGCAGTGAAAAGATTTCAAGCTCCAAATATTTATTTACAGTCTATCATCCGATTTATACAATTCACATTTATACATTGTTGGCAGCATTGGGATTTTCAAGATTTGTATTTGAAAAAATCAGGAAGCGAATTTTAATGGACGAAACATTTTTCATTTTATTGTGGTTATTGGTCACTGTGGTGTTTTTGGAAATCATTGTAAATATACCGGGAACACATATTTTTACGTATCTTATTCCTTTGAGTTTTTTTATAGGGTATGGTATTAAAACAATTAAAGATTTAATTTTTTGGTTTATAAAACATTATGTTGCTAATTTAGTTACTTATTTCGGTATTTTAATAGTTTTCTCGTTTTTATTTTTACAGTCTTACGCGGTTTTTGTAGATCATTCAAACGAGTACCCCTGGGAAGGTGAAAAATTCTTAATCTGGGAATTCCCAAAACCCACACCTATATTTCATTTGAGTATGTTCGGATTTCCTTATAATAGAAATTGGGAGGAAATAAGAGATATAATAATTTCTTCTCAAAACAACGGATATTATTCTACAAATGAAAGAGAGAGCATTTCTAGATATTATATTCCATTAAATAAAAGTTCAGAAAAAGCCGGATATTTTGTATTAATAAGAAACCCGCAAAGTTTTAATGAAACTGTAACTAACTTAAGAGTTAAAACGTGGATAGATAATAACCTTCCGGTTTTTACAGTGTCAAAAAGCGGAAAAAATATTGTTGAAATCTATTATATTCCTGATAATTTTATATTAACCTCTCAGATTTAATACTTTATAATTTTTGTTAAAAAATATAATTCCAAATTATAAGAAGAAAAACCAACAACGTAGTTATGGAAGCAGTTAGTACAAATGCCGCTGAAAGATCTTTTATTACTCTAACACCTTCGTGATGCTCTTTTACTAAATGATCAATAAATTCCTCAATTGCCGTATTCATGATTTCAGCCGACAATAAAAATCCCAAAGCCAAAACTAAAACTGCCCACTCATATAACTTAATATTAAACAAAAGTCCCATTGAGACAAAAAATGATGCAACAACTACCTCAACTCTGAAATTTGCTTCATTCATTAACGCATGAATCAATCCTTTGAATGCGTATTTAAAACTATTCATATGCCTTGCCGGGTGGTGGGACTTTAACAAAGGATCCATATACTTAAATATAAACCTTTTATCTTAAATTTGCCATAATAATTACGCAGTGCTAGTATCAAAAACTGAAATGATGAAAGTAGTGAACTTTGCAAAAAAACACAAGAAACTTTTAATTACATTGGCGGTAATAATAATATTAATATTAAGTACTCAAAGAAGAAGCAACAGCGTTAAACCTGTTCAGGTAGATCAGGTTAAATACAGGGAAGTTATAAAAAACATTACCGCTACAGGAGAAACTACCGTTAAAAAAGAATATTCTATCAGAGCTCCAGTTGGGGCTAAAATCCTGCAAATAATGAATTACAGCGGGGATGCTATTAATAAAGGCGATATAATTATAAAACTTGACGAATCAAGCTTAAAATCATCAACCGAAACGGCATTCGCAGCTTACTTAACAGCAAAAGCTGCGGTAGATTCTTATGATGAACAGGTAGATTCTGCTAAAAGGAGTGCAGTTGATAAAAAACTTGTCCGGGATGAAGCTTGGAGGGAATATATGGCTGATAACGGAGAAGATAATAAACAAACATACAAAAATGCCGAAGCCACTTATAAATCGGCAGTTTCCACACTTCAAACACTTTTAGACAAAAAGCAGTCATTAACCGAGACCCAAAATTCAACTTATTCCTCTTATCTTGTTTCGTGGAATAACTTAAACAATTCTCAAATAATGGCTCCCGAAAACGGTCTGCTTGCTTTAGAAGATCTTAATGCAGGAGACTTGCTGACTACAGGTGATAAGTTATTCAGCATAGTTAGTGAAACCGGCATGGAATTTATAGCAGAAGTTGATGAAAATGATATTGACAGTATACAAATTAATAAGCCGGCAAATATAATCATTGACGGATACGTAAATGACAAATTTGAAGGAACAATAACAAGAATAGACGCTCAGACACAAATAACAGACACAGGAAGCACAATCGTTGAGGTAGGAATCAATTTAAATTTAAAAGGCAAAAGACCAATCCTTGGACTAAGCGGATCCGCGGATATTGAAGTAGGAAGAGAATCAGAAAAACTCTCAATACCTTATGATTCAATAATATTTGACGAAGAAAAGAACTACGTATTTGTAGTTTTCGAGGATAAAGTTAAAAAACAAGAAGTGGAAATAGGTTTTGAGGGAAATGATTTTGTGGTTGTCCTGAAAGGTGTTAAAGAAGGTGATACTGTAGTTGTAGGAAAAGAAACTGAGGAACTTCAAGATGGATCAAAAGTCTCCTATTTTAAAACTGAATAATATACATAAACATTATCAAATGGGTGACAGCGATATTAGAGCTGTTGACGGAATAACCTTAGATATTTATAGAGGAGAATTTATTAGTATTCTGGGAAAATCCGGATCAGGAAAATCAACTTTAATGCATATAATCGGTTTATTGGACCACCCAACAGAAGGCACCGTTAAATTTGAAGACAGAATTATGAGTGAATTAAAAGACCACGAATTGGCTGTTCTCAGAAGCGAAAAAATAGGTTTTGTATTCCAGGCATTTAATTTACTTCCAAGAACTTCTGCTTTAGACAACGTGATCCTTCCCACTCTATATAATAAATATATTTCCAAAAGACAGGGCATCAAAAAAGCAAACGAACTGCTTGAAAAAGTAAGCATGAAAGACAGAATAAAAAATACTCCTGGACAGCTTTCGGGAGGACAACAGCAAAGAGTGGCAATATGCAGAGCTTTAGTGAACGACCCTTCATTAATTCTGGCAGATGAACCTACTGGTAATTTGGATTCAAAATCTGGTCTGGAAATACTGAACTTATTACACAGTCTTCATGAAGTAGGAAAAACAGTAATAATAGTTACTCACGACGTAAACATATCCTCTATTACCGACAGAGTAATTAAATTGAGCGACGGTAAGGTTTTTGAAGATAAATGGCAGAAGCACGACGGAGAAGATTATTTAAATAATATGGAGATATTCTAATTATTATGCTCGATTATTTTCTTTTAGCGATGCGCGCATTAAAACTAAATAAAGTAAGGTCTTTTTTAACTATGCTCGGAGTAATTATTGGAGTATCGGCAGTTATTACTTTAACTTCTATCGTTGGTGGTCTTGAGAAAACAATAAGAACTCAATTTGAATCATTTGGTTCGAATAGCTTATATATTTTCCCCGGCGAGCCGGGAGGCGGAAGGGGTCCGGGGGGGACCGCTGTAAATAAACTTAGCTTTGACTACACAAAAATCATCAAAAACGTGCCGAGTGTAGTTGACGCTTCAGCAATGGTTTTTACTACAGGAGATGCTAAATATCTTAATAAATCCAGCACCAATGTAACAATAAACGGAATCGAAGATAATCTTGAAGAAATCAGTGGTATCGGAGCCTCAGAAGGCCGTACAATAAGCAAAAGCGATATGGCAGGATCTAAAATGGTTGCGGTAATAGGTCAGACAGTAAAAAAGAATTTATTTGACGATCTTAATCCTATTGGGAAAATAATTACGCTAAAAAACAAAAGGTTTGAAGTGATAGGTGTTACGGAAAAACAAGGGGCGGTTTTCGGAGTTGACCAGGATAATGAAGTTAATATTCCATTAAATACAGCCAGACAAAGATTTCAGATAGACAGGCCAAATTTCTTTTTTATAAAAATAGATGACCCCAAAAACATAGGCTCTGCACAAAGAGGAATTGAAAAGGTTATTAGACAATTTTTGGATAAAGAAGATTTTTCAGTAGTAAGCCAGGAGCAAAGCCTGGAATTTATAGGTAATATTTTAGGAGTACTAGCCACAGCTTTAGGTGGAATAGCAGCAATTTCACTTTTAGTGGGAGGGGTAGGAATTATGAATATTATGTTTGTATCGGTCACGGAGAGAACACGGGAAATTGGATTAAGAAAAGCAGTAGGTGCCAATTCGAAAAATATTTTAACTCAGTTTTTATTTGAGGCGGTAATTTTATCTTTGCTCGGCGGTTTAATGGGAGTAGTTGTAGGCACTTCTTTTTCAACTTTGCTTGGAAATTTTATAGATACTGCTGTAGATCCCATGTACGTATTATTATCATTTGGGGTTTCGGCAGCTATTGGAATTATTTTCGGAGTAGCCCCGGCGGTAAAAGCCGGTAAAATGGACCCGATTACAGCTTTAAGATATGAATAGTAACTTTTAGGATTTCACCAGCTTCAACTCATAAACAGCATTATCTTCAAGTTTAAATTCATTTACTTTAAATGTGATATCTTCATCATTAGTATATATATGCCATTTAAAACTTTCCGGAGCATTTATTCCATTTACACTATTTATTTCAGTACCGTAAATATAAGCGATTTTCTCATAGTAAAAGGATTGCTTATTTCTAAGATCCTCAAAAAGATCAAGCACCGTATCTATGTTTTTCATTTTAACTTTATATGTTTTTTCTGTCCCGTCAACTGACAATACTTTTAAAGTCACCTGTGCAGGATGCACTTCAACAACTTTCTTTTTTTCAATTTCACCGGTGGGAACTTTGTTAATCTTAAGTGCGTTTTGAACAAAGTATATTCCGAAAATTAAACTCAATAAATATACTGCAATTAATATCTTTTTAAGCATAAGAATATATTATCATATAGTTATAATAAGAAGTTTGATTTTTGCCGTATTTATACTAAACTGTAATTCGGTAACCAAACTCTTTTCGGAATAATTTAATATGTTTAGCCCCCATAGCTCAGCGGATTCAGAGCACTTCGCTTCGGACGAAGGGGTCGGGAGTTCGAATCTCTCTGGGGGCGCCATTAAAATAAGTGATATACTTTTAATATGAAAGCAACTTTACAGCATATTCAATTAAATGTTTCTAATAAAAATATTTCATATCCGTTTTATAAAGAAATGCTAAAGCTTTTGGGGTACAAACCATATTTGGAAGAAGATTGGGGCATAGGATTAAAGGATTCCAAATCAAATCTGGTGATTTTTATAGTCGAAACCGAACAAAAATACAGGAAAAATAAATTTCACCGAAAAACTACCGGAATAAACCATTTAGCATTTTTGGTTGGTTCAAAAATAGATGTAGACGAATTTAATAAAAAGTTTGTCAAGAAAAATAAAATTAAACCGCTATACCAAACTCCAAAAGCTTTTCCGGAATATACACCAAAATACTATGCAGTGTATTTTGAGGATCCGGACAGGATAAAACTCGAAGTAGTGTTTACGTGAACGCCATATTGAAATGCTGGATAATATAAAAATCAAAAAAGAGAACTTCAAAAATACCTTCTCAAATAAAATAGAAAAATACAAAATCAATACATTTTTTGATGTTATGTATTCTGCGGTGTTCTTAGTATTCGCATTTTATTTACTGCCAATTAACCTGTTATCATCGCTGGCGTCTTTAATCATAGCAATACTACTTTTCCCTAAGACATTCGAATATATACAAAGAAAAACAGGTATAAAGATTAAAAACGATTTGAAAACTGCTATAATTTCCCTTTTATTTCTTTTGATGGGGTTTAGTGCTTCGAAATCGATTGGTTTAAATACCGAATCTCAAAATCAGAAAGAATCTAAGCCGAAAACTAATAATAGCACCAAAAATATTTTATATAAAGTAGACAGGGTTTTAGACGGTGACACCGTTGACGTTATATATAACAACGAGCTTATGAGAATAAGGCTAATCGGAATCGACGCTCCCGAAACCGGCGGAGGAAATACAAAAAAAGAATGCTATGCGGATGAATCAAAAAAATATTTAACTGACCTTTTAAATAACGATTATGTAAAACTGGAAAATGATGAAACCCAGAATGACAAAGACAGATATGATCGATCTCTCAGATATGTATTTTTAGAAGAATTGAATATTAACAAAGACCTTGTTGAGAAAGGGTATGCCAAAGAATACACTTTTGACAAACCATATAAATACTCTGAAGAATTCCTTAATGCAGAAAAATCCGCCATCAATCTTAAAATCGGCATTTGGAATCCCCAGATTTGCCCAAACTAAATAAAACTGTTTTTTGAACGATTTTATTGTAAAATCAACTCGTAATTTATACCTTGGGGGCGTAGCTCAGCGGTAGAGCAGGGGACTCTTAATCCCTTGGTCGAGAGTTCGATTCTCTCCGCCCTCACCAATAAAAATCCTAATCATAGTATAAATATACCTTTGTGAATGCAAAAACTATTGACAAGCAAATCAGTTAATGATGTCATTAATATAATCCATGCCCAAAACGAAAGTTAACAAAAAGGGAAAATCCAATAAATCAAGTTCAAATTTTCTTCGTGTGTATGCAGTATTATTTTTAACTGCAACGGTAGGACTCGCTTTATTATCTAAATTCTCACCTGTATTTAATCAAATTAAACAGAATTCTCAGGTTTTGCAATCTTCGACCGGAAACGTTTATCCGGAGCATTTTTATGTTATGGATAATTCAGGTTCAATATCTTCCGACAGACTGAAAATCGAAAAGTCGGCTACCAACTATTTAATTGACAAAATTGTTCCTCCGCGCGGTGGTGTATACAAATTCACAAATGTAGCATCATTACTTGCAAACTTAACCACAAATAGAACAACTCTCCATAATGCCGCGAAAAGTCTTAAAGTTGCTGACGGAGGCGCAAGAGATTTTAAACTGGCCATAAATGTTGCGGTCGATAAACTTCTTTCTCAAAACGCAGTATGCCCAGCAATTGTAATACTTTCAGACGGGAAGTACTCAACAGAACAAGTAAGAACCGATGCACTTGCAGCTGCAGCAAACGCAAGAAGTAAAGGTGTCGCCATTTATGGAATCGCTGCAAAACCACGTTCTCAACACGATTCGGATTTTATAAAAGATTTAGCTAAGGGAAACTGCGCTGGTTCACCTCATTGCGGTGAATTTCAAATACTTACAGGAACTAATATAGGTACAAAATTAAATACAATCATATCTCACATGAGTTCGCGATGTACAAAAAAGTTTACTTTTGAAAAGACTTTAAAATTATATAGAGATGGTCCTATTTCCGAACCACCTAACGATCAAGGATATCCCGGAGACCGGGCACTCTATAAAGTTCCTTTTACTAATACTGACACTACTGATTTGCTGAACATTTCAATAACAGACACTATACCCAGTTTTATGACATATCTACCCGGCTCTGCAAAGTTGTATTACAGCAATGGGACGATTACTCAATTATATCCCGTAAACAATGTAATAACTGCAAATGTTGGGAATGTATCACCTGCAAATTGGGCAAGACTCGAATTCGTAACATTAATTAATTCTGATGTTCCAAATGGTTACGTGATAACCAACAAAGCAACAGTTACGGGTTCTAACATTTCAAAAGTTGACGCAATAAGTCCCGCAATTACAATTGTTCGCTAATTAAGCTTACTATTATTCACAAAATCCATCATTTAAATAATTTCTAGTGTAAAATATCTTTCATAAATTACTTTCTTAGGATATTCATAAATGAAAGATGTAACAAACGAAATACCAATTAAACAAATAGAAACTCTCCAAGAATATATAGTTAAAAAAGGAAATGAGAGAGGTTTCTCAAATGAAACTTTACATGAGCGATTAATGATTTTAGTTGAAGAAATAGGTGAACTAATGAAGGCTGTTCGTGTTAATAAAAAAGGGTTTATAGATAATAAATTTAAATATGATGGGGACTTAGATGGAGAAATCTCTGATATTTTGACCATGATATTTTGGACAGCTGATAAGCTAAATATAGATATCTCCAAAGCTTTTGAGAAAAAAGAAAAGTTAAATAATAAAAGGGTTTGGGCTCGAAGAACTTATCCAAATAAATAAATTTGAGCAAATTAATTAATTGGTTATGATAGAATTTATGCATGATAAAAGCAATTTGCTTTGATTTGGACGGAGTTTATTTTACATCAGACAGCTTCAAAAACTTTAAGAATAATCTTCCAAAAGAAATAAACGATGAAGAAAAAGTAAGTTATGTTTTGGCCAAATCTGAAGAAATGTTGATGTTTAAAACTGGAAAAATGAGTGAGGATGATTACTGGAACTATGCGACCAGAGAATTAAAAATTAAAACAGATTTAAACGGTATCTGCGATTGTTTAAGAGAAAGCTACAATATAAACTACGATGTGGCTGATTATATTGAAAAAGTTAGAAGGGCTGGATATAAATCTTGTGTGTGCACGAATAACTTTATCACAAGGGTAAGAGAATTAGATAATGAGTGGGGATTTTTGGATCTATTTGATGTAAAGGTCTTTTGACGATGAAAATAAAATGACAGGTGCAAAAGATCTTGGAATTAACACCTTTTTATACAAAGATTTTCCGGATTTTATAAATAAATTGTCTTCATTAGGAATCAATATTTAAGGTAGAATTATACATTTGGAAAATATTTATTAAATCTATCTAATACTTATAAAAGGAACTTCAGCTCCGCCGCCTAAATAAGTGGGAAGAATTCCGTTCCATTTTTCTATAGCCATTTTTTGCAGTACCAAGGGGTCAATGGTCTGTCTTAATATATCCTGTGCCCGAGCTTCCCCTTCCGCTCTGATTATTTTCTGCTGTTTAATAAATTCTTCCTGCTGTGCTTTAAATTCTTCGGTTTTCACTTTTTCCTGTTCAATTTGTTTTTGTTCTACGGCAGCAATATATCCGTCACTGAATTTGATCTGCCTCACTAAAAATTCGTCTAAAATGACTCCGTTTTCTTCAAATCCCGAAATTAGTCTGTTCTGCACACTTTGCTGATATTTAAAAACATCCCCGGTGTAAAGCTCTGAAGCCGGAAATTCTCTAGCCACATTCCTAGTAATTGAACGTGATTGCGCCTGCACAATTCTTGTTGCTATTTGGTCTTGAGTCCCAATATTTTGTGCCAACCACAATACCTTATCGGGATCCAGCCTGTATCTTAAAGTAAATCTTATGCTAACCTTCTGACCGTCTTTAGTTGTTGTATCTACCGGAAAATCAGCTGAATCGGAAGCTGTTTTTTGAACAGAGCTATTTAAATTAAATCCGCTGGATTCCCTGTTATAAAACTGACTAGTTTGAGGCTGTTCTGCTGTTTCATAAATAATTTTCTGAGTATTGTAAAAAAAACTTTTTCAATCAGCGGTATTCTAAAGTTAAGACCCGGCGAAGCCAGTCTTTCAATCCTTCCGAACCTACTGACAACCCCGACAGTTCCGAATTCTACCGAATATAACGGGCTAAATCTTCCTAATAAAGATAGAACAATAATTAATACTATAGAAATTATGAGAATTTTTTTAAGCTTGGAAGAGTCAAAAGAACCGGGAGTCACAATTTTCACCATATCTATTAAAATATTATTACTATTTCCGGTGCTGTCAATAGATAACAATGATGTATAATTGCACCAAACAAGCGAGAACTGGGCCAGAGTGGTGAAACTGGTATACACGCTGTCTTCAGAGGGCAGTCCGCCTCGGCGGATGTGGGTTCAAATCCCACCTCTGGCACCATATAGATATAAGCTCCGGTTTGATTTAAAATTTAAGTGTGAAAGAAATAATTGGCCAATATAAAAATAAGATTATATTCGGCGTGATAATGCTAATAATTTTGGCGCCGATTTATTTCTCATTTGTAAATTCCAGAAGAGAACAAATCATTCAAAGCAGTCAGTGTGTAAACTTAAGAACCCAGGAAGTATGCGCAAAAAACGATAAATGCTACTGGGACAAGAGTAATACATTGTGCTGTGATAAATCGGAATATGCCACAACGAGTTCTCTTGGTAAGAAGATTTGTTGTCCCAAAGGCAAAGTCTGCGAATAAATCCGGTTCTAATGATATAATGTTTAACGTCCGAACCCAGGAAATGCTTACGGGCGGGTGGCGGAATTGGTATACGCGCAACGTTGAGGTCGTTGTGGGGTAAAACCCGTGCAGGTTCAACTCCTGTCCCGCCCACCAAAAGATAAGTAAAAATGAAATTAATCGACCTACATAAGCTTTTTAAACGCACCACAATCCTCTCAATAATATTTTTGGCAATATCAGCGATATTTTCCACTGCATCAGCACAATCATCATTTGAAAAAATAGACGTTTTCAATACTCTTATATTTGTAAATACTGACGGAACAATAGATGTAACCGAGTCCATATACTATGATTTCGGACCTTTGCAAAGGCATGGTATTTACAGGGAGATTCCCTACCAGAAAAATAATGATAACGGAAAAATATTTAATATGAACATAGAAGTATTGGAAGTTTTAGACATACAAAGGGTTCCCTTTAAATACACTACAACAACATCAAACGGCAAATTAAACATAAAAATAGGAGATCCTGATAAATATGTAACAGGCGAAAAAATGTATCAATTAAAATACAAAGTTTCCGGAGCTTTAACTTATTTTTCCGATCATGACGAGCTTTATTGGAATGTAACCGGGGATGAGTGGGCTATCCCAATCAGACATGCCAGTACAAAAATATTTCTTCCGGAAAATATTCAAAACAATACAACTATAGATTGTTACACTGGAGTAAAAGGCTCCACTTCATCTGACTGTGTCCCGGTGAAAGAAAAATCTAATATGTTTTTAGTCGAAACTAAAAATTCGTTAGATCCGTACGAAGGACTAACCTTCGCTGTCGGTTTTCCTAAAGGTTATGTAGCAGTATTGGAGCCTCAGAAAGATAATAGTGAAACGCTATTAAAAATTATTTTAATACTAGCTGCCATCGCCTGGTTTATATGGAACTTTGTATATCCGATTAAAATATTTTTAAACTGGTACGCGGATTATAAAAACTCCAAAAAAGCAAAAATAACGTCTGCATGGTTTTCTCCTCCAAAAGAAGCTCCTCACAAGCCATTTCCCCCGGCTTTAACGGCTCTTCTAGTGACTAAAAAGTTTGACAGCTTTCTAATTACTTCCACAATTATTCATTTAGCCCAGCGAGGGTATTTGAAAATTGTCCAGGAAGGAAAAAATGATTTTAATTTTGTGCTTTTAAAAGAATTTCATAATGACATTAAACTTTATGACTACGAATATACGTTGTTAAAAGCATTATTTAATGAAACTGCAGTAGGTGGTTTAGTTAAATTAAAAAGTCTTAAAAACGATAAAAATTATACAAAAAACATTTCCGATTTTAACAAGAAACTTAGTAATGCACTTATTTCCAAAGGATTATTTACCGAAAGCATAGAAAAAGTAAATAAAAAATATTCAATTATCGGTGGAATTTCCCTTTATTTTTTAAGCTTAATAACAGCATTCACAGCATTTATATTCGGAA
>Ga0209542_10000079_pt1 | contig 245944 bp, 224 predicted proteins | sample RifCSPhighO2_01_FD_184028 | JGI IMG/M metagenome (GOLD analysis project Ga0209542, IMG submission 184028) | Soil microbial communities from Rifle, Colorado - Rifle CSP2_plank highO2_0.1 (SPAdes) (version 2) | ecosystem: Environmental > Terrestrial > Deep subsurface > Rock core/Sediment ...
CCAATCATGTCCATGGTGATCACCTTGAATCCCCTGCTGAAATTCTCAGCAGGTCAGTGGAACACCCTGGTCAATATTGGATTGGCACTTTGCGGTTTAGCTGGTCAAGATTGCATCGGCACCAACAGTTGAAGTGCTCCTGCATGGTGCTCCCCTGCCTTTTTAGTGAGTGTTTTCGACGCGTTCGATATCGGTGGCCAGCTCAGCCAGGAGGCCGCGCGCCGCGGCCTCTTTGAACGCCTTCTTGTAGCGCTCAGGCTCCGGAACCTGCAGATCGGCTTCCGTGATAAGCCCGAGCTTCAACGTGATTTCCCGGCGCTCGCCGATCGATAGGTCCCAGAACCGGTAGATGAGATTTCGCATGGTCGGGCCCTGCATTTTTCCGTCCAGTTCGGGCTCCAATGGCGCTACCGCTGCAGCCTCATGCGCAGCCTCGGCCACCTGAGTCGCATGGAACTGCGCAACTGGCGGTTTAACCTCGGCAGCTGGCGCCCCCAACGGTGCAATGTGCGGCAGCGCCATGCTGTGAGTCCAGACCTCCTGAAAGCGGTCCTGCCGCAGCGCCACGAACATATCCGGCGACTTCTGAAAATGGCGCACGTACGCGCGTACGTCCAGGGTCCGCCCCATGCCTTCGCCCCGCACCGTGATGTCGAGCAGGTTGTAGCCGGGCTTCCATTCCCGCTCGTTCATGTCCGGGTTCACCGCGCCGGCCTGAAATCGCATGTAGGTCGGCGTTGGCGTGCATCGCTGCCGATGCTCATGCCCGAAGAACTGCAGCTTGGCGCGTTCGTTGATATTGTCATCGGTATCGTCTCTGTCGGCGAACCAAGACGGCGGGTGGTGGCAGAGCACTAGGTTGACTACGTCCTGCTCGGGGTTCAGCACCGTCTGGAGACGTCCTAGGTAGAGGCGACCGGGGGCATCATCCCGCTCACCCAAGCCCGAAATGAGCGTCGAGGTGAGTCCGAAAAGACGGAGCCGGACGCCTCCTCCGAGGTCAACTTCGTCGGTCCAGAACGGTGAATCGGGGTAGACACTACAGTCGAAGCCCGCAGCGAACTCGTTGTACGCGGCCAGCGGCCGGAAGAGCGACTGCCCCACATCCGCATCGGCCAACTGCCGCTTCATAACCCACTCGCGAGCGTCTGGATTCGCCGCTGCAATGGCATCCTGAGCGTTCGAAATGGCCATCGACCTGCCGCACACGCCTCGGTCGACGTCGTGGTTCCCGGGTACGACGTAGATGCCCTCAGGAGGGCAGCCGCACTGTCGAGCCAGCTCTAGCAGCCAAGCACGGGCGACCTTGTACTCCACAGGGCTCCCCTTGAAGGCGATGTCGCCGCCTACGAGAATGGCGTCTACAAAGCCTCCCTCGCGGCACAGTTCCACGACGTCCTGCGCCAAAAGGGTCCGGTAGGGTTGGTGGACGTCAGTGGCCGGGTTCTCGCAGTCGGGGGTTCTAAAGTGGATGTCGGACAGGTGCAAGAGGCGCATCTGTCTATCTTAACTTTCAGATACGAGTTGCCCAGCCGCAAATGCCAGCAAACTTGCTGAACGGGCTGGCCAATTCGCCAGAGCATGTTCGCGTTACGCGCACTTCGTTGTTTAGTCGAGCCTGTGCAACTCGTTCATGTTTGCGCCGGCCGATGTTAAGAGTATCGTGAGCTTACGCCCCACAAGACGGCGACCGACAGCTTTCATCGGGAAACCTCGCGATATCGAACGGCAGCAACGGGTCGGCTCCGGCTAGTCGACACGCGCCGGACCGGTCGTTCAGGATCGAACCTCGGTCGCCACTTGTCGAACGGCTGGTCTCCGATGAGCAGCGGCCATACGTCCCACCGCCAGTCGAATGGCCTGTGCTGATCGAAGCAGCCGACAAGACCGCCGTCCGCGAATGACTCTGACCAGCCTGAAGTCGACTTGGCAGTGCGCTGCAGGTGGCCGCGCACTATGGCTCTGCTTACGATGGCAGACGTCTTTTGGGGACCAAAAACAGCGGTTACCGCTGGCGCATTGAGTTTTGCGCTATGAAACGTTCACGAAAGTGCTGCTACTGCTCTGCCAGCCTTCGCAGCACGGGCTCGGTACGCCCGAGACAAGCGCTCAGCATTTCTAACAATACATCCCTAAATCACGGAAGTGCGGTGACCTGTTCCCACCTTCAAACGGCAACCATACGGCAACACAAACCGAAAAAACAAAAAGTCCGCTATCTTTTCGATAGCGGACTTTCTTTATCCATCCTGGTAGGGCGTGTTGGACTTGAACCAACGACCAAAGGATTATGAGTCCTCTGCTCTAACCAACTGAGCTAACGCCCCAGGCCATGCTCCAGCGCTATACAACGGGGCAAGCGCCGTATTGTAGGGGCTTTACTTGCGATGGCTGAGTGCGTTGGACACCAGCTTTGATGTGATGTCCACGATCTGAATCATCCGGTCGTATGGCATGCGCGTGGGGCCGATCACGCCTAGCGTCCCGACCACTTTGCCGTCTACCTCATACGGAGCACTGACGATGGACAGCTCCTCAAAAGGCACGACATGGCTTTCACCGCCAATGTAGATGCGCACTCCCTCGGCCTGGCTGGAGATATCCAGCAACCGCAGAATCTGGGTTTTCTGTTCGAACAGATCGAAGGCACGTCGCAAGTTGCCCATGTCGCTGGAGAAATCACTGACCGCCAGCAGGTTGCGCTCACCAGAAATCACGACCTCGTCTTGCGCTTGGGACAAAGCCTCAGACCCCACATTCACCGCAGCCTGCATGAGCGAAGCGATCTCGCCGCGCAGCACATCCACCTCAGATTTCAGGCGCTCACGCACTTGCTCCATCGCAAGCCCCGCGTAATGCGCGTTCAGAAAGTTGGAAGCCTCAATGAGTTGCGACTGGGAGTAGTCCACGTCCGTGAAGATGACGCGATTTTGAACGTCGCCCTCGGGCGAAACGATGATGACCAAAAATCTTCGCTCGGACAGCCTCAAGAACTCAATATGACGGAACACCGATGTTCTGCGTGGTGCCATAACGACACCGACGAACTGCGAAAGATTGGATAGCAACTGGGCAGCGTTGGCGATCACCTTTTGCGGCTGTTCGGGCGCAAGCTGGGGAGGGGTTAGAGGGTCCCGCTGCACTGTCAGCATGGTGTCCACAAACAGCCGATAACCTCGTGCAGTAGGAATGCGACCGGCTGAGGTGTGGGGACTCGCGATCAGCCCTAACTCCTCCAGATCCGCCATGACATTACGGATAGTGGCTGGAGATAAATCCAGCCCAGACGCGCGCGACAACGTGCGGGATCCGACGGGCTGCCCATCGGCGATGTAGCGCTCGACCAGCGCTTTGAGCAACAACTTGGCACGGTCATCGAGCATGGAATGATTTTAATGATGTAATTTCGCGATGACGTCCAATTTCCGCCATGTCGCACTGATAGGCAAGTACCAAGCTTCTTCGGCGGGCTCCATCGGTGAAAGCTCCCGCCAAGCCCTGGAAGACATCGCCCATTTTCTTGAACGCCAGGGTTGCGAAGTGATGCTGGAAGCTGAGACCGCAAGCAACACCGGGCTCACACACTATCCAGTCCTGAATGTAGACGAGATAGGCAGTCGATGCGATCTGGGCTTGGTGGTCGGGGGTGACGGCACCATGCTGGGCATAGGTCGGCGGCTCGCCCGTTTTGGGACGCCCCTGATCGGCATCAACCAGGGACGGCTTGGCTTTATCACCGACATTCCTTTCGATACCTATCAGGCCACTCTGCCCCCCATGCTTCAGGGCGAATACGAGGAAGACTTGCGACCGCTGATGCACGCTACGGTCGTGCGCGACGAGCGCGTCGTCTTCGAAGCCCTCGCGATGAACGATGTCGTTGTGAACCGAGGCGCGACTTCAGGCATGGTGGAATTGCGGGTCGAGGTCGGCGGCCGATTTGTGGCGAACCAACGCGCAGACGGGCTCATCATCGCCTCACCCACAGGGTCAACGGCGTATTCGCTGTCAGCCGGTGGCCCCATGCTTCACCCCTCCATTCCTGGATGGGTGCTGGTGCCCATCGCCCCTCATACGCTCTCCAACCGACCGATTGTTCTGTCGGATGCCACCGAGGTGGCGGTTGAGGTGGTGAGTGGCCGGGATGTCAGTGCCAACTTTGACATGCAGTCACTGGCCTCACTGCTACATGGTGACCGCATTCTGGTGAAAAGGTCAGAGCACTGCGTGCGGTTTCTCCATCCTCAAGGCTGGAACTACTTTGCCACCCTGCGCAAAAAATTGCGCTGGAACGAAGGGGGCTCCTGACCATGGCGCTCCGGCGGATTACCCTGCGCGATTTTGTGATCGTTCAAGCGCTTGAACTTGAACTAAGTTCCGGCTTCACCGTGCTGACGGGAGAAACAGGCGCTGGGAAATCCATCCTGATTGATGCACTGCAACTCGTTTTGGGCGCACGCTCCGATGCAGGTGTGGTTCGCGAAGGCGCTGACAAAGCGGATCTTTGCGCTGAGTTCGATTGCCCACCCCATCTCCAGCCATGGCTGGAGGAAGCGGGTTTTGATATTGATGAGCTGTTGCTTTTGCGTCGGACCGTGGACTCTCAGGGCAAAAGCAGGGCTTGGATCAATGGCACCCCAGCCACTGCAGCCCAACTGCGGACTTTGGGAGACAGCCTGCTTGACATCCACGGGCAGCATGCTTGGCAAAGCCTTACAAGACCCGACTCGGTACGCGGCCTGCTGGACGCATTTGCAGGGGTGCGCACAGCAGAAACGGCAGCGCTCTGGACCCAGTGGCGAAAGGATCAGAAAGCCCTGGAGCAAGCACGCCTGGCCCAGGCTAATTTGCAGCAGGAAAGTGAGCGTCTGCAATGGCAGATCAACGAGATGGACAAGCTCGCACCCATTGATGGCGAATGGGAAGAACTCGACGCACAACACAAACGCCTCTCACATGCGCAGGCGCTGCTGGAAGGGGCCGAGGGCGCCATCCAAGCCCTCCAAGATGAAGATGCTGGTGCACTGACTGGGCTTGCACGCGCGCACGATCTTCTCCAAAGCCACGAGCATATTGAGCCCGAGTTCGCACCGCTCGCAGACATCCTTTCTTCCAGCCTCGCACAAGCCAGCGACGTGCTCCACTCGCTGCAGCTGTATCTGAGGCACGTGGAAATAGATCCACAGCGTCTGGCCGAACTCGACACCCGCATTTCGCTCTGGATGACCTTGGCACGCCGTTACAAGCGCACGCCAGCAGAGCTGCCGGCTCTACACCAGAGCTGGAAGGAGGAGATGCGCCGGCTGGACGCAGCGACAGATCTGGAACGACTGGAGACCGCCGAGGCCGCCAGTGCCAAGGCCTACCACGCGTCGGCACGCGCGCTGTCTCTGGGTCGCGCCAAAGCCGCCCCGAAACTGTCTCACGCCATTACCCAAGCCATGCAGGGCCTGGGCATGGAGGGAGGAAAATTCGAGGTTTCCATGACCAAGGCCTCAGAGCCCTCGCACCACGGCATCGATGACGTGGTATTCCTCGTCGCGGGCCATCCCGGGATGACACCCAAACCCATCGGCAAAGTCGCATCGGGCGGCGAACTCTCCCGCATTTCGCTGGCCATCGCTGTAACAACCAGTGAATTGGGTATGGCCCCCACGCTCATCTTTGATGAAGTGGACTCTGGCGTAGGGGGGGCGGTGGCTGAAACAGTGGGGCGGCTGATGCAGCAGCTTGGCAGCGACCGTCAGGTGCTCGCGGTCACCCACCTGCCGCAGGTGGCGGCTTGCGCACACCACCACCTCAAGGTGGCCAAACGCAAGAGCCCGAATGGCTCCACCAGCGCCGTATCGACGGTGCAGGGCGAGAACCGTGTGGCAGAAATTGCCCGCATGCTGGGCGGCGAACGATCCACCCAGACTACGCTCGCCCACGCGAGGGAGATGCTGGATCTCGCGGCCGTTGCACGAGAAGGACATGGCTGATGGCACTTGAAATCGTTTTAATCACGGGTATGTCGGGATCAGGAAAGTCCGTGGCGCTGCATGCGCTGGAGGACGCAGGGTATTACTGCGTAGACAACCTGCCCCCAGAACTGCTGCCAGCTTTTGTGGCGCTGGAACACCGTCACCACGGCAACCGCGTTGCTATCGCGATGGACGTTCGAAGTGCCACCTCATTGCATCAGGTTCCACAGGAGCTGAGTCGGCTCAGGAGCGAGGGCGTTTCGGTGCAATCGGTTTTCCTCGACGCCACCATCGATACGCTTGTCAGGCGTTTCTCAGAAACACGCAGGCGCCATCCGCTGTCGCACGACGATCTCCAACAGGGTCGAAAAGCGCTCGTGCAGATTATCGAGTTGGAGCGCGAGCTGCTGGCGGAACTGCGAGAACAGTCGCATGTGATCGACACAAGCACCATACGGGCTTCACAGCTCCAAAGCTACGTGAAGAGTTTGCTTGTCACCACCCGGGGACAGATGACCCTGGTATTCCAGTCTTTTGCATTCAAGCGTGGCATACCGATGGACGCTGACTACGTCTTTGATGTGCGAATGTTGCCGAACCCCCACTATGAACCTGCGCTGCGGGATCTGACGGGGCTGGACGAACCTGTCGCCCATTTCCTGCGCCAACAACCCGATGTGTCGCTGATGCAGGCGCATATCGAGCAATTTCTCGCGCACTGGCTGGAAATGCTTGACCGGAACCACCGCAGTTATGTCACGGTCGCGGTGGGCTGCACTGGCGGCCAGCACCGCTCGGTCTACTTGGTGGAACGACTAGCCGATGTTTTGAGCAGCCGCTGGGCAACCCTGAAGAGACACCGAGAGCTGGACGGACGCTGATATCTACGCAACAAAGCCCGGGCACGCTCACCACAACTGAGCTTGGGTCGAATCAAGCAGCTTGCGGATGGGGGCAGGCAGGCCGATAGAGGACCACTCATTGACCCCAAACCACGCCCCTTCTTCAGTGGGCTGATCCGGAATCTCCCCCGTGACCAACACGGGGTGAAGATGCAAATCCCTGTGTGTCAGCACATGGAGAAAAGGCTGGAGTTCGTTGCAGGAGATGCGAGAAGCATCACCTAAGAATTTGACATATCCGTTCAAAGAGGCGCCGTCGGCGAAGACCGGCACACAATGCATGCCAGCCCATATCCCAGCAGAGGGGCGACGTTGCAACCACACCTGACCAGCAGAATTTCGAAGTACCAGAAGCTGCCAAGACTCAGACCGGCGTGCCAGCTTGCGCGTCTTGACGGGGTAGCGTTGTGGGTCTCCGTCTTTGAATGCCACACAGCGGCCCGCCAAAGGACACCGGTCGCAACGTGGCAATCGTGGCGTACAAATCGACGCTCCCAGATCCATGAGTCCCTGGGTATAGCGGGGCATGGCCGTAAGCAGATTTTTCTGCGGCAGCAGTGACTCCGCCTCCTTCCAGAGCAGACGCTCGTTTCCCGACGACGCGAGGTCCTTTTCAAAGCCGAGCAAACGCGTCAAAACCCTGCGCACGTTGGCATCAAGAATAGGCACGCGTTCAGAGAAACAGAATGCGGCAATCGCTCCAGCGGTGGAACGACCAATCCCCGGCAAGGTAGCCAGCATCTCGGCGGTGCGAGGAAAGGAGCCTCCGTGCTCTGCCACAACCTGCTGGGCGCAGCGATGCAGGTTGCGAGCCCGGGTGTAGTAGCCCAGCCCGCTCCAGAGACCCATCACTTCATCCTGCTCTGCCTGCGATAGGGCCACTACGTCGGGAAAACGCTCCAGAAAGCGCGCGTAGTAGTCAAGTACCGTCGTAACCTGCGTTTGCTGCAGCATGATCTCGGACAGCCAGACCCGGTACGGATCGCGCGTCTGTTGCCAAGGCAGGTGATTGCGGCCATGAGACGCCTGCCATGCGACCACGAGCCCAGCCACATCCTCCCGCCCGCCGCTGCTCATGCAGATACCAGATGGCTACCCGATGTCACGGAGTCAAGACCGGGCAGAGCAACAAGCTGAGAGGTCAGCTCCTGCAGCCTTTGCTCCAGTTGGACCAACTCATCCTCACTCGCTTCAATTTCCGCAATGCGCTCCACCAAACCGCTGGCAGCCTGCTGAATGCGATCCACAGCCTCGATGCGACGCGCAAAACTACGGCGACGCTCACGCAGCTGCGCATCCAGTTGGGCCGTAGCAGATTTGCTCCACAGTTCAAGATCGTTCGCGGCCGATTCATACACGGTGCGCAAACGCATGGCAAGAGCCCGGACCAGACGTTCCGCAAACTCGGGCTGGGCCAGCTTGAGCGCGTTCCCCATGCCGAGGTATTGGAGATGGCTCTGTTCGATCTGATTGAGATCGTGCGTAAAGTGCTCCAGCTGCGGAGGCGAGGGGACCTGCAGAGAAAAGCCGAACTCGGCATTGAGTTGCCTGAAGGTGCCACCCAACATGGCCTGAATCTCAGTGCCTGACGCTTGTGCTTTGTCCAGCGTACCGCGCAACTTGTCGAAAGTCTGAAGATAGATTTTCTTCACACCCAGCTTGAGCCCTTTTTGCTGCAGGGTCTGTGCCAATTCCGAAAGCTCGACTTTGAGCGCCTTGGCTCCCAACTGCTGAAATACATCTCGAAGCAGCTTCAGATGGACCGCACGCACCGCCTGGATTTTGGAAGTGCTCAGGTCAAACTCCCGCTGTTCCTGTTCGATGCGGTGCCGCATCGATTCGATCACAGACGCATTCTTGCCGCGCAAGCTTCGCAATTCGGCCATCTGGTCGTCAAGATCTCGGCGTCGGATATTGATGACCCGAGAAGTCTCAGTGCGCAAACTGGCCACGCCGTTGGCCACAGCCGCCCGCAAAATAGACTGCCGCCGCCCCATGATTCCTTTGGCCAGCGCCTCTTCCAGAACAGGCAGGCCGCTGGTCTCCAGCAGCAGATCATCAGCAGTGATCTTGGCGACCAGCCCTTTTTGCGCAGACACGGGCACAACCCTGTCCAGCGGAACACCCAGCATTTCTGCAGACGTACTACACTGGCGCTCCATCTGCGCCTGCACCTGCTCTGCAGAATTGAGCGTGTCCCACAAGGTGTCTATCTTGTTGAGCACCACCAGCCGGGCGTCCATGCTGTCCGCCGAAATGGCAAGGTGCTCGCGCCAGATGGACAAATCAGAGCGGGTAACTCCGGTGTCAGCGCTCAGAATGAAGACCACCGCATGCGCCTGCGGAATCAGGTTGACGGTAAGTTCAGGCTCAGCGCCCACGGCATTCAGCCCTGGTGTGTCCAGAATCACCAGCCCCTGTTTCAGCAAAGGATGGGGAATATTGATGAGGGCGTGGCGCCACATGGGCACCTCCACCAAGCCCTGGGCATCAGGCACAGGGTTTTCATCGGTCAGATCATCGTGCCAAAAGCCCAATGCCCGCGCGTTGTCCAGGCTGACCTTTCGTACTTCGGCCACCTTTTCGAGCGCCTTGGCAATCTGGTCCGCGTTTCCGACATCCAGGGGGATCTCCTGCCACCGGTCCGTTTTAACCCGCCACTCCGCTAGGCTCTGCATCTGCAGTCGGGTTTCAATGGGCAGCAGCCGAAGGCTGGGCGCCACGCTGGCATCGTACCCAAGTTCGGTGGGGCACATGGTGGTGCGCCCTGCACTCGCAGGCATGATGCGGCGGCCATAGTCTGCAAAGAAGATCGCGTTGATCAACTCAGATTTGCCGCGCGAAAATTCGGCAACAAACGCCACCATGACCTTGTCGCTGCGAACCTGCTCCTCCAGGCGTTGCAGCCGCTCCTGGACGGCTGCGTCCATGAGTTCGTGCGAGGACATCCACTCGGCCAGCCGCTTGAGTTGCTGGGCGAACTCACGCCGCCAGGCACCATGCTGGTCGAACTGTTCGTTGAATGAAGGTCCCACTTTGCTCCCAGAGATCTAAGAATGGCCTGCAGGGCAGGCATACACAAAATATAGCATCGACCGCTCGCGGGCCGTCATGCCACGGCGAATTGGTGCTTGACCTGATTCAAGGCCGCTGGCACATCGGGCAAAAATAGCTGCTCCGCTGCCCCTGGCGCAGCACCTTTATCGAAGTGCCACAAACATGGCATGGCGCTCCATCGCGTCCATAAACGTTGGTCTGGGTCTGAAAGTGGCCTGCCATTCCATCTGCATTGGAAAAATCGCGCAGCGTGCTGCCCCCCATATCCACGGCCCGCGCCAATACAGACCGAATGGCAGCGTGCAATTTGAGCACCCGCGCAGGCCCGATACGCGACGCACTCGTCGTGGGACGGATTCCAGCCAGAAAAAGCACTTCTGACGCGTAGATATTGCCAACCCCCACCACCAGCCGGCCAGCCAAGAGCAACTGTTTGATGGGCATCTGGCTCTTTTTCAGACCAGCCTGGAAAACAGCAAGAGAGAATCCGTCAGACAGCGGCTCCATTCCCAGCCCGCCCAGAAGCTTGGTCGCAACAGGGTCTTGTTCCCCATGAACGTACACCACGGCACCGAATCGGCGCGGATCGTGCAACCGCAGCGTCCCCTGGCTGGTCAGCATGTCAAAGTGATCGTGGACTCCGGCCGCCGGTAACCCCTGGCCGAAGCGCAGGCTGCCCGACATCCCAAGATGCACAAGCAGAACTCCTCGACTGGTATCGGCCAGCAAATATTTTCCGCGCCGGCGCAGGCCCATCACCTGCTGCCCCACCAAAGTCCGTGGCGCGCACCCCAGAGGCCAGCGCAAGGGTTTGCCGAGCGTGACCGCCTCAATGCGGGCGCCAGTGATGGCCTGAACCAAACTGCGTCGGGTCACTTCCACTTCGGGCAACTCAGGCATACAAAGACCCCAGCAATGGGTTAACAGGCATGGATTATTATGACCCGATGGTGCTATTTCACAGCTTTCGGATTGCCGCATTGACGACCGTGATAGCGGTATCCGCCCACTCAGCATGGGCACAACAGACCGGCAGTGACAGCCGCCCCGCCACAGATGAATCTCCAGTGGTATCCAACCCGGCACTGGATGCTGAATTGTTCTATGAGATTTTCCTGGGCGAAATCAGCGCCCGGACAGGCGACCCCGGTGCTGGTTATGCCTTCATGCTGGAGGCTGCACGCCGCAGCGCAGATGGCCAACTCTACCAAAGGGCCGCAGATATCGCCTTGCAGTCACGATCGGGTGAATATGCACTGGCAGCGGCCAAGGCGTGGAAAGAGGCCCTGCCACAGTCGCGCGAGGCGAATCGCTATGTGCTGCAAATTCTTGTTGCACTGAACCGTATTGGCGAAACACCCGATCTGCTGCGCCAGGAACTCGCCCAATCATCCCCCCGCGCAAAGGCTTCGACCCTGTCTGCACTGCCCCAGATGTATGGGCGTGCCAGCGACAAGGCGCTGGCGGCGAAGGTGGTGGAAGCCGCCCTCGTGGACGAGCTTTCCCACCCTGCCACCGGCCCTGTGGCCTGGGTATCCCTGGGTCGCCTTCGCCTCGCGGCGGGCGATAAATCGGGGGCGCTGGATGCCGCTCGGCGCGCGCAGGCCCTTGACGACGCTAACGAGGGGGCCGCCAGGCTGGCGCTGGAGCTGATGGAAGAGAACACCCCCGAGGCCGAACCACTGGTAACACAAGCACTTGCCAAACAACCCGTGCCAGAGTTGCGAATGGGCTATGCGCGGGTTCTTTTGGGTTTGCAGCGCTACCCCGATGCTGCCCGTCAACTGGAATACGTCACCAAAGAGAAACCGGACTTGGTAGAGGCCTGGCTGGTGCTGGCCACCCTGCAGTTGCAAGACAACAGGCTCTCCGCTGCAGAGAGTGCACTGCAGCGCTTCATGGAGCTCACCTCCGCCGCTACCGATCCTGAAGTGCGCCAGAAAGGGCTTACGCAAGCCTATTTACTGTCCGCACAGCTCGCAGAGAAGAAGGGCGATTTTGCCGCTGCAGAAGCATGGCTCAACCGCATCGACAACGTGGACGAAGCCTTCAGTGCGCAAAGCCGCCGCGCGTCCCTGCTGGCACGGCAGGGCAAAGTGGCCCAGGCGCGGGAACTGCTGCGAAACCTGCCAGGAACCTCTGCTGACGACAAACGCATGAAGCTGCTGGCCGAGGTGCAGCTACTGCGTGACCTTCGGCTTTACCAGGAAGCCTACCAAGTCCAGAGCGAGCTTGTGGCGCTCGCACCTGATGACGCCGAACTGGTGTATGACCAAGCCATGCTGGCCGAAAAAGCGGGTCACCCGGAGACTATGGAGAAGCTGCTGAGGCAGGTGATTTCCCAGAAGCCTCAATACCACCATGCTTACAACGCCCTCGGTTATTCATTGGCAGACCGGGGTGTGCGACTGGACGAAGCCAAACAGCTGATTCTGAAAGCACTGGAGTTCGCCCCCTCCGATCCCTTCATTACCGACAGTCTGGGCTGGGTGGAATTTCGCATGGGCAACAAGGCAGAGGCCAAGCGGCACCTGGAAACCGCCTACAAAGCTCGCCCGGATGTAGAAATCGCAGCGCATCTCGGTGAGGTGCTTTGGAGCCTGGGTGACAAGGAAGCTGCTCTCAAGGTCTGGAAAGAAGGCGCGCGGACAAGCCCTGACAATGAAACGCTGAAAGAAACGCTGAAGCGCCTTGGGGTGAGCCTTTGATGTACGGAGGTTCAAGAACTCCTTTTCAACACGTTGCGCGCCTCATGGTCGGCCCCCGTCTCGCCGGGCTGCTGTTGTGGGTGGCCTGCGCACTGTGGCTGGTCGGCTGCGCGCAGCCGCCACAGGTACCTGCAGGCGAAGAAGATGCCTGGAATGGGCGTATCGCCCTGCAGGTGGAAGGACAGGCATCGCAGTCGTTCTCTGCAATATTCGAACTGCGGGGCAATGCGCAGACCGGGGGGCTTGCACTGATCAGCCCGCTCGGCAGCCGCATCGCACAGCTGGAATGGAAAGATGGCCATGCACAGCTGACCAGCGCGCAGGAATCGCGGACCTCTGATTCGCTCGACGCACTGCTGCAGGATGTGACGGGCACGCGCATCCCCGTGGCCGCCCTGTTCGCCTGGCTCAAGGGTGTACAAACCACTGTGCCAGGTTGGAGGGCCGATCTTTCGGCCCTGGAACAGGGGCGACTGGTGGCACACCGCGACGACCCCGCCCCCCAGGCCACTTTGCGCATCGCACTGACCCGCTAGCCGCCCTCCTCACGCGCCCAATTCGTTGCCATGCAATCCCTGTATGACGTGCCGGCTCCGGCAAAGCTCAACCTTTTCCTTCACATCACAGGCCAACGCGCGGACGGGTACCACCTGCTGCAGTCGGTCTTCATGTTGATCGACTGGTGCGACACCCTCCATTTCGAGCGCCGCGCCGGTGGCGCTATCACACGCGAAGACCTGGGCACAGCACTGCCAGAGCTAGACCTGACGATCAAGGCCGCGCTCGCACTGCAGCGAGCCACCGGCTGCACCCAGGGTGCACACATTGGCGTCGTGAAAAACATCCCCTCGCAGGCGGGCATGGGTGGTGGCTCTTCCGATGCAGCCAGCACCTTGCTTGCCCTTAACAGGTTGTGGGGTCTGAACCTGTCGCAATCGGCACTGGAAGCTATTGGTCTGAAGCTCGGTGCAGACATTCCATTTTTTTTACGCGGTCACAACGCTTGGGTCGAAGGAATTGGTGAGACAATCACGCCGCTTGAGAAAGCACAGCAACTACCGCAAGCACGCTTTGCCATCGTGAAGCCCGCTGCAGGCTTGGAGACAAAAGCAATTTTTTCGTCACCAAGTTTGAAACGCGATTCAGATAGTGCTACAATCTTAGGCTTTGCTGCAGCACACTTTGACTTCGGTCGAAACGACTTGCAGCCAGTTGCCCAGGCACTTTGCCCCGAGGTTACCGAAGCCATTGAATGGCTCGATGCCCGAGGATTGCAAGGCAGGATGACAGGCTCAGGAAGTGCAGTGTTTGCGCATATGTCACATGCAGTTGACTTGAGTGGAGCCCCACAGGGCTGGCAAGTTAAGGAATGTGAAAATCTGATGGTTCATCCTCTGGCAGGTTGGGCATCAGGCAAGAATTAAGGTTAGCTGCCTTCGGTAGTTGACCTGTGTAGGGGAGTCGCCAAGCTGGTTAAGGCACCGGATTTTGATTCCGGCATGCGAAGGTTCGAATCCTTCTTCCCCTGCCAAACGCTTTCCGCGTACGGGCTTTTATTTCAGACTGCTGGGACGCTCATGCAAGCCAACCACCCCGACTTCATGGTTTTCACCGGCAATGCCAATCCAGGCATGGCAGCTGAAATTGCCCAACACCTCGGCACCACCCTCGGTGCGGCTGACGTGGGTCGATTCTCCGACGGTGAAGTCACCGTTGAAATCAAGCAAAACGTGCGTGCACGCGATGTTTTCGTGGTGCAGTCCACCTGCGCCCCCACCAACGAAAACCTCATGGAACTGCTGATCATGGTTGATGCGCTCAAGCGTGCATCGGCTGAGCGCATCAGCGCCGTGATCCCCTACTTCGGCTATGCCCGCCAGGACCGCCGCCCGCGTTCGACGCGCGTGCCTATCACCGCCAAGGTGGTGGCCAACATGCTGCAAGCCGTGGGCGTGGCACGCGTGTTGACCATGGACTTGCATGCTGACCAGATCCAGGGCTTTTTCGACATCCCGGTGGACAACATCTATGCGTCGCCCGTGCTGCTGGGCGACCTGCGCCAGAAGAACTATGAAGACCTGATTGTGGTCTCGCCCGACGTGGGTGGCGTGGTGCGCGCCCGTGCACTGGCCAAGCAGCTCAACTGCGATCTGGCCATCATCGACAAGCGCCGCCCCAAAGCCAACGTGTCCGAAGTCATGCACGTGATCGGCGAAATCGAAGGCCGCAACTGCGTGATCATGGACGACATGATCGACACCGCCGGCACGCTGGTAAAGGCCGCTGAGGTGCTCAAGGAGCGTGGCGCCAAGAAGGTGTACGCCTACTGTACGCACCCTATTTTTTCGGGTCCTGCCATCGAACGCATCGCCAAGGGCTCGGCCCTCGATGAAGTGGTGGTGACCAACACCATCCCGCTGAGCGACAACGCCCGGGGATGCGCCAAGATTCGCCAACTTTCCGTGGCCCCGCTGATCGCAGAGACGATCCAGCGCATTGCCAAGGGTGAGTCGGTGATGAGTCTGTTCTCGGACCAAGACAACCTGTTCTGACAAACGCGGGCCTCGCAAGAGGCCTTCGGCTTGGAAAGACGGTTGATCAGGGCACCAAGCCTCCTTCGGGAGGCTTGTCTGTTGGTTCGGGAACGAAGTGTGGCCTGCTATCGCGGGCCTTTTTAAAACAGGGCAAGACTGGTCGCGGTCTGTCCTTTTCAGGAGCTAGTTATGAACTTCGTCGCTTTTGAGCGCGCCAAGCAAGGTACGGGTGCGAGCCGCCGTCTGCGCAATTCGGGCAAGACGCCTGGCATCGTCTACGGTGGCACCGCCGAACCCCAACTCATCGAGGTGGACCACAATGCACTGTGGCACGCCCTCAAGAAGGAAGCTTTCCACTCCAGCGTGCTGGACATGGAAGTTGCCGGCACGACCTCCAAGGTTCTGCTGCGTGACGTGCAATACCACCCCTACAAACAACTCGTGCTGCACATCGACTTCCAGCGCGTGGATGAAAGGACCAAGCTGCACATGAAGGTGCCACTGCACTACAGCGGTGCTGACGAGTCCAACGCCGTCAAGGTCGACAAGTGCATGGTCAACCCGATCGTGAACGAACTGGACGTGACCTGCATGCCTTCGGACCTGCCTGAGTTCATCGCTGTGGACCTCTCCAAGCTGGAAAAGGGCGCATCCCTGCACCTGAAGGACATCAAGCTGCCCAAGGGCGTGACGGCCAAGATCCGTGGCGGTCAGAACAACAACCCCGTGCTGGTGTCCGTGGTGCCTCCAGTGGTGGTCGTTGAGACCCCTGCCGAAGCCGCTCCTGCTGCCGACGCCAAGGGCAAGGGCAAGGGCAAGAAGTAATCGGTCAACGACCTCGATGACTTCACCCGGTCAGCCCGCCCTGCGGCGTTGACCCCCAACGGCCCACCTTGTGTGGGCCGTTTTCATTGGCGCAAAGCCATTCGCATCTGCAAACCGTCTGGCTCTAACCACCCCACACCCACCGATAATCCCGCCAATGATCAAGCTGTTTGTAGGCCTTGGAAACCCCGGGCCAGACTACGAAGCCACCCGCCACAACGCCGGTTTCTGGTGGATTGATGCGCTGGCGCGCGAACTCAAGGCCACGCTGGTGCCCGAGCGCAGCTACCACGGGCTGGTAGCGCGCACGACGGTGCATGGGCAAAGCGTCTGGCTGCTGCAGCCACAGACCTTCATGAACCTCTCCGGCAAGTCGGTGGCTTCGCTGGCGCGCTTCTTCAAGATCCAGCCCGAAGAAATCCTGGTGGTGCATGACGAACTGGACATTCCGCCAGGGCAGGTCAAGCTCAAGCGCGGCGGCAGCCATGCAGGGCACAACGGCCTGCGGGACATCCATGGCCAGCTCGGCTCCCCTGACTATTGGCGCCTGCGCGTGGGCATCGGCCACCCGGGCGTGAAAAGCGAAGTCGCCAACTGGGTGCTCAAAAAGCCCTCCCCCGACCAGCGCACGCTGATCGAAGACAGCATCGTCCATTCGCTGAAGGCCTACCCGGCCATGCTGGCAGGCGAGATGGACAAGGCCACCTTGCTCATCCACACCACCAAACCGCCGCGCCCCAAGCCCCCCCGCCCTGCAGAAGACTGAGCGGCACGGCAGGGGTAACGACGGTCCGTCGCATCCCCTTCGGTCAATAGCTATTATTTTTATAGCTTCTTGCGCTTGATGGATAAGCGCTAGAACCAAAAAACACTACAAACTAACTCGAAGCTGGCGCCTGCAACCGCTGGAACTTCTGCCACAGGGTTTCGCGGTTCTCGACGTGCTGCGGGTTCACGGGGATGCAGGCGACGGGGCAGACCTGCACACATTGGGGCTCGTCAAAGTGCCCCACACATTCCGTGCACTTGTTCGGGTCGATCTCGTAGATCTCCTGCCCCAGATAGATGGCCTGGTTAGGGCATTCGGGCTCGCACACATCACAGTTGATGCACTCGTCGGTGATCATCAGCGCCATACGGCCTCCCTGGGCACAGGGCCAAAAACAATGGAGACGGGGTACGCGGCGCGGTTCATGCTCCGTATTATCCCGCGCTGGTGGCATGTGCCTTGCATGCCACACTGCAACCCACCACCGCTGACGGGGATGTTTTTACCGTTATGCTGTGTATACACATTAATTTTGACGCCCGCGCGCCCTAACCCTCTCCTCACCCACCTCACCCATGGGCCTGTTTTTTCTCAAGCGGTTTATTACCCTCCTGGCCACGCTTATCGGCGCGTCCATTGTTGTGTTTCTGGTGCTGGAGATCCTGCCGGGCAACGCCGCCCAAATGCTCATGGGACCCGACGCCTCGCCCGAAGCCGTGGCTGCGCTGGCCAGCAAGCTGGGGTTGGACCAGCCCGCCAGCCTGCGCTACTGGCAATGGGTGAGCGGGCTGGTGGTGGGCAACATGGGCGACAGCTATGCCTACAGCTCACCCGTGCTCGACCTGGTGCTGGAACGCCTGGCCCTCACGGTGCCGCTGGCACTGATGGCCATGGTCATCACCACCGTGCTGGCCCTGGTGGCAGGTGTGTATGCAGCATCGCGCCACAACAAGATCGGTGATGTCGGCGTGATGGGGCTGGCGCAGATCGGAATTGCCATCCCCAATTTCTGGTTCGCCATCCTGCTGATCCTGCTGTTCTCTGTGAAATTGCAGTGGTTCTCGGCCGGTGGCTTCCCCGGCTGGACCGAAGACGCTGGTGGTAGTCCACTCGAAGCCCTCAAGGCCCTGCTGCTGCCTGCCATTGCGCTGGCCGTGGTGCAGGCCGCCATCCTCGCGCGCATAACGCGCTCGGCCGTGCTGGAGGTGCTGCGCGAAGACTTTGTGCGCACTGCCCGCGCCAAGGGCCTGTCGCAGCGCGCGGCGCTCTGGGGCCATGTGCTGCGCAATGCCATGATCCCGGTAATCACCGTGATGGGGCTGCAGTTTGCCAACCTGCTGGCCGGCACCATCGTGGTGGAGAACGTGTTCTACCTGCCCGGCCTGGGGCGCCTGATCTTCCAGTCCATCTCCAACCGCGACCTGATCGTGGTGCGCAACTGCGTGATGCTGCTCGCCGCCATGGTGGTCATCGTGAATTTCGTGGTGGACATCCTTTACGCCGTGATCGACCCGCGCGTGAAGGCCTCCGACATCTGATCCCCCCATGAACGCTGTCATTCCTTCGCCTTCTGTCACCTCTGCCCCCAGCTGGCTGCACCGCGCGCTGCGCCACCGCAGCTTCGTGATCGGCGCCGTCCTGTCGCTGCTGCTCCTGCTGGCCGCTGCACTGTCGCTGGTCTGGACACCCTGGTCGCCCTACGAGATGGACCTGGCCTCCAAGCTGCAGCCGCCCACCGGCACACACTGGCTGGGCACCGATGCCTTTGGGCGTGATGTGGCGTCGCTGTTGTTGGTGGGTGCGCGCAATTCCATTCTGGTGGGCGTGATCGCCGTGGGCATCGGGCTGACCGTTGGCACGGCGCTGGGCCTGCTGGCTGCGGCCAAGCGCGGCTGGGTTGAAGAACTCATCATGCGGCTGGCCGACTTTACGTTTGCCTTCCCGGCCATCCTGTCCGCCATCATGCTCACCGCAGTGTTCGGCGCGGGCATCGTCAACTCCATCATTGCCATCGGCATTTTCAACATCCCGACGTTTGCGCGCGTCACCCGGGCGTCGGCCAACGCGGTGTGGTCGCGTGAGTACATCTTGGCGTCGCGCGCCTGCGGCAAGGGCAGCTTGCGCATCACGCTGGAGCATGTGCTGCCCAACATCCTGTCGGTGCTCATCGTGCAGGCCACCATCCAGTTCGCCATTGCCATCCTGGCCGAAGCCGCCCTCTCCTATTTGGGCCTGGGCACCCAGCCGCCCCAACCCTCCTGGGGCCGCATGCTCAGCGAAGCGCAGACGCTGATGTTCCAGGCCCCGCTGCTGGCCGTCTGGCCTGGTGTGGCGATTGCGCTGGCCGTGCTGGGGCTGAACCTGCTGGGTGACGGTCTGCGCGACCTGCTGGACCCACGCTTGTCGCGCAAGCGCTGAAACCTCCGCCGAACCTTGCACGAACTGTTCTCCATGTCTTTCCTGCTCGAAGTCTCCAACCTCCGCATCCGCCTGCAGACGCACCGGGGCCCCGCCGACGCCGTGCGCGGCGTGAGCTTTTCGCTGGCGCGCGGTGAAACCCTGGGCCTGATCGGTGAATCGGGCTGTGGCAAGTCCATCACTGCCATGTCGCTCATGGGCCTGCTGCCCGAGAGTGCACAGGTCACGGGCAGCATCCGCTTTGACGGCCAAGAGCTGGTGGGCCGCACCGATGCGCAGATGTGCCAGATGCGCGGCAACCGCATTGGCATGGTGTTCCAGGAGCCCATGACAGCGCTCAACCCCGTGCACACCATAGGCCGCCAGGTGGCAGAGCCGCTGCGCCTGCACCGGGGCATGAATGCGGCAGCCGCACGCACCGAAGCCATTGCCCTGCTGGACCGCGTGGGCATCCCCAACGCCGCGCAGCGCTTTGACGCCTATCCGCACCAGTTCTCCGGCGGGCAGCGCCAGCGCATCACCATCGCGATGGCGCTGGCCTGCGGGCCCGACCTGCTGATTGCCGACGAGCCCACCACGGCGCTCGATGTGACCATCCAGCAGCAGATCCTGGACCTCATCAGCGATCTGGTGGCCGAGCGCAACATGGCGCTCATCCTGATCTCGCACGACCTGGGTGTGATCTCGCAGAACGTGGACCGCATGATGGTGATGTACGGCGGCAGCGTGGTCGAAAGCGGCTCCACCGCCTCGGTCTTCTCGGCCATGGCCCACCCCTACACACGGGGCCTGTTTGCCGCCCGGCCTCACCTGGGCGCCGTGCACGCGCCCGGCCAGCGACCTCGCCTGTCCACCATTCCGGGCACGGTGCCTGAGCTGGTCGACCTGCCTTCAGGTTGCCCTTTTGCGGGCCGCTGCAGCTACACAGTGGATGCCTGCCACCACAACCAGCCCGAGGCCACGCTCGTGGCCACCGATGCCGATGGCGACCACGAGGTGCGCTGCCTGCGGCGCGAGGCCATTGCCGAAGCCCAGAGTGCTCAGGTGGTAAACATCGTCGAGGTGGCCGCATGACCCAGGCGCTGCACAGCACCCATCCCGCAGAAACGCCGCTGCTGCAGGTCAAAGACCTGGTGCGTGAATACACGCTGCCGCGCGACCATCTGTTCAAGCCACCCGGCAAGGTGCATGCCCTCAACGGCGTGAACTTCTCGATTGCCTCTGGCCGCAGCCTCGGCATCGTCGGCGAATCGGGCTCGGGCAAGTCCACCCTGGCACGGCTGGTAATGGCGCTCGATACCCCCACCTCCGGCACGGTCGAGCTGCTGGGCCGCAACCTGCACCAGTTGCCCGCCGAGCAGCTGCGCCAGGCGCGGCGCGACTTTCAGATGGTGTTCCAGGACCCATATGGATCACTGGACCCGCGCCAGACGGTCGAGCGCATCGTGACCGAGCCACTGCAGGCGCAAGGACAGACCACGCGCGCCGAGCAGCGCGAGCAGGCCGCCCAGGTGCTGTCGCAAGTGGGCCTGCGCACCAATGACCTGGGCAAGTACCCGCACGAATTTTCTGGCGGCCAGCGCCAGCGCATCGCCATTGCACGCGCCCTCATCACCCGGCCCCGCCTCATCGTGGCGGACGAACCCGTGAGCGCACTCGACGTGTCGGTACAGGCCCAGGTGCTCAACCTGATGCAGGACCTGCAGCAGCAGTTCGGCATCACCTACATGCTCATCAGCCACGACCTCGCCGTGGTGAATCACCTGTGTGATGAGGTGGTGGTGCTCTACCAGGGCCGAATCGTAGAGCGGGGCTCTCCCGGAGAGCTGTTCCGCAACGCGCAGCACCCGTACACGCAATCGCTGGTGGGTGCGGTGCCGCAGGTGCTGCCGGGCCGTGCAAGGGCGCGCCGTGCCGCTGCTGCGGCCGCAGCAAAAATCGTGTAACCAAATACCGATGTGATGGTGTAAAAAGCTTTTGTGCTCCCCGGTAACCCATTGCAAAGGCGCCGGGGTCTTCGTCTGGTTTTTTGTCTGGAGAGTCCGAACATGCTGAACCGCCGTACCGTCCTTGCCACTGGCGCCATCGCCGCTGTGCCCTTGTCCACCTCGCTTGGCGCCATGGCGCAAAGCCGCAAAGATGCGGTGACGCTGGCGATGACGCTGGAGCCCCCAGGCCTGGACCCCACCGCCGGTGCGGCATCTGCCATCGCCGAGATCGTTCAGTACAACATCTTCGAGACGCTCACCAAGATCAACCCCGACGGCAGCGTGTCGCCCCTGCTGGCCGAAAGCTGGGAGGTCTCGCCCGACCTCAAGACCTACACCTTCAAGCTGCGCCGTGGCGTGAAGTTCCAGAACGGCGAGCCCTTCACCGCTGCGGCCGTCAAGTTCTCGTACGACCGCGCGGGCGGCGAGAAGAGCACCAACAAGGACAAGCGCACCTTTGCAGGCATCACCACCCAGGTGGTGGACGACTACACCGTGGTGCTGCTCAACAAGGAGATCGACCCCGACCTGCTGTTCATCCTCGGCCAGGCCACCTCCATCATCGTGGAGCCCAAGAGCGCCGACACCAACGCGAACAAGCCCGTGGGCACCGGCCCCTACCAGCTGCAGGCCTGGAACAAGGGCTCGTCCGTGGTGCTGACCGCGTGGGACGGCTACCGCGACGCCAAGGCCATCAAGATCAAGCGCGCCACCTTCCGCTTCATCTCCGACCCCGCCGCCCAGGTGGCCGCCCTGCTGGCCGGTGACGTGGACGCCTTCCCGCGCGTCACACCGCGCAGCGTGGCACAGTTCAAGGCCAACCCGAAGTACCAGGTGATCGTGGCAGGCTCGCGCGCCAAGACCATTCTGGCCATCAACAACGGCAAGAAGCCGCTGGACGATGTGCGCGTGCGCCGCGCCATTGCCGCAGCCATTGACCGCAAGGCCGTGATCGAAGGCGCAGGCGACGGCTACGGTGCGCCCATTGGCAGCCACTACGTGCCTGGCGCCTTTGGCTATGTGGACACCACGGGCGTGAACCCCTACGACCCCGAGAAGGCCAAGAAGCTGCTGGCCGAAGCCGGCATCAAGACGCCGCTGGAGCTGACCATGACGCTGCCCCCCACGCCTTACGCCCGCCAGGGCGGCGAGGTGGTGGCCGCCCAGCTGGCCAAGGTCGGCATCATCGCCAAGATCCAGAACGTGGAATGGGCGCAGTGGCTCAGCGGCACCTATGGCAGCAAGAACTACGACCTGACCATCATCAGCCACGTGGAGCCATTCGACCTGGGCAACTTTGCCAAGCCCGACTACTACTGGGCCTACAACTCGCCCAAGTTCAACGAGCTGTTCACCCAGATCAAGAACGCCGCCCGCCCTGCCGACCGCGCCAAGCTGCTGGGCGATGCCCAGCGCCTGCTGGCCAACGATGCAGTGCACGCCTTCCTGTACTCCAACCAATGGATCACGGTGGCCAACAAGAACCTCAAGGGCCTGTGGAAAGACATGCCTGTGTTCGTGAACGACATCTCGTCGCTCTCCTGGTCTTGATGCCCCCGCGCCGCACTCGCCACGGTGTGTGCGGAGCGCTCCCAAAACAATAGCTGCCAGCGCTTTACCAGTAAGCGCTGGCGGCCTTTTTTATTGATAACCCCCCACATCCCGCCATGACAGCCCTGCACGACCTGCCCGCCCACGACCTCCTTGCCGCCTACCGCCAGCGCACGCTGTCCCCCGTCGAGGTCACGCAGGCCGTGCTGGCCCACATTGAGCGGTGGGAGCCCCACATCCGCGCCACCTACCTGCTGCGCCCTGAGATGGCCCTGGCGCAAGCCCGCGAATCAGAAGCCCGCTGGCTGCGTGGTGAGCCCAAGGGCGCGCTGGATGGCGTGCCCAGCACCATCAAGGAAAACATCGCCACCGAAGGCGATCCAACGCCCCTGGGCACGGCCGCCGTCGAGCTGGTGCCCGCCGCTGCCGATGCGCCGCCCGCCGCCCGCATGCGCGAGGCGGGTGCCGTCATCGTGGCCAAGACCACCATGCCTGACTACGGCATGTTGTCCTCGGGCCTGTCCACCTTTCACCCCCTGTCGCGCAACCCGTGGGACACCCGCAAGGGCCCCGGCGGCTCCAGCGCCGGCGGTGGCGCTGCCGCAGCCGCAGGCTACGGCCCGCTGCACATCGGCACCGACATCGGCGGCTCGCTGCGCCTGCCCGCCAGCTGGTGCGGCATCTTCAGCCTGAAGCCCAGCCTGGGCCGCATTCCGATCGATCCACCCTACACCGGCCGCGCAGCTGGTCCCATGACCCGCACCGTGGCCGACGCCGCGCTGATGATGCAGGTGCTGAGCCAGCCCGACGCGCGCGACAGCATGAGCCTGCCCTACCAGGACATCGCGTGGAGCCAGTTCAACAAGGGCGCCGAACGCTTGCGCGGCCTGCGCATTGGTTTGCTGCTCGACGCCGGATGCGGCCTGCCGGTGGAGCCCGAGGTGAAAGCCGCCATCGAACGCGCAGCAAAACTCATGGAGGCAGCTGGCGCCACCATCGTGCCCATGGCGCCTTTCATGACCCAGGCCATGCTCGACGGCATGGACCACTTCTGGCGCATGCGCTCGCACATCGACCTGCAGGCCCTGCCCGCCGCGCGGCGCGACAAGGTGCTGCCCTACATCCGCACCTGGGCCGACAGCGCAGCGGGCATGAGTGGCACGGAAGTCTTCAACGCCAGCCACCAGTTCCACCTGACGCGGGTCAACACCGTGAAGGCCTGCAGTGCCTTTGACTATGTGATCTCCCCCGTGGCGCCCATGCCCGCCTTCCAGGCCGAACTGCCCTCGCCCACCAACGACCCGCTTCGCCCGCTGGAGCACATCGGGTTTACCGTGCCCTTCAACATGTCCGAGCAGCCTGCCGCGTCGGTCAACTGCGGCTACACCACAAGCGGCCTGCCCATTGGCCTGCAGATTGCGGGTGCACGTTTTGACGACCTGGGCGTGCTGCAGGTGGCACATGCATTCGAGCTGATTCGCGAACCCCAGCGGGCCTGGCCCCAGCCGCCTGCGGCATAACCCTGCGTCTGTCGTGCGTTGTTGTTGGTAACCTTGGGGGGATACGCTCTGACGCTGGTACCACCGCTGGAGCCCCCACCTCACAAACCACCATCCCACCACCGCATGGACATCCTCATCCTGGCGATCCTGATTGCCACCGGCACCTACATGCTCAACGCCAAAGAGCAGCGCAAACGCATTGCGCTGCTGGGCAGCCACCTGGCCAACTACCAGATCGAAAAGCTCATGGAAGCCCTGACCGACGGCTACCTGCGCGCCCTGGGCGAAAGCACGGACGAGCGCCGCCAGCAGATCTGGAGCCTGCTGAGCACCACCGAGGCGCAACTCACCGAGCAATTCAGCCGGTTTGCCGCCGAATTTGCCAAGGAGCCCGAGGCCACCACACGCGTCAGCCGCCTGGCAATGGCGATCCCCTTTGCCGAGAAGATACTGCCCAGCTTCACCTTCGACATGCGCAAGGCCCTGGCCATCCACGCGCGCGGCATTGCGCACGTGGTGCAGAACACCAGCCACCTTGCGCCCAAGGACCGTGCCTTCATGATGACGGCAGAACTGTTCCTCATGCAGCACACCTGCCACTGGTTCTGCAAATCCAAGACCATTGCCACCGCCCGCATGCTGGCGCGCCACCAAACGCCGCACGAGCAGCTCGTGGCCTCGGTGTCTGCCGACACCCGCAAAGCCTATCTGATGCTGATCAAGGGCGGCTGATCCACCACCCCTAACAATGCCCCATGCCGTCCTCCACGCACACCCGCACGACCGATAGCCTGGGCAACCCCGTCACCTTGCAGGACACCGCCAGCGCGGCGGCCTTGAATGACTTTGTCGAAGGCTTCATCGCCTGCGAAGCCCGCGCGATGAATGTGCTGAACGCAGCCGCAGACACCAGCCCCATCGTGCAGGCCAGTTGCGCGGCGCTACACATGTTTGCCGAATCGGCCGACGCGCCGCGCAACGCGCGCCCCTTCATCAACCAGGCGCTGGCCAACGCCCCACAAGCCAGTGACCGCGAACAACGTTTTGTCGCCGCCGTGGCTGCCTGGGTGGATGGCGACCTGCCCCGTGCAATTGCGCTGCATGAAGAGCAGGCGCGCCTGTTTCCACGCGACCTGGCATCGCTCAAGCTCGGTCAATACCATTTGTTCAACCGGGGGGACTCGCCCGGCATGCTGCGCCTGGCCCTGCAGGCTGTGCCTGCCGCCACCGATGTGCCCTACCTGCACGGCATGCTGGCCTTTGGCTGGGAGCAATGCCATTTGCTCGAACGCGCCGAGGCCTCCGCCCGCCACGCCATCGCCCTTTGCCGCAAGGAGCCCTGGGCCCACCACGCCCTGGCCCACGTGATGCTGACGCAGGGACGCATCCGCGAAGGTACCGACTTCATGGCCATCATGAGCGACACCTGGACGGGCCTGAACTCCTTCATGGTCACGCACAACTGGTGGCATCAGGCGCTGTTTTTGCTGGAACAGGACCGGCACGCCGAAGTGCTGGCGCTGTATGACAGCCAAGTCTGGGGGGTGGTCAAGGAATACACGCAGGACCAGATCGGTGCCGTGTCCCTTCTGGCCCGGCTGGAGCTGGCGGGCGTAGACGTGGGCAACCGCTGGGCCGATGTGGCCGACCACCTGGCACTGCGCCTGGCCGACCACGTGTTGCCCTTCCTGGACCTGCAATACCTCTACGGTCTGGCCCGCGCCGGGCGCATGGAAGCCGCGCGCACGCTGCAAAACAACATCGCAGCCCACGCCGCCACCCGCACCGAGGCGCACGAGCGCACCGTGTGGCAACAGGTGTGTGTACCCGCAGCGCAGGGCTTGCTGGCGCATGCACAAGGCGACTGGGCGACTGCAGCGGAGCAACTGGGCGCGGCCCTGCCCCGGCTGGTGGAGATTGGCGGCAGCCATGCGCAGCGGGATTTGTTTCACCAGATCTGGCTGGATGCACTGCAGCGCAACGGGCAGTGGGGGGCGGTGCAGAATTTGTTGCAGCCGTTGGTCAATGCGCAGCCGGAGTCGGCGAGGCTGGCGCGGCAGGTGGGAGTGGTGAGTGAGGCGCTGGGATTGCCGGTGATGGCGGATTCTAATTAGAGGCGACAGATGCAAGTGACCCACGAGTCTAGAAGCGCGATAGCGCGGTCACACCTCTTCCTGAGACTTGCTGTCGAATGCCCTGCGGACAAGCGCATCGAGTTTGAGGCCTTTCTTGAGGCAGCAATCATATTTGCTCGTGCAGCTTTGCACCGTTTCAAGGCAGACAATTCGAATCACCCGCAGTGGAATTACTGGTGGGCTAGTCTCCGGGGAAACCCATCTTTCGAATTTTTCCGTACGGAGCGCGATTGGCTTCTGAAAGAGGCATCACCAAAAATTGGGCAGCGAACGTTCGCTAAGAGCGTCGGCAGCTCTTCAACTGGCTACGAACCAAGTAAGGCGGGTGAGTTCTACTTTTTCGAACGTCCTGATGTGCCTGCGACGGACACTGTCGCGCGGCATCTTCAAGAGGTTGCTCAAGTGTTGGAGTGTGCGAAGGCCACCTTTGTCTAAGACCTCAGGCTGCGTTGACGCTGAGCTTTCCCACACTCAGCTAGGACGAAATCAATTCGCAAGCAAGGCGTAGGTTATTCCGCCAGCCCATCGACCTCACCGCACCACCAACTTCGTCTGGTCATACACCGGCTGCTCCGGCAAGTCCGCCAGGTGCCGCACATCGGCCCAGTCCAGCACCTCCACCGCTTCTCCGCTCACCCGCACGCGGTTGAGCCCCGCGTTGGGGATATCGCTCTGGCGGGGACCGTCCAGCCCCGTGCCGCGTGCAGTGCGCCAGATCATGTCGAGCACGCCGCCATGGGTGACCACCATCACCGTCTGGCCACTGTGCTGCTGGGCGATGCGGTAGACGGCGTCCATCACGCGGGTGTGGAACTGGCGGGTGGTCTCGCCGCCGGGCATGCCGTAGTCGGCTTCAAAGCGCAGCCACTGGTTCCATGCGCCGGCGTGCTCCAGCTTGACGTCATCCACGCGCTTGCCGTCCACCACGCCAAAGTTTTGCTCACGCAGGGCGCTGTCGGTGAGGGTGTCGATGCGGGCCTGCGGAAAGAGCACCTGCAGGCTGGGCGTGGCCGTCTGCTGGGTGCGGATGAGGTCGCTGCAGATGAGGTGGTGCACCACGGGGCGCTCTGCAGCCAAGCGCTCAGCCAGGCGGCGGGCCTGTTCGTGGCCGGTGGCGTTGAGGGGTACGTCCACATGGCCCTGAAAGCGCAGTTCGCGGTTCCAGTCGGTCTCTCCGTGGCGGATCAGGATCAATTCAGTCATGCGTGCCATTATCGAATGTACACACATTAATGCAAGCAATTTTGGCCTCTAGCGCTTATCCAGCAAGCGCTAGTAGCTATTATTTTTATAACAAGCACCGCAATCACCAGAAGCCATTGGCAGCCAGCCACAGCTACCGCATGGGCACGATCAGCACCTTGCGCCGGGGCTGGCAGCCAGGGCCTTCATAGGCAGCGCTGTCGCGCTCCCAGCCGTGGCCGGGCGAGGTTTGTGCACACACGCGCTGGCCATCGACCAAGCTGCGCCAGTAAAACCAGGGCGCGGGGGCGGCCTGCACCAGCAGCGGGGCCAGCAGGACCAGCGCGAACAAAAAGCGGGGGGCGAAAGGCATGGGCAAACAAAGCATCCAGCGACTGCACCCCATGCTACTGAGCCTGCGCAGGGCCGATGCCCTGAAAAGCGGCGGAATCGTTGGTCAGGGCTTGTCCGCTGTGACGATCCAGCCTTCGAGCGGGTCCAGCCCTGAGGGCAGGCCATAGAGCGCATCGCCCTCGGCATGGCGCTGCTCGGCCCAGGCGGCCTGCAGCAGGCACAGCACAGCGTCCAGGCTGTCGCCGCTGGCGTCCTGAACCATCGCATCGCGCTGGGCGTGGCTGAGCTTGAGGCGCAGGCCCAGGCGGGTCTGGCCCAGTTCCAAGGCGTTGATCAGGTCCTTGCGGGCAATGAGGCGGTCCGGCGTCTGCTTGGCGCGATCGTCGCTTTTGTAGCTGCGCCGCTGCAGCACCTCGCGCGCAAGCAGGCCGGGGTAGGCCTCCAGCGCCACGCGGTGAGGGGCGCCAGGGTGCAGGCCGGGCAGGTGCACACCCGCATCCAGCAGCAGTGGCAGGCCCGCGTGCAGCATGTAGGCCACGGGCGGGTTCACCCATTTCATCGAGGGGCTGGAGCCTGCGGGCCCGTCGGTGGCGCGGTGGGCAAACTTGCCGCCCACGGGGCGGGCATCGCAGAACGCCGCAAACTGCGCGCGGATCTGCTCGCGGCTGAGGTTGCGGTAGTGCTGCATGCAGGCGTGCCAGTCGGTGGGCCAGCTCAGCGCCTGCACCAGCTCGCGCGGCAGGCCAAAGGGCAGGTCGAACCCGCCCACCCAGTCGCCGGGCTGGGCCAGCCATTGGCCGAACGCGGCCAGGGTGTCGAACGGCTGCAGCGCGGTGAGCGACACGCGCGCGCCCTGGCGCTGGCCCTGCGCAAGCACGATGGGTTTGCGCCGCGAGGGGCTGCTGGAGAAGTCGCAGCCCAGCAGCAGAGGTTGTGGTGCGGCGGCCGTCATCCCAAGGCCAGGGCCGTGACGCCTGCCGCAATGCACAGCGCGCCAAAAATGCGCGCCACGCGGTCACCCTCGCCCAGCAGATGCCCACCGATCAGCGCTGCAAACAGCATGGACACCTCGCGCGCCGGGGCCACGTGCGACAGGGGCGCCTGCTGCATGGCGTACAGCACCAGCACATAGGCCACCGGGCTCACTACCGCCACCAGCAGCGCAAAACGCCACTGCGCCAGCCAGAGCGTGCGGGCGGTGGGCAGGTCGCGCAGCACCACCGGCGCGAGCAGGCCCACACGCACAAAGTTGCCCATGTAGTCCACCAGAATGGGCGACATCAGCAGAAACTTGACCGCATAGCCGTCGACCACCGTGTAGCTGGCAATGAACGCGCCTGTGAGCAAGCCATACAACATGCCCTTGTGCACCCGAGCCCGCGCGGCGGGGTCGTGCGCGGCGCGCAGCAGGCCCGGGCCACCCGCGATCAGAAACACACCACCCACCACGCCCACGATGCCCAAGGCACCCAGCGCCGAGATCTGCTCGCCCAGCAGCGTGATGGCCACCAGCGACGACAACAGCGGCCCCGAGCCGCGCGCCAGCGGGTAGACCACGGTGAGGTCCGCCACACGGTAGCCGCGTAGCAGGATGACGAAATACGCCACATGCAGCAGCCCGCTGGCGGCGACAAAACCCCACTCCACCGCACCCCACTGCGGCACGGCGTCGCGCCCCAGGTACCAGCCCAGCGGCGCCCAGACGAGCATCATGATCACCGAGGTGAAGAACGCAAACCGCGAGTCACCCCCGGCCTTCTTGGCCACGATGTTCCAGCACGCGTGGATGAGGCCAGCGAGGATGATGAGGGCGAAGGCGGTGAAGGTCACGGGTGAAAAGGAGCAGCTTGAATGGAAAAAGCCGCAGCTCCATGGGGGCTGCGGCTTGGTGTGGCGCTAAAGAGTTTGTCGATTCAAGACCTGCGTACCGCCCACAGCGCCCGCAACTGGCGTGGACCAATCCGGCGGCCACCGTGCAAGGGCCGCCCCGCCGCACCGGTGGCGTCCCCCTGCCCGCACCGCGCAGCGGTGCGAGAGCGGGGGGAAGGCGCACAGCGCCTCAGGGGGGTGATCTCTAAGCCCTTCCGATGATGGAGGCCGTGGCCATCAACTCTTCGAGCAGCGCAAACGACACCTTGCCCGACACCGCATACGGGTCCAGTTCGGGCTTCTCTGAATACTTGAGCAGGATCGAGTGGTTGATCTTGGACAGGTTGACCTGCCCCATGGTCCAGCCACCAAAGCGGCGCTCGGCAATTTCTTCGTAGTGCAGCAGTTCCACGTTCTTGTGGCGCGGGTCCTTCTGGATGTGGCCATACAGCTCGCTCACCGCAGAGCGTCCGCCCTCGATGGCTTGCAGAAACACGCCGCCGCCGTAGCACAGCACGCCGGTGATGCCGGAGCCTGGGTTGTGCTGGCGCGACTGCGTCAGGATGGCTTCGATGGCGGCGGGCGAGGTATCGACCGCGCGACTGGCGTAAAGCAGGCGTACCAGCATGGTCAGTTCTTTCCAGGAATGAGGGACAAAAATTCACGACGCAGAGCGCTGTCCTTGAGGAACACGCCGCGCATGACCGAGTTGATCATCCGGCTGTCGTTGTCCCGCACACCGCGCCAGGACATGCAGAAGTGGCTGGCTTCCATGACGATGGCCAGGCCGTCGGGCTGGGTCTTTTCCATGATCAGGTCGGCCAGTTGCACCACGGCTTCTTCCTGGATCTGGGGGCGGCCCATGATCCAGTCCACCAGGCGTGCGTATTTGCTCAGGCCGATCACGTTGGTGTGCTCGTTGGGCATCACGCCGATCCAGATCTTGCCGATGACGGGGCAGAAGTGGTGGCTGCAGGCGCTGCGCACGGTGAGCGGGCCCACAATCATCAGCTCGTTCAGGTGCTCGGCGTTGGGGAATTCGGTGATGGGCGGCTGCGCCACGTAGCGGCCCTTGAACACCTCGTTGAGGTACATCTTGGCCACGCGGCGCGCGGTGTTGTTGGTGTTGTGGTCGCCCTGGGTGTTGATCACCAGGCTGTCGAGCACGCCCTGCATCTTGACTTCGACCTCGTCGAGCAGCTTTTCCAGCTCGCCGGGCTCGATGAATTCGGCAATGTTGTCATTGGCGTGAAAGCGCTTGCGGGCGGCGGCAAGGCGTTCGCGAATCTTCACGGAGACAGGCGTGCCTTCATCATCCGGCGGGGTGGGCGTCATATCGGCGGCGGGTTGGCTGGACATGGCCAGAATCGTAACAGCGAACGCTGGCGCATGGATTTCAAGGGTTTTAGGCATCCAGCGCTTGATGGACAAGCGCAAATAGCTACCAAAACAATAGCACAATGCCTTGCAGGATTCCGTCGTTCATGCCACCTGCCCACGGCCCAGGCGCAGGCAAATGGCGCGTGCGGGGCGCGCAGCGCCCCATGGGGGCCTGCTCAATACCTGTTTCCGGTAACCCACAACGCCAGCCGCATGAGGCCAAAGGCAACGCGGTCGAGCACGCGCTGGCGCAGGGGGCGGCCTGCGTACCGGGCCGGGTCCATGCGCCGGCCAGCATGCTGCATGGCATGCACCAGGCGCTGGCGCAGGTCGGTGGCAAAGGCGGCGTCTTCCACCACCACGTTGGCCTCGCGCGCCAGCAGCAGGCTCAGGGGATCGAGGTTGGACGAGCCCACGGTAGCCCAGGGTTTGTCGCCCAGCGCGTCGATGACAGCCACCTTGGCGTGCAAAAAGCTGGGCGCGTATTCATGAATCTCCACCCCCGCCTCCAGCAGCGCGCCATACACCGGCCGCGCCGCGTGGTACTGCATGAAGTATTCATAACGCCCCTGCAGCAGCAGGCGCACGCGCACGCCCCGGCGCGCTGCCATCACCAGCGCACGGCGCAGCTTGCCGCCGGGCATGAAATACGCGTTGGCGATGATCACTTCGTGCCGCGCCGCGCCAATGGCCTTGCGGTAGGCCTTCTCGATGCGGCTGCGGTTGCGCACGTTGTCGCGCAGCACCAGCGCAGCCCGCATGGGCGGGCCTGCCTGGGCGACCCGGGCCGCGTGCTGGGCGGCGCTGGCCGCGCGCAGGGCCTGCAAGGCCTCAGGCAGGCGGCGCTGGCGCGCGTCGCGCACGGCCTGCATGCGCCACCACAGCTGGTCCATGGTCTCGCTGGCCGACGCCACCAGGCTGCCCGTGGCCAGCACCGCAAAGTCGAAACGCGGCGCATCCAGCGTGCCGTAGTTGGGGTCGTGAAAATCATCCAGCACGTTGATGCCGCCGCAAAACAGCATGCGCCCATCGACCACACACAGCTTGCGGTGCAGCCTGCGCCACCGGTGCGGCAGCAGCAACCCCAGCGGGCCGAGCGGCGAGTACACGCGGTACTGCACGCCGGCCGCCTGCAGGCGCTGCGCCCAGTCGTGCGGCAAGGCGCCGGTGCCCACGCCGTCTACCACCAGCTGGGTGCGCACGCCGCGCTGCGCCGCGCGCATCAGGGCCTCGGCCACCGCCGCACCGGCACCGGTGAAATCAAAAATGTAGGTCTCGAACTGGATGTCCGACAAGGCCGCATCCATGGCCTGGATCAAGGCAGGGAACAGCTCCTCGGCCCCTTGCAGCAGGCGCACCTGGTGGTCATCGGCAAACTCGAATCCACGCAGCGTGGCGGAAGACTTTCTTCTCATCTCTGCAGGCCGCCACCAACTCGCGGCGAAACTGGCGCGGCCAAGGCGCGGGACACCAAGCAAGGGCCGCCCCGCAGCGTGGGTGTCGTCCCCCTCAGGGGGAAGGCGCCGAAGGCGACACAGGGGGGGAGCATCACAGCCTGAACTCAGCAATCAGCGGCAAATGGTCGGACATGCGCCACCAGATGCGGCCCTTGGGCACGTGCAGGGACAGCGGCGTCAGGCCCCGAACATAGACATGGTCCAGTTGCGCCAGCGGCAGCCGAGCCGGGTAGGTGAAGGTGCGCGGTGCATCAAACTCGTACAGAAAATAGCCCGCGAGCATGCGCTTGATCTGCTGGCCCCAGTCGTTGAAGTCTCCGGCCACCACCAACGGGGCGCCACCGGGAACCTCGCGTTCGATAAAACGCTGCAAGCGTTCGATCTGGCGAATGCGGCTGCCAGGGATGAGCCCCAGGTGCACCACGATCACATGCACGCGGCGGCCATGGGCGTCCACCTCCACATGCAGCAGCCCCCGCTGCTCGAAGCGGTGGTCAGAGATGTCTTCGTGCTGGTGGCCGATCACGGGCCAGCGCGATAGCAGGGCGTTGCCGTGCTCGCCGTGTTTGGTGATGGCGTTGGTGCGGTACACCGCCTCGTAGCCCTCGGGGGCCAGGAACTCGGCCTGGGGCAACTCGGGCCAGCGCTGGAAATACGCCTGTTCCCGCCGGTGAAGTTTGCGCACCTCCTGCAGGCAGACGATGTCGGCGTCGAGCTGCTCCACCGCCAGCCCCAGGTTGTGGATTTCCAGCCGGCGCGCCGGGCCGATGCCTTGTACGCCCTTGTGGATGTTGTAGGTGGCCACCCGCAGAATGTCGTCGTGTTCCATGAGCCTCATCGGAGTAGTTGAGCGCGCTTGCCAGTCCCCATGCCGGGCCTGCGATGGGGGATTGTGTCGCAAGCCGCGCACGCAGCGGGTTTGCCCGGCATTTGCGCCGTGCGGGTCGCCCTTACACTGGGGGCTTCCCCTATCCACGCCAGCAGCAGGGCCGGTACACACCACCGATGGCAACCGAGAAAGAACAATCCGCCCCACCCCAGGTGCTGGCCTTGATTGTTGACAGCAATGCCACATCACGCAGCATTCTGGTGGGGCAGCTTCGTGAGTACGGCGTGACCCGCATCGTGCAATGCAGCCGTGTGCAGGACGCACGCAACCGGCTGGAGCACACCGTGTTTGACTACGTGCTGTGCGAACAATACTTTGGCGAAGGCGGCTACTCGGGCCAGACCTTGCTGGACGATCTGCGGCGCGCACAGCTGCTGCCGTTTTCCACCGTGTTTTTCATGGTCACGGCCGAGGCGTCGTATGCCGCCGTGGCCGAGGCCGCCGAGTCGGCGCTGGACGGGTATCTGCTCAAGCCCTTCACCCCCAGCGCACTGTTTGAGCGCCTCAGCCTGGCGCGGCTGCGCAAGATCCATCTGCGACCCATTTTTGACGCCATCGAAGCCGAAGATTTTGAGCGTGCCGCCCAACTGTGTGTGGAGCGATTTGAGTCTCGCCAACCCTATTGGCTGTATGCCGCGCGCATTGGCTCCGAGTTGCTGCTGCGCCTGGGTCGCCACGACGAGGCCCGCACGCTGTTTGAAGCCGTGATTGCCGCGCGCGCCCTGCCCTGGGCCAAACTGGGCGTGGCACGTGCGCAGATCGAGTCGGGCCAGGCGGCGCGCGCCGTGACCACCTTGCAGGAGCTGATTGGCGAAGACGCCTCGTTTGCCGATGCCTACGACGTGCTGGGCCGGGCGCAGGTGGAGCTGGGCAATTTCTCGCAGGCCATCGAAACCTACCGCACGGCCAGCGGCCTGACCCCGGATTCGGTGGTGCGGCTGCAGAAGCTGGGGATGATGTCGTACTACATGGGCGACCGCGAAACCGCCACCAAGGTGCTGGCGCGGGCTGCCATCCTGGGCATCGACTCCAAGCTGTTTGACTTCCAGTCGCTGGTGCTGCTCACGTTCTCGTACTTTGCCGAGAACGACCGCAAGGGCATCGAACGCTGCATGGCCGACTTTGGCCGCATTCTGGAGCGCCACCAGGGCAGCGCCCGCGTGCAGCGTTTTGCCGAGGTGGCCCGCACGCTGCAGCTCATCCAGCAGCGGCAGTTCTCGCAAGCAGTGGAGTCGGTGCGCAGCATGGCACGCGAGATCACGGCCAGCAGCTTTGATTTCGAGGCCGCTTGCAACCTGGGCAGCCTGCTGGCGGTGCTGGCCGTCACGTCGATTGATCTGGCCGACGGCGAAGGCTGGGTGCGTGCGCTGGGCATGCGCTATGCCAACACGCGCGGCCTGACCGAGCTTCTGGCCAATGCCTGCAACCTGCACACGCCGTATGGCGACCTGGTGCGCGAATGCCTGGTCCACATCAACAAAACCGCCGAGGCCGCCATCGCGCAAAGCCTGCACGGAGACCCGACCGGTGCCGTCCATCATCTGCTGGCAGAGGCCGAGCGAACGCTCAACTCCAAGCTGGTGGACATGTCCCAGCAGGTGCTGCTGCGCCACCGGGCACGCATGGCCTCGCCCGAGCCATTGCAGGAGGCCATTGACACGCTGCGCGCCCGCGTGGGCTCCACCCCGGCACGGGCTATCCTGGGGCAGGACAGCGAGCGGCACCCAGGGGGCGTGGCCATCCGCTCGCGCAACGCCGCCGAGCCAGCTTCAGCGGCCCGGCCGCCGCTGGGCGACGATCCCAGGGCTCCTGCCAGCGCTGCCAGCGCTGCGCCAGACAATCCAGCGGACAAGCTTCGGCTGCGGCCACCAGGGTAGGCCCCCGGTCGCTGGCCCTGCGCCTGCCAGAATCAGTACACGACCACCGATCGTGCATTGCGGGAGGGAGCCAGGCTCACCGGCCTGCCGTAGCGTGCCGCCAGGTCCCGCGTGGCCGCCACCAGAACGCTGGTGTCCACCCCCACAGCGACGAAGACGGCGCCCAGCTCCAGATAGCGGCGTGCCAGCGTCTCGTCGGCCATCAGAATGCCCGGGGCCTTGCCGGCTCCCAGCACGCGGCGTATTCCGTCTTCGATCACGGCCTGCACATCAGGATGGCCTGGATTGCCAACGTGACCCATGCTGGCTGACAGATCCGCCGGGCCAAAGAAGACGCCATCCACCCCCGGCGTGGCGGCGATCGCATCCAGGTTCTGAATGGCCAGCGTGCTCTCGGCCTGCACCAGCAGACAGACCTGGGCATTGGCCTCCGTGAGGTAGCCCGGGTAGCGCATCCACTGCGAGGCACGCGCCAAGCCTGCACCCAGGCCACGAATGCCGCCTTGCCCGTCGTCTTGCGGGTAGCGCATGGCGCGCACCAGTTGCGCGGCCTGTTCGGGGGTATCCACCATGGGCACCAGAAGCGTCTGCGCACCAATGTCCAGGTACTGCTTGATCAACGCCGTGTCGCCCACGGGCACGCGCGCCACCGGGTGGGGCCCGGTGCCCAACAGGGCACGCGCGCTGGCAATACCTTGCAATTGGGCAAGCATGAGCGGCACATCGTTGGGGGCATGTTCGCCATCGAGCAGCAACCAGTCAAAACCGGCACCCGCCACCAGCTCGGCCGCATAACCATGGGCCAGGCCAAACCACAGACCGATCTGCGGCGTGTGCGCAGCCAGGGCTGCCTTGAAGGTGTTCACAGGGGTGTGCATACCCAAGCCCTCAAACAAAGCGAAAGGCGATATTGCCCAGCGGCCCGTAGTCCGCATGGAAGGTGTCGCCCGCTGCGGCGGCCACGGGGCGCGTGAAGGAGCCACCCAGCACCACCTCCCCCGCCGCCAGGCCTTCTCCATACGGGGCGAGCTTGTTGACCAACCACGCCACGCCCGTGGCCGGGTGGTTGAGCACGGCAGCCGCCAGCCCGGACTCTTCGATCACGCCGTTCTTGTAGAGCAGTGCGCCACACCAGCGCAGGTCCACCGCATCGGGGCGCACCGGGCGTCCGCCGGTGATGATGCCGGCGTTGGCGGCGTTGTCGGAGATGGTGTCGAACACCTTGCGCATCACACCCGTGTGGCGGTCGTGCTGTTCGATGCGCGCGTCGATGATCTCGATGGCGGGCACCACGTATTCGGTGGCGGCCAGCACGTCGAAGATGTTTACCGGGGGGCGCCCCGGCTCGCCGCGCAGCGGCTTATTGAGCACGAAGGCCAGCTCCACCTCCACGCGCGGCAGGATAAAGCGCTGCAGGGGTATGTCGCCACCTTCGGCAAAAAACATGTCGTCCAGCAATGTGCCGAAGTCAGGTTCGGTGATCTGGCTGGCGACCTGCATGGCGCGCGAGGTCAGCCCGATCTTGTGGCCGCGCACCGTGCGGCCCTCGGCGATCTTCATCGCCACCCAGGCCCGCGAGATGGCATAGCCGTCCTGCACCGTCATACCGGGGTAGCGCCTGGAGAAATGCTCTACCTGCACGCGGGTCTTCTCGGCCTGGTGCAGTTCACGGGCCAGTTGCTGGATCACTGCGTCGTCAAACATCTGTTGTTCTCTCTTCAGGGTTGTGCACCGTGGCAACCGCGCGAAGACCGGCGCGACCAAGGCCAGCGGCCGCCGCGCAAGGGCCGCCCCGCCGCGCTGGCGGCGTCCCCCTTGAGGGGGAAGGCGCGAAGCGACTCAGGGGTGTATTCAAGACTCAGCGGTGAAGCCAATGGCCTTCACGATGGGGCCCCACTTCTCGCCATCGGCCTTGAGCAGCGCCGCCAGTTCGGCAGGCGTGGACGAACGGGCCTCCAGCCCCATGGCAGCCAGCCCGGCGATCACTTCCTTTTCGGCCAGCGCGGCACGAATGGCGGTGTTGGCCTTCTGCACCAGATCCGCAGGTGCCTTGCCCGGCAGGAAGAAACCAAACCACTCGCCGTAGACCATGTCCTTGAAGCCCTGCTCCACCAGCGTGCTCACACCGGGCACGAACTTGTTGCGTGTGGCACCCGAAGTGGCCAACAGACGCACCTTGCCGCCCGCCAGGTGGGGCAAGAACTCGCCCACAGGCGCCGACACAGCGGCGATCTGGCCGCCCATCAAATCCAGAATGGCAGGCTGCGATCCGCGAAAGCCCACGTGCCTCATGTCCACCCTGCCGGCGCGGGCGATGAGTTCACCCACGAAGTGAGGGACCGAGCCTGGCGCAGGAGAGCCAAAATTTGCGCCGTTCGAGTTGGCCTTGCACCACTCCAGGAACTCCGGCACGGTCTTCACCGACGCTGGCACCTGTGGCCCCACGGCAAACCCCATGTCGAACACCACGCCCAGCGAGACGGGAGTGACATCGACCGCCGGGTCGTAGGGCAGCTTTTTGTAGGTGTGGGGGTAGATGCCCAGCATGGACATGGGGGTGACCAGCAGGGTGGTACCGTCTGCCGGAGCTGCCTTAAGCGTCGCAATGGCGATCTGCCCGCCTGCCCCGGTCTTGTTCTCCACCACAGCCGACTTGGCGTAGACCGGTGCCAGCTGGGTGGCCACACGGCGGGCCAGGGTGTCTACCGTGCCGCCAGCGGCAAAACCGGCCAGTATCTTGACGGTGTCGATGGACTGCGCACGGCCCATCAGCGGCAAAGACCCAGCTGCGCCCGCCAGCGCAAATTGCAAAACACTGCGGCGCGAAGCGGAAAAGGAAGGTTTCATGGTTTGTCTCCAGGTTGTTGTGGCGTGATCACAGGGGAAGCAAAAGCAAAGGCGGAGCACTAGGGCGATGGGGTCCGCCCTCTTGCCGCCTGCCGGTAGTTGGCTTTCAAGGGGTCGGGCACCCGTTCGTCAAATCCAAAGGCGACGCGCCGCACTTCGGGGCTGTCGGTGGGCTGGTGGCCTACGCCCAGGGCTGACGCGCGCGGCGCCGGGATGGCAACCACCGTGCCTGCCAGGCGCCCCAGGCCTGTGATCTCGCACTCCACCAGGTCGCCCGGGTCTACCGAGCGCGAATGGCAAGGCGTCCCCATCAGGATCACGTCGCCCGGCACCAGGGTGATGTGGCGCGTGATATCGGCCACCACGTAGTGCGGGCCCCAGATGGTCTCGTCGCCGATGTGCGCCTCCTGCACCACCAGACCGTTGCGATAGGTGCGCAGCGTCTGTTCGAAAATGTTCACGCCGCGCACAATGCCGGGGCCGATGGGCAGCAGTGTGTCCGCGCCTTTGACACGCAGCATGCTGCCCTGGTCGGTGTCGCGGTAGTTCTGAAGGCCCATGTCCAGGGCAGGGCAAAAGCCTTCGATGTAGTCCCAAGCTTCATCGGGCAACACGTTGCGGCAGGTCTTGCCAATGACAACGGCGTATTCGCCTTCGTAGTTGAGGTACAGGCTGTCAGCGGGCTTGTGGATCTCGCAGCCATGGCCGTTGACCGAAGTGGGCGGCTTGGTGAAATAGGTGGGCGTCTCGGTCGGCCTGGGCTGGTTACGCGTCTCGAAGCTGCGCGATCTGTACGAGATGTGCACGGCGATGATCTTGCTGGGCGACACCGGTGGCAGGTGCTGCACGGTCGCCAAGTCCACCACGCGGCCATCGTCCAGGCGCAATTGCCCTTGTTGTGCGCCCTCTTCCACGATGCTGCCCCAGCAGGCACTGCCACCCACCAGAACGCGGCGGCGCTCCATGCGCGGTCCCCGCATCACGGCGGGCAGTTCTTTCAGCGGGAATTCGAAATTCATGCCGCCACCTCTTGCATATCGAACCACATATGCACATTGCCGGTGCCGCGCGCGTTCTCGTAAGCGGACAGCGTCTCACCCCGCGCGCGGCAGTCCGCGCCCCCCATGGCACCCACCATCTGCAGGTAGTGGGCGCCAAAGGCCTCCCAGGGGAGCTTTCGGTATTCGTCTTGCCAACGGTCGAGCACAGTGCCGTGGCGGCCCTGCTGCAGCAGCTCGATCGCACCCTTGTCACTCGCGATGTTCTCTGGGCGCGAGACATTGCTCTCATGGAAGATACGCGGGTGGTTGGGCTTCCAGTCGATGGGGTTGAACTTGTGGCTGAGCGCCCCGGAGGCAAGCAGCGCCACACGCAGGTTGCTGCGGCGCACGGCCTCGCCAATGGCCTCTCCCGATTTCACGAAATGCGTCCAGTCGCAGTTCTGGCATGAACTCACGGTGACAACCGGCGTGTCGCTGTGCTCCAACCGCAGGTGCTTGACCAGGTTGATGGTGGCGTACTGTCGGCCGAGTTCGGGATGGTTGATGACGCGGTTGTAGCCCCCCAGTTCGCGCGAGACGGCCTCGATCTCCAGCGCCAATCCTGGATGGCCCAGGTAGTTGTAGGGCACGCCGTGCAGATACCAGGGCATCTCATCCGAGATGTAGTTGCCCTGATAGCGTGAGGCCCCATCCACCAGGTGGTAGCCCGTGGTGAACCAGTGTGAATCGAAGATGACGACCACGTCAGGCCGGGCTTCGGCGAGCTTGGCGCGCAGCCGGGCATAGCCGGGGATAAGGTCCGAGTCGGCCCCCGCGCCCTGCAGCACGCGAAACTCTTCGCATTGCATCAGGCCGGGATGGTGCGAGACGATGGCTGCGCCAACAATGCTTCCCATGGTGGTGTTCTCCTGCATGTGATTGGGGTGGGGTCAGCGATGGCTGAAACTTGCGCGGAACGGCTTTTTGGGCAGCACCACATCCTTGACATCGCAGAAGAACTCGAAGCTCCAGTCCCCACCCTCGCGGCCCACACCGCTGCGCTTGATGCCGCCAAACGGCGCAGCCAGATCGCGGATGCCAAAGCTGTTGACCCAGATGAAGCCGGTGCGCACCTGCTGCGCCACGGCGCTCGCATGCTCCACCTCGCCGTAGCAGACGCCACCCAGGCCGTAGTCCGTGCCGTTGGCCAGGGCGATAGCGTCTTCGTCGCTGTCAAAGACCTGCAGGGTGAGTACAGGTCCGAAGACCTCGTTCTGCACGATCTCGCTGTCCTGGCGCACCCCAGCCAGCAGCGTGGGCTGGTAATACTGCGCACCGAAGGAATGGTGCGCGCCACCCCAGAGCAGCGTGGCGCCATCGGCCACGGCGCGCTGCACAAAACCGTGCACGCGCTCCACGTGGCGCGGGTGGATGATGGGCCCGACCTCGGTGGCCTCGTCGCGCGGGTCGCCCACGGTGAGCTTTTCCACATGGCCGCGCAAGGCCGCTACGAAGGCGTCGCGCACCTTGCGATGCACCAGAAAGCGCGTGCCCGCCAGGCACACCTGGCCAGCGTTGCGGTACATCAGTGCGCCGGTGGCAGCGGCATTGTCGATATCGGCGTCCTCCAGCACGATGAAGGCCGACTTGCCACCGAGCTCCAGGCTGCAAGGCACGAGGTTGGCCCCGGCAGACTGGGCAATCCACTTGGCCGTGGGGACCGATCCGGTGAACGAGATACGCGCCAGGCGCGGGTCGCTGACCAGGCGCGCACCGGTGCTGGCGCCCCCGCCCTGCACGATGTTGAAAACCCCAGGCGGCAGGCCGGCGGCGTGCGCACAGTCGGCCAGCAGACTGCTGGTCAGCGGTGCCCATTCCGGCGGCTTGACGATGACGCAGTTGCCCGCGGCCAGGGCCGGTCCTAGCTTCCAGGTGGAAAGCATCAGCGGCGCGTTCCAGGGCGTGATGATGGCCACCACACCGGCCGGATCGTGGCGCACCAGGTGGGTGGCCTGCTCCGTCTCGATGGGCCTGTCTTGCAGCGTGAGCGCGTGCTCGGCGAACCAGCTGATGTTGAGCATGGCACGCGGCACCACGCCATGCTTCATGCGCGAGAGCAGCACGCCAGCATCGTTGGATTCGAGCGTACAGAAGGCCTCGGCACGTTTTCCAATCTCGGCGGCGAAACGATCCAGGTAGGGTTTGCGCTCCGCCGCCATGAGCGCACTCCAGGCAGGGAAGGCGCGCGCCGCCGCGGTGACAGCTGCGTCCACATGGGCGGGCGATCCTTCGCTGATGGAGCCCAGCAGCGCCTGGTCGATGGGCGAGTGCAGATCGAACCGCATCTCGGACGCAACGCGCTGGCCATCGATGTAGTGGTGGGGCGACACCGCGATGCCGGCGACATTCAGCATGTCATTGCTCAAGGGAGTTCTCCAGTCAGACAACAGAGCCGGGCAACCTTGCCCGACCCGTCGCGAAGTATCTGCAGCGCCTTCCTTGACCACAATCAATGCTTTATGACGGATTGTGAAGATGTTCTAATGAATGGCATGAATCCCAGCGATTCCATCGCTCCAGCCATGTCTCTGCCTCATTTCACGCCACGCCAGCTCGAAGCCTTTGTCACCGTGGCAGAACTGCGCAGCTTCGCGGCCACCGCAGAGCGTTTGGCACTTACGCCGTCTGCAGTAAGCCAACTCGTGAGCGAGTTGGAAGACGCACTCGGCTTCAAACTGTTTGAGCGCAGCACGCGCAGGGTTGACATCACCAGCGCGGGGCGGGAGTTTCTGGCCTCGGCAGAGTCCGTGCTCAAGCACCTGCGCATAGCGCAGTCGGCCGCCAGCGATGTCCGCAACCGCGCAGCGGGCATCGTGCGAATCGCAGCACCACTGGTCGTCGCCAGCGTGATCCTGCCCAAAGCCATCAAGGCCTATACACAAACCAGGCCCAAGGTGCACATCCGCATTCGCGACGTGCCGGTGGAAAAACTCGTCGATGCGGTCGCCAGCGGCGACGCCGATCTGGCCCTGGGTCCGGATCGCGCCTGTGGCGATGACATCGTGCGTACCCAGCTGTTCGAGAGCCCCTGGATGCTGTGGTGTGCGCCCACCCACCCCCTGGCCCACAAACGCAGCGTGACCTGGGAGCAGCTGCACGCCTACCCGCTGGTGGCTGCCGGACGGGACCACGAACGCAGCGTGGCGCAGATGCACACCGGGCTGCCCAGCGAGCAGCGCGTGACCCCCGTAGAGATCGTGGACAACATCTCCACCGCCATGGGCCTGGCTGCCGCCGATGTGGCCGCTACGCTGGCGCCCGACTATGTGGGTGCACTGGCCAAGCCACTCGGACTGGTGCGCCGCCGCATCCTGTCACCCGAAGTCATGCGCTACGTGTGCCTCTACAGCCCCGCACGGCGCGCCACCTCGCCTGCAGCGGAAGGCTTCGCAGACCATCTGATCCGCATCCTCGCCCAGCGCAAGTGAGCTGCAGGCACCGCCGCGCAGTGCGGGACGCGCACCAACGTCTGCCTACACAAAACGAGGAAGTAGCAAACAGGCCTCGGCATTGGAGGCCGAGAAGCAGCGCTCGGCCGCGCGCTGCCACGGCAACCATTCGAAAGCATCGTGTTCACGAGGACTCAGCACCACGGGCGTAGCTGCTGGCACACACAAGCCAAACACCCGCTCGCGATTGCGCACCACCCCCGGAGCGTATCGGTGCAGCCATTGCGGCCAGATGTCGTAGACGTTCTCCAAGGCCCAGTCGGTCAGCAGGCAGCCGGGCGCCCGCGCGTCAATGCCGGTTTCCTCCACAACTTCGCGGTGGGCGGTTTCTTCAAAAGGCTCATCAAGGCGGTCTTTGCTCCCGGTGACAGATTGCCAGTGCCCATCACCGCCCGTGCGGCGGATCAGCAGCACCTCCAGGGCGGGCGTGTGGATGACCACCAGCACCGACTCTGGAAGCTTGTAGGGCCTGTGCTGCGCTGTCGGCACCATGAGCGACACATTCCCTCTTTACCCGGCCTTGGAACGCGGGGCTGAAGTGGTGGGAACGGGCGGCGGCAGCTCCTTGGCCTGCAGCGCCCTGACCTGCACCACCAACTGGTTGTGTGCGTCCAGGAAGGCCGCGGCAATGACCTTGCCCTCGTTCGTATTGCTCCAGCCCGCACCCGCTGCGCCCCCGAGCTTGCCAAACACGAGCCCGCCCACGCCCAGGTCAGTGGTGCGTGCAGACCCGGTGGCGGCGGCCACCTGCTCGGTGGTTTCGTTGTCGGACAGCAGCAGTGCCGTTTGCGCCTCCTTGAATTTGACCTGCTCCACCATGCCGGCCAGGCCCGCGATGTCGCGCAGCACCGGAATCATGGCAATCACACCCGCCAGGCCCCGTCCCGCGTCCTGCTCACTGAACGTGAGGCTGGGTGTAAGCGTGTACTGCGCCTCGTAGCCCTTGCCCTTTGCCACGGTGGAGTTGTTCTTGCGCAGCACGCCGGAGTCCTTGAGGTCCTGCTCCTGGATGGTTCCGCGCAGCCCGGCCGACCGGTCCACCACACGAAAGCAGCCACTTTGCTGGGCCAGCAGCTTGACCAGGGGCACGGGGGATGGCGGGAGGCTGTAGCCCGAACCCATGGTGTAGCCGCTGGGGTTTTCTGCCAGAGCCAGCGTGGCCACGGGCGCCTCGCAGCGCACCAGTTCGCGCGCAGCGTTGCTGGCCCCCGCCGGCCCTGCCGAGCCAGTGACCACGGAACCGCCCTGGCCCAGTTCGGTCTTCTTTTCGCCGCAACCTGCCAGGGCTAGCAGCACGGCGCCCATCCACAAAGCCCGGGTCGTCATTGAACTCGTCATTGAACGCATGGAAAGTGTCCTTTCAGTGCCAGCACCACATCGCCGTGGGCATGGGCTGGCCAAGAAAAAAGCGGCGCAGGCTGCCAAGCCCTTGCCGCTTTGTCGTGCGATGCCACGAGAGTGGATCCGCGCCGGGTTCGGGGAAAGCCCCGGGTCAGGCTGCCTTGACAGCGTCGATGTTGCGCAGGCGGATGTGCAGCTCGCGCAACTGCTTTTCGTCCACGGGCGAAGGCGCCTGCGTGAGCAGGTCCTGAGCGCGCTGGGTCTTGGGGAAAGCGATCACGTCACGGATCGATTCCGCACCGGTCATCAGCGTGATGAGACGGTCCAGACCGAAGGCCAGGCCACCGTGTGGGGGCGCGCCGTACTGCAGGGCATCCAGCAGGTAGCCGAACTTGGCCTGTGCGTCTTCGGGTGTGATCTTGAGCGCATCAAACACCTTCTTTTGCACATCGGCGCGGTGGATACGCACCGAGCCACCGCCCAGCTCCCAGCCGTTGAGCACCATGTCGTAGGCCTTGGCGATGCACTTGCCAGGGTCCGTGTCCATCAGGTCTTCATGGCCATCCTTCGGCGACGTGAAGGGGTGGTGCACTGCGGCCCAGCGGTCGTTTTCTTCGTCATGCTCGAACATGGGGAAGTCCACCACCCACAGCGGCGCCCAGCGGTTTTCAAAGAGACCGCTCTTCTTGCCGAACTCGCTGTGGCCGATCTTCAGTCGCAGCGCGCCGATGGAATCGTTGACGATCTTTTCCTTGTCGGCACCGAAGAACAGCAGGTCACCGTCCTGCGCACCCGTGCGCTTGAGGATTTCAGCGATGGCCGCGTCATGCAGGTTCTTCACGATGGGCGACTGCAGCCCTTCGCGGCCCTGGGCCACTTCGTTGACCTTGATCCAGGCCAAGCCCTTGGCACCGTAGATCTTCACGAACTCGGTGTAGGCATCGATCTCACCGCGCGAGATCTGTGCGCCGCCGGGCACGCGCAGGGCCACAACGCGGCCGCCCTTGGTGGTGGCTGGAGCAGAGAAGACCTTGAAGTCCACGTCCTTCATCACTTCGGTCAGCTCGGTGAATTCGAGCTTCACGCGCAGGTCGGGCTTGTCGGAGCCAAAGCGGAAAGCCGCTTCCTGGTAAGTCATGATGGGGAATTCGCCCAGGTCCACGCCCAGTTGCTGCTGGAACACCTCGGTGATCATGCGCTGGAAGATCGCACGGATTTCTTCTTCGCCCAGGAACGAGGTCTCGCAGTCGATCTGCGTGAATTCGGGCTGGCGGTCGGCGCGCAGGTCTTCGTCGCGGAAGCACTTGGTGATCTGGTAGTAGCGGTCGTAGCCAGCCACCATCAGCATCTGCTTGTAGAGCTGGGGCGACTGGGGCAGCGCGAAGAACTGGCCGTCGTGCACGCGGCTGGGCACCAGGTAGTCGCGCGCGCCTTCGGGCGTGCTTTTGCCCAGCATGGGCGTCTCGATGTCGATGAAGCCTTCCTTGTCCAGGAAGTTGCGCACCTGGATGGAGGTCTTGTAGCGCAGCATCATGTTGCGCTGCATGTGCGGGCGGCGCAGGTCCATCACACGGTGCGTGAGGCGCGTGGTTTCCGACAGGTTCTCGTCGTCCATCTGGAACGGAGGCGTGACCGAGGGGTTGAGCACGTTCAGCTCATGGCACAGCACTTCGATCTGGCCGCTCTTGAGCTTGTCGTTGGTCGTGCCGTCAGGGCGGGGGCGCACCAGGCCCACCACCTGCACGCAGAACTCGTTGCGCACGTCTTCGGCAGTCTTGAACATCTCGGCACGGTCGGGGTCGCACACCACCTGCACGTAGCCTTCGCGGTCGCGCAGGTCGATGAAGATCACGCCGCCATGGTCACGACGACGGTTCACCCAGCCAGACAGGGTAACGGTTTGGCCCATCAGGGCTTCGGTCACAAGACCGCAATAGTGGGAACGCATGGCCATGGCAGAAACTTCCGGCGCCCAAGGGGCGCGTTAAAGGGATTTACTTAATGTGGGAAACAAGCGTGGGGTCAGCCGGAGCGACCACGCCCATCGAAACAATGTATTTGAGGGCGGCGTCCACGCTCATGTCGAGCTCGACGCAGTCGCTCTTGCGCAGCATCACAAAATACCCGCCAGTGGGGTTAGGCGTGGTGGGCACATACACGCTCACGAATTCATCGCGCAGGTATGCCGCCACCTCGCCATTGGGCGCGCCAGTGACGAAGGCCACGGTCCAGACGCCCTCGCGCGGCCACTGCACCAGCACGGCCTTGCGAAAGGCATTGCCGCTTTCGGAAAAAAGCGTGTCGGACACCTGCTTGACGCTGGAATAGATCGAACGCACCACCGGGATGCGGTGCACCACCGCATCACCCCACTGCACGAGCTTGCGGCCCGCGAAGTTGCTGGCGACGGCACCGACCACCAACAGGATCAGCAGCGTGAGAACCACTCCAAAGCCCGGGACGTGAAAGCCCAGCAGCTTGTCGGGATGCCATGCAACAGGCAGGATTTGGAGGGTCTGGTCCAGCGTGCTCACGATCCAGTTGAGCACCCAGGCCGTGATAACCCCCGGCACGATCACCAGAAGGCCGGTCAACAGCCACTTGCGCAAGGCAGCCATGAGGGTCACTCAGCTCGCAGAGGAGGTGGAAGTGGTAGAACTGCCACCAGCGCTTGATGCTGCTGCACCAGATGCTTCTTTTTTAGGAGCATCACCAGAACTTGCCGGCGCCGCGGTCTCGGTTTTCGGTTCCGTCTTGCTGTCCGTCGCAGGGGCAGAACTGCCACCGCTGCCACCGCGAAAATCGGTCACATACCAGCCCGAGCCCTTGAGCTGGAAGCCGGCCGCTGTGACCTGCTTGGAAAATGCTTCCGCGCCGCAGGCGGGGCACACCGTGAGGGGCGCATCAGAGATTTTTTGCAGCACATCCTTGGCATGGCCGCAGGAGCCGCATTTGTAGGCGTAAATAGGCATGTCAGTGTGTTGAGGGAAAGTGCAAAACCCTCAATTATAGGCGGCATGCCCATCCTCAAGCCCCACGCACTGGGCATGGGGCGATGCAATCAGCTGGCGCTGCCCTCGTAGTGGGTGACGTGGCCTTTGTGGTCGTCGATCCACTGCGGCGCCAGCGAGCCCCCGATCATGCCGACCAATGCCGCCAGCACCCCAGCCAGTTGCTGCGGGAACGCTTCGGACAGCATGGGGCTGGCCACAAACAGCAGCCACACACCCAGGCCCATGGCCACCGCCAGGATGGCGCCCTGGGTGGTCGCGCGCTTCCAGTACAGGCCGAACACCAGGGGGACAAAAGCCCCCACCAGCGGTACCTGGTAAGCGCCCGACACCAGTTCATAGATCGACGTGCCCTGCATGGTGATCGCGTAAGTGAGCACGCAGGCGGTAAACACGAGCACCGAAATGCGCATGGCCTTCAGTGTCTGGGCATCGGTCATGCCAGGCCGCAGGTTGTGCAGGATGTTCTCCACAAAGGTGGTGGACGGTGCGAGCAACGTGGCAGAGGCGGTGGACATGATGGCCGAGAGCAGCGCGCCAAAGAAGGCGATCTGAAGAATCAGCGGCATGCGTTCCATCACCAGCGTGGGCAGCACTTTCTGGGGGTCGTCCTTGAGCAGCGCCTGGGCAGTTTCGGGCATGACCAACACGGCGGCCGTAACGACAAACATGGGGATGAAGGCAAACAGCAGGTACAGCACCCCTCCGATGACCGGGCCGGTGCGCGCTGTCTCGGCGCTGTTGGACGACATCACGCGCTGAAAAACATCCTGCTGGGGTATGGAGCCCAGCATCATCGTGATCGCGGCGGCAAAGAAGAAGGTCCACTCCTTGAGCCCACCTGTGGGGAAGAACTGGAACTTGCCTTCACGCGCAGCATATTCCACGACCTTGCCCGCCCCTCCGGCCAGGTCCGCCGCGTACCAGGCGATGGCCAGCAGCCCCACGGCGATCACAATCATCTGGACAAAGTCGGTCATGGCCACCGACCACATGCCGCCATACAGGGTGTAGACCAGAACGATGACCGTACCGATGACCATGCCCATGGTGACGGACACATACCCCTGCGTCAGCAGGTTGAACACCAGCCCCAGAGCCGTGATCTGCGCTGCCACCCAGCCCAGGTAGCTGAACATGATGATGGCTGAACAAGCCACCTCGATCACACGCCCGTATCGCTGGCGGTAGTAGTCACCCAGGGTGATGAGGTTCTTCTTATAAAGCTTGTAGGCAAAAAACAGCCCCACAAGAACCAGGCACATGGAGGCGCCAAATGGGTCCTCCACCACCGCACCCAGCCCACCATCCACAAACCGGGCTGACACGCCGAGAACGGTTTCCGATCCAAACCAGGTCGCAAAGGTCGTGGCTATCACCACAGCCAGGGGCAGGCTGCGGCCCGCCACCGCATAGTCGGCCGTGTTGTGCACGCGCGTGGCGGCATACAGGCCGATACCAATCGAGACCAGCAGGTACAGAACGATGAATGTGATCAGCATGGCGCCGCTCCGAAACTCCAAGGAAGGTTACAAAAAGCAGGTGTTCGCCCGGCGTGCCGTGGGCCGACACGCCGAGGCCCCTGCAGATCCAGGGGTGACCACTTTGCTACAAAATTCGTAACAAAAGTTGCAGCGGATTATGAAGGCAACTTTCGTGCCGTTCGCGCCGTTTCAGAAAATCCGCATCCGCACAAACAACTGCATCGCCAGAAGGCCCAGCACAAAACCGACGCCGCCATAAATAATGGACTGGAGCAGCCGGTTGGTACGGTGCTGGACTTCCAGCAGTTCGCGCAAGGCTTGCTGCTGGTCCGCCGGGCGCTGCCGCAAGGCGTCGTGCAGCAGGCGCGGCAGCTCGGGAATCAGCTTGGCATAGTGGGGCGCCTCGGCCCGCAGCTCCCGCCACAGGCGCTGCGGCCCCATCTGCTCCAGCATCCACTTTTCCAGGAAGGGCTTGGCGGTGCTCCACAGGTCCAGCTCCGGGTCCAGCTCGCGGCCTAAGCCTTCGATATTGAGCAGGGTCTTTTGCAGCAGCACCAGCTGGGGCTGAATCTCGACGTGGAAGCGGCGCGAGGTCTGGAACAGGCGCATCAGCACCATGCCCAATGAGATCTCCTTGAGCGGGCGATCAAAGTACGGCTCGCACACGGCGCGGATGGCCGATTCGAGGTCGTTCACCCGTGTCTCGGGCGGCACCCAGCCACTTTCGATGTGCAGCTCCGCCACGCGCTTGTAGTCGCGTCGGAAGAACGCCACGAAGTTCTGCGCCAGGTACTCCTTGTCAGACTCGGTGAGCGTGCCCACGATGCCGAAATCCAGCGAGATATAGCGCCCAAAGGTGGCCGGATCCAGGCTCACCTGGATGTTGCCGGGATGCATGTCGGCATGAAAGAAGCCGTCACGGAACACCTGGGTGAAAAAGATGGTGACGCCGTCGCGCGCGAGTTTGGGGATGTCGACCCCGGCATCCCGCAGGCGCTCGATCTGGCTGATGGGCACACCGTTCATGCGCTGCATCACCATGACCTCGGGGTGGCAGAAGTCCCAGAAAATCTCAGGGATCAGCACCAGGTCCAGCCCCTGCATGTTGCGGCGCAGCTGCGCGGCGTTGGCGGCCTCCCGCACCAGATCCAGTTCGTCGTGCAGGTAGTTGTCGAACTCGGCCACCACCTCGCGGGGCTTGAGGCGCTTGCCGTCGGCCGACAGGCTCTCCACCCACCCGGCCATCATGCGCATGAGACTCAGGTCTTTCTCGATCACGGGCAACATGCCCGGGCGCAGCACCTTGACCGCCACCTCGCGCTCGATGCCATGGCGGTCCCGCAGCGTGGCGAAATGCACCTGCGCAATGGAGGCACTGGCCACCGGCACGCGATCGAAGAATGTGAAAACCTCATCCACCGGCCGCCGGAATGCCCGCTCGATCGTGGCGATGGCGATCTCCGGGTCAAACGGCGGCACGCGGTCCTGCAGCCGGGCCAGCTCGTCGGCCACATCGGGCGGCAGCAGGTCGCGGCGTGTCGAAAGCACCTGACCAAACTTGACGAAGATGGGGCCCAGGCGCTCCAGCGCCAAGCGCAGCCGCTGGCCGCGCGGTGCATCCAGGTTGCGTCCGAACGACAGGACGCGCGATACCGATCGCAGCCAGGGCTTCTGGAAACTGTCCAGCACCATGGCGTCCAGGCCGTACCGGAACACCACCCACAGGATGGCGCCGCCCCTCAGGAACTGCTTCATGCGCCAGCCCGGTCGGAACCGCTGTTTGGCGCGGAAGGCGTGGAGGGTCCGGATGGCATGGGCGCGACGGCTGAAGACGTTGGTGCAACGCGCGTGCCCACGAACTGGCGCAGCGCTTGCGCAGCGCGGCTCGCCACCTGCGCCACAGTGTGTGCGGGGGCATCACCGATCACACGCGCCAGGTCCTCCTCAACATCCCAGCGCACGTGATCGACCAGCCAGTTGATTTCGGCGGCCAGTTGCACATCGCCCTCAATGCGGATGGCAGGCTTGTCACCCCGCAGGGCCGTCTGGGCCAGCGCAAAGGGAGATGTCTCGGTGACGTGAAGCTGCAGATCGGGCGCGGCAGTTTCGTGCGCCAGGTTGAACAGCCCAGCGGGCGTGATGACCAGGGCCATCGAATACGCACGCCACTGCACGCGGGCGATGCGGCCCTTCTGGCGCACCAGACGGTCCATCGCCTCTTTTTCCTGCATCAGCACGTGGTTGAGGAACAGCACGATCCGCTGCTGCATCTCGTGCACGAGCCATTGGGGGGGCTGGGGGCCGGCGGCCACGCGCTCAAAGAGGCCGTCCAGAAACGAAAAAGGGGACTGTGGTGTTGCCATAGTCCCCGATTATTCCCTGAACTGGGATAGCCCCACTGCGGGGCATTTCCTTTATTACTGCAGGGCCTGCACACCCGCCACCAGCCAGCCGCTGCTGCCGGCCTTGGGTTTGGTCATGTTCCAGACCTCACGGAAGGGGCTCGGGCCCGCCGAAGGCTCTTCGCGGATCATGCCGGAGAACTCGACGCTGGCCATGTAGCCGTCGCCCAGGTCTTCAATGCCCAGCAACTGGGCTTCGATCATGACCACGTCGGTGTGGTTGGGCTGCATGCCACGGTGGTCTTCGCGCTCCGTGAGCTGGGTGCGAATCTCGCCGAGCATGCTGTCGGTCATCATGGAGCGCAGGGTGGCGATGTCCGAACGGTCCCAGGCCGCTTGCAAGGTGACGAAGTTGCGCTTGGCGGCAGTCAGGAAGCCCTCGGTATCGAAGCCTTCAGGAATCCCCCAGTTCTGCGACCCGGACAGGCCCGAGCCGATCACCACGCCCGAACCCGCACCGCCTTGTGCAGTGCGCGAGGCATCAAACGCCATGCTGCTGCGCTCCCAGGGGCGCGCCGAGGCGTCGTTGCCCACGTTGTTGGGGCTGTACTGCGGAGGCACCTGCGCTGCGGCGGGCGTGGCAGCACCCGCGCCCTGGAACGCGAACGGCGCACCACCGGCAGAAGCGCCACCGTTGCCACCGCCACTGCGTGCGCGCATCACCATCTTGAAGATGGCAAACGCGGCCACGGCCAGCAACGCAATCATCAGAATGTTGGCAAACCCTGCACCCAGCCCCAACGAGCTGGCCAGCCAGGCCAAGCCCAGGCCAGCGGCCAGGCCACCCAGCATCGCGCCCCAAGGCTTCTTGGCCGCAGCAGCGGCCGGAGCTGCACCCGCAGCAGGCGGCTTGGCAGCCGCCGCATTGGTCGCATTCTGGGCGGGCGCACCCGGCGCTGCCGACTCACGCTGCGTAACGTTGCTCGATTGCTGCCCCGTCGATTTACCACCGCCCAGTCGCCGGGCGTCGGCATCGGCGTGCGCAAACGCCAGCATCGCAACCAACACCACAGACCACAGTTTCATCATGACTTCTCCGTCTCCGTTAATGACTGAGCGAAACGCTCAGCACTTGATTCCAACATGCAAGGCCACAATGCCCCCAGTCATGTTGTGATAGTCCACATGCCCAAAGCCATTTTTTTGCATGAGGCTTTTGAGCTCTTCCTGCCCGGGGTGCATGCGGATGGACTCGGCCAGGTAGCGGTAGCTGGCGTCGTCGCCCGCCACCAGCTTGCCCAACTGGGGCAGCACCTTGAACGAATACCAGTCGTACACCTTTTCGAGTGGCTTTGCGACCTTTGAAAACTCCAGCACCAGCAGCTTGCCGCCGGGCTTGAGCACGCGGCACATTTCGGCAATCGCCTGGTCCTTGTGCGTCATGTTGCGCAGGCCAAAAGCAACGCTCACCACATCGAAATGTGCGTCGGGGAACGGCAGCTTCTCGGCATCGCAGACCAGTGTCGGCAACACCACACCCGCATCAATCAGGCGGTCGCGCCCCACGCGCAGCATGGCTTCGTTGATGTCGGTGTGCACCACACGGCCGGTGGCGCCCACCTTCTTGGAGAACGCCAGCGCCAGGTCGCCCGTGCCCCCTGCAATATCGAGCACCTGGCTGCCTTCGCTGAGGTTGGCCACCATCACGGTGTAGGCCTTCCAGGCACGGTGCAGGCCCGCCGACATGAGGTCGTTCATCACGTCGTACCTGGAGGCCACGGAGTCGAACACGCCGCGCACGCGGCGTGCTTTTTCCTGCTCGTCCACCGACTGAAAACCGAAATGCGTGGTGCTCATAAGATTCATGCTAGGCGCGTGAACGCCAGAGGTACAGCGACAACCCCGCACTGAAATGGGGCATCTGTCGCAATTTGGACAACGCTATTGAAAAGAAATCAGCCGCCAGCGCCTTTCTATATTGCACCAACAGCTATTATTTCAATAGCACCTTGACAGACAAGGGCTTCCGCCGAGTTCTGTGCTCCTCCAGAAAAACACCCGGCCCGCAGCCTCAATGACTGCCACAGGCATGGCCACCGGCACCACCCTGAGGCGCCATCGGCGCATCGCGGTCCGCCCCCGCAGCGGCCAGCCGCTCGGTGTACTGGGTCCACAGCGCGTCTTGCTTGTCGCCCAGTTCGTAGAGGTAGTCCCAGGTGAAGATGCCGCTGTCATGCCCGTCAGAAAACGTGGGCTTGACCGCATAGTTGCCCACGGGTTCCAGGTTGACCAGCGTGACCTCCCGCTTGCCCGTCTGCAGCACTTCCTGGCCTGGGCCGTGGCCCTGCACTTCTGCCGACGGTGAATACACGCGCATCAGCTCAAACGGAATGCGGAACGTGGTGCCATCGGAGAACCCTACTTCGAGCACCCGCGATGCCTCGTGCACCGTGATTGCCTGCGGCGTGGGCGCACCCGCTTTCAAACCTGCCATGGATTCACCTGTGAGAAAACTGTTGTCAGAAACGACCTCTGCGATTGTCCCACCCGCTCTGGGGCACACCGCAAACAGGGTTACCGGGTAGGCAACTGCGCCAGCCGCGATTGCAACTGCGCCTCCAGCGCGGGCAGCAGGGTCCGCACGCCGACCTCTTGCGCCGCCGGGCTGGGCCGCTGCGCCGCCGCCCACACGGGCGATGGAAAGTGACTGTCCCAGTCAAACCGCGCAATCACATGCCAGTGCAGGTGCGGCACCATGTTGCCCAGCGCCGCGATGTTGACTTTGGTGGGCGACAGGTGCTGGCGCAGGGTCTGCTCCACCAGGGCCACTGCCTCCATGCAGTGCACACGATCAACGGCAGCCAGGTCCGAGAACTCGGCCACATGTGCATTCCACACCACGCGATAGAAGGCAGGAAACCCCGCCTCCTGCGCACGGATGACACGCAGGCGCTCACCACGCCACACCAATGCGCCACCGTCTTCAGCGCACAAGGGGCAGGCCATCAGACCAGCACCCGCTCGATGCCGCCGTTGTTGGCACGCTGTACGTAGTCGGGCATCCAGTTCTCGCCCAGAATCTCGCGCGCCATCTCGACCACGATGTAGTCGGCTTCGAGCAGGCCGTTGTTCAGATCGCCTTCGTAGCGGTTCAGGCCCTGCAGGCAGCTGGGGCAACTGGTAAGAATCTTCACGTTGTCCTGGGCGCCCACGGCACCGCTCTCGCGCAGCTTGGCTTCGCCCTTCTTGATTTCTTCTTCCTTGCGGAAACGCACCTGCGTGGACACGTCGGGCCGCGTCACACCCAGCGTGCCCGATTCGCCGCAGCAACGCTCGCTCTTCAAGACCTGCTCGCCCACCAGCGCCTTCACGGTCTTCATTGAGTCCTGCAGCTTCATGGGGTTGTGGCAGGGCTCGTGGTACAGATAGGCGCCCTTGCCTTGCAGCTGGATGCCCTTTTCCAGCAGGTACTCGTGGATGTCGATGATGCGGCTGCCCGGGAAGATCTTGTCAAACTCGTAGCCCTGCAACTGGTCGTAGCAGGTGCCGCAACTCACCACCACGGTCTTGATATCCAGGTAGTTGAGGGTGTTCGCCACGCGGTGGAAGAGCACACGGTTGTCCGTGATCATCTTCTCGGCCTTGTCGAACTGGCCCGAACCGCGCTGCGGGTAGCCGCAGCACAGGTACCCGGGCGGCAGCACCGTCTGCACACCGGCGTGCCACAGCATGGCCTGCGTGGCCAAGCCCACCTGGCTGAACAGGCGTTCGGAGCCGCAACCGGGAAAGTAGAACACCGCCTCCGTCTCGGCCGTGGTGGTCTGTGGGTTGCGGATGATCGGCACGTAGTCCTTGTCCTCGATGTCGAGCAGCGCGCGCGCCGTCTTCTTGGGCAGGCCGCCCGGCAGCTTCTTGTTGATGAAGTGGATCACCTGCTCCTTGATCGGAGCCGTGCCCACCGTCGCAGGCGGCTTGGCCGTTTGCTTGCGGCCCACCTTGCGCAACAGGTCCACGGCCAGGCGCTGAGCCTTGAAGCCCACATCCACCATGGCCGAACGCATGAACTTGATGGTGTCCGGGTTGGTGGCGTTGAGCATGGTCATCGCCAGCGCGTTGCCAGGCCGGAACGTCTTCTTGCCCATCTTGCGCAGCAGGTTGCGCATGTTCATGGTGACGTCGCCGAAGTCGATCTTCACCGGGCAGGGGCTTTCGCACTTGTGGCACACCGTGCAATGGTCGGCCACGTCCTCGAACTCCTGCCAGTGCTTGATGCTCACACCCCGGCGGGTCTGCTCTTCGTATAAAAACGCCTCGACCAGCAGCGAGGTGGCCAGGATCTTGTTGCGCGGGCTGTAGAGCAAATTGGCGCGTGGCACGTGCGTGGAACACACGGGCTTGCACTTGCCGCAGCGCAGGCAGTCCTTGACGCTGTCGGCAATCGCGCCGATGTCGCTCTGCTGCATGATCAGCGACTCGTGGCCCATCAGCCCGAAACTGGGCGTGTAGGCATTCGTCAAATCGGCGTGCATCAACGCAGCGTTTGAAGCGCTTTTGGCCCCTAGCGCTTGTCCATCAAGCACTGGCAGCTCCTGATTTCGGAGCAATTTACCCTTGTTGAAGCGACCTTCCGGGTCCACCTTGCGCTTGTACTCGGCAAATGGGCGCAGCTCTTCGTCGGTGAGGAACTCCAGCTTGGTGATACCGATGCCGTGTTCGCCCGATATCACGCCGTCCAGGCTGCGCGCCAGCACCATGATGCGCGCCACGGCCTCGTGCGCGGTCTGCAGCATCTCGTAGTCGTCGCTGTTGACCGGGATGTTGGTGTGCACATTGCCGTCGCCTGCGTGCATGTGCAGCGCCACCCACACGCGGCCCTTGAGCACGCGCTTGTGGATGGCCACGGCCTCGTCCAGGATGGGTTTGAATGCCGCGCCAGTGAAGATGCCTTGCAGCGGCGCCCGCAGCTGGGTCTTCCAGCTCGCGCGCAGGGTGTGGTCCTGCAGTTGGGGGAACAGCGTTTCCACATCGTGCAGCCAGCCCTGCCACAGGGCGCGCACCTCTTCCACCAGGGCGATGGCCTGGGCCACGCGCTCCTGCAGCAGCTCGGGCGATGGGACTTCGTCGTCGGCGTCATGCTTGCCCAGGGGCAGGTTGCCGCGCTCGAAGAACTCGGTCAGCGCGTCGCACAGCTTGATCTTGTTGCGCAGGCTCAGCTCGATGTTGATGCGCTCGATGCCGTCGGTGTACTCGGCCATGCGCGGCAGCGGGATCACCACGTCTTCGTTGATCTTGAAGGCGTTGGTGTGGCGGCTGATGGCCGCCGTCTTCTTGCGGTCCGCCCAGAACTTCTTGCGCGCGTCGGCCGTGATGGCCACAAAACCTTCACCGCTGCGGGTGTTGGCCAGGCGCACGACCTCGCTGGTCACGCGGGCCACGTCGTCGGCGTTGTCGCCCGCGATGTCGCCAATCAGCACCATCTTGGGCAGGCCGCCGTTGCCCTTCTTGCTTTTGGTGGCGTAGCCCACGGCCTTCAGATAGCGGTCATCCAGGTGTTCCAGGCCCGCCAGCAGCACGCCACTGCGCTTTTGCTCGGCGAACATGAAGTCCTTGATCTCGACGATGCTGGGCACGGCGTCCTTGGCGTTGCCAAAGAACTCCAGGCACACGGTGCGCGTGTGCTCGGGCATGCGGTGCACCACCCAGCGCGCGCTGGTGATCAGGCCGTCGCAGCCTTCCTTTTGGATGCCGGGCAGGCCCGCGAGGAACTTGTCCGTCACGTCCTTGCCCAGGCCTTCCTTGCGGAAAGTCTTGCCCGGGATGCTCAGGCGCTCGGTGCGCACGGGCGTCTTGCCATCGGCCTCGAAATACTGCAGCTCGAAGGTGGCCGTCTCCACGTCGTGGATCTTGCCCATGTTGTGGTCCAGGCGTGTCACCTCCAGCCACTGGGCGTCGGGCGTGACCATGCGCCAGCTGGCCAGGTTGTCCAGCGCCGTGCCCCACAGCACGGCCTTCTTGCCGCCCGCGTTCATGGCGATGTTGCCGCCAATGCAGGAAGCCTCGGCACTGGTCGGGTCCACCGCAAACACAAAACCGGCACGCTCGGCCGCATCGGCCACGCGCTGGGTGACCACGCCGGCTTCGGTCCACACCGTGCCCACCTCGCGGTCCATGCCCGGCAGGCGGCGCATTTCCACCTCGGTCATGGCTTCAAGCTTTTCGGTGTTGATGACCACCGACTTCCAGGTCAGCGGGATCGCGCCGCCGGTGTAGCCGGTGCCGCCCCCACGCGGGATGATGGTCAGACCCAGCTCGATGCAGCCCTTGACCAAGCCGGCCATCTCGACCTCGGTGTCGGGGGTCAGCACCACGAACGGGTACTCGACGCGCCAGTCGGTCGCATCGGTCACATGGCTCACGCGCGAGAGGCCGTCGAACTTGATGTTGTCCTTGGCTGTCAGGCGGCCCAGCGTCTTCTGGATCTGGCGGCGCAGCTGCGCGGCCTGCTCGAAGGTGGCGTTGAATTCGGCCACTGCTCGGCGCGCAGCGACGACCAGTTCACCCACCAGGCGGTCGCGTCCGGCGTCATCGGCAGGGGTGCGGCGCTTTTCGATCTCGCCCAGGCGGTGCTGGAGGGCATCGACCAGCAGCTTGCGGCGGTTGGGGTTGTCCAGCAGGTCGTCCTGCAGGTAGGGGTTGCGCTGCACGACCCAGATATCGCCCAGCACTTCATACAGCATGCGGGCCGAGCGGCCGGTGCGGCGCTCTTTGCGCAATTGGTCCAGCACCTCCCAGGATGAAGACCCCAGCAGGCGGATCACGATCTCCCGGTCGGAGAACGAGGTGTAGTTATAGGGAATTTCTCGCAGACGGGCAGGCTCGGCGGCCTGCGTCTGCAAGGCCGCCAACGCGATCGGAACATTCATGGGGGTCTACCTGGGGTGGGGGCGTGATTTTATGCCACGGTGCCCTCCCCGCGTCGGCCCCCACTCTGGCGCTCAGAACAGCACGCGGCTGCGCAGGGTTCCGCCGACCTGCGCAAGCTTGTCCAATGCCAGGTCCGACGAGGCGGCGTCGATGTCGATCACCACATAGCCGATCTTCTCGTTGGTCTGCAGGTACTGGGCCGAGATGTTGATCTGGTTGTCCGAGAAGATGCGGTTGATTTCGGACAACACACCCGGCACGTTGCGGTGAATGTGCAGCAGGCGGTGCTTGCCGGGGTGGGCGGGCAGCGCGACCTCTGGAAAGTTCACCGACGAGGTGCTGGTGCCGTTGTCGCTGTATTTCACCAACTTTTCCGCCACTTCAAGGCCGATGTTGGCCTGTGCCTCCATGGTGGAGCCGCCGATGTGGGGAGTCAGGATCACGTTGTCCAGGCCACGCAGGGGGGACTGAAACTCGTCCTTGTTGGTGCGTGGCTCGACCGGGAACACGTCGATGGCGGCACCCAGCAGCTTCTTGGCCTTGAGCGCTGCGGCCAGCGCTTCAATATCCACCACCGTGCCCCGCGCGGCGTTGATGAGGATGCCGCCTGGCTTCATGGCCGCGATCTCGGCGGCGCCGATCATTCCCTCGGTGGACGGCAACTCGGGAACGTGCAGGCTCACGATGTCGCTCTGGCCCAGCAAGTCGTGCAGGTGCTGCACCTGGCGGGCGTTGCCCAAGGGCAGCTTGTTGACCACGTCAAAAAATGCCACCTGCATGCCCATGGCTTCGGCCAGCACCGACAGCTGGGTGCCGATGGAGCCGTAGCCCACGATGCCCAGGGTCTTGCCCCGGATTTCATACGCGTTGTCGGCCGACTTGAGCCAGCCGCCCCGGTGCGCCACCGCGTTTTTCTCGGGGATGCCGCGCAGCAGCAGTATGGCTTCCGCCAGCACCAGCTCGGCCACCGAGCGGGTGTTGGAGTACGGCGCGTTGAACACCGCAATGCCACGCTCGCGCGCCGCATTCAGATCCACCTGGTTGGTGCCAATGCAAAAGCAGCCCACGGCCACGAGCTTGTGGGCCTGGGCAAACACTTCCTCGGTGAGCTGCGTGCGCGAGCGGATGCCCACAAAGTGCACATCCGCGATCTTGCGCTTGAGCTCATCGTCGGGCAGTGCGCCAGACACCGTCTCGATCTGCGTATAGCCCGCCGCGCGGATCACATCCACCGCAGAGGGGTGAATGCCTTCGAGCAGCAGAAACTTGATCTTGTTCTTGTCGAGCGAATTGATGGCCATGGCAATGAGAAAGAAGGAGATGGAGAAAAGAAGAAACCGGCGCGCTGCGGCGCGAACGAACCGGCGCGACAGGGACCAGCGAACAGTCACCAGCATGGTGCATTGCACAAAACCTTGCAAGCCTCGGCAAATGCGCCACACCTTGTCACAAAAGAGTCACAATCGCTCCCCTTGCGGGTTACCCAAGGGGTTTCCCGGTTGTTGCAAGCGCTGGGGTCATGCGACAACGACATATCAATGTCACATCGGCTGCATAGCATCCAGCCTTTGTGCTTTTCGTCATCCTCGGAGGAAATATTCATGCAAACGAAGCATCTGGCGGTCTGCGCTGCCATCGCCCTGTCTGTCTGCGCACCTGCGCAAGCCCAGGCGCAGCAAGTTGAGATTCAGTGGTGGCATTCGATGAGCGCAGCACTGGGCGACTGGGTCAATGACCTGGCCAAGCAGTACAACGCCAGCCAGACCAAGTACAAGGTCGTGCCCACTTACAAGGGCACGTATGACGAATCCATGACAGGCGCCATCGCCGCCTTCCGTGCGGGCAACGCGCCCCACATCCTTCAGGTGTTTGAAGTGGGCACCGCCACCATGATGGCCAGCAAGGGCGCCATCGTGCCCGTCGCCAAGGTATTGAACGACGGCGGCTTCAAGTTCGACCCCACCCAGTACGTGTCGGCTGTGGCTGGCTACTACACCGCGCCCAATGGCCAGATGCTGAGCTACCCGCTCAACAGCTCCACGACGGTGTTCTATTACAACAAGGACGCCTTCAAGAAGGCCGGCCTGGACGCCGACAAGCCGCCCAAGACCTGGCCCGAAGTGTTTGCCGCCGCGTCCAAGCTCAAGGCCAGCGGCCACAGCTGCCCGTTCACCACCAGCTGGATCAGCTGGACGCAGCTGGAGAGCTTCTCGCTGTGGCACAACACGCTGTTCGCGTCCAAGAACAACGGGTTTGATGGCAACGACGCCCAGCTGCAGGTCAACTCGCCGCTGCACGTGCGCCACTTTGAAAACCTGGCCAAGGCCTCCAAGGACGGCACATTCGTCTACAAGGGTCGTGCCAACGCGCCGGACGCATCGTTCCCCTCGGGAGAATGCGCCATGATCACGGGTTCCTCGGGCCTGTACGCCCGCGTGGCCAAGGAAGCCAAGTTTGCCTATGGCATCTCCACCCTGCCCTACTACCCTGACGTGAAGGGCGCCCCCCAGAATACCGCCATCGGCGGCGCCAGCCTGTGGGTCATGTCCGGCAAGAAGGCCGAGGAATACAAGGGCGTGGCCGACTTCCTGAACTTCCTGAACGACACCAAGATCCAGGCTGCCAGCCACCAGCGCACGGGCTACCTGCCTGTGACCATGGGCGCCTACCAGCTGACCGAGGCTTCGGGCTTCTACACCAAGAACCCCGGCACCGACGTGGCCGTGACGCAGATGATCAAGAAGGCCACCGACAAGTCGCGCGGCATCCGCCTGGGCAACTTCGTGCAGATCCGCTCCATCATCGACGAGGAAACCGAGCAGATCTGGTCGGGCAAGAAGTCGCCCAAGGAAGCACTGGACACGGCCGTGACCCGTGGCAACGAGCAACTGGCCCGCTTCGCCCGCGCCAACAAGTAAACACTGCCGAACATCTGCCGATACCGCCCAGCAGCACTGCCGGGTGGCATCGAAAGCCCGCCGCCCCGTCAACCCTATTGGTTCACGGGGCGGCGGGGTTTTCTTTTTGAGAGTTTCGACATGGAAAAACGCGTTTTATTCCGCTCTGCATGGCTGCCGTGGGTGCTTCTGGCACCCCAGCTGGCCATCATCAGCGTCTTCTTTTTCTGGCCAGCCGGCCAGGCCCTGGTGCAGTCGTTCCAGATGCAGGACTCCTTCGGGTTTTCGAAGGAATGGGTCGGTTTCGACAATTTCCGGGACCTGTTCCAGGACCCGGGCTACCTGGCATCGTTCAAGACCACGGCCTTCTTCTCGATCCTGGTGGCGGTGAGCGGCATCACGCTGTCGCTGTTCCTCGCGATCTTTGCCGACCGCATCATCAAAGGCGCCATGGTCTACAAGACCGCGCTGCTGCTGCCCTACGCCGTGGCGCCTGCGGTGGCGGGCGTGCTGTGGATGTTCATGTTCTCGCCCTCGCTGGGCGTGGTGGCCTACATGCTGCGCCAGTCGGGTTTCGACTGGAACCACATGCTCAACTCCGACCACGCGATGGCGCTGATCGTGATTGCGGCGGTATGGAAGCAGATCTCCTACAACTTCCTGTTCTTCTTGGCGGGCTTGCAGTCCATTCCCAAGTCGCTCATCGAAGCGGCCGCGATTGACGGTGCAGGCCCATGGCGCCGCTTCTGGAGCATCCAGTTCCCGCTGCTGTCGCCCACCACGTTCTTCCTGCTGGTGATCAATGTGGTGTATGCGTTCTTCGACACCTTCGCCATCGTGGACGCCACCACGCAGGGCGGCCCGGGCCGCGACACCTCCATCCTGGTCTACAAGGTGTACCACGATGGCTTCAAGGCCATGGACATGGGCGGATCGGCCGCACAGTCGGTGGTGCTGATGGCCATCGTTGTTGTGCTGACGGTCATCCAATTCCGCTACGTCGAGAAGAAAGTGCAGTACTGAATATGAAGCACCCCCTGAGTCGCTTCGCGCCTTCCCCCTCCAGGGGGACGCCGCCCTCACTGCGGGGCGGCCCTTGCTCGGCGGCCCTCGCCTGCGTCGTGTCTTTTGCGGGCGCAGTGGGCCAAGCTTCGATCCTGAAAGATTCCAATGGTTGAACGTAGTCCCTACCTCACCGCGTTCTCGCACCTCATCATGGTGCTGGGCGTGATCATCGTCGGCTTCCCGCTGTACCTGGCCTTCGTGGCCTCCACCCACACGGCGCAGGACATCGTGCAGGTGCCCATGCCCATGGTGCCCGGCGGCAACTTCTGGCAGACCTACCACGACGCCTTGTTCGGCGGCGGAACCGGCGCGGGCTCTACCGCACCCGTGGCGCACATGATGTGGGTGAGTTTTGTCACCGCCATGGTCATCACGCTGGGCAAGATCGCCATCTCGCTGTTGTCGGCGTTTGCCATCGTGTACTTCCGCTTCCCCTTCAAGGGCATCTGCTTCTGGCTGATCTTCATCACGCTGATGCTGCCCGTGGAAGTGCGCATCGGGCCCACCTACCAGGTGGTGTCGGACCTGGGCATGCTCAACACCTATGCGGGCCTCACGGTGCCGCTGATCGCCTCGGCCACTGCCACGTTCCTGTTCCGGCAGTTCTTCCTCACGGTGCCCGATGAACTCGTCGAAGCCGCCCGCGTGGACGGCGCAGGCCCGATGCGCTTTTTCAAGGACATCCTGGTGCCACTGTCGCGCACCTCGATTGCCGCGCTGTTCGTGATCCAGTTCATCTATGGCTGGAACCAGTATCTGTGGCCCCTGTTGGTGACCACGTCCGAAGACATGTACCCCGTGGTGATCGGCATCAAGCGCATGCTGGCCGGCGGCGACGCAGGCAACGAGTGGAACATCGTGATGGCCACGGCCCTGCTGGCCATGCTGCCACCTGCCTTTGTGGTGGTGGTCATGCAGCGCTGGTTCGTCAAGGGCCTGGTGGACACCGAAAAATAAAGACAAAACAGGCCCTACCGCTTCATACATCTGCGCTAGCAGCTACATATTTAATAGCAAAATGGCATCCATCTCTCTTCGCAACATCATCAAGCGCTACGGGCACGGCCCCAAGGCCAACCAGGTCATCCACGGCGTGAACGCCGAGGTCAAGGACGGTGAATTCATCGTGATCGTCGGCCCCTCGGGCTGCGGCAAATCCACCCTGCTGCGCATGGTGGCAGGCCTGGAGGAAATCTCCGGCGGCGAACTGCGCATCGGCGACCGCGTGGTGAACAACCTGGAACCTGCCCAGCGCGACATCGCGATGGTGTTCCAGAACTACGCGCTGTACCCGCACATGACGAACTTCGACAACATGGCGTATGGCCTGAAGATCGCCAAGGTGCCCAAGGACGAGATCAAGGCGCGCGTGGATAAGGCCGCCAAGATCCTCGAACTGGGCCACCTGCTCGAACGCAAGCCTCGCGAACTCTCGGGCGGCCAGCGCCAGCGCGTGGCCATGGGCCGCGCCATCGTGCGCCAGCCCCAGGTGTTTCTGTTCGACGAGCCGCTGTCCAACCTGGACGCCAAGCTGCGCGCCCAGACCCGCCTGGAGATCCAGAAGCTGCACCGCGAGCTGGGCATCACCAGCCTGTTCGTCACACACGACCAGGTCGAGGCCATGACATTGGCTGAACGCATGATCGTGATGAACGCCGGCAACATGGAACAGTTCGGCACGCCCGAAGAGGTCTACCACACGCCCGCCTCCACCTTCGTGGCCAGCTTCATCGGCTCGCCGCCCATGAATCTGCTCAAGAACGCGCCGAGCGCCGCCCCCGGCACCATCCTGGGCATCCGCCCCGAGCACCTGGATGTGCGCAGCGAAGGCTGGGCGGTCACGGTCGAGACGGTGGAGCTACTGGGCGCCGAGCGCCTGATCTATGGCCGCATCAATGGCGAGCAGATCATCGTGCGCGTTGAAGAAGGCACGCACTCCCCTGCGCCCGATTCCGTGATCCATGTTCAGCCCCGCGCAGATCGCCTGCACGCGTTCGATGCCACCACCGGCAAGCGCATCGCGGCCTGAGCCGATGCCACCCAAGCCAGCTGCCAGTGCCGGGGGCAAGGTTCAGGCCACAGTCCCGGTGCTGGCGTCGCTGGACCTTGCAGAAACCCTGCGGTTCTACACCAGGCACCTGGGCTTTGATCCGCTGCTGGAGATGGACAACTACCTGATCCTGCAGCGCGATGGCTGCGAGCTGCACTTCTGGCCCTGCACCGAGCGCCACATTGCAGAGAACACCTCGTGTTATGTGCGTGCCGACACAGAAGCGCTGCACGCGGATTTCACGGCACGGGGCCTGCAACTGACTCCTCCCACTGTCCAGCCCTGGGGCATGAAGGAGATGTTCGTCATCGACCCCCACGGCAACCTGCTGAAATTTGGTGAACCCGCATGAGCGCCCCATCTCCCATCCTCGCCCCCTGGCCCTACCCCCGCTGGATCGCCCACCGTGGCGCTGGCAAGCTCGCCCCTGAAAACACCCTGACCGCCTTCCGGCTGGGAGCACAGCATGGCTATCGCATGTTCGAGTGCGATGCCAAGCTGAGTGCCGACGGCGTACCGTTTCTGATGCACGACGCCACGCTGGACCGCACGACCAATGGCGCGCAGGCACTGGGCTCGGCAGCGAGCGCGGTCGGGGGCGATCACCCCTGGGCGGCCCTGTCACAGCTGGATGCTGGCGCCTGGCATTCACGCAGCTACGCCGGCGAGCCGCTCCCCACGCTGGAGAACATTGCGCACTACTGCATTGCCAACGGGTTCTTGCTGAACATCGAGATCAAGCCAACACCCGGCGTGGAGGAAAAGACTGGCCAGGTAGTGGGCGAGCATGCGGCGCGGCTGTGGCACGGCCAGGCGGTGTTGCCCCTGTTCTCGTCATTCCGACCCGAAGCGCTGGCTGGCGCCCGCGCCACGGCACCCCACATCCCCCGCGCCCTGTTGCTGGACACGCTGTGGGACGGCTGGCACAACACGGCCCGCGAGCTGGGCTGCGTGGCCATCGTCTGCAACCACGCGCTGTGGGATGCGGCGCTGGTTGCGCGCGTCCACGGCGACGGCCTGCGCGCGCTGAGCTACACGGTGAACGACGACTGGGCCGCACAGCGGCTCATCGCCCTGGGCACGGACGGCATCATCACCGACCGTGTGGACTTCTTTTCGCCCGCCACGCCATAGGGCGCGCCTTCAAACCATCCACGCCCCAAGCCAGTGCCACCGTGGAACCGGCTTCGCCGGGCCAGGGGTGGTGTCCCCCTTCAGAGGGAAGGCGCGCAGCGCCTCAGGGGGTCAGTCCAGCTTCGCGCCCGACTTTTTCACCGCCTCGGCCCAGCGTGGCATCTCGGACGCCAGGAATTTCGCGAAGTCCTCCGAGCCCAGAAACGCCGGGTCGGCCCCCTGGCTCACCATGCGGTTGCGCACATCGGGCATCTGCAGCACCTGGCCGAAGGCCTCGCTGAGCTTGTTCACAGCCTCCTTGGGCGTGCCGGCCGGGGCCAGAAAGCCATAGAAACCCACCACCTCGAATCCCTTGATGCCGCTCTCGATCACCGTGGGCACATCGGGCAGTGCGGGGTTGCGCTCCTTGCTGGTCACCGCCAGGGCGCGCACCTTGCCCTGTTTGTGGTACGCGGCGGCCTGGGGAATGCTCTCGGCCATGAACTGCACCTGCCCGCCCATGAGGTCGGTGAACGCCGGGGCGCTGCCCCGGTAGGGGATGTGCACCATGAACAGACCCGTGGCGGTCTTGAACATCTCGGGCACCAGGTGGCTGATGCCACCATTGCCCGCCGAGCCAAAGTTGACCTGGCCCGGCTTGGCCCGGGCGTAGTCCATGAACTCCTTGAGGCTCTTGGCAGGCACGTTGGGGTTCACCAGCAGCGCCAGTGGCTGCATGGCGGTGCGCGCAATCGGCACAAAGTCCTTGAGGGTCGAATACGGCAACCGGCTGTAGAGCCCCGGGTTGATCACCATCACACCCGTGTTGGCCAGCATGATGGTGTGGCCGTCGGGCGGTGCTTTCATCACGTCCTGCGCGCCCACGGTGCCACCGGCACCGGCCTTGTAGTCCAGCACCACCGGCTGGCCGAGCACGGCCTGCAGCTTATCGGACAGCAGGCGTGCATGCTGGTCCAAAGGCCCGCCAGCCGGGAAGCCCACGACCACACGTATGGGTTTGGACGGAAAAGCCTGTGCGTGCACGGCAGCGGAAAGGGCCAAGCCCGCAGCCAGGGTGATCCAGGTACGCAGCAGCTTCATGGGGAATGTCTCCAGCAGTCGGTGTAGGGGGCTTCGTCAGCGGCGGGTCAAACCGCCAATACCCATGACATGGCACGCCATAGGGGCGGCACCAAGGCTATCAGACACAAGGGCGCCAGAGCCCCCAAAACCACCCCTCGCAAACCCTCAAAACACGTGACGGCTTGCTGAAAGCTTCAAGCTTTCCAGCCCCGCACCAGCACCCACTGGCAGGTAGCGCAGGCCACAACCAGGGCGGCATAGGTCAGCATCTTGCCGTCACGCCCCCACAGCACCAGCCCCGCTGCGAGCACCGCCACACCCACGGCAAACAGAATCACCCAGCGCAGCCACACCGACATCGCCGAGGCACTGCGGGAGCCCACCAGACGGCCCGAAAGCACCAACACCAGCGCCATGGCGGCGGCGGGTGCAACAAAGTTGAGAAGGTGGTTGGCGATGTCCAGTGGACCCATGGAATTGACCCAAATCAAGGCTTGAACAAGCAAGGCCGCCTGTTCGGGCCAACAATTTTATAATCGCAGCTTATGGCAGTCTGGGCCCTCGGCATCAACCACACCACCGCGCCGCTCGATCTGCGTGGCCGGTTCGCGTTCGCGCTCGACCAGATTGCCCCCACATTGCACGGTTTGCGCCAGTCGCTGGGCTCCACTAGCCGCCACCCCGGGGTGGAAACAGCCATCATCTCCACCTGCAACCGCACCGAAATTTACTGCGCGGGCGAGCAGGCAGCCATGGACCATACGCTGGGCTGGCTCGCCCAGAGCGGCGGCGTCAGCCCCGCGCTGCTGCGCTCGCACTCGTACACCCTGGAAGACAGCCTCGTCGCACGCCACGCCTTCCGCGTGGCCAGCGGGCTCGATTCGATGGTGCTGGGCGAGGCGCAGATCCTTGGCCAGATGAAAGACGCCGTGCGCGCCGCCGAAACCGCTGGCGCCCTGGGCACCACGCTCAACCAGCTGTTCCAGCGCAGCTTTGCCGTGGCCAAGGAGGTGCGCAGCAGCACAGAGATTGGTGCGCACAGCATCAGCATGGCCGCCGCCGCAGTGCGTCTGGCGGGCCAGCTGTTTGAAGACATCTCCGAGACCAAGATTTTGTTCGTCGGCGCGGGCGAGATGATCGAGCTGTGTGCCACGCACTTCGCCGCCAAGAACCCCAAGGCCATCGCCATTGCCAACCGCACCCTGGAGCGCGGCGAAAAGCTAGCCACCCGGTTTGGCGGCGAGGTGATGCGCCTGGCCGACCTGCCCGAGCGCCTGCACGAGTTCGACGCCGTCATCAGCTGCACCGCCAGCAGCCTGCCCATCATCGGCCTGGGCGCCGTAGAACGCGCTTTGAAGAAGCGCCGCCACCGCCCCATGTTCATGGTCGATCTGGCCGTGCCGCGCGACATCGAACCCGAAGTGAAAGCGCTAGGCGATGTGTACCTGTACACCGTGGACGACCTGGCCACCGTGGTGCAGACCGCACAGGCCAACCGCCAGGCCGCCGTGGCCCAGGCCGAGGCCATCATCGACGCGGGCGTGCAGAGCTTCATGCACTGGATGGAGCTGCGCAGCCCTGTCGGCCAAGCCGGTGGTGTGGTACCTCTGATTCAGCAGCTCAACGCCCAGACCGACGAGTGGCGTGCACTGGAAATCGCGCGCGCCAAGAAGCTGCTGGCCAAGGGCGAGGATGTGGACGCCGTGCTCGAAGCGCTCTCGCGTGGCCTCACGCAGAAGATGCTGCACGGCACACTGGCCGAGCTGCGCGCGGGCGACGCCGAGATGCGCGCCCAGACAGCCCAGACCGTCTCGCGTCTGTTCCTGCGCTCGCAAAGCAAGACGCCCAACAACAACGGCCTGTAGCGGCGCTCGCCCGCTCCGCAGCCGCCCCGGTTTTCATCAAAATCGGCCCCTAGCGCTTGATACACAAGCGCCACAAGCTACCAAATATGTAGCAAACTATTTTTCCAGAATTCCATGAAACCCTTTCTCCGAAGCCAGCTGGAGCGCTACGCACAGCGCCTGGGCGAACTCGACTTCCTGCTCTCGCGCGAAGACATCATGAGCGACATGGCGCAGTACCGCCGCATCTCCGTCGAGCACGCCGAGGTCACGCAGGTCGCAGGCCGCTACGCCCGCTACCAGCAGCGCGAGGCCGACCTGGCGGGTGCGCGCGAGATGCTGGCCGACCCCGACATGGCCGAGATGGCGCAGGAAGAAATCACCAGTGCCGAGGCCGAGCTGCTGCAGCTGGAAGACGAACTGCAGCGCCTGCTGCTGCCCAAGGACCCCGACGACGCCCGCAACGCGTTTGTGGAAATCCGCGCGGGCACGGGTGGTGACGAATCCGCCCTGTTCGCAGGCGACTTGACCCGCATGTACACCCGCTACGCCGCCAACGTGGGGTGGAAGGTGGAGGTGGTGAGCGAGAACGCGGCCGAGCTGGGCGGTTACAAGGAAATCGTGCTGCGCATTGAAGGCCTGCCCGGTACGGGCCCCTCCGGTAGCGGTGTGTACGGCGCGCTCAAATTCGAATCCGGCGGCCACCGCGTGCAGCGCGTGCCCGCCACCGAAACCCAGGGCCGCATCCACACCAGCGCCTGCACCGTGGCCGTGATGCCCGAGCCCGACGAGCACGAGGCCATCAAGCTCAACCCGGCAGACCTGCGCATCGACACCTTCCGCGCCAGCGGCGCCGGTGGCCAGCACATCAACAAGACCGATTCGGCCGTGCGTGTGGTCCACTTGCCCACCGGCATCGTGGCCGAATGCCAGGACGGCCGCAGCCAGCACAGCAACAAGGCCAAGGCGCTGCAAGTGCTGCAGGCACGTATCCAGGAAAAGGAGCGCAGCGAACGCGCCGCCAAGGAGGCCGCTCTGCGCAAGGGCCTGATCGGCAGCGGCGACCGCAGCGACCGCATCCGCACCTACAACTTCCCGCAAGGGCGGCTCACGGACCACCGCATCAACCTCACGCTGTACAAGCTGCTGCAGGTGATGGAAGGCGACCTGGGCGATGTGCTGCAGGCCCTGGCCCACGCCCGCGAGGCCGAACAGCTCGAAGAGCTGGAGATGGGTACCGCAAGCTGAACCATATTCAGAATTTGAACAATATTGGCCTCTAGCGCTTATCTGACCTGCGCTAGCCGCTATTAAATCAATAGTGACCAACACATCCCCCACCCTCGCCCAGGCACTGAGCCAGGCCCACACCCTGGGACTGGCGCGCATCGACGCGCAACTGCTGCTGCTGCACACCCTGGCGCGCCACGACGCAGGCCGCGCCTGGCTGCTGGCGCACGACACGGATGCGATGGAAGAGGCAGCACATGCCCAATTCATCGCCCTGTGCCAGCGCCGCTTGGCGGGCGAGCCGGTTGCCTACCTCACCGGACGCAAGGAGTTCTACGGCCTGCCGCTGCAGGTGGACGCCCGCGTGCTGGACCCACGCCCCGACACCGAAACCCTGGTGGACTGGGCGCTGGAAGTGATCGCCCCGCTGACATCGCCGCGCGTGGTGGACCTGGGCACCGGCAGCGGCGCGATTGCACTGGCGCTGCAAAGCCAGCGCGCTAACGCCAGGGTATTGGGGGTGGACGCGAGTGCCGATGCATTGGCCGTGGCCCAGGCCAATGCACAGCGGCTGGGTTTGCCGGTGCGGTTTCAGCGTAGTGATTGGCTGCAAGGCGTGGATGGTTTTTTTGACGCGATCATCTCCAACCCCCCCTACATCGCCAGTGCCGACCCCCACTTGGCCGCGCTGACGCACGAACCCCTGCAGGCCCTGACCAGCGGCGCAGACGGCCTCGAAGACATCCGCACCATCGTCGCCCAGGCGCCCGCGCACCTGCAGCCGGGCGGCTGGCTGCTGCTGGAGCATGGCTACGACCAGGCCGAAGCCGTGCAGGCCCTGCTCGCCACCCAGGGTTTTGCCTTGGTACAAAGCCGCAATGACCTCGCGGGCATTGCGCGTTGCTCGGGCGGGCAGTGGCCGCTGGCGCAGACAGTGAAATAATCCACCCCATTGCGGGCTTTCAAAACCCCACGCCCGCCAGCCCCTTTCAAGGAGTATTCCCATGAGCGACACCCAACAACGCATCGACACCCTCGTCAAATCCAGCGACATCCTGCTGTTCATGAAGGGCAACGCCAGCTTCCCCATGTGTGGCTTCTCGGGCCGCGCGATCCAGATCCTCAAGGCCTGCGGCGTGGACCCCAAGAGCGTGGTGACCGTCAACGTGCTCGAAGACGACGAAATCCGCCAGGGCATCAAGGAATACAGCAACTGGCCCACGATCCCACAGCTGTACGTGAAGGGCGAGTTCATCGGCGGCTCGGACATCATGATGGAGATGTACGAGTCGGGCGAACTCAAGCAGGTGCTGGGCACCGAAGGCTGATCGACGCGGCCACCACCCCGTGCAAACCAGGCCGCCTTCGGGCGGCCTTTTTGTTTGCCCGCAACAGTGGCACCAATCAGGGGCTTTTCCGGTACTGAAGCGGGCATGTTGTGTGCTTGAATGGTTGCGTGACGTAACCATCACAGGAGCATGCAATGACCAGCCATAGCCTTGTTCCCCAGCCACCCGCCCTGCGCTTGCCGGTGGCCCAGATGCGCAATGTGTTCCACCCCGGTGACGTCGAGCGCAAGCTCGCACGGTTGCAGGAGTCGGGCAACCAGCGCGAATACGAAACCCTGCGCACCGTGTACGAACGCATGCTGGAACGTGGTCCGGAGCGCTTTCAGGTCAAGCCCTCGGGCATCCCCGACATGGCCAGCCTGTATGAGCAGTTGCCCAACTTCACCGAGGTGCTGGACGACGTCAAGCGCCACGTGGCACTGGCGCAGGACAGCAGCGATGGCCTGGAGGTCACGCCCATGCTGCTGCTGGGCCCGCCCGGCATCGGCAAGACCCACTTTGCGCGCCACCTGGCCGAGCTGCTGGGCACGGGCATGAACCTCTTGCCCATGAGCTCCATGACCGCAGGCTGGCTGCTGTCGGGATCGTCCGCACAATGGAAAGGCGCGCGCCCGGGCAAGGTGTTCGAGGCGCTGGTGGAGGGCGAATACGCCAACCCCGTGATCGTGGTGGACGAGATCGACAAGGCCAGCAGCGATGCGCAGTACGACCCGCTGGGCGCGCTGTACAGCTTGCTGGAGTACGACACGGCCCAGAGCTTTACCGACGAGTTTGCCGAGGTGGCCATCGACGCCAGCCAGGTGATCTGGATCACCACCGCCAACGACACGCGCGGCATCCCCGACCCCATCCTGAACCGCATGAACGTGTTCGAGGTGGAGGCGCCCACGCTGGAGCAGGCGCGCACCATTGCCCGCAACCTGTACCAGGGCATCCGCGCAGGGCACGACTGGGGCCGCCTGCTGGATCCGGAGCCGACGGACGACGTGCTGGACCACCTGGCACAGATGCCCCCCCGTGAGATGCGGCGTGCGCTGATGACGGGCTTTGGCAATGCGCGGCTGGACCGCCGGTCCACCGTGGAGATTGCTGATCTGCCCAAGGCGGCGTCAGGGCGCAGCCGCATCGGTTTCGTGCAATAACAAGGCCCCCGCCGCCAGTCCTGCGCTCGCCCGCAGGACTTGCCTTCGGGGCCCCAACCCCGAAGGCCCACCAGCCCCCCCGGTGTGTGCACACCTGGGGTAGGTGCCTGCGGAACGCCCAGATACACTCAGTCATCCGGTGTGCCGCAGCGCCACGCTCCGTCGCCATTCATGACCCTCTCCCAAAGCCTCTTTGTCATCGGGCTGCTGATTGCAGCCAGCGCCTTTTTCTCCATGGCCGAGATTTCGCTCGCCGCAGCGCGCCGCCTGCGCCTGCGGCAGATGGCCGACGAAGGGGATGCCAGGGCGGACCAGGTGCTGCGCATGCAGGAGCAGCCGGGCGACTACTTCACCGTGGTGCAGGTGGGGCAGAACGCCGTGGCCATCCTGGGCGGTATCGTGGGCGAAGGTGCGCTGAGCCCCCACTTCACCACGCTGTTCGGCCTGTGGCTGTCGGAATCAGCCGCGCAGAAGGCGGGCTTTCTCGCCTCGTTCCTGGTCATCACCTCCCTTTTCATCCTGTTTGCCGACCTGTTCCCAAAACGCCTGGGCATGGCCGAACCCGAGCGGCTGGTGGTGCGGCTGGCGCAGCCCATGGCCTGGTGCATGGCGCTGTTGCGCCCCGTGGTGTGGTTCTACAGCCGGGGGGCGGATGCGCTGTTCCGGGTGCTGGGTATGTCGTCGCTGCGGGACGACCGTATCACCTCGGACGACATCCTGGCGATGATGGAAGCGGGTGCGCGTGCCGGCGTGCTGGCCGCCCGCGAGCAGCAGGTCATCACGAATGTGTTCGAGCTGGACACGCGCATGGTGTCCAGCGCCATGTCGCCGCGCGACCGTGTGGCCTTCTTCTTGCGCGACGAGCCGGACTCCGTGATCCGCCTGCGCATTGCGGCCGAGCCTTTCTCAACCTACCCCGTGTGCGAGGGGGACATCGACCATGTGGTGGGCTATGTGGATGCCAAGGACCTGTTCCAGCGCGTGCTGAACAACCAACCCATTTCGCTGGCCGATGACAGTCTGGTGCGCAAGGTGCTGATCGTCCCAGACCGGCTCACGCTGTCGGAGGTGCTGGAACAGTTCCGCCAGGTGCACGAAGACTTTGCCGTCATCGTCAACGAATACAGCCTGGTGGTGGGCGTGGTCACCCTGAACGATGTGATGAGCACCGTGATGGGCGACCTGGTGGGCCCGGCGGATGAAGAGCAGATTGTGCGGCGCGATGAAAACTCGTGGCTCATCGACGGCGTCACACCGGTCGAGGACGTGCTGCGCGCACTGTCCCTGGACGAGCTGCCCCACGCGGGCGACTACGAAACCCTGGCCGGGTTCCTGATGGTGATGCTGCGGCGCGTTCCGCGCCGGACGGACAGCGTGAGCTGGGGTGGCTACAAGTTCGAGGTGCTGGACGTGGACAGCTACCGCATCGACCAGGTCATGGTGTCTCGCCTCGGTACCGCCCAGTCAGCAGGTTCCGGCCACACCATCCCGGCCTCCCCAGCAGACAGCGCTGCGCCGACTTCGACCTAGGCCTGTGGGCGAACGGGCTCCATCGGCTTTTCGGGAGCTGACTCCTGTTGCCGCATGCAGAATTTCAGAAAATCAGCCAAATTGGCATTTAGCGCTTTATGGATAAGCGCAAGCAGCTATATAAACAATAGCGAATCAGGCAGCGGGCAGCTGTGCACCCTCGGCGAACAACCAGTTGCGCTGTGCGCGAAACACGGCGTCTGGATACGGTGAGCGCCCGCGGCTGCCGTTATAGCGCCCCAGCGCCATGAACAGGTCGCCCCGCTCCCGGTCGATGTAGTGCCGCAAGATCACACAACCAAAGCGCAGATTGGTCTGCATGTGAAACAGCTTGCCGGGGTCACCATCCCCAATCACCCGTGTCCAGAAGGGCATGACCTGCATGTAACCACGTGCGCCCACGCTGGACACCGCGTATTTGCGGAACGCACTCTCCACCTGGATCAGGCCCAGCACCAGGGACACATCCAGCCCGGCACGCTTGGATTCGTACCAGGCGGTCTGCAGGAAGTCGCGGCGGACCTCCCATTCGGGCTTGCGGCGGCGCAGGCGGTCGCTCATTGCGGCGAGCCAGCGCACGTAGTGAATGCGGGCTTCGGTGGTGAAAAAATGGGGCTCTGGCGGTGCCTGGTTGGCAATGGCCGAACTGAGGGCGGTGCGCACAGAGTCCATCAGGGGCTCTTCCAGTTGCCCGCCCGCATGGGCCAGCGAGGGCGCCGCCAGCCAAGCCGCAGGTGCAGACAGAGCCGACAGCGCCGTCAGGCACACGCGCCGGGATACACAGCCCCCATCATCGGGAGCTCTGCCCGCCGCAGAAACCAGCCGCGCCGCGTTCATACCGCCATGCGGCCCTTCACGTGGGCCAGGATGTCTGCCACCGCCACCTTGGTGGCCGCAGGGTCACGGCGGTGCTGGTACTCGACCACGCCGTCTTTGAGGCTCTTGTCGCCAATGGTCACGCGGTGGGGCACACCGATCAGTTCCCAGTCGGCAAACATGGCACCGGGGCGCTCACCCCGGTCGTCCAGGATCACGTCGACGCCGGCAGCCAGCAGGTCGGCATGGAGCTGCTCGGCCGTGGCCTTGACGGCTTCGCTGCGGTCCATGCCCACGGGGCAGACCACCACGGTGAAGGGGGCAATCGCGTCCGGCCAGATGATGCCGCGCTCGTCGTGGTTTTGCTCGATGGCCGCAGCGGGCAAGCGCGTGACGCCAATGCCGTAGCAGCCCATTTCAAAAAATGCGGGCCTGCCGTCGTCACCAAGGAAGGTGGCGTTCATGTCCTTGCTGTATTTGGTGCCCAGGTAGAACACATGACCCACTTCAATACCGCGCTCAATCGCCAGCTCGCCCTTGCCGTCGGGCGAGCGGTCACCCGCCACTACATTGCGCAGGTCGGCCACGGCGTCGGGCTCGGGCAGGTCGCGGCCCCAGTTCACGCCGGTGATGTGGAAGTCCACCTCATTGGCGCCGCAGATCCAGTCAGCCATCAGGGCGACTTCGCGGTCGGCCACGATCTTCAAAGGCTTCTTCAGGCCGATGGGGCCCAGGTAACCGGGCTTGCAGCCGAAATGGTCTTCGATTTCGCCCACCGTGGCAAAACGGAAACCCGCCAGCCCCGGCACCTTGCCCACCTTGATCTCGTTCATGTCGTGGTCGCCGCGCAGCAGCAGCAGCCAGACCTGGGTCTTGACAATTTCGCCGGCTTCGCTGGTTTCGTCTGTGGCCAGCACGAGCGACTTGACCGTAGTGTTCAGAGGCACTCCCAGCAGTTCTGCCACATCGGCGCAAGTGCTCTTGCCAGGCGTGGCCGTTTTGGTCAACGCCTGAGTGGCTGCGCCGCGTGGGCCGGCAGGGGCCAGCGCTTCGGCTTTTTCCATGTTGGCGGCGTAGTCGCTCTGTGGGCAGTAGACGATGGCGTCTTCGCCCGTGGCAGCGATCACCTGGAACTCTTCGGAGAGGTCGCCACCGATGGCACCACTGTCGGCCGCCACGGCGCGGTAGGTCAGGCCAAAGCGGTCAAAAATGCGGCGGTAAGCCTGCGCCATGACCTGGTAGCTGGCCTTGGCCGAGGCTTGGTCGCGGTCGAAGCTGTAAGCATCCTTCATGATGAACTCGCGTCCGCGCATCAGGCCGAAGCGCGGACGGCGCTCGTCGCGGAACTTGGTCTGGATCTGATAGAAGTTCTTCGGCAGCTGCTTGTAGCTCTTGAGCTCCTGGCGCGCGATGTCAGTGATCACTTCTTCGCTGGTGGGCTGCACCACGAAGTCGCGCCCGTGGCGGTCCTGGATGCGAAGCAACTCGGGGCCCATCTTTTCAAAGCGACCCGTTTCCTGCCACAGCTCGGCGGGCTGCACCACAGGCATGGTCAGTTCCACGGCGCCTGCACGGTTCATTTCCTCGCGCACGATGGCCTCTACCTTGCGGATCACCCGCAGCCCCATGGGCATGTAGTTATAGATGCCAGCGCCCAGCTTCTTGATCAGCCCCGCCCGCGTCATGAGTTTGTGGCTGACCACTTCGGCATCCGCCGGAGCTTCCTTGAGGGTGGAAATAAAGAATTGGGAGGCTTTCATCGGAATCGATTGCAGGCAGAACGGGGCCGTCCACTTGCTGCGCGCTAGGCGCCGTGCATAATGGACACAGTTTAAAAATTTGGGGTTTGATTATGCTTGACCGGGACGGCTTTCGGCCGAACGTCGGCATCATCCTGCTCAACCAGAAAAACCAGGTGTTCTGGGGCAAGCGTATACGCACCCACAGCTGGCAGTTTCCGCAGGGTGGCATTGACCGGGGAGAAACTCCCGAGCAAGCCATGTTCCGTGAGCTGCATGAAGAAGTGGGCTTATTGCCCAACCACGTACGCGTGGTGGCCCGCACCCGGGACTGGTTGCGCTATGAGGTGCCTGACCGGTACATCCGCCGCGATGCACGCGGACACTACAAGGGCCAGAAACAAATCTGGTATCTGCTTCAACTGGTAGGACACGACTGGGACCTGAACCTGCGTGCCACCAACCATCCGGAATTCGACGCCTGGCGCTGGAACGACTACTGGGTTCCGCTGGATGTCGTGGTCGAATTCAAGCGTGGCGTCTATGAAATGGCGCTGACGGAACTGGCCCGCTTCCTGCCTCGCCACGAGCAGCGCAACCGCTACCTGCGCAGTGGCATGCGCACGCGCGAGGGCGAACACGCGGGCACCATGTTTCGGACGGGGTCCATGCTGATCAATCCGGGCATGGAGCTTCCACCGGGGGCCAGTTTCGATCCGGATCCGCAGAACAGTGTGCCCGGAGAGCTGGACGGACTGCCTGCGGTCACCACGCCGCGTTAATTCATTGGCGAGGTGATCGCCAGTCCCATGAAAAACGCCTGCGATTTGTAGGCGTTTTTGTTGGTGGACTGATGGTGTCTTTGAGAAGCTACGTTGGCTGCTGGCTTTCGCCGTCAGCTGGCGGCCAGCACCATGTTGTCTCGATGCACCATCTCTGGCTCGGCAACGTAACCCAGAAGCTTTTCGAATTCGGTCGAAGGCTTGCGGCACAACATTCTGGCTTCGGCCGCAGCATAGTTGGCCAGGCCACGGGCAATTTCGGTGCCGGATGCGTCGCGCACGGCAATCACGTCGCCGCGCGAAAAGTCACCCTCCACAGCCGTCATACCGATAGGCAGCAGACTCTTGCCTTCATCACGCACCTTGGCCGCAGCCCCCGCGTCCACCACCACCGAGCCGCGCAATTGAAGGTGGTCGGCCATCCACTGTTTGCGGGCTTGCTTTTTTTGCGTCTGGGCCACAAGGAGCGTACCCAGCGCCTCCCCTTGAACGAGGCGAACCAGCACATTGGATTCGCGCCCCCAGGCAATGACCGTGGAGGCGCCAGAACCAGCAGCACGCTTGGCCGCGAGGATCTTGGTGATCATGCCGCCCTTGCCAATGCTGGAACCCGCACCACCGGCCATGGCCTCCAGCGCTGGGTCGCCGGCCTTGGCTTCGTGCACAAACTGCGCGGACGCATCGCGGCGCGGGTCGGCCGTGTACAGGCCCTTCTGGTCGGTGAGGATGATCAGCGCGTCGGCCTCGACCAGGTTCGCCACCAGTGCGCCCAGGGTGTCGTTGTCGCCGAACTTGATTTCGTCGTTGACGACGGTGTCGTTCTCATTGATCACCGGCACCACACCCAGGCGCAAGAGCGTCAGCAGGGTCGAGCGCGCATTCAGGTAGCGCTCGCGGTCGGCAAGGTCCGCATGCGTGAGCAACACCTGTGCGCTGCCCATGCCTTGCTCGCGCAGCTTGGTTTCGTACATCTGCGCCAACCCCATCTGCCCAACGGCAGCGGCGGCCTGCAGCTCGTGAACTTCATTCGGCCGCGTGGTCCAGCCCAGGCGCTTCATGCCTTCGGCAATGGCGCCACTGGACACCATCACAACCTCGCGCGGCAGCCCGCCATCGCCACGCACCAGAGCCGCCAGCTGACGACTCCACTCGCCAATGGCGGTTTCGTCGAGGCCACGGCCCTCGTTGGTCACAAGACTGGAGCCCACCTTGACCACGATGCGGCGGGCGTCACGCAATACGCTGGAAACCATTTTTTAAGTATTTTTGGCCGCTAGCGCTTATCCAAAAAAGCGCCAATAGCTATTATTAATATAGCAAATGAGAACGCAGACCGTGACTGCAAATCAGGCTGGCGCATCCCCTGCAAAACGTGGATCAACTTCCACTGGCTCGTTCTCCACCCGCTGTTCGGATTGCACATGGCGAAAGATGGCATGGATCAGCGGCTCGCAGCCTTCACGCGTCAGGGCAGAAATCTCAAACACCGGCCCCTTCCACTTGAAGCGCTTGACGAAATCCTTCACACAGGCTTCCCGCTCTTCGGTGGGCACCATGTCCAGCTTGTTCAGCACCAGCCAGCGCGGCTTGTTGTACAACTGCTGGTCATACTTCTTGAGCTCGTTGACGATGGCTTTGGCCTGAGCCACCGGGTCCACCGCATCGTCGAAAGGCGCCAGATCCACAATGTGCAGCAGCAGGCGGGTGCGCTGCAGATGGCGCAGAAACTGGTGCCCGAGGCCCGCACCTTCCGAAGCGCCTTCGATGAGACCGGGAATATCAGCCACCACAAAACTCTGCTCCGGCCCCACGCGAACCACACCCAAGTTGGGATGCAGCGTCGTAAAGGGGTAGTCTGCAATCTTGGGGCGGGCGTTGGACACCGCCGTGATGAAGGTGGATTTACCCGCATTGGGCATGCCCAGCAGGCCCACGTCGGCCAGCACCTTCAACTCCAGCTTCAGGTTCTTCTTCTCGCCGGGCCAGCCTGGTGTCTTCTGGCGCGGGGCCCGGTTGATAGCGCTCTTGAAGCGCATATTGCCAAAGCCGCCATCACCACCCTTTGCAATGGTGATGACCTCGCCCGGGTTCAGCAGCTCGTAGAGCACCTCGCCCGTTTCGGCGTCTGTGATGATGGTGCCGACCGGCATCTTGAGGGTGATGTCGGCACCCGCGGCGCCAAACATGTCCGATCCCATGCCATGCTCGCCCCGCTTGGCCTCGTGCCTGCGCGAATAGCGAAAGTCCACCAGGGTGTTCAGGTTCGGATCAGCCACGGCAAACACATGCCCACCGCGACCACCATCCCCACCGTTGGGACCGCCGAATTCCTTGTACTTTTCGTGCCGAAAAGACACGCAGCCATTGCCACCATCACCGGCGGCAATGTCAATAAAGGCTTCATCGACGAACTTCATGGGATATCCAGTTTACAAAAGGGCGCAGCGCCGGCAGCAGACTGCCTGATTCTGTCGGAACTGCGGAACGCCTTGCAGGCGCCGTCTGCCGACGACTTGAGCGCCATCGTACAGACCAAACAACAAAGCCCCGGCAAAGCGGGGCTTCGATGGCTACCGGAGGAATGAACCTCAGGCAGGAGTCACATTGACCGTGGACTTGGACAACGCACCCTTGGTACCGAACGACACGTGGCCATCCACCAGGGCGAACAAGGTGTGATCCTTGCCCACGCCGACATTGTTGCCGGGGTGGAAACGTGTGCCACGCTGGCGCACGATGATCGAGCCAGCGCTGATCAGTTCACCACCGAACGCCTTGACACCCAGCATCTTTGGCTTGGAGTCACGTCCGTTTCGCGTAGAGCCGCCGCCTTTTTTCTGTGCCATGACTAGCTCCTTCGATTAAGCAGCAATCGCACCGATTTGCAGCTCAGTGAACTGCTGGCGATGGCCTTGGCGTTTTTGATAGTGCTTGCGACGGCGCATCTTGAAGATGTGCACTTTGTCGTGCTTGCCGTGGGCCACGACAGTGGCTTTCACGGTTGCGCCGGACACCAGGGGCGTACCAACCTTCAGTTCAGCGCCGTTGCCGACAGCCAGAACCTGGTCGATCACAATTTCCTGGCCTACGTCCGCAGCAATCTGTTCTACTTTAATTTTTTCGCCGGAAGCAACGCGATACTGCTTGCCGCCGGTTTTTATGACCGCGTACATGTTGACCTCTTGATATGAGTTCTGCAGACGAATTTCCGCAGAGCCCAAGAGTATAGCGCATTGCAATACAACACACCACCCCCGCTTTCAGCGACAGCACCGCAGCCTCGATGGTCGCAACGAAGCGCCTCCGGGGCTTCCTATAATCCGGTCTCTTTCTGTGACCACCATCTTGACTGACCACACCGCCCCCGCAGCATCCCCTCTCTTGCTCGTTGCACAAGACATGCACGAGGTCGACAAGGTCATTGGTCAGCGCCTGACGTCCAGCGTCCCTCTGGTGGCCCAGATATCGCAGTACATCATTGCCGCTGGCGGAAAACGCCTGCGACCGGCACTGCTGCTGATGGTCTGCGGCGCCCTGGGGTATCGGGGCGCACATCGGCACGGCCTCGCGGCCGTTGTGGAACTGATCCACACAGCCACACTGCTGCACGACGATGTCGTGGACGCGTCCACCCTGCGCAGAGGCCGCCCCACGGCGAACGAAACCTTTGGCAACCCCGCCAGCGTGCTTGTTGGCGATTTTCTGCACACCCGCTCCTTCCAGATGATGGTCGAGGCAGGCAGCATGCGGATCATGGAGATACTCTCGGAGGCCACCAACGTGATCGCCGAGGGTGAGGTGTTGCAGCTGATGAACATGCATGACGCATCGCTCGACGAAGCGGGCTACCTGCGCGTCATTCGCTCTAAAACCGCCAAACTGTTTGAAGCCAGCGCACGCCTCGGCGCAGTACTCGCCGAGAGCTCGCCTGAAATTGAGGAAGCTTGCGCAACCTACGGACAAGCGTTGGGCACCGCTTTCCAGATCATTGACGACGTCCTCGACTACGACGGGGATGCGACTGAGATGGGGAAAAACCTGGGGGACGATCTGCGCGAAGGCAAGTCCACCCTCCCCCTCATCGCGGCCATGGAGCGCGGCACCGAAATTCAGGCGCAGGTCGTGCGCCAAGCCATTGAACAAGGCTCGACCGACCAACTGGCAGACATCGTGCAAATCGTCCGCGAGACCGGCGCACTGGAAGTCACACGGGCCGCCGCCTTTGGCGAGGCCCGCCGGGCCATGGCGGCTGCAGAGCAATTACCCACCAATGCATATTCAGCAGCTTTGCTAGAATTGGCCGCACAGTTGCTAACAAGACGCAACTGATCTGCCCATTGCATCAGCTTCTGAGCGCAATCGTGGCACACGGGGTGTAGCTTAGCCTGGTAGAGCGCTACGTTCGGGACGTAGAGGCCGGAGGTTCGAATCCTCTCACCCCGACCATAAATACCAGTGAATTTTCAGCAATAGCGCCCTTTTTGTGGTGCTGTTGCCAATCTCGAATCTCTGTACAGCCTTCAGATGATCGGCGATGATAGGATGGTTTCTTTTCCACACCTAACATATTTCCGGTTACATGGCCGCTGTCGATACTGCCCCCAAAGAAGCCTCCGCAGTGGCCCTCCCCGGATTGGGCAGGGCCCTGATGTCTGCTGGCAAGCTGACCCAAAAGGCAGCAGAGGACATTTACAAAAAATCACAAACTAGCCGGACCAGCTTTATTGCCGAACTGACCGGTTCTGGCGCGGTGTCAGCTGCCGACTTGGCCCATACCGTGTCGGCTGTGTTTGGCGCACCCTTACTCGATCTGGATGCGATTGATCCGTTACGGCTTCCGAAAGAACTGCTCGACGGTAAGATATGCCAAGCATATCGGGTTGTTGTGCTCAGCAAACGGAATAATCGGCTGATTGTTGCGACTGCAGACCCTACGGACCAGGAAGCAGCCGAGAAAATAAAATTCACCACCCAGATGGGGGTGGACTGGATTATTGCGGAGTACGACAAGCTCAGCCGCCTGGTAGAAACCACCACCAAATCGGCCAGTGAGTCTTTGGAAACGCTGACGGGTGGTGGTGGTGATTTTGAATTTGACGACGCGCCCATCGAAGAGGCACCAGACAACAACGATACCGGGGCTACTGATGTAGAAGATGCTCCCATCGTCAAATTCTTGCACAAAATGCTGCTGGATGCATTCAATATGCGTGCGTCGGATTTGCATTTTGAACCTTATGAGCATCAATACCGCGTGAGATTTCGGATTGATGGTGAATTGCGAGAAATCGCGTCCCCACCAATAGCCATCAAGGACAAACTGGCATCTCGCATCAAGGTGATTTCTCGCCTGGACATTTCTGAAAAGCGGGTGCCGCAAGACGGGCGCATGAAACTCAAGGTGGGCCCGGACAGAGTCATTGATTTCCGGGTCAGCACCCTCCCGACCTTGTTTGGGGAAAAGATTGTTATCCGTATTCTGGACCCCAGCAGCGCCAAGCTGGGTATTGATGCATTGGGCTATGAACCCCAGGAGAAAGAGCGCCTGCTTGAGGCCATTGGGCGCCCCTATGGAATGATTTTGGTCACGGGCCCCACAGGCTCCGGTAAAACCGTTTCCCTTTATACCTGCTTGAATCTTCTCAACAAGCCAGGTGTCAATATTGCCACAGCGGAAGACCCATCCGAAATCAATCTTCCAGGCGTTAACCAAGTTAATGTGAATGAAAAGGCTGGACTAACCTTTGCGGTAGCCCTCAAGTCCTTTCTGCGGCAAGATCCCGACATTATCATGGTCGGTGAAATCCGTGATCTGGAAACTGCGGACATTTCCATCAAGGCAGCACAAACGGGGCATTTGGTGTTATCAACGCTTCACACCAATGATGCCCCCACTACTTTGACGCGCATGCGCAATATGGGGATCGCCCCGTTCAATATTGCTTCCAGCGTTATTCTCATCACAGCGCAGCGCTTGGCACGCAGGTTGTGTCCCGTCTGCAAAGCGCCCGCCGACATACCACATGAATCGCTGCTCGAAGCAGGGTACAAAGAAGAAGAAATTGATGGAAGCTGGGTCACCTACCGCCCCGTAGGCTGCTCCGCTTGCAACAACGGATATAAGGGACGGGTAGGCATCTACCAGGTCATGCCGATCTCTGAGGACATCCAACGTATCATCCTGCGCGACGGGAGTGCACTTGAAATCGCCGAGCAGGCGAGAGCTGAAGGCGTGCGCTCACTCCGCGAATCCGGCCTGCACAAGGCAAGACTGGGCTTCACTTCCCTAGAAGAAGTGCTTGCCGTCACCAACGAATAACGACTAGAGGGTCCAGCATGGCAACCGCTGCATCACGGGATATCAAGGATTTTGTTTTTGAATGGGAAGGCAAGGATCGCCACGGCAAGATAGTCCGGGGCGAGGTGCGTGCGTCTGGCGAGAACCAGGTGCAAGCCACGCTCCGCCGCCAAGGCGTTTTTCCCACAAAGATCAAGAAACGCCGGATGCGCTCTGGCAAGAAGATAAAGCCCAAAGACATCGCTTTGTTCACGCGTCAGCTTGCGACAATGATGAAAGCAGGCGTCCCACTTCTGCAATCGTTTGATATTGTGGGACGAGGGAATACCAACGCAAGTGTTACAAAACTACTCAACGACATCCGCTCCGATGTCGAAACAGGGACTTCCCTGAATGCTGCATTCCGCAAGCATCCCATGTATTTCGATAGCCTCTACTGCAATCTTGTGGAGGCAGGCGAAGCAGCCGGTATTTTGGAAGCCCTGCTGGACCGCTTGGCCACCTACATGGAAAAAACGGAAGCCATCAAATCAAAAATCAAATCTGCTTTGATGTATCCCATTTCTGTGGTAATCGTTGCTTTTGTGGTTGTTACGGTCATCATGATTTTTGTAATCCCTGCATTTAAGGAGGTTTTTACATCGTTTGGTGCCGACCTGCCTGCTCCCACACTTTTCGTAATGGGTATTAGCGAAGTCTTCGTAAAATGGTGGTGGTTGATCTTCGGTGTAATTGGTGGAGGGTTTTTCTTTTTCATGCAGGCCTGGAAAAGAAATGAAAAAATGCAGATGTTCATGGACCGCGTGCTATTGAAGATTCCAATTTTTGGGGCTTTGATCGATAAATCCTGCGTTGCACGCTGGACGCGTACTCTGTCCACGATGTTTGCGGCAGGGGTGCCACTGGTTGAAGCTCTGGACTCCGTCGGTGGTGCTTCGGGCAATTCGGTGTATTCCATGGCAACCGAAAAAATCCAGCAGGAAGTCTCTACCGGTACTAGCCTGACCGCAGCCATGGGCAACGCTAATATTTTTCCCTCCATGGTCCTTCAGATGTGCGCTATCGGGGAAGAATCAGGTTCCATTGACCACATGCTGGGCAAGGCTGCGGATTTCTATGAGGCAGAAGTGGACGAAATGGTGGCGGGCTTGTCCAGTCTGATGGAGCCCATCATCATCGTGTTCCTGGGTACGCTGATTGGCGGCATCGTCGTCTCCATGTACCTCCCAATCTTCAAACTCGGCCAAGTTGTGTAATGGAGATGCCCGTTTGGTGGAATGCAAGTTTGGGCGGGATATTGGGACTTCTGATCGGTAGTTTTCTCAATGTGGTCATCTATCGCCTTCCCAAAATCATGGAACGCCAGTGGGCTGAGGAAATCCGGGCAGCGCAGGCGCAGAGCGCGCAAGGAGATGCCGGTGCCGCACCTCCTGAACAGGAGCGGTTCAACCTCATGGTTCCCCGTTCCCGCTGCCCATCGTGTGGGCACATGGTCCAGTGGTATGAGAACATCCCTGTTTTGAGCTACCTTTTTCTGCGTGGGCGTTGCTCCGCGTGCAAGGTGCGGATCTCGGTACGCTACCCCTTGATTGAGATGGCGACGGGGGCCCTTTTTTTCCTGTGCATCCAGCGCTGGGGGATGACGCCCACGGGGATCGTCTGGTGCGGGTTCTCGGCAGCCTTGGTCGCCTTGGCGTTCATCGACTGGGACACGACCCTACTCCCGGACGACATCACTTTGCCGTTGCTGTGGGCTGGACTGCTCGCTTCCGCGCTGCAGTGGATTGACGTGCCCTTGTATGCCTCCGTGCTCGGCGCGGCAGCGGGGTATCTTTCGCTCTGGCTGGTTTACTGGGGATTCAAGCTCGCCACGGGCAAGGAAGGCATGGGCTATGGGGATTTCAAGCTGTTTGCCGCATTGGGTGCCTGGTTTGGCTGGCAGGCGCTGATCCCCATCATCCTGATGTCCTCAGTCATCGGTGCCGTCATCGGTATCGGGATGAAAGTCTTCAGCAGCCTGCGTGAAGGCGGCTACATCCCTTTCGGCCCCTTCCTGGTCGGCGCTGGTTTTACCGCCATGGTGTTTGGCCCCAACGCTATCCTTAACGCTGTCTTGAACCTTCTGGGCCTATAAACGATGAATCCGCGCAGGCGCCCCTTGCGCCTTGGCTTGACCGGGGGCATTGGCAGCGGAAAGAGCACGGTCGGCGGCATGTTCGCCGCGCTGGGAGGCAGCCTGATCGATGCAGACCAACTGGCTCGCGACGTGACAGGCCCGCAAGGAGCGGCCATGAACGCAATCAGAGCCACTTTCGGGGCAGACTTCGTGGATGCCTCCGGCGCACTGGACCGCGCGCGAATGCGTGCTCTGGTCTTCAGCCACCCCGAGGCACGCGCCCAGCTCGAAGGGATCGTGCACCCTCTGGTTACCCTGCATAGCAACGCGAAGGCCCAGCAGGCTGCGGACCAAGGCCATGCCCTGATCGTATTTGACATCCCGCTGCTGGCGGAATCCGGCCGGTGGGCCCGCAGGCTCGATGCGGTCGTGGTGGTGGATTGCTCTGAAGAAACTCAGATCCAGCGGGTCATGCAACGCAGCGGCCTGGCGCGAGAGGTGGTGCAAGGCATCATCGCCTCGCAGGCAAGCCGCACGGCGCGGCGCGCCGTGGCAGATGCCGTGATTGCCAACGACAGGGATTGCTCGCTAGAGGACCTGCGCCTGCAGACCCGGCAAGTGGCCACGCTGTTCGGGCTATGATGCGAACGAAACCGTTTGTGCTTTCACCCCATGCCGTGCGCCACCGGCGTCAGAATACTCCCTGAGCCCCCAGGAACCCGCCAGCGTGATCCTTTACGAATATCCCTTCAACGAGCGTCTCAGAACCTATCTGCGGCTTGAGCAGTTGTTCCGCCGGTTGGGAGAACTGATTCCCCGCTCCCACGCGCTCGACCACCACTTTGCGCTGGTAACCATCTTCGAAATCATGGATGTGGCGGCACGGGCCGACCTCAAGTCGGATGTGCTCAAGGACATCGAGAAGCACAAGCACCAGCTCGATAGCTACCGTGGCAATCCCTCGATCTCCGAAGCGGCCCTTGACGCAGTCATTGCCCAGCTCGACCGTTGTTTCACAGCTCTCAACACCCAATCAGGCAAGTCCGGACACTTGCTCACCGAAAACGACTGGCTGATGAGCATCCGCAGCCGGGTGGGCATTCCCGGTGGCACCTGCGGGTTCGATTTGCCTGCGTATTACGCGTGGCAGCACCATGAACCGGGTGTGCGCCAGCAGGCCCTCGAAGAGTGGGCATCGACCCTGGCCCCGCTGGCCGAATCCATCTATGTGTTGCTCAAGCTGCTGCGCGACTCTGGCGTTCCCCAGAAGGTGGCAGCAGAGCGCGGTCAATTTCAGCAGAACCTGCCGCAGGGCCGCACATTCCAGTTGCTGCGTCTGCGCATTGACCCGGCCCTGAACCTGATTCCCGAGATCAGTGGCAACCGCCTGATCGTCTCGGTGCGGCTCATGCGCCTGGAAAGTGATGGGCGCCTGCACGCAAGCAATGAAGATGCGGCCTTCGAGCTGACCCTGTGCGCGTAAGCTGCGGCGCCGGATAGGCAGCAGGCAAGGACATTGAGAACGACGACGAGCATGGCCAACTCTACGCACACCCAACCACGAGCACGCATCGTCACCTGCCCCAGTTGTGGCGGTGACAGTGTCTACAGCCCCACCAACGTGTACCGCCCATTCTGCAGCGAGCGGTGCAAGCAGATCGACCTCGGCGCCTGGGCCAGTGAGGACTTCCGCATGCCTGCAGAGGCTCCACCCGCCGACGAACCTTATGGCGATCCTCGCCTGCAGCACTGACCTCGACTGGGAATTGCCCAGGATTTCAAACAAAATTGGGCTCTAGCGCTTACCAGTGAGGCGCTAGTAGCTATCAATTCAGCAGCAAACGAAAGTCATTCCGGCGAATATTCCAGGCCACGCTCTTCAGCGAGCCACTGCAGCACCGGGTAGGCACCGGGCAGCACCGGTGACACCGTCAGTGGCATCTGCTGCCACTCCATGGTCTGCCCTTCGCGCATTTCGAACTCGCCCGACCATTCCCAGACCTTGCACCAGTGCAAGCGCACCAGGGCATGTGGGTAGTCGTGTTCCGTGACTTTCCAGACACTGGCAGCGCCGATGGTCACGCCCAGCTCTTCCACCAGCTCTCTGCGCAGCGCCTGCTCCACAGTTTCGCCCGCTTCGACCTTGCCGCCCGGAAACTCCCAATACCCGGCATAAGGCTTTCCCGGCGGGCGTGTGGAGAGCAACATCGCGCCATCGGCCCGCAAGAGGATACCGACAGCCACCTCGGTGTGCTTGCGCGCCGTGGTCGCGGCCGGTGTTGCAGGCGCAGCAGCGGATCCGGCAACAGAATCAACCATCGTGGCGCCCCGCATAGTCACGCGCAAACTGGTAGGCCACACGGCCACTGCGCGAGCCACGCTCCAGCGCCCAGACCAGCGCCTCTGGCCGGGCCGCTGCAATCGCAGCGGCAGAGACCCCAAAGGAGGCCAGCCACTGGGCGACGATGGTCAGGTACTCCTCCTGGCTGAAGGGGTAGAAGCTCACCCACAAGCCAAACCGCTCTGACAGCGAAATCTTCTCCTCGACCACTTCACCGGGGTGCACTTCGCCATCAGCGGTGTGGGTGTACGTGAGGTTTTCAGCCATGTATTCGGGCAACAGGTGGCGCCGGTTGCTGGTGGCGTAGATCAGCACATTGGGCGTGGCGGCGGCCACCGATCCATCCAGGATCGACTTGAGCGCCTTGTAGCCTGGCTCGCCATCTTCAAAGCTCAGGTCATCGCAAAAGATGATGAATTTCTCGGGCCGCTCGGCCACCACATCCACGATATCCGGCAGGTCGACCAGATCCGCCTTGTCCACCTCGATCAGGCGCAGGCCCTGCCCCGCGTACGCATTCAGGCAAGCCTTGATGAGCGACGACTTGCCGGTTCCACGCGCACCGGTCAGCAACACGTTGTTGGCGGGCTTGCCCAACACAAACTGCTCGGTATTGCGCTGGATCTTTTCCTTTTGCCCGTCGATCTCTTTGAGATCCGCCAGCTGCATCGCGGCCACATGGCGCACGGGCTCCAGGGTGCCGTGGCCACTGCTGCGCTTGCGGTAACGCCAGGCGATGGACAAAGACCAGTCCGGCGCTCCCAGGGGCTGGGGCAGCACAGACTCGATGCGGGCGATCAGTTGCTCGGTCCGCTCGATCAGATGTTCAAATTTTTGATTCATTTCGGGCCTAGCGCTTATCTATCAAGCGCCAAAAGCTATCAAAACAGGAGCATTTTTTACGAACGATAGTCCGCATTGATGGTGACGTATTCGTGGCTGAAATCGCAGGTCCACACCGTGTCGGAGGCCTCGCCCCGGCCCAGCAGCACACGCACCGTGATCTCGCTTTGCTTCATCACGCGCTGGCCGTCTTCCTCGCGGTAGGCGGGGTTGCGTCCGCCCTGAATGGCCACGTGTACATCGTCCAGGTACAGATCGATACCGGTCTGGTCGAGGTCGTCAATGCCCGCGTAGCCCACGGCCGCGAGGATGCGGCCCAGGTTTGGGTCGCTGGCATAGAACGCGGTTTTGACCAACGGCGAATGGGCGATGGCGTAGGCCACCTTGCGGCACTCTTCGCCGGTCTTGCCACCTTCTACCTGCACGGTGATGAACTTGGTAGCGCCTTCGCCGTCGCGCACAATGGCCTGGGCGAGCTTTTGCGATACCGCCAGCATGGCGGCCTTGAGGGCCTGGCCCTCGGCGCTTGCCAGAGAAGTGATGGGCGCATGCGCGGCCTTGTTGGTCGCCACCACCACAAACGAATCGTTGGTGGAGGTGTCGCCATCGATGGTGACGCGGTTGAACGAGCCATCGGCTAGTTCGCGAGCCAGATGCTGCATGACGGCAGGGGCCACGCAAGCGTCCGTGGCCATGAAGCCGAGCATGGTGGCCATGTTGGGCCGGATCATGCCCGCGCCCTTGCTGATGCCGGTGATGGACACGGTGGCACCACCAATCTGCACTTGGGCAGAAAAGGCCTTGGGCAAGGTGTCCGTGGTCATGATGCCTTCTGCAGCGCGCGCCCAGTGGCCCGGCTGCGCGTCGGCAATGGCGGCGGGCAGGCCTGCCTCGATGCGGTCATTGGGCAGCGGCTCCATGATCACACCGGTGGAAAACGGCAGGATCTGCTCGGGCGCTACGCTGAGCTGGCGCGCGAGGGCAACGCAGGTGGCGCGCGCACGCGCCAGGCCATCAGCGCCCGTGCCAGCGTTGGCATTGCCGGTGTTGATCAGCATGGCGCGGATGGGCTGCCCGCTGGCAAGGTGGTCGCGGCTGATCTGCACCGGCGCCGCACAAAAACGGTTCTGCGTGAACACGCCCGCCACGCTGGCGCCCGCATCCAGCAGGAACACGGTGAGATCCTTGCGGTTGGCTTTGCGCACACCGGCTTCGGCAACGCCAATGCGCACTCCAGCAATCGGGTGCAGATCAGCGGCAACGGGGGCAACGAGATTGACGGGCATGGGGGTCCTTCTGAAAAACTGCGGCCGATTATCCGGAAAACCGTGGCACGCCAATGAAAACACGGGCCGAAGCCCGTGTTGTGTGGATCAGGAAATCAGGCGAGCTTGCCGTGGCACTGCTTGTACTTCTTGCCGCTGCCACAAGGGCAAGGATCGTTGCGGCCCACACGCATGCCCTCCGGCAGCGCCAAGTCCTGCGCCTGCGCATCCACCGTGGTTTCGACCTCGCCCGTTTCGGTCGGCGCGGTATAGGTCACGTTGGCAATGCTTTCGCCGCGGCTTTCCATCTCTTGTGCGGCCTGGTCCAGCTGCTCCTGCGACTGCACCTGCACAGTCATGAGGATCTTGGTGACTTCGTTCTTGACCTGGTCGATCAGCTGGCGGAACAGCTCGAAGGCCTCGCGCTTGTATTCCTGCTTGGGTTGCTTCTGCGCATAGCCACGCAGGTGAATGCCCTGGCGCAGATAGTCCAGTGCGGAGAGGTGGTCGCGCCAATTGGAGTCGAAGCTCTGCAGCAGCACCATGCGCTCGAACTGCGTGAAGTTCTCGCGCCCAACCTGCGCCACCTTGGCGTCAAACGAGGCATGGGCAGCGGCCAGCACCTTCTCCAGGATTTCATCGTCGGTGATGGCGCTGGCGCCCTGCACCACCTGCTGCAGGGCAATCGACACCTGCCATTCTTCAGCCAGCACCTTCTCTAGCGCGGCGAGGTCCCACTGCTCTTCCACCGATTCGGCGGGCACATACTGGCGCACCAGATCGGTCATGCAGTCTTCGCGCATGGCGGCGATCACGTCGGACAGGTCAGCCGCATCCAGGATGTCGTTGCGCTGCTGGTAGATCACCTTGCGCTGGTCGTTGGACACATCGTCGTATTCCAGCAGCTGTTTGCGGATGTCGAAGTTGCGGGCTTCCACCTTGCGCTGGGCCGACTCGATGCTTCGCGTCACGATGCCGGCTTCGATGGCTTCGCCATCGGGCATCTTCAGGCGGTCCATGATGGCCTTGACGCGGTCGCCCGCGAAGATGCGCATCAGGGAATCGTCCAGGCTCAGGTAGAAACGCGACGAGCCCGGGTCGCCCTGACGGCCCGAGCGGCCGCGCAGCTGGTTGTCGATGCGGCGGGACTCATGGCGCTCGGTCGCAATGATGCGCAAGCCACCCAGTTCCTTGACCTTCTCGTGATCGATCTTCCACTGCTCGCGCAACGCCGCCACCTTGGCAGCGCGCTCCGTTTCAGACAGGGACTCGTCGGCCTCGATGGCCGCCACATCCTTTTCAATGTTGCCGCCCAACACGATGTCGGTCCCGCGACCGGCCATGTTGGTCGCGATGGTGATCATGCCCGCACGGCCTGCCTGGGCCACGATGTCCGCTTCCCGTGCATGCTGCTTGGCGTTCAGCACCTGGTGCGGCAGGCCTTCCTTGTTCAGGAGCTGGTCGATGATTTCAGAGTTCTCGATCGACGTGGTGCCCACCAGAACGGGCTGGCCGCGCTCGTGGCATTCACGGATGTCCTTGATGGCGGCTTCGTACTTCTCGCGCGTGGTCTTGTAAACGCGGTCCAGCTGGTCGTCGCGGCGGCTGGGGCGGTTCGGCGGGATGACCACGGTTTCCAGGCCGTAGATTTCCTGGAACTCGTAAGCCTCGGTATCGGCCGTGCCGGTCATGCCGGCGAGCTTGTTGTACAGGCGGAAGTAGTTCTGGAACGTGATCGAAGCCAGCGTCTGGTTTTCGGCCTGGATGTTCACGCCTTCCTTGGCTTCCACGGCCTGGTGCAGGCCTTCGCTCCAGCGGCGACCCGACATCAGGCGGCCGGTGAACTCGTCCACGATCACGATCTCACCGTTTTGCACTACATAGTGCTGGTCGCGGTGATACAGGTGGTTGGCACGCAGCGCGGCATACAGGTGGTGCATCAGCGTGATGTTGGCCGGGTCGTACACCGAGGCCCCCTCGGCAATCAGGCCCTGGCTGGCCAGGATGCGCTCAGCGCTCTCGTGGCCCTGTTCTGTCAGGAACACCTGGTGCGTCTTCTCGTCCAGCGTGAAGTCGCCAGGCTTGGTCACGCCTTCACCCGTGCGCGGGTCGGCTTCGCCTTCCTGGCGCACCAGCAGGGGCACCACCTTGTTCATGGCGATGTACATCGCCGTATGGTCTTCGGCCTGGCCGCTGATGATCAGCGGTGTGCGGGCTTCGTCGATCAGGATCGAGTCCACCTCATCGACGATGGCGAAGTTCAGGCCTTGCTGCACGCGGTCCTGCGCTTCGTAGACCATGTTGTCGCGCAGGTAGTCAAAGCCGTATTCGTTGTTGGTACCGTAAGTGATGTCAGCGCGGTAGGCTTCCTGCTTTTGCTCGCGCGGCATGTTGGGCAGGTTGATGCCCACCGTGAGGCCCAGGAAGTTGTACAGCCGCCCCATCCACTGCGCATCGCGGTTCGCGAGGTAGTCGTTGACTGTCACCACGTGCACACCCTTGCCCGACAGGGCATTGAGGTACACGGGCAAGGTGGCGGTGAGGGTCTTGCCCTCGCCCGTCCGCATTTCGGAGATCTTGCCAAAGTGCAGCGCCATGCCTCCGAGCAGCTGCACATCAAAGTGCCGCATCTTCATGATGCGCTTGGAGCCCTCGCGCACCACGGCAAAGGCTTCGGGCAGGATGTCATCCAGCGATTCGCCCTTGGCCACGCGCTCCTTGAACTCCTGCGTCTTGGCCTTGAGCTGCTCGTCCGACAGTTTCTCGTAGTCGGGCTCCATCGCGTTGATGCGGGTCACCGTCTTGCGGTACTGCTTGAGGAGCCGGTCGTTGCGGCTGCCGAATAGTTTGGTGAGGAAGTTGGTGGCCATGCGAACAGGACCGCCTGCCCCGCTGCAAGCAGCGCGTCAAGCGACCGAAATCCCTAAGATGAATTGAGTTCAGGTGGGTCCATCACCAAGGATTGCAAGCACTGCAATCCCGGGCCGTGAACACCGGACCCGCGATTTTACCTGCCCGCTGCAGGTGTGGCCGGCTGGCCGGGCGATGCGTGCGGCTGGATCGCCGCAACCTGCGCGCCCGCAGCCGTGCCGCCAGCGCTGAGAAACTTCTGTGGGTCCTGGAAAACCCCTTGCACCAGCACCTCAAAGTGAAGATGGGGACCGGTGGAACGCCCTGTGGTTCCCACTTCGGCAATCTTCTGGCCACGGCGCACGATGTCGCCCTGCTTGACCAAGGTGCGCGATGCGTGGGCGTAGCGCGTGACCAGCTGGTTGCCGTGGTCCACCTCGATCATGTTGCCGTAAGCCGGATGGTATTCCTGCGTCACGACTACACCCCCCGCAGCTGCCAGGATCGGTGTTCCGGTATCTGCCTGAAAATCCAGGCCCGTGTGCAAGGCCGACTGGCCGGTGATTGGGTCTACGCGCCAGCCAAACGCCGAGCCCGGCACCCGTCCGGTGACAGGCGCATGGGTAGGAATCATCTTCTTGCGGATGTGCTGGTCAAAAAGGCGCGATTCGAGCACGGTCATCAAATCCACACGCTGGTTGGTCAGGCGCTCCAGCTCGTCAAGGGTGGATTGCAGTTCCTCCATGGAGAGATTGCGTGCACTGACCAACACCCCTCCACGCCCATCGGACTTCTGGACATCGGCCGGCGCCATGCCTGCAAGGCCCAGCACGCGGTCGCCCAAGGATTCCAGCTGCACCATGCGGGCCTGCATCTCGCCAACGCGGCGGGCCATGGCATCCAGATTGGCACGCATGAAACGGTCCCGCTCTGCAAACTCGTCCTTGACGACCAGCCGTACCAATGACCCCACAATCGGCCAGCCTTCACGCGCGCCCTTGAGAAACACCCAGTGGTACAGCGTCGCAGCCACCAGCATGAGGCACAGCGACAGCAAGAGCCCTGCCAGGATCAGGCGGGTGCCCGACAAGTGAATGGCCCGGCTGCGCGCCAGCCTGGCGTCCGTGATAATCAGATGCACTACGAATTCTCCACGCCCGAAGACGCACACCATGAACCGCCGCCACTACGCCGTCACACTGCAGCAAGCCAGCGAGGACTCTCCCACGCTGGCCAAGCTCACAGCGCTGACACGCGACTCCAGTGATCGGCTCAAGGCCATTGAAATGCTGATTCCTGCGGCGCTGCGCCCAGCGATCCAGGCCGGCCCCATTGATGGAGACTCCTGGTGCCTGCTGGTCAAAAGCAATGCCGCCGCGGCAAAAATACGCCAACTGCTGCCTGCTTTGCAGGCGCATTTGCGCAGCCGGGGGTGGGAGGTTAACGCGATTCGCCTGAAAGTTCAAACCTGACGGTCAACGCCAGGATCAGGGAATGCGGTGAGGAACAGGAGAAAACTGGTGCCGGTTGTCGGAATCGAACTGACGACCTACCGCTTACAAGGCGGGTGCTCTACCAACTGAGCTAAACCGGCGAAGGCTGCATTTTATCGTGGAAAAAGCAGCCTCAAAAAAACAAGGGGCGGTTATTTCACCCGCTTGAGCGATGGCCGAGCACCACCCGCAGCCGGAGGTGGTCGCGGTGCGTCACCCCCTTCGTCGCCATCTTTCCTGCCGTCATCCGCAGACACCAACTGCACCACGCGGTCCTCGGAAGTTTGCGCTCCACTTGCAGCAGTAGCATCTTCGGAAGACACCGCTTCTGCCAGCATGGGCGCGATGGCCCCGGCAGCAGCCGCACCACCAGCCAGCACATCCACCGGGGGCGGAAACGCCATACCCTGCCCGTTTTCACGGGCATAGATGGCGATCACCCGCCCCACCGGCACGAGGATCTCACGCGGCTTGCCGCCAAACCGGGCCTTGAACTCGATGAAATCGTTGCCCAGTTGCAAGGCGCTTGTCGCATCAAAACTGATGTTCAGGACGATCTCACCATCCTTCACGTATTCACGAGGCACCTGCACCGAGTCATCGACACGCACCGCCACATACGGCGTCAGCCCGTTGTCGGTGCACCACTCGTACAAGGCACGAATGAGGTACGGGCGTGTGGACGTAGATTCCTGTGCGGTCATGAAGGTGAAAGGCAACTGCTGTGAATAGGGAACGGGGCAGGCCGCAAGTTACTTGCGCATGACCTTCTCGGATGGGGTCAACGCCTCGATGTACGCAGGGCGCGAGAAGATGCGTTCTGCATACTTGAGCAGCGGAGCTGCATTCTTACTGAGGTCGATGCCATAGTAGTCGAGGCGCCACAGCAGCGGGGCAATGGCCACGTCGAGCATGGAGAAGTTGTCGCCCAGCATGTACTTGTTCTTGAGGAACACAGGAGCCAGCTGCGTCAGGCGGTCACGGATGTGCGCACGCGCCTTTTCCAGCGCCTTTTCGTTGCCCTTGGTCGCGCGCGACTCCAGGATGTTCACGTGCACGAACAACTCCTTCTCGAAGTTGAGCAGGAACAGGCGCACACGGGCGCGGTCTACGGGGTCGCCGGGCATCAGCTGGGGATGGGGGAAGCGCTCGTCGATGTACTCGTTGATGATGTTCGACTCGTACAGGATCAGATCGCGCTCGACCAGAATGGGAACCTGGCCGTAGGGGTTCATCACGCTGATGTCTTCGGGCTTGTTGTACAGGTCCACATCGCGGATTTCAAAGTCCATGCCCTTTTCGAACAAGACAAAACGGCAGCGGTGGGAGAAGGGACAGGTCGTACCCGAGTAAAGCACCATCATGGTGGGAGGCTCCTAAAAATCAAAAGAGTGGGACGCCAAAAGCGCCCACTCTGCAAAAAAACCAAGGCACCCCGAAGGGTGCTTTCAATGGATATGACTGCTGCGCGCGTTACTTCACATCTTTCCAGAAGGCTGCGTTGAGCCTCCAGGCAATCACCGTGAACACACCCAGGAAAATCAGCACCCAGACACCCACTCGCTTGCGGGTGTTTTGCGCGGGTTCTGCCATCCACTGCATGTAGTTCACCAGGTCACCCACAGTCTGGTCGTACTGCAGTGGGGTCATCAGACCAGGCCTGACCTGCTCCCAACCCTTGAAAACCTGGGTCTTGTGGCCATGGCTTTCGTGCTCTTCAAACACTGGGCGGCGATCACCCTGCAGCTCCCACAACACGTGGGGCATGCCCACGTTGGGGAACACGAGATTGTTCCAGCCGGTCGGCTTGGTTTCGTCGCGGTAGTAAGTACGCAGGTAGGTGTACAGGTAATCCGCACCCGAACCACCGGCGCCAGCACGCGAACGGGCGATCACGGTCAGATCGGGGGGATTGGCACCAAACCAGGCCTTGGCCTGCTTGGGATCAATCGCCGCCTTCATGGTTTCGCCGACCTTGTCCGTAGTGAACAGCAGGTTGTCCTTGACCTGCTGATCGGTCAAACCGATGTCTTTCAGGCGATTGAACCGCATGAACGCTGCGGAGTGGCAATTCAGGCAATAGTTGACGAAAACCTTGGCGCCATTTTGCAGCGAGGCCAGATCGTTCGTCTTGACGGGGGCCTTGTCCAGCGGAATGCCACCGCCCGCAGCCAGTGCAGAGCCAGCAGCCAGACCCAGGGCGGCCACCAACGTGAGGATGATTTTCTTCATTGTTGTTATCTCCTGGGGCTCAGTGCGCCACAAAGGTCACGCGGTCGGGCACGGCCTTGGCCTCGCCAATACGGCTCCACCAGGGCATCAGCAGGAAGAACCCAAAGTAGAACAGCGTACCCACCTGCGACACACGTTCGCCAATGGGCGAAGGGGGTTGCACACCCAGGTAGCCCAGGATCAGGAAGATGATCACGAACACGCCGTACAGGTACTTGTGCCAGTCGGGACGGTAGCGGATCGACTTCACCGGGCTGTGGTCCAGCCAGGGCAGGAAGAACAGGATGATCACGGCACCCCCCATCACCACCACACCCCAGAACTTGGCATCGATCGACAGCATCAGCACCGCCGCCACGACGGCAGCACCAGCGATGCCGACCTTGATGAAGCTGGGCAACTTGGCCTTGAACACACCAAAGGCAGCACCCGCCAGCACACACAGCACCAGAACGTACATCATCTCGGTCGTGATGGCACGCAGCATCGAGTAGAACGGTGTGAAGTACCAGACCGGCGCGATGTGCAACGGCGTCACCAGCGGATCGGCCGGGATGAAGTTGTTGTACTCCAGGAAGTAGCCACCAAACTCAGGCGCAAAGAACACCACGGCCGTGAACGCCATCAGGAACATGCTCAGCGCGAAGATGTCGTGCACCGTGTAGTAGGGATGGAAAGGCACGCCATCGAGCGGCTTGCCATTGGCATCCTTGGGCGCCTTGGGGCCCTTGATTTCCACGCCATCGGGATTGTTGGAACCCACGTCGTGCAACGCCAGCAAGTGGGCCACCACCAAGCCGAGCAGCACCAGCGGGACAGCGATCACATGGAAGCTGAAGAAGCGGTTCAGCGTGGCATCGCCCACCACGAAGTCGCCACGGATCAGCAAGGCCAGATCAGGACCGATGAAGGGAATGGCAGCGAACAGGTTCACGATCACCTGGGCGCCCCAGTACGACATCTGGCCCCAGGGCAGCAGATAGCCCATGAAGGCCTCGGCCATCAGGCACAGGAAGATGGCGCAGCCGAAGATCCAGACCAGTTCGCGCGGCTTGCGGTAGCTGCCGTAGATAAGGCCACGGAACATGTGCAGGTACACCACCACAAAGAACGCTGAGGCGCCTGTGGAGTGCATGTAGCGGATCAGCCAGCCCCAGGGCACATCGCGCATGATGTACTCGACCGAAGCAAACGCTAGGCTGGCGTCGGGCTTGTAGTGCATGACCAGGAAGATGCCGGTCACGATCTGGATCACCAGCACAACGAGGGCCAGCGAGCCGAAGATGTACCAGAAGTTGAAGTTCTTCGGAGCGTAGTACTCCGACATGTGCACCTTGTAGGCGTCAAAAGCGGTCGGGAAGCGGTTCTCGAACCAGTTCGTGACCTTGGCGCCTGCCGAGGCGTTGGGGGAGATTTCCTTGAATTCAGCCATGTCGATTTACCTCAGGCCTTCTTGTCTTCGCCGATCAACAGCAGCGTGTCGGACAGGTACATGTGCGGCGGCACTTCCAGGTTGTCAGGCGCCGGCTTGTTTTTGAAGACCCGGCCAGCCACGTCGAACGTGGAGCCGTGGCAGGCGCACAGGAAGCCACCGTGCCAGTCGTCTGGCAGCGAGGGCTGTGGGCCGGTCTGGAACTTGTCTCCGGGCGAGCAACCCAGGTGGGTGCAGATGCCCACGCCCACAAACACTTCCGGCTTGATCGAACGGTGCTGGTTCTTGGCGTACTCGGGGGTGGGGTACGTCTTGCGATCCGACTTGGGATCGGCCAGCTGCGATTCCGTCTGAGCGAGAGACTCCAGCTGCTGGGGAGTGCGCTTCAGGATCCACACAGGCTTGCCACGCCATTCAACGGTCAGCTTTTCGCCGGGCTGAAGGGCGGAGATGTCCACCTCTACAGCGGCACCGGCCGCTCTGGCTTTTTCCGAAGGCTGAAAACTACTGACGAAAGGCACTGCAACTGCCACTCCGCCAGCGGCACCGGCACATCCGGACGCAATCAGCCACGTCCTTTTACTGGTGTCGACTGGTGTGTCACTCATGGGGATCCTCGGTAAACATCGCTATTGTTGGGTCAACCGCGAATTGTAGCGGAGTGAAAATGGTTATTTCAAAGTGGGTGACTGTCTTGACAGGGCACCGCGCCGGGCAATACTCCGGCATCACCATTCAAACAAGGAGCACACCATGGGGATGATGCAGGAGTTCAGGGAGTTTGCGGTCAAGGGCAATGTGATCGACCTTGCCGTCGGCGTGATCATTGGAGGGGCGTTCGGCAAGATCGTGGATTCGGTCGTGTCCGACCTGATCATGCCGGTGGTGGGGCTGGTGTTCGGCAAACTCGACTTTTCCAACCTCTTCGTGGTGCTGGGGTCCGTGCCACCGGGCACGGCCATGACGCTCGATGCCCTCAAGAAGGCGGGCGTGCCGGTGTTTGCCTATGGAAACTTCCTGACCGTGGCCGTCAACTTCATCATTCTGGCGTTCATCATCTTCATGATGATCAAGCAGATCAACCGCCTCAAGCGCGAAGCCCCTGCGCCAGCCCCCGAAGCCCCAGCCGCGCCCGCCGAAGACATCGTCCTGTTGCGCGAGATCAGAGATAGCTTGAAAAAATAACGCCCCTTTGAGTCGCTACGCGCCTTCCCCCTGAAGGGGGACGCCGCCAGCGCGGCGGAGTGTCCCTTGCGCGGTGGCTGCTGGCTCGGGGCGCGCCAGTTTGAAGCCCCATCCCTCAACAATCCGCTATCGAATTGATAGTTTTTTGTTTTTGCGCCTAGCCACAGCGCCATGGGACTGTTTCATCCACAAAGGGTCCGCGCCATGCGCACGGCCTCGATGAGGCTTGCAGCATCGGCAATACCCTGCCCCGCTATGTCAAACGCGGTGCCGTGGTCGGGGCTGGTGCGCACCAGGGGCAAGCCCAGGGTCACGTTCACCCCCTTGTCCACCCCGAGGTACTTCACCGGGATAAGCCCCTGGTCGTGGTACATGGCAATGACCACGTCGAACTCTCCAGCGCGATGGGGCGTACTGCGCGCGCGCATGAACACCGTGTCAGGAGCGAAGGGCCCCCGTACATCCAGCCCCTGCGCGCGCGCAGCGCCGATGGCCGGCGCAATCACCTCGGCTTCCTCGTTACCAAACAGCCCGCCTTCGCCTGCGTGGGGATTGAGCCCTGCCACCGCGATGCGCGGCGCCCGCCCCAGGCTGCGCACCAGGGCAGCGTGCGTGATTTGCAACGTCTGCAGGACGTTGTCCGTGGTGACCGCCGCAATGGCATCGCGCAGCGACATGTGGATGCTGACCAGCACCGTGCGCAACTCGTCGCTGGCGAGCATCATGCGCACGGGCATTTGCGCCAGCGATACCCCCTGGTGCGCGGCGGCCTCGGCCTGCAGCAGCTCGGTGTGGCCCGGAAATGCCACGCCCGCTGCCGCCAAGGCCTCCTTGTGCAAGGGCCCCGTGACCAGCCCCGCCACCTCGCCCCGCAGCGCCGCGCGGGCGGCCCAGACCACGCTGTCTGCGGCGGCACGGCCAGCGGCGGCGCCAATGTGCCCCCAGGGCTGCGGGCCAGGAATGCCTGGCAACTGCAACACCGGAACACAGCGGGGCGGCACGTCCAGCACATCGGCGGGCGCAGCAATCTGTGCCACGGGTACCATGGGCACGCCGGGCCGCACGATGGCCTGGGCCGCACGCCGCAAGGTGGCGACATCGCCCACCACGAAGCAACCCACCAAATCGGCTGGCGCATCGCGAAAGGCCTTGGCCACGATTTCGGGGCCGATGCCGGCAGGATCACCCTGGGTAATGGCGAGAGGCTTCATGGAAGTTTGATTTCAGATAAAAAGTGACCCTAGCGCTTTATTGATAAGCGCAAATAGCTACTATTTTTATAGCGAAAAACCCAGGCTACCAGCGATCAGGCAGGATTGTCGATCTCGATGAATTGGTGGCCCAGACCCAACTGCCCTGCAACCTGCGCCGCCACCGCAGGCGCCCCATAACGCTCGGTCGCGTGGTGCCCTGCTGCGATAAAACCCACCCCCATCTCGCGGGCCAGATGCGCCTGGGGCTCGGAAATCTCGCCGGTGATGAACACGTCGGCCCCAGCCGCAATCGCCGCCTCGAAATAGCCCTGAGCGCCTCCTGTGCACCAGGCCACGCGGCAGACTAGCCGCTGCGCAGTAGCGCCTTCCGGCGGCACCCAGGTGACGGCACGGCCCAGGGCCTGCGCGACATGGTCTGCCAGGGCCCGCCCATCGGCAAACGCGGCAGGCCCGGCAAAGCCCAGATCGTTCTCGCCAAACCGCGCGTCTGCCACGAGCCCCAGCACCCGGCCTAGCTGGGCGTTGTTGCCCAGTTCCGGGTGGGCATCCAGCGGCAGGTGGTAGGCAAACAGGTTGATGTCATGCGCGAGCAGCAACTGCAAACGCTGCTTCATCCAGCCCGTCACCCGGCCGTCTTGCCCGTGCCAGAACAGGCCATGGTGCACGAAGATGGCATCCGCTTGGGCAGCAATGGCCGCGTCGATCAGGGCGCGGCTGGCCGTCACGCCGCTGACGATGCGGCTGATCTCGGCCTTGCCCTCCACCTGCAAGCCGTTGGGGCCATAGTCCTTGAAGCGCTCGGGTTGCAGCAGGCTGTCAAACGCCTGCAAAAGTTCGGTGCGGGAAATGCTCATGCAGCTATTGTCGCGCGTGGCCCACGCCCACACATGGGGGACAATGCTTTTCTCCGGGAGGCAGCCGTGGCATGCGCACCGCCCGCCACCCCTTCTCCAGCCCATCACCTGTACAGAATTTCATGAAACGCATCTGGCTGTTGTTCTCGCAGGCCGTCACGGTGTTCGTTGCGGCCTACTTCGTTGTCGCCACCCTGCAGCCGAGCTGGCTGGGCCGCGGCGCCACCACACGCTCCGGCGCTGGCATTGCGCTGCTCGAAGCACCCCCTACCCCGGCCAATGCGCAACCTGCCGCAGGCAGCTTCAGCGCTGCGGCGCGCCAGGCGGCGCCGGCGGTGGTCAGCATCAACACCAGCAAGGCCGTGCGCCATCCGCGCAGCAACGACCCCTGGTTCCAGTTCTTCTTTGGCGACCAGGGTGCCCAGGCGCAGGCCGGGCTGGGCAGCGGGGTGATCGTGAGCCCCGACGGCTACATCCTGACCAACAACCACGTGGTGGAGGGCGCCGACGAGATCGAAGTGACGCTGACCGACAGCCGCCGCGCCCGCGCTCGCGTGATCGGCACCGACCCCGACACCGACCTGGCCATCCTCAAGATCGAACTCGACAAGCTGCCCGTCATCGTGCTGGGCAACTCGGACGTACTCGCCGTGGGCGACCAGGTGCTGGCCATCGGCAACCCGTTTGGCGTGGGCCAGACGGTGACCAGCGGCATCGTGAGCGCGCTGGGCCGCACACAGCTCGGGATCAACACCTTCGAGAACTTCATCCAGACCGATGCGGCCATCAACCCTGGTAACTCGGGCGGCGCGCTGGTGGACGTGAATGGCAACCTCATGGGCATCAACACGGCCATCTACTCGCGCTCGGGCGGCAGCATGGGCATCGGCTTTGCAATCCCCGTGTCTACGGCCCGCATGGTGCTGGATGGCATCGTGCAGGACGGCCAGGTCACACGCGGCTGGATTGGCGTGGAGCCCAACGAACTCTCACCCGAGCTGGCAGAAACCTTCGGCGTGAAAGCCACCGAGGGCGTGATCATCACCGGCGTGCTGCAGGACGGCCCCGCCGCCCAGGCGGGCATGCGGCCCGGCGATGTGATCGTGCGGGTTGAAGGCAGGAAAGTGAGCAATGTGTCCGAGTTGCTGACCGCCGTGGCGGGGCTCAAGCCCGGCACTGCGGCACCATTCAACGTGCAGCGTGGCGACAAGATGGTGGAACTGAGCATCAACCCCGGCGTGCGCCCCAAGCCTCAGCGCAATGTGAGGCGGTAAGCCCCCTCTGAGCCGCTGCGCGTTTTTCCCAAAGGGAGACGCCTCCAGCGGCCTCGCAAAGCCGGTTCCGCGGTGGCACTGGTATTGGGCACGCGCCAGTTTTTAGGGGCTGCGCGCAGAACACTGCGACATGGCCGCTGATGCAACCCGTCAGCTATTAAAAATATAGCTTGGAGCGCTTATCCAACAAGCGCTAGAGCTCATTTTCACGAGAAACTCAACCTTCAGGCGTTGGAGGCGGGCTCGCTACCCTCTTCCGGGGCTTTGGTGTGCTTGATGAAGATCTGCGCCGCCCAGATGCCCACCTCGTACAGCAGACACATGGGGATCGCCAGCGACAGCTGCGACACCACATCGGGCGGCGTGACGATGGCAGCGATCACAAAGGCGATCACGATGAAATAGCCACGAAACTCCCGCAGCTTCTGCACGCTCACGATGCCCATGCGGGCCAGCACCACCACGGCAATCGGCACCTCGAAGGACAAGCCAAACGCCAGGAACATCGACAGCACAAAGCTCAGGTAGGCCTCGATGTCTGGCGCGGCGGTGATGCTCTTGGGCGCAAAGCTCTGGATAAACGCAAACACCTGGCCAAACACCAGGTAGTAGCAAAACGCCACCCCGATGAAGAACAGCAGCGTGCTGGAGATCACGAGCGGCAGCACCAGCTTCTTTTCGTGCGAATACAGGCCCGGCGCCACAAAGGCCCACACCTGCCACAGCACAAACGGCAGTGCCAGCAAAAAGGCCGACATCAACAAGATCTTGAGCGGCACCATGAACGGCGAGATCACCGACGTGGCGATCAGCGTGGCGCCCTTGGGAAGGTGGGCCACCAGCGGCGCCGCCAGAAAGTCATACAGCGCGCCAGGGCCAGGGAAGAAGAACAAAATCGCCGCCGCAATCGCGATGGCAATGATGGCCTTGACCATCCGGTCGCGCAGCTCCATCAGGTGCTGCACAAACGGCTGCTCGGTACCGGCCAGCTCGTCTTCTTTGGAAGGGGTTTCGGACATGTTGGGTTTTCGTGGGCGTCAGGGCCGCCCATGCAGCGCGCGGTGCGCTGGTGGCTGCTGCATCAATGGAATTTACGGGGACGGAAACGCGCCACACGGGCCGCGCCGGACTGTGCCTTGGTGCGCACACCGCTTCGGGCCTTGTACCACTGGGGCACCGCACCCCGCTTGAGGCGCCAGTTCTTGCCGGGGTGTTTGTAAGCCGGCACGACGGCGGTCTGGTCCTGCAACGCCGAGCTGGCGGTGTCGGTAGCCTCGGCCCAGTCCTTTTCGAACTCGCTGGCGCTGGTCTGGATGGAGTTGTGCACATCGCGTGCGGCGTTCTCCACCGTGTCCTTCATTTTCTTGAGCTCGTCGAGCTCCATGGACCGGTTGACCTCGGCCTTCACATCGGACACGTAACGCTGGGCCTTGCCCAGCAGGGTGCCCACCGTGCGGGCCACACGGGGGAGCTTCTCGGGCCCGATGACTATAAGAGCCACCGCGCCGATCAGCGCCATCTTGGACAGGCCAATATCAATCATGGATCAAGCGCAAAGCGTGCGGGTGCCAGCGGGAACAGCCCGCTCAGCTCTTTTGCTTGGCTTCGACATCGATGGTGGTCTTGTCGGTCGCAGGGTTGTTGGCAACCTGGCCCGCGGGTGGGGTGGTGGTGGCAGCCGCGTCGGCCGAACCGTCTTTCATGCCGTCCTTGAAGCCCTTGACGGCGCCCCCGAGATCGGAGCCCATGTTCTTGAGCTTCTTGGTGCCGAACACCATGACGACGATCAGCAGCACGATCAGCCAGTGCCAGATGGAAAAAGAGCCCATGGAATATCTCCTAACGAATTGCAATCATTTTAGACGGGGGGCGTGACAGGAGTTCACAGCCCAAGCAGAACTGCGGGAATCTCCCTGCACGACCCGTCAGCCTGGTTCAGCCTTTGAGCCACGGACGGGGACCGCCCATCACATGGATATGGAGGTGGTGGATTTCCTGCCCACCTTCAAGCCCCGTGTTTACCACGACGCGAAAGCCACCCTCCGGGTACGGGTTGCAGCCCTGCTCCATTGCCAGCTTCGGCGCCAGCGCCATCATGCGCCCCAGCACACCCGCGTGTTCCTCGGTGACCTGCGCCATCGAAGGGATATGCAGCTTGGGCACCATCAGAAAGTGCACCGGCGCCCAGGGGTGGATGTCGTGGAAGGCGAAAATTTCTTCGTCTTCATAGACCTTCTTCGAAGGAATCTGGCCTGCGATGATTTTGCAGAAGAGGCAGTTCGGATCGTGCATGAGGAAAGTGTCAGTACAAAATTAACAGGTCACCAGGCGCTGCTCGCCATCCAAAGCGGTCGCAACCGGCGCGCGCGAAGCCAGTGCCACCGTGGAACTGGCTTTGCCAGGCCACGGGTGGCGTCCCCCAAGGGGGAAGGCGCCGTAGGCGGCACAGGGGGGCTTCATGTATTTTCAGCGATATTGATGGTGGGCCGCACACCCACTTCCTTGCGGTGCGCGTGCAGCCATTCCTGCCCGGCCGTGCGGCCGAGGGCGAAAAGCTTGCGCACAAAGGCCATGTCTGCACGGGCCTTGCTGTCGGCGCCAAAGGGCTCCAGCACGGCGCCGCCGTCGATGCGGTGCATGCGCACGCTTTTGTAGCGGCGCGCATCCAGCTTGCCCTCGGCCAGCAGACGGCGCACGAACTCGATGGCGCGCAACTCGGCCAGCAGGCTGGCATTGAAGGTGACTTCGTTCATGCGCTCCATGATTTCCTGGCCTGAGTGGGGCAGATCCAGATGTTCGATGGGGTTGATCTGCACGAGCAGGATGTCGGAGGTCTCGGTCTGATAGATCAGCGGGTGCAACGCAGGGTTGCCCGAATAGCCGCCGTCCCAGTAATGCTCACCGTCGATTTCCACGGCCTTGAACAGCGCTGGCAAGCAGGCCGACGCCATCACGGCATCCGCGCTCAGCCGGGGGCCAGAGAAGATTTCGCCGCGCCCGGTGCGCACGTTGGTGGCGCACACAAACACCTTGGGCCCGCCCGCCGCAGCGCTGGCGCGGCGCACAGTGCACAGCAGGTCAAAGTCCACCTCGCGCTCCAGCAGGCGGCGCAGCGGGTTGATGTCGAGCGGATTGGTCTGGTAGGGCGAGAGCCACTGGCGCATCAGCCCCATCATGGGGTTGGCGGCCGACAGGGGCGAGCCCCACATCAGGCTGCCCAGCGTGCCCACGCCCTCCCACAGCCGGGCAAGCGTTTCACGCGCCTGGACGCAACCAGCCAGGTGCGCTTCGTGGGGGTCTTTGTGCTCCTGTGCGGCTTTGGCAAAGCCGTGCGCCATGGCCACGGCATTCATCGCGCCAGCACTGGTGCCGCTCACGCCATCAAACTGCCACTGGCCATCCTCCAGCAAGGCATCCAGCACACCCCAGGTGAGCGCACCGTGGGAGCCCCCACCCTGCAGGGCCAGGTTCAGCCGTGGCAGGGATGACAGGTGCGACAGGGACGCCGTCGGTTCAGGCATCCACCGCCTGGTTCTTGCTCATGGCTAGCATGCCGCGCACGATGCGGTACAGGAACCACAGCGAGATCAGCCCCCAGGCAATCCAGCCCGGCGCAATCAGCAGCAGCCACAGGGGCGCGGTCACCACATACAGAACACCAGCCCAGATCGTCGAGCGGATGCGCCAGGAGAAATGATTGGCCTGCCAGGTGCCCTCGGCATCGCTGCGCTTGACCAAGTCAATCACCAGCGCAATGACCAGCAACAGCGCACTGGCCTGCGCGCCTGGCAGCACAGCCCCCACGGCCACGATGAGGTGCAGCACATAGCTGACCCAGCCGATGTTCTTCAGGCCCTGGGCCTTTTGCTCATTGCTTTGCACGTCGATGATGTCGTTCATGGGGCCCCTTCTTCGGCAGTGCGCGCAACCACCTTGCGCAAGGCTTTTTCCTCGATGCCGCTGGTGCCCTCGCGGCGCTCCAGCTCGGTCAGTACATCGGCAGGCGTGAGGCCATAGTGGGCCAGGGCCACCATGGAGTGGAACCAGAGGTCGGCCACTTCGTAAACCAGCTTGGACTTGTCGGCGCCGTGGTCCACATCCTTGGCCGCCATGACGACTTCGGTGGCCTCCTCGCCGATCTTCTTCAAGAACGCATCCGGCCCCTTGTGCAGCAGGCGCGAGACATAGCTCTTGTCGGGATCGCCGCCGTTGGCAGGCTTGCGGCTTTCAATCACATCGGCAAGGCGTGCGAGGGAATCGTTGGAACTCATGGTCTTGTCGTCCATTGCCATTACTTGTAGATGGATTCAGGGTCTTTCAAGACCGGATCGACCGCGTGCCAGGCTCCGTCCTTGAGCACGCTGAAAAAGCAACTGTGGCGGCCTGTGTGGCAGGCGATGCCAGGCTCGTGGCCGAGCTGGGTGACCTTGAGCAGCACCACATCGTTGTCGCAGTCCAGGCGGATCTCGTGCACGGTCTGCACGTGGCCGGACTCTTCGCCCTTGAACCACAGCTTCTTGCGCGAGCGGCTGAAGTACACGGCGCGGCCGAGTTCTGCCGTCTTGGCAAGGGCCTCGCGGTTCATCCAGGCAAACATCAGCACGTCGCCCGTGCCCTGCTCCTGCGCAATCACGGGCACCAGGCCCTGCGCGTCCCATTTCACTTCGTTGAGCCAGTTCATGGGCGGGATTGTCGGTGATTTGAATGACCAGCCCGCCTGCCGGGCGAGCGGTTCTGAGGTCATTTTTGCCTCTAGCGCTTATCCATCAAGCGCTAGCAGCTATCAAAATGAGAGTTCAATGAGAAACCAGATGCTTCATCGGGCAGCTTGCAGCCAATTGCAGCACTGCGCAGCGCGTAAATCTGACTACAAAAACAATAGCTATCAGCGCTTTCACACTCAGCGCCAGAACCACTTTTGATCCAAGATTTACTTGGCCACGGTCAAAAACACCCACTTGCGATCCCAGTTTTTGCGGCCCAGGTACTTGATGGCAAACGCATAGCGCCCCGGGGGCAGAAAATCCTGCGTGAGGGTTTCCTGCTGCGTCACTACGGGCTGGCCATTCACGCGCACGCTTTGCTGCGCTACCAGCTCCGATTCGCTCTCCAGATCTTGGCCGTCGAGGGCATAGACGGTGACATCGGGCTCTTCCTTCTCATCGCCCACCAGCGGCAAACCCAGCGTGTTCGCGCGGGTTTCCACGTCCAGCGCGAGCGTGCCCAACACGGGTTCGCGCACGATCCAGTGCACGTCACGCAAATTGCTGTTCAGCGTCTGGAGCAGGGCCTTGAGCTTCTCGAATTCGGCCTTGTCGGCAATCACCTCCACCGGCTTGCCGCCGATGGTCGCGTCAAAGCAGCGGCCAATGCGGTGCACACAGGGCAGGCGCTCAGAAAAACTCGCATACGACGGGGGCGGCACCTGCTGCGCCGCAGCGGGCAGTGCCGTGGCCGCCAGGGCCACCACCAGCGCCCAACGCGCGCCCGCGAATGGCGTCGTCACAGACGCACCGGAATGCCGCGCTCGGCCATGCGGGCCTTGGCCTGGCCCACGGTGTATTCGCCGTAATGGAAGATGCTGGCGGCCAGCACCGCGTCGGCACCACCGGTCTGGATGCCGTCGGCCAGGTGGTCGAGGTTGCCCACACCGCCCGAGGCGATCACGGGCACGCTCACCGCATCGCTCACTGCGCGGGTCAGCTCCAGGTCAAAACCCGCCTTGGTGCCGTCGCGGTCCATACTGGTCAGCAGGATTTCGCCCGCACCGCGCTGCGCCATCTCGGTGGCCCAGGCAATGGCGTCCAGGCCGGTGTTCTTGCGCCCACCGTGGCTGTACACGTCCCAGCCCGCACCCACGGGCTGACCGTTGGCGCCCAGGCGCTGCGCATCCTCGGCCGAGCGGCGCTTGGCGTCGATGGCCACCACGATGCATTGAGCACCGTACTTGGCAGACACGGCGTTGATGACGTCAGGGTTGGCAATCGCGGCCGAGTTGAAACTGGTCTTGTCGGCGCCCGCATTGAGCAGCCTGCGCACGTCTTCCACAGTGCGCACGCCGCCACCCACGGTGAGTGGAATGAACACCTGGCTGGCCACGGCCTCGATGATGTGCAGGATGAGGTCACGGCCATCGCTGGTGGCGGTGATATCGAGGAAGGTGAGCTCGTCAGCGCCCTGCGCGTTGTAGCGCGCGGCAATTTCGACCGGGTCGCCTGCGTCGCGCAGCTCGACGAAATTGACGCCCTTGACCACACGGCCTCCGGTGACGTCGAGACAGGGAATGATTCGTTTTGCGAGCATGTCAGTGAGCGATTCGTTGATTAGGCGCTACCGAGGCCAGCAGACGCCGTGGAACTGGCTTCGCCAGGCCACTGGCGTCGTCCACTGGGGGAAGCGGCGAAGCCGCTCAGGGGGTGATCGGTTTCAGCCGTTCAGTTCGTCGGCACGCGCTTGCGCCGCAGCAAAGTCGAGGTCGCCGCTGTAGATGGCGCGGCCGCAGATCACACCTTCGACGCCTTCGCTCTCCACCGCGCACAGCTGCTCGATATCGGCCATGTTCGACAGGCCGCCCGAGGCGATGACGGGGATGCTCAAAGCCTGGGCCAGCTTCACCGTAGCGTCGATGTTGATGCCCGAGAGCATGCCGTCGCGGCCGATGTCGGTGTAGATGATGGATTCGACGCCCCAGTCCTCGAACTTCTTGGCCAGGTCCACGACCTCGTGGCCGGTGAGCTTGCTCCAGCCGTCGGTAGCGACCTTGCCGTCCTTGGCGTCGAGCCCCACGATGATGTGGCCGCCGAAGGCGCTGCAGGCGTCCTTCAGAAAACCGGGGTTCTTGACCGCAGCCGTGCCGATGATCACGTAGCGCAGGCCGCCGTCGATGTATTTCTCGATGGTGTCCAGGTCGCGGATACCGCCGCCCAACTGCACGGGAATGTCGTCGCCCACCTCTTTCAGAATGGACTTGATGGCGCTGTAGTTCTTGGGCACGCCCGCAAACGCACCGTTCAAGTCCACCAGGTGCAGGCGGCGTGCACCGGCATCCACCCATTTGCGCGCCATGGCGGCGGGGTCTTCACCAAAGGTGGTGGATTGGTCCATATCGCCTTGTTTGAGGCGTACGCAGTGGCCGTCTTTGAGGTCGATGGCGGGGATGAGCAGCATGGTGGTGAAGTTCGGGTGAAAAAGGGCGAGACGCAGCTCGGCCCGAACGGGTGGCGGTTAAGGGATCAGGGATTCCAGTGCAGAAAATTGCGGTACAGGGCCAAGCCATGCTCCGCGCTTTTCTCCGGGTGAAACTGGGTCGCAAAAATATTATCGCGTGCAATGGCGGCGGCGAACAAACCGCCGTAGTCCGTTTGCCCTGCGCAGTGGGCAGGATTTTGCGGCACGGCGTAGAAACTGTGCACAAAGTAAAAGTAGCTGCTGTCCGGCACGCCAGCCCACACCGGGTGCACGCCACCGCCGTGGTGGGCGTGGGGCATCTGCCGCACCTGGTTCCAGCCCATCTGGGGCACTTTGAAGCGGCTGCCGTCAGGCTGGGTGCGGCCTGCCAGGTCGAACTTGAGCACGTCGCCAGGGATCAGGCCCAGGCCCGGCGTATCCCCCTCGGCGCTGTGGTCCAGCAGCATCTGCATACCTACACACACGCCGAACATTGGCTTGGAGGCAGCGGCTTCGAGCACCGATTCCTGCAGGCCGGACTCGCGCAGCTCGCGCATGCAGTCGGGCATGGCGCCCTGCCCTGGCAGCACGATGCGCTGGGCGGCGCGCACGTCTTCGGGGCGCTGGGTGACGACCACGGTCCAGCCGGTGCCCTCGGCGGCGGCCTGCACGGCCTGCGACACCGAGCGCAGGTTGCCCATGCCGTAGTCCACGACCGCCACTGTTTTTGCTTCCATATTCATAGCTACTAGCGCTTATCCATCAAGCGATAGCGCCTGATTTAACCCAAAATTTCACAACGAACCCTTGGTAGAGGGGATGACACCGGCCGAGCGCGGGTCGCGCTCCAGCGCCGCGCGCAGCGTGCGCCCGAACGCCTTGAAGATGGTCTCGCACTGGTGGTGTGCGTTGACGCCCTTGAGGTTGTCGATGTGCAGCGTGACGCCCGCGTGGTTCACAAAGCCCTGGAAGAACTCGAACACCAGTTGCGTGTCGAGCTGGCCGATGCTCCCGGCCGTGAACTTCACATCCATGTGCAGCCCGGGGCGGCCCGAGAAATCCACCACCACACGCGATAGCGCTTCGTCCAGCGGCACATAGGCATGCCCGTAGCGGCGGATGCCTTTCTTGTCGCCCACGGCGCGCGCAAAAGCCTGGCCCAGCGTAATGCCCACGTCTTCCACGGTGTGGTGGCCGTCGATGTGCAGGTCACCCTCGCAGTCGATGTCGAGGTCGATCAGCCCATGGCGGGCGATCTGGTCGAGCATGTGGTCGAAGAAGCCGATGCTGGTGTGCAGCTTCGCCTGGCCGGTGCCGTCGAGGTTGATGCGCACACTGATGCGCGTTTCGGCAGTGTTGCGGCTGACCTCGGCGATGCGGTCGGCCATCGGGTCGGCCGATGGGGCGGAAGGTACGAGTGCGGAGGAAGTCATAGGGAGGCTTGGAGTGCGGCCAGCATCTGCGCGTTGTCTTCGGCATTGCCTACCGTCAGGCGCAGGCAGTTGGCCAGCAATGGGTGCATTGTAGAAACGTTCTTGACGAGCACCTTGCGGTTTTTCATACCCTCGTAGGCCTTGGCGGAATCCGCCACACGGATCAGCACCATGTTGGCCTCGCTGTCCCAGCACTTTTCGACACCCGGCATCTGGCGCAGGGCTGCGATGAGCGTGGTGCGTTCGGCACGGATTTCCGCCGCCTGGGCGGCGAAAACTTCGGCGTGTTCCAGCGCAAACAGGGCGGCTTCGCAGTTGAGCACGCTCACGTTGTAGGGCGGGCGCACCTTGTCGATCTCGCTCACGAACGCCGAGGGCCCGATGAGGTAGCCCAGCCGCACGCCTGCGAGGCCAAACTTGCTGAGCGTGCGCATGAGCAGCACATGGGCGTTGCGCGCGGGCTCGGCGCGCATGCGGTCGATCCAGGTGCGGCTGGCAAAGGGCTGGTAGGCCTCGTCCATGACAACAATGCCGCCCTGTGCACCTGCGGCGTCGATGATGCGCTGCACCGCACCCTCGTCCCACAGCGTGGCCGTGGGGTTGTTGGGGTAGGCGATGTAGGTGATGGCGGGGTTGTGCTGCGCGATGACGGCCAGCATGGCGGGCTCATCCAGCTCAAAGTCGGGCGTGAGCGGCACGCCGACAAAGTCCAGGCCCTGCAGCTGCGCAGACAGCGGGTACATCACAAAACCCGGCATGGGTGCCAGCATGGTGGCGCGCTGGCCCGTGCCGGGTTGTGCGCAGGCCAGCGCCAGCAGGGTGATGAGTTCATCGGAGCCGTTGCCGAGCACGATGCCGTAGCCCTCGGGCATCCCGGCGTATTTCGCGAGCGCCGCCTTCAGGTCCAGCAGGCGGTCGCCGGGGTAGCGGTTGAGCGCCACCGCGCCCAGGCGCTGGCCCAGCGCGGCCTGGAGGTGCGCGGGCAGGCGGAACGGGTTCTCCATCGCGTCCATCTTGAGCATGCCGGTGGAGGGCTGCACGCCGTAAGCGTGCATGGCGCGCACGTCGGGGCGGATACGGGCCAGGGCTTGGAGAGGAGACGACGCAGGAGTAGTCATTCGGTGGTGTCCAGTTCGTTGGGGGTGACAAGAAAAGGGTTGATCGGCCGCACGGCGTCCATCGGCTGGTCGTGTGGCAACGCTTCGGTGAGCAGGTAGCGGCAGCCCTGCTGGTGGGCGGACGAGAGGATGAGCGCATCCCAGTAGCCCAGGCGGTAGCGGTCTTGCAGGTCCCAGGCGCCGTCGACGGTGTAGGAATCGAGGTGCGGCGGCAGCCACACGCGCAGGCGGCGCACCTGGGCGCGCACCTGCTGCAGCACGTGGGGGCCATCAAAACGCTGGATGGCCTGGTTGTACAGCTCGTTGAGCACCTGCGAGCTGATGCGGCCGCTGCGCGTCTGCCAGCAAAAGCTGATCCATTCGCGCGCCCGCGCCTGGCGCCCGGCATCGCGGTCGTCCACGCTGGCGAGCAGGATTTCGGTATCGACAAAGATGGGGACGGTGGCCATGCGTTTTGCCCGGTTCAGCGCAGAAACAGGGTTTCGCGCGGCACATAGGGCCCGCTGGAGGCGCCCCAGCTCTCAAACCCCAGCGCCTCGCGCATGGCCTGGGCGTAAGCGTCTTCCTGGCGCATCTTTTCGGCCAGCCATTCACCGAGCAGGCGCGAGACGCTGCTGCCGCGCTTGGCGGCTTCCACGCGCACCCATTCGGCAACGGTGTCGTCCATGGTCACGGTGATGTTTTTCATGGATTAAATATTACACGAACTTCGTGTACCACGAACTTCGTGTTGATTAAAACACCACAATCAAGCCGCCTTGCGCTGTGCCCCGCCCTGCAGCATCTGGCACGCCATGTCACCCACGGTGCGCAGCGCCTCCAGATGGGCAGGCGACCAGTCGCCGCCCACGCCAATGCGCAGGCAGTTGCGGAACCGCCCGCTGGCGCTGAACACCGTGCCGGGTGCGATCAGGATCTGCCGGGCCAGGCAGGCCTCGTGCAGTTGCACGGAATCGAGCGCGCGCGGCAGCTCCAGCCACAGCAGCAGGCCGCCGGGCGGGTCACTCACGCGCGTGCCCTGCGGGAAGTGCGCGGCAATCACGTGGCGCACCTCATCCATGCGCGCCGCCACGGCCGCACGCAGCTGGCGCATGGCGGCGGCGTGGCCCGTCTGGGTGATGAGGTCGGCCAGGGCCAGCTCCAGCACGGCGGACTGGCCACCCGCCTGCAGGTCCTTGATGGCGCGCAGCTTGTCGGCCCAGCGGCCGGCCTCCAGCCAGCCCAGGCGCAGGCCCGGCGCCAGCGTCTTGGAGAACGAGTCGCACAGCATCACATGGCCGGTGGTGTCGTACGACTTGACGGTGCGGCGCATCTCGTCCACCTCGACCAGATCGTTGTAGATCGCGTCCTCGATGACCGCCATGTCGTGCCGCGCCGCCATCTGCACCAGGCGCCTGCGCTCGGCCTGGGGCATGCAGCTGCCCAGCGGGTTGCTGAGCGTGGGCACCACCATCACGGCCTTGACGGGCTGGGTGTCCAGCGCGAGCTGCAGCGCATCAAGAGACAGTCCGTTGCGCGGGTGGGTGGGAATCTCCAGCGCCTTGAGGTGCAGGCCCTGCAGCACCTCCAGAAACGAAAAATGCGTGGGTGACTCCAGCGCCACCACGTCGCCCGGCTGCGTCACCGCGCGCAGGCACAGCGCAATGGAGTCCATGCAGCCGCCGGTGATCACGATGTTCTCGGGGTCCAGGCTGCAGCCCAGGCTGACGGCATAGCGCGCCAGGGCGCGGCGCGCGTCCTCATGGCCCGACGAACCGGGGTAAGTGCACAGCAGGTTGCGGTGGCGCTGCGCGGCGCGCACCACGGCGCGGCGCACGCGGTCGGGGTTGAACAGCTCGGGGCCGGGCGTGCCGCTGCTGTACGAGATCATGTCCACCGGCTGGTTGCGCCCCAGGATGCGCTGGCCCAGCCAGTCCACCGACACCTCGCGGGGGCGGCGCATCGGGCGCGGCGTGCTGGGCTCGGGCAGGCTCACCGGCCGCGCCGCCACAAAAAAGCCCGAGCGCGGGCGGGCCGTGATCAGGCGCGCATCTTCGAGCCAGTGGTAGGCCTGCACCACCGTGGTCTGCGCCACGCCGTGCTGGCGCGCCAGCTCACGCACCGAGGGCAGCTTTTCGCCGCGCGCCAGGGTGCCATTGCGTATCAGCTGCGCGAGTTGCTCGGCAATCTGGAGGTACAGCGGGGGTGCGTCATCGGTGGCCATGCTGCATTCTGTACTGGCCCTCTGGTCGATAGACAGTACAGAGGCATCCCAGTACGACCAGTACAGATGGGTTGGTTTGGTGTTCTGTACTGGCCCAGATCGTCCATGCCTGTGGCTGGTGGCCCACGGCAGCTGGCCGCACAGTGAAGGCATGAACACGCTGCACACCCCCACCCCACCGTCGCCCGCGCTGCCCAGCCAGCCTGCGGTTCCTCTCACGCTGCAATGGAAGCGCCAACCGCTGCCGCCCTTGCAGGCTGTCCAGGTGCTGGACTTCCGCGCGGGCGAGATCGCCCTGCTTGAAGTCGAACAAGGCCGCGTCTGGGTGACCTGTGATGGTCTGCTGGAGGATTACTTTCTGGAGGCCGGACAGCGCCTGTCGTTCGCCGGACCTGTGCGGCTGCGCGTCAGCGCCGAAGGCCACCGGCCCGCGCGGCTGAACTGGGCGCAGCACCGGGCAGTGGCAGGAGCCGCCTGTCCGCCTGCACCCGTCGCATCTCAGCCCAAGGCGTCGGCACCCACACAGGGTGCCCTGCCCCGGGGGGCGATCAGCGCGGCTTGACTCCAGCCTTGAGCCGCATCTCGGCCGCCTGCGCGTGGGCCTGCAGGCCCTCGCCGTAGGCCAGCTCGGCAGCAATCGTGCCCAGCACCTGGGCACCGGCTTCGCTCACTTCGATGATGCTGCTGCGCTTCTGGAAGTCGTACACGCCCAGCGGGGACGAAAAGCGTGCCGTGCCGCTGGTGGGCAGCACGTGGTTGGGGCCCGCGCAGTAGTCGCCCAGGCTTTCGGAGGTGTAGGCGCCCAGAAAGATCGCGCCCGCGTGGCGCAGCAAAGGCTCCCAACGGTGCGGGTCGGTGCTGCTCACTTCCAAGTGTTCCGGCGCGATGCGGTTGCTGATCGCGCAGGCTTCTTCCATGTCCTTCGTCAGGATCAGTGCGCCCCGGCCGGTGAGGCTCTTGGCGATGATCTCGGCGCGCGGCATGGTGGGCAGCAGGCGGTCGATCTCGCGCTGCACGGCGTCGAGGTAGGCGGCGTCGGGGCACAGCAGAATGCTCTGGGCCAGCTCGTCGTGCTCGGCTTGGCTGAAGAGGTCCATGGCCACCCAGTCGGGCGGCGTGCTGCCGTCGGCCAGCACCAGGATTTCGCTGGGGCCCGCGATCATGTCGATGCCCACCGTGCCAAACACGCGCTTCTTGGCGCTGGCCACGTAGGCGTTGCCGGGCCCGGTGATCTTGTCCACCTTGGGCACGGTGGCCGTGCCGTAGGCCAGCGCGGCCACGGCCTGGGCGCCGCCGATGGTGAAGGCCCGCGTCACGCCCGCTACATAGGCGGCGGCCAGCACCAGCTCGTTGCGCTCGCCCCGGGTCGACGTGCCCTCACCCGAGCCGCCGGTCGCCACGCTGCCGCGTACGGGCGTGGGCACCACCATGATGATTTCCTGCACGCCCGCCACATGGGCCGGGATGGCGTTCATCAGCAGGCTCGACGGGTAGGCGGCCTTGCCGCCGGGCACGTAGATGCCCACGCGGTCCAGCGGTGTGACCTTCTGGCCCAGCAGCGTGCCGTCTTCGTCGCGGTAGCTCCAGCTCTCGCCCGAGGCTTTTTTCTGCGCTTCGTGGTAGCTGCGCACGCGCTTGGCGGCGGCCTGCAGCGCGTCGCGCTGGGCCTGGGGGATGGCGTCAAACGCGGCCTTGAAGTCGGCCTGGGTCAGCTCCAGCGCGGCCATGTTCGGTGCCGAGAGGCCGTCGAAGCGGGCGGTGTATTCCAGCACCGCCGCATCGCCGCGCTTTTGCACGTCGGCCAGGATGTCGGCCACGCGCTGCTCGATGGCCGCGTCGGTGTCGGCAGACCAATGCAGGCGGGCTGCAAAATCAGCCTCAAAATTGGCCGCAGCGGTGGACAGACGGGCGGGAGCAGCTACCAAAGTCATAGTGCGTTCTACGGTGGGTTCAGTTCTTGGGGGCAGGGATGGCCGAAGCAAACGCATCAATGATGCGGCGCAGCGGTGCCTGCTTGAGCTTGAGCGCGGCCTGGTTGACCACGAGGTAGGAGCTGATGTCCATGATGCGCTCGACCTCCACCAGGTGGTTGGCCTTGAGCGTGTTGCCGGTGGACACCAGGTCGACGATGGCATCGGCCAGGCCGATGAGCGGCGCCAGTTCCATGCTGCCGTAAAGCTTGACCATGTCGACATGCACGCCCTTGGTGGCAAAGAAGTCACGCGCAATCGACGTGTACTTGGTGGCGACCTTCAGGCGCGAGCCCTGCTTGACAGCGCGCTCGTAGTCAAAATCATTGCGCACGGCCACACTCACGCGGCATTTGGCAATTTGCAGGTCCAGCGGCTGGTACAGCCCCTGGCCACCATGTTCAATGAGCGTGTCCTTGCCGGTCACGCCGATGTCAGCGCCGCCGTATTCCACATACGTGGGCACGTCGGTGGCACGCACCAGCACCACGCGCACGTTGGGCTGGTTGGTGGGCAGGATGAGCTTGCGCGACTTTTCGGGGTCTTCCAGCACCTCGATGCCTGCGGCGGCCAAAAGCGGCAGGGTTTCGTCAAAGATGCGGCCCTTGGAAAGCGCCAGGGTGATCATCGTCATGCTTTCACTCTTTCAATGTCGGCGCCAATGCCGCGCAGTTTGGATTCCATGCAGTCGTAGCCACGGTCCAGGTGGTAGATGCGGTCCACCACGGTTTCGCCGTCGGCCACCAGGCCCGCGATGACCAGGCTGGCGGAGGCGCGCAGGTCGGTGGCCATCACGGTGGCGCCGGACAGGCGGGGCACGCCTTCGATGACAGCCACCTTGCCATCGGTCTGGATCTTGGCACCCAGCCGCACCAGCTCATTGACATGCATGAAGCGGTTTTCAAAAATTGTCTCGGTCACCGTGGCCGTGCCCTGCGCAATGCAGTTGAGCGCCATGAACTGGGCCTGCATGTCGGTGGGGAAACCGGGGTACTCGGTGGTGCGAAAGCCCTGGGCCTTGAGCGTGGCGCCGCCCGCGCTTTGCACGCGGATACCGCCCTCGACCGCTTGCACGGTGGCACCGGCCTCACGCAGCTTTTCGATCACCGCATCCAGGTGGTCGGCGCGGCCATGGCGCAGCATCACATCACCGCCCGTGGCTGCCACAGCGCAGAGGAAGGTGCCCGCCTCAATGCGGTCAGCCACCACGCGGTGGGTGCAGCCATGCAGCTTGTCCACGCCCTGGATGCGGATGCGGCTGGTGCCGTGGCCTTCGATCTTCGCGCCCATGGCGATCAGCATCTCGGCCAGGTCCGAAATCTCCGGCTCTTGCGCGGCGTTTTCGAGCACCGTCTCGCCTTCGGCCAGCGCAGCGGCCATGAGGAAGTTCTCGGTGCCCGTCACCGTGACCATGTCGGTGGTGATGCGCGCGCCCTTCAAACGCGTCCAACCCGCAGGCAGCTTGGCGATCATGTAGCCGTGTTCGACCACGATCTCGGCGCCCATGGCGGCCAGGCCCTTGATGTGCTGGTCCACCGGGCGGGAGCCAATGGCGCAACCACCGGGCAGCGACACCGTGGCCTCGCCAAAGCGCGCCAGCAGCGGGCCCAGCGCCAGCACCGAGGCGCGCATGGTCTTGACCAACTCATACGGCGCCTCGGGCGTGTTGAGCGCACTGGCGTCGATGCGCACCGTGCCGTCGTCGGCGCGCTCTGCGGTCACGCCCATATTGCGGATGAGCTTGAGCATGGTGCTCACATCCTGCAGCTGGGGCACGTTGAGCAGGGTCACCGGGTCGGCGGTGAGCAGCGCGGCACACAACTCCGGCAAGGCGGCGTTCTTGGCGCCAGAGACCAGCACCTCGCCTTGCAAGGTGCGTCCGCCGCGAATCAGGAGTTTGTCCATCTCTATCTAACAACCAAAATATGAATGAAAATGACCCTTAGCGCTTGCCTATCAAGCGTTAACAGCTATCAATAAATGAGTACCTAGGCAGGCAGCGTCACTGCGCTTGCGCCGCCCACTCGGCGGGGGTGAAGGTCTTCATCGACAGCGCGTGAACTTCATCCGTATGCATTTTCGCGCCCAGCGTGGCGTACACGCGCTGGTGGCGCTGGATGGCGCGCTTGCCCTCGAACTCGGCCGAGACGATGGTGGCGTACCAGTGGCGCCCATCGCCCTCCAGCGTGATGTGTTCGCAGGCCAGGCCGGCGGCGATGATGTCTTTGAGTTGGTCAGCGGTCATGTTGGGCTCGGAATCAGTTGCGAATTTTGTAGCCGGTGCGCAGCAGGTGGACGGCGAGAAAGCTCACGGCCAGCCAGGCGATGCCCACGATGCTGAGGCTGAGCCAGGGCGAGGTGTCGCTCTGGCCGAAGAAGCCATAGCGAAAACCATCGATCATGTAGAAAAACGGGTTCAGGTGGCTCACGGTCTGCCAGAACGGGGGCAGCGACTGGATGGAATAGAACACACCCGAGAGGAACGTCATGGGCACGACCACGAAGTTCTGGAACGCGGCGAGCTGATCAAACTTGTCGGCCCACAGCCCGGCAATGAGCCCCAACGTGGCCAGCAGGCCCGCGCCCAGCACCGCAAACACCAGTATCCACAGCGGCGCCGCAAACTCTGGCCGCGCAAAAGCCAGCGTGACGATGAACACACCCAGCCCCACCACCAGCCCGCGCACCATGGACGAGCCCACATAGGCCACAAACCAGGCCCAGTGCGACAGCGGCGTAAGCAGCACAAACACCAGACTGCCCATGATCTTGCTCTGGATCAGGCTCGACGAGCTGTTGGCAAAGGCGTTTTGCAGCACGCTCATCATCACGAGGCCGGGCACCAGAAAGGCGGTGTAGCTGATGCGGTCGTAGACCTTGACGTGGTCTTCGAGCACGTGACCGAAGATCAGCAGGTACAACACGGCCGTGAGCACCGGCGCGGCAACGGTCTGGAAGCTGACCTTCCAGAACCGCAGGACTTCCTTGTAGAACAGGGTCTGCCAGCCGGTCATAGCGCGACACCTTCGAGTGGGATGTTGGACGCAGACGTACCGGACATCACCTGCAAGAACACATCCTCCAGGTCCGGCCTGCGGATCTCCATGTCATGCACCTCTACGCCCGCTACGCGCAGCGCTGCCAGGTGGCTTTCGATCTCTGCGGCGTCGTGCGCGGGCAGTTGCACGATACGACCGGTGACACGCGCCGCCATCGCCAGGGCGGGTGGCAAAGCCGCATCGGTCTTGAACTGCAGGATGCTGCCTGAAGCCGCCTGCAGCAGTTCGCTGGTGCGGTTCAGCGCCACGATCTGGCCGGACTTGAGCATGGCAATGCGGCCACACAGGGCTTCGGCTTCTTCCAGGTAATGCGTGGTCAGCAATACCGTGTGGCCTTCCTTGTTCAGGCGCGCGACAAAGTGCCAAAGGGTCTGGCGCAGCTCCACGTCCACGCCAGCCGTTGGTTCATCGAGCACGATGATGGGCGGCTTGTGCACCAGCGCCTGCGCCACGAGCACGCGGCGCTTCATGCCGCCCGACAGTTGCCGCATGTTGGCGTTGGCCTTGTCGGTAAGGCCCAGGTTCTCCAGCAGCTCGTCGATCCAGGCGTCGTTGTTCTTCACGCCGAAATAGCCGGACTGGATGCGCAGCGATTCGCGCACGTTGAAGAAGGGGTCGAACACCAGTTCCTGCGGCACCACACCGAGCTTGCGGCGCGCCTCGGCGAAGTCGGCCTGCACGTCGCTGCCCTGCACCAGCACACGGCCGCTGCTGGCGCGCGCCAGGCCCGCGAGGATGCTGATCAGGGTGGTTTTACCGGCACCGTTGGGGCCGAGGAGTCCGAAGAACTCGCCCTCCTCAATGTCCAGGTTGACCTGGTTCAGTGCCTGAAAAGGGCCTTTGGGCGTGGCAAAGGTCTTGGAGATGGCTTGGAAGGAGACTGCGGGCATGAAGCCCCTGATTTTACGGCCTTGCCCCGAACTGCGTTATGGCGGAGGGTATGCACCCTCAGGACACGGGCGTGAGCAAGGTGCCAACGCCGTACAAGCCCGCCATGCCGCGCAGCGCCGTGGGCAACCCCTGCACGGCAAAGGTCTTGCCCACGGACAGCGCCTCACGCCGGCATTCCAGCAGCACGGCCAGGGCCGAGCTGTCAAACACCGTCATCGCGCTCGCATCCACCACCACACCACTTTCACGGTGCACGCGCAGCCCCTGCAGAAGCATCTGCAGGCAGGCTGTGGCCTGGCGGTGGGTCAGCTCGGGGGGGAGAACCAGCATGGAGGGGGCTCAGCCCTTGGCGGTGGAGTTGGCTTTGTTGCGCGCAGCCAGGGTCTCGATCAGGCCATCAATGCCCTTGGCGTTGATCTCCTGGGCAAACTGGCCCCGGTAGGTTTCCACCAGCCAGACACCCAGCACATTCAGGTTGTAGATCTTCCAGCCAGCGCCATCGCCAGGGGTTTTTTCGAGGCGGTAGTCCAGCTGAATGGGGTCGCCACGGCCCACGATTTCGGTACGCACCAGCACGTCCTTGTCTTCGGGCGCAGCACGCAGGGGCTTGACCTGGATGCTTTGGTCGTTGACCTGCGCCAGCGCACCCGCATAGGTGCGCACCAGCAAGATCTTGAACTCGTCCTGCAGGCGTTTTTGCTGCTCGGGCGTGGCCTGGCGCCAGCCTGGCCCCACGGCAGCGGCAGTCATGCGGCGAAAGTTGACGTTGGGCATCACGGTCTTGTCCACCAGCGCGATCACCTTGGTCAAGTCGCCGCCCTGAATCGCCTTGTCGGACTTCACAGTGTTGAGCACGTCGGTGGACAGGCGCTTGATCATCGCGTCCGGCGCTTCGTCTGCCGCCAGAGCGGCCAGCGGCAAGCCCAGCGACGCCACGGCGGCAGCACACAGTGCCAGGTGGCCCAGGGAACGTCGGTTCATCATGTCCTCTATCCTCTACTTTCTCATTCAGTCATGAGCCGCCATCCGGCATGCCCGTGTTGCATTGTGGTGGCCGCAGAAACAACGCATGCGTCGCGGGCGTTGCGGTGTGCAAGCAAGTGCAACACGATCGCCCGCGCTATGGCCGCTATCGGCGGGCAGCCCTCTGGAAATCACCTCAACGGGGAGGCTCTTGCGGCAATACGCCGTCGTTGCCGTCTTTGCCGTCCGAGCCCTTGCTGTTCTGGGGCTCGCCAGCCTGGCTGCGCACCTGCAGGAAAACGTCCCGCGTGAAGCTGTACTTGTCCAGCGCGGCACTGTCGAGGACGGAGCTTGCCCGCAAAAGATTGGCGCGCGTGTCCACCACCCGCAGTGCATACAGCGTGTTCCGGGCCGAGACCGGGTCCACATAGCTCACCACGTTGCCCTTCATGTCCACCGGCAGCGCAAAGGTGTCGCGCACCGTGGACGGGCCGAGAACCGGCAGCACCAGGTATGGGCCAGTTCCCACGCCCCATCGGCCCAGCGTCAGGCCAAAGTCCTGCTTGTAGCGGTCTATGCCCAGCTCACTGGCGATATCGAGCACCCCGCCGAGGCCCATGAAGGTGTTGACATTGACCCTCATGAACGTCGAGGCGGCAGCCTCCGCGCGCAGCTGCAGCACGTTGTTCACAAACGACCAGACATCGCCGATGTTGGCGAAAAAGTTGCTCACCCCCGTGCGCACGGGGGCGGGCGCGATGTCCTGGTAGGCAATCGCTACCGGCTTGAGCACCATGGCATCAACTTGCTCGTTGAAGTTGGTCATGCTCCGGTTGTAGGATTCCAGCGGATCACGCGGGTCAGGATTGGCCACGGTGGCACAGCCCGAAAGCAGCGCACCGGCCAACAGCAGCGCCGAACCGCCCAGCGCACGTGGCAAGCCCTGCTGCTTGGAGCCGGTGGGCAGGGTGGTTGTTTCAAAGTTCTTCATTTCTTGTCACCTGCCCCTGCGGGCTTACCGCCGTCTTCGGCTTTGCTGTAGAGAAACTGTCCAATGAGGTTTTCGAGCACCACGGCAGACTGGGTCGCGGTGACCATGTCGCCCGCAACAAGGTTCTTCTCGTCCGCCCCGGCCTCAATACCGATGTACTGCTCACCCAACAGGCCGCTGGTGAGAATCTTGAGGGAGCTGTCCTTCGGGAAAGCGTAGCGGTTTTCCATCGCCAGCGTCACCCGCGCCTGGTAGGTCTTGTCGTCGAACGTGATGGACTCCACACGCCCGACCACCACGCCCGCACCGCGCACCGCAGCCTGGGGCTTGAGCCCGCCGATGTTGTCAAAACGCGCCGTGATGCGGTAGCCGGACTGGAAATTCAGGCTCAGCAAATTGGCGGACTGGAGCGCCAGAAACACCAGCGCCACGGCCCCCAGCATCACGAACAGCCCAACCCAGAGATCGTTTTTGGAGCGTTGCATTGTTTATTTCCTCTTCACTGCCAGCATCGCCAGCCTCAGATACTGAACATCAGGGCCGTGAGGACGAAGTCGAGCCCCAGCACGGCCAGGCACGCCATCACCACGGTGCGCGTGGTGGCACGCGACACGCCCTCGGGCGTGGGCTTGGCAGTAAAGCCCTGCAGCAGCGCCACAAAGGTGACGGCAACACCGAACACCACGCTTTTGAGCACCCCATTGCCCACGTCTTTCCAAACGTCCACGCCGCCCTGCGTCTGGCTCCAGAAAGCGCCGGGATCGATGCCGATCATGAGCACGCCCACGCTCCAGCCACCAATCACCCCCACCGCACTGAACACCGCCGCCAGCAGGGGCATGGTGATCACGCCGGCCCAGAAGCGGGGCGCCAGAATGCGCTGGACGGGGTCCACCGCCATCATTTCCATCGCGCTGAGCTGCTCGCCAGCACGCATCAAACCAATCTCGGCCGTCAGCGACGTGCCCGCCCGCCCCGCAAACAGCAAGGCGGTGACCACGGGCCCCAGCTCCCGCACCAGCGACAGCGTGACCAGAAGACCCAGCGCTTCTGCTGAACCGTAGCGCTGCAGCGTGTAATACCCCTGCAGCCCCAGCACCAGCCCTACAAACAGGCCGGACACTGCGATGATGGCCAGCGAGTAGTTGCCCAGAAAATGCACCTGGTCGCGCACCAGCGAAGGCCGCATGAAGGTGGCACCCACCATCCGCACCAGCCGTACAAAAAGACGCGCGCCCATGCCAATGTCGGCCAGCTTTTGGCGCACGGCAAAACCGACATCGGAGGGGTTGTACCAGCTCACCGTGCACGCCCTCCCACAGGTCCAAAGTCCTGCACCTCGTCAGGGCCAGGGTAATGAAAGGGTACCGGCCCTGTGGGCAAGGCATTCACAAACTGGTGCACCAGGGGGTCGGTGCTGGCACGCACCTCATCCGGTGTGCCCTGGGCGGCCACCACGCCAGCTCCCAGAATGATCACGTGGTCTGCCAGCCGGAAGGTTTCCTCCAGGTCGTGCGAGACCACGATGCTCGTGAGGCCCATTGCATCATTGAGCTGGCGGATCAGCTGCGCCGCTGTTCCCAGGGAAATGGGGTCCAGCCCCGCAAAAGGCTCGTCGTACATCACCAGCTCCGGGTCCAGCGCAATGGCACGGGCCAGGGCCACCCGCCGGGCCATTCCCCCCGAAATCTCGCTGGGCATGAGGTCACGTGCGCCGCGCAGGCCCACGGCATGCAGTTTCATGAGGACCACGTCGCGGATCAGCGCTTCGGAAAGGTCGGTGTGCTCCCTGAGCGGAAAGGCCACATTCTCGAAAACACTCAGGTCGGTGAACAACGCCCCGAACTGGAACAGCATCCCCATCCGGCGACGGACGGCGTACAAGCCAGACCCATCAAGGCGACCCACGTCCTGCCCATCAAACAGGACTTCACCGCCCGAAGCCCGCTGCTGCCCCCCTATCAGGCGCAGCACCGTGGTCTTGCCCCCACCGGAGGCACCCATCAGCGCCGTGACCTTGCCACGCGGCACGGTCAGCGAAACGTCGCGCAGGATGTCGCGGTCTCCGTAGGAGAACGTGACATTGCGCAGTTCGGCAAGGAGGGAGGGGTCAGGCATGCAAAAAAGATTCAGGATTCCGGGTCATCAGTCACCACACAGTGATTCCTCGGGCCGCAGGAAGCCGCGATGGTAGCTCAAGATGCAAACATACATACATGTATGTTTGCATCTTGAAGCATCTGCATCATGAGATGGATGGTGGCTCAGACGCCATACAACCCCGGATTGACAGAACCCTCGATTGTGCCAATAAAGATGCGCAGACGTGGAAGGCGGGGCCATCCACCTGGACTGACGGGCGCGCGCCGGGTCCAGTCGGTGGCCTCGCCCAATAATGCGTCCGCAGCCCCTCCCCTCCCCACTTCCAGGGGCATATCCACCGATCGCCTTACGCCCTGACCAACCCGCCATGAAAAACGGCGCCGCAGCGCCGTTTCGATTGCATGTTCCGCAGCCGATCAGCGCGGCAGATCTGAGTAGCCCATGAGGAACTCATCGACTGCACGCGCGGCCTGACGGCCTTCGCGAATGGCCCAGACGACCAGCGACTGACCACGCCGAATGTCGCCAGCAGCGAACACCTTGGGCACGTTGGTGGCATAACCGCCATCGAAGTCGGTCGTGGCGCGGGCATTGCCCCGGGCATCCTTGTCCACGCCAAAAGCTTCCAGCACGGCAGCCACCGGGCTCACAAAGCCCATGGCCAGCAGCACCAGATCGGCCTTCAGGATCTTCTCAGACCCGGCCACCTCGACCATCTTGCCGTCCTTGAACTCCACACGCACGGTCTTGAGGCCGGTAACCTTGCCCTTTTCGCCGATGAACTCCTTGGTGGAGATGGCGAACTCGCGCTCGCAACCCTCTTCGTGGCTGGAGCTGGTGCGCAGCTTGATCGGCCAGTAAGGCCAGGTCAGCGGGCGGTTTTCCTCTTCGGGCGGCTGGGGCATCAACTCAAACTGGGTGACGCTCACGGCGCCATGGCGGTTGCTGGTACCCACGCAGTCGCTACCGGTGTCGCCGCCACCAATCACGATGACGTGTTTGCCATCGGCGCGCAACTGGCCCTTGAGCTTGTCGCCGGCGTTGACCTTGTTCTGCTGCGGCAAGAACTCCATCGCGAAGTGGATGCCATCGAGGTCACGGCCCGGCACGGGCAGATCGCGCGATTGCTCAGCGCCACCGGTCAGCAGCACGGCATCGAACTCCTTGTTCAACTGCTCGGGAGTGACGGTTTCCTTGGCCCAGTTGGTGACCTTGGAATCTTTGCCCAGTCCGTCCTTGGCGGCGCCCACGAACACGCCGGTGCGAAACACCACGCCTTCGGCTTCCATCTGCTTGACGCGGCGGTCAATGTGCGACTTCTCCATCTTGAAGTCCGGAATGCCGTAGCGCAGCAGCCCGCCCACGCGGTCGTTCTTTTCAAACAGCGTGACGCTGTGGCCAGCGCGCGCGAGTTGCTGTGCTGCCGCCATGCCCGCAGGGCCAGAGCCCACCACGGCCACCTTCTTGCCCGTTTTGTGCTTGGCAACGCGTGGCTGTACCCAGCCCTCCTCCCACGCACGGTCAATGATCGCGTGCTCGATGGACTTGATGCCCACGGCGTCGTCGTTCACATTGAGCACGCAGGCGGCCTCGCAGGGTGCGGGGCAGATGCGGCCGGTGAACTCGGGGAAGTTGTTGGTGCTGTGCAGCACCTCGATCGCGCTCTTCCAGTCCGCGTGGTACACCAGATCGTTGAAGTCCGGAATGATGTTGTTCACCGGGCAGCCGTTGTTGCAGAACGGCGTGCCGCAGTCCATGCAGCGCGCGCCTTGCACCTTGGCCTGGCTTTCATCCAGCCCGATGACAAATTCCTTGTAATGCTTCAAGCGCTCGGGCACAGGCTTGTAGCCCTCTTCGATGCGCTCGTATTCCATGAAGCCGGTAGTTTTTCCCATGACGATGTCCTTGTTTATGAATGCTGTGCTGGTATCTGCGGTGCCGCCTTACTTGGCGGGGATCGCTTCTTTTTTGGTAGCAGCTACCGCTGGTGTAGCGGACTCCTCCAGCACTTTTCGTTCATAAATTTCAGCCAACGCACGCTTGTACTCGGTCGGGAAGACCTTGACGAACTTGCTGCGCGATGCGGCCCAGTTGTCGAGCAGTTCGCGTGCGCGCTTGCTGCCCGTCCAGCGGTTGTGGTCTTCCAGCAGCTTCTTGAGCTGGGCTTCGTCGGTCTGTCCGTTGTGCCAGATCGAGCGTGGCACCGTGGCTTCCTGCTCGGTGGCGGGCAGGATGCGCTCCAGCGTCACCATGGACATGTTGCAGCGGGTGTCGAACTGACCGTCTTCGTCGTACACGTATGCCACGCCGCCGCTCATGCCCGCCGCAAAGTTGCGGCCGGTCTTGCCAAGCACCACCACGGTGCCCCCGGTCATGTATTCGCAACCGTGGTCGCCCGTGCCCTCTACCACTGCGGTGGCGCCCGATAGACGCACGGCGAAACGCTCACCGGCAACGCCGCTGAAGAAGGCTTCGCCCGTGGTGGCGCCGTACATCACGGTGTTGCCAACGATGGTGTTGCGCACGGCGTCACCGCGGAAATCGATGCTGGGGCGCACGACCACGCGGCCTCCCGACAGACCCTTGCCCGTGTAGTCGTTGGCGTCGCCGATCAGGTACAGCGTGATGCCGCGCGTGAGGAACGCACCGAACGACTGGCCGCCCGTGCCTTCGAGCTGGATACGGATGCTGTCGTCGGGCAGGCCTTCGGGGTGCACGCGGGTGACAGCGCCTGACAGCATGGCGCCGACCGAGCGGTTCACGTTGCGCGCCACCTCGATGAACTGCACGCGCTCGCCCTTTTCAATGGCGGGCTTGCTGCGTTCGATGAGCTTGCGGTCCAGCGTGTGCTCGATGTTGTGGTCCTGCACGTCCACGTGGAAGCGCGGCACATCGGCGGGCACGTTGGGCTGGGCGAACAGGCGGCTGAAGTCCAGGCCACGTGCCTTCCAGTGTTCCAGTCCCTGGCGCATGTCGAGCAGATCGGTGCGGCCGATCAGGTCGTCGAACTTGCGAATACCGAGCTGGGCCATGATCTGGCGCACTTCTTCGGCGATGAAGAAGAAATAGTTCACCACGTGCTCGGGCTTGCCCGAGAACTTCTTGCGCAGTTCGGGGTCTTGCGTGGCCACGCCCACGGGGCAGGTGTTCAGGTGGCATTTGCGCATCATGATGCAGCCTTCCACCACCAGCGGTGCCGTGGCAAAGCCGAACTCGTCCGCGCCCAGCAGCGCGCCGATGGCGACGTCGCGGCCCGTCTTCATCTGGCCGTCGGCCTGCACACGGATGCGGCCGCGCAGGCGGTTCAGCACCAGGGTCTGCTGGGTTTCGGCCAGGCCGATTTCCCACGGACCGCCCGCGTGCTTGATGGACGACCAGGGCGAAGCGCCCGTGCCGCCGTCATGCCCTGCGATCACCACGTGGTCGCTCTTGCACTTGGCCACGCCTGCGGCGATGGTGCCCACGCCCACTTCAGAGACCAGCTTGACGCTGATGCCAGCGTGTGGCGCCACGTTCTTCAGATCGTGGATCAGCTGGGCCAGATCCTCAATCGAGTAGATGTCGTGGTGCGGCGGGGGCGAGATCAGGCCCACGCCGGGCACGCTGTGGCGCAGCTTGCCGATGTAGTTGGAGACCTTGCCACCCGGCAGCTGACCGCCCTCGCCGGGCTTGGCACCCTGGGCCATCTTGATCTGGATCTGGTCGGCCGACGACAGGTATTCGGCCGTGACACCAAAGCGGCCCGAGGCCACCTGCTTGATGCGGCTGCGCAGCGAGTCGCCGTCCTGCAGGGGCAGGTCGACCTCCACGTTCTCGGCACCAATCACGCTCTTGAGCGTATCGCCCTTCTTGATCGGGATGCCCTTGAGTTCGTTGCGGTAGCGTGCGGCGTCCTCACCACCTTCGCCGGTGTTGCTCTTGCCGCCGATGCGGTTCATGGCCACGGCCAGCGTGGCGTGGGCCTCGGTGGAGATGGAACCCAACGACATGGCGCCCGTGGCAAAGCGCTTGACGATTTCCTTGGCGGGCTCGACTTCGTCGACCGGAATCGCCTTGGCGGGGTCGATCTTGAACTCGAACAGGCCGCGCAGCGTCATGTGGCGCTTGCTCTGGTCGTTGATCAACTGGGCGTATTCCTTGTAGGTGTTCCAGTTGTTGGCGCGCGTGCTGTGCTGCAGCTTGGCAATCGCATCGGGCGTCCACATGTGGTCTTCGCCCCGAGCGCGCCAGGCGTATTCGCCGCCGGCGTCCAGCATGGTCTCTAGCACGGGGTCGTCACCAAACGCGGCCTTGTGCATGCGGATGGCCTCTTCGGCGATCTCGAACACGCCGATGCCTTCCACGCGGCTGGCGGTGCCGGTGAAGTACTTGCCCACGGTTTCCGTGTTGAGGCCGATGGCCTCGAACAACTGGGCGCCGCAGTAGCTCATGTAGGTGCTCACACCCATCTTGGACATGATCTTGGACAGGCCCTTGCCGATCGCCTTGACGTAGTTGTAGATGGCCTTGTCAGCCGACAGGTCGCCGCCCAGGTCCTTGTGCATCTCGGCCAGGGTTTCCATGGCCAGGTAGGGATGCACGGCCTCGGCACCGTAGCCAGCCAGCACGGCAAAGTGGTGCACTTCGCGCGCGGTGCCCGTCTCGACCACCAGGCCGGCCGTGGTGCGCAGGCCCGCTCCCACCAGGTGCTGGTGGATGGCGGACAGCGCCAGCAGCGCAGGGATCGCCACCTGGGTAGCGCTCACGGCGCGGTCGCTCACGATCAGGATGTTGGCGCCGCCCTTGATGGCATCCACGGCCTGCGCGCACAACGAGGCGAGCTTGGCTTCCACCCCCTCACGGCCCCAGTTCAGTGGGTAGGTGATGTCGATGGTCACGCTCTTGAACTTGCCTTGCGTGTACTTTTCGATGTCGCGCAGCTTGGCCATGTCGGCAAAGTCGAGCACGGGCTGGCTCACCTCGAGCCGCATCGGCGGGTTGACCTGGTTGATGTCCAGCAGGTTCGGCTTGGGTCCGATGAAGCTGTTGAGCGACATCACGATGGCTTCGCGGATCGGATCGATCGGCGGGTTCGTCACCTGGGCGAACAGCTGCTTGAAGTAGTTGTACAGCGGCTTGTTCTTGCCCGACAGCACAGCCAGCGGACTGTCATTGCCCATCGAGCCAATGCCTTCTTCACCATTCTTGGCCATGGGCGCCATCAGGAATTTGATGTCTTCCTGCGTGTAACCGAAGGCCTGTTGGCGGTCGAGCAGCGGCAGATCGGCAGGCTGCGGTGCGGCCACTTGCGCGCCCGCGTCAATGCTGTCGAGCTTGATCCGCAGGTTTTCGATCCACTGCTTGTAGGGCTTGGTGTTGACGATGTTGGCTTTTAGCTCGTCGTCGTCGATCATGCGGCCTTGTTCCAGGTCGATCAGGAACATCTTGCCGGGCTGCAGGCGCCACTTGCGCACGATCTTGTTCTCGGGCACCGGCAACACGCCCGACTCGGAGCCCATGATGACCAGATCGTCGTCGGTGATGCAGTAGCGCGAGGGGCGCAGGCCATTGCGGTCCAGCGTAGCGCCGATCTGGCGTCCGTCGGTGAACACGATGGAAGCGGGGCCGTCCCAAGGCTCCAGCATGGCAGCGTGGTATTCATAGAAGGCGCGGCGGCGCTCGTCCATGGTGGTGTGCTGCTCCCAGGGCTCTGGGATCATCATCATCACGGCTTGGCTGATGGGGTAGCCGGCCATGGTCAGCAGTTCGAGGCAGTTGTCGAACGTAGCCGTATCAGACTGGTCGGCGAAGCTGATGGGGTAGAGCTTTTGCAGGTCGGCGGCCAACACCGGCGAGGCCATTACGCCTTCGCGCGCCTTCATCCAGTTGTAGTTGCCCTTGACGGTGTTGATTTCACCGTTGTGCGCCACATAGCGGTAGGGGTGGGCCAGCGGCCACTCGGGGAAGGTGTTGGTGGAGAAACGCTGGTGCACCAGACCGATGGCCGAGACGCAGCGCTCGTCGGACAGGTCCTTGTAGTACACGCCCACCTGGTCGGCCAGCAGCAGGCCCTTGTAGACCACGGTGCGGCTGGACATGGAGGGAACGTAGTATTCCTTGCTGTGCTTGAGTTTCAGGGCCTGGATGTTGGCGCTGGCCGTCTTGCGGATCACGTACAGCTTGCGCTCCAGCGCGTCCTGCACGATCACGTCGTTGCCACGGCCGATGAATACCTGGCGCAGGATGGGCTCCTTCTTGCGCACGGTGGGGGACATGGGCATGTCCACATTGACCGGCACATCGCGCCAGCCCAGCAGCACTTGGCCTTCAGCCTTGATGGCGCGCTCCATCTCCTGCTCGCAGGCCAGACGCGAGGCATGCTCCTTGGGCAGGAAGATCATGCCCACACCGTATTCGCCCGCTGCTGGCAAGGTCACGCCTTGCTTGGCCATCTCTTCGCGGTACAGCGCGTCAGGGATCTGGATCAGGATGCCAGCGCCGTCGCCCATCAGCGGGTCGGCACCCACCGCGCCACGGTGGTCGATGTTTTCCAGAATCTTCAGAGCCTGCGTCACGATGTCGTGGCGCTTGATGCCCTTGATGTGGGCCACAAACCCGAGGCCGCAGGCGTCGTGTTCGTTACCCGATGAATACAAACCGTGTTGTTGCAGATGCTGGATCTCGGCAGCCGTGGTCATGGCGCACTCCTATATTTTTCGCAGGGAGTGGAAGATTAGTGCATTGCAACATCTTTTGGCAAGAAAATTAATTAGGGTCAGATTCTTAATTTACGAATGAAAATTGAATTTCATTCTTTATTAGGGACGCATCAAATTTAATAGCAATTAACCCAACAACATCAATCGCTAATGCCATATTTATTCAGACGTTTTGCGAAGCGCCGGCCTACCGGCTTGTCCCTGGGTTACCCGGCGCGGTGTGTGCTTTTGCAACTCTTGAACAAATTCTGCGTCGCCCAGCGCCCAACCACTGAGTGCGGATGACGTCAGCACAGCCTGCTCCTGCGAGCCGATGCCCGCCTGCACCAGCGCGGCGTACGCCGCCTCGCGCGCAAACGGCGTGTTGCCCAGCGCCCAGTACAAAGCATGCGGTGTGAGCAAACGGTCATGGCGCAGTCCCAGCCAATGGGCATGGCTGGACCACAGGTAGTCGCCAAGCTGCGCCACCTGCCCGGCCCGCACCGGGTTCAGATCAAGGTAGACCATGCAAGGCAGGAGATACCGCTCGGGCTGCAGCACCGTGGAACGATAGCGCCCCTCCCACAGGGTGCCCGTACGGGCGTGGCGCCGGTTGAAATACTGCACGTAGCGCCGCCCTACCGCCTGCATCATCTGCGGAAGGCCGTCAGCAGTAGTGGGCGTGGCCAGCAGATGAAAGTGGTTGTCCATCAGCACATAGGCATGCACAGCAACACCAAATTTCTGCGCATTGTCTGCCAGCAGCGAAAGCATGGTCTCGAAGTCTTCGCGGTCCGCGAAGATGCTTTGGCGGTTGTTTCCGCGCTGGATGACGTGGTGCAGATGACCCGGCAGGGTCAGGCGCGGCAGGCGGGCCATGGATGTGGATGGGAGCTAGGGGGAGGATGATCATAAATCCGTCCCCGATTTCTTCTCACCCCGGCAACAACGTACGGCGCGACGTCAGTCCGGCACCAATGCCAGGGCAACCTGGGTATCGCGAGCCTCCGGCTTCAGACCAAAGCGAGCCCCCAGCGCCTTGTCAAGGCCCAACTCTTCGAGAATGGCGCGCAGGCGCTCCGAGGCGCTGCGCTTTTTCTGTCCCGTGTAGCGGGCAATGATCAGCTCATTCTTCATGCTGTGCTCCCAGCCTACCAGCTCCGTCACGGTGACCTGGTAGCCACTCGCCTCGAGGTACAGGCAGCGCAGCACATTGGTGACCTGGCTGCCCAGTTCGCGCGTGTGCAGCGGGTGGCGCCACAGCTCGGCCAAGGGCGTGCGCGACAGCTGCAAGGCCTTGCCCTGCCGCAGGCAGGCGGCCATCTCAGCCTGGCAGCACGGCACCAGCACCATCGCCCGGGCCTGTTTCTGCAGTCCGAAAGCAATGGCATCGTCCGTGGCGGTGTCACAGGCATGCAAGGCGGTGACCACATCGATCCGGGCTGGCAATTCATCTGCACCGGTGGATTCCGCCACCGACACATTCAGGAACGACATGCGTTCAAAGCCCAGCTTCTGCGCCAGCAAGCGGGATTTGTCCACCAGCTCGGCGCGCGTTTCCACCCCGTAGATGTGCCCGTGCCCCAGGGCCTTGAAGTACAGGTCGTACAGGATAAAACCCAGATACGACTTGCCCGCCCCATGGTCTGCGAGCGTCGGCCCCTGGTCGGTGGTGGCAAGCTCCGTGAACAGCGGCTCGATGAAGTTGAACAGGTGGTAGACCTGCTTGAGCTTGCGCCGCGAGTCTTGATTGAGGCGTCCATCGCGCGTGAGGATGTGCAGTTCCTTGAGCAGTTCTATCGACTGGCCCGGCCGCAGTTCGGAAAGCTCCGCAGACTCGGCCTTGGAGGGGGCCGCCTTCGGGCGGGAAGCCTGCGGCTGCTGCGCGCGGGCTGCGGAGAGGTCTTTGGTCTTTCTCATCATCGAACTTCCTGGTTCGCTTCCGGCAGCGATGGCGTGCCGGCGCTGGGGCCCACATCCAACGCAGACCAGCCCTGCATGCCCAATGCCTGCAGCACCTCGATATTTCGCTCAAAAATTGTTTCCGCCTCCGGAAACACCTCCACGGCGCGGTCGATGCTTTCCTCCCGCAGCAGATGCAGTGTGGGGTAAGGCGAACGGTTGGTGCAGTTGGTCACGTCATCCACATCGGTGCCCGCAAACTGAAACTGGGGGTGAAAACTCGCGATCTGCAGCGTGCCGTCGAGCTCCATGGCCTCCAGCAGTGCCTCCGCATCTCCCAGAAAATCGTTGAAATCAAGAAAATCCTTGAGGCAGTAAGGGAGTATCAGCAAGGTGGTGTCCCGCGTTTCGGCAGGGGTCGCCACCAGGGCAGACAGCTCACTGCGCAGAAGAGCCAGTACGTCCATCAAGTCTTCGGCCAGCGCGACCACGTAGTGAATCTGCCCTTTTACATGAACGCCCTTGGCAAAAGGGCACAGGTTGAGCCCGATCACTGCTCGCTCCAGCCAACGGACGGTGTTGCGAACGAACAAGTCGGCAGGCTCCGAGGAGGCCGCCGAGGCCGTAAAGGGGGGGGAGGAAGTCATGAAACGGGCGCTCGGGGCGCGAAGAAGTGCGGGGTTGATTTTACCGGGCGCCCTGCCCACCCCCACAGCCGCTAGTCGAAAAGCCGCCGCCCCGTCAGGCGCTCATGCTCCCGCGCTGCAAACCGGTCTGTCATGCCCGCAATGAAATCCGCCACAGCCCTTGCCCGCCGCGGGCCGCAGTCCACAGAGGCCTGCTCGGCAAACGCCGCCTTCATTTCTTGGGGGGAGACCGTGTACGCTGCAAACAGGTCGCGCACGACCTCCTGCGCACGTCCCGTGGTCTCCATGACGCGTGGATGGCGGTACAGGTTTTTGAAGAGGAACTGCTTGAGTTCCAGCGAGCGCGCACGCATGGCATCGCCAAACATCACGAGCGACGGCGATTGGCGCACGGCCTGCACATCAGTGGGCGCGTGTCTGGCCAGCGCTGCTTGCGTGGCATCAATCACGTCATAGACCTGCGCGCTGAGCATGCGCCGTATGGCTTCAAACAGCAGGCGCCGCTGCAGCAGCGGCTGCACAAGATCCGGGTACTCGGCCTGGGCCGCAGCGCGGTACTGGTCGAACAAGGGCACGTCCTGTAATTGCGCCAGCGTGATCAGCCCAGAGCGCACGCCGTCATCGATGTCGTGCGCGTTGTAGGCGATTTCATCGGCTAAGTTGCACAGCTGCGCCTCCAGGCTGGGCTGCTCCCGGCGCAAAAACCTTGCACCGACGCCACCGGGTTCTTCCCGCTCCAACTGCTGTGCGTGTTGCCTGGAACAGTGCTTGAGCACGCCTTCACGCGTCTCGAAGGTCAAGTTCAGTCCGTCGTACTGTGGATACCGCTCCTCCAGCTTGTCCACCACCCGCAAACTCTGCAGGTTGTGCTCAAAGCCCCCGTGCTCCGCCATGCACCCATGCAGCGCATCCTGGCCGGCATGTCCAAACGGCGTGTGGCCAAGATCGTGGGCCAACGAGATGGCTTCCACCAGGTCCTCGTTGATGCGCAGTGAGCGAGCAATGGACCGCCCCAATTGGGCGACCTCCAGCGAGTGCGTCAGGCGTGTGCGAAACAGGTCCCCTTCATGGTTGAGAAAGACCTGCGTCTTGTAGACCAATCGCCGAAATGCAGTGGAGTGCACGATCCGGTCCCGATCACGCTGGTATTCGGTCCGTGTGGGTGCCGGTGTTTCGGGGTAGCGCCGCCCCCTGGTCGCAGCAGGGTGGCAGGCGTACGGAGCCAGGTCAGTGATCGGAATCAAAATTGCCGCCAGCGCTTATCTATAAAGCGCAAATAGCTATACTATTTATAGCAATTAGTGACAAGCACCTTCTAGGCACAACATGCATCAATCACTTCGCGCACCAAGCTGTCCGGTGCAGCGCGCACTGCCGCCTTGCCCGGGCCATCGATCACGACAAATCGGATCTCACCGGCTTCGGATTTCTTATCGATGCGCATCAGTTCCAAATAACGGCCGGCATTGTCTGCGGCGTCCAGAATGGGCCCCTTGGTGGGCAACCCCGCGCGCTGAATCAGCAGATTCAGGCGGGCCACAAATTCGCCGTCCACCAAGCCAAGCCTGTGAGAAAGCTCTGCCGCCATCACCATGCCGGCACCAACGCCCTCACCATGCAGCCACACGCCATAACCCATGCCAGCTTCAATGGCGTGCCCAAAGGTATGGCCAAAATTGAGGATGGCACGAAGGCCCGTCTCTTTTTCATCCTGGCCGACAACCCAGGCCTTGATCTCGCAACTGCGCCGTACAGCGTGCGCGAGGGCGTCGCGGTCGTGCGCGATCAGGGCATCCATATTCCGTTCCAGCCAATCAAAGAAGGCCATGTCCGAGATCGGTCCGTATTTGATGACCTCTGCAAGACCGGCACTGAATTCGCGCGCTGGCAACGTATCGAGCACCGCAAGGTCGCACACCACCAACTGCGGCTGGTAAAACGCACCAATCATGTTCTTACCGAGTGGATGGTTGATCGCCGTCTTGCCACCCACCGAAGAATCCACCTGGGCCAGCAGCGTGGTGGGTACTTGCACAAAGGGCACTCCCCGCATGTAACTGGCCGCAGCAAAGCCTGTCATGTCACCGACGACTCCCCCTCCTAGCGCAAAAACGGTTGTCTTCCGATCACAAGTGTTGGACAGCAGCGAGTCGAAAATGAGCTGCAAAGTCTGCCAATTCTTATGCTCTTCTCCGTCAGGCAAGTGCAACTCATGAATCTGCGTATAACGGCCTGCAAGTGCTTCCCGCAAAGCATCTGCATACAAACGGGCGACCGTGGTGTTACTCACAATCAATGCCGTGCTCGCGCGAGGCAAACCGGCGTAGGACGCCGCGTCGGCCAAAAGGCCATCTCCGATCAGTATGCGATAGCTACGCTCAGCCAGCTCAATGGTGACGGCTTGATCAATCTGTGGCATGGAATATTGTTGCAGTTTGGTTGAACGACTGTGAAACATCACTGCCCTGGATCCGTTTTTATCTTAATGAACTTCGCATATGGGCCAAGTTCGTCCCGGCTATCGGGCGGAATACGCATTGGATAGCTAGACAGCAAACGCACACGAATCGCATAGGGTCTTGGCCCAGGAAATTGAGGTCTACTGACTCAGTTCGCGCCATTCTCCCTTACCCCAAGGGTCTACCCGTCAATGCATCCCTCTCGAGCGAGGTACAGCAACGCTAACCCTCGTCGGCAGCTACACCGAAGAAAAACAGGGATCAACAAGCCAATTTCTCAAAAAAAACCCCAGGATATACCTGGGGTTTGGTGTCAACATTGCTCAGAAGGCGTTGCGAAAAGCCTTCTGAGCATCGGGCTGACTACCCTCTATCAGGGGCAGGTGTATTCGAGAGGATCTCCTCCAGGCGGAATAGTGCTTGCACTCACTACGGTGATACTGAATGTCCGTGTCACTTTCGCGGCCCCCTTCGTTGCGGTCACCAGGAACCGCTGCTGTCCGCAGTTTGCCACTTTAGGCACGCCGTTCAAAACACCCGCCGTGCTTGTGGTACCACTGGTCAGCCATGAAGGCAGGCTGGTGAAACTCCAGGTCACATCGCTGACAGAGGCCACGAAGGAATACGTAAAGTTCGCACCGACAGGCGCTGAGCCCAACGAACACACCGTATCGGAGTTGCAATCGCCAATCGCGAAGTCCTCAGGCAATCCGCCCACCACTTTGAGCTTCAGGACGGCAGTGTCAACGATCTTGTTTCTGTCGACGACAGTAACGGTCGCACGGTAATCACGCTCTTCCGCGGAGCTACTTACAGTTCCGCTGATCATTCCTGTACTGGAATTGATTGACAAGCCTGCGGGCAAACCCGTAGCGGACCAAGTCAATGGCGGCAATCCCCCGCTCGCAGCCAAGAGGGAAGTGAATGGAACACCCTTGGTCACTGTTCCAAGATCTGCATCTGCCAGTGTCAGCGGGTCAGTCACAGCCGCAATGACCGGGAACACGTCGATGATCGAAATGGGATCCTGAATACCATTGGCAACGTTGTTGTCAAAGCGGTCTGACGTGAACTCCACAAATATGGGCCCCGTTTCTTCGCCACTCAGCAAGCTGAACAGTGCAACACCACCCGTAGACGGCAGCTGCAAAATGCTGCCCGACTGATTCCCTGAAACCAATCGAGCACCATTGGCAGCGTCTGTTCCCGCCATAATTCTAACTTGGACTTTGGCACCTGAAGCATCTGGTGTAGGTTGATTACTGTCATCAAGAACAAAAGCTTGAATACCAACTTGGTTTATCAAACCATTGGGGTTGGATTTACTTCCAAGGAATTTTTGAGCCACGTATTCAGGAGTTGCAGCAATAACTCGCAGACTTGCAGGCTTACCAGTCGCCGCTCCCGCTCCGACAGAAATATTTACACTCGCCTTTTCAACACGTCCAGATCGGGGATCCGATACTGAGCATGTAATAGTCGCCACCCCAGCTTGATTACCCGCATGAAAATGGAAAGAATTACCTCCGGAATTTGCATCCAGAGCGATGTTTCGGAATGCAAGGGGGTTTCCCTCATCATCCTGATGCTCTTCATCACCGTCAAGATAATACAGAGGCCCAGAACTCAGACCATACTCTGTATTGCAGCCAAATACATTCTCGCCACTCGGAATTGGTGCTCCACCCTTTGTAGCATTCACATACAAAACCGTCGTGAACGGCGCATAGACTCCAATACCGACAGGATAATTTCCAACATTGACAGGCAGAGTAGTTTTCTCCGCACGCAAAGTGATAGCATAATTTTCATCCGTTTGACCCGGATTCCCCCCGCCGCCGCCACAAGCCGCAAGTACAGTCACCAGTGCAATTGGCACAAATTTGATATATTTCAACATTTATGTTCCCATTCAAAGATTAAATTCAGCGAATTGCAGCACGCTCGGTAAGAACTTTCGGGGTAATAAAAATCAACATTTCCTGCTTATTTGCTTGCTTAGTTTTTGTTTTAAATAAATTACCAACGCCGGGAATGTCACCCAAAAATGGCACCTTTGCCTCGGCATCATCCTCGAACAATTCAAAAATTCCACCAATTACGACCGTACCGCCATTTTCAACCAACACCTGAGTTTTAATGTGCTTAGTATTAATAGCACGCACATTTTGAAGAATTTCACCTGGACTATCTTTGTTTACATCAAGATCCAAGATGATATTACCTTCTGGTGTTATTTGAGGCAACACCTCCAATTTTAAAACTGCTTTCTTAAACGCGATAACCGTTCCACCATTTGGAGCTGTTACGGGATATGGAAATTCGGTCCCTTGCTCGATAGATGCTTTGGTTTGATCAGCTGTCACAACACGGGGGCTGGATACAATCTTACCTTTACCGTCTGCCTCCATCGCAGATATCTCTAGATTCAAAAATCTGTTGGCCGCGGAGTTAAAAATTGATATAGCGAAACTTGCTGGATCGAACCCTCCTTGAGCCTGAGCAGGAAGATTAACAAAGCTACCCAAAGTATTAGCAGCCCCACCAGCACCAGATGACGCTACCGCGTTACTATAGCTGGTGCCAAACGCCACGCTATTGCCACCACCGATATTGTACCCCCCGGTACCGCCACGATTAGCACGCAAATCTGTTCCACCTAGTCGAACGCCCAAGGAGCGCCCGAACGTATCGGATGCCTCAACAATTCTCGCTTCAATCATCACTTGTCGAACAGCAACATCCAAGGTCGAGAGCAACTGACGTACTTCTTCCAGTTTACTTGCCGTGTCAGTCACAAAAAGCTGATTGGTCCTGGGTTCCGCAATAGCGCTACCTCGCTCCGACAGGAATCTATTTGAGGTCCCCCCAGATGCACCACCGCTCGATGCCGTCAGTTGAGCAACCATGTCAACCGCTTTTGCATAATTCATTTGGAACGCTTGTGTTCGGAGCGGCTCCAGTTTTTGAATAGCTAAGGCAGCCTCGTAGTCCTTCTTCGTCCTGTCATCAATTTCATCTTTAGGTGCAATCCACAACACAGTGCCAGATTTCCGCATCCCCAGGCCTTTAGCCTCCATTATGATTTGAAGCGCTTGATCCCACGGGACATCTTTGAGACGCAATGTCAGCGAACCGGTGACTGTATCCGAGGTCACAATATTGAAATTGGTGAAATCAGCAATTACTTGCAGAAGTGATCGAACTTCAATATTCTGAAAATTCAGCGATAGCTTCTCCCCGCTATATCCAGGGCCTTGTGTTAGCTTGTTCAGGTCGACCTTTTTCTGCCGGATTTCAACCACAAATTGGCTATCACTTTGATACGCGCTATGTTCCCAATCACCAACGGGATCGATAGTCATGCGAACCCGCTCACCCTGCTGAACGGTGGTAATAGCTTGCACTGGCGTGCCAAAATCACCCACATCCAAACGCCGACGCAGTCCTTCTGGCAATGAAGATTTGAGAAAATCCACCACCAAACCTTTTCCCTGCTGACGAATATCGACGCCCACTTGGCTCGAGGGAAGCATCACCACCACACGTCCAGAGCCATCCGCGCCTCGTCTGAAGTCAACATCTTTCAGTGTCTGAACCTCAGAACTAGAAGGATCAGCAAAAACTGGAGCAGACACCGCTTGAGTTTCCGAATTTACAGACTGCACCGTTCCCAAAGAAATCAGCAGTGATTTCCCTTGAATATCGGCCTGATAGGAAGTGGGTTGCTTAAGATTCAGAACAATTCGGGAGCGGTCACCGGCCTGCACCACATTGACCGACTTAACGTTGCCCTGATTCACTTCAAAAATATTTTTTCCGGTGGCATTGGACGCATTAGGAAAGTCCAAGGCAATGCGTGGAGGCGATTGAATGGAAAATCCTGTGGGCACGGACTTCAGTGGTTCAGAAAAATCAATACGAACCACATCTACACCGTTCTGCACACTCCCCACTACAGATTGAACCACGACCTGTGCAAACGCACTAATGGGCGTCAATACAGCAAATGTGAATCCCACTGCAATTTGACAAATCTTTGATGGATAAATTTTTAGATATTTCATTTTTTGTCCTCTTGCAGATCGAGAGAGACCGCACGTTCAATCCAATCACCAGTCGCATCTTGAACAATTTCGCGCAATTGAATTGTATTTTCAGTAATTTTTGTTATTCGCCCGTAGTTTTGACCAATATAGTTACCAACTCGCACTTGATAAAGTAAATTATCAACCTTCAACAGAGCGGTCGGTGCACCTTTTTTATCAAGACTTCCTACCATCGCCATTACATCCAGCGGATAAGACTCCAGAGGCTCCTTTCGTCTGGCCATTTCTGGGGCGATTAAAGCGGCGTTTGAGGCAGTCTGGGTAGACTCTCGTCTCAACGCCTGTGTGAGCTTTATCGAATTGAATGGTTCGACCCCTGATGCCATTGCATAGGTTTGAGGTAAAAATTGCTTGGGCTCAGTCAAAGGGGTAACTTTAGGTTTTGTTGTTGCCCTCAACTCCGACATCCATTGACGCAATTCGTCATCACCTGAAGAACCACAACCAGATAAACCAAGAACAATCACTATTAATAGAATCAGTCTGTATGACGTCATTTTTTTTCGCCCTTTGCCACCTGCTTTTGAGCCTGAATCTCCTCAGGATCAAGGTATCTAAACGTACGAGCTGTGGCCTCCATAGTCAACGCAGCCCCATCTTTTTCCCTCCCTACTGGGGCAATAGAAATATCGTTCAAGGTAACAATCCGCGACAGATGTGCAATATCAGACGCAAACGATCCCATGTCGTGATATTTTCCAGTTACACGAACTTGAATAGGCAATTCAGCATAATACTCTTTAACCACCACTTGCCCTGGCCTGAACAAATCAAACTGCAAACTTCTTCCAAGCCCAGCCTGATTGATATCCGAGAGCAACGCTGCCATCTCGGCTTTGCTTGGTAGTTGCTTTTCCAACTGAATCACGTACTGCTGGACCTGTTCTCGTTGACGCTTCAAAGCCTCCAAACTCACAGCTTTAATCAATTTTTCTTGATAGTCTTGACGCAGGGTTTGCTCTTTGGCGATCTCGGTTTCAAGTTCGACTTCATACTCATTGATCTTGGCAAACCAAAGAACTGCTGCCACCGCGATGGAAATAAAAAGACACAGCAGAATTTTTGGAGCTACTGGCCACAAAGAGGGGTCTTTGGGATCCAAATTTCGGAACTGCCGGGAAACATTCTCCTGCAAGGCAGAGAAATCAATATCTTTTTTTGATTTTTTTGCCATCTCTATTTCCCAATCGTGGCGCTAGCTGAGTCTTTGGCTTTTTGCGCTTCACCAGTACGCATCAGACGGAAGCGCAAATTGAACGTGGATACTCGACGCTGGTCTCTGGACGACAAAGCAATATTGCTGGCCACAATTTCCACCAATTCCGGCTTTGACAGCCAAGGAGTGTTATCGGTCAAATTCCGAAGCATCTCAGAAACACGCTCGTTGGATTGGGCAACCCCTTGCATAGCGATTATTTGCTCAGTTTGCTTAATGCTTGTCACATACGCGCCTTCTGGTATCTGACGCACGAGTTCATTGAGCAAGTGAACAGGGAGATTTCGATCTGACTGAAGATCTTCCACAGCCTTCTGCCTAGCCCGCAAAGCCGCAATTTCGTCTTCTATGGTGGCAATTTCCTTGATTTGTTCTTCAAGGACCTTAATTTCACTCTGAAGAAAAGCATTTCGCTCTTGCTGTGCGGTGATCATCATTTGAAACCACCAATACACTGCCCCAGCGATTGCCAGACCAATCAGAAATGATGCGAACATCGTCGCCTGAAAGGCTTCCTTCCGACGTTTGCGCGCAGCTTCCCGGTGCGGAAGTAAATTGATCAGAATCACTGCAGGAACCTCCGCATGGCCAGACCGCACGAGGTCAGATAGGACGGCGCTTCACGCACCATTTTTTTCAAACGAACGGAACTTCCGATTTCCATACCGTCAAAAGGATTGACTGCGCTGCACGCAAAGCCGGTCTGCTGGGTAACAGCCTCTGTCAGGCCTGGCAGCGGCGCGGAGCCACCTGCAAGCATGATGTGATCAACACGGTTATGGGGTGTACTGGTGAAGAAAAACTGCAAAGCTCGGCCGATCTCCTGGGCCATGCTGTCTACAAACGGCCGCAGCACAGCCGATTGGTAGTCTTCTGGGAGGTCACCATTTCGCTTTTTACTTTCCGCCTCTTCCACTGAGAAACCGTATTGACGGACGATCAATTGGGTCAGCTGCGCTCCTCCAAAAGCTTGGTCCCGGTCATAAAGCACTTCTTCATTGCGGATAACCTGCATGCTGGTGGTAAGTGCTCCCACCTCAAAAAGCGCAACCATTGCGTCGACGCCTTTCTTGGGCAAGGCCTCAATGAGACGCCCCGCAGCCAATCGGGAGGCATGGGATTCAATGTCCACCACCACCGGCTTGAGGCCTGCAGCCTCTGCCAAACCTTGGCGGTCTTGGACCTTCTCTCGCCGAGATGCGGCAATGAGAACATCGACGTCCCCCGGCGCATTTTTGCTGGGGCCGATGACGCAGAAGTCCAAACTCACTTCGTCGAGCGAGAAAGGAATGTACTGATTGGCCTCCGACTCGACTTGAACCTCAAGCTCTTGTTCTGTCATGCCCCCTGGCAGCGTGATCTTCTTGGTGATGACGGCCGATGGCGGCAGTGCCAAGGCGACGTTCTTCGTGCGCGTTCCACTTTTTTTGACCAGGCGGCGCAGTGCGTCCGCAACTTCGTCGAATTTTTCGATGTTGCCATCCGTGATCCAGCCACGCTCCAGCGGTTCGATCGCGCAACGCTCCAGAACCAAGCCGCCTGCCTTATCGCGCCCAAGCTCCACCAGTTTGACACTGGAGGAACTGATGTCGATTCCCAGCAGCGGCGGAGACTGGCGACTGAACAAAGACCCCATTGAGCTCAAGATTGGTCCCCTGTAACTTGCCAAAATGAGGCAACAAAACTTAACACTTCACATGAATGCTATCAGTAAGATAGTTCTCCAGCAAAGATTTTTCCCCGCGTAACACTTGCGGAGCGTTGCCAAAAGCAGACGAATTTAGCCGCCCTTGCAACACCGTTTGGCAACGATGACGCACCTTTGGGCAGACGGGCACGGGCCGGGCATTGTGATTTTCAGTGGGGTGCAGCGGACATTTTTATAATGGGCCGTCTTACCCCTCCGGAGCGATATGCCGCCCTCTTCATCGAAGTCCTCTAACAAGCAGGACTCTCCTTCCGCTCCCTCCCGCCCCACTTGGCTCCGTTGGCTGGTGCGCGCCACTCTTTGGATGGTGGGCCTGGCGACTGCCGCCGCCGTGGGATTGGCCCTGACCATTGCAGTGGCGCTGGCGGTGGCCTATCCGAACCTGCCGGACATCTCTGATCTCGCTGACTATCGCCCCAAGTTGCCTTTGCGCGTTTACTCAGCCGAAGGCGCTTTGCTGGGCGAATTCGGCGAGGAGCGCCGCAACCTCACCCCCATTGGTGAAATCCCCAAAGTCATGAAGGATGCGGTATTGGCCATTGAAGATGCCCGCTTCTTCCAGCATGGCGGCGTTGACTACAAAGGCGTAATTCGCGCAGCCTTGGCTAATCTTGGCCGGGTAAAAAGCCAGGGCGCCTCTACTATCACAATGCAGGTGGCGCGGAATGTTTACCTCTCGTCAGAGAAAACATTTACACGCAAAATTTACGAAATCTTACTGACATTCAAACTCGAGCATTTACTGACCAAAGATCAGATTCTTGAGATTTACATGAATCAGATTTATTTGGGCAATCGCGCCTATGGATTCGCTGCGGCGTCAGAAGCCTATTTTGGCAAGCCCCTGAAATCGGTGTCCGTGGCTGAGGCGGCCATGCTTGCAGGTCTGCCCAAAGCGCCCTCTGCGTACAACCCCATCAGCAACCCCAAGCGGGCTCGCTCCAGGCAGCTTTACATCATTGAGCGCATGGAGGAAAACGGCTTCATCACCGCCGAGCAGGCGACAGATGCCAAGAAAGAAGAACTCAAGATCCGTACCGGCCCGGACAGTACCCGGATTCATGCAGAGTACGTGGCCGAGATGGCGCGCCAGCTGATCTTCACGCAGTATGGCAACGAGGCCTACACACGCGGACTCAACGTCTACACGACACTTAACGCTGCGGAACAAGAGGCTGCGTACGCGGCGCTGCGCCGAGGCATCATGGACTACGAGCGGCGCCAGCAGTACCGAGGACCGGAAAAGTTCGTGGTGTTGCCGACGGCGGCCCAGGAGGTGGAAGACGCCATTGACGACGCGCTGGCCAATCACCCGGACAACGGCGACGTCCTTTCTGCCGTGGTTCTGGAGGCCTCGCCGCGCAAGATCGTTGCAGCCCGCGCGAACGGCGACACACTGGAAATCACCGGCGATGGACTGAAGCCCGCACAGTCCGGCCTGAGTGACAAGGCCGCGCCCAACATCAAGATCCGCCGTGGAGCAGTGATCCGGGTGGTGAAAACACCCAAGAACGCCTGGGAAATTACACAGCTGCCCGAAGTCGAAGGCGCCCTGGTGGCACTGGACCCGCGCACTGGAGCCATCCGGGCGCTGGTCGGCGGATTTGATTTCGACAAGAATAAGTTCAACCACGCCGCACAGGCATGGCGCCAACCCGGGTCGAGCTTCAAACCCTTCATCTACTCTGCGGCACTGGAGAAAGGGTTCACGCCCGCAACGGTCATCAACGACGCCCCTCTGTTCTTTGATGCAGGGGTGACCGGTGGCCAACCATGGGAGCCCAAGAACTACGATGGCAAGTACGACGGCCCCATGAGCATGCGCACGGGACTGGCCAAGTCCAAGAACATGATCTCGATCCGCATCTTGCAGGCCGTCGGGCCGAAGACCGCGCAGGAGTGGGTATCCCGCTTTGGCTTCGATGCTGAAAAGCACCCGGCCTACCTCACCATGGCGTTGGGCGCGGGCTCCGTCACACCCCTGCAAATGGCTACGGCCTATTCCGTCTTTGCCAACGGCGGATACCGCGTGAACCCCTGGCTGATCACCAAGGTCACCGACCACAAGGGTCGCGTCATCTCTGAAACGACTCCGCCGGTCACCAGCGAACAACCGCGCGCCATTGATGCCCGCAACGCCTTCGTGATGAACAGCTTGCTGCAAGAGGTCACGCGCTCCGGTACCGCAGCGCGGGCGCAAGCAACTCTGAAGCGGCCAGACCTCTACGGAAAAACCGGGACCACCAACGATTCTGTGGACGCATGGTTTGCCGGATACCAACCCACGATCGCTGCAGTGACCTGGATTGGCTACGACACGCCGCGTAACCTGGGTAGCCGCGAAACAGGGGGCGGCCTCAGCCTGCCGGTATGGATCAATTTCATGGAACGTGCACTCAAGGGTGTCCCCGTCATGGAGCCCACAGTGCCCGCTGGCGTGGTCAATGTCGGCGGGGAATGGTTCTACGACGAGTACGCGCGCAACAGCGGTATTCCAAGTGTGGGTCTCGATGACCGATCCGCATCACCCGCTGTGGCTCCACAAGCGCCACCGCCCACCGAAGAGCGGAACCGCATCCTGGACCTGTTCCGCAACTGATGGCGTTGCGGACGCTCTTCCATCTACCTGAGAGACGTGAGCCACCCAGGAGGGTGGCTCACGCTGAAAACTGCAGTGGCAAACCCGCTTGGGCGGCTGCGTCGCGGCTCAGGCACTCAAAGAACTCGCCAGCTCCTTTGGTGTCCTGCCAGGCTTGGCCGTCAAACCGGTAGTGGTAACCACCGGACCGCGCGGCCATCCACACCTCGTGCAGAGGTTTTTGCAGATTGATGACGATCTGGCTACGGTTGGGGAACGTCAATGTCACCATGCCCCCGGAGCGCTGGGCGTCCACATCGGCATCGGTCGCATCGTTGATGCGATCGCAGCTGCGCTCGACGGCAAGCAGCAGTTTTTCGGCGTGGTCCATGAATTCGAGGTCGGTCATTACAATTTGCGCATGTTGAAAGCTTCCCAAATTCTAGTCAGGACGCTTGTCCTTGCTGCCAGTGCGGCAGCCCTTGCAGGTTGCGGTCAACGGGGCCCCCTGTATTTGCCCAGCAGTCCGGCAGCTGCGCAGCGTGCGACCCTGCCCCAGACCTTGACCCCCGGCGTCGGTACCGCCAGCCCTGCGCAGCCCCCCGCAGCCGCAGCGTCAGCGCCGCGCTGAAAAGCGGCAGAAGGGCCGGGACAACGGTTCTGGCCACCAATACCACCAAGGCACTTGATTTCTATCAAGGACGTCTCAGAGGGTCAATCGTACAGTTCGTGCTTTATTGCACCGCAGGATGGCCATGGCCCTCGAACTCTACCGCGACAAGAACCATGCTTGTCTGATGTTCACCGACCTCATCGAAGAAGACGGTCAGGCCGTTCAGGCCAACCAGTTTCTGATCGTGGACGACGACACCGGCGCCATCATCGACCCCGGTGGCAACCTGGCCTTCAACGAGCTGTTCATGGGGATGACCAAGCACTTCCCACCGCACAAGCTGTCGTACCTGATCGCTTCGCATGCAGACCCAGACATCATTGCCTCGCTGGATCGCTGGATGACCAGCACCAAGGCCGACCTGGTGATCTCACGCGTCTGGGAACGTTTTGCGCCCCACTTCACCAAGGTAGGCAAGACGGAAAATCGCGTCATCGGTGTGCCCGACAGTGGCGGGCATCTGCCCCTGGGCCGCCATGAACTGGTGCTGCTGCCTGCGCACTTCATGCACTCCGAGGGCAACTTTCACTTCTACGACCCGGTCAGCCGCATCCTGTTCACCGGCGACCTGGGGGTGTCGATGATGTCGGGCGCCGAGGCTCGTGTGCCGGTGACCGACCTCCAGGCCCACATCCCGCGCATGGAGGGATTTCACCGCCGCTATATGGTGTCCAACAAGATCCTGCGGCTGTGGGTCCGCATGGCACGGCAACTGGATATCGCCATGCTGGTGCCACAGCATGGCGCGCCCATCATGGGCAAGCAGGCGATCAGCGATTTCTTCAGCTGGATCGAGAACCTCATGTGTGGCATCGACCTGTTTGACGATCGGGCCTACCAGATTCCCACCGGTTACATCGATCCTGTGACCCGGCAGATGCGCGCGGCACCGGCGCGGTAGCCACAGGTCTTGGAATTTCAGGCTAAATTTGCTGCTGGCGCTTTACCATCAAGCGCCAGCAGCTATTATTTATATAGCAAATAATTCCACAAGCACAGCGCTATGACGTGCGGGCGGCTTGGGATGCCTTGGCCCCCGCCGTACCCTGGGTTGGCCGACGCTTGCGCAGCCGGTGCCACAGCCGCCAGCCCAGCAAAGCTGACAAAACCGCCGCATACACCGCCACCTCGCCAAAATCATTCTTGCCAGCGCGCATCCAGAAGAAGTGCAGGATGGCCAGGCCCGCCACTGCGTATACGCTGCGGTGCAGCGCCTGCCAGCGCTTTGCGCCCAAAGCCTTGATCGCGCAGTTGAACGATGTGGCGGCAAGCAGCGTGAGCACCAGCAGTGCCAGAGACCCGACCAGGATGAAAGGCCGCTTGATGATGTCGCGCACGATGTCGGTCCCATCAAAACCCATGTCGAACCAGGCGTAGCTCAGCAGGTGCAGCAGGCCGTAGAAAAACACGAACAGGCCCAGCATGCGCCGAAAGCGCGCAAGCTGGGGCGTGGAAGTCACCACGCGCAGCGGCGTAACGGCCAACACCAGACAGAGCGCGCGCAGCGTCCAGTCACCCGTGGCGCGGATCAGGGCCTCGGCCGGATTGGCGCCCAGCTGATTGGCCGCCGCAGCGTAGACCAGCCACGCCAACGGAAGCAGGCACAGTGCAAAGACCACGGGCTTGGCGGCAGAATGGAGGAAGAGTTTGCGCATGGTGATCCGCGCCCCTCTTCTGCCGCTTTAACTACACGTCAGGCGGAGAAAAAAGGCGAATTAAGATCAGTAGAACTTCTTGAGGTCCATGCCCGCGTACAGCTGCCCCACCTGGGCTTCATAGCCGTTGAACATGAGCGTCTTGCGCTTTTTGGCAAACAGGCCATCTTCGCCAATGCGCCGCTCGGTGGCCTGGCTCCAGCGAGGGTGGTCCACCTCAGGGTTCACGTTTGAGTAAAAGCCGTATTCCTGCTTGGCCGCCTTGTTCCATGCCGTGCCGGGTTCTTTCTCGACAAAGCGGATCTTGACAATGCTCTTGGCGCTCTTGAAGCCGTACTTCCACGGCACCACCAGGCGAACAGGCGCCCCGTTCTGGTTGGGCAGCACTTCGCCATACATGCCAAAAGCCAGCAGTGTGAGAGGGTTCATTGCCTCGTCCATGCGCAGGCCTTCCACATAGGGCCAGTCGAGCACGCGCGATCCGACAAAAGGCATGGTGGCCTTATCGGCCAGCGTCACAAATTCCACATACTTGGCGCTGCCCTGGGGCTCCACACGCTTGATCAGTTCGGCCAGCGAATAACCCACCCAGGGGATGACCATGGACCAGCCTTCCACGCAGCGCAGACGGTAGATGCGCTCTTCCTGCGCGCTGAGCTTGATCAGGTCTTCGATGCCGTATTTACCCGGCTTCTTGACCAGGCCTTCCACTTCCACCGTCCAGGGCGTGGTCTTGAGTGTGTGGGCGTTGCGCGCGGGGTCGGCCTTGTCGGTGCCGAATTCGTAGAAGTTGTTGTAGGTGCTCGCGTCTTTGTAGTCAGTGAGCTTTTCCATCGTGACCGCGCCCGCCACGGTGGACTTGGCACCCGCCAGCGCAGCCAGCTTGTTGGGCCGCACCACCTGTGCCTGCTGCGCCAGCGCCTCGCGGCCGGCCCAGGCCGCCATCGCGGCACCTGCAGCGCCGCCCGCCATGAGCTTGAGCATCTGGCGCCGGTCTTCGTAGACCGCGCGGGGTGTGATTTCGGAGGAGTGGGGGTGGTTGAAACCCGAATCGCGCGAAGGGATCAGCATGGGGAGGCTCCGGTCATGGTCTGGTGGAAACAGCTGCAGCAGTAGAGCAGCACAACTGTTAGTTCGTTCCCTGGACCGCGCAGGTTACACCGAAGACGCAATAGTTGTCGGCCCCACCCCGATGCCCGACTGAGCCCTCACCCCATCACAGCGTGCCGTAGCTGTGCAAACCGCTCAGGAACATGTTCACCCCCAGAAACGCGAACGTGGTCACCGCCAGGCCCACCAGCGCCCACCAGGCCGACACGGTGCCGCGCAGCCCCTTCATCAGTCGCATGTGCAGCCAGGCGGCGTAGTTGAGCCAGACAATCAGCGCCCAGGTTTCCTTCGGGTCCCAGCTCCAGTAGCCGCCCCAGGCCTCGGCCGCCCACAGCGCGCCGAGCACGGTAGCAATGGTGAAGAACGCAAAGCCCACGGCGATGGACTTGTACATCACGTCGTCCAGGATCTCAAACGAGGGCAGGCGCGCCGCGATGCGCTTGCGGCCCAGCAGGATGCCAGCCACGATGAAAGCCGAAATGCCGAAGTACACCATCCAGTAGCTGCCACCGTTCTCGGTCGCACCTTGGCGAAACACGATGGGCTCGAAACACAGCACCACGCCCAGCAGCCACAGCGGCGCCAGCTTGTACCAGCGGGTTTCGGTGGCCTGCTGCTTGATGAGGTAGGCAAAGGCCACCATGGCGGCCAGTGCAAACGTGCCGTAGCCGATGAAGTTGGCGGGCACGTGCAGCTTCATCCACCAGCTCTTGAGGGCAGGCACCAGGGGCTGGATCTCGTGCGCTTCGCGCACCACGGTGTACCAGAGCAGGAAGCCCACGGCGGCACTGACTACCAACATCACGAACCCGCCCAGTGCACGCGTGTCGTACTGCTGTTCGTAATACAGGTAGAACGCCGCCGTCATCCAGCAGAACAGCACAAACACTTCATACAGATTGCTCACCGGGATGTGGCCGATGTCCGGGCCGATGAGGTAGCTTTCGTACCAGCGCACCAGCGTGCCGATGAGCGCCATGGCCACAGCCACCCAGGCAATGCGCGAGCCCAGCATGCTCATGGTGCGGCCCTCGCCGCGGGAGAACATGCCCACCCAGTAAAAGATGGTGCTCATGAAGAACAGCATGCTCATCCACAGGATGGCAGATTGGCTCGACAGGAAATACTTGAGGCCGAACACCGTATCGGCCCGCGCCAGACTACCCGCACCGTCTTGCTGGTACAGGCCGATGGCCAACAGCGCCACCGCAGCCACGATCAGCATCAGCGCGCGCAAGGGGCGCCAGAACCAGCCCAGCCAGATCGTGCACGGAATGGCACCCAGCAAAATACCTTTCTCGTAGACGTCCATGAAGGCGCCGTAGCGCTGCAACGCATACAGCCCGCCCACGGCCACGATGGCGGCAAACAGCCAGTCGAACCAGTTGCGTCGGGCAAAAAAACCCTCGTTCAGGGTGATCGTGGTGGCCGTGGAGGAAGAAGTCGCGGTATTCATGCAGTGCCTTCGCGGGGCGATGCCCCGATCAGTTTTTGTGCGAGCTGGACAAACTCCTGGTCGCCGTCCATGGTCTTGCGGTTGGTGGACAGGGCCATGGTGGCGTGGGTACGCCCGTCCTGTGGCGCCACCCAGACCCAGACGCGCCGTTCGCGCACGTAGAGCATGGCAAAAACGCCCAGTATCAGCAAGGCACACCCCAGATAGACAACATTCTTGCCAGGGGCTCGCGCCACCTGGAAAACACTGGCCTGTACCTGGGTGAAGTCCTTGAGTTCAAACGCCAGCGGTGCGGGGTAGATCTGCGCGTCGCTGAGCGAGAGCACGGCCTGCGTCATGAAGCCCTGCGTCTGATCGTCCTGGGGAAGCGGCGGCAGGCCGGCACGCTGGCGCGACAACTGCGCCACCTCGAACAGCGTGCCGTTCAAAATGCGTACCAGCACCTCACTCGCCCGCGCGCGCTCGGCCTCGGGCACGTTGGCCTCCATGAAGTCCGACACCGCCTGCAGGCCACCAGTGGGCTTGCCATCGACCATGCCCTGGCCCGCAAACAGGGCCAAGGCCCGCAGTGCAGACTGCTGCAACTGCTCGGCCAGATCCGGGCGCGAGGTGTCGATGGCCTGCGCCACATAGCGGCGCACGGCCTGCTCGCGCGCTGCGGGGTCGGCCAGGGTGGCCTTCATGCGAACGAAGCCGTCCATGCTGCCCTTGTCATCGGCTGGCACCCGCAGGTACCGGAATGGCTCTGCAGGGGTTTCGCGCACGCCCAGCAGAAACACCGGCACGCCGTCGCCCGTGTCCACGGGCAGCATGTAGTTGTGGAACTCACGCGCCTGGCCCGCTGCGTCCCGAAGCTTGTAGCTCACGCTCGGGCCCACGTTGCGCAGTTCTTTTTTGGTGACGGTCTTGTTGGCGGCGCCCAGGCGGGATTCCACCGACTCGCGCAGGTCCACCTTGCGCACATCCACACCGCTGCCTCCGGGGCCTGCACCCCCGAAGTTCTCGACATTGATGGTGCGCAGTGCTGTGAACTCCAGCGTCAGCGTCTCGCTGCCCGGGCCGCCGCCGTTGTTGGTCAGCTGGGTGGAATTGCCGACCACTCCTTCGACCTCAATGGGCTTGGCGCCTGCCACCATGGGCACGCCGCGCAGCTTGAGGTGCGAGCCGCCGTCGTCAAAACTCGACTGGTAGATCTCGATGCCTTTGTAGCTGGCCGGGTGGTTCACCTCCACACGCGCGGGCGTCTTCTCGCCCGTGGCCTTGTCGTGGATGATGATCTCGCTGGCAAACAGCTTGGGCATGCCGGTGGAGTAGTGCTCCACGATGAACTTCTTGAGTTCGATGGCAAACGGCAGGTCCTGAAGCAGCACGCCGTCGGACTGATTCAGGATGGCTGTGCTCGACTGTGTGCCCTCAGCCACCAGCAGGTTGCCCCGAAAGGTGGGGTTGCGCTCGGAAAGCCGGTGCTCGGGCTTCACATCGGCAATCAGGCCGCCGCCCTGGTACGGTGTCTTGCCCCCCAGCAACATCTGGGCGCGCACGATGAGATCTCCGTCCAGCAGACCGCCCACACACACCAGCACGATGGCGCTGTGCGCGGCGATGTAGCCCAGCTTGTTGGCAGCACCCGCCTTGGCCGCCACCATCCAGCCAGTGCCGGGGCCAGAGGTGGTGTCGCGCTGCTGCAGGCGCACCTTCCACCCGCCACCGGCCAGCAGGGTGCCAATGCGGCGCGCCTCGACCTCGGCAGAACCGCTAAGCGCAGCCTCGGCCTTGTGGTGAAAGGCCTTCAGGCTTTGTTCGCGGATGTTTTCCTTGTAGACCTTGAGGTCGATGAGGATCTTGGGTGTATTGCGGACGATGCACAGCGATGTGCTGATCACCAGAAACGCCAGGATCAGCAAGAACCACCAGGCGCTGTAGACGGCATTGAGCTGGATGGCGCCAAACAACTCCGCCCAGAAAGGACCGAACTGGTTGACGTAGTTGACCGCCGGCTCGTGCTGCTTGAGCACCGTGCCGATCACCGAGGCAATGCAGATCACCGTCAGCAGCGAGATCGCGAACCGCATGGAGGACAGCAGCTCGATCCCGGCGCGCCAGGCCTGGGAACCAGACTGGATGCGAAGGCCTTGGGTGTTATCGGACATGGATGAAAAAGAAAGGAGACGGCGAGGAGGCGCGAGAGAAGGAAAGAAAAAGGGCGGGACCATCTGTGCGATGGGCCCGCCCGTTTTGGGATTGTTATTGGCGGTAGGTTCCGTGCAACCCGGTCTAGCGGGCCACAAGATTGACGAAAATCAAGTCAATCAGCGCAGGCCAGCGATGTAGTCCGCCACGGCCTTGATTTCCTTGTCGTTCAGCTTGGCCGCCACCTGCGTCATCTGGGTGCTGTTGGCACGCGAGCCATCGCGGAAGGTGTTGAGCTGGGCCACGGTGTAGTCAGCGTGCTGACCCGACAGGCGGGGGTACTGGGCAGGGATGCCCGCGCCGTTGGGGCTGTGGCAGCCAGCGCAGGCAGCGATCTGGCGGTCGGCGATGCCGCCACGGTAGATGCGCTCCCCCAGGGAGACTAGGTTCTTGTCCTTGGCGAAGCCGGGTTTGGCCGCCTTGGAAGCCACCCAGTACGAAATGTTCTTCATGTCCTCGTCCGACAGCGCGGTGGCGAAACCCTTCATGATGGCGTTGTTGCGCTTGCCGGACTTGAATTCCTGCAACTGCTTGACCAGGTATTCGGGGTGTTGCTGCGACAGCTTGGGGTTGGCCGCAATGGCCGAATTGCCATCGGCGCCATGGCAGGCAGCACACACTGCGGTGTAGCTGGCCTCGCCTTTGACGAGATCCGGCTTGGCCGCTTTGGGGGCATCGCCCGCCGCATAGGCCGAAAAAACAGGTGCTGCCAGTGCGGCAGCCGTCAGCAAAGAGGCGAGCAACTTCATATCGAGGGTCTGTGTTTATGTGCGCAAAACCTCGCGATTCTACAATGAGGCTCCCAAGCCTCCCAATATTCCATGACGACCTCTTCCACCGCGCCAGTTGCTGGCTCCCTTCCGCCCGCTCCCGACGCCAAGATCGCCATGGGCTGGATGCACACCGCCAGGTTCCTGACCACGGCCGCCCAGCTGCACCACCTGCCGCCCATCCATGTGCCCGAGATCGCTTTTGTGGGCCGCTCCAACGCGGGCAAATCCACCTGCATCAACACGCTCACGCAGCAAAAGCAGCTGGCCTTCGCCTCCAAACGGCCCGGGCGCACGCAGCACATCAACCTTTTCTCGCTGGGCAAGCACGGCGCGACCGATGCGGTGCTGGCGGATCTGCCCGGCTACGGCTACGCCAAGGTGTCGCGGTCCGACAAGGTGCGTTGGCAGCAGGTGATGGTCAATTACCTGGTGAGCCGCCCTGGGCTCACCGGCATCGTCTTGCTGTGTGACCCCCGGCTGGGATTGACCGAGCTGGACGAGGCCTTGCTTGAAGTGCTGCGACCACGGGTCGAAGAAGGCCTGAAATTCCTCATCGTGCTGACCAAGGCGGACAAGCTCACACGCTCGGAGCAAGCCAAGATCCTGTCGATTACGCGACTGAACGCAGCCGGCGGAGAGGTGATGATGTTCTCGGCCCTCAAGAAACAAGGCGTGGACGAGGTGGCGCAGCTGCTGTGGCAGTGGGCGCACCCGGTGCAAGCCTCGGGCGACGCAGCCCCTGCCCCCGCCGTTGAGCCCCCAGAGCTCGGCGATTCTGAGGATATTCAGTCAAATTAGGCCCTAGCGCTTATCCATCAAGCGCTATTAGCTATTAAATGCATAGCGCCATGATCCAGACCGTCTCCGCTCCCCTGCCCCACGGAACCACCCTGCACTGCCGCGTAAGCGGCGTGGCGGGCCGCCCAGTGCTGCTGTTTTTGCACGGCTTCCCCGAGGGTGCCTTCATCTGGGATGAGCTGCTGCTGCACTTTTCCCGCCCCGAAAACGGTGGCTACCACTGCGTGGCGCCCTACCTGCGCGGGTTTGGCCCCTCCAGCAGCCCCGCCGAAGTGGATGCCTACCGTGCCAAGCATCTGGTGCAGGACCTGGTGGCGCTGATTGCCCACGAATGCCCCGGCGGCGCACTGGAATGCCTGGTGGCGCACGACTGGGGCGGCGCCGTGGCCTGGAACCTGGCCAACCAGCAGCCGCAGCTCATGAAGCGGCTGGCCATCATCAACTCCCCCCACCCTGGCGCCTTTGTGCGGGAGCTGGCACACAACGCTGCGCAGCAGGCGGGCAGCCAGTACATGCACTTCCTGTGCAGGCCTGATGCCGAGGCCCTGCTGGCCGAGGACGACTTTCGCCGCCTGTTCGCTTTTTTCAACGCCCCAGACGGCAGCGCCCCCACGTGGCTGACCGAGAGCGTGCGCGCCCAGTACCGCGCGCTGTGGCAGCAGGGCCTGACGGGTGCCTGCAACTACTACCGCGCCAGCCCCCTGCGCCCACCCCGCGATGGTGACCCGGGCGCGCAGGCCATCACCCTGCCCGAATCCATGTTGACGGTGACGGTACCCACGCTGGTCCTGTGGGGCATGGACGACCCGGCCCTGCTGCCCGGCCTGCTCGACGGCCTGCCGGGCTGGGTGCCGCAGCTGCAGCTACGGCAGGTGGAGAAGGCCTCGCACTGGATCGTGCACGAGCACCCCGAGCGCGTGGCCCTGGAACTGCAGCGATTTTTGCAATCAAAATGATAGCTACCAGCGCTTGACAGATAGGCGCCAGATGCTGATTTGACTCAAATTTTCAGGCGTAAAAAGACGGTTCGCCTTCGGGCCGTGTCTTGAAACGCTTGTGCACCCAGTAGTACTGCTCGGGCATGGTGTTGATGACGGCCTGCAGTTCGTGGTTCATGCGCAGGGTGTCGGCCTCGGCATCGTCGGTGGGGTAGTTCGCCCAGGCGGGCGAGACCTCGGCCACGTAGCCTGTGGGCGTCATGCGCGAATACACACCCACTACCTTGGCGCGCCCCAGCCGCGCAAACCGCGACAGCGACGGGATGGTGGCCGCCGTCACGCCATAGAACGGCACAAACACCGAATCATTGCGCCCGTAGTCCATGTCGGGCAGCAGGTACAGCAGGCCGCCCTTGCGCAGGTTGGCGATGATGGGCTTGACGCCGTCCGAGCGGTTGAGCATGCGCACGTCACCAAAACGCTGGCGCCCGGCCATGAACCAGCCGTCCACCGCCGGATCGGGGTGGGTGGCAAAAATGGACGTGAACGCTCGGCCCGAATGCAGCGGCAGCGCCAGGCCACCCGCATCCATGCCATAGAAGTGCGGCGCAAACAGGATGGTGGGCGTGTCGCCGTCGAGCTCGTGCACGGCACCTCTGAGTTGCACGCGCCGCTCGACCACCTCGCGGGGCGCGGCCCAGAGCCAGCTGCGGTCCAGCCAGGTCTGGCAGAACACCACAAAACTGGCGCGCGCCACGGCGCGGCGGCGCGCCTCGGTCCAGTCCGGAAAACACAACTCCAGGTTGCGCAGCGCCACCTTGCGCCGGGGCGCCACCAGCACAAAGGCCACCTGCCCCAGCAGCCACCCCATGCCGCGCAGCACGGGCAGCGGCAGGTGCGCCAGCACCCGCATGAACCACACACCCAGGCGCCCCGTCATACCGCAGCTCCCGCAGCAGGCGCTGCCTCGGCGCGCGGCTGCTTGTAGCGGGCATAGCCCCACAGGTATTGCTCGGGGCACTGGCGGATAAGGTGTTCCATGGCCTGGTTGATCTGCACAACGGCAACGTCCAACTGGTCCGACAGCGGTTGCGCCAGCGGCTCGAAATGGGTGACAAAACCACGGCCCCAGGGCAGCCGCTCGCAGCGCACCAGCACCACGGCGGCACCCGTCTGCTGCGCCAGGCGCACGGCCAGGGTCATGGTGTAGGCATCGCGGCCAAAAAACGGCGCCCAGAGGCCCTGCCCGTCCGGCGGGACCTGGTCGGGCAGCAGCCCCACGGCCTCACCCCGCCGCAGGGCCTTGATCATCTGGCGCACACCCGCCAGTGTGGTGGGCACGGCCAGCATGCCAGGCCGGTTGCGCGCGGTCTCCATCACCTTGGCCAGCCAGGCCTGGCGCGCGGGGCGGTACAGCACGGTGATGGGGCCGCGCTCCGCGCTCCAGCGGCGGGCCGCCGCCTGGGCCGACAGCTCGAAGCACCCCTGGTGCGGCGTGAGGTACAAAATGCCGCGCCCGGCCGCATACGCCTGCTCCACACAGGCCTCGCCTTCGATGCGGCAGGGCAGTGGCGCCCCCAGCCACAGGCGCGGCAGCTCGGCCACCATGCGGCCGGCATGGGCCACAGCGGCACGCACGTCGCCCAGCGAATACCCTGCCAGGGCCGAATTGGCCAGAAAGCGACGCCGGTACGTGGGCGACGCACAAAACGCAATCCAGCCCATGGCCGCGCCCATGATGTGCAGCAACCACAGTGGAAATACGGAAAAGAATCGAAAGACGACTGGCATTAAAATGACGGGGTCGCTGAGTTAAATGAGCAACTTGCAGGGCGACGTTAAAAAAATCTGCTAAAGCGTTCGCCAGATCTCCTTCGGGGTGAGGGCAACGCCCCAAATGCCGGAACACAGGAGTTTATTCAAATGGCGAACGACTTTCTCTTTACCTCGGAATCCGTCTCCGAAGGCCACCCCGACAAGGTGGCCGATCAGATCTCGGACGCGATTCTCGATGCAATCTTCAAGCAAGACCCCCGTAGCCGCGTGGCGGCCGAAACGCTGACCAACACCGGCCTCGTCGTGCTGGCGGGCGAAATCACCACCAACGCCCACGTGGACTACATCCAGGTGGCGCGCGACACCATCAAGCGCATCGGATACGACAACACCGACTACGGCATCGACTACAAGGGTTGCGCCGTGCTCGTGGCCTATGACAAGCAGTCCAACGACATCGCCCAGGGCGTGGACCACGCGAGCGACGACCACCTAAACACCGGCGCCGGCGACCAGGGCCTGATGTTCGGCTACGCCTGCGACGAAACGCCCGAGCTGATGCCCGCGCCCATCTACTACGCGCACCGCCTCGTCGAGCGCCAGGCCCAGCTGCGCAAGGACGGCCGCCTGCCGTTCCTGCGCCCCGACGCCAAGTCGCAAGTCACGATGCGCTACGTGGACGGCAAGCCCCACAGCATCGACACCGTGGTCCTCTCCACCCAGCACCACCCCGACCAGAGCGAAACGCAGACCAAGATGAAGGCTTCGTTCACCGAAGCCATCATCGAAGAGATCATCAAGCCCGTGCTGCCCAAGGAATGGCTGCAGAACACCCGCTACCTGATCAACCCCACGGGCCGTTTTGTCATCGGCGGCCCGCAGGGTGACTGTGGCCTGACCGGCCGCAAGATCATCGTGGACACCTACGGCGGTGCCTGCCCCCACGGCGGCGGCGCCTTCAGCGGCAAGGACCCAACGAAGGTGGACCGCTCGGCAGCCTACGCTGCCCGCTATGTGGCCAAGAACATCGTGGCCGCAGGCCTGGCGCGCCAGTGCCAGATCCAGGTGGCGTACGCCATTGGTGTGGCCGAGCCCATGAACATCACGGTGTACACGGAAGGCACGGGCGTGGTGTCGGACGAGCGTCTGGCAGCGCTGGTGCGTGAGCATTTCGACCTGCGCCCGAAGGGCATCATCCAGATGCTGGACCTGCTGCGCCCGATCTATGAGAAGACCGCAGCCTACGGCCACTTCGGCCGCGAAGAGCCCGAATTCAGCTGGGAGAAGACCGATAAAGCTGCTGCGCTGCGCGCTGCAGCCGGGCAGTAAAGCCCGCCGCGCGATAGCGCGGTTTTCGGTCTGCGGGCGAAGCTCATATCGCGTCAGCGATGTGAGCGCAGACCAAAAGACCGTCAGAGCCGTCCCACCTCCAAAGCCGCAACGCTCCGCCTTGCGGCTTTTCTTTTTGGCGCTTCACCACTGCCCGCCAGCGGCCCTCTCCTACACCCACCGCCCGCCCGCACTGACGGCGCTGCCGACGGCCCCTCGGTATTGTTCCTGCACACCCTTTCGCAGCCCCGCGCTGCCTGAACATCCACTGCAAGGAGCGACCACCATGCTGAAGTACGCCATCATTTTTGCCCTGATCTCCCTGGTCGCCGGTGCCCTGGGATTCAGCGGAGTCGCCGCAGGCGCGGCGGGCATCGCCAAGGTGCTGTTTGTGCTGTTCCTGGTGATTGCCGTGGTGTTTGTGGTGCTGGCCGTCATCGGCGTGGGTGCCGCGCGCAAGGTCCTCAAGTAACCCACCGCACCTTTGTCACAGCCCCACATTCCCCACACAGCCGCACCATGACCGACACCACCAATATTTTTGAAGCCCTGCGCGAGAGCCACGACCGCCAACGAGCGCTGTACACCGCACTCACCGACACCAGCGGAGACACCCCTGAGCGGCGCGAGCTGTTTGACCAGCTCAAGCAGGAACTGACGGCCCATGAGCGGGCTGAGGAACGGCATTTTTATATTCCGCTGATGGCGCACGACGCGGGCATCGACCTGTCCCGCCACGCCATTTCAGAGCACCACCAGCTCGATGAACTGCTGGAGTCACTGGAAGAGGCAGATCCGGCCACCCCCAGCTGGCTGCCGCTGGCCAAGAAACTGGCGGAGAAGGTGGAACACCACCTCAAGGAAGAAGAACACCGCTTCTTCCAGATGGCTGGCAAGCTGCTGACGGAGAAGCAAAAAACCGCGCTGGCGGCGGACTACCGGGCTGACTATGAGGAGGCCAAGGCCGCCATGGCCTGAGCGTGCCGGGCTCTGCCCGGAGACACGCAAGGGGTCATACGGACTCTTCGGCCTGCACCACGCAGTTGCGACCGCTGGACTTGGCCTTGTACAGCGCCGTGTCCGCGCGCTTGATCAGGGCGTGGCTGTCTTCCTTGTGGTCCCAGGTGGCCACGCCAAAACTGGCGCTGACATGGCCCACCGCGTCGAACGGCACGCCTGCAATGCGCGCGCGCACCGCCTCGGCCATGGCCATGGCGGCATCCACCGGGGTTTCCTTGAGCAGGATGATGAACTCCTCGCCCCCGAAACGCGCAGCGCAGTCGGACGACCGCAGCAGCTCGCGCACACGCAGCGCCGTGCTCTTGAGCACCACATCGCCCGAGTCATGCCCAAAGGTATCGTTGATGCGTTTGAAAAAGTCGATGTCAAACATCACCACCGACAGACTGCCCTTCTTGATGCGAGTGTCGGCCATCTCGGTCTCCAGCCTCTCAAAGAAGCGGCGGCGGTTGACCAAGTCCGTCAGGAAGTCCTTTGTGGCCAGGTCTTCCAGCTTGCGGTTGAGCCGCGCCATGGGCTCGATCACCAGCGACGACAGCGACAGGTTGAGCCCGACGAAAAGCAGCACAAAACTACCCACCAGCGCCGCCATCACCGTGTTGAAGGTCTGACGCGCCTTCTCCAGCGGGAAGTACATCGGCACCTTCACCACCTGGATGCCCACCGTCTCGTTCATGCCCCAGCCAAAGCCGTTCTTGTCGCCATAGACCTTGAGCATGGTGGGCGGCGCCACGGCCGGTGTGCTGTGACAGGCCATGCATTGCGCCTGCTTGATGGTGATGGGGCGGGCCACGTACATGGCGCGGTGCATGCCCTCGCCCACCTCGCCGGTGACCTCTTTCTTGAGGTCGGCCCGGCCTTCGCGGAAGTCGCTGATGATGCGCTCCTCCCACTCGTTGGCACGGTCGCGCAGGTTGGTGGGGTTGAGCACCGCCTCCTTGTACTCATAGCCCGGAAACCGGTTCTGCAGGCGGCGCAGGGTTTCGGTGGCCGCATAGGCAGGCACCGTCTGCGGCAGGAATTTCTCGGCCAGCGTCACGTCCAGGTGGGGCTTGACCAGCTCTGTCGTGTAGTCGCGGATCGCCATGGCCGCGTGCATCATGATCTGCGAGTTGTGCTGCACCTCCTCGATGGCAGACTGCTGCAGAAAGCGGTGTACATAAACTCCCGCCCCCGCCGCTGCCACCAGCAGCACGGCCGCCAGCACCAGGTTGAATTTGAGCCGCAAAGACATGGATTTCCCTCAGGTGCCGGCGTTGTGCCGGCTTGTTGTTGGTGGTGCAACGGCAGCCACCCTGGCCTGCGCGACGCACCCACCGTTCGTGGGACACAAAGTTTGCGTTTGTGCCAGATTTCCGTGCGGCGGTCCAATAGTTTGTGCGCTAAGCCCGCGCTACAGCCCGCGCGCGCTCAGCGACAGATTGCGCCGGTAGGCCGGGCGCACCCGGTACAGCTGCGCGGGGCGGTGGGCGCCGCCGCCTTGCAGCGCTCCCGGCACCGGCTCCAGCATGGCCAACTCGTCCATCTTGCGGCGAAAACTCACCTTGTTGACCGGCTCGCCCAGCACCGCCTCGTACACAGCCTGCAGCTGCGGCAGCGTGAACGGCTCGGCGCACAGGTGCACGGGCATAGACGAATACTGGCTTTTGCTGCGCACGCGGGCCACGGCGGCATCGACCATGGCACGGTGGTCAAAAGGCAGCGCAGGCAATTCGGCCACGGGTACCAGCGTTAGCGGTGCCTGCGCCAGCACCTCAGGCGGCACCAGGGCACAGTAAGCGACGGCCAGCGACCAGCCCCGGGGGTCGCGCACCGGGCCGGAGAAGGTGGCCAACTGCTCCAGGTACGGGCTCTGCAAGCCCGCCTTGTCGCGCAGCACCCGGGCCGCGCTGGCCTGGGCATCGACATCTTCTTGCGCATGGATGTAGCCACCCGGCAGCGCCAGAGCCCCGGCAAACGGCGCGCGCTCACGGCGCAACAGGGCCACTTGCAACGCCCCTTGCTGCAAGGTCAGCAACACCACATCGACGGTACAGATCACAGTGGGCAAAGCGGATTCGGTCATGCACCGAGTTTGTCACAAGCATGAACAAACCGGCACCCAGATCGCGAACCACATTCCCTAGCGCAAATTCTTTGAGACCACTACGAAACAAGTGCTTTCAACTCAGTTAGTTTATTTTTTTTACTAACAAGATTACACTGCATCCAACAACCCAGGAGAAGACCATGCCCCGCAACATCTAGCTGCTGGTGATTGACCCGCAAAACGACTTTTGCGACCTGCCTGCCGCATGGCAGCCTGTGGATGCGCTCACCGGCCAGCACACCGCCCCCACACTGCCCGTGCCGGGTGCCCATGCCGACATGCAGCGCCTGGCCCAGTTCATCCGCAACCAGGGCGACCAGCTTGATGGGATCATCGTCACGCTCGATTCGCACCAGCGCTTTGATATCGCCCACCCTGGCTTCTGGCAGACCGTCGCGGGTGCCGATGTGGCGCCCTTCACCCCCATCACCGCCGCCCAGGTGCGCGCAGGCGACTACACACCGCGCGATACCACGGCCCTGCCCCGCACCCTGGGGTATCTGGACGCACTCGAAGCCCAGGGCCGCTATACGCTGATGGTGTGGCCGGTGCACTGCGAGGTGGGCAGCTGGGGCCATGGCGTGCACGCCGATGTACTGGCCGCCTGCGGGGCCTGGCAGCTCCAGCGCCAGCGCGCGGTGCGCAATGTGTTCAAGGGCACCAACCCCTGGACGGAGCACTACAGCGCCATCGAGGCCGAGGTGCCCGATGCGGACGACGAAGGCACCGCACTCAACACCGCCCTGCTGCAGTCGCTGGGCCAGGCCGATGTGCTGCTGATCGCGGGCGAGGCCAGCAGCCACTGCGTGCGCTCGACCACCAAGCACATCGCGCAGCACCTGCCCCGCCTGGTGCCGGGCTGGCGAGCCAGCCGCATCGTGCTGCTGTCCGATGGCATGAGCCCCGTGGGCGGGTTCGAGGCGCAGCACCAAGCATTTCTGCAGGTCATGTGTGCAGCCGGTGCGCATCTCGCCAATATGAATGAAATCAGGCTCTAGCGCTTATCTATCAAGTGCTAGCAGCTACCAATTTTGGAGCAACACCATGAACCCCGTCATCACCAGCCTGCTCGACACCGACCTCTACAAGTTCACGATGTGGCAGGCCCTGCTGCACCGCCACCCACAAACACAAAGCGAATACCGCTTTGTGTGCCGCAACACCCCAGCCTACCCGCTGGCCGAGCTGCTGCCCGAGGTGAACGCTGCGCTGGACCACCTGTGCAGCCTGCGCTTCACGCCCGAAGAGCTGGCCTATGTGGGCAGCCTGCGCTACATCAAGAGCGACTTTGTGGACTTCCTGCGCATCTTCCAGTTCCAGCGCAGTTTCATCAGCGCCTGGGCCGAGGGCGAGCAACTGCACATCGTGGCGCAAGGCCCACAGGTGCATGTGATGGGGTTTGAGATCTTCGTGCTGGCCATCGTGAACGAACTGTACTTTCGCCGTTTTGACGCGGCCCAGGCCCTCGCCAGCGGCCGCGCACGGCTGGCCGCCAAGGTGTTGCAGCTGCAGGCACTGGCGCAACAGGCCACGCTGCGCCACCCGTTCGAGCTGTTCGACTTTGGCCTGCGCCGCCGCTACAGCGGCGCCTGGCAGCGCGAGGTGGTGCAGACCTTTGCCACACAAACACCGCAGTGGTTCAAGGGCACCAGCAACGTGCTGCTGGCGCGCGACCTGGGCCTGGTGCCCATCGGCACCATGGCGCACGAATACCTGCAGACCTACCAGGCGCTGGGCGTGCGGCTGCGCGACTTTCAAAAGGCCGCGCTCGAAGACTGGGTGCAGGAGTACCGGGGCGACCTGGGCATTGCGCTGACCGACACCGTGGGCATGGACGCCTTTCTGGCCGACTTCGACCTGTACTTCACCAAGCTGTTCGACGGCCTGCGGCACGACTCAGGCGACCCGGTGGCCTGGGGCGAAAAGGCCCTCGCGCACTACACCCGGCTGCGCATCGACGCACACACCAAGCGGCTGGTGTTCTCGGACGGACTCGACCTGGAACGCGCCCTCATGCTGTACCGCCACTTTGGCGACCGCACACAGCTCGGCTTTGGCATTGGCACCAACCTGACCAACGACATGGGTGCAGACCACAAGCCGCTCAACATCGTGATGAAACTTGTGCGCGCCAACGGGCAGCCCGTGGCCAAGCTGTCGGACACGCCTGGCAAGACGCTGTGCGACGATGAAACCTACCTGGCCTACCTGCGTCAGGTTTTCAACGTGAAGGACTGACACCATGCTCCGCATCACCCTTGCCCAGCTCAACTTCACTGTCGGCGACATCGAAGGCAACGTGGCCCGCATGGTGACCGCCGCGCAGCAGGCGGCGCGCGAACAGGCCGACCTCGTCGTGTTCAGCGAGCTGTCGCTGTGCGGCTACTACCCCGGCGACATGCTGGAGGAAACCGGCTTTCAGCAACGCATCGAGGCCGGCATCTCCGCGTTACAACAGGCCTCTGCTGAATTACCCCAGCTGCACTGGGTGTTGGGCGCACCCACACCCGCGCGCGGCCCCGGCAAGCGCTTGCACAACAGCCTGCTGGTGCTGCAAGGCGGGGCCGTGCGCCTGCAATACGCCAAGCAGCTGCTGCCCACGTACAACATCTTTGACGAGCGCCGCCACTTCGAGCCCGGCCCGGACGTCGCCAAGGTGCTGCGCATCGGCAGCACGCAGGTGGGCCTGCTGATCTGCGAAGACGGCTGGAACGACCACGGCGCCGACTACGCCACCAACCCTTTCGAGCGCATGCGCGACGCCGCGCCCGACCTCGTGGTGAGCATCAACGCCAGTCCCAGCCACACCGGCAAACGCGAGCAGCGCCACCAGATCTTTGCCGACGCCGCGCGCCGCCACGGCCTGCCGATCCTGTACGTGAACCAGATCGGTGGGCACGACCAGGTGGTGTACGACGGTGCATCGTTCGCGGCCGAGCCCGATGCGGCTGTCGTCTTTGAAGCGCAGCGGTTTGTGGAAGACGTGTGCACGCTGCAGTTCGACAACGGGCATTTTCTGAGCGCTGAAGGCGACCGCCCTACCCCCGTGCCCGCACAGGGCCTGCCCACCATGGACTTCTACCGCCAGCAGATCGTGCTGGGCCTGCGTGACTACGCACGGCGCTGCGGCTTTACGCAGGTGGTGGTGGGCAGCTCGGGCGGCATCGACAGCGCGCTGACGCTCGCCTTGGCCGTGGAAGCGCTGGGTGCGGACAACGTGGTCGGCATCACCATGCCCTCGCGCTACTCCAGCAGCGGCTCGGTCGATGACTCGGTGGCGCTGTGCCACAACCTGGGCGTGCAGCTCTTCACACACCCGATTGCCGAGCTGGTGGCGAGCTACGCGCAGCAGTTCGAGGCCAGCTTTTGCAAGCCGTTGGTGGGCCTGCCGCTCGAAAATTTGCAGGCGCGCATTCGCGGAACGGTGCTGATGGAATACTCCAACGCCTTTGGACACCTGCTGCTGACCACGGGCAACAAGAGTGAAATCTCGGTGGGCTACTGCACGCTGTATGGGGACACCAACGGCGGCCTGGGCTTGATTGGCGACCTCTACAAGACGGAGGTGTTTGCCTTGTCGCGCCACGTCAACGAACACGCCGGGCGCGAGCTGATCCCGCAGGCCATCATCGACAAGGAACCCTCGGCCGAACTGGCACCCGGCCAGCGCGATGTGGACAGCCTGCCACCCTACCCCGTGCTCGACGAAGTGCTCAAGCTGCTCATCGAAGGCGACCGCCTTTCTGCCGCGGAGCACGCGGCGGCCCAGAATTTTGTCGCCCAGCTGCAAACCGACGACGCGGGCCGCGCCCTGGTGCAACGCGTGCGCATGATGGTGGCGCGCAACGAATACAAGCGCCGTCAGGCCCCGCCCATCGTGCGCGTGCGGGCACGGGCCTTTGGCAGTGGGCGGCAGATGCCTATTGCTGCGCGGTATGTGTAATACGGCTCCAGGGTAAAATTACTACCAAAAAGATAGCTGCTAGCGCTTTACAGATAAGCGCTAGCGACCAAAAACACTTAAAAATCACCCGATAACGACTGGAGACACATGGTCGATACCGCCATCTACATCGGGCGTTTTGAACCCGTGCACAACGGCCACATGGCGCTGCTGCAGCGCGCGCTCGACAGCGCGCAGCAGGTCATCGTGGTGGTGGGCTCGGCCTGGCAGGCGCGCTCGCCCAAGAACCCCTTCACTTGGCAAGAACGCGAGGCCATGCTGCGCAATGCGCTGCCCGAGGCCGACCGCAGCCGCATGGTGGTGCTGCCCATGCGCGACTACTACAACGAGGCGGTCTGGGTGCAGGCCGTGCGCCAGGGCGTGGCGCGGCTGACGACACCCGGTGCGCATATCGGTCTGGTGGGCCACTTCAAGGACGCCACCAGCGGCTACCTGAGCGCGTTCCCGGGCTGGGAGCTGATCCATGTGGAGCGCCAGGGGCCGATTGACGCCACCGCCATCCGCGACGCCTGGTTTGGCGCCACCCCCGACACGGTGCAGTCCGCCCTTGCTCCTCTGGCTGACCAGATGCCTGCCAGCACCCTGGCCACGCTGACCGAGTTTGCGCAGACCCCGCACTACCTGGCGCTGCAGCAGGAGTGGCAGATGCTGCGCGGCTACCGCCAGGCCTGGGCCGCCGCGCCCTACCCACCCGTCTTCGTGACGGTGGACGCGGTGCTGCGCTGCCAGGACCATGTGCTGCTGATCCGCCGCGCACACGCACCCGGCAAGGGCCAGCTGGCCGTGCCCGGTGGCTTCATCGAACAGCGCGAAACGGTGTGGCAGTCCTGCCTGCGCGAACTGGTGGAAGAAACCCACTGCCACCTGCCCGAGGCCACCATGCGCGCCGCGCTGCAGTCCGTGGCCGTGTTCGACCACCCCGACCGCAGCCAGCGTGGCCGCACCATCACGCATGCGCACTACTTTGATTTGGGAGATGCGCAGTTTCCAAACGTGCAAGCAGACGACGACGCGCTGCAGGTGCAGTGGACACGCATCGACCAGCTGGCGGGGATGGAAGAGGAATTCTTTGAAGACCACTTCCACATGCTGGACCACTTTTTAGGGCTGACGGAGCTGCACTGACAACGTGCAGCCAGACTTCAAGCAAAAACAGCCTCTAGCGCTTTTCCCTAAAGCGCCGAAAGCTATTGTTTAAATAGCACCAAGCCCTGCACGCTCCAGCATGGCATGCAGCAGCACGTTGCATCCCGCCTCGATGTGCTCGGGTTTGGCATCCTCGATCTCGTTGTGGCTGATGCCGTCCTTGCAGGGGATGAAGATCATGCCGCTGGGCGCCAGCTTGGCCATGTAGACGGCGTCGTGCCCCGCGCCCGAGACAGCGGGCATGTGGCTGTAGCCCAGCTTGGCGGCGGCGCGGCCTACGGCCTCCACACATTCGGGCTGGAAGAGTTGCGCGGGGTAGCTGGACACCATCTCGATGTGCACCTGCACACCGTGTTCTTGGGCCACCTGGTCGGCAAAGGCCTTGACCTCGGCAGCCATGGCATCGACCAGCGCGTCGGTGCTGTTGCGCAGGTCGATGCTGAACTTGACCCGGCCCGGAATCACGTTGCGGCTGTTGGGGAACACCTGCACCATGCCCACGGTGCCGCGCCCGTGCGGCGGATGGCGGTGGGCGGCAGCGACTACGTCTTGCATGATGCGCGTGGCGGCCAGCATCGCGTCCTTGCGCAGGGCCATGGGGGTGGGGCCTGCGTGGGCTTCCATGCCGGTGACGGTGCAGTCGAACCAGCGGATGCCCAGCACGCCGCTGACCACGCCGATGGTCTTGTCGTTGTCTTCCAGCACCGGGCCTTGTTCGATGTGGGTTTCAAAGTACGCGCCGATGGGGTGGTCGCCGGGCTCCTGCTCGCCGATGTAGCCGATGCGCTCCAGCTCGCCCTTCACCGTCTTGCCTTCGGTGTCGGTGGCGGCGTAGGCGTGCTCCAGCGTGAAGGCCTTGGCGAACACGCCCGAGCCCATCATCACGGGCACAAAGCGGCTGCCTTCTTCATTGGTCCAGAACGCGACTTCGATGGGGGCCTCGGTCTCGATGCCGTGGTCGTTGAGCGTGCGCACCACCTCGATGCCAGCCAGCACGCCGTAGTTGCCGTCGAACTTCCCGCCGGTGGGCTGGGTGTCGATGTGGCTGCCGGTCATGATGGGTGGCAGGCTGTTGTTGCGCCCGGGGCGGCGCATGAAGCCGTTGCCGATCTTGTCGATGGTGACGGTCATGCCCGCTTCGCGCGCCCAGCGGGTGACCAAATCACGGCCCTGCTTGTCCAGGTCGGTGAGCGTGAGGCGGCACACGCCGCCTTTAGGCGTGGCGCCGATCTGCGCCAGCTCCATGAGCGACGACCACAGGCGGTCTCCGTTGATACGCAGGTTCTCGATGTCGGTCTTCACTTTGGTGTCCATGGTGTTCTCCGGATGCATTGCAGCGGTCAGCGTGCAACGGCGGTGGGGGCCAGGTCTTGCGCACGTTTTTGCACGGCCTGGAAGTTGGCGCCAAACGCGGGGCGCTTGATGTAGCGGCCTTTGCCCTGCTCGGCCCGCAGGTCGCCGTTGGCAAACACCACGCGGCCCTGACTCACGGTGTGGCTGGGGATGCCGCGCACGGTGCGGCCTTCAAAGATGTTGAAATCGCCCTTGCTGAACTGCGTCTTGGCCGAGAAGGTCTTGGTGCCTTGCGGGTCCCACAGCACCAAGTCGGCATCGGCACCTTCGCCGATGAACCCCTTGCGCGGGTAGATGTTGAACAGCTTGGCGGCGTTGGCCGAAGTGATGGCCACGAACTCGCTGGGCGTGAGGCGGCCGGTGTTCACGCCGCCGTCCCACAGCGCAGCCATGCGCTCTTCCACACCGCCGGTGCCGTTGGGGATCTTGGCGAAGTTCTCCTTGCCCATGGCCTTTTGCGCGGCGCAGAAGGTGCAGTGGTCCGTGGCCGTGGTGTGCAGCTGGCCCGACTGCAGCCCACGCCACAGCGCCTCCTGGTGCCCCTTGGGGCGGAAGGGCGGGCTCATCACATAGGCGGCGGCCTTGGCAAAGTCGGGGTCGCGGTACACGCTGTCGTCCACCAGCAGGTGGCCCGCCAGCACCTCGCCGTACACGCGCTGGCCGCGCGCACGGGCGCGGGCAATCGCGTCGGCCGACTCCATGCAGCTCACATGCACCACGTAGATCGGCACGCCCAGCACGTCGGCAATGGCAATGGCGCGGTTGGCGGCCTCGGCCTCGACCATGGGCGGGCGCGACAGCGGGTGGCCCTCGGGGCCGGTGATGCCCATCTTGGCGACCTCTTGCTGCAGCAGGTACACCAGCTCGCCGTTTTCGGCGTGCACCGTGGGCATGGCGCCCAGCTCCAGCGCGCGCTTGAAGCTGTTCACCAGGGTTTCGTCATCGCACATGATGGCGTTCTTGTAGGCCATGAAGTGCTTGAAGCTGTTCACCCCCTCGTCCTGCACCAGCGTACCCATGTCGGCGCGCACCTGCTCGCTCCACCAGGTGATGGCGACGTGAAACGAATAGTCGGCGGCCGACTTCTCCGCCCAGCCGCGCCACTTGCGATAAGCATCCAGGATGGGTTCTTGCGGATCGGGGATCACGAAGTCGATGATGCTCGTGGTGCCGCCGGCTAGCGCAGCCGCCGTGCCGGTGAAGAAGTCGTCCATGGTGACGGTGCCCATGAACGGCAGCTGCATGTGCGTGTGCGGGTCGATGCCACCAGGCAGCACGTACTGGCCGCTGGCGTCCAGCGTCTGCGCGCCTGCGGGGGCCTGCGCAGCCGCCCCATCCCCCACGGCCACGATGCGGCCATCGACGCACAACACATCGGCGCGCTGTTCACGGTCGGCGTTGACCACGGTGCCACCGCGGATCACAAGGGCTTGGGTCATGGGGGTCTCCTTCAGGGATGCGGATCAGGTCGAAAAAAAACCCTGCACTGGCACCAGGCCCAGGCAGGGCCAAGGGGTCACTTCTTCTTGGCAGTCAGGTAGTAATAGGTGCCGGCCACGGCCAGGCTGAAGAACCAGCCAAAGTCGAACAGCGCCAGCAGCAGGCCGGGCACAGCCGCCTTGTCGATCACGCCCGACACGGCCAAGTAGCCCGGCAGGCAGGGCAGCACACCCAGCGCAAAGGCAATCAGCGCCTGCACGTTCCAGCCATTGCTGTACTCGTATTCGCCGCCGCGGCGGTACAGGTCGTCCACCTTCAGCTCGCTCTTGCGCACCAGGTAGTAGTCCACCAGCAGGATGCCCGCGATGGCGCCCAGCAGCGTGCCGTAGCCGCCCAGCCAGGTGAACAGGTAGCCGCCCGAGGTGGCCAGCAGCTTCCAGGGCATGAACACCAGGCCAATCAGCGCGGCGATCAGGCCACCCATGCGGAAGCTGATCTTGGACGGTGCGACCTGGCTGAAGTCATACGACGGCGACACCAGGTTGGCGGCGACGTTGGTGGTCAGGTTGGCCAGCAGGATCACCAGCAGGCCCACGCCCGCAGCCACGCTGCCCATTTGCGTGAGCAGGCCGTCGGGGAACAACTGTGCCTTGCCATACAGGATGGCTGAGGCCGAGAAACCAATCACACCCACCATGGAGAACAGTGCCATGGGAATCGGCAGGCCGATGGCTTGGCCCATGACCTGGTCCTTTTGCGACTTGGCAAAGCGCGTGAAGTCCGGGATGTTGAGCGCAAGCGTAGCCCAGAAGCCGACCAGGCCCGTCAGCGCCGCCCAGGTCTTGGGGCCACCCTCGACCACCTTGGCAGGCAGGTTGAAGAGCTGGCCCGAAGGCACCTTCATCATCAGCACCACGACGAGCACGATGGACGCAATGATCATCAGCGGCGCGGCGATCACTTCGAGCTTGCGGATGGACTCTGGGCCCTTCCAGATGAAGTAGATGTGCACTGCCCAGAACGCGAGGAAACACATGAACTGCGAGGTGCTGATGGTCTGCCCCTCGGCCGGGCCCGCGAGCCCCATGCCCAGGATGTTCAGGAAGCCATGCAGCGCCAGCGCGCCGAAATAGCAGTTGATGGAGAACCAGCCACACGCCACCAGGCCCCGCAACACGGCAGGCAGGTTGGCGCCTTTCACACCGAACGAAGCGCGCGCCAGCACCGGGAACGGCACACCATATTTGGGTCCCACACGGCCGATCAGCACCATGGGCACGAGCACGATGCAGTTGGCCAGAAACACCAGCCACACCGCCATCTGCCAGGTGAAGCCCTGGTCGAGCATGGAGCTGGCCATGGTGTAGGTGGGCACACACACCACCATGCCCACCCAGAGTGCAGCGAAGTCTTTCCAGGTCCAGTGTCGCTGCGCGGCGGTGGTGGGGAGCAGATCTTCATTGGCGAGCGTGTTGGAGGCTCCGCCGGGCATTAGCCCCGCCACGTGGGCAGCGCTGCCGGTACTGTTGGTCATGCCTGTACTCCTGTCAAAGACGTCGTTGGGGTTGCACACAACCCGCCGTCTGTTTCAGCGCCCTCACGCTGGCAGATGGCGGGCAAAGGGAAGCGAGCGATGCTAGAGATCACGCAAGAACTGCACCAGATGCAGTGCAGCATGCGTTGCAAATCAGCACCACAACGGGTGCTGTCACAACGCATTGCGGGGTCTGTGGCACACGCACGCATGGGCCGCATATCAAGCCGCTGCAGACACGCGCTGCGGGTTGTTGGGGTGCGTGGTCCAGTTGGCGTATTCGCCCGTCACCTTCTTGCCCGTGCGCACATCAACTTCGCCCGGCTCCAGCGCGCGCATGGTGATGCACTCTGGCACAGGGCAGATCGACACGCACAGGTTGCAACCCACGCACTCGGCCTCGTTGATCTCGAACTTGCGCACGCCACCCTCTTTGGTGAAGGTGATGGCCTGGTGCGAGGTGTCTTCGCACACCACATGGCAGCGGCCGCACTGGATGCAGGCATCCTGGTTGATGACGGCTTTTTCGATGTGGTTGAGGTTGAGGTTCTTCCAGTCCTTGACCGTGGGCACGGCCTGGCCCTTGAAGTCATCCAAGGTGGCGTAGCCGTGCTCGTCCATGAAGTTGGACAGCCCATCGCACATGTCCTGCACGATCTTGAAGCCATACACCATGGCCGCCGTGCACACCTGCACCGTGCCGCAGCCCAGCGCAATGTACTCGGCCGCATCGCGCCAGGTGGTGATGCCGCCAATGCCGCTGATGGGCAGGCCCGCAGTCTGCGCATCGCGTGCAATCTCCGCCACCATGTTCAGCGCGATAGGCTTGACGGCCGGGCCGCAGTAGCCGCCGTGCGAACCCCAGCCGTCGGTGCTCGGGCTCATCACCATGCGGTCCAGGTCCACACCCATGATGGAGTTGATGGTGTTGATGAGCGACACCGCATCGGCTCCACCCGCCTTGGCGGCGCGTGCGGGCTGGCGCACGTCGGTGATGTTGGGCGTGAGCTTCACGATCACGGGCAGCTTGCTGTAGTGCTTGCACCAGGCCGTGACCATCTGGATGTACTCGGGCACCTGGCCCACGGCCGCGCCCATGCCACGCTCGCTCATGCCGTGGGGGCAGCCGAAGTTGAGTTCGATGCCATCGGCGCCGGTGTCTTCCACGAGCGGCAGGATGTTCTTCCAGCTCTGCTCCTCGCACGGCACCATGAGCGAGACGATCATGGCGCGGTCCGGCCAGTTGCGTTTGACGCGCTTGATCTCTTCGAGGTTGGTGTGCAGCGGCCGGTCAGTGATCAGCTCGATGTTGTTCAGGCCGATCACACGGCGGTCTTGCGACATGAGTGTGGAGTAGCGCGGGCCGTTGACGTTGACCACGGCCGGGTCTTCGCCCAGCGTCTTCCACACCACGCCGCCCCAGCCCGCTTCAAAGGCGCGGGTGACGTTGATCTCTTTGTCGGTGGGCGGTGCGGAGGCCAGCCAGAAGGGGTTGGGGCTTTGGATGCCCAGGAAATTGCTGCGAATGTCTGCCATGGGGTGCTCCCGTGAAAACTGGGGTGAAGGGGTTCAGGCCATCAGTGCGGCGTGGATGGAGACAGCGGCCACCTTGCCGTGCTCCACCGCCTCCACCGTGAGGTCGCGGCCGCCCACGCGGCAGTCGCCACCGGCCCACACACGCGCCAGGCTGGTCTGGCCTTCGGCATCGGTGGCGATGCGCCCGCCCTCCAGCGCAATGCTTTTGCCCACAGGCTCGGCCACAAAGGTCTGGCCGATGGCCTTGAGCACCATGTCGGCATCGAGCGTGAAGGTTTCGCCGGTTTCCACCAGCTTGCCGCCGCTCAGCGCCGTGGCGGCAAAACGCACGCCCTTGACAGCGCCGCCTTCGCTCAGCACCTCTTTCGGTGCAGCCCAGTGGCGGATGGTCACGCCGTTCGTCTGCGCCCATTGCTGTTCCACGGCCGATGCCGACATGGCCTCTGCGCCCCGGCGGTAGACGATGGTCACTTCTTCCGCGCCCAGCTTGCGCGACTGCACGGCGGCATCCACCGCCGTCATGCCGCCGCCGATCACCACCACCCGGCGGCCCACTGGCAGGGTCGAGAGGTCGACGCTCTGGCGCAGCTCGGCAATGAAATCCACGGCATTGCGCAAGCCTGTGGCCGAGGGTTCGGCCACGCCCAGCGCGTTCACGCCCTGCAGGCCCAGGCCCAGGAACACGGCGTCGTACGCGCCCAGAAGGCTGTCGAGCGTGATGTCACGGCCGAGCTGCTGGCCCGTGCGCACCTCGATGCCGCCGATGGACAGCAACCACTCCACCTCCTTCTGCGCGAAGTTGTTGGTGGTTTTGTAGCTGGCGAGGCCGTATTCATTCAGGCCGCCCAGCTTTGGGCGCGCCTCGAACAACACCACGTCATGCCCCCGCACGGCCAGACCATGCGCGCAGGCCAGGCCCGACGGCCCTGCGCCCACCACGGCCACGCGCTTGCCGGTGGGGGCTGCGCGCTGGAACAACGGTGCACCGGGCTTTTCAAAAAATGCGTCAGTTGCATAGCGCTGCAGCGAGCCGATCTCCACCGGCTTGTCCTCGTTGGTGTTGCGCACGCAAGCCTGTTCGCACAGCACTTCGGTGGGGCACACGCGGGCGCACATGCCGCCCAGCGGGTTGGCCTCCAGGATGGCACGGGCAGCACCCCGGTTGTTGTCCTGCGCAATGCGGTGGATGAACGATGGGATGTCGATCCCCGTGGGACAGGCGGTGGCGCAGGGCGCATCGTGGCAGTAGTAGCAGCGCTCGGCCTCGATCAGGGCCTGGGGTTTGGTGAGCGGCGGGTGCGCATCACTGAAGTTGGCAGCGTAGTCGGCCAGGTTCAGGCGTGCGGCATGAATGCCGCAGGCACGGCTTGCGGGTGTGTCCATCAGGTTTCCTCCGAGAGGGTCAGGGTGGGGGTCTGGGCGCAGGCCATGCAGACGCTCCAATGCGCCCGTGCCACGCAGCGCTGGCTGCGCATGCGGCTGGGGCCAGCCAATGCAGCGCAGGCGCAGGCGCCTGTGCTTGCAAACTTCGGAGGTTTCATCGTGGGCCTCGCTGTAGGATTCAGGTGCCCGCTGCTTTGGCGCAGCGGTGCCCTGTGTGGTGGGTCAATTTACCAACCCGTAAAAATTTACCAATTGGTAAAATCCCTAGAGCAAACCCCGTGCCAGCCAAATCGCCACAAATCTCCGTCTCACGCCAGCGAAATGCCAGTTTTTGGCCCCTGGCTTGTTCCACAATGGTGCGATGACCGACGCCCGCCCGTCCCCCGCAGACACCGCCCCCCGCGCTCCCAGGACAACGCGCGCCACCTCCAGCGACGAGACAACGCCCCGCGCGCCCACCGCCTCGCGCTTGCTCAAGGAACAGGGCATCCTCACTGAGGCCGAGAACCACTTTGCGCAGTTCGGCTTTGAGGGCGCCTCGCTGGAAAACATCGCAGCCGCCATCGGCATCAGCCGCCACAACCTGCTGTATTACTTTCCGAGCAAAGAGGCGCTGTACCAGCGTGTGCTCGACGACGTGCTCACCCAGTGGCTGGCCGGGATGGAAGACTTGTCGCACAGCGACGACCCCCAGCAGGCGCTGCGGCGCTATATCCGCGCCAAGCTGCAGTATTCGCGCACGCGCCCCCAGGGCGCCAAGGTCTTCACCAAAGAGGTGATTGCCGGTGCACCACGTTATGGCAACGCCATCATCGAGCGCGTGGCGCCGCTGCTCAAGACCGAGGTGCGCACCTTCGAACGCTGGGCCCGAGAAGGCCGCATCGCCAAGGTCAACTTCACGCACCTGATGTTCATCATCTGGTCGGTCACGCAGGCCTATGCGGAGCAGGAGGCCCAGTTCGCCCTGCTGCTGGGCAAACCGGCACTGACAGAACGCGACTACGAAAAGGCCGAGGAGCTGATCGTGCGCATGGTGCTCAGCGCGCTGGCGCCCGAGAACCCCCTCTGAAGCAGCCACCAACGCTACTATATTGATAGCTACTTGCGCCTTATAGATAAGCGCTAGAGCCTATTTTTATCTGTAATTTGTGCATCCGATCTTGCGCCGCATGGTGAGCAACACGACGGACATGGGCGGTACCGCCCCCGCCTTGCCACTGCCCTACCCCTGCTTTTGCTGCCACAGCACATCCAGCACATGCTGGGTGGCCCGCTCGACTGGCCCTGCACGGTGCGCGATACCCAGCGGCCGCCACAGGCGGGGCTGCAGCGGCAGCATGCGGATGCGGGGGTCCCGTGGCACGGAGGTGGAAGCCTCTTGCGGCAGCAGCGTTGCACCATAGCCTGCCGCCACCAGGCTTTTGATGGCGTCGTTGTAGTTCAGCTGGATGCGCGCCTTGGGGTGTTCGCCGGCTTGCGCAAACCACTCGCCCGTCAGCCGTGACAGGCTGGTGCCATCGTCGTTGAGGATCAGCGGCTGGCTCGCCAGCCAGCCGGGAGTGACCCGCGCGGGCGAAGGCCAGGTGGACGGCACAAACGCCATGACGGGGTCGCGCCGCCACGGCAGCACCGCCACACCGCGCAGGGCGGCCTGTGGCAGGGCCACCAGGCCCACATCCAGCACACCATTGGCCAGCCGCGACATGGTTTCGTGCGAAGTGAGCACGGCCACCTGCACGTCGATGCCGGGGTGGTGCTGGCCCAGCGCCTCCAGGGCCTGGGGCAGCAGGTGCGCAATGGCCCCCGTGGAGGCGCCCAGGCGCACACGCCCCGCCAGCCCCTGCACCTGGCGTTGCACCAGGTCCATCGCTTCATCCGCGTCCGCCAGCAAGCGCCGGGCACGTTCGACCAGCACCTCACCCACGGCGGACGGACGCACCTCGCCCCGCTTGCGCACCAGCAATGGCGCACCGATGTGGGCCTCCAGGTCCGCGATGTGCAGGCTCACCGTGGGCGGCGCCAGGTGCAGCGTGCGCGCGGCTTCTGCGAAGGAGCCCAGGTCGGCAATGGTGACCAGGGTGCGCAGCCGGTCGAGATTGAGTTCGCGCATGACGTTCAGTAAACCTGATCCTGATGTTTGTGAAATTCAACTTTTCAAAGTTTAGACCGGGACCGAAGATTCCACATCCCCCCCATTGCAGGAACCCACCCCATGACCACCCCACCCCTTGTCTTCATCGATGGCGACCAAGGCACCACCGGTTTGCAGATCCACGAACGCCTGCGTGGCCGCATGGATCTGCAGCTGCTGACCCTGCCCGAGGCCGAACGCAAGAACGCCACCCGCCGCGCCGAGGCCATCAACAGCTGCGATATCGCCATCCTGTGCCTGCCCGATGCCCCTGCCCGCGAAGCAGGCGCCTCCATCGTCAACCCCGCCGTGCGCGTGATCGACGCCAGCTCGGCGCACCGCACGGACCCGCAGTGGGTGTATGGCTTTCCAGAGATGGGCGCTGCCCAGGCCGCGCGCATTGCTGGCGCCAAGCGGGTCAGCAACCCAGGCTGCTACCCCACGGGCGCCATCGCCCTGCTGCGGCCCCTGGTGCAGGCGGGGCTCGTGCCCGCTGACCTTCCCATCACCATCCACGCGGTGTCGGGGTATTCGGGCGGCGGACGGGCTCGCGTGGACGAACATGAACGCCCCAACGCAGCCAACGCCCCGGCCTTCCAGCTCTACGGCCTGGGCCTGGAACACAAGCACACCCCGGAAATCGCCCTGCATGCCGGGCTGTCGCAACGCCCGTTTTTTCTTCCGGCCTATGGTTCGTTCCGCCAGGGGATTGCGCTCACCATTGCGCTGCATCTGCGCCAGCTGCCCGCAGGCACCACCGGTGAGCGTTTGCACGCTTGCCTGGCCCAGCACTTTCTGGGTGCGGACCATGTTGAAGTCCTGGGCCTGGCGCAAGCGCAAGACACCCAGCACCTGGACCCGCAGGCCCTCAACGGCACCAACCAGCTGCAGTTGGGCGTTTTCAGCAACGCCCGCCATGGCCAGGTGCTGCTGACTGCCGTGTTCGACAACCTGGGCAAGGGGGCATCGGGGGCGGCTGTTCAGAACCTGGATTTGATGATCGGACGGGGCCCACAGAAATCCCAACCGTAACCGCCCTCCGGAGATAAGACAGACATATGCGGTCACGCCCAAAGCGGCCGGCACTACAAACCACCGCAGCGCGCTCCATCTAACGGCTCTCTTCTGCGACATTTTTCACGATTTGAGACGTTTTTTGGTCTGCTAAACTGGTTCGGTCTACCGTCCCACCTGGGCTCTGGCCCTCCTCCAAACGCCCTTCCATGGCCCAATCCGGCAAAGCCCCCTACTTTTTCGCCCTGGTTTTGGTATTGGCTGTGCTGGGCGTGTATGTGCCAGGACTGAACAACGAGCTGCTGTTTGACGACATACGGCTCACGGAAGGCTCCATCTTTAGTGGCTATGGCAGCCTGCTCGACCTCAAGGCGCGCATGGTCTCGTACGGCAGCTTCGTCTGGGTGGACCAGATCGCAGGCGCTGGCTGGTGGAAGCAACGCATCGTCAACATTGCCTTGCACCTGGGTGTGGTGGCTGCCATGTATGCGTTCTTCAAAGCGCTGATGGCCAGCACCCGTTTCCCGCAGGACATGGAGGACCAGGCGCACTTTGCATCCTCCCAACGCGCTGCGCTGCGGGTTGGCGTGGCATTGTTCGCTCTGCATCCCGTGGCAGTCTATGCCGTGGGCTACCTGATTCAGCGATCCATCCTCATGGCCACCCTGTTCGCGGTGCTGGCCTGCTGGGCGTTCGTGCGCGGATTGCAAACGCAACGCGTGGCCTGGCATGCAGGCGCGCTGTTGAGTTATTTGCTCGCGGTGTTGTCTAAGGAACATGCGGTCATGACTATTGTTCTGGCCGTACCCCTCTACATACACGTACGGCGGCCCAGCTGGAAAAAAGCTGTGGCACTGACGGGCGGCGCGCTGCTGCTGCTGGCGCTAGTGGCTGCCGTACTTTTGCACTTTTATGGCGCAGTCATGGGCCGGCTGTTTGATGCGCAGTCAGTAGCCTTTGCGCAGCAGCTTGAAGCCTTGCAACCAGGGATCACGCAACGCATGTTCCCGCTGAGCATCATTAACCAGGCTGCGCTCTTCTTTGCATACGGATTGCTGTGGATCGTGCCTTACGTGGGGTGGATGTCTATCGACATTCGGCCAGCCTTCCCATTGGGTTTGGCGTCTTCATGGCATGTACTGGGTGCGTTTGGGTATGTGGCGCTGCTGATCGGCGCGGCCTGGCTGCTGCTGAGGCGAACCGGAGCGCTCAGTCTGGCGGCCCTGCTGGTGCTTTTCCCGCTGGTGTGGTTTGCCACGGAGTTTTCCACCGTGTGGGTACAAGACCCATTTGTGCTTTATCGCAGCTACCTCTGGGCCGTTGCGCTGCCGGGATTGCTGGCGGTTGCGCTGACCGGGTTCAAGCCTCGAACCATCTACACCTGGGGCGTGGTGCTTGGGATGGTGTTTGGAGCCTTGGCCCTGGAGCGCCAACTCTCCTTGACCGACGAAGTGGCCGCCTGGACAGACGCGGCAGAGAAGACCGACCTTACCGCACCGGCCAATGCGGTCGGACGCAGCCGCCCCTTCTTGAATCTGGGGGCTTACTACATCCGCAAAGGGATGACAGAGCAGGCAGAGCGGAACATTGGCAAGGCGGTTGCCCTGCGCGACCGAGGCGAACTGGGCAATGGCGCCCTTTTCAACTCTGGCGTGGTTCTGCAATTCAAGAAGAAGCACGCAGAAGCACTGCAAGCGTTTTCTGCAGCCGAAGCGCAGGGCTACGCCGAGCCAGCTTTGTACTTTCACAAGGGCGAATCTCAAGCAGCCCTGGGGCAGTTGGTACCCGCATTGGAGAGCTTCCGCGTGGCTTTGTCCAGAACGGAAAAAGACAGCAAGCAGCAGGACGTGGTGCCCACCATTCGCATTCGACTGGTCGAAACAGCCATGGCCGCACAACGTTACGACGAGGCCATCAGCGGTTTCAAGGTACTGCTGCAGACAAGCCCCAAAGATCCACGCCTGCTGCTGGGCCTTGGCATGGCGCGGGTGGGCAAAGGCGAGACCAAGGCAGCCATTGAGGTGTTTGATCAACTCATTGCCACCAACCCCGGCGCCCCGGTCTACTACGGCCGCGCCATCGCCCACCACCAGGCGGGCCAGCAGGCAGCAAGCTTGAGCGACATCGATCAGGCCATCAAGCTGGACCCTCGGAACCCGCAGTACAACCAGATGCGCGCCATCATCGCTGCCCCAAAGAAGTAGCATAAGTAGCGACCAGACAAGCAGGCTGTGACTTTGCGCGTATTACACATTGGCAAGTTTTATCCCCCACACCGAGGGGGGATGGAAGTGTTTCTTGCCGACCTGATCAAGGCGCAGCGCGCAGCAGGCATTGATGCTGCAGCAGTAGTCCATGGTGATCCCGAGGCGGGAGACCCGCCCTGGCTCACGCGGGTGCCTGTGCAGTTGCAACTGGTTTATGCCCCGATTGCGATGGGGTTCCGCGCCGCCGTGTCCGAAGCCATCGCAACGCACAGGCCGGATGTTTTACACCTGCACATGCCCAACAACTCCGCTCTTTGGGCCCTGACTCTGCCCAGCGCACGCGCCATACCATGGGTTGTGCACTGGCAATCCGACGTGGTGGTATCGCGCATCCGAACCACCATCGCACTGGCTTACCGGCTGTATCGCCCCTTTGAGCAAGCGGTGCTCTATCGTGCCCAGCGCATCATTGCGACATCCCCACCCTATCTTGAAGCGAGTGAGCCCCTGAAAGCATGGCGGCAGAAATGCGCAATCATCCCCCTGGGCCTGGACACCAGCCATCTGGATGTTGAACCAGACCGTGCCGTCGAAGCGGAGTCCCCTTGGAGCAGCAACACCCTGCGCCTGTTATCCATTGGCAGACTGACCTACTACAAGGGATTTGAAACGCTGATCAAAGCGGCCATGAGCCTGAGCGGCGTGGAGCTGTTGATTGTGGGTGACGGAGAGCGTCGCAAAGAACTGCAAGCCTTGATCGACGCGCTCACGGCTGCTGGCAAGCCAGCCAACGTGCGGTTGCTGGGCAATGTGGATGATGTGCAAAAGAACAGCCTGCTCCACAGCTGCGACGTGTTTTGCCTTGCCTCACGCGAACGGACCGAAGCGTTTGGCATGGTGCTGCTGGAAGCCATGCACCATGCCAAGCCGTGCATCGTCTCGGCGCTGTCAGGGTCAGGCATGCCTTGGGTACTGGAAACCGCTGGCGCGGGCCTGCAAGCCCCTGTCGAAGACGTTGCGGCCTGGGCAAATGCTATCCAGCAGATGCAAAACAGCCCCACCCAACGCTCGCACTGGGGCATGGCAGGGCAACGCGCCTTGCAGACACATTTCTCCATTGCGACTTGCGAGCAACGCGTTTCCGACCAGTACGCACTGGCGGCGCCCGAGACCGACCATTACCGTGGTAGCCGAAAAGACATGCTCATCGTCATCCCAGCCCGCAATGAAGCAGCCACGATCGGCACATTGCTTTCAGCCCTCAGAGCAAAAGGCTGGCACAACATCGTTGTCATCAACGACCAAAGCACAGACGATACGGGCGTCATCGCTCATGCAGCCGGTGCACAGGTGCTCAACCCGACATTGCCCATGGGTGCTTGGGGTGGAATGCAGGCAGGCATTTGCTATGCGATCCGGCATGGATACCAAGCCGTCATCACCATGGACGCCGACGGCCAGCACGAAGTGGATGAAATCCCGACGCTGCTCAAGGCCCGCGATCAAGCCGACCTTGTTGTCGGCGCCTTCCCCGAACGGGCAAGCCGCCTGCGCCAGCTTGCGTGGCGGTGGTTTCAGAAACTGGCAGGCTTTGATCTGCGCGACCTGACCTCCGGCTTTCGGCTGTACAACCACAAGGCCATGAAGACACTTGCGTCGCGTGAAGCCACGTTGCTCGACTACCAGGACCTGGGCGCGCTGTTGCTGGTGCGCCGCGCAGGCCTGACGATCACCGAAGTCCCCGTGTCCATGAATTTGCGCGCTGTGGGGACATCACGGATTTTCAATTCGTGGTTCAACGTGGGCAAATACATGATTGCCACCACTCTGCTCTGCCTCGCGCAGTGGAAAGTGCGCAGAGAGCAATCAGTGCGCAAGTAAAAGCGGGATAAGCACGCGGCAACGATACTGCGCCGAAGACACCACTAACTTTGCAAGCCGTGTGATGAGGTGGGAGCACGACACCCCTGGGCCTTGCCATCCGCGCCGGAGCGAGCTTCCAAACGCAAATCTGCGCCACCGCAGGCCTTGGCACGCAACCTGCCAAAGACGCAAACTGCCGACGAAAGGCACTCAACTTCCGTCTGAGCGCGCTTGCCACGGGTGACAATCTGCATTAGATTTTGTCTGAAATTTACATTGAATTTACATTGCAAGTCCAGCCGAACAGCCCCCAGCTCGCCCTAGTGCTGCCCCGTTGCTGAACCTATTGCCCCGCAAGATGAAAAACATAACTACTCAAATCAGGTCAGCGTGGAGATCGATAATATTTTTATCGATCACGTCGACTGCCATTTCTTTTGGAGCAGCCCACGCCCAGCAAGTATTGCAACTGGTTCCTGGTAAGCCGCATTCAGAAACAATGGCAACCACGGCCCTGAACACCAAGCTGGGCGAATCGTTGCGCATAGAGAACCTGAAAATTAACGACGAAGCCCCCTCAGTTGTTAATCTGGAACTTCGCCGTTCTGAAGTTGTTAGCAGCGGCACGCAATATATCGTCGTCGATGACAAGGGATCGCGCACTTTCCCCCTCGCTACCGCAGCTCACTTTATTGGCAACCTGCAAAACCAACCAGACAGCCAAGCTTTTGTGACGGTATCTTCTGATGGTGAAATCCGGGCCATCATTCACCAAGGCGATGACACGCTGATCAACGAATTGCTGCCTGAACGCAGCGCTGACGGGGGAAAAGCCGTTTCGCGCTTGATCGACCATCAAAAAGACTTTGTCAACCGAGAATTTTCGTGTGGCGTAACGCCTCCCTTTCTGAGAACTGATCCCGTTCAACGCCAAGTTGGTATTGAAGAGTTATTGAAAGCTGGCAGGAAAAATTCTCAAGAAATTCTTACAGAGAAGGCTGGTAGCCCACGGCGCGCTGATATTATTATCGACAGTGACTACGAGCTATATCAGAAATTTGGGACTGAATCGGCAACCTTTAACTATATTACCAATCTGCTCACCTATATCAGCAGCAGATACCAAGCCGAAGTTACCACCCGATTTAATCTTAAGCAGATTATCGTACGCACCACTTCTGCCGACCCCTGGAGTACAACTTCATCCACCAACGTCATGCTGAATGAACTCCAGGCGTTTTGGAACGCTGGGGTAAATGCATCGGTAACTCGTCATCACGTCCACCTAATGAGCGGTAAAGCTGTGGGCGGCGGTATTGCCTATGTGGGCAGCCTGTCCAGCCCCACCATTGCCTACGGCGTGAGCGCGGGTCTGTCTGGCACCTTCAATGCCTCAAACCCCCAAGTCATCTGGGATTCCATCGTGGTGGCCCACGAAATTGGGCACGCATTTGGCAGCTCGCACACCCACACCTATGACAACCCCTTCATCGCCCCGTCGCCCAACACAGGCGGGGCCATTGACTGCTGCTATTCGGACAACGCCACAGGCCAGTGCGGCGTAGCACTAGGGGGCGCTGGACGTTATGGGAATCTGCCGGGCACATCCTCAGTCACTGGTGGTGGAGCGGGCCAAAGAAACGGCACCATCATGAGTTACTGCCACCTGCTCAGTGGCGGCATGGGCAATCTTGCATGGACTTTCGGAACCGATCACCCCTATGGCGTGAACCCAGGGCGGGTGCCTACGGTAATGTCCGATCAGGCCCAGTCAAAATTGCCGCTGGATGCATCAGGCACTTTCGACCTAACGGTGAGCAAGTCAGGCACAGGCACCGTGACAAGCTCCCCTGCCGGAATTAACTGCGGAACGGACTGCACTGAATCTTTGGCCAGCGGGACGGTCGTTACGCTCACTGCATCACCTGGTGTCGGCTATAACTTTTCCGGGTGGGCAGGAGATTGTTCTGGAACCGGTACATGCACCGTGACCATGAACTCCGCCAAGAACGTCATCGCTAATTTCACAGCAACCCCCACAGGCGTGCTGTCAATAGCCAAAATCGGGACAGGAAGCGGCACCGTCACGCGAACAGGCGGCGCCATCAACTGCGGAAGCACCTGCACTGAATCCCTGACGCCCGGCTCCGCCGTGACCCTGACGGCCAGCGCCGCTGCGGGGAGCACCTTTGCAGGCTGGAGCGGAGGAACTTGCACCGGGACCGGCTCCTGCGCGTTCACCCTGAATGCAAACACTACGATCAACGCTCAGTTCAATCTGAACTCGGGCGGCACGACGCTCACGCCACTGCTACAAAGCAGCCTGTCTGGAAGTGCCGGCTCTACGCAGAGTTACTCTGTCACGGTGCCTGCCGGAGCTACCAACCTCACCATTCGAATCAGCGGTGGAACTGGAGATGCAGATCTTTATGTGAAATTCGGTCAGGTACCAACTACCGCTTCCTACGACTGTCGACCATATCTTGCTGGTAACAATGAAACATGTTTATTTCCCACGCCCTCTGCGGGCACCTACTACATCCTGCTAGTTGGCGATGAGTCATTCAGCGGTGTGACGCTGGCCGCAAGTTATCAAACGAGTACTACCAGCAACTCATTCGACATAACCCCAATCATCAACCTTCTTCTACTCGATTGAGCCAATCATGAAAAAGATGCTTTTTGCCTCCTTGGCACTTATCTCGCTGGCCAATCCGGCTAACGCGCAAAACGTTGGAATTAATGAAGCCCCAACGAACATTCGATTCGAACAATACACGGGCAGCGCCGGAGCTATTGCATTTTGGCGCCTTCCCACCCCTGGGACTTCTGTCTTTCCGGGAACGACCTGCAAGAATGTGAAAATTCCGAGCGACAAACCAGAACACGCTTCAAGATTTATTGCCATATATCTTTTTGCGAAAAACAGCAACAAAAACGTGTTTTACTACATAAACCCGACAAATTGCACCATTGTCAGCTTTGGAATGGATGGCTAAAGGCTAAATACACCACTCCTAACACGGAAACAATCGATCATGTAGGGCGACGCTGCAGTTCAGCATAGAGACTACGCGTCGCCATCGACGTCTTTTCCCAACTGAGGCTTTTGGCCTGGGCAAAGCCATGGGTTTTCATAAAAGCCACATCAACTTCGCCCAAAAATAAACATCTCATAGCGTCTGCCCACGCTGATGGAATCAGCGGATTTACTGACATAGCCCCTTGCCCCGCAACTTCAGGAATAGCCGTTGTGTTGGAGGCAATTACAGGCACCCGTGCAGCGAACGCTTCTAGCACCGGCAAGCCAAAGCCTTCGTGGAGGGACGGAAAAACCAATGCGCTAGCCTGTTTCAATATTGGCAACATGTCGATATCGGGAACATATTGCAGCCAGCGCAGCGCTCCACCATCACCACCTTTGAGTTGCGCAACAACTTCGTCGCACCCCCAACCCGCTTTACCCACCACCACCAAAGGGGCCTCTCGTCGCAATGCAGGTGGGAGCATGCGGTGCGCAGCGATGAGTGTGCCGATATTTTTGCGGGGCTGTAGAGTGCCCACCGCCAGAAAAAACTGGGCAGGCAATTTGTACTGGTTTCGAACACGCTCCAGCTCCTCAGGCGCAGGCGTGGCAAACCAGCGCTCATCCACACCCAGAGGAATAACGCTGATGTGTTTTTCCGGAATCTTGAACCAGTGGGCGATCTCTGCGCGGGAGAATTCGGAAATGGTAATGATGTGTTGCGCCCAATGCGCTGAACGGCGCCACAACTCGTTTGTCACCCGTTTAAACCGGTAAGTCACCCACTCTGGGTGCGCCAATGGAATCGCATCCATCAAAGTCGCCACCACAGGGATACCGCGCAGCTTGGGTATGTGGTGGTCGGTGGCGTGCACCAAGTCCACCTTGCCCGCAAAAACCTTCTGCATGGATCTGAACGGCAGACCTGTAGCAAGAGACATCAGTGCCTGACGCTGAAAATCGCCAGCGTGCACCACGCTGGCGGCCATATCGGGCGGCATGGGACCTGAATAAGCAAAAGGCTTTAACGCAAGGTCTGGCGACAAGGCCAACCGCTGCATCAACTCGCGGGTGTAGCTGCCTATGCCATCCACGCCGCCGTGTGCCATGCCCCGCGCCAGCACCGTGGAACCAAAGCCCACCCGCATCATGCCGCTTCAAGCATCCAGCGTACGGTATCTTCAAGAGCAGGCACTTGCCAGTCTCCAATCAAGCCGCGCAACTTGGCGGGGTTGCCACTGAGTGACCGGACCTCATTCGCGCGCACGAATGCTGGGTTAACCCGAACATCCACCACATGACCTGAAATACGCTCCATCATGTGCAGCACTTCACGCAGCGAGTGCGTGTTGCCAGAACACACATTTACTGTGGCCCCCGCAGGGCACACCTGCAGCAAGCGGCGGTAAGCGTGGACCACCGCGCGCACGTCTGAAAAATCTCGCCACACATCCAGGTTTCCCAGTTGAATGGATTTCGCGCGCTCTCGAAAATGCGCTGCCATCTTTGGCAGCAAGAAATCTGTGCTCTGCCCTACACCCGTGTAATTGAAAGGGCGGGCAATCACCAACGGGAGCTTGTCCATCCACAGCCGCGCCATGTATTCCATAGCCAGCTTGCTCACCGCGTAGTCATTGACCGGGTTAGGCGGTGTTTCCTCTGTCAAAACGCCTCCAGTGGCGTTGCCATACACATTGGCACTACTGGCCAGCAGCACACAGCGAGGTTTGCGCTGCGCGCCAGCAAGCGCCGCCAGGAGATTGCGCGTGCCCAGCAGGTTGACGCGGTAAAACGCCTCAGTATCGCCATGCCCCACAAAGGCAATGGCCGCCAAGTGAACCACCACATCAGGCTGAACATTGGCCACCGCGCCATGCAAGCCCTCAACATCAAGCAGATCCACACAACGATAGCTCGGGTCCGACGTGTCGGGCTGCGAGCCGATGCCAAAGACGCTCCAGCCATGGGCCTGCAGCTCTGCAGCCACATACTGGCCGGTAAAGCCTTTGACGCCGGTAATCAGTGCTCTGGGTTTTTCCATTGCATTTATGACTTCCATCAGAACGAGAAACCCGCCTGGTTGCGCCGCAAGTCGGCCTCTACCATCATCTGGCACAGTTCCTCTAGCGTGGTTTGGGGTGCCCATCCCAGTTTGGCTTTGGCCTTGGCGGGGTTGCCGATGAGCAGCTCTACCTCTGCCGGGCGATAAAACTTGGGGTTGATGCGCACTACAGTCTTGCCGGTAGCAGTGTCTACGGCCGTTTCATGTTCTCCCGCCCCTTTGAAATCCACAGCAATGCCCGCGCCCTTGAACGCCATGCGCACAAAGTCGCGCACCGTCTCTGTGCGGTTGGTGGCCAGCACAAAGGTGTCGGGTTCATCGGCCTGCAACATGCGCCACATGCCCTCCACATACTCCTTGGCAAAACCCCAGTCGCGCTTGGCGTCCAGGTTGCCCAACTCCACAACACTCAGCTTCCCCAGTTTGATTTTGGCAACGCTGTCGGTGATCTTCCGGGTCACAAATTCGCGGCCACGCAGCGGGCTTTCATGGTTGAACAAAATGCCGCTGCTGCCAAAAATGCCATAGCTCTCCCGGTAGTTAACCGTCATCCAGTGCGCATACAACTTGGCCACGCCATAGGGGCTGCGGGGGTAAAACGGAGTGTCTTCCACCTGTGGAATCGCCTGCACCTTGCCAAACATCTCTGAGGTACTGGCTTGGTAATAACGAACCTTGGGGTTGACGATGCGAATTGCCTCCAGCAGGTTAACGGCACCAATACCGGTAATCTCTGCCGTGGTGACTGGCTGTTCAAACGACACACCCACAAAGCTCTGGGCCGCCAGATTGTAAACCTCAGTGGCTTCGGTAGTTTGCAAAAGACGGATGCTTGACGAAAGGTCGGTCAGATCGTATTCGACCAAATTTAAATGGGCATGGTCTCGAATGCCAAGCTCTTCTATGCGCCAAAAATTGACCGAACTCGTGCGCCGAAAGGTACCATATACGATGTAACCCTTGTCCAACAGCAATTGTGCAAGATATGCGCCGTCTTGCCCGGTAATCCCTGTAACGATGGCTTTTTTCATTTCCACTCCTTCAAATCCATTTAATGTGTTTATTCGTATCAATCTGAGCCGAACAGATCACGCGTGTAAACTTTATCTCGCACATCGGTCAGCTCCGCGGTAAAGCGATTAGCGATGATGACGTCGCATTCGCGCTTAAAAGTGGCCAGATCCACCTCAACGCGAGACCGGAAAAACTCTGGCGCATCCAGCGCTGGCTCATACACCACCACCTCCACACCTTTCGCTTTGATGCGCTTCATGATCCCCTGCATGCTGGACGACCGGAAATTATCGGACCCCGCCTTCATGATCAGGCGATATACCCCCACCTTCTTCGGCTGTTGGCGCAGAATGCTTTCTGCCACAAAGTCCTTGCGCGAAGCGTTAGACTGCACAATGGCTTGAATCAAGTTTTGCGGCACATCGCGGTAGTTTGCCAGCAGCTGTTTGGTGTCTTTGGGCAAACAATAACCGCCATAGCCAAACGATGGATTATTGTAATGGCCGCCAATGCGCGAATCCAGGCATACGCCCTCAATCATCTCGCGTGCATTCAGCCCATGCATTTCTGCAAAACTATCAAGCTCATTGAAGTAAGCCACGCGCATGGCCAGGTAGGTATTGGCAAACAGCTTGATTGCCTCTGCCTCAGTGGAGCCCGTAAACAGCACCGGCACATCTGGCGCGATGGCGCCCTCCTGCAGTAGATCGGCAAAAACACGCGCCCGCTCAGACTGCTCTCCCACCACAATGCGCGAGGGGTACAAATTGTCGTGTAGTGCACGACCTTCACGCAAAAACTCTGGCGAAAAAATTATCTGGTCGCAGCTTAAACGCTCACGCAGGCGAACCGTGAAACCCACCGGCACCGTAGACTTGATCACCATCACCGCGTTCGGATTGATTGCCAATACGTCACTAACTACGGCCTCGACCGACGCTGTGTTGAAGTAATTAGTTTGCGGATCGTAGTCAGTCGGTGTCGCGATGATGACGTAGTCCGCGCCCTCATACGCCTCAGTGTTGTCCAACGTAGCATGCAGCTGCAGCGGCCTGTCGCGTAAATATTGCTCGATATCCCCGTCCTCAATTGGCGAGCGACGCTCGTTCAACATCATCACCTTATCTGGAAGGATGTCCAGTGTCGTCACGGCATGGTGCTGAGCCAAAAGAACTGAGATGGACAGCCCTACATAACCTGTACCAACAACGCATATCTTCACAAACTAATATCTCCCGAGAAATTGAACTCAACAAAAAACAACCCAAAAATACGCCCGCAAATATTAATAGCAATTATCGACCAATCACTACATATCGCTTCACTGCAATATTTCCAGCCTTGACCACGCGAAGTCGCACCTCCAAATCTGCAACGTCCTCATTCAAGTCAAAAAATAATGAATCCCCCCCATTATTTCGATCACTTTTACCGGGAATCTTTTCTGCATGAATCACACTACCACGCTCACTAACCACATCGAACACATACTCACCCTCCGAAAATCGCCCGAACTCCAAATCAACCCGCCAACTCCCCTTTTTCATTTTATTATATGGGCCATAAAACAAATAACCACCCCCCCTACTCACATCCTCCACCAAATGCCCGTTTTTAATTATGCCGTTTTGCGAAAAATTAATAAGCTTGCTTGCATGCATTTCAAAACAACCACCAAGCAAACACTCCTCATTATTTCCGCTATTTATATAGAGCCCCGGCCGCCCCCTGCTCTCTTTCATTTGTGAATTGCTCAGGCGAGAAATCATGAACAACCCAAGATCAAAGTCTTTTGCCCTTACAATGATGTCTTTGTTATCAACATAATTCTCTGGATAATACGTCAACAAGGGGCCCTCACATCCATCAAGCCACGCGGAAAAGCTCATTCTCTTGTACTGATAGCTTGACAAATAAAATTTGAACATATTGAACTGCTCCTTCTGCCTAAGTGATAGCTCTTTCGCATCCATGCTATCGACATCAAAAGCGACACATGCGCCTGGCGTTGTCTCATCAGTAATCAAGGATATGAGAGCAGAGGGCTTGCTGTGCCCTTCAAGAATCGACTTGTGCCATGTCACCTGGTTAGATATGGCAATAATGGAAAACACTAGCATGATCGGAATGTAAGACCAAGGCCCTATCAGAAGCAGCAACAAGGCTCCAGACAATCCCACAGCCAACCACAGCATCAGATCCGATTTTTCGAAAAGATACTGCGGATACATGCCTATTGTATTAACAATATTATTGTGTTGCCCAACCTCCTCCAATCCAAAATAGATGAAAACCAATTCAGCAAAAATAATCAAGGAAATCAATATCGCTGGCGCCCTAAGCACTTTCTGCCGCGCCTCTTCAGCGTTTGCTTTCACGCAGTACAAAAAACCAAAAAATATTAGCAATGTGTAAGATATTTCTTGATATCTACCATAAACGATATGATCAATGCGACCTGGAACCGACATCGCGATGCTTCCCATCGTCAACAATCCGAGCACAGAGAGCAGTATAAATATGTTTACCCCGCCCCTCCCCCCCACTTCACCCCTAATAATTAGATTCCAAGAATTGATCGAAAGGTAAACCAACCCCAAAAAACCAAGTCCAAAGGTTGATATTACAAGATAAGACAACTGACCAAATACCGCCCTTATCACCCCAAAGATGCCGGGCAAGGACGTCAATTTTTCAAACTGCCCAGAAAATCCTCCATAATGCGACTTAATCGATTGCCCACCTGGAGTCATCAATATATTCATGTATGGATGAATCCACAATTTATAAAAAACAACCATCAAACCAACAATAATCAATTGCAGAAAAATAAATCCCCACACTGATTTATCAGATTTTTTCCAATGCAGCACAACTTGGGTCAAAACAAATGCAATACAAACAACTAACCCCGTGGGGTGCATCCAATATATAAAACCCACCAACAGAGCCGACAATATACCCCATCCAGTTTTATTATATTCCTGCAAGAGACACCAAACCACAAGCAAGAAAAACAATCCAAGATAGATGCTTGGAAAAATATACCCGGACATAACCCATGTCGCCGGATAAATCACCGCTAAAAAGAATGCCCCTCGAAGCGTAAGCTGGTCCGTAGTTGAGGCATAAAAATTAGCAATATCGAAAATCAATCGAACGGAAGCCCCACATACAATCGCATTAATAGCGATAATGCTCAACCATATTTGAGGTGGATCACTCAACAAAAAGGCAGGCGATATCAACATTGAAACACCGCCATGATAACTGCTTGAGCCATCCACCACCTTGCCTGCCAATAATGCGGACTTCGAGAGATATCCTATCTCATCTTGCAAATATGCAGGGCCGCTAGAATATGATATATTCAACGCAAAAACACATATCCCAACAAGCAAAGGAAAAATAATTTGCCATATTTTTTTCCCAGCCATATCATTACAGTTCATTTATTTTAATTAATCCAAGGACTATTACGCCTGGCTCATCAATGCCAATGTGTACTTAATTTACAAACAAATCACCAAAGCAATCAAAAATCGTCCAACCACTATAACCATTAGCAAATATCCAGGCAGAATCAAATTCTCCTGCAGGAATAGCAATAATAGCCTTGATTGATTCTCAAAACTAACCGAGAGCGTGTTAGCAATTAAATATATCCAACCCTTCGCCCACGACCTGTTCCACAAAAATAGGAACCAATCAAGAAATCCATCCTAAAACCTACCGAGCCAAGCGTGTGGGTTTAGCCATTGACGAAGGCGATACATATATACATGCCCCTTCAAACAAGCGTGACTCTCCATCTACAAACCTCGGTTAATTCATCCACATCCTTCATGAGGCGATGGCGATCAAATTCACCGACGGTGAAGCGTCCGCAGAGATGACGACGTCGTCAATTTTATAAGGGTATTCGCGAAGTTCCCCGCCGTGCCCGGCTCCCCTGCCCCTGACCCGATGAATCGCATTGAGTGCTGCAATTCGCAAATTTTCCGGAACGATGGGAAGCGTGAACGGCAGGGTGAGCCATTTTATTTTTGTACAGCGCCGAATCTCCACGTTAATCATGTCTTTACGAGCCGTCATTCCCAACATTTCCACCTGACTGAAATGCCGAGACAACTCGCTCCGCAAGCCCTCACGGTCGTATTCCTTCAAATGCCACCTGTTCCAGGGCTTCTGAAAAGGCAGCAGCCGCGTACTGCGGTCCGGTGTCACGAGCACAAGCTTCCCCCCAGGTCGGAGAACTCTTCTTATTTCAGACAAATACGCCGCCGTATCTTGCACGTGTTCAAAGACCTGGAATGAAAGAACGGTATCGAATTGATCGTCGGTGAAGGGTAGCCCCTGGGCGGGGTCAATTCGTTTGAATTCGATATTATTTGCTTCATAGTGGTTTTTTGCAAAATAAATGGCTTCCTCGTCAACATCTACCGCCACAATAGACCTTGCCTGCGACGAGATAATTCCTGCCCCATAACCGCTTCCACAGCCATAATCAAGCACATTCATTTCCGACACAAATTGCCTAGCATATTCATAGGTTGCTAGGTGCAGCAAATAAATCACGTAATCTTGCACAGAAGATTGATAACCATCAACAATCATCCTTTCGCCGCTGGGCTCAAGTTTTATTTCAGCCTTCCCCATTTCATAAATCCTTATATTCAAACACATCCGAAGACGGAAACTTTCTACAGCACGTCGACTAGGATTTTCGAGCAAGTGCCCAGCTTCCTAAAAGAAAATTGAGAAGATCACCGACTGTTGTTGCAATTCGTAAAACGATAACCAGTGAAACGGCAACCGGCGATCCGAAAACAACACCCAGCCACGCAAAAAGCACAGCCTCCCTCACACCAAGACCAGCCGGTGCACCCGGCGCCAAGAAGCCAAGCACCCAACTGCTGGCAAAAGCGCCGGTGAGGAATATGAAATTCGTGAAAGTAGCCTTTTCGGGTACCAGCGATGCAGCTACCAGCCACAAGCCAAACCCGACCAGTGCATATGCCAGCGTATAAAAAAAGTAGCATGCAAACACGGTACCCCAGTCGAGGCGGGAATTCAGTGGATCCTGTTCGGCAGCCTTGCCACCAACGCGCAATTTCATAAAAACATGCACGATCCTCGGCAACAGCATGATCATGCACAGGGCACCAATTGATACGAGGATTGTTATAAGGCCGCGCTGATGCGCCAATGGCCACTGTTCCAGCGCCATGGGTGGATTCCACAGTAAAGTCAGTGCCCCAACGTGCACACAGGCGACCAACATGATGACGGTCTCATACGCCATGGAAAACATCACCGGCGCTGTCTTGAGCCCGCTTGAACGTGCCACCACCACACGACCAAAATGATGGGCAATGTTACCTGGCAAATACTTCCCAAACTGGGTCGCCGCCAGAATTGGAACGACAACCGCGAACTGGACGGGCTCCCCAATCGAATCAAGTAGCCACTTCCAGGTAATTGCCAGAATCGGTATCAATGCCATGTATTGAAGAACAAGAACCACACTGGCCGCAAGAGTTGGCAATGATAGCAATTGCCTCAAATCATGGTCTTTCAGATTTTCGTACGCATGGATCGAAAAATAGGCAAGCGCCGCAAATGCAATCATCGCACTCAGCAGGCGCGACACTTTTTTCATATTTTTTTTGGAATTCTATAAATGACAAATAAGACTATTCATATGCGCGCTTTTATCATGTAGCCGCTACCGAGATCTGTATTCAGAAAAATATCTTGCACCATAAAACTGCCATATAAAGCCATCTTTCCAGGAAAAGAACTCAGAAACGGAAACAGCTTGGAGCTCAAGGAGCGATCTGTACCGCTGCGATCATTGTTCAGCTTACGACTTTCGCTTGATTCAACAACATCCTCAGTCGCAGGCGCATTGATATTTCGACGATAGAATGGCGCGCTTATCCATTCCGAAAGATTGGTCAATGGAAAACCATAGCATTCGAAGACTTCGACGCGTACCCCTAAGTCTTTTAGCATACTCAGAAGCCCATCGCGCTCATAGCGCCTAAAATGTCCAGCCCATTCATCACCGGAACTCCATAAATTCATATGTGCGGGCACGGACAATAGAAGATAACCACCCGGCCTGATCCATGAGATCCATTGCTTTAAGGCATCAAGATCATTTTCAATATGCTCCAGCACTTCAAAAGCACAGACCATGTCAAATCGATGCACCCAATTATCCCCGGGTGTTTGATGCAGCTGAATTGACTGTGAACTATTTGCAATAAATTTCGATATCAAATCGCGTGCCTCTACGGAAGTCTCCAGTGCTTCGCACTGATGCCCGGATTGCGCATTTTCAACCAGCAGCGCTCCAGCACCAGGGCCGATCTCCAGTAATCGCCCACAAGGGATGTCGCGCATCAACGCTCTAATTCGTGCGCGGCGCATGAGATAGCGTGGCGCGGGCACCCATCCCAGTGCGGGCGCGCTGGGGCCAAGCATTCTGTCGAAATGAAGAATATTTGTCATGAACGTATTTGGTTACCGCAGTGTGCGAACATATCAAGAAACTGCCGACCTATGGCTTGGGTATTTATTTTTTCCACCAGTCCGGCATGACAGGCAGCGCTGCCTGGGCGGGGCCGAGCATTCGAGTGGGCAAGGACAGCATCGGCCAATGCGTGCGGGTCTCCTGCCGCTACTAAATAAGCACATGGAGGCGCGTGAGAAATCAATTCCCGAGCGGCGGGAGAATCGCGCGTAATCAGAGGCCGCCCTGCCGCGACGATCTGGAATACCTTGTTGGGAATCACGCTCGCAGCCTTCGGCGACATGCCGAATATGCCCAGACACAGGTCGGCCGCAGCGATATGTTGCTCCAGTTCCGCGTAGTCAACCCAGTCAGTCCATTCCAAGCGTGGCAATGGGTCACTGGCGAGAATTTCACGGATCCGACCCGCCTCCTGCCCTTGCCCTATCAGGATCCACCGTATCGGCTCGTCACGCAGAAGCCGCGCAGCGGCAATTATGGTATCGATGCCATGTAGCGGGATGAATTGCCCATAGAACAATACGTGGGCAGGGTTTTTATGAACGTTTGCACGCACTTCCGGGCGCCTGGGAAAACGCTCTGCCTCCACGCCTACCCAGACGGAGCCGCATCGCTTTTCGGGCAGGTTGAACAACTTTTCCACGCGCCGAGCATGGGCCTGAGTGTCCATGAAAGGAATGTCTGCGCGGCGGATGGCGACTTGCTCCAGTTTCCACAATATACGTGCGGGAATGCCTTCAGGCCTAAGCATGCGACGGTCGTCGCAAACAGTGTCGTAAATCGACAGGAATATGTCCCAGGCAAGAGGAATACCCCGCAGCCGGGCTATTGGCGCGGCAACGAAAATATCAATGATTCCCGGATAACTCACCAGAACGACGTCTGGCCTGGGTGCGCGCAGCAGGCGCCATACAAGCATTGGATAGGACAGCATCCAGCGCAGCAAGAGCCGCGACTTCACTAGGAGCCCGCGAACCTGGGACTTATCTTCTATCCCTTCCCATACCGAGGCATGGATTTCTTGTACATCGGCGCCATTGGCGCGCAGCCCCTCACGAAGAATGCGAACACGCGGCTTACCGGTGTCGTAAGTGCCCCAGAACAGAACTCGCACGGATTGACCTCTTCAACCGTCAAAGAACGGATGGCATTTTACGGCCACCCCATATTTTTTATTCATCGGTCAAACCGCGCTGCTCGTTGAGGAGCATGATTTTCTGGGTAGAGCGAATCTCCTCCACCAGTTTCCGATTGGCTGCCAGCAAATCGGCCAGAAAGGCAATCAGGATGGTCTGGAACCCCATGCCCATCAACATGGTGGCGAGTATCAAAGACTGCACGTGCCCCCCTCCGTCGCCCTGGATATAGTAGGCAAGGAAGCGCAGACCTATGACGAAGCCGATGGAAAACAGAACGCCCCCGATGGAGACGAAAAATCGAAAGGGCCGGTAGATGACGAAGATGCGAACGATGGTGACGATGCTGCGTTTGATATAAGAAGGGATACTCTTTACCAACCGCGATGGGCGCAGGTCGCCGTTCACCCGGATCGGCACAGAGGTGATCGCCATATTTTTCTGGCCGGCCTGAATAATTGTTTCCAGCGTGTAGGTGTAATCATTGAACACCATCAGGCGCTGCGCAGCGGATCGGCTCATGGCGCGAAAGCCACTGGGTGCATCGGGAATGTCTGTCTTGCTGGCCACACGCACCACCCAACTGCCCAGCTTTTGCAGCATTTTTTTGACGGGCGAAAAATGTTCGATGGTTTCGATGGGGCGCGCGCCCACCACAATGTCGGCCACGCCCGCCAGTACGGGCGCGGTCAGGGCCGGAATATCTTGGGCGTTGTATTGGTTGTCGGCATCGGTATTGACAATAACGTCTGCGCCCAGACGCAAGCATGCATCCAACCCGGTCATAAAACCCCGTGCCAGCCCCTGGTTGCGCGTATGCCGAACAACATGATCCACGCCGTTCTCCCGTGCAACGCGTACCGTGTCGTCGGTGCTGCCATCGTCAATGATGAGCCATTCCACCGTATCAAAACCCTCTACCTGCCTCGGCAAGTCTTTAAGGGCTATGGCCAGGGTGCCCGCTTCGTTCAGGCAAGGTATTTGGATGATTAACTTCAAGGGCGTTCCCCGGTCAAGGTGTCCATCAAACATGAATTCAACTGCAGCGCTATAGAATTAGGAGCTGCTAGCGCTTTCCATATATGATTTTCAATTTAAAGATACTTTGAAACTCAAGCGGAGCAATCGCCAAATGCTCTACTTGTTGTAGCGACTTGGGGCTCCACCGTGATACCACCATTTGGCGTTGCGCCCGGGCGTCTGCCCGGGCCTGGCTCAGGTGCCAGCAGGATTTTGGCCAGTTCAGTGGCACTCTGTTCCCAAGTTAGCCACGGCATGGCATCCGACCGAGGATGCTTTGCTGCTTGGTACAACGCTAGCCATTCCCCCAAAGCATGCGCCAACTCGTCAGGCTGCTCCGCGTTGAAGTAATAGGCATGCTCAGCAGCAACTTCGTGGAAGACAGGAATATCACGCGCAATGATCGGTAGCTTGTGCTGCGCCGCTTCGATCAACGGCAGGCCGAAACCCTCGCCGTAAGAGGCAGCGATGAGGCAGGTGCTGGCAGCGTAAATTTTTTCGAGATACTCATCGCTAATGCCTTCGAGCCAGAACAGGCGATTTCCACGTTCAAGGTGGTTGCAGAGGCGTTCAACCAATTGATCGACCATCCAACCTTGTTTGCCCACGATGACGAGATTGACATCGGTATCGCGCCGCCAAAGGTGCTCGAAGGCATCCAAAACCTGCACATGACCCTTGCGGGGTTCAAGGGTGCCGATCATCAGGAAGGTAGGGCGCTTCTTCAGTGCTATCAGAACATTTTTGGCGTCCGCAGGCACGCCCGTTGTGGGCGCGGAGCTGTGAACATCTGCGCCGAGCGAGTTTGCTGCAATTTGAAATGAACAAAGCCGCTTCCATTGCTTGGTACTCATCCAATTGCGAAGCTCGTCAGCAATAGTTTGTGAAATGCAAATCGCACCGTCACACTCGCCTACCACCTCCAGCCAGCTTGTGAAACCCACCGCTGCACCTGGCAGGAAATGATGGGGTTGCTGGATACAAAGGAGGTCATATACCAAGAATTTCACCATTACACCTTGCTGGCGCAGGTGTTGGTAGAAGCCCGCCTTTACCGTTTGTACTTGCGGACACAAATCAAGCACGAAAAAGATATCGTGCATACCGCAATCAACAGCCTCGTCCCGGAGCCAGGAATTCGGCAAGCCCAGAAAGGCGCTTGTGAACTCCCTCGCGTAACGATAGGGTTCTGTGGCAGTGGCATAAACCGGCTCCACCCGCCAACCAGCAGGAGGGCAAAGCAGCCATTTTCGCAGCACGCTGCGCACCACCCGTTGGATTCCTGTTCTGGCGTCAGATTGCACAAGCTCCGAAACGTCAACCCATATAGTTCGACCTAACCGCTGAGAAGGAAAATTATTGTCCATCGATTCAGCCAACAGCATCAGTTCGTCTTCGGAAACAGGTTCACTGGAGACAGCTTCGATAACTTTAGGTAAATTGACTATTTTTCGATTATTTTTATAAAAATCTTCGATGCTTATCTTATATAGCTCTGCGCACCGCCTAGGATCATGGTTATTCCGAATGATGCTTCTTGCATTTTCGCCAATCTGACTACGCTTTCTTTGATCACGCCAAAGTGTCTCCAATGCATGAATAAGCGCTTGGTCATCAAATTCGTCATGCAGCTTCCACACTGCGTCGTCGGCAAGATCCGCCATGCTGCCATTGGCATTGACAATGGTTGCCAATCCATGGTTCATGCAGTCAAGCACTGCGGCTGAGGTTTCGCCACGGGAGAGGGTTCTCAGTTGTACACCAATATTTGCGGCGACAAGATAATTATTAAAAACCTCCTTATCCACCCAACCAGTAATATGAATCGAAGATTTACTCGAGTTTTTACCAATCTGAGAGAGCAAATCGCTGCCGTATTTTTCTGAATTATTTTCCCCGACAAAAATGAGATGACAATTTTCTGACTTGGCAAGATCGGAAGCGAACCAAGCGTTCAGTAAACGATGATTGAGCTTGGTTGGACCTATGATTCCAAAAGAGCAAACAACAAAATCAGTCTCCGCAAACCCAAGTGCTGTACGCACCGCCGCATTTTCATTATCGGCGGCCGGAGCGCGCAACAACGGAAGCGCCGACCAATTAATCCATCCATCTCCATACCACAATTGAGCCAGTCGATTTGAGCTCCTTGAATGTACAATAACCCCTACACCGTTCTCGATAACAATTCGACTACAGGGGTATTTCCAGATAATATTTGCTGCGTCCTTCGTTTGGGCAAATTCAGATAGTCCAACATAACCGTGTGATCGATATAGCTGCTCCACAAAATAACCTGGCAAATATCCTATTCCATCCATGTGATGGATGACACCAGACAAGAAAAAATCATGCAGCACCACAACACCAGGAATGCGATCTAGCAGGCCAAACATGTGCTGATGAAAGGCAGAGTTTCCAAAATGGTAGATCACGCGGTCGTAGCGAGCACTGTTTGCAATGAACCAATCTACTGTGCGTACAGGGCAATTGGCCGTGATCCAATCGTCAGTTACTCCGGCTTGAGCAACGATCACCTCAATCTCGTAATGCTGGGCCAAAGCAGGCAAGAGTTCCGCGCTGTAGTCCGATATGCCCGATCGCTCTGGCGGCAGTGGCGACACGTATGCTAATTTGGGAAGAAGATGCTGTGCCCCTTGGGGCAGCAGGTCTGCGCCTGGCTGAGCAACTACACGCTCCAAGGCTCTGATAGCGCGACTTGCTGTCTCGTCCCATGAGAATTTTTTGGCCTGCTGACTTCCGTTTGCTCGCAGCTTCTCCCGATACAACTCATCCGTCAGTACGCGCTCAATAGCGCGCGCAATGGCCTCATCTGAATGAGGATCAAACAACGCATCCGCATAGCCAACCACCTCTGGGAGACTAGATCCGTCGGCAGCAATCACCGGGGCGCCACAACGCATAGCCTCAAGCGCTGGCAGCCCGAAACCTTCGTGCCACGAAGGAAAGGCAAACGCGGCACACAAGTTGTACAGGCTGATGAGTTCCTCCTCGGATACATAGCCTGTGAGGACAAGTTCGCCCGCATTCAGGCCATGCTCACTCGCGAGAAGCAGGAGCCTTTTGCGACTATCTTCCTGCACTGCACATACGACTGCCAATTGGTGGGTTGCACGCAATGGAGCCGAAAGTTTGGCGTATGCCCGGATCAGGCCTTCTATGTTCTTACGGTGATCTATGCCACCTGTGTACATCACGAATTTTCGATCAAGTCCGTATCTCTGCCGCAAGCTGCGCTCAGCCTCTGCAGTAATTGCAGCCACCTTGAAATGACTGTCGGCATCTGTTGAGATATTGACGCTGCGGCCCGCAGGTAAGCCCAAATAGTCCACACCTTCTTGGCAGGAAGACTCAGAGATTCCCAGCCATAGATCGGCCTGCCGAAGATGCTCGATTTTTTCTAGATACCACCTTTCAACCACCGGATTCTCAAGATACGGTTGGCGATGGATGAACGGAATGAGGTCATAAAGAATGACCGCCGTCAGATGCTGGCTGGGAAATCGCTTGAGACTGGTCACGGCGTCGTCACCCAAGCCCTCAAACAAGCTGCTGACGATTACAACATCGGGGTCAAGGCTGTCGAGAAAAGCCTCGCGAACAATTTCGGCGGAGTTGCGACGCCGGTTGTTCTGCGAATCGATGTAAGCCATGGGCGGAACGCCATGCCAGACCCGAATATTGTCTCGCGGCAAAAAACTTTCAAATTTCGCTCGAATGCGTTCCACGGATGCGGTGAAGGCTCCATTGAGGGCGAGTACGACTTCATGCACTCCCCGATTACGTACCATCGCCAAAGCCAATGACATCGTGTAGCGGCCAATGCCTCGGTTCCAATTTCCGCTGGATTGTGCACCCTGCATATCGATGACAATCCGCATCAATTTTTCCTCTGCTTATTTTCGATCGCGGTCTGTAGATCGGCATAAATTTGGCGCGCACGGGGTGTCAGGCTGCTCAACTCTGGCCTCGTAAGAGCTGGCACCTGCATCCCATGCGGCATATTTACAGCGGCACTTGGCACTACGCCACTCTGGCGAGCGACCCCAAGCAACTGCTGATGCAGTGCCGGGTAACGCAGCAGCCATTGGCTGATGCGACGACCGAGTTGCGGTCGGCGCAAGACAGCAGCCATCAGGCGTGACAGTGGGCGCTGTGCGGCATTGATCGTGCGATGAATGACAACATTGACCCATGTGCGCAGGGTGCGGCCGCAGCGCCCCCTCAAGCCAGCAACAAATCTCAGTGGAGCAGTAAGGCGCCATGACGCGCTTTGCTTGAGGGCATTTCGCTCCTTCTCAAGCGTGCAAGCTTGGCGCCACCAGTGGTGGGCGCTGCTCTCAAGTTCATCGATGCGCTTGCGCCGATCCTGGGCCAGCGCTTCTGCGGCCATCGCACGCTGCTCATGTTCCAGCGCCAACGCCTCCGCAGCAGATGCACGCTGCAAAGCTGTTGCGGCTTCAGGTTGTCGTTGCGTGTGCTCGGCTGCTCCGGGTACAAATTGAGCGCTTTCTACCTGAAGGTGGTCCGGCAGTGAAGCGATTCGGTGCAAAGCGTCGTTCAATGCCACGGCTTGCCGTTCGGCGGCTGCAAGGCGCTGGTGCAGTGCATCCATCCGACGGTTCAGTGCGCCGTCGTAGCGGTCGGCAAGGTCGTTTAGATCTATGCCGTAGTGGGCGTCAAACGCGGCAGCGAAACGCGCCATAACTTGATGGGCAGCTGCCTTTTGCGCCACCACGGCATAGTCTGGGCTTACGCCGCTTAGCACATCCATCATGCGGATATCGCTGCGCGTGCGAAGCTCGGCGGACTCCTGCAGCCGAACAGTGCGTACACGCGCAAAACCATGATGTTCAGGCAAAAAAGACAGTAATAGAGGCGGAATGGGCCGCAGATGCGTAGGGTCGAGAAAGAAGCTGCAGGCGCCGACCACCAAGTTTTCTGGATTCGGGGTTTCTAAAATGAGCAGGCCGCCCGGTTTTAATACCCTCATCGAATGAATCACCAGCGTTTCAAGATCTTCGAAAGCAATGTGCTCAGCAATGTGAAACCCAGATACGACGCACTGGGACTCATCAGCCAGTGATTTCAAGTGGGCAATGGCATCACCTTGCACACCCGGGAGCCCGCGCTCTGTGCATGCGGCAAGCATGCCGGCGTCAAGGTCGATCCCTTGCGGTACAAAGCCAGCGCCCTGCAGTAGCTCAAGCCATTCGCCTCGGCCACAGCCCAGATCGACGGCGTTGGCTGGCTGATATATATCCAACAGGGGTTGAATAAAGGGTCGGTAGACTTCAAGACGCCACCTGATTAGCTCGCGTGAGCCGCGATGGCGCTCCTCGAAGGCCCGGTAAAAGTCTGTTGAACTCATCTTAGGTATTCGACTTGCGGCGGAATCCAGTTCAGGCCAACGAACTGATCTCGGTTGACATTGACCACGTTGAACATCAGTGCTTGATCTCGCCATTCGTAGTTGGCAGCGAGATGGGTGTCGGCCGTATGCAGCGCGGTTGAGACGGAGTACGAGCCCAGGCCGATGTTGGCGGGGAAGGAAAACACCAGCGTCAGCACCTCGTCTTTTTTGAGTTGTGCCATTTCCACCTTGAGGTGGTGGGTGTTGGTGCCAAACACCGGCTGCCCGAGGCGATCCTTGATCATGTAGCCAAACACCAGTTCGGGCAGGTCGGCATGAAGGCGAATCTCTACTTGCAGGCGCACCGGTTCGCCCACATTCACGTATTCGACGGTGTCGCCTGCTTCATTGCGTAGCTTGATGGATGCAACGCGCGCCTCGCCCGTCCCGGAAGTGGTTTGCGCGCGTCCATCATCCAGGCGTTTGACTTCAACGGTGGCGTTTTCGCGCTCGGCAATGAGGGCGTTGTAGAAGTCCATCACCTCTTCGGGTGGGCCGTCTTTAATAACAAAGCCGCGCTCCAGCAAGAGAGCGCGGTCGCACAGGCTTTGAATGGCGCTGCGGTCGTGCGAAACGATGAGTAGCGTAGTGCCCTGCTCCCGGAACTCCCGGATCTTGCTGAAGCTCTTGTGTTGGAAGTAGGTATCGCCCACCGACAATGCCTCATCCACGATCAGTACCGCTGGCCGCACGGCAGTGGCCACGCTAAAGGCCAAACGCATCTGCATGCCACTGGAGTAAGTGCGCACCGGGCGGTCGATGTAGTCGCCTATTTCAGCAAATGCCTCAATGGCCGGCATGCAGACGGTAATTTCATCGCCGCGCAGGCCCAACAATTGCCCAGCCATGAATACGTTTTGTCGCCCTGTGAAGTCGGGGTGGAACCCCATGCCCAATTCCAGCAGTGCAGCCACCCGGCCCTCGATATGTACGCTGCCGTCAGTGGGCTGTGTAGTGCCCGTAATGATTTTGAGCAGGGTGCTTTTGCCCGCCCCGTTGACGCCGACAATGCCAACCGCTTCACCGGGATTGATGGTGAAGTTGATGTCACGCAGCACCCAGGTCTTGGCGTGCAGCGGCCTGCCGGTTACCCATTCCGCCACCCGCGCCCACTTGCCAGAGTAGCGTTTGTAGGCTTTACCTATATGAGAAACAACGAGCTTGCCCATTAAAGTTCATCCACCAATTCGCCCACGCGCGACAAAAAGAACCGGGCGCCCAAAACCAGAAAAACGGCCGTCAACAAAGCAAGCGGCGCCAGGCTGGAAAAGTCGGGCATGCGCTGGCTGAGAAACAGCGTCTGGTATGCCGCCACCAGGGGCTGCAGCGGGTTGAATTTCAGGAGGGCACGCGCGGCGGGCGGCAAAGCATCAAGCACATACACGATGGGCGTAAGCCAGAACCAGAACTGCACCACAATGCCCGTGAGCTGGCCCACATCCCTAAAAAATACGTTCAAAGTGCCCAGAAAAATGCCCAGCCCCAAAGTGAACAACACCTGCAAGGCGAGCAGCGGAATCACTGCCAGTAGTGCCCAGCCCGGCCAGTGGCCAATAAGCGCCAGGAACGCGAGGTAAAGGCCGAACACGATCCCGAAGTTGACGAGTGCCGAGGTCGCCACAATGGCGGGCAGGCAGATGCGCGGAAAATTCGACTTCTTGATCAAATTGCCATGCTCCAGGAAAACGCCATTCAGGCGCCCGAGCATTTCGGCAAATAGGCCCCAGGTGATGACCCCGGCGCACAGGTAGATGCTGAAGGCAAATGGCGTTTGCTCATGTCCAGCAAGCTGGGGGCGCATCAACTGGCCGAACACCACGGTGTAAATGACGATCATGGTCAGCGGATTGGCCACAGACCAAAAAGCGCCGAGCAGGGATTCGCGGTACTTCCCATGGAACTCGCGCACCACACTGCTCCACACAAAACTGCGGTAGGCCCACAAGGCTTTAAGCATAGGTAAGCCGGGCATTGATTTATCCCACGCTGCCGTTGGTGGTTTCTGCCACCCGACCATAGGTGTCTTCAAAGCGCACGATGTCGTCCTCGCCCAGGTAGCTGCCTGACTGCACCTCGATGATCTCCAGCGGCACCTTGCCGGGGTTGGTGAGCCGGTGCACATGCCCCAAGGGGATGAACGTGGATTCGTTTTCGCCGAGCAACAAGACCTTGTCGCCATTGGTGACCTGGGCTGTACCCTTGACCACGATCCAGTGTTCGGCCCGGTGGTGGTGCATTTGCAAACTCAAGCTGGCACCGGGGTTGACCACAATGCGCTTGACCTGAAAGCGCTCACCACTGTCGATGCTGTCGTACCAGCCCCAGGGGCGGTGGATCTTGCGATGCGTTTGTGTCAGGGCGTGGCCCGCTGCGCGCAGCTTGCCCACAATTTGCTTGACGTCCTGGGTTTGGCGTTTGTCTGCCACCAGGATGGCATCTGCGGTTTCGACCACCACGATGTTGTCCAGCCCTACGCCTGCCACCAGGCGGCTGCTGGACAGCAGCAACGAGTTAGAGCAGCCGTGCTGAATGGTGTCGCCCACGTGCGCGTTGCCATGCGCGTCTTGCTCCCGCACCTGCCACAGGGCATCCCACGCGCCCAGGTCAGACCAGCCAGCCTGCAGCGGCACCACGCAGGCTGGGATGCCCAGGTCGAGGCGGGTCGGCAGCCGCTCCATGACGGCGTAGTCAATGGAGTCTGCGGGGCATGCGCTGAAGGTGTCGGTAGCGGGGCGGATGAAGTCCACATCTTTTTGAGCGCTTGCCATGGCGGCCGCACACGCTGCAAAGATGTCGGGCCGGCAGCTTTGAATGGCATTGAGCCACACACTGGTGCGCACCATGAACAAGCCACTGTTCCACAGGTAGTTGCCAGCATCCAGGTAGCTTTGGGCGCGCTCTGCATCGGGCTTTTCGGCAAAGCTGGCAATGTGGTGTGCACCGCCCCCCTTCACTGATTCGCCGCACTGTATGTAGCCATACCCTGTCTCTGGCTTGTCGGCAACGATGCCAAAGGTCACCATGGCGCCGCCGCTGGCAATGGCAAACGCTTGCTCTATGGCATTGTGAAACGCGGGCAGGTTGGCTATCACATGGTCAGCGGGCATGGCCAGCAGCACCGGGTCGCCGCCTTCTTCAGCCTGCGCTTGTAAGGCGGCCAGGGTCAGCGCGGGCGCTGTGTTGCGGCCCACGGGCTCCAGCACGATGCGCGCGCCGTGTATGCCAGCCTCCATCAGCTGGCTGGCCGCCAGAAAGCGGTGCTCTGCGTTGCAAACCAGCACCGGCGCCTTCGCCACGGGGATTTGGTTCAGCCCTTGCAGGCGCAGGGCCGTGTCTTGGAGCATGGTGCGCGCACCGGCCAAGGCCAAAAACTGTTTGGGATAGGTTTCACGAGATAGGGGCCACAGGCGCGTGCCAGAGCCACCGCATAGAACGACGGGTAACAACAAATTCAGGGATTCAGTCATAAGGCTAGAGCGGGTCTTGATCTTGGGGGGCCTCGGTTGGCTTTTGAAGAAGGTCGGCCTCCAACAGCGCCAACCGCTGGTTCAACCGGCGTACATCGCGCTCAATGCGGGTATTGACCATGTCACTGTGCAGGGCCTTGATCAGCAATACCATGCACACCAGCAACAGCAACAGCGTGGGGGGGTAGCTCACGCCCAACCGCACGGCCAGCCAGTCGATGAGCCCGGGCGACGCCCCCAGCACCGCCGCAGCACCCGCCACCGCCACCCAGAACAAGCCGTGCATGACGTATAGATGATCTCGGCGGATCAGATACAGGATCAACGCAGCAAGGCCAATGCCCATGAGCGCGGTTGTGAATTGCAAGGACACCATCAGATTCCTGGACGGGTAAGGCTCTGCACACCCACATCACATAGATATATATGTATGTATGCGAGCTGAGAGCAAGAAGAAATGGTTGGGCCACTGCAACCCTGGGAGCTGCACACGCGCGCTTGACGCAACTGCCCACCAACACACGTCCCAGGGATTGTAGGTGCTCGGTCGTTACACACTGCCGCCAAGCCCCCCATTCAGCAGTTCGAACCGTAAGCAAATATCTCAGACGTGCATCCGGTCTCTTGAAATGGGATGGAATGCCCGTATCATTAGCACTCACCGCAGACGAGTGCTAACACCGCCTTGGCTGCCGGAAGTTTGGTAGCGCCTGGGCCTCCAGGCGCTGAGTACGTCAGCTTTTTACTGAAAACAGGAGCATTGCAATGAACCTTCGCCCTCTGCACGATCGCGTGATCGTCAAGCGTATCGAAAGCGAAACCACGACCGCCTCCGGCATCGTGATCCCTGACAACGCCGCTGAAAAGCCCGATCAAGGTGAAGTGCTGGCCGTCGGCCCCGGCAAGAAGAACGACAAGGGCGACGTGATCGCCCTGAACGTGAAGGTCGGTGACCGCGTTCTGTTTGGCAAGTACTCGGGCCAGACCGTCAAGGTCAACGGCGATGAGCTGCTGGTAATGAAGGAAGACGATCTGTTCGCAGTTGTGGAGAAATAAAGCTACTGCGCAGGCGCCAGGCGTCGTTGCGCGGTGCTCGCAATCCTCACGTACAGGAAGTACGTTCCGGTTGCTGCGCTCCGTGCGCCTAGCCTGACACCTGCTCGCTACGCTTTCTTTCCCCACAACCCGTTATCCGTTTAACGATTTTCAGAATTTAGGAGCCAAACATGGCAGCAAAAGACGTAGTTTTCGGCGGCGAAGCCCGCGCACGCATGGTTGAAGGCGTGAACATCCTGGCCAACGCGGTCAAGGTGACTCTGGGCCCCAAGGGTCGCAATGTGGTGCTGGAGCGCTCGTTCGGCGCCCCTACCGTGACCAAGGACGGTGTGTCCGTGGCCAAGGAAATCGAACTCAAGGACAAGCTGCAGAACATGGGCGCCCAGCTCGTGAAGGAAGTGGCCTCCAAGACCAGCGACAACGCTGGTGACGGCACCACCACCGCTACGGTGCTGGCACAAGCCATCGTGCGCGAAGGCTTCAAGTACGTGGCCGCCGGTATCAACCCGATGGACCTGAAGCGCGGTATCGACAAGGCTGTGACGGCCCTGGTTGCCGAGCTGAAGAAGGCTTCCAAGCCCACCACCACCTCCAAGGAAATCGCCCAAGTGGGTTCGATCTCCGCCAACTCCGACGAAACCATCGGCAAGCTGATCGCTGACGCCATGGACAAGGTTGGCAAGGAAGGCGTGATCACCGTGGAAGACGGCAAGTCGCTGGACAGCGAACTGGACGTCGTGGAAGGCATGCAGTTTGACCGCGGCTACCTGTCGCCCTACTTCATCAACAACCCCGAAAAGCAATCCGCGATTCTGGACAACCCCTTCGTGCTGCTGTTCGACAAGAAGATCAGCAACATCCGCGACCTGCTGCCCACGCTGGAGCAAGTTGCCAAGGCTGGCCGTCCGCTGCTGATCATTGCCGAAGAAGTCGAAGGCGAAGCCCTGGCTACCTTGGTCGTGAACACGATCCGCGGCATCCTGAAGGTTGTGGCTGTCAAGGCTCCTGGCTTTGGCGATCGTCGCAAGGCCATGCTGGAAGACATCGCCATCCTGACGGGCGGCAAGGTCATCGCTGAAGAAGTGGGCCTGACGCTCGAAAAGGTGACGCTGGCCGACCTGGGCCAAGCCAAGCGCATCGAAGTGGGCAAGGAAAACACCATCATCATCGACGGCGCCGGTGCTGCTGCTGACATCGAAGCCCGCGTCAAGCAAGTGCGCGTGCAGATCGAAGAAGCCACGTCCGACTACGACCGCGAAAAGCTGCAAGAGCGCGTGGCCAAGCTGGCTGGCGGTGTGGCCGTGATCAAGGTCGGCGCTGCCACCGAAGTCGAAATGAAGGAAAAGAAGGCCCGCGTGGAAGACGCACTGCACGCTACCCGCGCAGCCGTGGAAGAAGGCGTTGTGGCCGGTGGTGGCGTGGCCCTGCTGCGTGCCAAGCAAGCTGTGGGCGACTCGGTCAAGGGCGACAACGCCGACCAGGAAGCCGGTATCAAGCTGGTGCTCAAGGCCATCGAAGCGCCTCTGCGCGAAATCGTGAACAACGCTGGTGGCGAAGCCTCGGTGGTGGTGAACGCTGTGTTGGCCGGCAAGGGCAACTACGGCTTCAATGCCTCGAACGACACCTACGGCGACATGCTCGAACTGGGCATTCTGGACCCCACGAAGGTCACCCGTACGGCCCTGCAAAACGCTGCCTCCGTGGCATCGCTGCTGCTGACGACCGAAGCCATGGTTGCTGAAGCACCCAAGGACGAGGCCGGTGCTGGCGGCGGCATGCCCGACATGGGTGGCATGGGTGGCATGGGCGGCATGGGCATGTAATGGCCGGCCGCTCCGGGTGGAACCCAGGTTCTGCCCGGTAGCCCCAAAAAAAACCCCGCAGGTTGCAAAACCTGCGGGGTTTTTCCTTGCCGGGCTGACATCCACGGGTGAATGCCGCCGGAGCAGCGGATTGCCCCGATGGGTCGGTCAGAACCTGTAGGTCGCGCTCAGCACCACATTGCGCCGTGTCGCCCACCAGCAGTCACCACGCGCCAGACAGGTGCTCATGTACTTCTTGTCGGCCAGGTTGCTGATATTGAGCGCGTAGCGCCAGTCCTGGCTGTCGTAGGCCAGCAGCGCATCCACCACACCGGCCGCCGGAACCTTCGGCCCCGTGCCGTCACGGAACGACGACAGCCAGCGGTACCCCGCACCGGCCGAGAAGCCGCGCACGCCGCCAATGGAGAACCGGTACACGCCCCACACGGCCGCTTGGTGGCGCGGCAGGTTTTCCAGCAGCGGATCGACGTCCGTGTAGTTGTAGTGGGCGGTCAGGTCAAACGCCGTGGCCACGCGCGCCTTGTATTCCAGCTCCAGGCCCTTGTTGCGGGTCTGGCCCACCTGCAGCGAGTTGTCGGGGTTGGTCGGGTCGGCCACCTTCTGGTTCTTTTCCTTGAGGTCGTACACCGCCGCCGTGAACTGGGTGGTGCCACCTGGGGGGGCATATTTCACGCCCAACTCGATCTGTTCGCCCTCCAGCGGCTTGAACCGCTGGCCCGAGGCATTGGTGCCGCTCACGGGGCTGAAGGATTCGGCATAACTGATGTAGGGCGTCCAGCCGCCCCCCAACTGGTACATCACACCGAGGCGTTTGGTGGTGTCGCTGGTGCGGTCATCGGACTGGCCTGCCAGGCTGTTCACAGCACGGTCGTGGCGCAGGCCGGCGATGAACATCCAGTTGCCCCACTTCATCTGGTCCTGCACATACAGGCCGCTTTGGCGCTGCACGTTCTCGGGCCGTGCGATGAGCGTCGGGTTCAGAACGTTGCCGTACACCGGGGCGTAGGCATCGATGGGCGTGTTGTACGCATCGTCGGCCTCGTTCTTGTTCTCCGTCTGCCGGTTCCAGTCCACACCCAGCAGCAGTTGGTGGCTGAGGGCGCCGGAGGTGAGGTTGCCCTGCAGATGGGTGTCCACCGCCGCCATGCGGGTGCGCGTGACGTTCTTGCCGTAGAGGCGGTCAATCAGCCGCTGGTTGACAGGGTCTGCGCCCCAGCCACCCGGGATGGTGAAGAAATCGGCATAGTGGTAGCCACCGCGGTTCTCATTGCGTGCCAGGCGCAGGTTCTGGCGCACCGCCCATGCGTCGTTGAAGCGGTGCTCGAACAGGTAGCCGATGGATTGCCGGTCGCTGTCGTAATAGTCGCCCGGCTCGCCGATGAAGCGGTTGATGGGAAGCTGGCCATTGGGGTTGGGCAACAGCGTGCCCGACCAGGGCAGGAACTGCGCCGTGGTGCCCGTGCGGTCCTGCTGCCAGTGGGCCTGCAGCACCAGCGAGGTGGCGGCATTGGGGCGCCAGGCCAGCGATGGCGCGATCAGTCGGCGGTCGTTCTGCACATAGTCCGTCTGCGTGTCCGCATCGCGCGCCACCGCCACAAGGCGGTATGACCAGTCGCCGTCCTTCGTTAGCGGGCCGGTCAGGTCGGCCTGCAGCTGCTTGCGGTTCCAGCTGCCCAGTTGCACGCCCACTTCGCGCTGCGCTTCCTGCAACGGGCGCTTGCTGACCATGTTGACCACGCCCGCCACCGTGCCCGCGCCAAACAGCATGCCCGACGGGCCGCGCAGCACTTCAATGCGCTCGAGCGTGTAGGGTTCGGCGGGGGTGGTGCTGGTGTACCAGTTGTAGTTCTGGCGCAAACCATCCAGGTACGTGTCGGGGGAGCTGCCGCGCACCCGCACACTGTCGGCACGGCTGTCCAGGCCATAGGCGTCGCTGCGCACCCCGGCGGCATACAGCAGCGCCTCTTGGAAGGTCGTCGCGCCCTGGTCCACGATCTGGTCGCGCGTGACCACGGTGACGGACTGGGGGGTTTCGGCCAGGGGCGTGTCGGTCTTGGTGGCCGTGGCCGCGTTGCGGGCACGGTAGCCGACCACCGGCGCAGTGGCCGATTCTTTCTCGGCGCTCGCGTCCACACGCACCTCGGACAAGGTGGCTCCCACGTCCTGGGCCTGGGCCGCGACCCAGGCGGGGACGCCTCCAAAAGCCAACGCAATACCAATGCAGACTGCCGTCCGCTGATGCTGGAGTTTCATGATTTTCAAGAATAGAAATAAGAATGATTACTATTCTAAAAATCAAACCACACAGGTGCGCGTTTCAGACAGAAGATGTCGTACAACAGCAACAAGTTGTGCTCGGGTTGTAGTGAGATTGCTTCTATTTTTATAGCTGTTTGCGCTTATCAAGAAAGCGTCAGAGCCACTTTTGATCAATATTCGCGCTGCACAAGGTTGCGGTACCTCTCTTGCACCCCGGAGCCCCCGCCACACCCCCACAAAAAAGCCCGCTGACCGTAAGGCCAGCGGGCTTGGCGCGGGCGGACTCAGAGAGAGCCCGCAGCGGCGTCGCAAAGATCAGCCCTCGCTGGGCTGCACCCACCAGTAGATCAGCACCAGCACGCCGATGCCGGTCAGCGTCAGCAGTTGCCACCAGCCCGAGCGGCCAATGTCGTGCAGTCGGCGCGCGCCCACGGCGAATGCGGGCAGCAGCAGCGCGATGGAGACGATGCCGGAGACCACGTCACCCAGGAAGCTGGCGATCACCATGACGATGATCTGGAACAGGAAAAACCACCAGAACTCGGAGCGCACGGCGCGGCCCGAGAAACCCGCGTACTGCCCCAGGCAGCTTTTGATAGCCGAAACAAAATCCATACTGAACTCCCTCTCTTTGAAACGTAAAGCCGTTGTGGCAGGGCCAAGCCCCGCGCCATGATAGGGGCGCGCAGGGCAGCAAGTCCACACGCCCAGTCACCCCACCGACTACGCCTCACTCTGCAGGCGGACCAGGGAACGACGGATGCTTCTATTCTTATAGCTATCAGCGCTCACAGGACAAGCGCTAGAGCCATTTTTTCGCCTCAAATCCTGGAAAAGTCACACGGCCTTGCGCAGCGCATGCGTCTCGCGCGCCAGCTGGGTGATGCGCGCCCAGTCGCCCGCACGCACGGCGTCGGCGGGCGTCAGCCACGAACCGCCCACGCAGCGCACATTGGGCAGCGCCAGGTAGTTGGGCGCAGTGGCCAGGCTGATGCCACCCGTGGGGCAAAAGCTGACCTGGCCAAACGGACTGGCCCAGGCCTTGAGCAAAGGGATGCCGCCCGCGGCCTCGGCCGGGAAGAGCTTGAGGAACGAGAACCCATCGGCCAGCGCGGCCATGATTTCGCTGGACGTGGCCACACCGGGCAGAAGCGGCAAATTCAGGCCCTTGCAGGCGCCGCCCACTTCGGAGGTGTAACCCGGGCTCACCGCAAAACGTGCACCGGCCTCGCTCGCGCGGCGCGCATCGTCGGCGTTGAGCACCGTGCCCACGCCCACCACGGCCTCGGGCAAATTGCGCGCAATGGCTTCGATGGCGGGCAGGCCAGCAGCGGTGCGCAGTGTGACTTCCAGCACCTTCACGCCACCGGCCAGCAGCGCCTCGGCCAAGGGCAGCGCGTCTTCCACGCGGTCGACCACGATGACGGGGATGACGGGGCCATGGCTGGCGATGTCAATGGGATTCATGGGAATACTCCTTGATGTTGGATGCCGCACGCGGCGTTTGACAGGGGCGCGGCCCATACCAGCGCACCCGTGGAACTGGCTTCGCCAGGCCACCGGGTGCGTCCCCCTCCCGCGCAGCGAGAGAGGGGGAAGGCGCGCAGCGACTCAGGGGGTGCATCCTGCTACAACCATGTGCAGGCTCCTTGTTCGGCACCGCCTGCGTGGCGGCGAAAGTTGGTAAACAGTTCCCGGCCAAAGCCGGTGGCGGGAGGCACGGTGTACGGCGCCACGGGGCGGGCGGCCCAGGTGGCTTCGTCGACCAGCACATCGAGCGTGCCCGCCACAGCGTCCACCCGCACAATGTCGCCGTCCAGCACCTTGGCCAGCGGGCCACCGGCCAGTGCCTCGGGCGTGACGTGGATGGCGGCGGGCACCTTGCCCGATGCGCCGCTCATGCGGCCGTCGGTGACCAGCGCCACTTTGAAGCCCTGGTTCTGCAGCACGGCCAGCGGAGGGGTGAGCTTGTGCAGCTCGGGCATGCCGTTGGCCTGCGGGCCCTGAAAGCGCACCACGGCCACCATGTCCTGCTGCACCTCGCCCGCAGCAAAGGCGGCGAGCAAAGCCTCTTGCGAATCGAACACGCGCGCAGGCGCTTCGATGATGTGGCGGTCTTCGGGCACGGCCGACACCTTGATCACCGCGCGACCCAGGCGCCCTTGCAGCAGGCGCAACCCGCCGGTGGGCGAGAACGGCCGGGTCACGGGGCGCAACACGGTTTCGTCGCCCGACACCGCAGGGGCGCCCTGCCCGCCTGCGGCAATGCCGCCGGTGTTCACGCTCATCACATCGGGGTGCATGAAGCCGCCGGACAGCAGCTCGCGCAGGATCCACGCGGGGCCGCCTGCGGCCTGGAACTGGTTCACGTCGGCATCGCCATTGGGGTACACGCGGGCCAGCAGCGGCACGGCGGACGACAGTTCGTCAAAGTCCGACCAGTCGATCAGGATGCCCGCGCTGCGCGCAATGGCCACCCAGTGGATCAAATGGTTGGTGGAGCCGCCCGTGGCCAGCAGGGCCACCATAGCGTTGACGATGCAGCGCTCATCCACCACGCGCCCGATGGGCGTGAAGCGAGCACCGCGCTTGCCAATGTCGAGCACCGTGCGCACCGCCTGGCGCGTGAAGGCTTCGCGCTCTTCAGTGCCGGGCGGTGCAAAGGCCGCGCCGGGCACGTGCAGGCCCATGGCTTCCAGCAGCATCTGGTTGCTGTTGGCCGTGCCGTAGAACGTGCAGGTGCCGGGGCTGTGGTACGCGGCCGATTCGGCTTTCAGCAGCTCATCGCGCCCCACCAGCCCTTGCGCGTACTGTTCGCGCACCTTGGATTTGTCCTTGTTCGACAGGCCCGTGCCCATGGGGCCTGCGGGCACAAACACGCAAGGCAGGTGCCCGTAGTGCAGCGCACCGATCAAAAGGCCCGGCACGATCTTGTCGCACACGCCCAGCAGCAGCGCGCCATCGAACACATCGTGGGACAGCGCTACCGCAGTGGCCATGGCAATGGCATCGCGGGAAAACAGCGACAGCTCCATGCCGGGCGTGCCCTGCGTGACGCCATCGCACATGGCAGGCACGCCGCCTGCCACCTGCACCGTGGCGCCGTGCTGGGCGGCCTCATCGCGCAGCACGGTGGGGTAACTTTGGTAGGGCTGGTGGGCCGACAACATGTCGTTGTAGGCCGTGACCACGCCGATGTTGGGCGCCTTTTCGACCGTGACCTTGAACTTGTCAGAGCCCGGCAGTGCCGCATAGGCATGGGCCAGATTGGCACAGCCCATGCGGTCTTGTGCGGGCTTGCGGGCGATCATGGCGTCGATGCCTGCGAGGTAAGCGCCGCGGGTGTCTGCGCTGCGCTGGACAATGCGCTCGGTCACGCGCGCTACAACTGGGTGCATGGAAGTCTCCATCGGTGGGTGGCAGGACCCCGTGCATGGCGCCGGAGCCCGTTGTCTGAGGCCCTAGAATGTAACTCGATAACCACCCCACTTCAACCCATGTCCCTGCAAACCCTGCCCCTGCCGCCCTCCGAACTGGGCGAATCACCCTTCTGGCACCCCACGGAAAAATCCCTTTACTGGTGTGACATTCAGGGACAAGCAGTACACGCATGGCATCCTGAAAGCGGTCGCCACCGGCAATGGCGCATGCCCAGTGAGCCCGGCTGCTGCGCGCCTGCAGCGGGCGGGCGATTGGTAATCGGGTTACGAAACGGCTTCTACCTTCTGGATACGGCGAAGGACAGTGCCGACCCCACCGCCCTCACCTGCCTGGCCCTGCTGCCACCTGAGCAGCACGACACCGCTGTGCTGCGCCTGAATGATGGCCGCTGCGACACCGCAGGGCGATTCTGGGCGGGCTCCGTCATCACGCCCCGAATTGCTCCCCATGCCGCGCTGTGGTGCCTGCAGGCCGCCCCGGCCAGCGCCACGGGCTACCGCGTGCGCCATATGGCAGGCGACAACTTCACCGCCAACGGCCTGGCCTTCAGCCCCGACAACCGCACGCTGTACTGGTCCAACACGCCCGAGCACCGCATTGACCGGTTTGACTTTGATGTGGCCACGGGTGAGATCACGAACCGCCGCCCCTGGGTGCAGTTTGACCGCAAGGTGGAAGGCCAGCCTTACGGCGGCAGGCCCGATGGCGCGGCGGTGGATGTGGAAGGCAACTACTGGGTGGCGATGTACGAAGGCGCTTGTGTGTTGCAACTCTCGCCATCGGGTGAGGTGCTGCAGCGCATTGCAGTGCCAGTGCAGTGCCCGACCATGGTGTGTTTTGGGGGGGAGGATCTGCGGACGCTGTACGTCACGTCGGCACGGGCCGGGAGGCCGGTGGAGGAGCAGGAGGCGAAGACTCCTGCGGGATCGCTGTTCAGCGTGCGGGTGAAGGCGAAGGGACTACCGGTGAATTTCTTCGCAGGCTGAGTGCGTGGTACGGGATCCTGCTCAGGGAAAGAGGTGCCGGGCTTCGGGTTTGGGCTCGTATCAGTCGCTATCCTTCTGTGCTCCCACCTGTCGAACGCAGCTCTAGGAGCCTACCGCCCGACCGCTTGCCGCAGGGCATGTAAAAAGTCCGAGGGATGTTCGACGTCATGTACGAAGGGCATCCCGACGCGTGAAAAAATGGTCGCTAGTTCCACCTCAGATACGTTCAAAGAGCGCTCCAGAATCGAGAGCATCGACCGCTTCGAAGTCTCATTCAGGAATTCAAACTCGAATGAAACGGCTAGTTGCATAGCTCGACTTCGGTCGTCCGGATCATTGACGTCGAGGCTAGCCAACTGTGCGCATTCGTAGTCGCTCAGGTACTCGACATCGAAATACTTGAGCCAAGAAACCAAGCCCTCGATAGAGGGTGTGATCGTCATAATTCAAGAATCTCCCGGGACTGACCGTCTGCTGTTGGCCGATAGCCACCATTCTCACTCACCCCTCCCCCAACGCCCCCAGCACGTCAAAACACGCCCCCATGTTGTGATAGTCCACCTTCCCCGCATTGCTTTTCTCGCGGGTGGTGTTGCGGTTGTCCCGATGCAGGATGCGAAACCACGCACCATGTTCGTGGTCCACGAAGTGCTCCCAGCAGTAGGCCCAGATGCGGTCGTACCACTGCCAATACCGATCGTCGCCCGTGCGCACAGCCAGAACGACAGCGGCGGCCATGCTCTCGGCCTGCACCCAGTGGTATTTGCCGTCGTCGCAGATGCTGCCGTCAGGCGCCATGCCGTAGTACAGGCCGCCGTGTTCGGCATCCCAGCCGCGTTCTACAGCGGCATCGAACAGGCGCTGTGCGCAGGGCAGGTGCCAGTCGGCGGGCAGCAGGGCATCCAGTTGCAGCAGCAGCTTGGCCCATTCGGTCTGGTGGCCGATCTGGTAGCCCCAGGGGCGGAAGATGTTGCTGCGGTCGTGGCGGTTGTAGTCCCAGTCCACCGACCAGTCGGCGTGGAAATGCTCCCACACCCAGCCTTCGGCAGCCGGGGCGCTGGCAGGGCTGGATAACGCCGCCTGCCGCTGGCAGATGCCTTGCGCCAGCTGCTCGGCACGCTCGATGTAGCGGCGCTCGCCCGTGGCGCGGAAGGCCGAGATCAAGGCCTCGCAGGCGTGCATGTTGGCGTTCTGGCCCCGGTAGCCTGTGAGCTGCCAATCAGGACTGGCCTCGTCGGCATACAAGCCTGCGGGGGGTTGCCAGAAGTGCTGTTCGGCGGTGTCAAAAGCCTGGGCCAGCCACTGGCGGGCTTCGGGCACTCCGGCTTCAAAGGCGCGGGCGTAGGCCAGCATCACAAAGGCCATGCCGTAGCAGTGGCGCGTGGCGTCTTGTACGGTGGCTCGCCCTTCATTCCAGTCGATCAGCCAGGCGTAGCCGCCCGTGGCGGGGTCGAGGAACGCGGTGCGCAGAAACTGCAGCGCGTGCAACATGCCGGCCTGGTAGCGCTGCTCGCCCGTGGTGCGGTACAGCATGGCGTGCGTGACCACAAAACGGGTAGCGCTGACCAAGTGGCGGGTGCGCGTGTCGTACACCGTGCCGTCATCCAGGAAGAAGTGGTACTGCCCGCCGCTCGCGTCGGTGGCCACGGGGTCGTAGAACGCCATGGTGTCACGCAGATGCTGGCGCAAAAAGGCTGCGGAGCGGAAGTCCGGATAGGGCGGAATCGCCATGGGGGTGTCTCCTGATGCGTTAGCTGTAGGCCAGAGACCGTGCAGGCCTCTGTCGGTGGGGGCCTGGTCTGCCGCCAGCGCTGCCCCAAAACGAGCAATGTTCCGGGAGTCAGGCCGCGCTGCGCAGAAGGCCCAGCAGGCCGGCGGTCGAGCCATCCAGCCCCGCAGCGTCGCCACTGGCCAGCCGCGCCTCAATGTCCTTGGCCAGCACCTTGCCCAGCTCCACACCCCATTGGTCAAAGCTGTTGATGCCCCACAGGCTGCCACTTACGAACACGCGGTGCTCCTGCAGCGCAATCAGCGCGCCCAGCGAGGCGGGGGTGAGCGCATCCAGCAGCAAGAAGGTGCTGGGCCGGTTGCCCGGGAAGTGGCGGTGCCCATCTTCCCCTTCCTTGCCCACCATCAGCGCCTGGGCCTGCGCCAGGGCGTTGGCCAGCAGCTTGTTGTGATGGCCCGGGAGTGGGTGGGTGGGCTGGCGCACGGCGATGAGTTCCAGCGGCAGCACGTCGGTGCCCTGGTGCAGCATCTGGAAAAACGCGTGTTGGCCGTTGGTGCCCGGCTCGCCCCACAGCACGGGCGATGTGGCATAGGGCAGCGGCTGGCCGTCCAGCCCCACGCGCTTGCCGTTGCTCTCCATCTCCAGTTGTTGCAGATAGGCCGGCAGGCGGCGCAGCGCTGCGTGGTAGGGCGCGATGCAGCGGCTGGTGAAGCCATGGAAGTTGCGGTACCAGATGTCCAGCAGGCCCAGGCGCACGGGCAGGTTCTGCGCCAAGGGGGCGGTGCGAAAGTGTTCGTCCATGGCGTGCGCGCCCGCCAGCAGGTCGCGAAAGCCCGCCGAGCCAATCGCAATCGCGATCGGCAGGCCAATGGCCGACCAGAGCGAATAGCGCCCACCCACCCAGTCCCAGAAGCCGAAGTTGGTGGTGATGCCCAGCGCCTGCGCGGCATCGACATTGGTGGTCAGTGCCGCAAAGTGGCGCCCCACATCCTGACCGCCTTGCGCTGCAAACCAGGCCAGCGCCGAGCGCGCGTTGGTCATGGTCTCTGCCGTGGTGAAGGTCTTGGAGGCGATGAGGAACAGCGTGCTCTCGGGCTTGAGCGTGCGCAGTGTGGTGTGCAGCTCATGCCCGTCCACGTTGGAGACAAAGTGCAGGCGCTTTCCCGGTGCGCGGAACTGCTCCAGCGCCAGCACGGCCATGTGCGGGCCCAGGTCCGAGCCGCCGATGCCGATGTTCACCACATCGGTGATGGACTCATGAGCACGCACCGTGTCGGCATAGTCCAGCATGGCATCCAGCGTGGTGTGCACCTGGGCCAGCTTGTGTGCAATGTCTGGCCCGTCGCTGGGCAACGCCAGGCCCCGGGGGCGGCGCAGCAGCGTGTGCAGCACGGCGCGGCCTTCGGTGCTGTTGATGGGCTGGCCGCCGAACATGGCGTCGCGGTGCCGGGTGAGTCCACTGGCACGGGCCATGTCCAGCAGCAGCGCTTCGGTGGCGGCGTCCCACAGGTTCTTGGAAAGGTCCGCAAACACCTCGGGCGCATGCTGGCTGAAGTGCTCAAAGCGCTGCGCATCGCTGGCAAAGGCCTTCCGCAGGTCCAGACGGCTGCCATCTGCGGAGAACGCGGCCTGCAACTGAGGCCACTGCGGAGTTTGGTCGCAACGGAGGGAGGACATGGTGGATTCAGGATGTGGGGAGGTGAAAACCGGCGAGATAGTAACTTGATTACACAATTTATCTAATAATTTTCTGCGCACTAACTGTCAAAAAACGTTTTACAGCCTCTACAGCTACACAATCCAATGTAACGAGATTACAATTTCCAGCCGCAGACGCACAACAACACCCTGATACGGAGACCCCATGAGTTTTGACCTTGTCCTGTTTGGTGGAACAGGTGACCTGGCCTGGCGCAAGCTCATGCCCGCATTGTTTCAGGCGTTCCGGCACGGAACGCTGCCCGAGGGGGGTCGCATCATTGCCGTGGCGCGTGACGAGCTGAGCCACGAACAATACCGCAGCCTGATAAAGGCGCGGTTTGACAGCGTGGAACTGGCCAAGCGCCCCACCCCGGACGAGTTCGAACGCTTTGGCGCGCTGCTGCACTACCTGCGCATGGATCTGTCCAAAACAGAGGACTACACCAAGCTGGCCGCCATGCTGCATGAACGCGGCGCCGACTCGGTGGTGATGTATGTGGCCACCGCGCCCAGCCTGTTCACCAACGTGTGCGAGCAGATCGCCGCCGTGGGCCTGAACGGCCCCACTACCCGCGTGGTGCTGGAAAAACCGCTGGGCCACGACCTCCAATCGAACCAGGCCATCAACGACACGCTGCGCCGCGTGCTCAAGGAAGAGCAGGTCTTTCGCATCGACCACTACCTGGGCAAGCCCTCGGTGCAGAACCTGTTCGCCATGCGCTTTGGCAACGCACTGTTCGAGCCCCTGTGGCGGCGCGAAACCATTGCCAACATCCAGATCACCATTGCCGAAGAACTGGGCGTGGAAACGCGCGGCGCGTTCTATGACCAGACCGGCGCCCTGCGCGACATGGTGCAGAACCACGCGCTGCAACTGCTGTGCGCCATCGGCATGGAGCCGCCCATCAACTCCAGCGCCAACGCCATCCGCGATGAAAAGCTCAAGGTGCTGCAGTCGCTCAAGCCCTGGAGCATGGAGACCATCGGCCAGCACGTGATTCGCGGTCAGTACGCGGCGGGCAACGTGCACGGCGCGCAAGTGCCCGGCTACGCGCAGGAAAAAGGCGTGGCCCCCGGCAGCACCACCGAAACCTTTGTCGCGCTGCGGACCGAGATCAGCAACTGGCGCTGGGCGGGTGTGCCGTTCTACATCCGCACCGGCAAGCGCCTCGCGGGGCGCGACGCGCACATCGTCGTCAACTTCCGCCCCGTGCCGCACCCCATCTTCAAGACCCCGGTGGGCGCGGCCAACCGCCTGGTGATCAACCTGCAGCCCAAGGACGGGCTGGAGCTGCACCTGCTGGCCCAAGGCGCGGCCCAGCACCAGACGGAGCCCGCGCTGTCGCAGGTGCACCTGAACCTGGACTTCGACCAGCGTTTTGGCACCGAGCGCGTGGGCGCCTACGAGCGCCTGTTGCTCGACGTGATTGCAGGCCGCCTGAACCTGTTTGTGCGCAGCGACGAGCAGGAAGAAGCCTGGCGCTGGGTCGAGCCCATCCTGCAGCACTGGAAGAACGACCCCGTGGGGCCGCGCCCGTACACGGCGGGCAGTTGGGGGCCTAGCTCGGCCAGCGCGATGATTGCGAGGGATGGGTATTGCTGGAGCGAGGAGATGTGAGAGCCTCGCCACCGGGGCTGCAGACCATCGCAGTCCTGGTTGCTGGGCCTTTAGGTCTGCGCAGCCTCGCTGTGCAGCCACGACAGAAACGCCTCCACCGCCGGGCGCTTGGCGTGCCGCTCTGGATACACCGCGAAATGCGCCTTCACCCGCACGGCCTGCTCCATGCCGAACGGAGCCTTCAGCCTGCCATCGGCCAGGTGACCGCCTGCGTTGACGGCGCTCTCTAGCGCCACGCCCAGGCCCTGCGTGGCAGCATCCAGCGACATCTGGGCGCGGTCAAACCGCAGGGAGAAACGGTCGGGCGCCCGCAGTTTGGTGAACCGGCCAAACCAGTCGGACCACTGCACGATGCTCACGTTGCTCTGGATCAACGGCAGGTCCAGCAGCTGCTCGGCACGCTTGAGCTTGTGCGCCTTGATGAAGGCCGGGCTGGCGAGCGGCACGATCGCCTCCTCAAACAACGGCTCCACCACCAGATCGCCCCACTGCGGAATGCCGTAGCGGATGTCGATGTCGGCCTGGCCAAGCGCGAAATCGCTGGGTGTGTGAGCGGCCGAGAGATTGAGCGATATCTCCGGGTAGGCCTGCGCAAAGTGGTGCAGGCGCGGCATGAGCCACAGACTGGCAATGCTGGGTGCCGAGTGCACATACAGGCTGTTGCGGATGCCATGCCGCAAATCGTCCGTGGCCGTGGCAATGGCGTTGAGCGCGGAGCCCACGTGCATCAGGTAGTGCTCGCCCGCAGGGCTCAGGCGCACCCCGTGGGCACTGCGCTCGAACAGGCGAATGTCCAGTTGGGCCTCCAGCCTGGAAACCTGGTGGCTGATGGCCGACGCCGTGAGGTTCAGCTCCGCCGCTGCCAGCGCAAAGCTGCGGCGGCGCGCCACGGCCTCGAAGGCCTGCAGGTTGGCAATGGGCGGCAAGGTGGGCATGGGGTGAACCCTGACGTTAGATGACGGAATGTCATCTTACGCTGATGATTCATCGCTTGTCATCATCTTGAGCGGCTTTGAGAATCGGCTCCCAGAACAGGAGACATCGCGTTGACAGCGGCCCATCGGGCAGCGTCCGCGTCTCCTGACGCCTTCACACCAAAGGAGACAAGACACATGCTGCTCAAGAACCAGGTTGCCATCATTACCGGAGGGGCGGGTATCAATGGCCTCGGGTTTGCCACCGCCCGTTTGATGGCCGAGCAAGGGGCCAAGGTCGCGATCCTCGACCTCGAAGATGCCGACCCAGCGGGCGCCGCCACTCGACTGGGCGAGGGTCATCTGGGCCTGGTAGCCGATGTGACGGACAAGGCGTCGTGCGAAGCGGCGGCGGCCCAAGTGCGCGCCCATTTCGGCCGCATCGACACGCTGGTCAACAACGCGGGCATCACCCAGCCCGTCAAGACGCTGGAGATCACCGGCGCCGACTACGACCGCATTCTCAACGTCAGCCTGCGTGGCACGCTGTACATGTCCCAGGCTGTGCTGCCCACGCTGCGCGCGCAGCAAAGTGGCTCCATCATCTGCATCTCGTCGGTGTCGGCCCAGCGCGGCGGCGGCATTCTGGGCGGGCCCCACTACTCCGCCGCCAAGGCAGGTGTGCTGGGCCTGGCCCGGGCCATGGCCCGCGAGTTTGGTCCTGAGAACATTCGCGTCAACTGCATCACGCCCGGCCTGATCGGCACGGACATCATCAAGGGCAAGCTGACCGAAGAGAAGAAGGCGGAGATTGCGGAGACGATTCCGCTCGCCCGCTTGGGCCGGGCCGATGACATTGCCGGAGCCTGCGTGTTCCTCGCCAGCCCGCTATCCACCTACTGCACCGGTATCACGCTGGACGTGAACGGCGGCATGCTCATTCACTGACCGCCCTCACGACCTCTCAACAAACATAAACCAGGAGACAAACCATGCAACGCAAAACCTTTACCCGCACCCTGCTGGTAGCCGCTGCCTTGGCCGTGGCACTGCCCGGCCTAGCGCAGGCGCAGACCATGAAGCTCACGCTGGGCCATGGCGCCGCCCCCGGTAATCCACGCCATGAGGCCGCCGTCAAATTCGCCGAAACCCTCAAGGCCAAGACGGCGGGCCGCATCGAAGTGCAGGTGGCGCCCTCGGCCCAGTTGGGCGATGACGCTGCCATGGTCACGGCCGTGCGTACCGGCGCGCTGGACATGACGGCGAACTCGCAAGGCGCCGTGTCGGTGGCCGTGCCCGAGTACGCCGCTTACGGCATGCCGTTCATGTTCTCCACTCCCGCGCAGGCCTTCAAGCTGCTGGACGGCCCGCTGGGCCAGGAGCTGGCGCAAAAATCCGCAGAGAAGGGCATGGTGGTGCTGGGCTATTGGGACAACGGCATCCGCCACATGACCAACAGCAAGCGGCCCATCACCAAGGTCGAAGACATGAAGGGCCTGAAGATGCGCACTCCGCCCGACGCGGTGCTGGTGGACATCATGCAGGCGCTGGGCGCCGAGGCGCAGCAGATCAAGTTTGCCGAGCTATACGTCGCGCTGCAGCAGGGTGTGGTCGATGGGCAGGAGAACCCGCTGGTCAACATCCATGCGAGCAAGCTCTACGAAGTGCAAAAGCACCTGGCCCTGACGAGCCACATGTTCCAGATGACGCCGTTCCTGATGAGCAAGCGCACCTGGGACCGCCTGTCCGACGCCGACCGCAAGGCCGTGACCGAGGCCGCTGCCGAAGCCACGGCACTGCAGCGCAAGATGTCGCAAGAGGCCGACGACAAGCTGTTGGGCGACCTCAAGGCCAAGGGCGTGCAGGTGACCACGGTGGACAAGGCCGCGTTTGCCAAGGCCACGTCTGCGGTGGACGCCAAGTGGCTGACCACGCCCATCGAACCCTACCTCAAGAAAGTCATCGCCGCCGCGCGCTGATTGTTCTGGCCGCTGCTGCGCCTGTCCTCATTTCCCCGAAGCCGCTGCATGGGCCCCGGCCCTTGCAGCCCAAGGAGTCTCCCGATGAACTTCATCGAATGGGCCGTTGTCGGCGTGTGCCGAGTGCTGCTGTGGATCAGCACGTCCGTCATCTTCATCATCCTGGTGGCCAACACCGTGTTGCGCTACGCCACCGGCACCAGCCTGCAATGGGCCAATGAGGTGCCAGAGCTGCTATTCCCTTGGCTGGTCATGTCCGGTGTGGTGCTGGCGGCTGCGCACGGCGCCCATATCACCACCAGCTTTCTGATGGACGCTGTGCCCCCCGCGCTGCGCCGCTGGGCGTCCATTGGCAGCTGGCTGGTGGTGGCTGCGCTGTACGGCACGCTTGCCCGGGCCACGTACCAGATGCTGGAGATCGTGCACGACGAGAAGTCGCCCATCTTGCAGGTGCCCGGGTCGCTGACCTACGGCTGCGTGATGGGTGGGCTGGTGATGCTGGCGCTGCTGGCACTCAAGTCGGCCTGGAATGCGTGGGCCACGCCGCCGGTGCCCAGTGCCCCCAATGCTGAGACCGCCGTGCCCGAGGCGCACTGGTAAGCCCCGCCACCCACGCCAAGGATCTCACCATGAGCGCCCTCATTCTTTTCGTCTTTCTCGGTGCGGCCGTGCTGGCCATGCCCATCGCCCATGCGCTGCTGGTCGCGGCCATGGCCGCAGCCGCCACCTCCGACCGCGTGCCGCTTGACCTGCTGGTGCAGCAGATGGTGGCGCAGGTGCAGAGCTTTCCGCTGATCGCGATCCCGTTCTTCATGCTCACCGGCTCGCTCATGATGGGCGGTCGCCTCGGGGCCGCGCTGGTGGGCGTGCTCAGCACGCTGATCGGCCGCTTTCATGGCGGGCCAGCGCAGGTGGGCGTGCTGTCGTCCACACTGTTCGGCGGTGTCTCGGGCTCGGCCGTGGCCGACGCCTCGGCCATCGGCTCGCTGCTGATCCCCTGGCACAAGCGCCTGGGCTATCCGCCCGCCTTCTCTGCGGCCACGCTGGCTGCGGCCGCCACCATTGACATCCTGATCCCACCCTCGATCCCGATGATCCTGTTCGCGCTGACGGCCAATGCCTCCATTGCGGCACTGTTTGTCGCGGGCATCCTGCCCGGCATGCTGATGTGCGGTGGCTTCATGTTCATGTGCTGGTGGGTCGGCAAGCGCCGCAACTTCCCCCGGGATCTCACGCCCATCGACTGGCGCGTATTCCGCGTGCACCTGCTGTACTCGTCACCCGCGCTGCTGCTGCCGGTGCTGATCGTGCTGTTCCTGCGCTTTGGCATTGCAACGCCGACCGAGGTGGCCGTGCTGTCCACGCTGTACGCCGGGGTCGTGTCGGTGGTGGTGTACCGCGACCTCTCGTTCAAGCGCCTGAACGACGCCGTGGTGTCCGCTGGCCTCGCCACCGGTGTGGTGCTGCTGGTGATCATGGCGTCCGCCGCCATCGGCTGGCTGCTCACCTACGACCAGATGCCCACGGGCGTGGCCCACTGGATCCAGCAGAACGTGAGCCAGGGCTGGATCGTGATCCTGATCATGAACCTGCTGATGCTGTTCATCGGCATGTTCATCGACCTGCCAGCCGCTGTGCTGCTGCTGACCCCGGTGTTCCTGCCCCTGGCCCAGAGCATTGGCATGGACCCGGTGCAGCTGGGAATCATGATGGTGGTCAACCTGGCTGTGGGCCTCTACACCCCGCCGGTGGGCACCACGCTGTTCATCACCAGTGCACTGGCCAAGGTCAAGGTGGGCCAGACGGTGCGCGAGCTGGGGCCGTTTTACTTCGTGGCCTTCCTGGTGCTGGCGCTGGTGTCTTACGTGCCCGCCTCGATCCTTCGCTAAACGCTTTTCTTCCCCCGCTTTCACACAGGAGAACTCCATGACTTCCGCCGCAGACAAACTGCAGGCGCTGGCCCGGTGCGCCCATCGCATCCGCCGCTACGCCGTTCGCATGGGTGAGGTTCAGGGCCAGGGCTACATCGGCCAGGCCCTGGGCTGGGCCGACGTGCTGGCCGTGGCTTACGGCCATGCCCTCCACCTGCAGCCGCAGAACCCTGAATGGGAGGGCCGCGACCGCTTCCTGCTGTCGCACGGCCACTACGCCATCGCGCACTACGCGGCGCTGATCGAAGCGGGCGTGATCCCGCAGGACGAACTCGAAACCTACGGCAGCGACGACAGCCGCCTGCCCATGAGCGGCATGGCCACGTACACGCCAGGCATGGAAATCTCGGGTGGCTCGCTGGGCCAAGGCCTGGTGATCGGTGTGGGCATGGCACTGGGCCTGAAGCAGAAAAAGAACCCCGCGTTCGTCTACAACTCTATGAGCGACGGCGAGCTGGACGAAGGCTCGACCTGGGAGGCCGCCATGTCGGCCGCCCACCACCAGCTCGACAACCTGATCTGCCTGGTGGACATCAACAACCAGCAAGCTGACGGCCCCAGCAGCAAAGTGCTGGGCTTCGAGCCGCTGGCCGACAAGTGGGCCGCGTTCGGCTGGCACGTGCAGCGCGTGGACGGCAACGACTTGGCCGCCGTGCTGGCCGCTTTCGACACCGCGCGCCACCTGAAAGAAGCCAAGCCGCGCGTGATCCTGTTCAACACGCTCATGGGCAAGGGCGTGCCCTTCCTGGAGACGCGCGACAAGAACCACTTCATCCGCGTCGATCCGCCCGAGTGGCAGCAGGCCCTCGCCATCCTCGACCAGAACGCACCCGAAGGAGCCGCCGTATGAACACCGTCGCCGAGAAAAAACCGCGCCTGACCACCTCCGCCATGATCGCCTCCATCGCGGGTGAGGGGCAGCGCGTCAAGGCCGCACCGTTTGGCAAGGCCCTGGTCGAACTGGCCGCCACCCGCCCTGAGATCGTGGGCATGACCGCAGACCTGGCCAAGTACACCGACCTGCACCTGTTTGCGCAGGCCTACCCCGAGCGCTTCTACCAGATGGGCATGGCCGAGCAGCTGCTGATGGGCGCGGCGGGCGGCATGGCCAAGGAAGGGCTGATTCCCTTTGCCACCACCTATGCCGTGTTCGGCACGCGCCGTGCGTACGACTTCATTCACCAGGTGATCGCCGAAGAAAACCTGAACGTGAAGATGTGCTGCGCGCTGCCCGGCCTGACCACCGGCTACGGCCCCAGCCACCAGGCCACCGAAGACCTGGCCATGATGCGTGGCATCCCGGGCCTGACCATCATCGACCCCTGCGATGCGCTCGACATCGAGCAGGCCGTGCCGCAGATGGCCGCCCACAACGGCCCCGTCTACATGCGCCTGCTGCGCGGCAACGTGCCTCTGGTGCTGGACGAGTACGACTACCAGTTCGAACTGGGCAAAGCCAAGCGCCTGGTGGATGGCGACGAGGTGCTCATCATCTCCAGCGGCTTCCTGACCATGCGCGCGCTGGAGGTGGCCAAGGCGCTGCAGGCCGACCGCATCGGCGTGGGCGTGCTGCACTGCCCCACCATCAAGCCACTCGATGTTGCGACCATCCTGGCCGAGGTGCAGCGCAAGCCGCGCCTGGTGGTGGTGGCCGAGAACCACTCAGTGGTCGGCGGCCTGGGTGAAGCCGTGGCCAGCGCACTGCTGCAAAACGGTGTGCAGCCCACACGGTTCCGCCTGGCGGGGCTGCCCGATGCCTACCTCGATGCGGGCGCCTTGCCCACATTGCACGACCGCTACGGCATCAGCACCGAGGCGCTGTCGGCGCGCGTCAAGGCGTGGTTGCAATAGGACGGCATCTCAGGGGGGCAGGTCCGCACCCGCGGCGTCTGGTCAAGGCGCCGCACAGCCTCGCGGCAATGTGCCGCTTAACGCGCCCGGACTTCTTCCACCAGCTCAATCGGCAACCCATCAGGGTCGGCAAAAAAGGTGAACAACGCGCCGGTAAACGGATCGACCCGCACCGGCTCCACCGCCACGCCATGCGCTACCAGCGTGCCCACGCTGGCTTCCATATCGGCTACGCGCAACGCCAGATGGCGCAGGCCACAGGCCTCGGGGTAGGACGGGCGTGCGGGTGGGTGGGGGAAGGAAAAAAGCTCCACCTGCGTTCCATCGGGTAACTGCAGGTCCAGCTTGTACGACTGCCGCTCCGCCCGAAAGACCTCGTGCACCACCCGCAGGCCGAGCACCTCGGTGTAGAAGCGGCGCGAGCGGACATAGTCGCTGGCGATGATGGCCACATGGTGCACACCGCTGACCTGTAGCGCAGGCCCCGGCGCGGGCGGTGCGGCAACTTCGCTGCTCATCCTTCAGAGCCGGCAATATCGAGCGCACGCGAAGCACCATACAGCGCAGGCGTGGCGCTCGGGTCGATGATCCAGCAGGGGATGGACGCGAGGTAGGGCTGAAAGCGTCCCTTGGACTCGAACCGTGCGCGGAACGAGGATTTGTCGAACCACGTGCCCAGGCGCGGCACCATGCCGCCGCCAATGAACACGCCGCCGCGCGCGCCCAGGGTAAGGGCCAGGTTACCCGCCACGCTACCCAGAAAGCCGCAGAACAGGTCCAGCGCCTCCAGCGCCAAGGCGTCGTTGGACTGCAGTGCCAGCTCGGTCACTTCGGCGGCCGAACTGATCTCCTTGCCGCCGCGCTGGGCCAGCCTGCGCAGCGCGTGGTACAGGTCCACCAGCCCCGCACCCGACACCGCGCGCTCTGCGGACACATGGCCATAGCGTTCTTGCAGGATGGCCAGCACGTCGAATTCGCGCTGCGTTTGCGCGGCCAGCGACACGTGCCCGCCCTCGCCCGACAGGGGCACGCCGTTGCTGGACCCCGGCGGGAAGACCAGACCCGACACGCCCAGGCCCGTGCCCGGGCCCAGCAGCGCGATGGCGGCGCCCGGCACGGCCTGGCCACCGCCCACGGGGCGCAGCTGGTCGGCCGTCAGCAGGGGCAGCGCCAGTGCCAGCGCGGTGAAGTCGTTGATGACCACCAGGCGCTCAAAACCAAACGCCTCGCGCACCGCGCGCTGCGAGAAGCTCCAGCTGTGGTTGGTCATGCGGATGGCGTCGCCCGTGACGGGGTTGGCAATGCCAAACGCAGCCTCGCGCGGGGTGGGTACGCCCACTTCTGTCAGATAGGCCGCCAGCGCAGCATCCACGGTGGGGAACTGCGCACAGGGCAACACGCGCGTGTCGTGCAAGGGGCCGCCCGGTTCGTTCTGCCAGGCCAGTCGGATGTTGGTGCCGCCGATGTCGGCAAGGAGGCGCTGAGGGTGCATGGGAAAAATATGAAAACCAAAGGTCACACGCCCCCGTTGCCCTGCGGCAGACGGCGGCCTGCGGATCGCTAACGCTATTATTTATATAGCTGTTGGCGCTTGATAGATAAGCGCTGGAGCCTCTTTTTACCTGAATTACCGCTTCAGGCAAAGACCAAAGCCCCTTCTCGCAGAGACCCAGGGGCGGGGCTCCCAACCGCTCAGCCTGTCAATCGATCTTCGGACTTGGCGTCGAACCAGTGGGCGTTGGCGGGCTCTACCGCCAGGCCCACGGCGTCGCCGGGCTGCACGCGGGTCTGCGCATCGGTGCGCAGCGTGACGCTGCCTGCGGCGGTGTCCACCATCACATAGGTGTCGGGGCCCGTGGGCTCCACCACGCTGACCCGCCCGCGCCAGGGGGCGGTCTCCTGCATCACCAGGTGCTCAGGGCGCACGCCCAGCAGCACTTCGTTGGAACCGCTTTGTGGGGGGGATGGAGGTGCCAGGTTCAACGCCGCGCCCTGGATGCCAAACTGCCCGCCCGTGACCGCGCCACGCAGCAGGTTCATGGTGGGCGAGCCGATGAAGGTGGCCACGTAGGTATTGGCCGGGCGGTTGTAGATCTCGTCGGGCGTGCCCAGCTGCTGCACCACGCCGCCCTTCATCACCGCGATGCGCGAGCCCAACGTCATGGCCTCGACCTGGTCATGCGTCACGTACACGCTGGTGATGCCGCTGGCCTGGTGCAGGCGCTTGATCTCGGCGCGCATCTCCACGCGCAGCTTGGCGTCCAGGTTGGACAGCGGTTCGTCGAACAGGAACAGCTGCGGCTGGCGCGCCAGTGCCCGGCCCATGGCCACGCGCTGGCGCTGGCCGCCCGAGAGCTGACTGGGTCGGCGGTCGAGCAGGTGGCTGATCTGCAGCATGGCGGCCACTTCGTCGATGCGCTTTTGCCGCTCTGGCTTGGGCATCTTGCGCATCTCCAGCGCAAAGCCAATGTTGTCGGCCACGGACAGCGTGGGGTACAGCGCGTAGCTCTGGAACACCATGGCGATGTCGCGGTCGCGCGGGGGCATACCCACCACGTTCTTGCCACCGATGCGGATCTCGCCTTCGGTGGGTTCGTCCAGGCCCGCGATGATGTTGAGCAGCGTGGACTTGCCGCAGCCCGAAGGACCTACCAGGATCAGGAACTCGCCCGGTGCGACGTGGATGTCGATCTTGCGCAGCACCTCCACGCTTTTGTCGCCCTTGCCAAAGCGCTTGTTGATGCCTGCGATGTCGAGTGATGACGCCATGATTTCTAACCTTTAACCCTTGACTGCGCCCGCCGTGAGGCCGCGCACAAAAAACTTACCTGCAAGAACGTAGATCACCATGGTGGGCAGGCCCGCGATGATGGCGGCCGCCATGTCCACGTTGTAGGCCTTCACACTGCTGCTGGTGTTGGCCAGGTTGTTCAGGCCCACGGTCACCGGCTTGGAGTCGGTGCCCGAGAACACCACACCGAACAGGAAGTCGTTCCAGATGTTGGTGAACTGCCAGATCAGCGTGACCATGATGATGGGCGTGGACAGCGGCAGCACGATGCGCCAGAAGATCTGGAAGAAGCTGGCGCCGTCCATGCGCGCCGCGTTCACCAGCTCCTTCGGGATCGCCGCGTAGTAGTTGCGAAAGAACAGCGTGGTGCCCGCCAGCCCCGCCAGGCAGTGCACCAGCACCAGCCCGGTGATGGAACTCGAAAGCCCTAGCCATCCCAGCACCTGGCTCATGGGCAGCAGCACCACCTGGAACGGCATGAACACACCAAACAGCAGCATGCCGAACAGCGCATCGCTGCCGCGAAACTTCCACAGGCTCAGCACATAACCATTGAGCGCACCCCACACGGTGGAGATCATCACGGCCGGTACGGCCATGGCCACCGAATTCCAGAAGAATGGGCGCAGGCCATTGCAGTCCACGCCCGTGCAGGCGCTGGACCAGGCCGTGCCCCAGGCGGCCCCGTTCAGCGCAGCGGGCAGCGCCAGCAGCGAGGTGCTGCGAATCTCCTCGGCATCCTTGAACGAGGTGACCAGCATGGCGTACAGCGGTAGCAGGAAGAACGCGGTGGCCAGGGCCAGCACGGCATAGACCAGCAAGCGGCCGAGCGACGGAAAGAGGGAGGGCTTAGCGGTCATGGGGCTTGGTCCGCAGTTCGCTGTAAAGGTAAGGGATGACCAGTGCCGCCACGGTGGCCAGCATCATGGTGGCACTGGCGGCGCCCAGGCCGATCTGGCCGCGCGAGAACGACATGGTGTACATGAACGTTGCTGGCACGTCGGTGGAAAAACCAGGGCCACCGGCGGTGAGCGCCATCACCAGGTCAAAGCTCTTGATCGCCAGGTGCGACAGCACCATGACTGTGGAGAAGAACACGGGCCGCAGTGCGGGCAGCACGATGCGCCAGTAGATGCGTGGCAAGGATGCACCATCGACCTGCGCGGCCTTGATGATGCTGTCGTCGATGCCCCGCAGGCCCGCCAGGAACAGCGCCATCGCAAAACCAGCGCTTTGCCAGATGCCTGCAATCACCACGCAGTAGATGGCCATCTCGGTGTCCACCAGCCAGCCAAACTCAAAATTCGGAAAGCCCCAGTCGCGCACCATTTTTTCGATGCCCAGGCCCGGGTTCAGCAGCCACTTCCAGGCCGTGCCCGTGACCACAAACGACAGGGCCATGGGGTACAGGTAAATGGTGCGCAGCGCGCCCTCAGCGCGGATCTTCTGGTCCAGCAGCACGGCCAGCACGACGCCGATGGCCAGGGACCCGCCCACGTAGCCCACGCCGAAGATGCCGAGGTTCTTGAGCGCGACCCACCAGCGGTCCATCTCCCAGAGTTTTTCGTATTGTGCGAGACCCACCCATTCGTAGTTGGGGAGCATGCGCGATGCGGAGAGGCTCAGCACGCCATTCCAGACCATCAGGCCATAGATGAAGGCAAAGCCCAGTACAAAAGCCGGTGTCACGACCAGCTTGGGCAGCCATGTTTCAAACGTGTTTTTGCTCATGGCCACGGTATGTGTTTGTCATCGTCCTGCATGTAAAAAAAGCGGGGGACACGCAGGAGTGCCCCCCAATGAACAAAGTAACCTCTGACTAACTCGCTAACTCACTACCTACTCAACGGATCACCACCACACCTCGTACTGCACGCCCACCAGCGTGCGCGAGGTCTTGCCATTGGCGCCAAAGGTTGCGGCATTGGCCAGTGCCGCTGCCTGGTTCCAGTTGGCCTTGGTCACGTACAGACGCAACTCGGGACGTGACCAGAAGTCTTCCGACAGGGCCAAGGCGCCCGCCAGCGTGACCTTGGACAGGCGCTGGTCAGCACCAGTGCCCTTGCGGGTGGTGGTGGACAGTTCCACCAGGCCCTTGAAGTTCTTGGTGAACGCATAGGAGCCACGGCCACCCAGCGAGAAGTCCTTGGTCTCCACGCCCGTCAGATCAGCCTTGTTGGTCTGGTAGCCAATGAGGGCCTGACCACCAAACGGGCCGCTTTGCCAATTGATGGAGTCGGCGATGCGGGTGGCGCGCTTGCCAGCGCTGGTGCCCTCGATGGCCTCGAACTCTCCGTCGATGCGCGCATGGCCCCGCGATGTTTGCAGGTACAGCGTGTTGGTGATGCTGGGCAGCAGGAATTCCTTTTGCGTGTGCATGAAGGAGATGCCCGAGCCCGAACCGCCATTGACCTGGCCCTTGCCCCCCACCGCCGTCAGCAGCACCCGCAGCTTGCCACCCGGGTTGGTGTTGATCTCCGACAGGTCGGCGTTGATGCGGTGTGCCTTCACGTTGTTGGGCAGGCCACCGTCGAACTTGTCGCCGGTGAACACGCCCAGGCCCAGCTTCATGCCGCCGACGGGCACATCGGTCACACCGGCGCCGATGTTGTCGCCGTAGTTCAGCAGGAAGTAGTCGACGATGTGCACGTCCTGGATCCGCAGGCGGCGCTGGCCGACCCAGAACTTGGCTTCGGGTGAGAACGAGAAGCCGCTCATTTCCACAAATGCCTGTTCGGTGCTGATGTCGCCACTGCCCCACTTGGCGGGCATGTAGTTGACCTTCCACTTGACACCGCCGGCTTCAAAACCGCGTGCAAAGTTGACTTCGATGCCGTTGTCACCCTCGTTGCCCAGGCGGTACTTTTGCAGTTCGCCACCCAGCGAAAGGTTGCCCTTGACGCCGTCGGAGTGGTTGAACACCGGGCCGCCCCGCGAGTAACCGTTGAACTCAAAGCCTGCTACATCCATAGCAAAGGCGCCATTCGCGCATGCGGCGGCCAAAGCCACCGCCGTAAGGCGGTTTCTTGTCTTCATGATGGGATCCCTCTGGGGTTGGTTTTAGTGCGTGTGTGCGCGTGTGTCTTGCACGGCTTACTTGGTTTTCGCGGCGGCCGCGATCTTCTTCATGGCATCGGCGACGCTGACCTTGTCGTCGTTCCAGAACTGGCTGACCACGTCCTTGATGGCACCTTCGGTGGCCGGGGCAATTGCCATGCCGTGGGCCGCGCTGGGCACCAGACCCCCGCTCTTGGCGGTGTCCACAAAGTCCTTGGCCGAGGCCTTGGCGCAGTCGTCAAACTTGTCCATGGGCTGGCCCGCACGCACGGGGATGGAGCCCTTGTTCAGGTTGAACACTTCCTGGAAAGCCGGGCTCATGATGGCGCTGGCCAGGTCGCTCTGCGCCTTCTGTGCGGCAGCATCCTTCAGCTTGAACAGAATGAACGAATCGACGTTGAAGGTGAACGCGTTGGCCGACCCCGGTGCAGCAGCACACAGGAAGTCCTTGCCAGGCGCCTTGCCTGCGGCCAGGAACTCGCCTTTGGCCCAGTCGCCCATCAGCTGAAAGCCTGCCTTGCCCTGGATCAGCATGGCCGTGGCCAGGTTCCAGTCGCGGCCAGGGGCGCCGGGGTCGGTGTAGCCCTTGATGCGGCGGAAAGTCTCCAGCGACTTCTTCATGGTGTCGCTGTTGATGGCCTTGTCGTCAAGCTTGACCAAGGCGTCCTGGTAGAACTTGGGGCCACCCACGCCGAGCACCACCGATTCAAACGTGGTGAAATCCTGCCAGTTCTGGCCACCGTGGGCCACGGGCACCAGGCCTGCGGCCTTGAGCTTGTCGGCTGCCGCAAAGAACTCGTCCCAGGTCTTGGGCATGGCGGCCACGCCAGCCTTCTTCAGGGCCTCGGAACTGCCCCACATCCAGTTCACACGGTGCACGTTGACCGGGGCCGCCACGTAAGCGCCCTTGTACTTCATGACATCGGCGACCACCTTGGGCAGCAGGTCATCCCATTTTTCAGCTTTGGCCAGGGTGTCCATGTTGGCCAGCACGCCTTCGGACGCCCACTCCTGAATGGCCGGGCCCTTGGTCTGCGCAGCCGACGGTGGGTTGCCCGAGATCACGCGGCTCTTGAGCACGGTCATGGCGCTGTCGCCACCGCCACCGGCCACGGCAAAGTCGCGCCAGGTGTGGCCCTTGCCCTGCATGATCTTCTTGAGCTCGGCCACCGACTTGGCTTCGCCGCCCGAAGTCCAGTAGTGCAGGACCTCCACCTCCCCCGCGCTGGCCGACATCGCTGCCGCCAGGCCCACCGCCACTGCGGCGATTTTTGTCATCTTCCACATACCCGTGTCTCCTCGATGTTTGAATCCGTTGGTGCGCCGCAATCCGGTGCTGTTCAGCGCAGTCGGTACTTTAATTACAATAATTAATGAACATATCAGGGCTTTCCCGGGTGTGGGTTACATACCAACGCCATTGGCCCGTTATTGAATTACCAACCGCTGCGGGTGCAAGCATTGCCGTGCTGCAGGAGCCGCTGGCGGGGTGCTTTGTTATGCTCAATCCCATGGCCACGATACTGATTGTTGAAGATGATGCCCTGCTGCTGGACGCGCTGACTGGCCAGCTCCAGCAGTTGGAATTCGGCGTGCACACGGCCTCCAGTGTGGCTGAGGCCACCACGCTGCTGCAGTCGCAGGCGGTGGACGGCATCATCCTGGACCTGGGCCTGCCCGGCGCCGACGGCATGGAGCTGCTGACCTGGGCACGCACCCACATTGCCGGCCTGCCCGTGCTGATTCTGACCGCGCGAGATGGCGTGGAAGACCGCGTGCTGGGCCTCAATGCCGGGGCTGACGACTACATCACCAAGCCCTTCAACATGCAGGAGCTGCAGGCCCGCCTGCAGGCCATGCTGCGCCGTGCGCGCCAGCCCGCCTTTACCCAGGCCAGCAGCGCCGCAGGCGGCGCCAGCACCACCATCGGCCCGCTGGTGCTGGACCACGCCAGCCATTCGGCGGCGCTCAATGGCGACCTGCTCGACCTGACCCAGCGCGAATGGGAGCTGCTGGAGTTGCTGGTCAACCGCTGTGGCGAAGTCGTCACGCGCGACGATGTGCTGGCCGCCTGGCGCGCCAGCCCCCCGGAGCCCGGACAAACCGCCGCGCCCCCGCTCAACTCCAACGCGCTGGAGGTATATGTGCACCGCCTGCGCAAGAAGCTCGACACCTCGCCGCTGGCCATCCGCAACATCCGGGGGCTGGGGTACATGCTGAACAGGCCGTGAAGTGGAGTGCCCCCCTGAGTCGCTGCGCGCCTTCCCCCCGCTCTCGCTTCGCTGCGCTACGCGGGCAGGAGGACGATGCCCTCGCTGCGGGGCGGCCCTTGCTCGGCATCCCTCGCGGGGGCCGCGCCAGTGGCTGGCATCGGGGGTCCCACTGATCTCCGCAGGCCCAGGCCACTGACATGCGCCACGTACCGGGGGTTTCTCTTCAACGCAAGCTGCTGCTGTGGCTGCTGCTGCCGCAGCTGGTGCTGTGGCTGTCGGGCGGGTTTCTGGCGTGGCGCATTGCGCTGCAGAACGGCGAGAAGGGCATTGACCAGACGCTGACGCAGTCGGTGCGTGCGCTCGCGCGGCAGATCAAGCCGATCGGGGACGGGTTGCTGGTGGACTTTCCCAAGGCCGCGCAGGACATCCTGGAGCAGGACCCGGCCGACCGCATCACCTACATGGTCTCGTCCCCGCCCGGGCGCTTTCTGCTGGGCAATGCCCAGTTGCCCCCGCCGCCGCCCGTGGAGGTGCGCGTGGGCGACCCCTACCTGTACCACGCCCGCGTGGACGACCGCCCCGTGCGCGTGGCGCTGCTGGACGTGGACTACGGCACACCCCAGACGCGCCAGACCCTGCGCGTGCAGGTGGCGCAGAGCCTCACCGTGCGCGAGCGCATCGCGCAGGAGCTGCTGGAGCAGATGGTGTTCCCCATGGGGCTGATGGGCCTGGCCCTGAGCGCCGTGGTCTACGCAGGTGTGCTGCGCGGCCTGCAGCCCTTGAAGCGCCTGGAGGCCCAGATCGAGCGGGCCGGCGCCCTGCCCCAGGCGGGCACCACGCCGCTGCCCCCCATCGAGCTGACCTCGGCTCCGCAGGAGGTGCATTCGCTGGCCAGCACCATCAACCGGCTGCTGGAGACCGTGGCGCGCGGTCAGCAAAAGGAAAAGCGCTTTCTCAACGACGCTGCGCACCAACTGCGCACCCCGCTCGCCGGGCTCATCGGCCAGACCGAGCTGGCCCTGCACGAAAGCCATGAGCCCGCCGTGCAGGAACGGCTGCAGAAAGTGCTTTCGGCCGCCCAGCGCAGCGCCCACTTGGTGCACCAGCTGCTGCAGCTGGCGCGCTCCGAATCGAACGTGGAGATGCAGGCCATCGACCTGGCCTGCCTGGCCCGCGAAGTCGCTCGCGAATGGGCAGCCCGCGCCCTGGCGCAAGGCATGGACCTGGGCTACGAGGGTGACGACAGCCTGCCCGTGCAAGGCCACCCGGTGCTGCTGCGCGAGGCGCTCAACAACCTCATCGACAACGCACTGCACTACGCAGGCCCCGGCGCCACGGTGACAGTGCGTGTGGGCCACGAGGAGCCCGGGCGCTGGGCCTTGCTGCTGGTGGAGGACGACGGGCCGGGCGTGCCAGCCGAACACCTGGGCGATCTGTTTGCGCGCTTCTGGCGCGGGTCGGACAAGGCGGGGGGGTGTGGGCTCGGGCTGTCGATCGTGGAGGAGATCGCGCTGCGGCATGGCGGCCGGACGGTGGCGGAGGGGGTGGTGCCGAGGGGGTTGCGGGTGGGGATGCGGCTGCCTGCGGGGTGAATTTTTGGTTTTTTTGGGGTCTGGCGCTTGGTGGATAAGCACTGACAGCTATTGTTTTAATAGTTGCAGGGTTTCTTCTGCCCGTTCGGGCTGAGCTTGTCGAAGCCTGGGCACGCTCGTTCGCTGATCTGTGCGGCGTGCCTGGATTGAGGGCGGAGGCCGGGAGTTCGCCCCGGCGGGCGAGTAACTTTCTTTCGCGTCGCCGAAAGAAAGGAACCAAAGAAAGGGCGACCCTGCTGTCTGCGACCCCTTCGCTGCGCTACGGGGCAACCTGGGGTGCTCGGTCACAGGGTGCACCGCAGAGCTCGCTGCGCGCCTGCGGCGCTCCGCTCGGACAACTGCGGTGAGTCAGTTCACGAAGCATGTGTGTCCTTCGGCACACATGCCACCCCGCGCCCTGCGCGCCCCAGGCGCATCCAGAAGGGAACCCGCGAATCGGACATCCACACGGGCCATTGCCGCGCTCGGCCCCATCTCGCGGGCGCAAGCGCCACGCGCTGCGCAGGCGGGGCCGAGCGCAGCAATGGCCCGTGTGGCCGTTCGGCTGTTGGATGTTCGGGTGCCCAACCCCCTGCTGGCTGCGCCTGCGGCGGGGCGGTTGCGGGGTGAGCATGCGCGTCGAAGCGCGCATGCCTCGTGAACTGACTCGCCGTGGTTGTCCGAGCGGCGCGCGCCAGCGCAAAGCGAGTTCCACGGCGCACCCCGCAACCGCCCCGACGCAGGTTGCCCCTTCGCACCGCGAAGGGGTCGCAGACTGGGGGTCGCCTTTCTTTTGGGTACTTTTCTTTGGCGAAGCAAAGAACAAGTACCTCGGCCGCCGGGGCGAGTCCCGGCTCCCGCCCTAAACACAAGCATGCTTTTCAAACCAGCACGCACCAGCTTCGACAAGCTCAGACCGAACGGATCCGTAAGAAAAAAGGACTACAAAAACAATAGCTGCTAGCGCTTTCTACACAAGCGCTAGCCGCCAAAACCACTAAAAAAGCTGACCTCAAGCCGCCAGGATCAGCTTCTCCAGCTTCACTGCATCCACCGCAAACGCCCGAATCCCCTCTGCCAGCTTCTCGGTGGCCATCGCATCCTCATTTAGCGCAAACCGGAACCCCGCCTCGTCGTAGTTCACCGCGGGCAGGTCCATGCCCTTGGCAGCCTCTGCATCCAGCGCCCGCTGCAACGGCGCATCGCTCGCCGCCAGCTGCGCCAGCAGCTCCGGCGCAATGGTCAGCAGGTCGCACCCAGCCAGCGCCGTGATCTGGCCCACGTTGCGGAAGCTTGCACCCATCACCTCGGTGGCAATGCCAAAACGCTTGTAGTGGTTGTAGATCTGCGTGACGGACTGAACGCCCGGGTCGTTGGCCCCGGCACGCGCAGCCTCATCCCAGCTCGCGCCCGCCTGCTTCTTGTACCAGTCGTAAATGCGGCCCACAAACGGGGAAATCAGCTGCACCTTGGCCTGGCCGCAGGCCACGGCCTGGGCGAACGAGAACAGCAGCGTGAGGTTGGTATGGATGCCCTTGCGCTCGAGCTGGGCAGCGGCCTGGATGCCCTCCCACGTGGCCGCGATCTTGATGAGCACGCGGTCGATGTGGATGCCTTCGGCCTGGTACAGCTCGATGATGCGCTCGGCGCGCGTTACGGTGGCGCTGGTGTCAAAGCTCAGACGAGCATCCACTTCGGTGGAGACGCGGCCGGGCACGTGGGTCAGGATTTCGCAACCAAAACGCACCAGCAGGCGGTCGATCACCTCGTCCATGGCGCGCCCTTGCCACTTGGCGACGGTGTCCTTGAGCAGGGGCGCGTATTCGGGCTTTTGCACCGCCTTGAGGATCAGCGAGGGATTGGTCGTGGCGTCCTGCGGACGGAACTGGGCCAGTTGCAGAAAGTCGCCAGTGTCGGCAACCACGGTGGTGAACTGTTTGAGGGCGTCGAGTTGGTTCATGGCGCCATTATTCCGCATCACGTTGGGCACCTTCGGTACTACCAACCACCGATACGCCGTGGACACCCAGGCTCAGCTGCACGTCATCACCCACGGCCAGCACATCATCCAGGTCGGACGACACCACAAAGATGTGGCCGAGCGTGGTGTCAAAGGTGTATTCGTGCACCGCGCCCAGATAGGCCCGCTTGTCCAGCCGGGCGGGCAGCAGGCCCGCGCCCTGGCGGTGAATACGCCAGGCCTCCGGCCGCACCGCCACCTTTACCGGGCCGCTCTTCACCGCCATGCGGGGGCGCAGCACCAGCGGGCCGAGTGCCACCGTGCCGTCAGCGTCGGCCACGGCGGGGAACAGCATCGCCTCGCCCATGAAACCGGCCACGAACTCGCTGTGCGGGGTTTCGTACAGCGCGCGCGGCGATCCCTTCTGCGCAATCAAGCCCTGGTTCATCACAATGATCTGGTCGCTCACGGCCATGGCCTCGGCCTGGTCGTGTGTGACGTAAGCCACGGTGAGCGACAGGCGCTGCTGCAAGGCACGGATTTCCTCACGCATCTCACGGCGCAGGCGGGCGTCGAGGTTGGACAGGGGCTCGTCGAACAGCAGCACCTCGGGCTCCAGCACCAGCGCGCGGGCCAGGGCCACGCGCTGCTGCTGTCCGCCCGAGAGTTCACTGGGCAGGCGGTCGTCATAGCCCACCAGGCCCACGCCGCGCAGCGCCTCCACCGCCTTGGTCCGTGCCTGCTCCTTGGGCTGGCCTGACATGCGCAGGCCGTACATCACGTTCTCCACCACATTCATGTGCGGGAACAGCGCGTAGCTCTGGAACATCATGCTCACGTTGCGCTGCGCGGGGCCGAGTGTGGTCACGTCCTTGCCGGCAATGAAGATCTCGCCCGACGTGGGCGATTCCAGCCCCGCAATCATGCGCAGCGTGGTCGTCTTGCCGCAGCCCGAGGGGCCGAGGATGGTGGTGAGCGTGCCACGCGGCACCTCAAAGCTGATGCCTTTGACGGCCAGGGCAGCGCTGCTGTCGCTGCCGTAGCGCTTGGTGATGTTGCGGAACACGATGCCCGCGTCGTTGTTGTTCATGGTTGTCTTTTCAATTGACGATTGCGCCTGGCAACTGGCGCGGTCCAGGCGTGGGACGCCGAGCAAGGGTCGCCCCGCAGCGAGGGCGTCGTCCCCCTGGGGGGAAGGCGCCGAAAGCGACTCAGGGGGTGTCATAAGCCACCGCGCCGACCGAGTTTGCGGTCACCCACCAGCAGCTGAATGAGCCCGATGGAGGCCGACATGAGGATGATGAGCACCGTGCAGTACGCCAGCGCCACGCCATAGTCGCCATTGCCCACGCGGCCAATGATGTAGGTGGTGGCCAGCTCGTTCTCGGCGGTGACCAGGAAGATCACCGCACTCACGGTGGTGATGGCGCGCACAAAGCTGTAGACCAGCGCCGCCACCAGCGCTGGCTTGAGCAGCGGCAGCACCACATGGCGCAGCGTCTGCACACTGCCTGCGCGCAGCATGACGGACGCTTCATCCAGCGACCGGTCCAGCTGCTTGAATGCGGCAGTGCCCGCCCGCACGCCCACCGGCAGATTGCGGAACATGAAGCACAGCACGATGATGAGTGCCGTGCCTGTCAGCTCGAACGGCGGCACGTTGAAAGCCAGGATGTAGCTCACGCCCAGCACCGTGCCGGGGATGGCGAAGGCCAGCAGCGCTGCAAACTCGAACGCGCCCTGCCCCCGGAACTCGGTGCGCGCCAGCAGCCACGCAATGCCGATGCCCAGCGTGGCCGTGAGCGGCGCCGAGATGGCCGCGAGCTTGAGCGTGGTGAAAAACGAGTTCCACGCGGTGCCCGCCCACACCACACCAAATTCGCCCCATTCCACGCTGAACGCGGTACGGAAATGCGCCAGCGTGATGGTGTAGTCGCGCCCCCAGGTCTGCACAAAACCGCCCGCCAGCGCAAACAGATAGACGATGAGGGTGAACGCCATCCAGGGCAGTGCAATGGAATGCACCACGCGGCGCACACCGGTGGGCAGCGGCATGGCAATGCCTGCATCACCCTTGCCCGACACGGTGGTGAAGTTCTGCTTGCCCAGCAGCCCGCGCTGGATGGCGAACACGGTGAGTGCGAAGAAGGTGAGAATCCAGGCCAGCGATGCGGCACGGCCCTGGTCGTACTGCGCACCCACGATGGCAAAGAAGATTTCGGTAGACAGCACCGAGAACTGCCCGCCCACCACAATGGGGTTACCGAAGTCGGCCATGCTTTCGATGAAGCCCACCAAAAACGCGTTGGCCAGGCCCGGCTTGAGCAGCGGCAGGGTTACGGTCATGAAGGTGCGGTGCGGGCTGGCACGCAGCGTTTGGGCTGCCTCTTCCAGGCTGGGCGCCACGCCCTGCACCACGCCGCGCATGATCATGAAGGCGATGGGCGTGAACGCAAAGGTCTGCGCCACCCAGATGCCCAGCCAGCCGTAGAACCAGCGCGTGGGCGTGATGCCGAACGCGTGCTCCAGAAACTGGTTGAACACCCCGGCACGGCCGAACAGCAGGATGAGCCCCAGGCCCACCACAAACGGCGGCGTGATGATGGGCAGCAGCGCCACGATGTTCAGCGGCCGCGCATAGCGGCGCGACGCGCGCTCGGCCATCAGCGCCATGAAAGTGCCCAGCAGCGTGGTGCTGGTGGCGGTCATCAGCCCCAGGAACAGCGTGTTCCAGGCCACGCCGCAGCGCTGGCCACCCGCCAGGCACGAGAGACCAAAGTTGCGCTCGTGCGCAATGCGCTCCCACACCACGGCCAGCGAGAACGGGCCGTCCTCCAGAAAAAACGCAGCCGACAACGCCTTGAGCACCGGGAACACGATGAACAGCGCGAGCAGGCTGCCACAGCCCACCACCGCAGCCGCTACGAACAGATCGCCTTTGAAAAATCCTCGCCGTGCCACGCCAAACGACAGCAGCGCCAGCAGTGCTGACAACACCACAAACCCGCCCCAGCCCATGCCGGGCTGGCGCGCACCCAGCTCGCCCAGGCTGGTGTTCATCCACTCAAAGGCCCAGCCGCGTGCGCCAATCGCAAAGCCACTGAGCAACAAGGCCGCAAGCCCCAGCGCGCCCCCCGCCGCAAGCACGGCGCCCTGCTTGCGTCCCGCAGGCAGGCAGGCGCCCAGCCCCGCCACGGCCAGACCGGCCAGGCCTAGCCAGAGCCAGGGCCGACCAAACAATGCCGCCTGCATGAGCCCGTTGGCCGCCTGTTCGCCGCTGAAAACCTGGCCCACCGCGAGCAGGCCATTGGCATCCTGCTGCGCATACCAGGGGAACACGAGATAACCCAGCACGCCCACGACCAGCCAGACCCACAAGGGCCGGTTGACCGAGGCGCTGGGTGCTGTGGTTCGGAGGGTTGCGTGCGCCGCCGCTGCTGCTGCCGACACCACCACCCCTTAGCGCGCCGCGTTCTGCACGTCTTTTTCCCAGCGCGCAATCAGGCGGCGGCGCTCGGCGCTGGCGCCGTATTTGGCGTAGTCGTAGTTGATGAGCTTCATCTTGGAAGGGTCGGTCATGCGCGGGTCCTTGGGCACCTGCGTGTTGCTGGGCAGCTGGAACTGCTTGGCCGCCAGGCCAAACTGCTGGCCGCCGGGCGTGAGTGCCCATTCGTAGAACTTCTTGGCGGCCTCGGTGTTGGGGCCGTTCTTGACGATGCTCATGGAGCCCACCTCGGCGCCCGTGCCTTCCGAAGGCGTGACCGAGCCCACGGGGAAACCATTGACCGCCTCAGTGGTCACGTCGTGCACGAAGCTCACCGACACCGTGGTCTCGCCCCGGGCGGCCGCCTTGACGGGCGCCGTGCCCGAGCGGGTGTAGGTGCTGATGTTGGGGTGCAGGGCCTTGAGGTATTCAAACGCCTTTTCCTCGCCCATGATCTGCACCAGCGTAGCGATCATGGTGTAGGCCGTGCCACTCGATGCCGGGTTGGCCATCTGCACCTCGCCCTTGAACTCGGGCTTGAGCAGGTCAGCCCACGACTGCGGGGGGTTGAGCTTGCGCTTGGCCAGCAGCTCCTTGTTGTAGCCAAAGCCCAGCGGGCCCAAGTACACGCCCACCGTGCGGTACTTGGAATCCGCCGCCTGCTTTTGCGCCCAGGGGTACAGCTGCGGCAACTGGGGCGATTTGTATTCGAGCGTGAGGCCCTGCTCGGCCGCCTGCAGGTGCGGGTCGCCTGTGCCGCCAAACCAGATGTCGGTCTTGGGGTTGGCGCGCTCGGCGTTGAGTTGCGCCAGGGCCTCGCCTGAGCCCTTGGCCGTCATATTGACCTTGGTGCCGGTGGTCTTGGCGTACACCGTGGACATCAGGTTGCACCACTCGGCCTGCACCGAACAGATGATGTTGACCTGGCCCTGGGCCCAGCTGCCGGAGGCGGTGGCCACCAGGGCCGCACCGGCCAGAAGTTTCGTCAGCAAAGGTTTGCGCATGGGAGTCTCCTCAGTATCTGGATAACGTGATTAACGCGATGCAAGGATGCTAGTCCTGCAGGCAGGCCAGGGTCAGGGGGGAAACTCCCAGACCGGGTGCAAGCAGGTTGAAAGGCAGGGATGGCGCCCTCCCCGCCGCCTTGGGAACCAAGTTACATTAAGAATGGTTCCCCCAAACCTGTTCGAAGGCCTCACCTGAGCAGCCCGCGCTGCACACCCTGACTGAGACATGCTCGACCGCATCACCGCCTCCCTGCCCTCCCTGGCCCCCGCCGAACAGCGCGTTGCCCGGCTGGTGCTGACCGACCCACGCACTTTTGCACGCCTGCCCGTGCGTGAACTGGCCGAACGCGCGCACGTGAGCAAGCCCACGGTGGTGCGCTTTTGCCGCAGCATGGGGTATGACGGATTGGCAGATTTCAAGCTCAAGCTGGCAGGCAGCGTGAGCGAAGGCGTGCCTTTCATCCACCGCAGCGTGGACGCCGACGACAAGACCGGCGACGTGCTGGTGAAGGTGGTGGACAACGCGGTGGCTGCCTTTTTGCAGTACCGCAACGCGGCCAGCACGGTCGCCATCGAACGCGCGGCGGAGGCGATTGCCTCTACCTGGAAGACCGGCAAACGCATCGAGTTCTACGGCGTGGGCAATTCGGGCATCGTGGCGCAGGATGCGCAGCACAAGTTCTTCCGCCTGGGCGTCACGTCCATTGCCACCAGCGACGGCCACATGCAGGTGATGAGCGCGACCCTGCTCGGCCCGGGCGATTGCGCGGTGATCATCTCCAACTCGGGCCGCACCCGCGATTTGATGGACGCCGCCGACATCGCCCGCAAGAACGGCGCCACCACCATCGCCATCACCGCCAGCGGCTCGCCCCTGGCCAGCACCTGCCAGATCCACCTGGCCGCCGACCACCCCGAGGGCTACGACCGCTACAGCCCCATGGTATCGCGGCTGATGCACCTGCTCATCATCGATGTGCTGGCCACCTGCGTGGCGCTGCGCATTGGCAGCTCGCTGCAGCCGATCCTGCAGCAGATGAAAGAGAACCTGCGGGCCAAGCGCTACGCGTGAGCTTGCGGGCGCACTCGGCCGCTGCGCCCGCCCGCCACCCACCACCTGCTACTGCAGCGTACAGACGTTCGTGCAGCCCGGCGTGCCATCACACACTTCGCCGCCGTTAACGATACCGTCGCCACAGAACGCACCTGTGAGGTTAAGCGCCTGGGAACAGGAGGCGTTGCAAGCTGTGCAATGTGCAACCCCGTAGGGGCAGCTTGTTTCGGTGCCGATGTTTCCGTCATCGCACACCTCTGGCCCGTTGACCATGCTGTCACCGCAGTAGCCGCCCGTCAGTGGTAACTCTGCCGTGCAGGTCGCGTTGCACCGGGTGCAGTTTTGCGTGCCATAGGGGCAACTGCTTTCCGTGGTGTTGTTCCCGTCATCGCACACCTCCGGCCCGCTGACCATGCTGTCACCGCAGTAGCCGCCCGTCAGTTGCGCTGTAGCGGAGCAGGTCGCGTTGCAGCGGGTGCAGGTTGGCGTGCCATAGGGGCAGCTGGTTTCCGTGGTGGTGTTCCCGTCATCGCACACTTCGGGGCCGTTGACGGCGCTGTCGCCGCAGTACGATCCCGTGAGGTTCACCACCCCGGTGCAGGTCGCGTTGCAACCGGTACAGGCGGCCGTGCCGTAACTGCAGGCCACTTCGGTGACGGTGTTGCCGTCGTCACACGCTTCGCCCGCGTTGACGGCACCGTTGCCACAGAACGCTCCCGCAGCCACCTGCACCGTGGCCACCCCCCACTTCCCCGCAAAGAAACGGTTGCGCGCGCGGTATTCAAAGCGGAAAAGACCAGGCTCCGTGGGCGCATCCACGACAAAGCCTCCGTCGGCGTTCACCTGCAGCGTGCTGCCCGCGAAAGGCACGGCGGCGCCCGCGGGTGTGGCGGTCGGGCTTCCCTGGACACGAAATTCATTGACCTGCATGGCGGGCGACCCCAAGGCGTCGTTGGCCAGCAGGCCGGGGGCGGCAACGACCAGCGCCGCTCCCTCGGTGGCGCTGTAGTCATCGTCGCGCACGGTGCCGTCGCGCAGGCCCAGGTCCAGGTCGTAGCGCAGATGCAGCATGCTGCCTTCGACACGCGCATAGACCGCCGCGAACTGCAGCGGCGCCGACGTGGATACCGTGGCCACCGGCGATGCGCCACTCCAGTCGGACGGGTCGCCATCGCGAACCATGGCCGCCCAGGCCAGACCGACCACGAACACCAGACACAGCGCGGCACCGCTGGCCGCAAACTGGCGCACCCGAGCGTAGCGGTAGGTGGCGGCGAGCAGCAGGCCCACCAGCAGCGCGAAGCCCACCGTGCCCAGCGCGGGCACCGCGGCCACCGGCGACGCTGACAGCTGAATGGCCCCACCACCCGGTGCGCCGTTGCGTGTGAGCAAGGCCGCAGGCGCGATGCTCCCGTCCGTGGTGTTCGCCACGAAGCCAAGCCGCAGAGCCCCAACGGGCGCCAGCAGCCGGGTGTAGCTTTCCACCACGTCAAGTTGCTCGCCCGCGGCCGCCACGCCCACAGGCCAGCGCAGCGGCGCCAGGGGCGCGAAACCGGTGTCGGCCACCAGCACCCCGCCCTGGCAAATCTCGCGCGAGACATCACCCACCGGCTCGCTGGCCGACAGATCAATTCGCGTGAGCGCCGCCAAGTCCACGCCATTGAAGGTGCCCGCAGCGGTGACTACGGTGCAACCAGTGGCCGGATTGCCGTCGCTGTCGATCAGGGTGCGCAGCTCGGTTGCGGCATGCGCAGCGGTGGCGCCCACCAGCATCCACAGTGTCCACGCCAAGAAAAGCGCCCTGCGGGCGGCAGAGCGCACCGCGCCAACAGGTGAAAGCAAGAGGAATTCCGCAAGGAAACGAAGGCAACGCGAAACCAGCGAGCGCATCGCAAGCGCAAGAGAAGGCATGAAGGCGGGAAGGCAAAGGGTTGGCAGACCGCTGCGGCAAGAGGCGCAGCACATCTGCATCCGCGCCCCACACCAGCGGCATTCTTGGTAGCGGCGCATCATACAAATGCGCGCGCAGGGCGCCAAGCATCTTTTGGCACCGCGTTGCGGCGGTGCAAGGTGGGTGCCGGCATGCGGCCGTGGTCCGTGCCGCGGCGCCTCGCCGGCGGTGTTTGCGCGTCAGTCCAGCGCCACGCCCGCGTTCCTGATCACCCTGCCCCATTTCACCGTCTCGGCCTCGATGAAGGCATCGCAGGCCTCGGGCGTGGTGCCTTCGGGGAAGGTGCCCATGGCTTCCAGCTTGGCCTTGGTCTCTTCGCTTTGGATGATCGCGTTCACGGCGTCCGACATGCGCTTGACGATGTCGCGCGGCGTGCCAGACGGAGCAATCATGCTGGCCCACGTGCTGCCAATCAGGCCGGGGATGCCCTGCTCGATGAACGTCGGCACATCGGGCACCGCAGGCAACCGCTTTTCGCCCGAAACGCCGATCAGGCGCACGCGGCCCGCCTTGCCGGCCTGGATCAGGCCGGTGGGCGCGTCAAAGAACAGCTGGATCTGGCCGCCCAGCAGGTCGGTGAAGGCCGGCGCAGCGCCGCGGTAGGGAATGTGCAGCATGTACGTCTGCGTCAGCGCCTTCATCAGCTCGCTGGTCAGGTGCGCTGCAGAGCCGGTGCCCGATGAGCCAAAGCTGATCTTGCCCGGGTTGGCCTTGGCGTACGCCACCAGTTCGTTGGTGTTCTTGAATGGCGCGTTGTTGGGCACGGCGGCCAGCAGCGGCGACACGCCCATGAGCGACACACCCACCAGATCCTTGCGCGGGTTGTAGGGCAGCTTGGGGTACAGGCTGGTGTTGGCCGCATAGGCGGCGATCACCACGCCGAAGGTGTGCCCGTCAGGCGCCGCCTTGGCCACCGCATCCACGCCGATGATGCTGTTGGCACCCGGCTTGTTGTCGATCACGATGGGCTGGCCAAGCGCCTTTTGCAGGCCCACCTGCAGCAGGCGCGCCATCTGGTCGGTGAAGCCACCCGCCGTGTAGGGCACGATGATCTTGATCGGCTTGCTTGGCCAAGCCGTTTGTGCCAGCGCGGGCAGCGCGGCACTGGCCAGCGCTGCGCCGGTGGCTTGCACGATGCGGCGGCGGGAAAAGGTGGCATTCATGGTTTTGTCTCCTGTGTGGTTATGAATGAAAAATAGCTGCAGCGCTTGTTGGAAAGGCGCTTGCAGCTATTTTTTCAGTAGCGTCCAGCATGTGAGGGCGGGTCGCTGGTGGCGAACGTCGATGGGTCAGAGCGCCTTGACCAGTTCCGGCACGGCCGCAAACAGATCGGCCTCCAGCCCATAGTCGGCCACGCTGAAGATCGGCGCCTCAGGGTCCTTGTTGATCGCCACGATCACCTTGGAGTCCTTCATGCCCGCCAAATGCTGGATGGCGCCCGAGATACCCGCTGCGATGTACA